>Ga0222718_10000015_pt1 | contig 205311 bp, 199 predicted proteins | sample C33_27DmetaG_FD_165045 | JGI IMG/M metagenome (GOLD analysis project Ga0222718, IMG submission 165045) | Estuarine water microbial communities from San Francisco Bay, California, United States - C33_27D | ecosystem: Environmental > Aquatic > Marine > Unclassified | place: USA: California...
TTCATAACCAGTATGGGTTATAGCGGCACCAGGCCCTTGGTAAATAATATGGAAAATCAAGTGTATTGGGTGGCTGGCAACAAACCAGTGAATGCATAGGGATGACAAATAAAGAAAATGCTCAACTGGATGCATGGATAATCCAGACCATGGGCCAATGTTGACGTTGCGATGATGAAGAGAATGCACTTTTCTGTAAAGGAGTGGGACATGTAACAGCCTGTGCACCCAATAAAAATGAAAGGCCGACCATATCGGCAGCAGAAGAAATGCCAGAAGAAACCAAATAGGATTTGAGCTGAGCGTTACGGTAGGCGCATATCCATTGGCCATCATCCACATTGTAACCACTTGAAAGGCGGTTAGTTGAATAACGCCTGAGCCAAGCGACCAAAACATATTGTCTTTAACCTGATCAGAGAAATTCCAAAGTTTGTTGTTTTTGCCTTGGTCGCGACGGTCAAATTTAAGGTTCTTGTTTTGTTTATTGTACTTGATGAACCAAAGATGCAGCCCTCCGGCAATACTGCCTACCAGGGCAAGGTTGATTATCCAAACCTGGGCTATCCAGCCAGAAGAAAATTCCTTTGCGGCTTCCAAATCTGGATAGACCCAAATCCACAGTAAAATGGCGAGCAGCAACATCAGAACACGTTCGGATAGGCTTAACCAGTTAGTTCTGAGCCAGTTGGCTGCGAAGCTTGGATCTGGAGGCCATTTAAATATAGAATTATCAGCCAGTGGTAACTCTGGATGGTAATTCCAATTTGAATTTGATGGGGTTTTGGAATGTTCTGGCATCATACCCTCCGCGATTGGCAATACTCAGCGTAAGCATCCAAGCTGTGCGCGCGCCAATTTAAACGACATACGAATTGTGGAAAAACGACTAATATGTAAACGTGCTCTTTAAAAAAATCTGAGCAGTACGGCACGCTTTTGATTGTCATTAACGATAAAATAACTTGCTCAAACTTACGTATGATCTAGAGACAACATATGGCTGTCTCCTTTGTTTCTCGTATTTATGCAAATGCTCCGATAGTTCTTTGTCTCGCCACATTAGGTTGGGGCAGTAATACCGTTGCCAGTCGCCTTGCAGTTGGGGAAGTTTCACCCATGATGCTGATTTTCTTACGTTGGGGACTAGTTGTTCTGCTAATCTTTTCTTTGCATGGAAAAGAGATGATCAAAGAATGGCCCGCCATTCGTAATAGGCTTAAATGGGTTTTTCTGATGGGTGGTTTTGGGTTGAGCATGTTTAATGCGCTTTTCTATATCGCAGCACATAGCACGACCGCAGTAAACTTGGGCATTATACAAAGCACGATGCCTGGGATGATCCTACTTGGTTCATTTTTGATATTTGGGTCTCGCATTAATACATTACAAATTTTCGGACTTATAATGACGTTCATCGGTGTGGTTGTAATGGTGTCCAAAGGCTCAATAGAAAACCTAATGCTCTTAACCTTTAGCACTGGTGACTTGTTGATGCTTGTCGCATGTGTCTTTTATGCAGGGTATGCTATCGGATTGAAAAATAGGCCAAAGGTTTCAGGGCTAGTTATGTTGGGCTACTTTTCGGTTGCTGCATTCGTGATGACAATACCGTTAATGGCAATCGAAAACGCTGTATATGAAACCATCATGCCTGGACCAAAGGGTTGGTTGATTATTCTTTACATTGCTCTTATCCCATCCTTTGCTTCACAGATATTTTTCATGCGTGGTGTGGATCTGATAGGCTCTGGGTCAGCCGGTTTATATGCTAATCTAGTACCCGTATTTTCCGCCATCATTGCGGTGATACTCTTGGACGAAATTTTCAGTCTTTACCACCTTTCTGCGATGATCTTTGTATTTGGTGGCATTGCATTGTTTGAACATCAAAAGAGAATGAAAATATGATTTGGGAGTATTGATGCGACTTAATGATAACATGAGAGGCGCGGCTCTGATGACTGGCTGTGTATCTGCCTACGTTATCAATGATGCCTTTATGAAATTTCTATTTTCTGAGATCGCTTTGTTCCAGGCGGTGTTTTTACGTAGTATTATTACAGTCCCACCAGTTTTGCTGATGGTCTGGGTTACCAAAGTAACACTTAGAAACTTAGCCAAACAAGACATACGTCTGATATGGTTGCGGGTGGGTGCTGAGATTTGCACCACGATCGCTTTTTTGACAGCCCTTAAGTATATGCCTTTAGCCAATGTCACAGCTATTTTACAGGCACTACCGCTAGCCGTAACGATGGCGGCAGCGCTTTTTCTTGCAGAGCCCATTGGGTGGCGGCGGTGGAGCGCCATTCTCGTAGGATTTATGGGTGTTCTAATCGTTGTTCGACCTGGTCTGGACGGTTTTAATGTTTATTCACTATCAGCTTTAGCAGCAATTATTTTCATTACCGTGAGAGAAATTGCGACGCGTAAACTTGCGCAGGAAGTGCCCACAATTACTGTCGTTCTATCGACAGCCATCGGCAGTGCTGTATTTGCTGGAATCATGATGGTTGGGGCAGAATGGCATACAGTAAGTACATCATCATGGTTGTTGCTGATAGGCGCAGCTTTCGCAGTTTTGATTGCTACTTTACTCAGTGTAATGGCGATGCGGACGGGAGAGATTGGTTTTGTGTCTCCTTTCAGATACACTTCTATGATTGGCGCCATAGGACTTGGGATTTTAATGTTTGGCGAATGGCCTGATCAACCAACTTTAGCTGGGACGGTGATTATAGTGATGACGGGTATTTACACTTTCCATCGTGAACAAAAGATTAGCAGAGGAGTCACGGCAACATGATCAGCATCTAGGCGGTTACAGAAATTTATTTTCCAAAAATCTGCTTTAAAACCTTCGAATTCAGTCAGAAAAGATCCTTCTGTGCGCCGCAGGCGCTCTTAAAGACTGAACCCTTCGACTTTAGTCGGAGAAGGTTCACTTCAAAACAAAGGACAACAAACATGAGTTATCCAACTGGCTATGAGCCTTCTAAAGTATGGACAATGGCTAGCGATAATGGAGGCACATTTTCCAGCATTAACCGTCCTACTGCCGGAGCGACACATGAAAAGGATTTACCTGTGGGGCGCCATCCTCTTCAGCTTTATTCTCAAGGAACTCCAAATGGTGTCAAAATAACTATTATGCTAGAGGAGTTATTGTTGTTGGGGCATTCGGGCGCTGAATATGATGCTTGGGTTTGCCGGATTAACGATGGAGATCAGTTTTCATCGGGATTTGTGAAAGTTAATCCAAATTCAAAAATTCCAGCTCTAATGGATTACAGTTTAGAAAAGCCACAACGAGTTTTTGAGTCTGGAGCAATTCTGTTATACTTGGCTGAGAAATTTGGTAGATTCATTCCCGAGAACCCAACTGAAAGAACAGAGTGTTTATCTTGGCTTTTTTGGCAAATGGGTAGTGCGCCTTACCTTGGTGGAGGGTTTGGTCATTTTTATAGTTATGCGCCTGAAAAAATAAAATATGCGATTGATCGTTTTGCTATGGAGGCTAAACGACAACTAGATGTTTTAAATCAGCGCCTGGCCCAAGTGCAATTTGTAAGTGGCTCAAGCTATTCAATTGCAGATATAGCTATTTGGCCTTGGTATGGACAGCTGGTGCTTGGTAGATTGTATAAAGCTGGAGAATTTTTGGATGTAACCAGTTACAAGCATGTTTTAGAGTGGGCTGAAAAAATCAACGAACGATTTGCAGTTCAACGTGGGCGGATGGTTAACCGCACTTCCGGCGCCCCTTCTAGTCAACTTCTTGAGAGGCACGATGCATCAGATTTTGACTTTTGAAAAAGAATTTTTGTAAGTAACACAAATTTTAAACAGTGTTTGAAAAGAATAAGCAGTGTCTTTGCTCTTAACATTTCTCCTAATCAAAAACACAGTTTGGTAGACTTGTCGGTGCTGTGAGCCATATAAATTGGCAAGGAGATTGGCGTGCGACACTTGCGAGATGATACTGTTTTGATTTTGGACGGTGAAGTTCGTGTGTATCGCCGCGAACGTAGTCGTAGATGGCAGGCTGCATTCGGCATTGATGGCAAAGCTATTAGGATCAGCACTGGGAAAAAAGATCTCAATGAGGCCAAAGAAATCGCCCGCGATACCTATCTAGAATACAAGTTCCGACACAAGAACGACCTTCCTGTGATCACCAAGAAATTCTCAGATGTAGCGCGACTTGCAATTGCTGATATGCGCAAACAGTTGGACGCAGGCTTGGGCAAGAAAGTCTATGCAGATTACATCGTGTGCATCGAGCGCTACCTCATTCCCTATTTTGGCTCACAGTACGTAACCTCCGTTGATTATGAGAAGGTGCAAAGCTTCTATGAGTGGCGCAGAGCAAAGATGGGTAGGGAGCCCAAGGCAAGTACGCTCAACACACATAACTCTGCAATGAACCGCGTGTTTGATGAAGCTGTGGCAAGGGGCTTTCTGGCACATAAGAACGTGCCAATGCTTGTGAACAAAGGTGAGAAGAGCGAACGGCGTCCAGACTTTACACGCGAAGAATACGCAACCATGATCCGCAAACTACCGCACTGGATCAAACAGGGTAAGGCAGGCAAGCCCACAGACATGCGCTACCTTATGCGGGATTATGTTTTGATACTGGCCAACACAGGGATGCGCCATGGGACTGAAGCACTTAACCTAAACTGGAAACACATCACGCTGTTTGAGGAAAATGGTCTTCAATACCTAGAAATGAGCGTGATAGGGAAAACGGGCAGGCGGGATATCATCTGCAGAAGCGGAACCATCAATTACCTCAAACGTATCCATGAACGCTCAGAAGACCTCAATCACTTGAGCTTTGAACAACTATTGAAGGAGCGTGTAGATCTGCCAGTATTTAGACTGCCGGATGGAACAGTGAGCAAGAATATACACCAGACCTTCCGAGCATTCATGAAAGAGAGCGAGCTGATCAAATGCCCACGCACGGGGCTTAATAGAACGCTCTACAGCCTGCGCCATACTTACGCGACATTTGCTTTGATAAACGATGGTATGGATATTCACGCCTTAGCCATACAGATGGGTACAAGCATTGGTATGATTGAACGTCATTACAGCCATCTTACACCAAGGCTTAAGAAAGACATGCTCACGGGCAAGAGATATGAACTCAGCAGAGATGAGTATCAGGAAAAGGATTTAAAATGAAAGATACTGTTGATGCCTCGTCTAAATACCAAGAGAGCCTTCCAATCTCATCAGATGCGATAATGGAACGGCTGGATAATTGGGGGGTTGCGTACACACGTGCTGATCATGTGCCTCTAAGGACCGTCGAAGATTCCAAGAAGGTCCAAGGGCAATTCTTATCTTCAGAGCAGGGTGGAGGTCATATTAAAAACCTCTATTTGCGAGATAATAAAAAGCGCAACGTGCTTTTAGTTGCTGAGCAAGATAGAAAGATAGATCTCAAAACTCTGAATACGAAACTGGGAACTGGGCGGCTTTCTTTTGGCTCTGCCGAGCGCCTAATGGAAAACCTAGGTGTTCGGCCGGGGGCTGTCACACCACTTGCCATGATTAATGGTGCTGGAACGGGAGTTCAGCTGTTTATTGATAGTGGATTAAAAAGCTGCAAGCAGATCTATGTGCACCCTTTAGTTAATGATCGTACATTGGGCATAACGTTAGAAGGCTTGCAGGCGTTCTTTGAAAAAATCAAAGTAGACCCTGTTTGGGTAGATTTAGAGTAATTCCTCCGCCTGACATTGCTGATAACCGTTTACATCAATAGATCACTGCTTAAATGATAAAATATTACAAAGCTGACCTTCGGGGCTGAAGACGTAAATGTCTGCTATGCGGACGAAGTTGCCGTTCATGCATCGAGATTTAGTGATTGCTTTGGCGGTTGCGTTTGTTGACCTAGGACGCTCGGGCATGATGGTGCTTGGGCGAGCACCCAAATTTTCGGGAATAATCGCGGCTAAACTGCGTCACGCTCCCATAACGGTATTGTCAGATTAAACTAGCCTTGAGCGAAAAGTGGCCTCGCTCTAGGGTCTGTGTCATGACAGAGCACAGCCCATTCCGTTACTTCAAAACGAGCCCTGAGATCATCCGCCTTGCGGTAATGATGTATATCCGGTTTCCACTTTCCCTACGTAATGTAGAGGAACTTCTACACGAACGCGGGATCGACATCAGCCACGAAACAGTCCGGTTTTGGTGGAATAGATTTGGCCCACTGATGGCAGCGGAGATTAAACAAAAACGCATTCAGCAATTACGAACTTATTCTAAATGGAAATGGCACATAGATGAGGTCTTCGTGAAAATAAAAGGTGACCGTCATTACCTTTGGCGTGCGGTAGATGCGGAAGGTGAAGTTTTAGAAGGCGTTGTAACAAAGCGCAGGAATAAAGACGCGGCTTTAAAACTGCTTAAAAAGTTAATGAAACGATATGGCCGTGCAGAAAATATCGTGACGGATAGATTAAGATCTTACGGAGCTGCTCTCAGAGAACTAGGCTGCCCGACTAAACAAGAGACAGGTCGTTGGTTAAACAACCGCGCAGAAAACTCACACCAACCATTCCGACGAAAGGAGCGTGCTATGCAGCGGTTCAGGCAAATGCGAAGTTTGCAGAAATTCGCCTCCGTCCACGCTTCGGTTTTCAATCATTTCAATCAGGATCGCAGTCACATACATCGCGCCCATTTCAAGCAAAGCCGTACCGCTGCTCTTATTGAGTGGCGTGGCTTGCTAGCAGGGTAATAAACGGCACTTTTCGGAAAACAGATTGGAGTGCTCGTTTGTCTGACAGCACCCCTTAAAGACTTGTGTGATCAAGCAATCGCCAAACAAGCCCATCAAATATGGCGAGAACCAGACAGGATGGGAACGTGAGAAATCATTATCATGGATGATGCAAGAGAGGACATGCGCAAGCTTATTGATGTGATTGAGAAGGGGGCCAAGAGCACCAGTTTTGAGCAAGCTGTGGATGACATCAAAATTTTTGTAAACACTGCAAGCTTCCTTGCGAATGCTTTAGACACGCGCCTCAAGAGCAAAGACGCCAAGCCAAAGAGTAAGTCAAAATCCGCAAAGACTGTGGGGCAATCAAATCCACCAATGCCCAGTATCCCCAAACCCTCAAAACCACCAAAGCTTCAAGATACCAAAACCGGCATGCCCAGTGCAATCAGCACAGCAATCTCACAGGCAGATTATGACAGGCTCAAGCCACAGGCAGCACAAGCACCTCTCAGAACCAGTTAGAAACCAACATCCGTAAAAATCTACGTCGCAAACTCCGCTGAATCACTACAGTTTTGACTTTCTAATAGGCAAAAAACTATTTGTTGGTTTATATTTTTTGAGGTCTAGCTAAACAGGTTTCTGAAACGAATAAACTGGCTAGAGCTCTTAGAAGGGGAATGGTTTCCAACTATGAGAAAAGCTGAAGGCGCTATCAAAGTTTGCCTAAGACGATATATTAAATTTAGCCGTACCACGCTTTGAAGAAGCGCCCGCCTATCCCACAAACCTTATTTAATAAAACAAAAATCAATGGACAAAAATTGAGGACAAGATAATTCGCTGGCTAATACAAGCTAGCGCTGATACAGTCTACTTGCAGAACGTGTGACTTACACTTGTTCATAAGTATCAAGACATTGGTATAACTTTACAGCAACCGAAACGGGCTTGCTGCAATGTTGCATGGAGTCCGATGATATTTATCTAGGGGAATAACTATGAAAGTTGTTATGCTGGCCGCTGGCCTTGGTAGCAGGCTTGGGCAGGCAAGTGCTGAAATTGGGCCAAAAGTCTTAATGCAGTTTGGCGGAAAATCCTTATTAGAGCGCCACATTGATATTTGTAAGGCGCAGGGTATCAGCGAGTTGGTGCTTGGTGTAGGTTTCCAACATGATAAAATCCAACATGAGATTGAGAGACTAGGAGCAGAAAGTTTTGTTCGAACTTTGTTCAATAAGGACTTTGAACAGGGAAATATCGTTACTCTGTCAATACTTCGCGATGAGTTCTGTTGCGGCAAGCCTATTATTCTTATGGACGCCGACATTTTATATGATGAAAGTCTGTTGGAACGTCTTATCAAATCTCAACATTCCAATTGTTTACTTTTCGACCGATCTTTTGAACCTGACGACGAGTCAGTCAAAATATGTATACGTGAAGGCACCATCATCGAGTTTCGTAAATGGTTGACTGCTGACTCAGATTTCTGTGGTGAGTCTGTCGGTTTGTTCAAGTTTTCTGCCGAAATTGCGACTAAGATCATGCTTCAGGCAGAGCTTAGTCTGCGACAGGGTCGCAGGCATGAACCTTATGAAGAAACAATCCGTGACGTTTTGCTGACATCGCCACGAGGAAAGTTTGCCTTTGAGGACATTACAGGCTTGCCTTGGATTGAAATCGATTTTGCCGAAGACGTTGAGCGTGCCAAAACTGATATACTACCCCAAATTTCCAAAGCAATCGCAGATCGAACTCTGATTAGTCGACTGGATAGCAATAAAGATCAGAGTTTGGCGTTGATGTCATGATCGAGATAGGAACTCTTTTCAGTAGTTATTTTATCGGCGCGTTAATCGCTGCAAGCCTTTATTTTCTAGCCTACCTCTCATTGATGCGCTTGTTACGGTATTGGCGGAATTGGTATTCCCCACCCCTCTCATTGTCCTTGCTGACGACGGGGTTGGTGCTCGCCGCAGTTATTCAAACCTCGTTCTCGCATTCTGGGTTCAGCTGGCTGTCTTTGATCCTGGCGGCGAGCTTCATCGCCTACTTGTTCACCACCATTATAGCAACCGCCGTAGCCTTTAAGCCTTCTGCGCCTCGGCCGGTGGTTCATTTCTTAGCAAAATACTCCGAATATAGCGGGTTGTTGATAATCCCAGTTGCTACTGTTGTTGGATACGTGCTGCCAGACCCAAATCTGTTAGGGTTGTTGGTAGCTGCAGTTGCCATAGAATTATCATGGTTTCTTCGCTGCAGGTGTGCCGATCGCACATCATATCCTCTAAATACACCTGACCTGCTGGTCTTGCAAACACAGGCAAATGGCGACGTTGCAGACTTTGCGAAACAACACGCGATCAGTGAGTTGCAAATATTACCAAACGGCAGTGTTAACTGGCTTGGTTGCAAAAAGAACTCTTTGCCCTGCCCATTAAACTTTTACGTAAACCGTCTTGGTTTAAATACTCCACCTTGTTGCCGTGAGCATTTTGAAGACTTAGGGCGATTTGTGTCTGATTGTCTAAGAGGCATCAATGCCACTCATTGGATTGATGGTGGTACACTTCTAGGAGCTGTCAGAGAAAACGGCGCCATGCTAGCATGGGAAGATGATGTCGATATTTCGGTTTTGCTCGACGATGATACGACTTGGGATAAGCTCTGCGCCACCCTCTCTGCGCGCGGAGATAAAGACGGATATTATGTAGATATCTTTAAAAAATTTGGCTTTATAGTGGTGTCCTACGACAAGCCAAAGTCTTGGCCATTCCGTTGGGAGCGCTACCGGATGCGTGGCGAAATTCATCTCGATCTTGTGGGCTACAGACATTCCACAAATAAAGGCGAACCTGTTCTAGAAAGACAGCTTCTTAAAGGCTCTATGCCGGTTATGGAAAGTGGATGGCATGGCGTGCCCATAGACATTATCCTACCGACTTCAACAATCAATTTTTTAGGCTCAGACATCCCTTGTCCAAGTCAGCCTGAAGCTTTCCTACGAACTGTCTACGGCGACTTTCAAACTGTCGAATTGACTTATGTTGATAAAACCGCTGCTAAAATTCGAGCTGATATCGACTAATTTTTATCGCTGGTTCCAGGCAGATATTTATTTCAAAGGCACTGTAAGAAAAAACCGCCTTGCCCTCTAGAGGCAGAGCAATTAGCCGTTGGGTTATGGCTAAACATATTTCATTCCGCTATTTCAAAACTAGTACTAGGATCATACAACTTGCGGCTGTACCATATGTGCGCTTTCCACTCTAACTGAAGATCGTAGAAGATCTCCTACAATCAACTGGTGTAGATTCCAGCAATGAAGCTGTCCGCTATTGGTAGCATAGGTTTAGCCCCGAGTTCGCAAATAATAATTGATTGAATTAATGGGGAAGATTCTTACATATTAAAAAAGGTACGTAGCTTTCCCGTGATATAGGAAGTAGGACTGCCGGATCACTAGAAGTTTGTTTCCGACATTTGTTCAAGACACAGTGGTTCCTCCACATCACACGAATTGATAAAAACACACTTTTTCGCACACCTTTTAGTTGTTATATAACTAATTGTAATTAAATATTAATCTAAGAACATTGCTACTGAAAATCCTCGTGTCGGTGGTTCAAATCCGCCCCCGGGCACCATTTAAATCAGGAAAATATAACAAATTAAGCAGTCGCTCCCTTTTTCTAATTTTAGTATTTTAGATGGAAAACCTATGTTTTGTCAAAGTGGGTGCGACCGGTGTGTGACCGATACGCATTTGTCTTATCGGGCATGGCTTCGCGTATATCGTATTGAAGATAAGAAAAAGATTTATCTACAATCCGATTGCCAAATACTCGTATAAGAACTAAAAACTCTGTAGAAACTCCCATGCGACCTATTCATTGGACCAATGATATGCGCCTACAAGATTTGACAATTGAAACTCGCACAATCAGTCCAAAAGAACGCCCATTACTTATAGCTGAAGTTAGTGCAAACCATGATCGTGATCTTGATCAAGCCTTGGCTTTAGTCGACATTGCGGCAGATGCGGGCTGGGATTGTTTGAAATTACAAACTTATACTGCCGATACTTTAACTATGCGATCAAATCATCACAGTATGAAAATCGATCCAATTTGGGGCAGTCCTACCCTATACGACCTTTATGAAGGTGCTGGAATGCCGATGGAATTTCATCAACCGTTGTTTCAGCGTGCGCGTGAACGCGGCCTGATTCCATTCACTTCGGTTTACGATCCACGCGATTTAGATTTTATCGAAACACTGGGGTGTCCAATATATAAGATAGCCAGTTTCGAAATGACATTCGATGATCTTCTGGCCGCAACTGCTCAAACTGGTAAACCAATCATTCTCTCAACTGGAATGGCTACGTTACCAGAAATTAACCACGCTCTCGAATTGTTGGATAAAAATAATGCAGCAACAATTATCTTATTGCATTGCTGTTCATCGTATCCGGCACCACTAAGCAGCATTAATTTGAATGCTATGACGGCAATAGGAAATAGGTTCAATCGATTAGTCGGATTCTCCGATCATACACTCGGATCTATCGCCCCTCTGACTGCAGCTGCAATGGGCGCCGTTGCAATTGAGAAGCATTATACCAATGACCCTACCCGTGAAGGGCCTGATCACTGCTTTTCAGCTACTCCGGAAATTATGAAAGATATCGCCAACGGTGTAGATGATATCATGGCACTTCGTGGATCGCCAACCAAACAGACAACAAAGGCTGAAACGGTTAATAAATCAATCGGTAGACGTTCGGCATTTGCCACGGAAGACATTAAAAAAGGGCAAAAAATCACCTCAGATCTATTCCGCTTTATTCGTCCTAATGCAGGGATACCAGCGAATGATCCAACCGCTCTAACCGAAAAATACTCGTTGTGTGACATCCCAAAGGGCACACCCATCCGATACGAAGATATCAGTTAAAATGCCTGGGATAATTACAGTACGATTGGCAAAAGTAAGTGACGCTAAGATTTTATTTGATTGGAGAAACAATCCAAATATCAGGGCAGCGTCGGAACAAACAAAGCCACTGATTTGGGAAGATCACATTAGATGGTTAATACACACATTGCAAAGTGGCACCCAGCATGTATTTATTGGAGAACAAGACGGATTTCCAATCGGCGTGGTCCGTTTCTCCGTTGAACATGATCATGCCTTAGTATCACTTGCTCTTGCCCCTGCGGCGCAGGGAAAAGGTTTTGGTAAATGTTTATTAGCTTTAGGTATGGCTCAAATAGGGTCCATGCCTATTCGGGCTCGCATTCGCAGTGATAATGCCGCAAGCCGCACTTGCTTTGCAGCTTGCGGTTTTGTGGAAACTAGCCAGGATAAAGGTTTTTGCTGTTACAATTATATTCGTTTGACATTTGAGGAGATCGTTCCAAAAGACGATCACATAAACGCTCTTTATGAGGCCCTTAAATTACGTAAGCATGCAATCAGCCATATCAACTTACCCTCCTTCAAAGACCATCAGGAGTTTATCAAAAAACACCCTTACAGAAGTTGGAATTTTGTTTTTGCAGCGACCGAGTGTATCGCTAATTTTTACTTGCAAAACGATAATTCAATTGGTGTACATTTAATACCAGGCTACGACCATATGCTTCCTGTTCTACTTAAGCAAATTTTGCATGACTATGACCCCTTACCCGAGATTAAATCTAAGCGTAATGCAGGTTTTGTTTTGCATGTGCCTATTGGAGATCATGAGAGACGGGCACAAATGAATGCCAATGGACATACGCCTTTGCAAATCACGTACACTCTCGAAAAGGAGCGAGTATGAATATTTGTATTATCCCCGCCCGAGGTGGGTCAAAGCGTATTCCACGCAAGAACATTAAACTCTTTTGCGGAAAGCCAATGATCGAATGGACAATTGCTGCTGCGCAATCTGCTGGCATATTTGAACGTATTTTTGTATCGACAGATGATGTTGAGATCACGAAAACTGTACTCTCGTTGGGTGTTGAAGCGCCATTCAAAAGGCCAGAGCATTTGTCAGATGATTTTTCAACAACCATTGATGTAATGGCCCATGCGGTCAAGACTTTAGGTTTAGATAATGAGTCCACCGTATGTTGCCTCTATGCCACAGCCCCATTTTTACAGCCAGAAAAACTAGCTATTGGTCCAGAAAAGTTAAATCATGCTGATTTTGCTATGTCTGTGACAAGTTATGCCTTTCCTATCCAACGGGCTTTGCGCGCTAAGTCATTGGATCAGATAGAGATGATAAATCCGGAACAGTTCACAACGCGCAGTCAAGATTTAGAAGAGTGTTTTCATGATGCGGGACAATTCTATTGGGCTAAGGCTAGTTCATGGGCAGCTAGGAAATCGATTTTCGAAGGGAAAGTAGCCGGTATACCGCTTCCAAGGTCCCGGGTGCAGGACATCGATACACCCGAAGACTGGGAACTTGCTGAGGTAATGTTTCGTACACTGGGTTTAGGCTAGTTTATGCGTTACCAAGCCAAACGCCGTGAACTTCCGATCGCAACAAGGTTTGCTTATTTCATCTATCAAATAGCCTATCATTTTGCACTGCCACTAGTGGGTATTCTAGCTTTATGGCGTGCGCGAAAAGAACCAGGGCATCTTCATAATGTGAGCCATCGTTGGGGACTGGGCCCTGTCGGTGCTAAGGGCGGGGTTTGGGTATATGCAGCATCGCTCGGAGAAATGAACGCTGCGCGTCCTTTAGTCCAAGAGTTTCTAAATGATGGATACCACGTCCTCCTAACACACCTGTCACCAGCTGGTTTTGATCGAGGTGTACAACAGTTTGGAAATAACCCGAAGGTAACCCACCTTTACATGCCGTTTGATTGTTTCTGGACCGTGCAGTTGTTTTTACGACGCGCTAAGCCAGCCTTTGGTATTGTTTTGGAGATTGAAATTTGGCCAGCAATGTTAATTGAAGCGGACAGATTGTCCATTCCAATGTTTATGGCGAATGGCAATCTTCTACCCAATCGCATGAAACGTTTGCAAACATGGCGGCGGCATGGACTATATTTATACCGTTTGTTCGATCATATTTTTACACGCTCGCAGGATTATGTTGATCGCTATATTGCTACTGGGGTGCGTCCCGAGAACATATCTATTGCCGGCGAATTACGCTTTGATACGCAACCAGATCCAGCCCTCTTAGCCTGTGGTCGCGATCTACGTCAAACTTGGAATACAACGTTCACTTTCATGATTGCGTCATCAGTTAAAGGTGAAGAGGTTATTTTGCAAAAAATCGTCGCAAAGTTTCTTCAAGCTGCACCGCAAGCACGTGTAATATGGGTGCCGCGCAGCCCACAACGCTTCGATGCTATTGCCGGTTTACTGCACTCGTGTGGAATTTCCTATACGCGCCGCAGCCAAATAACCGATAGTATACAATCAAAATATAAGGTACTCATTGGGGACACACTTGGTGAAATGGATCTTTACCTTGGACTTGCGGATGTAGTTTTTGTGGGTGCGAGTTTTACCGATATGGGCGGACATAACATTATTGAGCCTTTGTCAGCTGGATGCCCAGTTATTATGGGACCTTCTACATATGGTATCGATTTTATTGCAAGGCCAGCGCAAAAAGCAGGGGTGTTTGAAACCTTTGAAACCCCGCAGGCCACATACACCCACCTTCTTGCTTTAAACGAGGATCTACCGCATATTCAGTTGCAGCAAAAAAAGGCTAAAGCATTTGCGTCAGTAAATAGTGATACGGCTAAACTCATTTTCAAAATTATTAGTAAGCTTAATAGTAATACAAATGGTTCATGAAAGAAAAAATATACTTCTGATCGTGCCACATATGCCAGCGTTTGATTCATGCATGCCTTTAATGATCCGTCTTCATAAACGAGGCAATGTTGATGCAAAAATTATTGTCAGCCACAGGCTGATAAAAATTGATGCAAGGGTTGAACAAACACTACAAGCATCAGGAGTACCTTATGCCGTCAAATCTCTCCTCGGAGTGGAACTGTTTAGCTGTCTTCAAATTGCACGTACAGACTGTATATTAACCCATTCCGACCCAATTGCCTACGGCGGCAAATTTCGTCCTCGAGATAATTTCATAAAAATGTTAAAAAAAAATGTTATTTTCATTCAACATGGCATGGTGCAGCAGGGCCTCCACACAAAGGGAGTACTGCGCGATGTTTGGGATTACTATTCACAAACCCTGCTAATATGGGCAGATTTGCCAAATAAAGCGAGAGAGTTTCTTGCCCCGGGTGTGGCAGATCGATTGCACGTTACCGGCATTACAAAAACTAATTTACTTGATGCTTGGCCACACCATAACAACTTAGCTACAGAGCTCTCAAATTTTTCTCGCCGAGTTTTAATATGTCACAATTTTGGCTTTGAGTCTGAGCGGTACTCGGATCAAATGTTTGAAAAGGCATTGAAGGTTTGGAAAGCGGCAGCGCAGTCTCGACCAGATATTGCTTTCATATTACGAAGCCATCGTGGAAAACGGCGCAGCGATATTGAACAAAAAATTGCAAAAGTGTGTAAAGTGTGTCCAAACATAATTCGATCGGAACGTCATTATGGCATTATGGCTATGGCAACAATTAATGAAGTTATGGCATTAGTAGACTGTGTGATCTCTCATCCCTCTACCACTATTTTGGATGCAGTTTATGAAGGTAAGCCCGTCGCTGTAATGAATAGCTTTCTACATATATTTGAATGTCTCCCCAACGTTGATACCCTCGACAATTTTACCAAATTCATTGAGGATGATAGTCCGCAAACACAGCAAGCAACTTTGCGAAAAACTTACGGCAATTTGTCAGATAACCTCGACAAAGCTGCAATGGTTGTAGAACAACAGATGAATAAAACAAGAATTTAAGCGTGAAAGGATAGCAACATGTTCGAAAATTCAAACATCGTGGTGACAGGCGGCACTGGATCTTTTGGCCATGCTTTCGTGCCTAAAACACTCGAAAAATATAACCCTAAAAAGATCATAATCTTTAGTCGTGATGAAATGAAACAGTGGGAAATGGCTAAACTCTATGGCAGCGACCCACGCATACGTTTTTTCATAGGCGATGTTCGGGATCGCGAACGGCTGTACCGCGCCTTTCGCGATGTTGATTATGTGGTCCATGCGGCGGCTACAAAAATTGTACCTACTGCCGAATACAATCCGTTTGAGTGTGTGAAAACTAATATTAACGGAGCAATGAACGTTATTGATGCAGCGGTAGATTGCAGTGTAAAGCGCGTTGTTGCGCTTTCTACCGACAAAGCATCGTCACCAATAAACTTATATGGCGCAACAAAATTGGCTTCCGATAAATTGTTCGTGGCCTCAAACTCTTATGGGGGTGAACACGGCACACGCTATGCGGTAGTCAGATACGGGAATGTTATGGGATCGCGCGGTTCCGTCATCCCATTCTTTATGTCAATCAAAGATAAAGGTGAATTCCCAATAACCGATGCACGCATGACTAGGTTCATGATTTCTCTAGACGACGGTGTTAAAATGGTATGGCATGCTTTTGAAGATATGGAAGGTGGAGAGATTTATGTAAAGAAGATCCCATCCATGAAAATCACAGATATTGCAGCATCAATTTCGCAAAACGCAGTCCAAAAAATTGTTGGGATCCGCCCAGGGGAAAAACTACATGAGCAGATGATTGGCGGGGAAGACGCTCCGCACACCTATGAGTACCCAGAGCATTTTAAAATTCTGCCTGCGATAAACAATTGGTCATCGAGTCCGGCTCGCATCAAAGATGGTATTAAAGTGCCTAATGGATTCACCTATTCATCTGATAATAACACAGAATGGATGAAGCGCGAAGAATTAAAGGCTTGGATTGCGGACAACGATTCCAAAATTGGCGCAATCTAATGTGCGTCATTTGGAGTCCAACCGGCCGCGATCTTTGGTTTGATTTGGCCGTCAAACTGACATGGAAAGACATTTTGAAATCCTCAAGTTTGAGGTCAGAGCATATTAGTGACTGGTAAGCTGCAACACTAACTACGCATTTAATTCTGGGCACTGTGAACCCAAGTAATGAACGCTACTTAACTAATTGATATACTGGCGACACATTTATAGTTGCGGAATTTGAAGCGATTTTTAACACTTTAAAAAAGATGTTGCTGAATTAAGTAATAGAAACTAACCAGAAGGAACACTAGAAATAAATGGAAAGCCAATGACATTCAGCTCTTTTATTCCCTATGGTCGACAAGACATATGTCAAGATGACATCGATGCGGTGGTATCTGTATTGGGCTCTGATTTTTTAACTCAAGGGCCAAAAGTTCCTGCATTTGAAGCCTCCGTAGCAGCACACACTGGCGCTGCCTATGCAATTGCAGTAAACTCGGCGACATCTGCTCTCCATATTTCCTGCATGGCTTTGGGCGTTGGATCAGGGGATGTCGTTTGGACTGTTCCAACAACTTTTGTAGCCTCAGCAAATTGTGCGCTTTATTGTGGCGCGTCCGTTGATTTTGTCGATATTGATCCAACGCGCTACACAATGTGTCCAAAAGCATTGCAAGCGAAGTTACAAACTACGTCCCAGTTACCTAAGGTAATTATACCCGTACACCTTAGTGGTCAATCGGCCGATATGAAAGCGATCTGCGCTATTGCGCGCAGCTACGGTATTTCCGTAATTGAGGATGCTAGCCATGCGATTGGTGCGACATATGAAGGTAAGCCTGTTGGGGATTGCCGCTACAGCGAGATCACAGTTTTTTCATTCCATCCTGTAAAAATAATAACTACAGCTGAAGGTGGGCTGGCAACGACACAAAATCAAAAACTCGCTGAGTCCATGGATTTGGCCAGAAGTCATGGCATCACAAGGGACCCCACGCTCTACGAAGACTCAAGTCAGGGGTCGTGGTACTATGAACAGATCACATTGGGGTTCAATTACCGAATGACCGAATTGCAGGCTGCACTCGGCCTGTCACAAATGAAGCGACTTAAAGAGATTGTAGATGGCCGCACCGCGATAGCTGCTCGCTATGACCAACTACTAGCCAATCTTCCAGTGCAACGGCCAATACAAGCTCCATCCACAGGCTCCAGCTGGCATCTATACGTCATACAAGTCCCCCAAAACCACCATTCTCAGATATTTGACTACCTAAAAAGAGCTGGTATTGGAGTGAATGTTCACTACATCCCAGTCCACACCCAGCCGTACTACCGCAGCATGGGATTCAAATTAGGACAATTTCCAAACGCAGAATCATATTACAGCAAAAGTATATCAATCCCTTTATATTTTGGTCTGACTGAGAAAGACCAGGATCAGGTCTGTGCTACTCTAGAGCAATCCTTCCTTAGAATTACCTAATGAAGATATATGATGTTACGCGTAAAATCGAATGTAGTTTCATTGCCCTATTTGATGTGTTCAATCTGCTCACCAACCACTTTCCCATTAAAAAGATCACTGACGTATACCATATCATAGACCAAGTGGTTTACTATACTTACCACGCTCCCTCTGTAAGAATTCATCAAATGTCAATTGTTGACTTAAATGTTCCGTATGATTGGGATCGTAGTACGACTTTTTCGCTTGCTCTAAAACGTAGTCATAACCAGCCATCTGGTGGAATTCTTCCAAAGTTATGGGAGACGGATCACACCTTCTTCTATCAGAATTTTTGATGTGGCTAAAAGCCCTATGCGGCTTGCCACTATGGTAGATGACTTAGCGTAAATTTGGTGCAAGAACTTTCATTCTTAGAAAATGGTTGATAAACGAAGGAAGTTAATCGATACCTATTGCTCTCTCGACTGGCTCGGCAAAATTTTTTTAGGAGTATCAACAAGATGTCTACAGCGAACGCTTTAGGAGATTTACTATCGACCTTACTTCTGCGGCGACCCTTTCAAAAGGGTGGTAGTAAAGAAGGTTCAATATCAAAGTTATGTCTCTCTTTGCTATCAGAAGTAACTGAAGTGTCAGGCTTGCAACTGGCTGGTGTGATCCTCGAAAAATATCACGAACTCGACGAAAAAGAACGCCTAGACTTCTTTTCCTTTCTAAACAAAGATCTCGATATAGATCCTGATTTACTAGTGAATCTTGCGCAAAAATATCAAGAAACACAATCACCTGAAATATTTAAACGGCTCTCAGAGGCGTCTGAACCAAGACGTAAAGAGTTATTTAGAAGACTTAATCATGCTCCAGGTGCAACTGCTGATTTGGTTAAAATGAGGGAACAATTATTGTCCTTGCTTAAAGAGAATCCATCTTACGCCCGTACAGATTTTGATTTTATTCACCTTCTTAGAAGCTGGTTCAACCGTGGATTTCTGGTCTTGAGACAAATCACTTGGGATACGTCAGCATCAATATTGGAAAAGATAGTTGAATATGAAGCTGTTCATGAAATAAAAAATTTGGAAGATCTGCGTCGTCGTGTTTTGCCAAAGGACCGCCGCTGCTTTGCTTTTTTTCACCCATCAATGCCTGACGATCCATTAATTTTTGTCGAAGTTGCATTGACTGACGGTGTGGCAACCTCGATTCAGAAGGTATTATCCGAGCCACGGGAGGAGATAGATCTTCAAGGTGCCAATTCTGCCATTTTCTACTCAATTTCAAATTGTCAGGAAGGCCTATCGGGTATCTCTTTTGGAAACTCACTTATTAAGCAAGTAGTACAAGACCTATCTCGGGAAATGCCACATTTAAAAACGTTTGTAACCCTTTCCCCGATACCTGGCCTCACAGAGTGGATAAAAGACGAGGGGCTTGAAAAACTTGTAGAAGACCAAGGTATGTTAAAGCAAATTACTGCTCACTATCTAGTAGAGGCGAAAGGAAAAAATAGACGTCCGATTGACCCAGTTGCTAAGTTTCATCTTGGAAACGGTGCTATCATTCATCAGATTAATATGGATGCAGATCTCTCTGAAAAGGGATTGCTACAGTCGAAAGGAGTGATGGTTAATTATCTTTATGACCTTTCAAAAATATCTCAAAATGTTGAATTATTCTCTAAAGAAGGAGAAATTTCTGCAAACACTACTATTAAATCTTTATCCCGCCAAGCGGGACGTAATATTATGCAAAAAGGGAAAGCAAAAGAGTTTAGTCAGTAATCCCTGTAATAAAATCAACTTAAAGTATAATGTTAAAGAAGTCGTGAAAACGACTTGCTTGTGTAATCACACTGGGGGAAACCCTCTTCTTAAATGGAGCCCGAACGTCACCCATGGAAAGTACAAAAACCCTGTTGAATGACGTTTTTGGGTTTAATAATTTTCGACCTGGTCAACGCGAAATTATTGATGCTGTGACAAGCGGTGATAATGTCTTAGCAATCATGCCTACCGGAGGTGGGAAATCATTATGCTTTCAGTTACCTGCTCTTTTAGATGACGGCCTAACAGTCGTTATTTCTCCCCTTATTGCACTAATGCGTGACCAGGTACGTGGTTTACAAGCAGCTGGAGTGGCAGCTGGGGCAATTACCTCAGGAAATACGCAAGAAGAGACAGATACGGTTTTTTCACAGATTGGTTCTGGCGATCTGAAACTTCTCTATTTGGCTCCTGAACGTTTGAATTCGAGTAGGATACAAAATATTCTGAGAAAATCTAATGTTAATTCTATAGCTGTGGATGAGGCTCATTGTGTAAGTCAATGGGGGCACGACTTTAGGCCAGATTATCTAAACATTGGTAAATTACGGCGTAGCTTAGGTGTTCCATTAAGTGCATTTACTGCTACTGCAGATAAAGATACCCAACAAGAAATAATTGAGCGGCTTTTTGATGGTGTTACACCAAAAACATTTTTGCGGGGTTTTGATAGGCCTAATATTTTCCTTAGCTTCGTACCTAAAGATAAACCTCGGCGCCAGATTATGGATTTTGTTCAACAGCGCAAGGGTCAATCGGGTATTGTTTACTGTGGTACTAGGGCCAAAACGGAAACACTATCTCAAGCACTCAAAGATGCCGGATACATTTCATGTTATTATCATGGTGGCATGGCTGCGGATGATCGAAGAGTTGTTGAAAGCCGCTTTGCTGTTGAAGAAAGTCTGATTGTTGTTGCAACTTTAGCGTTTGGTATGGGAGTGGATAAGCCTGATATAAGATGGGTCGTACATGCAGACTTACCTAAATCAATTGAAAGCTACTATCAGGAAATTGGACGAGCTGGAAGAGATGGTGGTCGAGCAGAAACTCTAACACTCTATGGAGCAGATGATATTCGTTTTCGACGTTCCCAGATAGATGAAGGTCTTGCCCCCGCTCCGCGAAAGTCTGCTGATCATGGGCGTCTTAATGCACTTTTAGGTTTAGCTGAAGCTCTAAAGTGCCGGCGCCTTAACCTTTTAGGTTACTTTGGTGAAAGTGATATAAAATGCGGAAATTGTGACTTGTGTGACAGTCCACCTGAAACATTTGATGGCACTCAGCCAGTTCGTAAAGCCTTATCCGCTATACTGCGCACTGACCAATATTTTGGTGCAGGACATTTAATCGATATTTTGTTAGGTAGTTGCACTGAAAAGATCGGTAGTCATGGACATGAAAATTTACCTACCTTTGGGGTTGGAAAAGAATTAAGTCGAGTAAAATGGCAAGCTATTTTTAGACAAATGATGGGCCACGATCTTATCCGTCCCGACGCCGAAAGGTATGGTGCATTGAGAATGACTGAAAAAGCACTACCAATTTTACGTGGTGAGCAAAGCATAACTTTGCGTTTGGATATAATCAATTCAGCAAAAGGGAGCCCTTCTGTTAAAGCACTAATAAGTGATGAGCATGCTCCAATGCTTGCTGCGCTTAAAGCCAAACGACGCGTATTAGCAGAGACTGCAGGAGTGCCAGCTTATATTATATTCAACGATAAGACTCTAATCGATATGGCTCAAAGGCGCCCGCTGAACCTTGATGAAATGTCTCAAATTAATGGTCTTGGTACAAAAAAATTAGAGAATTTTGGGAATATTTTTTTAGCAGTTATCAATGGTGAAGTCGATCACATGCATCCAAGGCGGAGAAAACTTGCCGGTGCTCAGGAAGGGGCCGTGTATGATTCACTTGTGAAGGTTCAATCCAAGTTATTACGAGGAGCGATTGGCGTGGATAAACCGATGAGTTGCTCAGCATCTCTACTTTCGAAAATTGCAAAGCTTAAACCCAGAAGTTTGAATGAGATGTCTAAGATAATTGGGCCCCAAAAGACAGATCGTTTTGGTGCGGCTTTTTTGGATGTTTTGGCAGATTTGACCTAGATTATTAATTATTAAGAAAAAAATAGCAATCAATACCTTATAATGATTAGTCAGTTCTTATACTTTAGTAATAATGAAGAATTGACCAAAATAGATTTTATTCTGACGACTCTAGAACATTCTTGAAGAACTTATTTATTTAATAATAAGATTAATATGAGATTTGGGAGTATTTGAAATGAAATCACAATACCGAGTAGTCGTTATAGGCGGTGGAGTGGTTGGTGCGTCTGTTTTGTACCATCTTGCTAAAATGGGTTGGAAAGATGTTGTCATGCTTGAGCGCCGGAGACTTGCTTCTGGGTCTAGTTGGCATGCTGCAGGAGGGGTTCATACACTTAATGCAGACCCTAACATGGCAGCTCTTCAAGCCTATACAATCGATCTTTTACCGAAGATTGAAAACGAGTCGGGTCAAAATGTTGGCTTTCACATGACTGGCGGTCTGACATTGGCAGGAACACCAGAAAGGTGGGAGTGGCTTCAATCGAACTATCGCATTTTTCAATCTATTGGCATCAATGACTGCGAACTGCTTACTCCAGAGGAAGCTAAAAAACGCTGCCCAATTATGTCTGTTGATGGAGTTTTGGGTGCAATGTGGGCAGATAGAGAAGGTTACATCGACACTACAGGAACGGTACAAGCGTATGCTACAGCTGCTAAAAAGCGGGGTGCCGAATATTACGAAGAAGTAAAAGTTGATAGTCTTAACCAAACATCAGATGGTTGGATAGTTAAGACAGAAAAAGGTGATATTAAGTGTGAGCATGTTGTAAATGCTGCTGGCCTATGGGCGAAGCAAGTGGGGCGAATGGCGGGTGTTGAGCTCCCAGTTAGCCCCCTAAAGCACCATTACTTAATTACGGACAGTATTCCAGAAGTAGCAAGCAGTGATTTTGAGATGCCAATGACGGTTGACCTCGAAGGTTTCACGTATATGCGTCAAGATCAAAATGGGGTACTGGTTGGGATTTATGGAAGTGATGATGAGCACTGGGCAATGGACGGTGCACCTTGGGATTACGGAGAAGAATTATTTCAAGAACAACTCCATAGAATTGAGAATGAATTAATGCTTGGATTCAAACGTTATCCAGCCATTGAGAATGTAGGAATAAAGACGTGGGTTAATGGGGCTTTTACCTTTTCCCCCGATGGCAATCCATTGGTGGGTCCAGTCCCCGGTAAGAAAGGTTATTGGTCAGCATGTGCTGTTATGGCAGGTTTTCTACAAGGGGGAGGTGTAGGAAAAACACTAGCTGAATGGATGATTGAGGGAGAGCCAGAAACTGATGCATGGTCGATGGATGTAGCTCGTTATGGAAAATATGCAGAAAATAAACGATACATTCGTGAGACAACTGGGCAGTTTTATTCTAGGCGTTTTGTGATGTCCTATCCAAACGAGCAGCTCCCAGCAGGACGTCAAATGAAGATGGCACCCGCCCATGATGCCATGACGCAGGCTGGATGTAGGTGGGGCGTTTCATGGGATTTGGAGGTGCCACTATATTTTGCACCATATGACGATTTTGAAGAAAAATTAACGTTAAAGCGCTCTAACGCTAATAAGATTATTGCTGAAGAATGCAAAGCAATTCGAGAAGGTTTAGCATTATTAGATATCACAGGCTTTTCACGCTTTGAAGTAAAGGGTCAAAATGCAAAAGTTTGGTTAGATCAGATTTTTGCAACCAAACTACCCAAACCTGGCAGAGCTCGTCTTGCAGTCATGCTTTCATTTTCTGGAAAGCTCAAAGGCGATTTGACACTACTGAACTGGGGCAACGGTACTTATTGGATTATGGGGAGCTATTACCTCAGAGCTTGGCATATGCGTTGGTTTAATGAACAGATGCAAGACGGTGTTAGTATTAGAGATCTCGGGGATGAAATATGTGGGTTCGCCTTAATTGGGCCAAACTCGCGGTCTGTCCTGCAAAGGGTTGCAGAGGAAGATGTGTCGGATATGCGGTTTATGGATTGTAAAAAACTGGATATTGGTTTGGTCCGATCGAGTGTTGCTAGGATGAGTGTTACCGGTGAAATGGGCTATGAGATTAACTGTAAAATGGGCGATCATATTGCTCTGCGCAGAATATTGTTAGAAGCTGGAGCTGATCAAGATATTTGCGAAGTAGGATTTAAGGCAATGCTCTCAACACGCATTGAGAAAAGTTTTGGGATTTGGTCAGCTGAATTTACTCAAGACCGAACCCCAGCTATGACAGCAATGGACCGATGGATTGATTGGAACAAGCCAGACTTTATTGGGAAAGCAGCCTCACTTGCTGAACAAAATGGAAGTGGGCCTGAAAAAATACAAGTGACATTAGAAATTGCAGACGGTGATGCAGATGCCTCTGGTTATGAGCCCATTTGGTCAGAAGCAGGCGACATGATTGGTTTTGTTACTTCAGGCGCGTATGGTCACACGGTAAAGAAATCTCTCGCAATGGCCCTAATTGAGCCAGCCTTAGCGTCCAAAGGTACAAATGTTATCGTGCATATAGTGGGAGTGGAAAGAAGAGCAAAGGTAATTGCTCCTTCACCATATGATCCAGATGGAATGGCAATGCGCAACTAATACACGGTAATTAATTAAATTATTACATCGTATTCTCTGTTTGAGGTTATCGAATGTTAAGTTAAGGTAGTAAAATGAAAGTATTTATGAGGTTATGTTGCATAACTGTGCTGTCATAGTCCCATGTAGGGCTAGTGCTAAGGGTCTGCTTACAGAACTAACTTTTATTTTTTATAGGGCTAGGTGACTTCCATCGTCTATGTGTCCACAACCATTGTCCCATATTTTTTCTTATCTGTTTTTCTAATCTATCATTAAGTACTTGGGTCATCACTCTGGGTGTAGAGGGCTTCACGGGGCTTTCAAACACTAAGTCAAAATTTACGCCATCATTATTCCTTACTACGTAGAACGTTATTAGTAATGCATCGTGTTTTAGTGCTAATTTTGCAGCAGAAGTTGCCGTGTATGCAGTGTGCCCCAAAAATTTTAACGGTTCTCCGTGACTCATGTATTGGTCAATCAAGAGAGCGACTACGTTTCCACCCTCAATATACCTCATCATATTTCCCATGCCTGCGCGACCTCGGGGAAATAACGGTTCAGCAATTTGTTTTATACATCTTTCATAAAAAGTATTGAAATAAGGATTACTCATCGGTTTATAAAGAGCACCCACTGAAATGCCGTTTGTGTTTAGCACTACACGCATCACGTCATAGTTACCCAAATGACCAGAAACTAGGATTACGGATTTTTTTTGTTCCTGAGCATCCTTCAGTATTTTAAAACCAGGACCAGATACTTTGGCTGACTTTGCAATGTTGGAAAACGCATTTGGAGACAGCAATTCAAAAAGTGTGCGTCCAATATTATTAGGGACTTGGCGACAGAGCTCTTCCCGTTTTCTTCTCTCAAGATTAGGAAATATGAGTTTAAGGTTATCAATTATACGTTTGCGATTGCCGGATAACGGTGAAATAATTTTCTGATAAATCAAACCACCTAGTGAAATTTTCATCTGATAAGGTAAAATTGATAAAATGCCTAGAAGAAATCTAACAAAGATATAGATACTAAAATCTAAAAAATGTGATCTCTTTTTTTCTTCAATATCAGAGTTTTTGAGTTTATCCGACAAGACTTTTTTACCTAATTATTTTGCAGTAAACTTAGATTGGTTTTGAACTTAACAGTAATAAAATATCATTTGATTGCACTTTTATTGCTAACAATTTCTGGGGGAGAGGGGTATAGGTTAGTGCATTCTAGTAATGCGTACTCGACCCCAGCATCTTCTAAAATGGTCACACTATTTTGTAGACTTTTGATCGATTGCATGCCGGTTGACATTATAGTCGGCTTGGCCTTTTGAGCTATGTGAGTAATAAACGGTAGGTTATTTACTTCACCAGAACAAATCTTTAAAGCAGGTCCGTCAATTTCATCTAAAAAGTCGGCGGCCATTCTTAAAAATGGGGTGGATATCGAAATCAATCCAAGGTTTTCAGCATATTTCTTAAATTCATGCTCTTCACCCAATGTAAGGGAACATTCTTTTATTACGTCCCAAATTGACTTATTGGCATTGGGAGAAAAAATCGACTTAGCTTCTTCAGTCATTTCGTCCTCAATGATGTGGGTTTGATGCTTTACGCACTGGCAGCCGGAAGTCGCAATTAATTCTACCTTATTTTTCGCAACATTTAGATCATCACCATGGTTAATTCCAATTTCAGCAATAATTAATGGGGGTTTGTTGGGGCCAATGTTTCGATTGCTTATCTTCATTACTGCTTCCTTTTCCACTACTCTTCACCGTCAAAAATCAACGTCAGCGAACTTCGTTTGGAGCGACTCCCCAAATATCAGTCTTTTTTATCCATCCGCCATATTTACCAGCATCAATTTCGCACCAATCTTTAACGCATTCACCTAAGTCTGCGATATAATTTTCTTCAATCCTAGCCAAAACCATAGAGTTTTTGTTCGATTTTCTGTGTAAGTTGGCCATTGAAGAAGTAACAACAATTGAACGTACACCCGAAAGTAGAGAATAGTGAATCCAGCCACCGGCACCTTCAGCGTCGCGAACTCGACGCCAATTATCGTATTCACCATATATTTCTAAAGGCATTCCTTTTTTTTTAAATATCCAATCTATTCTGTGTGAAAGGGAGGGACCTCGGCGAGCGTTAGCTTCAGTAGCTTTCAGTGACACATATCGAGGCATTAAAAGGTTAGTGACAGGACCACGCTCTGCCGCAATGTTCTGACTACCAATAGTCGACACTAAAATAGCATAAAAAAAATGGCGAGGCTTTAATTTCACAAAATTTCCAGTATTTTGGTTTGTGCAGTTGGTGTTGTTGAATTGATAGAACAACATCTTATTACAGTCCAACATATAATATCCGGCGATATCGATGAAACGCTTTGGCTAATTCTATGTAAGAGGGAAGATTTTATAATTTAGTGAGTAAGAAAATATGTTTGCAAAAGGAGGGTTGTTCCCTCCTTTTTTCGTTAAGTTCTTTTATTTATACAAAAAATTGAGCACCATTGGCTGAGATAGTTGATCCATTTATAAATCCCGCATCCTCTGACGCTAAAAAAGCAACGCATCTTGCTATTTCATCTGGTTCACCCAAGCGTCCAGCTGGTATTTGACCAATAACAGCTTCTAGTACTTTTTCAGGCATCGAGGCTACCATTTCTGTCGCAATGTAGCCTGGGCAGATGGCGTTGGCTGTTATTCCATTTCGTGCGCCTTCTTGTGCAAGGGATTTCACTATTCCTAAATCGCCAGCTTTTGTTGCTGCATAATTTACCTGACCAAACTGACCTTTTTGACCGTTAATGGACGATATAACTATGACTCTTCCAAATTTTCGTTCTCTCATTCCCGGCCAGACTGGATGGACGGTATTAAAAACGCCTGTCAAATTAGTTGCGATCACTTCATTCCATTGTTCAGGGGTCATTTTGTGAAATGGGGCATCACGTAAAATTCCAGCATTGGCAACGACTACATCAATTGGACCCAGTTCTGATTCTACTTTTTCGATACCAGACTTGCTTTCATCATAATTAGCTACATTCCATTTAAAAGTTTTGATGCCAGTCTCAGCTGTGAAAGTAGATGCTGCTTCGTCATTTCCTGCATAAGTAGCTGCAACTGAGAAGCCATCTTGTTTTAACTTTTTTGATATAGACGCTCCAATACCTCGTGAGCCGCCCGTAACCAATGCAATTCGTGACATAATTTTCTCCTCAGTCAGGTTAGTTTTAAATTTCAGTTAACTATTAATCTCGTTCCAGGCACATTGCTACACCCATGCCTCCTCCGATGCACAAAGTGGCAAGTCCTTTTTTTGCTGATCTACGTTTCATTTCAAATAGCAAAGTATTTAAAATACGTGCTCCAGAGGCTCCGATTGGATGTCCTATAGCTATAGCTCCACCATTAACATTCACTATGCTGGGATCCCATCCCATATCTTTATTCACGGCACATGCTTGTGCAGCAAAAGCCTCATTTGCTTCAACAAGATCAAGATCTCCCACGGTCCAACCAGCTTTTTCCAGCGCTTTCTTACTGGCATATATTGGACCCACTCCCATGATCTTTGGGTCTAGTCCGGCTGTGGCGTATGAAGCAATTCTTGCCAGAGGTTCAATGCCTCTCTTGCTTGCGTCTTCTGCTGACATTACAAGTGCGGCTGCTGCGCCATCATTTATGCCCGAAGCATTTGCGGCGGTAACACTTCCTTCTTTTGAAAATGCTGGTCTAAGTTTCTGCATGTTTTCTATTATAGCACCGTGTCTGATGTATTCATCGTTCTCTACTAAAATGTCGCCCTTTCGGGTTTTGACCGTAAATGGAACTATTTCGTCTGTAAATTTACCAGCAGTCTGCGCTGCTTCAGCTTTGTTTTGAGATAATAGTGCAAAGGCATCTTGCGTATCGCGAGATATTTGCCATTGCTCTGCAACATTCTCAGCAGTTTGCCCCATGTGATAGCCGTTAAACGCATCCCAAAGGCCATCTTTAATCATGCTATCAATATATTTAACATCACCCATTTTGTGACCTGCGCGGAGGTTCGCAACATGAGGGCTGAGACTCATATTTTCCTGACCACCAGCGCAGACAATTGATGCATCACCGAGCTGTACGTGTTGTGCTGCAAGAGCTACTGCTCTTAACCCTGATCCACATACTTGGTTAATACCCCAAGCGGCAGCTTCTACAGGAAGCCCTGCATTCACGTGAGCCTGACGTGCTGGGTTTTGGCCCTGGCCAGCAGTTAAAACTTGACCCATAATCGTTTCAGAAACTTCCGACTTGTCTATTCCTGCTCTTGAAACAACGGCTTCTAGAACAGTTGTACCAAGTTCATGCGCCGGAATATTGGCAAAAGAACCACTGAAACTTCCTACTGCAGTACGCGCTGCTGATGCTATAACGACTTCGGTCATATTTTATTTCCTATGCGAATTATCTTAATTACTACGATTCCACGTGCTTTTTATCGACTTTGCTGCATCGCGGCAAGAGCAATAATATTACAAATCAACCTTTTTTTTTGAAATGATAAATCTTTGCAGATTTTTTTTGTTGGCGTTCAAAAGAATTATAAACTCTAACTTCTTACATGTACGGTAATTACTTCGAATGCGTTGACACCGCCATCAAACGATGTATAAGCCGCCTTTGAATTATTGGTGTTGGTGGCTCCTGCAAAGGAAACCCTGTCGTGCGTGAAGCAAAAGGACAACGCCCTTCGAAATCGCCTAGCGGCGCTAAACAAGGAAGGAGAACAGCAGATGACTAAAAGAACTGCTGCCAAGCATAAAATTGATAGACGAATGGGTGAAAATATTTGGGGTCGCCCCAAGTCGCCCGTAAATAGAAGAGAATATGGTCCAGGTCAACATGGGCAGCGTCGCAAGGCAAAGCTATCCGATTTTGGCCTACAGCTGAGAGCTAAACAAAAGCTGAAGGGTTATTATGGAGACCTTACCGAAAAGCAATTTCGAAGGATTTTTAGCGATGCTGAAAAAGTAAAAGGCGATACCGGTGAAAATTTAATAGGTCTTTTGGAGCAAAGGCTTGATGCCGTTGTATATAGGGCAAAATTCGTTGCAACAGTTTTTGCTGCTCGTCAGTTCGTTAATCATGGTCACATACTAGTTAACGGTAAACGTGTTAATATTCCTTCGTATAGAATTAAAGAAGGAGACGTCGTTGAGGTCAGGGACAAATCAAAACAAATTGCGGTCGTATTAGAAGCTACCCAGTTACCTGAAAGAGATGTACCGGAGTATTTAGAAGTAGACCATTCCAAAATGACTGCGCGTTTCGTGCGCACGCCTGGATTGTCGGATGTACCATACCCGGTAATTATGGAACCTAATTTAGTTATCGAGTATTACGCACAGAACTAACTTGTGCAATCGACGGAATTATGCCGTAACGGTTTACCGTTGCGGCATTTTTTGTTTGTAGTGGCAATAATATTAGAATCTATGTAATCGTATGCTCGGAGATATTCTATGTTTAAAATTGAGCCAAAAAGTGGAATTTTAGATATCGCTTTATATGAAGCGGGCTCTGCACCAAAACCTGATGAGCAAAATGTTATAAAGTTAAGTTCAAACGAAAACCCGTACGGTCCAAGCAATAAATCCGTCGATGCGATTAAAAAACATGCTGCTAAAGTACATCTATATCCTTCCACTAATCACTTGGAGTTGCGTCAGTCAATTGCCACCTGTTTTGAGTTGAATTCAGATAACATAATCTGTGGGGTAGGGAGTGATGAAATAATTTCATTTCTATGTCAGGCTTTTGCAGGGCCAGGAGATGATGTTATTCACACCGAGCATGGTTTTGCGATGTATAAAATATCTGCATTGGCGGCAGGCGCACGACCTGTCAAGGTACCAGAAGATAATCGCTATACAGATGTTGATGCAATTTTAGCCGCCTGTAACAAAAATACTAAATTGGTATTCATAGCCAATCCAAATAACCCGACGAGTACCATGATTAATGCTGCTTGCGTAAAAAGGTTAGCAGATGGTATACCAGAAAGTTGCATATTGGTGCTTGACGGCGCATACGCCGAATACGTTCCAAATTTCGATGGTGGTGCGGGGTTAGTACACGATAGGGAAAATGTTTTTATGACACGAACCTTTTCCAAAATGTATGGACTTGGCGGATTGAGAATTGGCTGGGGGTATGGTTCTAAGCATGTAATAGATATTCTTAATCGTATACGTGGTCCTTTTAATTTATCTTCCCTTGCTCTCGCTGCGGCGACTTCTGCGCTGACAGATGTTGACTATGTGGATCGCTGCAGAAATGAAAATGCTAGATTGCGGCAGTTGTTAGCCAACGATTTGGGTAACTTGGGTATATTGTCTGATATCTCACATGCTAATTTTATCCTCGCACGTTTCAGAAGCATAGGTGAAGCGGAAGCTTGCTATAAATTTATGTACGATGAAGGCCTGCTTGTTCGACAAGTAACCAATTACAATTTACCGCATTGTTTGAGAATTACAGTAGGGGATGAACCCGCCTGTGAGCGTGTCTATAAATCAATTCAAAGTTTTTTGGAGAATGTTAGATGACTGTCGTTTATAATCGGGTTGCGCTTATAGGACTTGGCTTGATTGCGTCATCTATGTTTTGGTCTATCCGAAGAGGAAACCTTGCGAAGGAGGTGGTTGGGTATGCTAAATCAGAAAAAAGTCGTGATATTGCGCGGTCCATAGGCCTTTGCGATCAAGTATGTGACAACCTTAAAGATACTGTAGAGAATGCAGATTTAGTGGTCTTGTGTATTCCCGTTGGTGTTATGAGCGAAGTAGTTGCTCAAATTGCACCAAATCTAAAAAAAGGCGCTACTCTTTCTGATGTTGGTTCAGTAAAGAGAGCGGTTATAGATGCTGTTATGCCTCTTGTTCCTTATAATGTACATTTTATACCAGCTCACCCTCTTGCTGGCACTGAACATTCTGGGCCAGAGAGCGGCTTTGCTAGTTTGTTTGATAACCGTTGGTGCATTATAATACCAACACCGTCCAGCGATCCAAAAGCAATTGATCAACTTACTCGTTTATGGACTGGTATGGGCGCAATGGTTGATAAGATGGATGCTGCCCATCACGATTTGGTATTAGCAGTGACAAGTCATGCTCCGCATTTAATTGCATATACAATGGTTGGCGTCGCTGATGATTTAAGTAGAGTAACAGAAACAGAAGTTATAAACTATTCCGCAGCTGGGTTTCGGGATTTTACCCGAATTGCGTCTAGTGATCCTACTATGTGGAGAGATGTTTTCTTATCAAATAAAGACGCTACCCTAGAAATACTTGGAAGATTTACTGAAGAGCTATTTGCGTTGCAACGCGCCATCAGAACTGAAGATGGTCAAATGCTATTTGATTATTTTTCAAGAACTCAAACAATTCGTCGAGGTATCCTCGAAGCTGGCCAAGACACAGAGGCCCCAGATTTTGGACGAAGTTTTACTGATAAAAATAAAGAGTAAATATTTGAAATTAGCAAAGTGAAATGTCAAAATTATTTGAGACAGCAAACTATTAAAGTCGTTTTATCTTAAAAATTGCCCAAGCAGCGTGTAATAAGCTGACAGCAGAAAATCCTAATCCAATAAAAACAACTTCTATGCTCCCGGTTCCAATCACGCCTCTATAAGAAATTAAAAAAACGACTAACAGAATAATCAGTAAAGATAATAAAATTCTGATTTTGTACTCAGTTAATTTTTCAGGGTCAAACATCTTCAATCAAAGCCAATTCAGATTTTTGAACTTTAAACATAACTTGGTAAAAAAGCTAAGGCAATGCTCTATGCCCTTATTCTATACGGTACATAAACTTCAGCTGCTATAAATCATGAGGATCCTATTAGAACTCTGGCTCGCTTTCAAAAATCCATTTTGCAATTTTTTGACCGTCAATCGTGACTTTCTCGTCAGAATCTAACCAACCCATTCTTTTGGCATAAACTACAGGTTTGTAGCCCCAAGACCCAGCCATAACTTGCGCATAGTAAAGAATAGCCTCTTTTGGGGCCGGATTATAAAACGACATTATAGCCTCAATAATTTAGTGGCCGCCCAAACAGCATACCATAGTATGCATTATATTTTGAAAAAAGCAAAAGGTTTTATCAACCATTGTTTCAGTTATTTATTAATTAATACTATTTAGATTATTTTTAATTTTTGTAAGGCTTTCGGTTACATTTAAAAGCTTAGAGACTAAAATTGCTGCATCGGGATGATCTTGTTTAATATTTGCTCCAAATCGCTCAATTTCAGATGTTAAGTCATGCAAATGCTCAACTGCTTCCTTTATTTTTACGGATCTATGCACTGTTTCGAAGTTAGATGAGTCCAAACGTTTTTCTAATTTTCTGATCAATGCCTTTAAAAATAAATCTTTTTCTAGTTTTTGAAGTATTTGTTTTGGCGGAATTAACTTTGCTTTGAGACCTTTTGATCCTGCTATTACTGTCGTGGACCGTTTTGTTCCAAGTATGAATGAGGCCTCTCCAAATAATTCACCTTCGCCTACTTCGCCTAAATAGTGGCCGTTTGGCGCTTTCACTTGCACATCTCCCTCAATTACAAGGTAATTGAATTCAGGTGGAGTTCCTGCTTTGTAAACAGTTTCGTTAGCAGGCCAAATACCAATATCATCAATCTTTTTCATATCTAACCTTGCGTGATTACAAATGCTTGGTCAATGCTTGGTTGTAATTTGAAGTCCAGATGGAACTTAATATACTTAAGATATATCTTGGAGATTGCTATATCCTGAGCTGTAAGGTCGATATAAATTACACACAGTAAAACAAAAATTTTTGTCACGTAGTAGGCGGTTTCCTGATGATGATTCAAAGCCAAGGGTGAATACACATTATAATAAAGTGCCGTGGGAGTTCATTGAGTAACAGAGAAAGAAGTCTCCACCTTCATAAGCCCATCTGTGGCACAGGCGTTTTATAAAAACGGTACAGGGGTGGGTGGCGAATGCCGAGGGTGCTTTTTAGGTGCTAAGGCATTTTAGGAAGAATGTAAGCTATCAAAAGCACCATTAAGAAATGGCTCATACTTTCTCCATGCTTCAGAACTGCCTTGATAAACCTTTTGTCTAACCTGTTGTTGTGAGGCAGTTCTAACACTGCGTTTATTCTCTTGCGGTGACAGGCAAGTCTGTTGCCAATTCAATCCAAGATATTTAATTAGTTTTCTAGTCTCATTTTCTTGATCAGTTGTAAGGCTTTCATAATTTAAGTGATAAATTCTCTCACCATATTGTGATTGCCAAAACCTCATAAGGTCTTTGTATAGATTATGATAGTCTACTACATCCTTTAGATCGTAACAATATCCAAGACTTTTTGAGGCAAAGTACCATTTGTAATTCGACCAGCAGGTAGCAGCAGCATTTCGTTGTACATGAATAATTTTAGCCTCAGGAAAAGCAGCACAGATTAAGGGTATAAAACGAAAGTTAGGAGGCATTTTATCTGTGACGAAATGATTCCCATTTGATGCTTTTGATAAATCAGCTAGGTACTCTTCTCTGAACTTAGATACAGTTACAGTACTTACAGATCTAGGATCTATTGCTAATTTTCCTCCAAATTTGGACACATGATTTAATTCTCCTGCACCCGTTACCTCAGAATGTGATGATACTATTTGCTCTACAAGGGTAGTTCCTGATCTTAGCATGCCAAGAATAAAAATTGGTGAAACTTCACTGCAAGTCTTATTTATTTTTAATTTATTTTTTAACAAATTAGGTTGTGCATTTTTCAATTTAGTAAAAAGCACTTGGTCTTGATTTATAGAATACTTTAGTAACTTTTTACGCAGTGCATTACCTTCAGATAAGTGTCTAAAAACCTGATCTAGTTTGCCAATGTCCTCATACATTTTAGCTAATGCAAAATTTAAGTGGCACCGTGTGTTTCCACTTAAACCGTCTCGTTTATAAAGCTTTTGAACTTGCAGAAACTGTTTATCATTTTCAGTGTATTTTTTGACGTGACTTAGATTGCGATGGGCATCAGCATAATCAGGCTTGATAGAGAGAGCTTTGGTGTAAGCACCTACTGCTTCGTCTAGCTTGCCCTGATCTCTGAGAACAATGCCCATGTTGTTATAGGCCTCAGCATAATCAGGCTTGATGGAAAGGGCTTTTTTGTAAACTTTTACCGCCTCCTCTGGCCTGCGTTGTTCTGTCAGAGCAGCGCCCATGTTGTTATAGGCCTCAGCATAATCAGGCTTGATCGAGAGCGCTTTGGTAAAGGCCTCTATTGCCTCTTCTAGCTTGCCCTGACCCTTGAGAGTAATGCCCATGTTGTAACAGGCATTAGCATAATCAGGCTTGATCGAGAGCGCTTTTGTGTAGGCCTCTATTGCCTCTTCTAGCTTATCCTGATCTTTGAGAGCAATGCCCATGTTGTTATATGCCTCAGCATAATCAGGCTTGATCGAGAGTGCTTTTTTGTAGACTTTTATCGCTTCGTTTAGCCTACCTTGATCTCGAAGAGCGTTGCCCATGCCATTGAATGGCTCAGCATAATCAGGCTTGATCGAGAGTGCTTTTTTGTAAGCCTCTATTGCCTCTTTCATCTTATCTTGGTCTTTTAGAGCATTGCCTATGTTGTTATAGGCCTCAGCATAATCAGGCTTGATAGAGAGGGCCTTTTGGAAAGCAAGGATTGCATCATCCAATTGTCCAAGTTGAGCCGCTGATGCACCCATTAAATTCCAAAGGGTTAGGCTTGTAGTATATTTTTTTATTAATTTTTGAGCTTCGTTAAATACTTTCTGCAATCTGTTCTGCTTATACAATTTGATTAATGCGTTAAGCTGCTCTTTAGGTGGCTCTTGAACATTTGAACTTTTGGAAGTGGCCGAACCAAGTCTCTTCTTTAATTGATCAAAACTATCCCCTTTTGCGCCCTTGCTCTTGGCCTGCCCAAACACTGCTTTTGCTTCAGCCAATCGCTCAAGTTTAATCAACGCATCAATATAACTCAGCCAGAATTGAGCATAACTAGTATTGGACTCCAGTGCTTTTTTAAAAAACGGTAGAGCTTCTTGCACCTTTCCAACACCTACAGCTAACACACCCATGTTATGATTAGCATCAGGATGTTTGGGATTAGCTTTTAGAATAGCAGTATAATAACGATCAGCTTCCTGAACCTGACCCGCCTTATGGGCTTCAATACCCTTTTGCAATGCCTGATCTAAAGTGAGTTCCATGTCAATTAAGCTTACTATTATATCCCGTGTGTCTTTATTATATTATCCAACAGTATATAAATTTTTCTTTGGCACTAATAAAAATCTTTCAAATACTTTTGGGCTAATTGTAATTAACCAGTTAAGTTACTCATTTAGTTACATATTAAATTTAACTATTTTGTAACTACCTGATTTTACGCAGCATATTGTATATGCTGGGGGTTTTATGGTGCTGCTGGGGAGGATTGAACTCCCGACCTCACCCTTACCAAGGGTGCGCTCTACCACTGAGCTACAGCAGCTTATCTTTACCGTGGCGATTTAGACTTAAATACGACCTTAAGCAAGTCCAAACTAGACCAATCGAATTTCATAATGTAGTTAATATTTATGGAAGATAATAACAAAAAAAAAATACCAAAGTCCCGCCAGGAGCGCCTCAAGGCTGCTCTGAAGGTAAATGTTGCCAAGCGAAAAGCACAAGCCAAAGGGAGAGCACAGACAATATCTACTAAGAAAAGTATCGAATGAAAATTAGAGGACTAAATTAGATGGACTCCATAATAATAGAAGAAAGTGGGCCTCTATATGGTAAGATACCAATTGCTGGTGCAAAGAATGCGTGTTTAGCTTTGATGCCTGCTACTCTGTTAAGCGACGAGCCACTTACATTAACAAATGCACCACGACTATCTGATATTGGGACAATGACGGTTTTATTGCAATCGCTTGGGGTAGAGGTGGAGAGCCTGAATGATGGCTTGGTTTTAGCGCTTTCCAGCCACGCCCTCAAAACCACTCGGGCTGATTACGATATTGTGAGAAAAATGCGTGCGTCTAATTTGGTTTTGGGACCGTTACTTGCAAGAACTGGTGAAGCCATAGTTTCATTGCCTGGAGGATGTGCGATTGGTGCAAGGCCGATGGATCTGCATGTTTCTGCTTTGCAAGCTCTCGGTGCTGAGATCGAATTGAAGGATGGGTATTTGCATGCAAGGACACTCAAAAAGGGACGCTTATCGGGTGGTGAGCATAGATTAAAGTTTGCATCGGTAGGTGCCACAGAAAATTTTATAATGGCAGCATGTCTTGCAAAAGGAAGATCTCAACTGAAAAATGCTGCCATGGAGCCAGAAATTGTAGATCTGGTAAGGTGTCTTCGGTCAATGGGTGCAAATATTTCAGGCGAGGGAAGCAATACAGTAACTATTAACGGCGTAGAAAAATTGCATGGTGCTACCCACTCGGTTGTGATGGATCGTATTGAACTGGGAACATATATGCTTGCTCCAGTAATAGCAGGGGGTGAAGTTGAGCTTTTAGGTGGGACGGTAGAACTTTTAGAAACATTTTGTGAAAAACTTACTGAGGCGGGCGTTGAAATTTCAAAGACTGCAAATGGACTAAAGGTTAAACGAAAACTCGACACCATTAATCCTGTAGATGTAAAGACAGCTGTGTATCCTGGGTTTCCTACTGACTTACAAGCTCAAATGATGGCACTTATGTGCATATCTAATGGAGTATCGAGGCTCGAAGAGACAATATTTGAGAATAGGTTTATGCATGCTCCAGAGCTAATTCGAATGGGCGCCCAAATTGATGTACAAGGTGGCGTTGCAAGAGTTGAAGGAGTACCAAAGTTAAAGGGTGCTCAAGTAATGGCTACCGACTTAAGAGCGTCGGTGTCGCTTATACTCGCGGGTTTGGCGGCGCGTGGTCAAACTAAAGTGGGCAGGGTATATCATCTGGATAGGGGATATGAAAAGCTTGTTGAAAAATTACAAAATGTTGGAGCCAAGGTAGAGCGAGTTAATTAAGATGGCCCAAGATGTAAGTTTCTCGGAAGGAGCGGACAGTGCTTTATATTTAGGAGCATTCACTCCAGAGGATGTCGAAGTAGTTTCTTCTATTCTTCAGGACGGTGTTTTTTGTATGAAGGATTTGGCTTGGACAAAAAAGAAACGTAAATTAGCTCTTTTGGTAAATAGGTTCCGTTGGGAAAATAATTTTCCTGAGAGAGTGAGGACAATTCTAATTATAGATAATGTTTTAAAGATTTCCTCGCAAGGTATTGAACGTACTGATATGAACACGCCATTAAACTTATTAAAATTAGATGTAAATCAGACAAAAAAAAGTATCGTTTTGACATTACTACTCTCTGAGTTTGGTGCTATTAGATGTGAAATAGAGGCAATTGAAATTTCCATGAAAGATGTAACCCGACCTTATAAAGCTAAGTCTGGCAAAGTACCCATGCATCCTATAATTTACGACAGTTGAGATGATTTTGAATACCCAATAATAAGAATACCCTTCAGGAGCAAAAGTGATGCCAATTTTTCTCAGTTTTGATGATCCTACGTTTGTTCAGCGATTTGAAGATATCTTGAACTCTGATCGTAACGATAATTTGGATGTGAATAGAGTAGTGATTGATATTATAGCAGATGTTAAAACGCGTGGAGATGAGGCTATCTTGGAATTAACCCATCGTTTTGATAAAATCGAATTAGACAAAGAAAAACTACGTTTTACAAAAAATGAAATAGAAGAAATTTCGTCCACAATATCTTTGGATGAACAAAAAGCTTTAGACTTAGCCGCTAATCGAATAAGGGTATATCACGAAAAACAAAAGCCTGAAGATGTATCTTGGGTCGACGAAATTGGAGTAGAACTTGGGTGGAGATGGACCCCTCTTGACTCTGTAGGTATTTATGTGCCGGGTGGATTGGCAAGTTATCCTTCTTCAGTCCTTATGAATTCCATACCGGCTCAAGTAGCCGGAGTAAAACGAATTGCAATGGTTGTTCCTACACCGAACGGGAAGATTAATCCAACAGTCCTTTATGCCGCAAAAGTTTCTGGTGTTGATGAGATTTATAGAATTGGAGGAGCGCAGGCGATTGCAGCGCTAGCATATGGAACTCAAACTATCCTGCCTGTGGACAAAATCACTGGCCCTGGTAATTCATATGTAGCTGCCGCGAAGAGACAAGTCTTTGGCAAAGTCGGAATTGATATGATAGCTGGCCCGTCTGAAGTTTTGATAATCGCAGACGAGGATAATGATCCGGAGTGGATCGCTTTGGATTTACTTAGTCAGGCTGAACATGATGAAAGAGCTCAATCTATATTAATTACTACTAGTCAGAAGTTAGCTAATTTAGTAGAAAAAGAGATTGAAAAAATACTTTTGATTTTAGGAAGACGAGATATAGCTGGCCCCAGTTGGAATAATTTTGGAACAATAATTACCGTCCCTTCTCTAGAAGTGGCAGCAGATCTTTCAAATAAAATTGCTCCTGAGCATTTAGAGCTTTGCGTAGCTAAACCTAAGGAATTATTGAAAAAGATTTCAAATGCTGGAGCTGTTTTTATGGGCTATTGGACACCGGAGGCTGTTGGTGATTATATTGGGGGTTCAAATCATGTCCTTCCAACTGCTCGCTCTGCGAGATTTAGTAGTGGGTTATCTGTAATGGATTTCATCAAACGGACGACAACAACTTTTGTATCTCGGGAAGCTCTGGGATCTATTGGTCCTTCGATAGAGACACTAGCCGCTTGTGAAGGCTTGGAGGCCCACGGCTTGTCTGTTACTTCTAGATTGAAAAAGTTAAATAGATGATGCCTTATTATAATTTATTAACATTTTAGATTAAACTTACTTATTACAATTTTTGAGAAATTTAATATGAGTTATATCTCCCATATAGAATTAGATGATAAGCATAGCCCGCCGCCTACTGCTGAAATTGAAAAAGAGCGGCGAGTAGCTTTATATGATTTGCTGGAGGGAAATAAGTTCGAGGTTCCGTCTAAGTCAGGACCATACCATCTAATTCTATCGATTAAAGAAAAGCGTTTGGTTTTTGAAGTCACTAAAGAAGATCAAAGCCCAGTAAGTGAATTTCATTTGTCGCTCTCTCCTTTTCGACAAGTAGTCAAAGATTACTGGGCTATTTGTGAAAGTTATTATGATGCGGTCAAAAACTTACCACCTGGAAAAATTGAAACAATTGATATGGCTAGGCGCGGAATACATGACGAAGGTGCACGCATATTATTGGAGAGATTGGAGGAAAAAGCTATTCTAGATCGTGATACATCTCGTCGATTATTTACCTTAATTTGTATTCTTCATTTTGGCATTTGATATGGTTAATCAATTACCACAATCGATACTCTTTTGTTGTGATCATAATGCTGTTAGATCGCCGATGGCGGAAGGTATTATGAAAAGGTTCTATGGGTCAGGCACCTATGTGCAATCAGTTGGAGTGTATAATGATTTAGAGATTGACGGATTTGCTATTTCTGTTTGTTATGAAATTGAGGTCGAGCTGTCCCGCCACAAGTCTCGGAGTTTTGATGAAATGGCGGCCTTAGGTGATGACTTATCATCGTTTGATTTAGTGGTTGCACTTTCCCCCGCCAGCCAACGACGTGCACTAGACTTAACGCAGTTTTTCCATATGAAGGTCGAGTACTGGCCAATAATGGATCCTACAGGTATCGGTGAGAATCGTGAAATGAAGTTGAACGCTTATCGTCAGAGCAGAGATCAAATAATCTCTCAATTTTCAAAACTTTGGGGTATACCCTCCAAGGACTAGATGTGTCCCCATAATTCAAAGACAACGAAAATAGTTTCTGTTTCAGATACTATTTATCTTCATAGGTAGCCATTGAAGATAGAAATTTTTTAACTTCGTTGACTGTATTATAATGACAAATTGATACTCTTATACAATCATCCCAGCCAAGTGGAGCCAGTATATTATTTGAATAATGGTCGCATTTCCGCGTATGTGTTCGAATGCCTTGCTGATTTAAATATCGGACAATTACTTCGGATGGTTGGTCTTTAAACCTAAAACTAACCAAACCTTCTCTTGAATGATTGTTAGCACCCCCAATAATTTCTATTTTGGAAAAATCGTTCAAGCCTTTTAAATTATCAACTCCATGTAGCATAGCATCAGTCATTTTTTTTTCGTAATCTTGGATCGCTGCACCGGCGGCTTTAATTTGCAACCGGGTATCTGTAGCTTCTGTGACTTCTTGGCCAAGCCAACACATATAGTCTTTTACATCAGACATAGTCGCGTAAGCTCCTGTATCTCGGGTACCAAGCTCCCAATTATCTGATGGTCCACCGTCTAATTTCTCATGGGGTGAATTTCTTAGTCTCTCTGATACCCAAGCTATACCAAAGCCATGGCGTGAAAACATTTTATACGGCGATATTACATAGCCATCGATATCGTAACTTTCTATATCAATACCTCCGTGCGCAGCGTGTTGTATTCCATCCACTATTATAAATGCCAATGGAGCCTTCTGGCGGACGATTTTTGATATTTCTCTAATTTTTGTTCCCATGCCTGTGACCGGTGATGCATGCACAATTGTAACGACACGAGTTGTTTCAGAAATATGATTGGCGTATGCTTCCGGGTCGACCGTACCCATTTCCACGTTATGCGGCACGTTAAAATAGGTATACTTCATCTCACCAGCCCATTTTTTTGCCGCACTGCGAGACGCTGGATGCTCTAAAGAAGTACCTACAATTGATCCACCAGATGGCGAGGCCAATAATGAATTTCTTATCAATCGGAATAATAATTCCGTTCCACTCTCTCCCATAAAAAATTCACCAGAATGCGTGTTGAATAAGTAGCTAAGGTCATTTTTCGCATTTTTGATTATATTATTTAAAGTATTACTCGTTAAGTTGTCTCGACCTTGATTGTCAGGTATTGCTGCAAACTTTGTGGAAGTCTCTAGTGCTGACCTCAAAGTGAGCGCTCCGCCAGCGTTCTCAAAGAAAATTCGCTCTCCAGAGATTGGACATTTTTCCACATTACAGAACTTCTGCCGTATTGCCTTAACTAATGATTGATTTATCTGCTGCATATTCTGGTTCAAGTTTCTGTTTTCTTGTACGTGTAACGAGCTGCCTAAAAATAAAAGTCCATCTTAAGTATGCCTTATGTATCGGAAAAAACTGGATGCTGTCCAACCAGCGATGATAGCTATAGCAAGGGACAACAAACCATAAATAAGAGGATTTTGACGGGATAAGTTAAATAAAAATCTTTCAAGTCCAACTTTTTTTACATCAATTATTGTTTCAAATTGGCTTACAATTTTACCATCTCGAGTAAGAAATATTTGGGTAAAATAGTCACCCTCTGTTAGGTTTGCAGGCATATCAACCGCTGTTCTGAATAGGGTGCTTTGATCGACTACTATCTCATTTTCAAGTAACTGATATAATTTTTGTTCTTTTCTTATTCTGATCACAGCTTCTGTGAAACTTTGCGAATCTTCTATGTGCATTGGAGCCCCAACCGATCTAATGGCGCGCTCAATGGAAATCTTATTTCTCAAATCTTCTACATCCAATAATATTTCATTAAAAGGAGCGTTTGTAGCAACTGCGTAGAAACTAGGGGCAGCATCAACTTCAACGGTTTGGTTGTTTACCCATATACCAAACCGCTTTTCTTTCTTCCGAACCGCAATTGGTTTAGATGGTCCTGCTATAGTAATAATCACACCCATTTTACCGTCAGGTTGAGGTGCTTCTCTTTGTATCGCGCCAAATAAAAGAATTTGGGAGCCATCAAAATTGGCCGTTATAGCAACTTCATCCTGACTAAGACCCAAGACTATTTTTTCATTAGCGGCTAGAGTTTTTGAAAGCATCAACACTATTATCATTATAGACAGTATCCGCATCACTAAGTCCCAATTACCTTAAGGGAAAAGAGTTCAGCTGGTTCAATTAATAAGTCCATAGCTAATTTCAGGCAAACCAATATTACAAGAACTGAGAGTAAAATTCTCAGTTGTTCGGCTTGCATCTTAGCTCCAATTTGAGTTCCAATTTGAGCGCCAATTACCCCGCCTATTAAAAGTAAAACCGCTAATGCAATATCAACTGTATAATTTGTGGTAGCATGCAGAAGTGTTGCAAAACCTGTTACGAAGATAATTTGAAATAGCGACGTTCCTACTACAACTTTTGTTGGCATTCCCAAGACATATATCATTGCTGGAACCATTATAAAGCCACCGCCAACACCCATGATTGCAGATAATATTCCCACGAATATTCCTACTGCAAAGGGGGGGATTATAGAAATATACAATCCTGACGTTTTGAAACGCATTTTTAGTGGTAATGCGTGTACAAGTCCTTTGTGGCGATTACCTCTGTTAATCACATTGGTCTTTGACCTTGCCCTTCTAATCGCATTAAGGCTCTCTACAAACATCAGGCAGCCTATAATACCGAGAAATACAACGTAACAAAGCTTCACAAGTAGATCGACTTGACCCACTGCTTTCAAATAATTGAAAATATATAAACCCAGCGCGGCCCCTATAAGACCGCCACTCAGCAGAACAGTCCCCATTCTCAAGTCAACAGTTTTTCTACGAAGGTGTGCTAGTGCTCCTGAAAAAGATGATGCCACTATCTGGTTTGCTTCGGTAGCCACTGCAACTGCAGGTGGAATACCAATAAAAAAAAGTAATGGGGTCATTAAAAAGCCGCCACCAACACCAAACATTCCAGAGAGAATACCCACAAACCCGCCAAGGCCTAGGAGCAAAAAGGCATTAACTGAAACCTCCGCTATGGGTAAATAAATTTGCATTGTTTCACTTAGCTCAATGGGCCTACATAAATCAATAGCGAGAGTTACGAAGATTAAACTGGTTATATAGGTGTTGTGATATTGGCTCTAACGTTCTTTGACGTATGGTCGGCCACCTGCTTTTGGAGGTATTGCCCTGCCTACGAAGCCAGCTAAAACGATTACAGTTAAAACGTAGGGAAGTGATTGTATGAAAACAACTGGAATTTTTACTTGGCTACTAATACCACTTTGCCATACTGACATAACTATTATAAGAGCAATAATTGCAATTCCAAGTGCTAAGCCCCCAAGAACTACTTTGTCTAAGTAATCTTTTTTCCAAACGTAACTTGTCAACCCAAGCGAGATAAATATCAAGAAACCACTGAGGACCCAAGCCGGCAGAAGTATATTTTGAAATCTTGTGTCCACAGCGAAGAAAAACCCAAATAATAAACATGCTCCGAGAGCGTACCAAGGACGCCATTTAGCAAAAATTAATGCTGCTAAGGCTATAAAACCACGCCCAGCGGACATATCTTTTGTAAAATTCGCCTGTAAGGACGTTGCAATATATGCTCCTGCAATACCGCACAAAACACCGCCGATAACAACTGCACTGTAGCGTAAGCCAACAACTGAAATACCAGCTGTATCAACTGCAGCAGGATTTTCGCCAACAGCTCGCAAACGCAGTCCAAAGCGTGTCTGATAAAGCACAAAATAAGAGATAGGAACTGTTATGAGTGCTATATAAACCAGAAGAGAGTGTCCTGATAAAAGTTCAGAATACAGTTGCATTAACGCTCCTGCATCCCCCATTTCTTTCGATGAAGTAGCGCCTGGGAAATTTAAAGGTTCAAATCGACCACCAGATTTGAGTGGAGGCGTTCGACCTCCTTGTCCAAACAAATCCTGCGCTATTACTACTGTTAGGCCTGCTGCTAAAAAATTTATGGCAACACCCGATATTATTTGATCTCCACGAAGAGTAATTGATGCTAGTCCGTGCAGTAAAGATAATAAAATCGATGCAAATATTCCAGCTAATAAACCCAACCAGACTGATCCAGTAATTGCCGCAAAAGCAGCCGATACAAACGCTGCGGCTAAAAGTTTACCCTCTAGTCCAATATCAAATATTCCCGCACGCTCAGAAAATAACCCGGCGAGACAAACTAACAACAATGGTGTTGCCAGGCGAAGTGAGCTATCTAAAACTTGCAATAGGGTTAGAAAATCAATCATTCGTTAACCCTTTGAATGGATATGAAAAAGCGCTCTAGGGGAGCCCTTACCATTAAACTAAGCGCTCCTGTGAATAGTATCACCAGTGCTTGAATGACAACTATTAATTCACGCGGAATTTTGGTCCACAGGGCTAGCTCTGCGCCGCCTTGGTAGAGAAACCCAAATAATAAAGCAGCTAGCAAAACCCCTAATGGATGGCTGCGACCCATGAGAGCCACTGCAATGCCAATAAAGCCTGCTCCTTCAGTGAAATTCAAAATTAAACGTTCACTCTCGCCTTGTGTGGTGTTTATTGCCATCATTCCGCATAGCGCGCCCGAGATCATCATAGTTATCATTATTATTTTTACCGGCCTCACACCTGCGTAGCGAGCCGCTGGTCCTGATTTACCCAAGGCTCTGATTTCGTATCCTAGTGAAGAGCGCCAAATTAGATACCAAACGGCGACACAGGCAATAAGTGCGATGAAAAAACTAACGTTGGCAGGTGCAGATCTAAATGCCTTCTCAAAACCTATTACACCTGCTATGTCCTGGAACGTTGGGAGATGAGTGTTGGCTGGAAAGTTTGCTGATGCTGGATCCATACTTCCTGTTGGCTTCAAAACGTCTACAAGGAAAAAATTAAGCACTCCAGCGGCAATAAAATTAAACATAATTGTGGTAATAACAATATGGCTACCCCTTTTGGCTTGTAGATAGGCTGGCAGACCCGCCCAAATCATTCCAAAAATAGCGGCACCAATTGACGCTCCAATTATTGCTAAGGTCCAGTGTGGCCAGGGAATAAACAGGCAAACTAGAGCTACTCCTAAGCCTCCGATCATAGCTTGACCTTCACCCCCAATATTAAAAAGTGCAGCGTGAAATGCTACTGATACGGCTAATCCAGTGAAAATAAAATTTGTTGTGTAGTAGAGCATGTAGCCCCAACCGGCAGATCGAAATAATGTGCCCTCTATCATAAGCTTCAGTGCCGCCATAGGGCTTTCACCTATCGCTAAAATTAATAAGGCTGATAAAAAAGCGGCCAAAAACAAAGAAAATAATGGGACCACAATAACGTCTACCCACTTTGGCATCACATCCATTTGTAAGCTCCATGATAAAATCTGCAGGTATTCACTGTGATCATTGTACCGCTTCCTTAGAAACACCCGCCATAAGAAGACCAAGCTCTTTCTCATTTGTTTCAGCCGGGAGCCTTTCTCCCATAATCTGCCCATCAAACATGACGGCTATTCTATCTGACAATGATAAAATTTCATCTAACTCAACTGATATTAGAAGAATTGCTTTTCCTCTATCGCGAAGGGACACAATTTGTTGGTGTATAAATTCAATTGCGCCAATATCAACGCCTCTTGTCGGTTGTCCTACCAAAAGCAAATCGGGATCTCTCTCTATCTCACGGGCAAGAACTATTTTTTGCTGGTTTCCACCTGAGAAATTTTTTGCAGTTAAACTAGGGTTTGGAGGGCGTACGTCAAAGCGACGCATTTTCGCCTCAGTTTCCTGCCGAATTGCGTTGTTATCCATAAAAAACCGGTTTGCTTGGTTGGATTTTTCACGGTGATATCCGAATACTGAATTTTCCCATGCCGTGAAGTCCATTATTAGTCCTTCGCGCTGCCTATCCTCAGGCACATGCGCTATTCCTTGGGCTCTTCTGGCTTGACCATCTCCCGCCGCACTTGTGGTTAAATCAATTTCCGATCCCTTTATCCGAACTGACCCATTAGCTTGCTGATAACCACCTAAAACTTCTAATAGTTCTGATTGGCCATTACCTGCAACACCGGCAATCCCAAGAATTTCGCCCTCTCTCACAGTAAGATTTATGTTCTTTAGGCGATGAACACCAAAATCATCAGACATATTGAGATCCTGTATTTCCAGAACAGGATTTTTAGGTTTTGCCGGAGTTTTATCAACACGAAGTAAAACTTTTCTGCCCACCATAAGTTCTGCTAAGTCTTCTGGGCTAGTTTTGGCTGTTTTTAATGTTGCCGTCATTTCACCTTGGCGCATTACGCTGACTGTATCAGTTATATCCATTATCTCACGGAGCTTGTGAGTTATTAAAATAATGGTTTTTCCTTCGGTACGAAGTCGTTTGAGTATCCTAAATAGCTGGTCGGCCTCTGCAGGCGTCAGAACTCCAGTGGGTTCATCTAAAATCAGGATATTGGCTTTTCGGTAGAGTGCTTTGAGTATCTCTACTCTCTGTTGCATTCCGACCCCGATATCTTCAATAATTGCATCAGGGTCGACGTTTAATTCATATTCTGAAGCTAACGCCCTAAGTTCTGATCTAGCCCTATTTAAAGAGGGTGAAAGTAATGCGCCACTTTCTGCGCCAAGAACAATATTCTCAAGAACTGAAAAATTTTCGACAAGTTTAAAATGTTGGAAAACCATTCCAATCCCTACCGCGATAGCAGTCTGACTATCTGGTATTAAGATTTTTTTTCCATCTATAAATATATCTCCAGTATCAGCTCTATAAAACCCATATAAAATTGACATTAATGTAGATTTTCCAGCACCATTTTCTCCGATAATACCATGAATGCTTCCAGGCATTACTTTAATAGTTATATCTTTGTTTGCTTGAACTGGTCCAAAGGCTTTGGAAATTCCTTTTAGTTCAATTGCTGGATTATCGTTCATCAAACTCTCAATTTAATATTTAAAAACCGCACTTAAAAAGTGCGGTTTTTTGATTTTATTTTTTAATTTGGTTAGAATGAAACTGCAGGGCAGGTCTCATCATCAGTATAATTATGCACTGACATTGATCCACTCGCGATAGAAGATGCTGCAGCGTCAACAGCGGCCTTCATTCCGTCAGAAACGAGAGAAGCATTATGCTCATCTAATGCATACCCGACTCCACCATTTTCTATACCCATCTGAAAATTACCTGTTTCTAGGTTTTCTCCTGCAGAAAATGCTTCATAAACGGCATTATCGACACGCTTAAGCATTGATGTCAAAACCTGTCCAGGGTGTAGGTAGTTTTGGTTTGCATCAACACCTATGGAAAGAATACCCTCATCTGCTGCTGTTTGTAGCACTCCTACTCCGGTTCCACCGGCAGCAGCATACACTACATCTGCACCTTGGCTGATTTGAGCTTTAGTAAGTTCTGAACCTTTTACTGGATCATTCCATGCTGCAGGCGTTGTCCCGGTCATGTTAGCTATCACAGTGGCATCTGGGTTTACTGCTTTAACACCCTGAGCATAGCCGCATCCAAAACGCCTGATCAGAGGTATATCCATGCCCCCAACAAAACCAACGGTTCCTGTCTTTGATGCTTGAGCTGCAAGCATCCCAACTAGGTAGGATCCTTCATGCTCGTTAAAGCCAATGCCTCGTACGTTTGGCAGACTTAGCCAATTTACGTCTATCACAGCAAACTTTGTGTCAGGATAATCTGGTGCTACTTTTCCTAGTGAGTCAGCAAAAGCGAAGCCAGCCATTACAATAGGATTAGCTCCAGCTTCAGCGAATCTGCGAAGGGCTTGCTCTCTTTGGGCTTCATTTTGAAGCTCAATTTCTCTGAAGGATCCTCCAGTTTCGTCAGCCCAACGTTGAGCGCCAGTAAAAGCGGACTCGTTAAACGACTTGTCAAATTTACCCCCAAGATCAAAAATAATCGCAGGCTCTGCCAAAGCAACTCCTGCACTCATGGTCAAACCAACGGCGGTTGACAACATTTTTGTAACGATATTCATATATATCTCCCGATTAATTTTCTGTTGGCCAATTAAAAGCAACCAACCTCGTGCGTTATTAAGGTCAAGATTCTAATGGATGGTCAACCAAATAATTTCAATTATTAGAACTGAAATTATAAATATCTCAGTAAAGTGGAATTAGTTCTTTTTGCATAAGCAAAGCATTTTCAAGATTTCCGTTTTTGTCACGTGAATATGACTTTCTTATAAAGATCTTTTTATAATTTAATTTTTTGTACAAATTTATCGCTGCTCCATTTGATTCGCTAACTTCTAGAGTTAATTCTCGAGCGCCGAGCTTCACCAAATGCTTTTCCATTTTTAATAAGCAACCAGTTGCTATCCCGGTGTTTTGTTTGATCTGTTCTGTAACCAGTAACAAAAGTTCAGCATCAGTATGGATAATTCGCGCGAGTGCAAAGCCGTTTGGATGGTACTCTGCAACTACTCCGGGAGAGGACAAGAGGTTGGCAAACTCTTGAGCACTCCATATCCGGTGGTTTGGTTTAGCGGCAGCATGAATTTTTGCCATCTTTTTTGGTGTCATTCGATCATGGAGAATTCATGATTATGTGGTTTGGCATCCGCCGCCTTTATATAAAGTGGTATCGCTTGAGATAAGGTACATTTTAGATCTGCACCAAACTTAGCCATATTCTCTATGAATTTTTTACTTTTGGGTCGACTTGCAAAACGCTCATGCGCGTCACTATCTTTTATATGGCCAATTCTAAAATCGCCATTTATGGTTCCGAGGTAATAAGAGTTTTGAGGCGCCTGAATTGCTGCCACCTGATATTCATTTTGCCCATAGAGAGAGGCTTGAAAGCTATTTACGCCTGAAAGGGGCACTTTCAAAGATAATGCGAGACCTTTTGCGGCCGCCAGCCCTATGCGAATGCCAGTAAAGTTGCCTGGGCCAATTCCAACTACTATTAAATCAATCTGTGATTTTTTAACTCTTGCCTGTTCAAGTGTATCTTCTAAGACTTCAAAAAGATGTTCAGCCTGACCTTTTTTCATTTCTCTTACAGTAGAAAAAATTTTGCCATTAAGAAAAATTGCTGCCGCACAATTGGCGGCCGATGTATCAACCGCTAGTAAACAATTGGATCTATAATCCAACCGGTCGCACTTCAGTTACCTCAGGTATATAATGCCGTAACAGGTTTTCGATGCCCATTTTTAGAGTCATTGTAGAGGAGGGACAGCCTGCACAGGCACCCTGCATCTGCAGATATACGATTCCTCGTTCAAATCCATGAAAGGTGATGTCCCCACCATCTTGCGCAACGGCAGGACGCACTCGACTGTCCAATAGTTCCTTAATTTGACCAACTATTTCCGTATCTTCCCCCGAGTGTTCAGCATGCACACTTCCACTCTGTTCACCATCAATAATTGGTGCCCCTGACTGAAAATGATCCATTATTGCCCCAAGTATACTAGGTTTTATATGCTCCCAGTCAATCTCGTCTGGCTTTGTTACTGTGATAAAATCAATACCTAAGAAAACACCTGTAACTCCTTTCAGAGTAAAAAGACGCTTGGCTAATGGAGATGAGCTGGCGCTGTTCTCATTGGGGAAGTCAGCGGTTCCCTGTTCCATAACTGTTTGGCCAGGAAGGAATTTTAATGTCGCTGGATTAGGGGTTGATTCAGTTTGAATAAACATGTCAATTTTCCTTTGAGTTAACTTTTATATGTCAACTAATCACCAAAATGTCAAGTATTTAGAATGATTCTAAATTATGTAATAGCTTCTAATCGTTCTTTTGATAAATCGCCTGGGACGACAGTAATTGGGATTGGTAAAGAACCTGCATTTTTACTCAATTGTGTAACTATTGGCCCCGGACCCTTTTTATCGGTGCTGGCGCCGAGAACTAAAATTCCTATTTCAGTGTCCTCTAATATTTGTGCTAAAATTTCGGGGACAACTTCGCCCTCTCGTATCACTAAACTTGGATTAATTCCTTGCCTGTCTCGCATCCATTTGGCGAAAACCTCGAAATGCACTTCTATTCGCTCTTTTGCTTCGGCGCGCATTAAGTCACCAACTCCAATCCAGTGATTAAATTCATCTGGCGGGATGATAGAAAGTACTTCTACCCCTCCACCACTTTTTGCAGCGCGCATTGCTGCAAATCTCATAGCGCTAAGGCACTCTTTGCTATCATCCAAAACTACTAAAAATTTACGCATTCAGTCCTCCGCTTGCTCAGCATGCACCATCAATAACGAGTTTGCAATATTTTGGATAATGAACTTTCGATACCCTTCAAACAAATTTTTAAAAAAACTTATCTATGGTTTCAACATACCGACGATATCATAAGTTTTTTCTAAAATTGGGCCTGCTATTTCACGCGCGCGCTCTGCTCCTACGGCAAGTAGCAAATCTATCTCATCTGTATTTTGCATAAGTCTATTCATTTCTTCTGAAATAGGAGAAAGCAGTTCGACTGCGCGTTCCGCTAACATTGGCTTGAATTCTGAAAATTGCTTTCCACCAAGATCCTTCAGTGCACTGTCTACCGATTGGTTTCCTAGTGCCGCATAGATCTTTACCAAGTTCTCTGCTTCGGGTCTATTTTCCAAACCAGCGTTCTCTGACGGTAGAGCTTCAGCGTCTGTCTTAGCTTTTTTAATTTTAAGGTTAATTGTATCCGCATCATCACCCATATTAATCCTGCTTAGATCAGATGGATCTGATTTTGACATTTTTTTTGTTCCATCTCTTAGGCTCATGACCCTGGATGCAGCACCTCCGATTACTGGCTCAGTTACAGGAAAAAAATCTACTTCATAGTCGTGATTAAATTTAATTGCGATATCTCTTGTTAACTCTAGATGTTGTTTTTGGTCGTCTCCCACCGGCACATGCGTTGCATGGTATAATAAAATATCTGCGGCCATAAGAGCCGGATATGCAAACAATCCAAGGGCAGCATTTTGGGCATTTTTACCAGCCTTATCCTTGAACTGTGTCATTCTTTGCATCCAACCCATCCTGGCCACACAATTAAAAACCCATCCCAATTGGGCATGTTCAGCTACTGCTGATTGGTTGAAAAGAATCGAGGAGTTGGGATCTATTCCTGCAGCAATGAAAAAGGCAGTGATTTGTCTAGTATTGTTTCTCAGGTCCAAAGGATTTTGCCATGCTGTAATCGCGTGTTGATCCACAACACAGTATAAAGTTTCGTATTCTTCGTTCTGCATTTCTACGAAGCGTTTAACTGCGCCTAGGTAGTTACCTAATGTAAGTCCTCCAGTAGGTTGCACACCTGAAAACACACGTTTTTCAAACGTTTTTGATGAAGACTTTGTCTCTTCGCCTATCATAACTGTTACCCCCGGAAAATTTCCCTAAAAAATTCAGTAAGCGTGTGGCTGCTAAGCGTCAAGCAGCCTTATCAAAGTTTTGTAAAGTCAATTGTTCTTTTCATAGACTTTTTCTAAATTTCTTGGAAAAACCTTAAGGACAAAAACTACAATTAAATATGTCGTTGCACCTAGAAATATCAGTCCGAATGCAAAAAACACCCGCTCAGAAGAAGTTTCCAAGGCAACGTAGAAATTTTGATTGACTGCCCATAAAATAATACCCATTGCCAGACTCCCCAAAAACGCACCTCGGATCCGACTTATGGAAGTCTTCAACACATGAGCGGCCTGTCCAAATCTTTTTGCAGTGATCCACAATAGAATAGTCGTAACCCAAGCTGAAACGCTTGCCGCTATCGCCACAGCTATCCATCCCACAATTGGCAGAAGCCCTATCGCAAGAATTGCGTTTAACAGCATTGATACGAGTGCAAATCTTAGTGGGGTTTTCGTATCTTCACGAGCAAAGTATAGTGGTTGGAGAAGTTTTTGGATCATAAATGCTGGAAGTCCAACACCGTAAATAGCAGTTGCATATGAAATTGCTAGTGCATCTTGCCTTGTTGTTTCGCCATGTTCAAAAAGAGCTGAGACAATAGGCAAAGGGATTAGACATAGAGCGACGCTTGAAGGTAAAGCGACAAACCAAATCATTTCAGCGCTTTGTGAATAGGTGAATTGAGCTTGTTTAGTGTCACCTGATTTCAGATGACGAGAGAGTTTTGGTAAAAGAACTGTCCCAACTGCTATTCCACCAATACCTAATGGAAGCTGGTAAAGCCTATCCGCGAAATATAAAAAACTTATTGCACCGGTTTCTTGACTAGCAACAAGCTGTCCAACTAATAGATTGATCTGTAGAACGCCACCTGCGAGCGCTGCGGGTATAGCTATTTTAACTAGATTGGCCATGTCTTTGTTCCACCTAGGAAAGGCCAAGGTGATTTTAATACCTGATTTAAATGTTGCCATCCAAAGCAAACTTAATTGAAGAACGCCGGCAATTGGGATGGAGTAGACTAACCAGACTATAAGATTACTCTCTGTTGTCCAAGCTATAAGAAGGGCTGCCACGATAATGACGTTTAAAATAACAGGGGTAGCGGCGGCCACTGCAAAACGCCCTGTTGTATTTAGGATGCCTGAAAACAAAGCCGCCAAGGAAATCAGCAATATGTAAGGGAACATGATTCTTCCGAATTCGACAGTCAAATCGAACCTCTCATCGGAAGCAAACCCAGCCGCTGTCAAAAATACCAAAACTGGCATAAAAATCATTGCTATAGATGTAAGTATCAAAAGTAACGTTAATAAGTTTGAAAAAACATTGTTAGCAAAATCGTTTGGATCCATTTTACTTTCGTAGCGTTTTGCGAATAATGGTACAAAAGCTGCATTAAACGCGCCTTCTGCGAAAAAACGCCTAAAAATATTGGGTAACCTGAAGGCCACAACGAATGCATCCAACAAAGGCCCCGCTCCGATAAGGGCTGAAAGCAAAATTTCTCTGACCATTCCTAAAATACGACTTAGCAAGGTCCAGGAGCCAACCGTCATAACTCCTTTTGTAAGGTTGACCTGCATCACATTTCTGCCCTTTTGACACCTAGTTCTATTGCCACACGAAGCTTGTCTTCGAGTGCGCGTTGCTTAGAAAGGCTATGAAACTTTAATCCAAAAGCGTCCTTGACATAAAAAGTATCTACCACCTGTTCACCGTATGTGGCTATTACTGCAGAGGCAATGTAAACATTCATATTTGCTAGCGCTCTAGTTAAATCAAATAGTAGGCCGGGGCGGTCTCTGGTATCTACTTCAATCAGTGTATAAATCTCCGAACCATCATTATCAAAAGTAATTGATGTGGGCACTCTAAATGCTCTTTCACGTCGTTTGAGTCTATCACGATCTTTGATTGCGTCTTGAGTTATCACCTCGCCTTTTAGAGTTTTTTCAATCATGTCGTGCAATCTTCTGAGGTGAGTGACCTTATATGGATTTCCCTTTTTATCCTGAACCCAGAATGCCGCGGTAGCATATCCATCCTTCGACGTATATGTTCTTGCGTCGACTACATTTGCCCCAACAAGTGCCAGTGCACCAGCGAGCCGTGAGAATATGCCGGGATGGTCACTTAGAGCGAAACATATTCTAGTCGCGTCTCTGTCCTGGTCAGGGTGTAAGTCTATCTTAACCCCATCATCCGTAATTTCTTTCAATAGACGAGCAAATGTTTCGTGAGCGGTAATGTGCAATCCTTGCCAGTAAGGGTCATAATGCCGTGATAACTCTGCGCGCACTTGTTTTGACTCCCAGGTAACCAATCTGAGTTTCAAATTTTTCTTAGCCTCAGCGCCCCTGTTTTCTCTAGTGAGGGCCTCATATCCGTTTTCTAAAACCTTTTTTGTCTGCCTATACAAGGCCCTAATCAGAACTGCTTTCCAGTTATTCCAAGTATTCGGGCCAACGCCACGGATATCACAGACGGTAAGCACTGTGAGAAGGTCCAGCCTATTTACTGTTTGTACAGCCTTAGCGAAATCCCGAACCGTTCTTGGATCTGCTATATCTCTTTTTTGGGCCATATCCGACATCAGAAGGTGGTACCGTATAAGCCACTCTACGGTTTCTACTTCCTTTTTGTTCAAGCCCAGCCTTGGGGCAACTTTTCTTGCAATACGCGCGCCCAACACTGAATGGTCTTCATTCTGCCCTTTACCAATGTCATGAAGTAATAGGCTGGTGTACAAGATACGCTTGTTGGCACCGCTTTTAAGAATAGAGCTCGCAATAGGTAGCTCCTCAATTAATTCCTCACGTTCAATCTGAGCAAGATGCGAGATGCATTGTATTGTATGCTCATCCACTGTGTAGCTATGATACATATTAAATTGCATCATCGCCACGATTGGCTGAAATTCAGGTATAAAAGCAGCCAGGGCTCCCAGCTCGTTCATTCTGCGCAGTGCTCTTTCTGGATTGCCGTGCTTGATCAATAAATCCATGAAAATCCTTTGCGCTTCCTTATTCTGGCGCATGTCATTATCAAATAAAGAAATATTTGCAGATACTGCTCTCATAGCATCTGGGTGTATTAATAAGCCTGTCCTGAGTGCTTCTTCAAATAGGCGCAAAAGGTTAAGTTTATCTTCTAAGAATGCGTCAAAGGATTTAACGGATAATCTATTTTGCAAAACTGTGTAAGGATCTTTTATTTGAGGTAGTCTTCTAAAAATTCTCTGGAGCAGAGGCATTTCTTTTACATGTTGAGCTTCCAAAGCAGTTAGAAATATTCGAGTTATGTCACCCACTCTTGTGGCATGTGTAAAATAATCTTGCATAAATACTTCGACTGCTCTTCGACCTTTTGAGTCTTGGTAGCCCATGCGTTCGGCTGTTTCGACTTGAAGATCAAACGATAATTGATCGCTGGCCCTATTTGTCAAAATATGGAGATGGCAACGGACTGCCCATAGAAAATTTTCGGCTTGTTGAAATTTAACAAACTCTTCTTTCCTTAGCATTCCAAGATCGACTAGTTCAGACTGTTCCTTTACATGGTGTAAATATTTCGCAATCCAAAATAATGATTGAAGATCTCTAAGACCACCTTTGCCTTCTTTAACATTAGGTTCTACCATGTAACGCTGGCCACCCTGCTTCTCATGACGTAAGTCACGTTCTTCCAATTTGGCTGATATGAAATCTTTTGCTGTTAACTTAAAGAGATCTTTCCACAACCGCATTTCTAATTCTTTTGCAGTAGCATGATCACCATCGACAAACCGCTGTTCTAATAAAGCGGTCCTAATAGTATAATCTTCTTTGCCCAATCTCAAACAGTCACTAATCGTGCGCGATGAATGTCCAATTTTCAGTTTTAGATCCCATAAAATATATAAAATACTTTCAATCACACTTTCTGCCCAAGGGGTAGTTTTGTAGGGAGTTAAAAAGAGAAGGTCTACATCAGAGTATGGTGCCATTTCTTTGCGACCGTATCCCCCAACCGCAATTATGGATAATTTTTCTGCTTGGGTTGGGTTTGGTACTGGATGAAGCCAAATTTTGCAGATATGCCATACCGACTTAATGATAGAATCGGTGAGCCATGTATATGAACGAATGACTTGTTCCGCTGAAAGTGGGTTTTTTGTAAAACTGTTATCTATCTCAATCATACCAGCTTTTCGGATACGCCTGAGTTCCACAACAATCGCATCTCTAAAACTTTTCAAATCTGATGTGTTAGAATAACAAATGTTCAAAAAGCTTGTAAATTTAGAAGCATCAAAAATTTTCTCTGGCGCTGAGATAAGCTCAATCTCACCCAAATCAGGTTTTAATGAGCTTGGTTCACATGCCGGAATAGTTGAACGATTGGGGCGCGTCATCAATTATGTTCACTTGTGATTCATTAATTTGTGCGATAGCTAAACCACGTTGATTGGTGCCACTACTTGTGAAACGGAAAATACCATCCACACCAGTAAAGCCAGATTTCCGTGTTAAAGCTTTGGTTGTAAGTGCATTAGAGTTTCCGGATTGTGCGAGAGCTCCGATTGCTGAAATTGCATCGAACGCAAGTCCCGCGAGCGGATGTGGTTTTTCTTGATATTCGGCAAAATAGTGATCTGAAAAAATTTCGTATCTTTCAGTTTCAGGTACCGCAAACCAACCTCCTTGCAGGCCTTGGAGGCCGACATTTTGCGAAGGGATATCCCAACGTGCTAATCCAGCGTATTGGATCTTTTGCGGGTTCAGTCCCGCTTCAGGTAACAGTTGAGCGAGCAGTGGTAAAGCACCTGCACTGTTTGACGTTAACAAAAGCAAATCGGCTTCATATATTTTCGATGCTGCTCTAACAAGTGGAATTGAATTAACTACACTTTCTTGGGTAAATGAAAAGCTCTGAGTTGCAACGACTCTGATTTTTGATTTTTTTGCTGCTGCATGAAGTGCGTCGCGTCCCAGCCTACCTTCAACGTTATCTGGATAAATAATGACAGCTCTTCTTTTCCCTTTCTTGCCAGCAAATTTAATTAAACGCTCCGCTGTGTTTTCAAAGGTTTTCCCCATTATAAACAGGTTTCCTCCAGCTACAGTCGGATTATTTGAAAAGCTTAAAACATTTACGTTTTGACCAGAAAGAGCCAGTCCAACTTCGTTGGCTGCGTCACCAAAAAGTGGTCCGATTATAATTTTTGCACCTTCTTTGACCGCTAGTTTGGCCTGAGTGGCTGCAATCTTTGAAGATCCGTATGTATCATATACTTTTAGATTGATTTCGGCGGTGTCTAGTTGCGACATAGCAAGCTGTGTTGCGTTTTCAAGACTAATGGCTACGCTAGAAGCATTTCGAGAAGTTTTTGGCACCAATAAAGCTACGGGAATTGGTTCTCCCAAATCGATTACTTGGCCCGTTCCCACCGAAGAAGTTTGCATTTCGCATGCACTTATGAAAAGCACTAACGTGGCTATCAACGGCACGGATAGTATGTTTTTTGCAAATCGTGACAATCGAAGAGTCATAAATGAAGCTCGCACAGATAAATAAATGTTTTTCAAATGTGTATCATAGACGTGTTTAAGGTGGGGTCTAGAGGTGAATTACCATTGTCAAAAATTGAAATCAGGTTTGTATCTTGTGGCAACACCGTTAGGCTCTGCTAGAGATATTACGCTCAGAGCACTTGATGTGCTGTATTCTTGTGATGCTCTGGCAGCTGAAGATACTCGTTCAATGCGTAAGCTATTGAATATACACAATATTCCCCTCAAAGACAGACCTATACTTTCTTACAATGATTTTAATGGTGACCGTGTGCGACCAACAATTTTGAATTGGTTGAACTCAAATATGGCGGTGGCTTATGCATCGGATGCAGGTATGCCTTTAATTGCGGATCCTGGATATCAGCTTTCAAAACAAGCAGCAGAGGCTGGCTTTTATGTCACCGCAGTTCCTGGTGCATCAGCTTGTATCACAGCATTAAGTTTGTCGGGGCTTCCCACGGACCGTTTCTTTTTTGAGGGGTTTCTTCCTGTTAGTAAAGAAAAAAGACGTCAGAAGCTGAAAGAGCTTTCTAGTATTCCTAGCACTTTAATTTTTTATGAATCTCCAAAAAGATTAATAAAAATGTTTGAAGACTTGATCGCTATTATGGGAGAAAATCGACGTGTGGTAATAGCGCGTGAGTTAACAAAAAAATTTGAACAAATTATATCGGGCACACTAGGCGAATTACATGCACTTATTCAAAAGAAACCGTTAAAAGGGGAGCTAGTTGTTTTGCTTGATCGTCCTTTGACCACAGGCTTAGAGGACTTAGATGTGAAAGCTGAATTGAGGATTGCTCTTTCTGAGATGACTTTGAAAGATGCATCGGATTTTGTTGCGTCAGCTCATGGCTTAAGTAAGCGGTATGTCTACAATTTGGCACTGTCGATGCGTGAATACTAAGATTATTACTAGCGATTATATTTTTAGGTCAATTGTGAAAATATATTGTAACCTTGCCTTGTTTCCTTCAAAAGACAATCAGGAACGGATCAAATGGAGTTCAAGTAGTGAAGGTAGCTTTTCAGATGGATCCGATTACAAATGTAGACCCGAAAGCTGATAGCACATTCAGACTAGCGGAGGAAGCACAGCTTAGAGGATATTCACTATTTTACTACGAGCCAGATAAACTAACTTTAGAAGATGGTAGAGCAATTGCCTCAGGACATTTTTTTGAAATTACTGGTCAAGAAAATAAGAGTGTAAAGCTTGAACCTGAAGAAATAGTTGAGCTCCGCGATTTTGATGTTGTTTGGTTGCGGCAAGACCCCCCATTCGATATGCATTACATTACGACAACTTTTATTTTGGATGTTCTTAAGTCGAAAACATTGGTTGTAAACAACCCATTTTGGGTGAGAAACCTACCAGAGAAATTATTTGTATTAAATTTTCCTGAATTGATACCACCCACCACGATTGCTCGGAGCATAGATGTTTTAAAATCTTTTAAAGAAAAACACGGTGATATCATTTTAAAACCATTATACGGTAACGGTGGATCCGGCGTAATGCGTTTAAACCTCGACGATCAAAACTTAGTTTCCATCTTTGAGATGTTCACCAGTTTCTCGCGAGAACCGCTAGTGGCTCAAAAGTTCTTACCGCAGGTAAACGAGGGCGATAAGAGAATTATTCTAGTCGATGGGTATCCAGTGGGTGCAATTAACAGAGTGCCAGTTCCTGGTGAGATCAGGTCGAATATGCATGTTGGTGGGACCGCGACTAAAACGGGTTTAACTCAGCGCGATTTAGAAATTTGCAAAACAATTGGACCCGCTTTGCGAGAGAAGGGGCAGATTTTTGTAGGTATTGATGTTATTGGCGAGTTTCTCACTGAAATAAATGTAACATCGCCAACTGGCTTGCAAGAACTGGAGCGTTTTGATGGTGTCAATGCTGCGGCAAGTATCTGGGACTCGATCGATCAAAAGCTTGAGGCATTTATGAGCAAGTAAAGTTATGTCATTTTAACAGATGTATTCTTAATTAAACTTTTTCGCGCTATTATCCTAATTAGAACATTACGTCAGAGCAATGTCATCGATACTTGTTGGTCTCTTTCAGTAAAAAATAATGGTAATTGATCCAGATCAACGCTCAGTGCGTATATTCTTCAATACTACAAAATTATTATTGGAGATTTCAAATGGCGTTAGATATCGGGGCGGACAGAGCGTTATCTAGAAAAGCAATGAAGGCTGAACTTTTAGACGCGGAAACGGAATTGCAACTTGCATATGCATGGAAAAATAATCGTGACGAACAAGCGTTACATAGATTAATTAGAGCTTACATGCGCCTGGCAATTTCAATGGCCTCGAAATTCAAACGATATGGTGCGCCAATGTCAGACTTAATTCAAGAAGCTGGTCTGGGGTTAATGAAGGCTGCCGACAAGTTTGATCCCGACCGCGGAGTGCGCTTTTCGACCTATGCTGTTTGGTGGATCAAAGCTGGTATCCAAGATTATGTTATGAGAAATTGGTCACTAGTGCGCACCGGTTCTACCAGCAGTCAAAAGTCGTTGTTTTTTAATATGAGAAGGGTTCAAGCGCAGATTGAGCGCGAGGCCATGCAGGATGGGGGTTCACTAGATAGAAGCCAACTGCATGAGTTGATTGCGACAGAGATAGGTGTTCCAATTGGGGATGTGGAAATGATGGACGGACGGTTGTCCGGAACTGACTATTCACTTAACGCTACACAAGCGACCGATGAAGATGGTCGGGAGTGGATTGACATAATAGAAGACGAAAATTCTATCGACGCAGAAAGCGTTGAAGAAGCTCATGATCAAGAAAATCTCCGAAATTGGCTGCTGGGGGCAATGGACGGTTTGTCTGATAGAGAAAAATTTATAGTCCGAGAGAGGCAGGTAATTGACGATCCCCGAACTCTTGAAAGTTTAGGGCAGGAGTTAGGGTTGTCCAAAGAACGTGTTCGCCAGATTGAGGCTGCAGCCTTTTCAAAGATGCGCCGTTTTCTGGATAAAAATGCTCGGGAAGTTCAAAACTTTCTGTAGTTTAGAACTACCGACTATATTACGACAAGTGATAGACATTTCTTTACACTAGGATATTAACACAGTTTATTCGCTGAAAATCGTTGTTTCATTGTATATGATGACTTAGCACGTGAGTGTCAGGGCAATAAAGTTCTGAGATCTTGCTACTTGGTGTGCTTATTACTATATTTTCTGCAATTTAGCTGAGGTTATTATGTTAGAAGGAAAAAAAGTTCTACTGGTCATCACTGGGGGAATTGCTGCATACAAGTCGCTTGAATTGATTCGATTGTTGCAGATAAACAAAGCTTCTGTGGTTCCTGTTATGACACAATCTGCGCAACAGTTCTTAAAACCACTCTCGGTGGCCGCTATTGCCGGATCAAAGGTTTATACTGATTTATTTGATTTAACTGCAGAATCAGAAATGGGCCACATCGAATTATCCAGGTCTGCAGACATCATTCTAGTTGCACCAGCGTCAGCTGATTTTTTGTCGAAAATGGCCCAAGGAATTTGTGATGATCTTGCCACTACAATTTTGTTGGCCACAGATACGCCGGTATTGGTGGCACCTTCCATGAACGTTCGAATGTGGCATCATCCAGCAACTCAAAGAAATATGCATGCCATTAATAGTGACGGTATTTCTACTATAGGTCCGAATGAAGGGGACATGGCCTGTGGCGAATTTGGACATGGTAGAATGGCTGAACCAGCTGAGATTACAACATTTCTGCATAACTATTTTAAGGTAGGTCCACTTTCTGGTAAGCGGATCATTGTTACCTCAGGTACGACATATGAAATGATTGATCCTATCAGATATATTGCAAATAGGTCTTCTGGTGCTCAGGGGACAGCAATAGCTAGTGCCTTGGCAGCCTTGGGCGCTAGTGTAATTTTGGTGACGGGCCCCAGCACGACGCCTAGTCCTTCGAATGTAAAATTGATAGAGGTGCAAACTGGGCGCGAGATGTATAAGGCGGTCTTGGACGAACTACCTGCGGACGTGGCTGTTTTTGTCGCGGCAGTTGGTGATTGGTATGTTGGTGAAGTAGCAGAGCAAAAAATCAAAAAAAATAATGGCAGCCCACCTTCGTTAAAATTTCTGGAAAACCCGGATATATTGCATGAAGTCAGTAATTTGCGAGAGAAACGGCCTTCATTGGTGATTGGGTTTGCGGCAGAAACTTCGGACTTAATCAAAAATGCTGAAACTAAATTAAATAAAAAAAACTGTGACTGGATCATTGCAAATGATGTATCTACTGCTACAGGTATTATGGGTGGTGACCAAAATAAAATATCTCTTATTTCTGCAAAGCAGAAAGAGGACTGGCCTCTTATGTCCAAGACATTAGTTGCGACAAAGTTAGCGGCAAAAATATGTGAATCTTTGGGGGTTTAATGCCTTTAACCCTGAAAATACGTTATTCACCTGGTGCTGATATAGAAATGCCAATACCAAAGTATGAAACTACCGGTTCATCTGGAGCCGACCTACGAGCAAACTTTCCAGAGAAAATTAGAAATCATGGGAAAATATTAATGCCTGGCTGCAGAGCCTTAATACCTGTGGGTTTAATGATGGAAATACCAGAAGGGCATGAGGTGCAAATAAGACCAAGATCAGGCCTAGCCATTAGGAATGGTATAACTATTTTAAACAGTCCTGGAACTATTGACTCTGATTACCGTGGTGAAATTTCAGTTATACTGTTTAATTCTGGAATTGATCAATTCCATATATCCCATGGTGACCGTATTGCGCAGATGGTTGTTGCAGCTGTGGTACAGGCAAAATTTGAGGTTTCTTTGGCTCTAGCTGAAACTGGACGCGGCGCGACCGGTTTTGGGTCCACTGGAATAGATTAATGATTTCCATTATTTTAGGCTTCGTTATATTTTGGGTTCTGGCTCGCAAACTCCAATTACCAAAATCAATTGTTCCTGCAGGTGCTCTTGGCCTATCAGTTTTTATTTTATGCGTTCATCTAACTTTACCGTCTGAAAACAATCTTCGAATTGCATTGGGAGGTGGTTTAGAACCTTGGGCACTTCTTTTTGGCGTGTTCGTGGTAATTTATTTTTATAGAGAAATTCTCAAGCGTCTAAGGTCTTTATCTAAAAAAAATATTGAAGAAGACATGGTGAAGACCTTTTCTGAAGCAAGATTTTCAGATGTTGAGTTAGATCGATACTCACGTCATATAATAATGCGTGAAATAGGTGGATCGGGCCAAAAAAAACTTAAATCAACTTCGATTTTAGTAGTTGGTGCTGGTGGTTTAGGCTCACCTATACTGCAATACCTTTCTGCAGCTGGCATTGGGAAAATTGGGGTCATCGACCATGATGTTGTGGATCATTCTAATTTACAGCGTCAAGTAATTCATAACGATGCTTCGATCGGTCTTCCTAAAGTATTCTCTGCGCAAAGAGCAATAGAGGAACAGAACCCTCATATTGAGGTAAAACCTTACAACAGAAGATTAGATTGGGCGATAGCGCATGAACTTCTTTCTGAGTACGATGTTATCATCGAAGGTAGTGATAATTTTGAAACTCGGTATTTAGTGAACGAAGTGTCAAAATCTCTCTCGAAAGTAGTCGTTTCTGGTGCATTGAGCCAGTGGGAGGGACAAATAATGGTTTTTGATCACCAATTGGATACACCCTGTTATCAGTGTGTTTTCCCCCAAAAACCAGCTGAAGGTTTAGCTTCTACTTGTGCCGAAGCCGGAGTATTTTCAACATTGCCCGGCGTTGTCGGAACATTGATGGCTGCAGAAGCAATTAAACATATTCTCAATGTAGGCAATGGACTTCAAGGTGTCATGCTGATCTACGATTCAATGCAATCTGAAATAAGATCAATTAAGTTAAAAAAGGCAGATAATTGTAGGGTTTGTTCTAATGGGAAAAACTGATAAATCGTTAAACCCTTTGCTGGGAACTTGGGAAACTCCACATAAAATAGCCCCTTTTTCTATTATTAATGATAAACATTTCGAACCTGCTTTGGAGATAGCATGCTCTGAAACTTTAATTGAGATTGAACAGATAACTGCGAATAAGCATGCTCCAACGTTTGAAAATACAGTTGAAGCTCTATTTAAAACTGGCCAACTATTAGATCAGGTTATATCCACTTTTTATACCATAGCAGGCGCACACACTAACGAGAAACGGGATCAATTACTTTTAGTCTTTTCAACTAAGTTGAGTGACCACAACACAAAGATTTACTCAAACACTAAATTATTCGAGAGAATTGATAGCGTTGTAGAAACTAAAAAATTGCAAAACCTAAATAACGAGCAAGCTCGAGTTTTAATGCTTGTTCACAGAAATTTTGTCCGTTCAGGTGCAGCCTTGAAAGGAGAAAATAGGGAAAAGTTTCAAACTATAACTAGAAAATTAGCCGAAATAGGCACTAAGTTTTCTCAAAACCTGTTGAGTGATGAACGTGATTGGTTCATGAAATTAAACAATAAGACGCTTGAAACACTTCCGTCATTTCTAGTCCAAGCTTTAAATCAAGCTGGTAAAGACCGTGGTATTAATCAAGCTGTTTTGACCCTGTCCCGTTCATTAATAACTCCGTTTTTGCAATTTTGTTCTGATCGTGCGCTGAGGGAACTTGCTTATGTTGCTTGGACTAAACGGGGTGCCCATGAAGGTGATCGTAACAATGTAAAGCTTGCTCATGAGACACTTAAATTACGAGCGCAATTGGCAAAAATTTTAGGATATGCATCCTACTCACATTACAAATTAGATACTGAGATGGCTTCGTCTCCAGAAAATGTAGATAAATTGCTGACAACAGTTTGGGGTCCTGCAAGAAAAGCGGCGATTAAGGATGAAGCTATTTTGAGTTCCCTTATGCGGCAAGATGGTATCGGCGATACTTTTAGAGCCTGGGATTGGAGATTTTACGCTGAACGAAGACGGCTTCGCGACTATGATTTGAACGAAGAAAATGTTAAGCCATTTTTTCAATTGGATAACTTAATTAATGCAACATTTAAGTGTGCATATGAATTGTTTGGTCTTGAGTTTTCTTCGTTAGATGTACCCCTGTATCATGACGATTGCCGTGCTTGGACCGTGTCCAGAAAGGGGGAAAGTATTGCAGTATTTATTGGAGACTATTTTTCTCGTCCATCAAAAAGGTCTGGTGCGTGGTGTAGTGCAATGCGATCGCAGGCAAAGTTCCCCACCAAACAAATTCCAATTGTGGTCAATGTGTGTAATTTTTCGAAGGTCGACAACTTTCTTTTGTCATTTGAGGATGCAAAAACTTTATTTCACGAGTTTGGTCATGCTCTTCACCAAATCTTATCAGACGTAACTTATAATATAATTTCGGGTACATCAGTTGCACGCGACTTTGTAGAGTTGCCCAGTCAATTATTTGAGCATTGGCTGGAGGTGCCTGATATTTTAGAAGAATTTGCGACGCATTGTGAGAGTGGGGAAACGCTACCTCCAAAAATGCTTTCATCTATTTTGGCGGCATCTACATTTGATATGGGGTTTCAAACAACAGAATATCTCGCGTCAGCTTTTGTAGACTTATATCTACACCTTGAGGAAACGCCTGATGATATAATGGAGCGGCAAGATCAAATTTTACAAAAGTTGAAAGTACCACGTTCGATTGGCATGCGGCATGCTATCCCACATTTTGCCCATGTTTTTTCTGGAAGTGGCTATGCTAGTGGTTATTATAGTTACATGTGGTCCGAGGTAATGGATTGTGATGCCTTTGCAGCATTTATGGAAGCAAAAAACCCATTTGACAGAGAAGTCGCACAGTCTTTGGAAAAGAATATTCTGGCAGCGGGTGGATCAGAAGAGCCTGCGATCCTCTATACTAAGTTCAGAGGGCGCCTACCTGATCCCTCAGCTATGATCAAAGCACGAGGCTTCGAGGAGTAAGTTAATTATCAAAATTTATTTGCACATTTGCTGTGATTTATATTTAAAATCTGAGGTAATTTCACTATAAGATTTTTGAAACAGTTTTTTTTTCCTGCGTCTCTTGACTCTTGCCAGCCGCGTACTTATTTCACCCTCGTTGGCACTCTGAATGATTGAGTGCTAAATGCTCCGAGGAGCATGACCGAAACTTATTAAAGGAGCCTTGGAAATGGCATTAAAACCGCTTCACGATCGCGTCTTAGTACGTCGCGTGGAAAGTGATGAGAAAACTGCTGGTGGGTTGATTATCCCTGATAGTGCAAAAGAAAAACCGGCTGAAGGCCTTGTTGTTGCTGCCGGTGAGGGCGCCCGCAAGGACAATGGCGAACTGATCGCTATGGCAGTCAATGAGGGTGACAAGATCTTATTTGGCAAATGGTCAGGTACAGAGGTAACGATCGACGGTGAAGAGTTGTTGATCATGAAAGAAAGCGATGTTTTAGGCATTCTGTCTTAACTCGCGATATAACAAATTTTAGATAGACAAGGAAAAGCACTATGGCTGCTAAGGACGTCAAATTTAACTCAGATGCACGCGATCGCATGCTACGAGGCGTAAACATTTTAGCTGACGCTGTAAAAGTTACGTTAGGACCAAAAGGACGAAATGTTGTTTTGGATAAATCATTTGGAGCTCCCCGAATTACAAAGGATGGGGTTTCAGTTGCTAAGGAAATAGAACTTGATGACAAGTTCGAAAATATGGGCGCCCAGATGGTGAAGGAAGTGGCTAGCCGGACCAACGATGAGGCTGGTGACGGTACTACTACCGCAACGCTTCTGGCCCAAGGCATTGTGAAAGAGGGTATGAAAGCTGTCGCAGCTGGAATGAACCCAATGGATCTGAAGCGTGGGATCGATATGGCTACTTCGAATGTAGTAGATGCAATTCGTAAAATGGCACGTGATGTAGCGGACAGCGATGAGGTTGCACAAGTTGGCACAATTTCCGCGAATGGCGAAGCAGAAATTGGCAAGCAGATTGCTGACGCAATGCAAAAAGTGGGTAATGAAGGTGTAATTACTGTCGAAGAAAACAAAGGTTTGGAGACGGAAACTGATGTGGTTGAAGGGATGCAGTTTGATAGAGGCTATCTCTCGCCTTACTTTGTAACCAACCCAGACAAAATGACAGCTGAGTTAGAAGACTGTATGGTTCTTCTTCATGAGAAAAAACTTTCTTCATTACAGTCCATGGTTCCACTTTTGGAATCTGTAATTCAGTCCCAAAAGCCGCTACTTATAATAGCCGAAGACGTTGAAGGTGAAGCTTTAGCAACTTTAGTTGTTAACAAACTCCGTGGTGGTCTGAAGATCGCTGCAGTGAAAGCTCCTGGATTTGGTGACAGACGAAAGGCGATGTTGCAGGACATTGCAATCTTAACAGGTGGTCAAGTAATTAGTGAAGATCTAGGTATGAAACTAGAAAATGTTACTATGGAAATGCTTGGAACAGCCAAGAAAATTCAGATTACTAAAGATGAAACAACGGTTGTTGATGGCGCTGGTGAGAAAGTTGAGATTGAAGCTCGGGTTGCTCAAATTAGGTCGCAGATCGAAGAAACATCATCCGACTACGATCGTGAAAAGCTGCAAGAGCGTGTTGCGAAACTTGCTGGTGGTGTAGCTGTAATTCGTGTTGGTGGAATGTCTGAGGTCGAAGTAAAAGAACGTAAAGATCGAGTGGATGACGCACTAAACGCCACTCGTGCTGCTGTTCAAGAAGGCATAATCGTCGGAGGAGGCGTTGCCTTAATTCAATCTTGTAAAGGGTTGGATAAACTAAAAGGTGAAAATGCGGACCAAGACGCCGGTATTGCACTAGTTCGTAGAGCTTTAGAAGCGCCCCTTCGTCAGATCGCTGAAAACGCGGGCGTAGATGGTGCTGTTGTAGCTGGCAAAATTCGCGAGAGCAAAGATGCATCTTTTGGCTTTAATGCGCAAACTGAAGAGTATGGTGATATGTTTAAGTTTGGCGTTATTGACCCAGCAAAAGTTGTTCGCACAGCATTGGAAGACGCAGCATCCGTGGCTGCACTTTTGATTACCACAGAAGCAATGGTTGCTGACAAGCCAGAACCAAAAGGTGCTGCCGGTGGCGGCGGAATGCCGGACATGGGCGGCATGGGCGGCATGGGCGGCATGGGCGGCATGATGTAACGTCCAGCTTCTTTTAAGCTTAGTAAAGAAGAAGGCTCATGCTAAAGCAGCATGAGCCTTCTTACTTTTCCTTAACTAGATTGAAATGTCCCATTTTGCGACCTGGCTTTATTTCGGTTTTGCCATAAAGATGTAGGGAAATATTTTCATCTTTTGCCAGCTCTGGAACATGGTTTACTTCGTCACCTATAAGATTTTGCATAACGACATTTGTCTGCCGTCTTCCATCCCCAAGTGGCCAGCCCGCAATTGCCCTTATATGCTGCTCGAATTGGTCAATTGAGCAGCCGTTTTGCGTCCAGTGACCAGAATTATGAACCCGTGGCGCAATTTCGTTTACAATTAAACCAGCTTTTGTGCAAAAAAGTTCCACTCCCAGTACCCCAACATAATTGAGGCTTTCAAGTATCTTACTAGCTATGAGTACTGCATCAACTGTTTGTCGACTGGTTAATTGAGACGGTACAGTTGTAGTATGAAGGATACCATTTAAGTGTACATTCTGTCCTGGATCATAACAGGCTACTTGTCCTGATAAATTACGGGCGGCAATAACTGAAACTTCAAATTCAAAATCAATAAAGCCCTCATATATAAGTACATTATCTTTAAGCTTCGTATACTCTTTTTCAATATCGCTATTTTTAGATAATCTCACTTGACCTTTACCATCATAACCGAGCCGAGTTGTCTTAAGTATAGCGGGAAAACCGATCATTTCAGATGCTGATTGAACAGAATTAAAACCGTCTACAATTTGGTAAGGGGCTGTTTTTAAACCTATACCAGATAGGAAATCTTTCTCGATCATTCTGTCTTGAGAAACTCGCAGTGCTTCTCTTCCAGGTCTGATTGGTACAATTTTTTCCAAAATATCAAGTGCACTTGTCGGAATATTTTCAAATTCGTAGGTTATAATATCAACACTGTTAGCAAACTTTATTAAGGCTCTCTTATCCTCATAGGAAGCTGTCAATGTTTTAAAAGCAACTTGCGAAGCTGGCGAGTTTTCATTGGGATCAAAAATATGGGATGTGAAACCTAATCGCGAAGCTGCGACGGCTAGCATTTTGCCTAATTGTCCACCACCCAAAATGCCAATTCTAGATCCAGGTTTGAGCATTCTATCAATTCTGTGGTTCATCTGGAATTGAAGAAGATAGCCTATTTCTCCATGTCTCTAGATTTTGTGCCAGTTTCTGATCGTTCAGGGCTAATATTTCTAAGGCCATAAGTGCAGCGTTTGATGCCCCGGCTGAGCCTATAGCCATTGTCGCTACAGGAAAACCACGTGGCATTTGCACAATTGAATATAAGCTATCTACTCCAGATAAAGCTTGTGTTTTTATTGGGACACCTATTACTGGTATGCGCGTTTTTGATGCCATCATTCCGGGCAAATGGGCAGCTCCCCCCGCACCAGCAATAATTACATTTAGACCGCGATTTATGGCAGATTTACCGTATTCCCAAAGTCTATCCGGCGTGCGATGTGCAGAAACAATTTTTGTTTCATATACAACATCAAATTCATCAAGGATATCAGCGGAATATTTCAAAGTGGGCCAATCTGACTGGCTACCCATAATAATCCCAATAGTGGGTTTAGTCGTCATCATATCGCGTCCGTAAAATTATGCATGAGTTATAGAGATTTTAATTAATTAGGCAATTATATCGGGTGTTAGTCGATCTTCGATTACCGCAATTTTGTCTTTTAATGCAAGTTTCTTTTTTTTCAGGCGTTGAATGGTAAGCTGATCTCGGATACTTCTTTCTTCAAGAGCCATTACAGCTTGATCTAGATCTCGATGTTCTTGTTTTAGAACCTCCAATTCAATTTGGAGAACTTCTTCAGTCTTTAGCGATACATCGTTGTAGGCATTCATATTTTCATTTCTAAAGTTAAGCTATTCTATTATACTACTGGTCTAGGAATATTCCTAGTCCTTGTATTCTTCCTTAATAGTACCCATATCTCCAAAGAGCATCGCCATTAGGGGTGCCAAGAGGAAGTCGCTTATTAAGAGGGCTAAAAATGACGAGATTGACTTTGTCGACTAACCCCAACATGTTGGGTTTTGAACATCTAGAACGACTTCTAGAAAGAGCTTCTAAAAATGGAAATGAGGGCTATCCCCCGTTTAACATAGAGCAAACATCTGAAACGTCTTTTCGAATAACTCTGGCTTTAGCAGGGTTTGAAGAAGATGATGTGTTTATAACCGTTGAAGATAAGCAATTAGTTGTAAGAGGGCGACACAAGGAGGATGAAGGTGGGCGCATTTATCTCCATCGGGGAATAGCCGCGCGTCAGTTCCAACGTTCCTTTGTTTTGGCCGAGGGTGTAGACGTCGGGCAGGCTATTATGGAAAATGGGCTACTTCATATTGATTTAACACAGAGCGTTCCAGAAACGATCATAAAAAAAATAAAAATAAAGAGGGTTTAGGTATGAGCGAAGATCATCTAAGTAAAGTAAGCCTTAATGACAGAACAGTATATGTATGCGCGGTGAAGGTTTCAGACTTGCCGGAAAAAGTGGCTCAAGGGATTTCTGAGGATCAAATATATGCACTCAACAATAGTAATGGAGAGCGGCTAGCGCTTGTTAAGGATAGATCCTTTGCATTTGTACTTGCGAGGCAAAATGAACTTCACCCTGTTCCAGTTCATTAACCATTTCCAGCACTTTGTATAATTATGGGCTCCCTTAACCGTCAATTTGATTTCGATTGGGTAGACGCTTTCAGTCAAGAACCATTTTGTGGGAATGGCTGTGCGGTAGTTTATGATGATGGTATACTTTCAGACCAATCGTGCTTAAATATTGTCAAAGAGACTTCTTTAGTAGAGTGCACTTTTATTTCTTCGTCTCATATTGCAGACTTTCGAGTCCGCTATTTTTTATCTGATAGGGAAATCCCATTTGCAGGTCACCCAACAATCGCAACAGCAATGTCATTAATTTCTAGGGGTAAACACGATACAAATAAGTTGGTCTTTGAAACATTGGCAGGGCTAATTCAGGTCGAAGTAGGGCAGCTAGGTGATCAAGTAAAAATATCTATGACGCAACCTAAACCAAAATTTGGTCTCACAATTGATAAGAAAGTTTTATCAAAAATTGGAGGTATTCCTGAAAATAGTATCTTATCCAAACCACAAGTTGTTTCCACAGGTCTTCCCTTCCCAATAGTCGTAGTCGATACCCTAGATACTCTTCAAAAAGTAAAAATTGATTACCATGCATTCGATAAATTTCGCGCAACGGTACCTGAAAAGGACTTGATGGAACCTTTCTGGGTCTGTTTGAATTCACCACGGCGAACTGGATTAACTTTCTCAAGATTGCTTTTACAGTCTTCCGGCCGAAATGAAGATCCGTTTACTGGTTCTGCAACTGGCGCCATGGCAGCATATCTTTGGGCAAGTGGTTTAATCCGAAATACTAAGTTTACCGCTCACCAAGGAGATTATTTAGGCCGGCCTGGAGAAGCAGAGGTAGAGATTATTTGCGCGCGTGGGAGTATATCAGGTATAAAAGTTACAGGTTCTGCATATATTTTAATGACGGGAAAGTTAAAGATTTAATATTATTCAACTATCCTTGCTCAGCCAGAAACTTCTCGGCATCTAGAGCTGCCATACAACCCATTCCTGCACTCGTTATTGCCTGACGATAGACATGATCAGTTAGATCGCCCGCTGCGAAAACACCATTGATCGATGTCCGAGTACTACCAGCTTCAACTTGTACATAACCGCCGTTGTGGGTGTCTAGCTGGTTTATTACTAATTCTGAAGCTGGCGAGTGACCGATAGCTATAAATACGCCTTTACAAGGTATATCGGTTATTTCACCCGTATGAACGTTTTCCAAACGTACAGCTTCCACGCCTTTAGGTTCATTTGTTCCAATAACTTCCCTAAGCTCGTGGAACCATAGTGTTTCAATTTTTACGTGATTGAGCAGTCTATCCTGAAGAATTTTTTCCGCTCGAAGTTCATCGCGTCTGTGAACCAGAGTAACTTTTGAGGCAAAATTCGTCAAAAAGAGTGCCTCTTCGACAGCAGTATTTCCTCCTCCTACAACGACAATCTCTTGTTCGCGATAGAAAAAACCATCACAGGTTGCGCATGCCGAAACACCAAAGCCTTTGAACTGTTCCTCGGAGTCTAAGCCTAACCATTTTGCCCGTGCCCCGGTAGCAAGTATCAGAGCATCAGCCTCATACGAATTTCCACTGTCACAGATTGCATGGAAAGGCCGCCTGCTTAGGTCTAATTTAGTCACTATATCATGAACAATATGACAACCCATTGCTTTGGCGTGTGCTTCCATCCGTATCATTAATTCTGGTCCTTGAACTTCGGTATCACCGGGCCAATTTTCCACTTCTGTAGTGGTTGTGAGTTGACCTCCCGGCTCAATGCCCTGTATCAGAACTGGTTCCAACATTGCTCTACTTGCATAGACCCCAGCCGAGTAGCCAGCTGGGCCAGAACCTATGATCAATACTTTTGTCTTTATTACTTCAGTCATTCTAAATTTTTCCCACAAACGCTGCTAGTTTATACTCATCCTTTATTTAGGATGAAAGTGTGTAATTTTAAATTAGTGCTTTTGAGAGAATAATATTATTACTTGATCTTGAAATATTATTGCGCTGCACCCTCGGTATGCTATAACTTAGCTTCTTAACGAGGTTTTAAAAATATGCCCTTAACCAGATTAGATCCGATTGACCGCTTAATTTTGTCAGAATTGCAGGCCAATGGCAGAATGACAAATGTTGAATTGGCAAAGCGTGTTGGAATATCTGCACCTCCTTGTTTGCGTCGAGTTAGGGCTTTGGAAGAGCAGGGGTTTATTAATGGGTATCACGCTCAAGTAGATGAGAGATCATTAGGTTTTGAGGTAAAAGTTTTTGCAATGGTTGGACTGCAAAGCCAAGCGGAAGCCGATCTAAGTTCTTTTGAGGAGCTTTGTAAGCAGTGGCCTCTAGTGCGTGAATGTCACATGCTCAACGGTGAAGTTGATTTTATGCTAAAATGCGTAGCCCCTGATCTAAGTAGTTTCCAATCATTTTTGACTGGTGAATTATTAACTGCTCAAAACGTTGGCTCTGTTAAAACTTCATTGGTAATTCGTGGTGCAAAGGATGATCCGGGAGTTCCTTTTGATATTTTAGAGGAGCGCTTAGCAAAGCAAGCGTAATTTAAATTTTTATTGATGATATCTGCCTGCCATAATCAATTTCGCCCAAATGTTGAGAGCGACGGTAGGAATAAAATTTATCCGGCTCATGATAGGTGCAATTTCCTATCCACTCAGCGTTTTCAATTTCCAATTCATGTAGTCGATCTAATGCAAACTTTGGTAAGTCGAAAAAGTATTTTTCTTCTTTGGTCCCTTGAAGAAAATAATTCTGAAAAGATTTATTTCTCTCAATAAATTTATTAAAAAAATCTTGTTCAACTTCATAAATATCAGGAGAAATGCAAGGCCCTATTACTGCCTCGATATTCCTAATATCTGCTCCAATCTCCTTCATCGACTGAACTGTGTTCTCCAAAACCCCACCCAGAGCGCCCTTCCATCCAGCATGCGCTGCGCCTACAACATTGTTTTTTTTATCTGCGAAGAGAACTGGAAGGCAGTCAGCTGTAAGAACTGAGATGGCCAAATTGGGTGTGTTGGTGACAATTGCGTCTGCTCGCGTGAGAATTTCCAAAGGACTATCGACAATCACTACCCGCGCAGAGTGCACTTGATAAACGGTTATGAGTTCTTTCGGAGTTATATTCATTTCTGATGCAACTAACTTCCGGTTAAACTGGACATTTAAATGATCATCTTTTGATCCAGTTCCACAATTCAGCCCTTTGTAGATACCTTTGGAAATACCTCCTAGGCGCGTAAAAAACCCATGGTTAAAGCCATCAAGTTTTTTACTTTTTAATCGATGTATACTCACTTTAGCAAACCAGCAGGACTATTTTTATCACTTGGATACAGACCCAAAACTTTGAAGAGAGTTCCCATTTCATCTGGGTGTGTTAAACGCTTATGAGCAGATATAATTGAGTGCTGATGTTCAGGCTGAGAGTTTTCCAGTAGCTGATTGGCGCGATCTGAAATTCCTAATCTCTCCAAGAAAACCCCCTGTGTTGTTAGTCGAGAGTATGCACATCCGGAATTTCTTGCAAGTGATTCAAAATCGACGTGACAGGTGAGATCAACCTCTCCAGGTTGATCAAAAATTTGTGTATATTTATGAGATTTGAGCGCTTGAAGCGTGGAACCGAGAGAATGCCAATCCCCATAATCTATAATTATAGCACAGCCGCCCTCATTATTAATGATTTGACCAATTGACTTGGAAATTCTTGTTGCATCCTCAGAAATCTCAACAATATCTCCAGTCACACAATCTCTAAAGCGGGTTTCCAATTCAGGATGAGTTTTATGCTCATGTGATAATCCAAGCTCAAGCTGATCATTCTTAATGCCCACCTGAATCTCATACCATAAGTCATTTTCCTTTTGATATTGTTTCACAGGCAAAGCATCAAAGAATTCATTTGCAATGAAAAGAGTAGGCATTTGGGGAATTAAAAGATTATCATTTATCCAGTTTACATCGAACTTCGACAGTTTGTTTTGTTGCTCACTTTTTAGCTTTGAAGATGCCTCTACTAAGAAAATTTCTGCTGCTTCTACGAAGCCCTTTACTGAAGATCCAGCTCTCAAAATATCAAGCATCAATGTACCAGTTCCTGGTCCGAACTCCACCAATGCAAAGCGAGCAGGTCGATTTAAGTCAATCCAATATTGAGCTAAACACAGCCCTAAGATTTCACCGAACATCTGACTAATCTCTGGTGAAGTGATAAAATCTCCTCGTGATCCCAGAACATTTTTTTGAGTATAATAGCCAAGCTCTGGATGAAGCAGGCATTCACTCATATATGCGGCAATGCTTATGGGCCCAGTCTCTTGGATGCGGTTCTTGATCAATTTTTCAAGTTTTGTCATATAAAATTTAAACTTAATATCAGGAGGACAAATTTATATATTATTGAACTTTAGTAGGATAATTAGCTAAATTAAAAAAAGAATTAAAGACTGTTTAACAAATGTTTTTTGAAGTAAGCTTTAACTGCGGCCAATATTTTGAGTGTACGGTGTAATATTTTATTGTTGAACAGTTACAGATTTGTTCTAATTCCCAGAAACGCCATAAGCGCAAAAAGATTAGTACGAAGTAATTTTTAAAGACCTACAAACGAGTGTAAAAATGCAGACACGTAATAAAATGTTAGATGATTTTTCTCAACTTATGACTAATGCCATGGGAGTTGCTCAGGGAGCAAAGGAAGAGGCAGAGAATGCGTTTGCATCGATGGTTGATAGGTGGCTGGCTGACCGTGATTTTGTAACTCGCGAGGAATTTGATGCGGTTCAGGCAATGGCATTGAAGGCCAGAGAAGAAAACATCGATCTTAGGGCCAGGGTTGAAGCACTAGAAAATAAATAGGTTCTTGCAAAGAAGCATAATTGACAATTTTTTTGTTAAAATTTTGTCAGCTTATAATCTATCCACAACTTATTCGCATTTTCGATGCATATTTCTCTTTACACGCCCATAAAATAGCACCACCATATGTAGTAGGGGTTTTCATATTATGTCTATCCTTAGAGCATACACCAAGACCTAGGCGAGACTGCCACATCCCTAGGTATAAAAAGAAAGAGGTGGGGCAATGGCACTTACAGAGCATTTGTGGGACGGCGACATTCACCCGATTGACTTAGTAGAGTCAGTCGCCGAGTCTAAAGATTGGGATTTTGATAGAATTGCTGATGATCAAATCGCGATGGCGGTTGAAGGGCAATGGAGAACATACTCTATAACTCTTGCGTGGTCATCATTCGATGAGACGCTGCGCCTTATATGCTCCTTTGAAATGGAGCCTCCTGTAGAAAAACATGCGATTTTATTTGAACTTTTAAATGATGTAAATGAGAAATGCTGGGCGGGCTCATTTTCTTTTTGGAAAGAGCAAAAAATGATGATTTACAAGTATGGTTTGGTACTTACTGGGGGGCAGATAGCCAGCGCAGAGCAAGTAGACTGTTTAATTTCAACAGCTGTATTGAGTTCAGAAAAGTTTTACCCAGCTTTCCAATTAGCAGTTTATGGTGATAAAACACCAAAAGAAGCAATACAAGTAGCCATTGCAGAGGCATATGGTCGGGCTTAAAACTATCCTTGTGACAAAATAAGGATGCCATATGACCAAAGAAACGTCTGAGAGAAATACACTTATCTTGCTAGGATGCGGCAAGATGGGTTCTGCCATGCTTAAGGGCTGGTTAACGAAGGGATTTGATCCAAAAAGTATTTGGGTAGAAGATCCTTATCCGAGTGACTGGTTAATTGGCACTGGGGTCAACGTAAATGTGAATTTACCACCTGAGCCAACATTCATTTGTATTGCTATTAAGCCGCAAATGATCCCCAAGATTTTACCAAAGTTCTCTCATTATGGGAATGGGCTCTGTGTCTTTTTATCAATTGCTGCGGGCGTAAAGATATCAAGCATTGAAGCTCTTTTAGGTCAAAAAACACCAATTATTCGCGCAATGCCAAATACTCCTGCTGAAATTGGTTTGGGTATTACCGCTCAAATAGCGAATGAAAATGTTTCTAAAGATGCACTTGGGGTTGCTGGAAAGTTGTTATCTGCAATTGGGGAAGTTGTAAATCTGAACTCAGAAGACCAAATGGATGCTGTTACTGGTCTTTCGGGTTCTGGACCAGCATACGTTTTCTATTTAATTGATGCGCTTGCTGTTGCTGGCCGTGCGCAGGGGCTCGATAAGGAACTTGCGATGAAACTGGCAAAAATGACAGTTCTTGGAGCAGGTAAATTAGCTGCTAGCTCATCGGTTGTTCCATCTGATCTGAGAGTTAATGTTACTAGTCCTAATGGCACAACAGAGGCAGGATTAAATATCTTGATGGATAATGAAAACGGATTGGGGCCCCTTATTGAAAAAACAGTCGCTGCTGCCACGGCAAGATCGAAGGAATTAGCGAATGGGTGAAATAACTTTTGATGATTTTTTAAAAGTTGATATTAGAGTGGGGACTATACTGAAAGCAGAACTCTTTCCGGAGGCTAGGAATCCAGCATATAAACTCTGGATTGATTTTGGCCCGTCTATTGGGACAAAGAAAACTTCAGCCCAAATAACTGACAATTACATGCCGAATGAACTTATTGGTCGGCAAGTATTGGCTGTTGTTAATTTTCCACCTCGACAAATTGGCCCATTTATGTCGGAAGTTTTGACTTTGGGAGTAAGTGATAATAAAGGGGCAGTAACGTTACTACGTCCAGATAAAGAAATTCCGAATGGAGGACGAATGCATTGACTAAAAAAATATATATTTCGCGACCACTGCCGCAAGAAGTTCTGAACACTGCAGCTCATTTAGGTGAAATTACAGTGCGAGAAAATACGTCTGCAATGAGTGAAAGTGAGATGATTTATAGTCTTGCTAACTACGATATAGTTTTACCTACTCTTGGTGATATTTATTCAGCAGAAATATTTAAGTCCTGTAGTAAAATAACTGTAAAATTACTGGCTAATTTTGGCGTGGGCTTTAACCATATCGATGTGAAAGCGGCAAATGATCATGGCGTGAAAGTTTCTAATACCCCCGGTGCTGTCACAGACGCAACAGCTGATATCGCAATGGCGCTCATGCTCATGTGCTGTAGAAGAACCTCAGAAGGGGAACGAATTGTAAGATCAAAAAAGTGGGAAGGGTGGCACCCAACTCAGATGCTTGGGTTCCATATCTCTAATAAAAAAGTTGGTATAGTTGGTATGGGTAATATCGGACAGGCTATTGCTCAGCGGTGTCATTATGGCTTTGGAATGCAGGTCGGGTACTTTTCCAGATCTCCAAAAAAACTTGATTACCCAGTCGATCGATACGAGTCATTGACGGAGCTAGCATCAAATAGTGATATTCTTGTTGTTTCTGTGCCAGGTGGATCAGCAACCCATCATTTGATCAATAAAGATATATTTTCTTCGATGCAGCAGCATGCTTATTTTGTGAATATTGCTCGAGGCGATGTTGTCAAAGAGACAGATCTTATCGAGGCGCTTAAATTGAACCAGATTGCTGGCGCTGGATTGGACGTTTATGAGTTTGAACCGAGGGTGCCAAAGGAGTTAATTGCAATGGAAAATGTAGTTCTTCTACCTCATCTTGGAACGGCTTCCTTAGAGGTTCGAACGGGTATGGGATTAATGGCGGTCGAAAATATTAAATTTTTTCTTGAAGGTAATGAACCGCCTAACATAGTCTAATTCTCGAAAGCTTTGCGCCAGTGTCGCCGGCATAATGATATGTAAGTTTCATTGCCTCCAATTTGTATTTGATCGCCACCTTTAACTATGTTGCCATTTTCATCTTGTCGCACAACCATAGTTGCTTTCTTTCCACAATGACAAATTGTTCTTATTTCCCGCATCTCGTCTGCTAGTGCAAGCAAAGATGCTGAACCTGGAAAAAGATTTCCTAAGAAGTCAACTCGCAAACCATAACACATAATAGGAACCGCAAGATCATCAACGGCTTTCGCGAGTTGCCAGACTTGTTCAGAGGTTAGGAATTGTGCCTCATCTACTAACACGCAAGCGATTTTTTCTTGCCTCAAGTTAAGCTGAATTTTAGCAAACAAATCGTCTTCCACTGTAAAAGTATCTGCCTCTGCATCAATGCCTATCCTTGAACCAATTTTGCCATTTCCAACTCTGTTATCAAGTTGTGCTGTTATGAGGTATGTTTTCATGCCCCTTTCTTGATAGTTATGAGATGCTTGAAGTAGTGAAGTTGATTTGCCAGCATTCATTGTCGAATAGTGAAAATAGAGTTTTGCCATTGTGCTTAGATGCCCTCGAACGAACAAAGAAAATGTGTGGATATTCCTAAATCTACAAGTTTTTTGTCACCACCGAGCTCTGGTAGATTTACAATAAAATTGCATGATACTATATTACCACCAAGCTTCTCGATTAATTTAACACCAGCTTCAGCAGTGCCGCCAGTCGCTAAAAGATCATCTACAAGCAAAACCTTTTCACCTGGTTCGATACTGTCTACGTGAATCTCTAGGGTATCACTGCCATATTCAAGTTGATAATCTTGGCTGATTACCGCTCCTGGTAGTTTCCCTGACTTTCGTATAGGAACAAATCCACAATGCAACCTATTTGCCAAGGCGCCGCCCAAAATAAAACCTCGCGCCTCTATGCCCAAGACCTTATCTATCTTTATATTTTCAATAGAAGATAGTATTCCAGTCAACGTAAGATCGAACCCATTAGGATCAGAGAATAATGAAGTTACGTCCCTAAACATAATACCTTCATGTGGAAAATCTTTAATCGTTCGGATGTATTTTTTTATACCTATTTGATCCATAAACTAAATCCTAATGATTTCGCGAGCTTAGATTTAAATTGACATTTGTCTAAAGTAAAATGTTGTTTTGACAATTTACATTCCGCCTATAGTGGAACCTTATTTGTGATAGAAATGAATAGAAAATGATAAATAATCAAGGCTCTGCATAAAATAATTATAATACTCTGGGGTTTCTTTTTAGCGATCTATGGGTTAAGCCGCCATTTATGATTTTCCCAGCATGGAACGATTTATGAGACACGCCCTTTTAGGAGCATTCGCAAACTTATTTAAGCCAGACTCCAGTTCAAAAAATGCTGATGGTTTTAACCTAGTGCGATTGAAAGTAGAGTTGCTCTCTGGTCTCACCGTGGCGCTTGCGCTGGTGCCCGAGGCTGTGGCTTTTGCATTTGTTGCCGGAGTGCATCCCCTCGTTGGTCTGTATGCAGCATTTATCGTTGGTTTGATAACTGCAGTATTTGGTGGTCGTCCCGGTATGATTTCGGGCGCTACGGGGGCGTTAGCAGTTGTGATGGTTGCATTAGTAGCCGAACATGGAGTTGAATATCTATTTGCTACAGTTGTTTTAATGGGAGCCTTGCAGCTGGTGGCTGGTATAATGCAGTGGGGAAGATTTATACGGCTCGTCCCTCACCCAGTTATGCTGGGCTTTGTAAATGGTTTGGCTATTGTCATTTTTTTAGCTCAGCTTACTCAATTTAAAGTGCCGGGCACAGTTGAGGTTTCTGGCCATGGAACATCTGGTGGAGAGTGGTTGACCGGTACGCCTCTAGCAACAATGCTAGTGCTGGTTGGTGCAACTATGGTAATTATTCACTTTTTACCAAAGTTTTCAAAGCTGATACCTGCTCCACTTGCGGGCATAGGTCTCGTGGCGTTGATTGTTATTCTGTTAGGATTGGATGTGCCAAGAGTTGGTGATATGGCGTCAATTAAAGGTGGGTTACCAATTTTTCACGTTCCTATGGTTGAATTAAGCTGGGAAACATTTGAAATAATATTCCCCTATGCTGTAGTGTTGGCAGCTATTGGTCTTATTGAAAGTTTATTGACACTTAATCTAGTGGGGGAAATGACGAATAAGCGAGGTGGTGCTAGCCAAGAATGTCTAGCGCAGGGCGCAGCAAATGTAGTGACTGGATTTTTTGGTGGTATGGGTGGATGTGCGATGATCGGACAATCCATGATTAATGTCAAATCAGGGGGACGCACTCGTGTAGCAGGAATATCGGCGGCTGTTTTTCTGTTACTTTTTATTTTGGTAGGAAGCTCAATCATCGAACAAATTCCGCTGGCCGCATTGGTTGGGGTTATGTTCATGGTTGTAATCGGTACCTTTGCCTGGAATTCACTCAAAATTTTACGGGTAGTCCCAAAAACTGATGCTTTTGTTACTATTTTAGTCACCGTTGTAACAGTTTGGTTTGACCTTGCTATGGCCGTCGTGGTCGGAGTGATTGTTTCAGCGCTTGCCTACGCATGGAATAATGCACGAAGAATTCATGCGCATGTTGATTTAGATGGTGGAGAAAAAACATATAAAATTCAGGGACCTCTCTTTTTTGGGTCCACAGATGGTTTTGTAGAGCTTTTTGACATTGAAAATGACCCGGGCATTGTGACTTTGGATTTTGAGTCAAGCAGGGTGGTTGACCAATCTGCTTTACAGGCAATAGAAGTTGTTGCCGCAAAATACGAAAATGCAGGGAAACGCTTGCAGTTAAAGCACCTCAGTAGAGATTGCCATACGCTTTTAATAAAAGCGGGTCACTTGATGATTGATAGTGATGATGACCCTGACTACGCGCTAGCAGTAAATTATTCCGTCAGGACTGGAATTCTTGACGATGGCCACTAGCTATCAATCCTTACGAGACGCTTCAGTTTATTTATCTAGGCACCAACGCATTATTGCTTTCTGAATATGAAGCCTATTTTCTGCTTCGTCAAAAATAACTGAGTTTTTCCCATCCATTATCTCAGATGTCGCTTCCTCATCTCTATGTGCCGGCAAGCAATGCATGAACAGCGCATCAGGTTTAGCATGGGCAATGAGCTCCTTATTGACCTGGTATGGTCTTAGTTGGTTATGACGCCGCTCTCTTGCAGATTGAAGATCATGCATACTTATCCATGTATCTGTTACGACAAGGTCTGCGTCTCTCATCGCAGCTGCAGGATCGATCTCGATAGAAATTTTTGTTCCGTTCTGACTCGCTTGCTCAATTAATTTCCTATCTGGTTCTAGAGTTTCTGGACCAGTAAATGTTAAATTGAAATTAAATTTTGCTGCTGCATGAGCATAGCTATTGAAGACATTATTACCATCACCTGACCAAACTATTTTCTTACCTTCGATCGAACCTCGGTGTTCTTCGTAAGTCAAGATGTCAGCCATAATTTGACATGGGTGTGAAAAATTTGTCAGGCCATTTATCACTGGGACTGTCGCGAATTGAGCCATCTCATGCAGTGTTGCTTCTTCATATGTTCGCAGCATGATTAAGTCTACGTAACGGCTGAGAACCCTTGCAGTATCTGCAATAGTTTCCCCATGACCAAGCTGCATATCCTTTCCGGATAAAACTATTGTTTGGCCGCCCATTTGGCGCACGCCCACGTCGAAACTGATCCGTGTACGGGTTGAAGGCTTTTCAAAAATTAAAGCCACGATTTGACCATCTAATGCTTTGTCGCTATCAAGTGCTCCCTTTGTTAAGCTTGATCTAGATTTCTTTATTTCTAAAGCAGTTTGGATTATTTGTTTTAGCTCACTGCTCTCTATAGTTTTTATATCTAAAAAATTTGGCATTTTATTTCTTTATATAGTTTTCTGTAGGGACTTAGCCGTCTGTTCTAATCTAGTTAAAGCCTGGTTAATTTCTTCGTAGGTTATATTCAATGCCGGCAATAACCTAATGACATTATCACTTGCTGGAACAGTCAAGATGCCATTTTCATAACCTTTTTGCACAAAATCCACATTTGGGCATTTGCATTTGACTCCCAACATTAGGCCAGTACCTCTTATTTCCTGAAAAACATCCGGGTATAAATCTATTAAGCCAAGAATTCCCTGATTTATAACACCTGATTTTGCTGTTACGGAGTTAAGAAAGTCAGTTGTACTTACAATCTCTAAGACTTTTGATCCGACAGAACATGCCAACGGATTTCCGCCGTATGTAGATCCATGTGTCCCGGCGCTCATTCCGCTTGCAGCATTAATTTTCGCAAGAACCGCTCCAAGGGGAAAACCTCCACCGATTCCTTTTGCAATCATGGCAATATCCGGTTCTATTCCTGACCATTCATGTGCGAATAGCTTGCCAGTTCGGCCAATCCCGCATTGCACTTCATCAACAACTAACAATATTTCATTTTTATTGCACAAACTTCGCAAACCCTTCAAGCATTCATCTGGTAAGCAACGAATACCACCCTCTCCCTGTATGGGTTCGATAAGGATAGCTGCAGTATTTTCATTTATAGCTGCTTCGATCATAGCATGATTGGACCAAGGAAGATGAACGAACCCTGGGAGCATTGGGCCAAAACCTTTTGTCAACTTTTCACCGCCTGCCGCAGCTATACCGGCTGATGACCGTCCATGAAAAGATCCCTCAAATGTTATTATTTCAACTCGATTTTCTTGTCCCTTTTCATACCAGTATTTTCGAACCATTTTAACGGCCAGCTCGCAGCTTTCTGTCCCAGAATTTGTGAAGAAGACAGTCTCTGCAAAGCTTTTTTCAACTAATAAATCTGCTAGGCGTTTTTGTTCAGGAATTTCATAAAGGTTGGATACATGCCAGAGTTTGTTTGCCTGATAAGTCAATACCTCCACGAGTTCTGAGTTTGCATGCCCAAGGGCATTCACAGCAATTCCGGCTCCAAGATCAAGATAGCGATCTCCATCTTTGGTAATCAACCAACTGCCTTGACCTCTCTCAAAAGCCAATGAAGCGCGTTTATAGGTCGGTAATATTGAAGGGCTCATCTAACTCTCTACTTATCTATAACTCACTTGGATTTAATCGTGGTGGTTTCTATACTTTAACAATAATTATATTGAGGAACCAGTGCAGAAACAGCAGAAGTTTTTCAATGTAGGATTACAGAGGTAGCTGTTAACTTACTAATAGTCCACGAGAAGATTTTTGTTTAAAATGATACAGATTTTTCGCATGTATTTATGCCTTTATTAGTATAAATGGCAATTATAATGAGATTTTGACATTCTTAAAAGGTTTGCTTGTGTTTGAGCTTCATGTTGAAAAAAAGGAAGACTATTGGGACGTAGAGGCTCTATTTGATCTTTGCTTCACCCCTGGGCGCTTTGCACTGTCTTCTTACAGGCTAAGGGAAGGTCATTCGCCAATTCCAGAACTATGCATCACTGCTAAAAGTGAAGAGGATTTCTTAATAGGTGCAATAAGATATTGGCCAGCAAAAATTGAAAAGCATATGGTTCTATTCCTTGGACCAATAGCTGTTCATCCCACATATCAAGGAGAGGGTTTGGGAGCTGCCTTAATTAGGACGAGCATCAAAAGGGCGCAAGAATTAAATTGGCGGCGTGTTTTAATGGTCGGGGATGAAGTATATTACAGGCGGTTTGGTTTTCGAAAAATCGATGGAATTATTTTTCCTCCACCTACAAATCCAGACCGTATTTTGGGTATAGAGTTAGACGAATTAGCTTGGGATGGAGTTCTGGGTGAAGTTTTTCCTCTTGCGACAAAGAAATAATTTCGCCTGACTTTTTTGCTAGAGATAAGTTATTTCTCAATTAAACTAGTCAACCTTTAGCTCATTGAAACTTGAGATTGATCTGTATTTAAATTAATAAACTCCAGAAATTATTTGAAATATAGAGCAAGCGGCCCCTATTAAATGCCAAGATATGCGTTGAAAGTTGAATACCATGGAGGTCCTTTTGTTGGCTGGCAACGACAGTCAAAACTACCATCTATCCAGGGTAGTATTGAGCAAGCCCTGTCAATCTTGGAGGCTGGAGATCACACGATTGTAGCCGCTGGTAGGACTGACGCGGGGGTGCACGCAGTTGGCCAAGTTGCACATTGTGATTTGTCAACTTTCTGGAACCCTTTTCGACTTTCAGAGGCTTTAAATTTTCATTTAAAGCCGAGACCAATTTCGATTGTTTCTTGCGTACTGGTTGATGATAATTGGCACGCTCGTTTTTCTGCATTGGAAAGGCAATATGAGTTTCGGATAGTGTGCCGGCGCGCACCTCTGACGCACGAAAGTGGACTTGCATGGCATATCAAACACAGCCTGGATGTAACTGCGATGCAAAAAGGTGCTGACTATCTGTTGGGGAAACACGATTTTACAACTTTTAGGTCTTCTATATGCCAGGCAAGTAGTCCAGTTAAAACACTAGATGAATTATCAGTTGAAGAAATAGCTTTGTCTAATGGATCAGAAATTAGGTTCATTGTAAGGGCCCGAAGTTTTTTACATAATCAAGTGAGAAGTTTTGTTGGTACACTTGAGCGGGTTGGAGCAGGAGCTTGGCCGCCAGAGGATGTCCTAGAAGCTTTATCTGCAAAAGATCGATCTGCCTGTGGCCCAGTTAGCCCTCCTTATGGTTTGTACCTAAAGTCTGTAAAATATCCTAAAGAGCCTTTTGGCTGAACTGAGGCTACTTACGCTTAATTTTAGCTGTTGGTTTTTCGTTTTCTGGATTTTCTGGCCAGGAATGTTTTGGGTAGCGTCCTCGCATTTCCTTCCTGATATCTAAATAGCTTGTTTTCCAAAAATTTGGTAAGTCCATCGTTTTTTGAAGAGGCCTTCCTGCCGGTGACAAAAGAGTTACTAGCAGCGGCTTATCTTTGACCATTGGATGTGATTTCAATCCGAAAAGCTCCTGCAAACGCAACTCAACGGAAGGATGCTCGCCCATATAATCGATAAGTAATTTCCGACCCAATGGGCTGACGAAGTGTTGTGGGACAAGTTCATTTAATTTACTGAGCTGCTCCCAGCTCAGTAAATTTCTTAGGGCTGGAAGGCAATCAAACTTTTTCCAGTCATCAGCAGTTTTTATGCTGTTTACGAATGGTGCCAGCCATTCTTTTGCTGTTGCCTTTAAATGACTTTTCCCCACATTTGGAAAACCTGCACCGCCAAGTTGGACTCTGGCAATAAATTGCTCTTCTGCAGCTCTGAAATTTAACCCCAAATCTCCAATTGCAGCAATAATTGCATTCGATATTTCATCTAACGGTGGGTTGGCCCAAATCTGTGATTTGAGTGAAATTCTTCCAAGAACTTCCCTTTTAACTGATTTTAAACGCTTTTCGCGTGTTGACCAATAGCAGGTTTCCTCCCAAACAATCTTATCTGCAAAAAGTTCACGTATTTCATGTTCTGAAATCTCTATACCGGATCTAATTTTTGAGTCTTTTAGATCACCGGCTATATCCACCGCAACAATGTATTTTTTTTTGCTTAGCGGATCATCATTTTGGATATATGCGCCCTTTCCGCTGGACAAAATATATTTTGATGTGGAGCCATCTCTTTTCTTTCCTATTCGGTCAGGGAATGCCAGTCCAAGGCTTTGCGCCGCGCTTAAAGAAGTTTTGTGCTTTACTAGTTTTTCAAAGACTTTGAGATCTGTCTTTATTCTAGAATATAATCCTACATTTATTTTTTGACGATTTAATTCATCATTAAATTGATCCAACCGTAGTTGAAAATCACAATTATTTTTACTAAAAATTGTATCTCTATTTTGCAGTAATGCTGCGATGATGGCAGATTTTTTTCCTGCTTTAGTAAGCATATGTGCTAATCGTACATGGCATGGAAATTTTGAGATTTCTCGACCATGAGATGTTATTTTGTTTTGGCCATTAACAGCGCCCAGCTTATTAAGTAATTCATATGCATTGGCTAGACGATTTGGATCAGGCTTTGTTAAAAATTGCATACTGCTGAGTTCTGAACCCCAAAGAGAAATTTCTAAAGCAAAATTACTAAGGTCAGAAATTTCAATTTCACTGGGAGGGAATTCTGACATTGTACCTTCCTCAGTTACGGCCCAATTCCGGTAACACCAGCCCTCAGTAATACGACCCGCCCTTCCCATACGCTGATTTGCTTCTGCTTTAGAAATTTTCTGAGTAATTAGCCGGGACATTCCACTGCTGGGATCATATAGAGACCGCCTAGTATAACCACTATCCACAACTACCTTTATGTCTGAAATTGTGATAGAGGTCTCCGCAATAGATGTCGATAAAACGACTTTGCGCAAATTTTTATTTTCTAATGGCTTCAATATTTTAAACTGCTGATCAAAAGGCAATGATCCGTATAGCGGCATTATAATTGCTGTTTTGGGCAACTTTTCTTTTAACAGTTTTGCTGTTGTTTTAATTTCAGCTTCGCCCGGTAAAAATGCGAGAATGCCTCCATCGGTCATTTCGAAGGCATTCGAAACAAGCTCAGAGAAGTTTCCCCAAAGATCTTCATTTTTTGATTTAGGGCGAGATAAGTACTTGCATTCGACATGATAAGCTCGACCTTCAGATATTATTGGAGCCTTAGTGTCTAATAAATCAGAAACTGGCCCGACATCTAAAGTTGCAGACATGACGATTATTTTTAAGTCATTTCGAAGAACTTCCGCGAGTTGCAAACTGAGCGCGAGGCCTAGGTCTGCATTTATTGATCGTTCATGGAACTCATCAAAAATAATACAACCAACTTTAGATAGACTTGGGTCAGATTGGATCATTCTGATCAGAATGCCCTCTGTAATAACCACTATACGGGTTTGCTTGCTTACTTTGTTGAGCCCTTTAACCTGAAAGCCGACTGTTTCTCCAACCGGTTCATTCAGCAGCACTGCCATTTGACTTGCTGCAGCACGTGCAGCGAGCCTTCTGGGCTCTAAAACAATGATTTGTCCAGTTATGTTTTGATTATTAAGTAACTTCAACGGAATGATTGTCGTTTTGCCCGCTCCCGGTGGAGCGACAATCAAAGCCCGCTTTTCAACAGAAACAGCCTCTTGTAATTTTGTGATAATCTCATTTATTGGAAGTGGGTCGCTCAAGTTTATCTACGCACAAATTTAGCGCGCCCGCGGTTAGTAGTCATTTGAAAAGAGATTACCCTGTAATCGTCACTTTCAATTTGGTAGTTCAAATAAAATGGAAATTTGGTTCCGTCCTTCAATTCTTTAGCTGAGTAACCACCAACTCGAGTATATATTCCTTTGCATCTAAGATGGCCCTCAGTTATCTCCTCACCGTCTACAAATCTTATTTCAACGCGCCTAATGCCATCGAACATTGCAAAATTCTGTTTGCACACATTTGTTTCTGTTTGATCTCTTAAAATGAAGATTATTGCACTCATCGGATCAAGGGCGTCCATTTGTTGGTTAGGATCTTGCCAATATGGTTTTGCAGTTTTTTTTGTTTCTAACTCAATACCATGATCAAAATACCGCAATATTTTTTGTTCTTTTCGCCTTCCTGTGTCTGATCTTTCATAATAGTATTTTGGTTTGAATACTCCCCTGTCAATTTTTCCTTGCGATGAAGCCTCGAAGCTATATTTAGCAATTGCGGATAATACGCCTGTCGAACGAAGATTTCCTGCTGCGCTGTATGAATTATTTTTATACTCTACTGCATAATTAAGTCTGCCCAATTTTAATCCTAATATGTATACATCAAATATATGCTGTTGTGTCTTGCCATATGAGTATTCCGGCAAACTGGACACTAAAAGAAAACAGGCTGTCAAAATAACTCTCAAATATACTGTCCCAGTAAAGATATTTTATCCACTTATTATAGTTGTAGCTTCATCTAGTCAAAAAATTGCTGTAAAGGTCAACTGATAGTGTTGTAAATCGTTAATATGATGGACAGTATGGAAGATATTGCGGAATTAGCAAAAAGTGTGATGAAAGCGGACCGCAGAGCATTGTCTCAAGCGATCACTTTAATTGAAAGCTCAAGAGAAGATCATCGAATTCAAGCACTGGAATTAATGGATAAGCTGAGGTTGTCAGATAAAAAAGCAATTCGAGTAGGTCTGTCGGGAACACCGGGAGTGGGCAAATCTACTTTTATTGAAAGCTTTGGAACATATCTAACTGGAATGGGGCTGCGGGTTGCCGTGCTCGCGGTAGACCCCAGTTCAATTAGGTCAGGAGGATCTATACTCGGCGATAAAACTAGAATGGAGCGGTTAGCGCGTGAGCCAAACGCATTCATAAGGCCTTCTCCCAGTCGAACTCATTTGGGAGGAGTAGCGAGAAGATCTCGAGAGGCCGTTACAATTTGTGAGTCAGCAGGGTTTGACATTATTTTTATTGAAACGGTCGGGGTTGGGCAGTCTGAAACGATAGTTTCAGAAATTTCTGATGTTTTCTTACTTCTTATTGCTCCCGCTGGTGGGGATGAACTCCAAGGCGTCAAACGGGGCATAATGGAAATAGCGGATTTAATTCTTGTTAATAAAGCTGACGGTGACCTGAAAGCTGCTGCCTCAAGAACTCGCTCTGATTACGCTAGTTCTTTAATGCTTTTACGCAAACGCAGTCATGATCCTCCAGGATACCCTCTTGCCATGACGATGTCCGCCTTGGAGGAAGAGCGGTTGGCTGAAGTGTGGAATAAAATTGACTGCCTTATAGATTGGAGGAAGGCGGACGGCTATTTTTATAATAATCGAATAGCTCAGTCACGTTTCTGGTTTAAGGAAGAAATTCGCCAAGGTCTTTTATCAATGCTTGATAAGAAAGAGATCCAAGAAGAAATTTCTTTGTTAATGAGTATGGTTGATAATGGAGAGGTTTACTCGTCGGCGGCTGCACAAAAGGTTATAAGCAAGTGCATTGGAGAGCTTGAATAACTGCAAGTATTTTTTGTAGGCCCATATATTTCTGTACAAGAGATGAGGCAGATTTTGTTATAATATTAAACCCCAGTGCTTGACGATCCCTAACTTTAAACTTAGAAGCACCAGAGGATTAAAGTTAATCGAATCTGTCTTTGCCAAAACTAAGTACTTTAAGAGGCTAAGCAGTGTAAATAGAACAAGGAATTCGATATGGCGCGTCGCTGTGAATTGACTGGTAAAGGCCCCATGACAGGTAATAATGTGAGTCATGCTAACAACAAAACGAAGCGCAGATTTCTACCAAATCTGAATGACGTGACACTACAGTCTGAGTCTCTGGGGCGTGGATTTAAGATGCGTATTACGGCAGCTGCTCTAAGAAGTGTAGACCATCGAGGAGGGCTAGACGCTTTCCTGATCAAGGCAAAAGACACAGAGTTGTCAGATAATGCTTTAAAAATCAAAAGAGAAGTAATCAAAAGTCAGACGGCTGAGGCATAACTACCTTCAGTATTGACGGAGGAACTCGCTGTTGTCTTTTTTCATCAAGCCGCTTTTTTTATCTTTCTTAACAGCTATCATTCCATTCATAGCGAGTGCAGAAACTATGTTGGTCAACGATGCATATGTGCGTGCTTCGTCAAAAATGGCGAAGTCTGCGGCGGCTTTTATGGAAATAAAAAATATATCTTCGCAAGACGATCGATTGCTAGACGTGGAATCAAAAGTGGCTAAAAGAGTTGAACTTCATACTCACATAAAGAGTGATGACGGTGTCATGAAAATGCGTCGTGTAGAGGATGGTTTTCTAATCTCGGGTAACGATACACTTAGGCTGGAAAGAGGTGGCAACCATATTATGTTCATGGGGCTTGCTCAGCCATTTGTTAATGGAGAGAGTATTTTAATTACGCTTTTCTTTGAGTCTGCTGGGCCACTTGATTTAGAGATACCGATTAAAATGAAGGAACGATCCACTATCAAATCTCACTCTCACTCTCACTCTCACTCTCACTCAAAACCTCACACTCATTCCCATACTCATTCAGATTGAGCATCGCTTACACTTCTGTATTAATCAGAATTTCAGTTGCAACGGAGATGTTTATTGGCCTGTATTTGCAGAACAAATATTTTGTTCTGAGATCAAAGCGATCAGTGACGGGAATATCGATGAACGGTAGCATATTCATCAAACCGACCTTTTTTATATGCGAGATTGTGAGGCCTCTTTATATATTAATAAAAGAAGTGTTAGTTGCCAAGATACATCACATTGTCTGTAAATGTGCAAATAAGCATAAAAAATCACATCATTTGTAATAATCCAGGATCATTAATCTTTGCTTTTTCTTGTTTGGCCCTATTTCTTTGTTAGCTAAACTATCTACTTTGATCCATTTGGGCATTCGGAGCGTATAGATTATTAGCCAGGAGTTATTATGTCATTAATTATACTATACACAGCCACAGCCTTAGTTTTTCTCGCATTGGACGTAGTGATGTTGAAACGTGTTTTGCATCCATTGTTCTCGAAGCATATCGGGCACATGATGCTCGATGCTCCCAAGATGGGAGCTGCTGGAGTATTCTACTTGCTTTATGTCGCTGGTATAGTCTTTTTTGTTGCATTACCTGCTGCGAATGGAGGCAGTATGTTTCAAGCATTCATAGCTGGCCTAATACTGGGAGCGATGGCTTATGGTACATATGAGTTTACTAACTTTGCCACGCTAAAAGGCTGGCGCAGACGGATGGTGGCAATCGATTTGTCCTGGGGTGCTCTTCTTACAGCCCTTTCAGCGGTCGGTGGTGTCTGGATTCACTCAATTTTTACCTAGATTGCTAATTCTATCCAACTGGGCGCGTTGTTGTTGCTCCCTCTTGGCATTCCGTTAAAACGTAAGTATAGCGGCGTTACATTTTGCTGAAAGATAGATAATGCCAGGTAGTGCAAACCTAAATACAATGATAAAGGCTGCCCGCATCGCTGGCCGTTCTCTTGTGAAAGATTTTAGAGAAGTCGAAAACTTACAGGTTTCCCGCAAAGGAGCAGGAGACTTTGTGTCAAAGGCAGATACTGCGGCCGAGGGCATTATTCGAGAAATACTAACCGAAGCGCGGCCCACATATGGTTGGTTGGGTGAAGAGACAGGTGGGTCTGAAGGAGAAGATCCTACGCGTCGTTGGATTGTTGATCCTTTAGATGGAACCACTAATTTTTTACATGGTCTTCCACATTGGGCAATATCAATAGCACTCGAACACAAAGGAAAAGTGATTTCTGGAGTCATATTCGACGCGGCTAAAGATGAGTTATTCTTTGCAGAGAAAGGCACAGGAGCTTGGATGAATGGCCCGAGCATGAATGACGAAAGACTGCGCGTATCGGCAAGGGCGCGTGTGTCTGATAGTTTGTACGCCACGGGTATACCTTTTGCGGCTTCCGCCGATGATCTCCCCCAAACGATGCAGCAGCTCAAACGTTTAATGCCCATTTGTGCAGGTGTGCGTCGTTTTGGCAGTGCAGCCCTTGACTTAGCCTATGTTGCAGCCGGAAGATATGATGGTTATTGGGAACGCGGTTTAAAGTCATGGGATATAGCGGCAGGAGTAATAATTGCTCGAGAGGCGGGTGCTATTGTTGAAGCTTTTGAGGAACATGGTGACGAACCACACGCTCTGGGTAGCGTAATCTGCTCAAATGATTCTCAATTCGATGAATTTAAAAAAATTATAAGGATGTAATTTAGATCCAAGGTGATTTGTTTTTAATTATTCGTTTCTTCACCTTTGGAATTGCTGATTTCACAGTTTCATAATCAGCTTTAGGATTGGGGGGATAGCCGCTACTATTTCTCCAAAAATTAAAGCTCCCTAATTTAATAAAAGTCGGAATGCAAAGGATACAGCCAATTGCAAACCCACCAATGTGAGCCCAATAGGCCACACCATTTTCGCCTGATGTTAAAATAGTTCCATTTGCTAACTGAATTAAAAACCATGCACTAAGTACAATCCACGCTCTGAGCGAGATAATTTTAAAGAAAACTAAAATAAACAAAATTATATCCACGCGGGCTCTAGGGTATAATAAAAGGTAGCCTCCCATTACACCGGCTATCGCACCAGAAGCACCAACAAGAGGTATTGAAGACATTGGAGTCGTAAAGTAATAAATAATATTGGCCCCAATCCCGCAAAAAATATAAAAAACAAGAAACCCGAAGTGTCCCATCTGATCTTCCAGATTGTCACCAAAAATATGCAAAAACAACATATTACCGGCCAGGTGGAGTATGCCACCATGAAGAAAAATTGAGCTTAATAAAGTGAATGAATCATAGCCTTGAGTAAGTCGGGAGGGAGTTAGTGCCCATGATGTAAATAAATCATTAATAATCGTTGGGTCGTTTATACTGCCCCAATAAGTGAAAAAAATAACACAGTTTACGAAAATTATAGAGTAGGTGATGTAGGGCACCCGGCCCGATGGATTATGATCCCGTATTGGTAGCATCATGTAATGCCTGTCGTGGTTGGTTTCTTAGTTATTGGCGCCCAATTGCAGGTTATTTTCATTTGAAACAAGAAATTTCTGCTGGCCTAAATTTAAAAAGCTTGAAGCAGCTAATTTTCAATACGAATATTATCCAAACACAAGAAGCCTAAATATGCAGATCACCAAATGTTGTCATGTACTATTAAGAGCGACTGTATTTTCGCTCTCAAAATTTTTTGAAACTACAAAAGCTATTTTATGACAACAATAACGGCCTTTGAAGCTTGATAATTATATTAACCAGTTAAACCCTGAGCATCTGCTTCATCCCACAAGGCTTTCCAAGCCTTTTTGGCTTTACCTCGGTGCTTTACTGATTTGGCTTCTTCAAGGTTGTCAAGCATGCCATCACCTTCGACTACAATCATACCTATCATACCCATATTTGCGTGCGGTTTGCATTGGTACCCATAAAACCCGGGTGTATCGAAAACTACATCAACCTGCTTGTTGATTTTACCTTTCCACTTTTCAGCGCCAGCAGGCAGCATCCCTTTTATTATCTCGCTGTTATGTCCTTTGTCAGTTGGAACAAAACTTACTTCGTCACCGACTTGAACTTTCAATAGCCGTGGTGAAAATATCATTTTATTTTTGGAGTTATCAGGATCCTTATTGAGCATTAGGACTTCATACTTCGTGGATGCCACTGCTGTGTTTGACATGAGTAATGAGCCTGTTAAAGCTGCAGAAGCTGCGATAAATTCTCTTTTTGACATTGTTCTAATCATGTATTTCTCCGTAACAAATTTTGACCCAACATGGTCGACAGTTAAAGGCCGTTTTACACTCTATAATTCTCACAAAGGCAATGGCATAAACAGTGTAACACCGTCCGACTAACCTTCCAACCCTTTTAAGGTACTACCCTTTTAAGAGATTTCAATAGATTTACCTGTAAATATTTTCGTATTTTACAATACAATTGACAAAAATATTTAAAAGGGACATTCTCCAGCAGCTTTTCAATGCCAAGGGCATCATAGCTATGAGACATTGCCAGCTATCTAATGATAACGTACTCCACTATGCTGTAATTAGAATTGCCAGCCAGTCTTTTTTTTGCTGCGTTAATTTCATATTGGTTGGGTCGCAAATTTTACTTAATATTGTGGGATGGTGTCGTGTATAATGCTTGGGCATTAATGAAGTTGTTGAAGCCTCAATGGTTGGTGCCTTTTGCAATGGTCGCTTCTATTGCTATTGTTATTGGCTTTCAGATTTTAAATTTTGAACCGCTTGATACCCCGGCAGATACGCCTATTATTTCTAGTAAGCTAATCTACATTGTGAAAAGTGATGATTTATCCACCCAAATCCTTGACGAAAATAGCGCCGTTTTAGTGGAGTATCCGAAAGGTGAGGAAACATTTGTTTCTACTCTGCTTACCGTGGTTAATAGAGACAGAACAAAGAGGAACATAGATAAGTCTAGCCCCTTAGTCCTTCAAGAAAAAGATGATGGCCGCATAGGCGTTTTTGATCCAGCCTCTCAGGAAGAGATAGATTTAATGGCGTTTGGGGAAGATAATATCATAATATTTCGTGATATATTAGCGCAATAGTGTAAATTTAACCTTACATACTGTAAATTTTAATTGACATATTTATTTCTTTTTTTATCCTCATAGCGGAGGGAATCTTCCTGTGAGTCAAATACTTGCATCTGGAGGCTCTAATAAAGATATCGGCAAGACCGGTTTACCTACGTAAGAGAAGGATAATTTATGGCTCTTTTATCTTTTGAGAAAAAGTATCGAGTGCGGGGTGGTACCTTAGTAGGAGGTGACCTTTGTGATTTTTGGGTTGGCCCTTTTTATGTGGGCTTTTGGGGGCTTTCAGTCGCCTTTTTTGCTCTCCTAGGGACAATTCTAATTTTCTACGGTGCAGCGCTTGGGGGTACATGGAACCCCTGGCTTATTTCAATTGAACCACCTGATCTAGAGGTTGGTCTGGGCTTTGCGCCATTAAAAGAGGGTGGCCTTTGGCAATTAATTACCATTTGTGCCCACGGTGCGTTTATCTCATGGGCCCTTCGTGAGGTTGAAATTTCCAGAAAGCTGGGGATGGGTCTGCACATTCCGGTTGCATTCGCTGTTGCAATTTTAGCCTACACAACTCTTGTTGTTATTCGTCCCGTGTTGATGGGGGCGTGGGGTCACGGTTTTCCATATGGAATTTGGTCGCATCTTGACTGGGTTAATAACGTTGGATACGCCTATGGAAATTTTCATTATAACCCAGCTCATATGATCGCTGTAAGCTTGTTTTTCACGACAACTTTAGCACTGGCTTTGCATGGCTCCTTAATTCTTTCGGCGGCCAATCCAGAAAAAGGACAGGAGATGCGCTCACCGGATCATGAAGATACATTCTTTCGTGACTTTATAGGGTATTCCATTGGACCCCTGGGCATTCATCGTCTTGGGCTGCTTCTGGCGCTAAATGCTGTCATTTGGTCTGCCATATGTATCGTTATATCTGGCACTGTATGGTTTGATGCTTGGTCTGAATGGTGGTTTTGGTATGTAGATCTTCCTATGTGGGTAGATATTGAGGGAGGCGTAAATGGTTGAGTATCAGAATATATTTACACAGGTGCAGGTCCAAGGGCCGCCTGAAATGGGGGTCGAAGAGGGTGTACCTTTAAACGACCGAACAAATTCAGCTCGATTTTCAAAATTGCTGGGCTGGTTTGGGAATGCGCAGCTTGGCCCAATTTATTTAGGGTCATTCGGTGTGGTAGCTCTCGCTACAGGGTTAATTTGGTTTGTAATAGTGGGTGCGAGTTATTGGGCACAGGCTGATTATAATCCGGCCGTGTTTTTGCGAGATTTATTCTACTTTTCCTTAGAGCCACCGGTGGAAGAATATGGTTTGAGTATGCCTCCCATGAAGGAGGGTGGCTTGTGGTTGATCGCTAGTTTTTTCTTACTCGTGTCAGTTATCTCTTGGTGGTTGAGATCTTATGAGCTGGCGCGACAGTTGAAAATGGGTAAGCACGTTTTCTATGCTTTTGGTGCTGCCATTTGGTTATTTCTCGTTCTCGGCCTAATTCGTCCGGTCTTGATGGGTAGCTGGTCTGAGGCTGTCCCATATGGTATATTTAGTCACCTTGATTGGACTATGAACTTTTCGGTTGTTTACGGTAATCTATTCTACAATCCTTTTCATGCACTCTGCATAGTTTTTCTTTATGGATCTGCATTACTATTTGCCATGCATGGGGCAACGATCTTAGCAGTCTCTAGGTTTGGTGGTGATAGAGAGTTAGAGCAAATTGCGGACCGCGGTACTGCGTCCGAACGTGCAGCGTTGTTCTGGCGATGGACCATGGGCTTTAATGCTTCGATGGAAGGTATACATCGGTGGGCTTGGTGGTTCGCAATATTGGTTCCAATAACTGGGGGTATCGGAATACTTCTGACAGGAACTGTAGTAGACAATTGGTACTATTGGGCTCAGCTTCATGGCTATGCCCCACTGAATTGAGGTTATCAAAATGGATAGTAGAAATACGAAAGATGGTTGGGATAGGGAAATGTCGATTGCTCAAATTTTTGGGCAGATGTTTTCAGGGTCCTTGGTTGCTGGGGCATTAGTAGGAATACCGGTAGTTTTCATAGTTGCTCTGATGTGGCTGGGTGAATTTCTGCCGGCGGAATCCAAACTTGCAGACGACCCCACACCGGATTCGTTCGTCTCAAGTGAAAATTAAAGACCAATTATATCTAAGTTTCAATAATTTTTCTCTGAATAAGAAACTGCAGTTGTAATAGCTGCAGTTTCTTGTGTTATAGATCTATTTTGGAGCTATTATTATCTGTAAATTAAAGGTAAATGATAACACGGTTGGATCTCTAAAATATAAATGACAGTTTTGATTTTAAGGGCTTGCGATATTGATAGCGCATCTGATTGATATGCATTGTGATAATCTCCCTCATTTCAGGTTGCTTCTAGTCAGAAAGAACGAACAATATTTATGTAATAAAAATTTTCTTGAGGAATATTATGTCTGACCTTCGAGACTTAAAAATGCTTGTTTCATTATCTAGGACACGAAACTTTTCAAGGTCTGCATTAGATTGTAATATTTCACAGCCTGCGTTTTCGACACGAATTAGAAAATTGGAAGAACGTTTAAATTTGGCTCTCGTTCGACGTGGCAACAGCTTTCAGGGCTTTACAACGGAGGGAGAAGTCGTGCTCAAATGGGCTCGAAAGCTATTGGCTGATGAGGAGGGTATGAGGCAAGAAGTTGCAGCTCTTGGTAACGATCTTAATGGGACTCTTTCACTTGGAGTGATACCAACAGCAATGCCGTTTGCCGCGCAAGTTTCAGCAAAACTCAGAGAGGAACATCCAAATATATCAATAGAAATATATTCTGAGTCGACCCAAAGAATCGCACGAAAAATCAATGATTTCTCGCTCGATGCTGGAATACTATACTATGATGGTGGAGACCGAGATAGCACCATTAAACTATATGAAGAAAGATACGTTTTTATTGCGCCTAAGGCGCTTATTACTTCGAACAAAAAGCAAATTACCTGGGCAGAAGTTGCACAAATTCCGTTATGCTTATTAACGCCAAATATGAAAAACCGTCAGTTGATAGATAAGCACTTTTTGGATCTTAAGATTTCACCAAAAATTGTTACTGAAGCCAGTGATTTTACGGCCGTATTGGCTCAGGTTGCTGGTGGGAATGCTGCAACTATCGCTCCTGTCAGCGTGGCAGAGACCTTTCTTGACCTGAAATCTACAGTCCAATTAGATTTGACACACCCAGTAATGACCCACACAGTGGGTTTGTCAATTAAAGATCAATCTCCAGTGCTTCCAATGATTGAAGCTCTCAGACGCGCTGTGCAATTGGCGCTATAACCAATTCAAATAGCATCTTTGCAAATTTGTATTGGAATTGATTGAGAAATAATGCGAAGCACATTGTATACAATTGTGGGCAAGTCATGGGAAAAGTTGAATCAGGGATATGGAAGTCCGCCAAAGGGAAGGGTCGGGCTTACACTAAAGGCAGGCCTTTAGATGAAAATGCATGGGATGAAGTTAAAGAGCTTCTGTTGGGCAAACGTTTAGACCGTGATTTGCTTATAGAGCATTTACATCTAATTCAGGATAAATTCAGATGCATTAGCACTGCACACATGCGGGCTCTCGCCGAGGAGATGGGCATTTCTTCAGCGGAAGTTTATGAAGTTGCATCATTCTACGCACATTTTGATATTGTGCGGGATGGTCAACAACCACCTCCAAAAATAACTATTCGAGTTTGCGATAGCCTATCATGCATGATGGCCGGTGCTGATGAACTAAAGAAGAATTTAGAAGACAGCCTGGATCCCTTCGACGTGAGAGTTTTACGTGCGCCTTGCATGGGCCGATGCGACACTGCTCCTGCGCTTGAGATTGGACACGCCCACATTGATGAGGCTTCTGTTGAAAAAGTTAATGAAGCAATCCAAACTAATCATTTGCATGCAGTAATTCCAAAATATCAAAAGTTTTCAGATTATGTTGAAAACGGTGGATATGAGACTTTAAAAACTCTTCGTAAGTCAGGTGACTGGAAGGAGGTTCAGAAAGATGTTCTTGATGCAGGTCTTCGTGGACTGGGTGGTGCAGGTTTTCCATCTGGAAAGAAATGGGAATTTGTAAGGGTGAACGATGGGCCCAGGTATCTAGCGGTCAATGGTGATGAAGGAGAGCCCGGTACATTCAAAGACAGATATTACCTTGAAAGGACACCACATTTGTTCTTAGAGGGCATGCTTATAGCCGCTTGGGCAGTAGAGGCCGAGAAAGCTTTTATTTATATGAGAGACGAGTATCCTTCTGTTCTAAAAATTTTGCGAGAAGAAATTCACCAACTGGAAGCAGCTGGTTTAGTAAAAGAAGGTTATATAGACTTGCGCCGGGGTGCAGGCGCATACATATGTGGCGAAGAGAGCGCAATGATAGAGAGTATCGAGGGTAAACGTGGTATTCCTCGACATCGTCCTCCGTTTGTTGCTCAGGTAGGTATCTTTGGGCAACCTACGCTCGTTCATAATATCGAAACACTTCACTGGGTCGCTCGAATTTGCAGAGAGGGCGGAGAAGTATTTTCGGGTACAGAAAAAAATGGTAGAATAGGCCTTCGCAGTTATTCAGTCTCAGGTCGTGTCAAAAATCCTGGCGTTCATTTGCTACCATCTGGCTCCACCATTTTAGACATCATAGAAGCTTGCGGTGGAATGCTCGACGGGCATAAATTCAAGGCTTACCAACCTGGTGGGCCGTCCTCTGGTTTGTTACCAGCTTCAATTAATGATATTCCGATGGACTTTGATACATTGCAGTCGCTTGACACATTTATTGGATCGGCAGCCGTCGTTGTTCTGTCACAAAAGGATAAGCCTCGTGATGCAGCGCTGAACATGCTAAGATTTTTTGAGGATGAGAGTTGTGGCCAGTGCACACCTTGCAGGGTCGGATGTGAAAAAGCAGTTAAGTTATTGCAGGAACCAAAGTGGAATGCAGAGCTGCTAGAAGAAATTTGTGCTGCAATGGGTGACGCATCAATATGTGGCCTGGGTCAGGCTGCATCGAACCCAATCAGGCTAACATTACGGCATTTCCCAGATGAGGTTTAGCAAATGAGCGAGAAGGTTGAATTTATTCTTGATGGCGAGACTGTCTACGCTGAGAAAGGGCAGTCAATATGGGAAGTCGCTAATGGGCAAGGACTAAAAATTCCACATTTGTGTCACAAACCAAAACCAGGATACCGCCCAGATGGAAATTGCCGGGCATGTATGGTGGAGATCGAAGGTGAGCGGACGCTTGCTGCTTCATGTATTCGTGAGCCCAAGCCAGGAATGGTAGTAAAATCCGCTACGCCCCGTGCAGAGAATGCCAGGAAAATGGTTTTGGAAATGCTTGTTACTGATCAACCTGAAAGAGAAATGTCACATGATAAGTCCAGCCATTTTTGGGATATGGTTGACTTGAGTGATGTTCAAGAGAGTAGGCTGCCGCGCCTAGAAGCAAAGCATATACCTATTTTAGATGATTCTCACGTCGCGATGTCAGTGAACTTGGACGCATGTATTCAATGTGGCCTATGTGTTAGGGCATGCCGAGAAGTTCAGGTTAATGATGTAATTGGAATGTCTGGCCGAGGACAGAATTCTTACCCAACATTTGATATGGCTGATCCAATGGGATCATCCACTTGTGTAGGATGTGGTGAGTGCGTTCAGGCCTGTCCCACTGGTGCTTTAATGCCATCTTCAGTGGTGGATAGAACTCAAGTAGGTGATAGTAAGGATTACGATAGAGAGGTGAAAAGCGTTTGCCCTTTTTGCGGCGTTGGCTGCCAGGTTTCTTTAAAAGTGAAAGAGAACAAAATTAAATTTGTTGAGGGAATTAATGGTCCTGCTAATGAAGGCCGGCTCTGCGTCAAAGGTCGATTTGGTTTTGATTACATACACCATAAACATAGGCTTACAAAGCCGCTAGTCAGGCGTAGTGATGCTCCAAAAAAAGGGCTTAACGTGGACCCTAGCAATTGGTCAGAATTTTTTCGTGAGGCTACTTGGGAAGAGGCACTTGATTTAGCGGCTAATGGTTTAAAAGATTTAAGAGATAGCCAGGGCGGGCAAACCGTTGCGGGATTTGGAAGTGCTAAGTGCACCAATGAGGAAGCCTATTTATTTCAAAAGTTTATTAGGCAAGGGTTTGGCCATAATAATGTCGATCACTGTACTCGGCTATGCCATGCATCATCAGTTGCTGCATTAATGGAAAATGTTGGTTCCGCTGCTGTGACTGCTACATTCAATGAAATTGAAAATGCTGATGTGGCAATCGTTATAGGTGCTAACCCAATAGAAAATCATCCTGTTGCTGCTACTTATTTCAAGCAGTTTGCAAAAAGGGGTGGAAAGCTGATTGTGATGGATCCTCGAGGTCAGGCATTGAAAAGATTTGCAAGTCACATGCTTCAATTTCGGCCTGGTGCTGATGTGTCAATGCTAAACGCTATAATGAACGTTATTGTTGAGGAAGGGCTTTATGATCAACAATATATTGAGGCTTACACAGAAAATTGGGAAGCAGAAAAAGCCCACTTGAAAAATTTCTCACCGGAAAAAATGAGTGAAATGTGTGGGGTAGAAGCAAGCGTATTGCGTGATGTTGCTCGCACCTTCGCTGGCGCGCAGTCCGCAATGATCTTTTGGGGTATGGGGGTTTCGCAACATATTCACGGTACAGATAATAGCAGATGTTTGATTTCTCTTGCTTTAATGAGTGGTCAAATCGGGAGACCAGGAACCGGATTACACCCGCTCCGTGGACAAAATAATGTGCAAGGAGCTTCAGATGCTGGGCTAATTCCAATGTTTCTCCCTGATTACCAAACAGTTACGGATCAAGGCGTTAGAAATTCTTTTACTTCAGTATGGAATTCTGATGATTTCAGTTCAGAGAAGGGTCTTACTGTTACAGAGATTATGGATGCGGTTCACGACAATCGGATCAAGGGCATGTACATTTTGGGAGAAAATCCCGCAATGTCTGATCCAGACGTTGAGCATGCAAGAGATGCTTTAGCAAAATTGGAACACCTTGTAGTCCAGGACATATTTATAACTGAGACAGCAAACTATGCTGATGTAATTTTACCTGCAGCGGCATTTGCTGAAAAATCTGGGACGGTTACCAATACAAACCGGCAGGTACAAATGGCAAGGCCAGCTATTGTGCCGCCTGGTGAAGCAAAAGCTGATTGGTGGATAGAAGTAGAATTAGCCAAAAGAGTTGGGTTAGATTGGAAATATACGGATCCATCACAAGTCTTTGCCGAGATGACAATTAATATGCGTTCACTTGACAATATAACTTGGGGTCGCTTGGAAGCTGATGGAGCAGTCACCTATCCATCACTCTCAGAGAAGGATCCAGGACAGCCAATAGTCTTTGGTGAGGGTTTCCCAAGGCCAGACGGCCGTGCGAAATTTACGCCCGCTTCGGTAATTGCGCCCGACGAAACGCCTGATGCAGAATATCCTATGATTTTAACCACTGGACGGCAGTTGGAGCATTGGCACACTGGGTCTATGACACGAAGGTCAAAAGTTCTAGACGCTGTAGAACCTGAAGCCAATTGTTCACTGCATCCAAAAACTTTAAGAAAATTAGCTGTGGCACCTGGCGAGTTTGTAAAATTGACGACGAGGCGTGGGAATATAGCCCTGATGGCTCGATCAGATAGATCAGTACCCGAAGATATGGTATTTCTTCCGTTTGCATATGTTGAAGCCGCTGCAAACATTTTGACAAATTCGGCAATTGATCCTTACGGTAAGATCCCAGAATTCAAATTTGCGGCGGTGAGAGCTGAGGCAGTCTCGAAAACCATTGCTGCTGAATAGCCATTATTCAATATTTTGAACCCAGCGAATGGAATGGTTGGTTTAAAAACTATGACACTTCAGGCGTTATTTCGTCTATTGAGCAGAGATTTTCTCAAAAAAAGTGAAACTTGAGACAGTAGGTTTAAGCTGTTTCTGCTTAAAATTTAATTAAGGAAAGTAAGTAATTCTGAGAGGTGCGGTATCCAGCCGCACCTTATTACTTTTATTGATCTACGCTAACTCTGGGATCGTAACCTTTGTACAGCAAGTTCCTCAGATCATTTCGTTCTAAGAGCCCAGTGATAAGAGACTAAGCTACATTTAGAAAGGTGACCTGAAATGGATATGATTTTAAAACGGATTTCAATGAAAATACCAGAATTTTGTATGAGCCATTGGTTGTTTCGGATACCATTAGCCATCATTTTTATACAGCAGGGTCTGTCTAAATTCCCGGTTACTGTGGAAGACGCTGAAGCTTACGAACTACCTTATTTGGTTTGGTGGGTTGTCTGTTACGGTGAACTAGGGGCCGGCTTAGGCTTGCTGGTTGGCGGATTATTTGCAGCCAGATTAGCGTCAATTCAGAAGCTAATTCCGGAACTCGGTGATATGATAACGCGATTTTCAGGCATAACAATATGCTCTATAACTACTGGAGTTATTTGGATAGGCCAACCAGAAAGCCTTATCGACGTAATACTTTATGATAATCTTCATGTATTTTTGTGGGTGGGCGGTCTTTTCTTCGCACTCCGAGGAAACAGGACCTAGGTGTGATATTAATATAGGAAATAAAAAATGAAAAAAGTTGACCAAGTAAAAACAGAGACAGCAGCAGAGATATATTCTAGCATAAAGATGAAAACCATGGTTGCCATTACGGCATCGTTTTTTGGTTTGATGGTTTTGGCATTTATAAGTCTATTTTTAAAAGCCTAATAACCTGAATGGATTTTATATCTATACTATTATCAGCATTTCTGCAGTTGCCTCTACCATTTTGTATTTTAAAATTTTGATGCCTTTGAGTTGATGTTCATAATAGCAATTACGACTATCATGATAGCGATAATAAGTCCTTTCCTACCCTCAGTAAAATAATCCTTAATTTATTAAATATAGAAAATACTTTTAAAATTAAAAATTCGCTTTGGATAAAAAAGTAATCTTTTTGACTTGATTGTACCATAAAAATCAACAATACAGTTCCGATATCTGGATGCCCACGTGGTGGAATGGTAGACACAAGAGACTTAAAATCTCTGGGCTTAATAGGCCGTGCCAGTTCGAGTCTGGCCGTGGGTACCAGATATGTCAAAATAAAATCAAAGAAAAAGTTATATTCTTGAATGGCCACTAAACTTTATCTTGTGAAGCGTTTTGACACGTGAACGGTTATTGTGTAATTCCTGATGTAGCAAGTATCAAAAAGTTACGGACCAAAATATTCCAGCAAGCTAAAACATAGTTCTGTAGAGCAAAAAATAAAAATATTTGAGTCAATACAGGACCAGTTGAATCAACAAGGATAGCAGATTGAATATGAAAAATTCAAATACAGTATTGATTGATAGTAATCCAGGTAGAAACTCTCAGACGTATGGCATTGCGCGAGAACTGGGCACTGAAGTGGATCTAATCCATGAACCATCTGTTGGGGTAGTTGGTAACAAGGGTGACTCTCAATGCTATATTGGCGTTCTCCAGAAGGTAAATGTTATACATGAGGCACTGAAAGATAGGGTAGGTAGTCAGCAAGGAAAATTGTCCATGCGACTAATACAGCCGGAGTTTACGGTTGCCACTTCAGATGGCATCCGAAATGGTACAAAAGAAATGAGATACTCTTTAATTGGTAGAGAGGTAACTAACGATACACTATCAGAGCATTTAAGCGCTACTGGGTTGGAGGGTCTCATTGCTGTAGTAGCGTGTGATAAACCGCCCGTTGGTACACTTGCAGCAATTCTTGAGCACAATCGGCCAGCAATTATTATGTCTGATGGCTCCATTCGGCCGGGTGTCGACTCTAAAACTGGAGAAAGTATTGATCTTATTACAGCGTACCAATTGGCAGGTAGTGCTGACGAGAAACTAAAGCGGAGGATAGCAAAAGAGGCTTGCCCAGGTTTTGGAAGTTGTGGCGGTATGTTTACATATAATACCATGCAATCATTTATAGGTGTCGTTGGTATGCAGCCATTGCATATGATTTCTCCAGCGTCTCAGGACACACGCCGTCTGAGGGAATTTCCGGTTGAGCTGGTTGATTATCTTGCCAATCTTATTGATCACAATATCACTCCTCGTGATATTGTGACTCGAGACTCTATACGAAATGCAATTATCGTCGCTATGTCTGTGGGTGGTTCGACAAATGTTCTTTTACATGCCCCAGAAATAGCACGGGCAGCTGGTTATAAAGATTTTTCAAAAGAAATCATGAGTCCAGAAGAATTCAATGATCTTTCAAAAAATATAATTCCAGTTGTGATTAATGCTCGACCGTTTGGTCAATATTCTATGGTAGATATTGATGCCAAAGGTGGTATGCAGGTTATTGTTAAAGAACTAATGGACGCTGGTCTCTTAAATGGTGAAACTTTAACTTGTACAGGAGAGACCCTTTCACAGCAGATTAAGCGGTTAGACCCTCCTAAGCCTGACGGTGATGTGATATACAGTGTGCAAAAGCCATTTAAAGAAACTGGTGGTTTGCGTCTTTTGGGGGGTAATTTATCTCCAGAGTATAGTGCAGTACTAAAGTTAGCGGGTGTTGAGGGAGGATTAGAGAATAATGTCTTTAAAGGTAATGCCAAGGTATTTGATGGTGAACAAGAATTACTTAAAGCATTAGACTCAAACCCAGACATTTTTGAGAATTTCGATATGATTGTGGTTCGTTACGAGGGACCGTTTGGCGCTCCAGGTATGCCTGAAATGCTCGATTCTACCTCTCGAATAACTGCATTATGTCGACAGAAAGGTATCGTAGTAGCACTTATGACAGATGGTAGATTTTCTGGTGGCTCAGTCGGACTCGTCATTGGACACGTGGGGCCCGAGGCAGCGGCTGGTGGTGCAATCGCTCTAATCGAAAATGGTGATGAAATACTTGTTGATTTGAATAAAAATGAACTGAGCTGTACGCAATTGCAGGATCCTGAGGTTTTAGAGGAACGCCAGGTAGCATGGGAAAAAACAGTATCAGCTAACGATGGAATGCATCCGTCTGTAGGTGATGCTGATACGCGCCTGCTTAACCGAATGCGCAACTCGGCAGTTTCAGCAGTGCTTGGTGCGGGTATGCATCCCAATCGTTCATTATGGGTGAGGGATCCACGGACTCCACAGAAGTCAGGTTTTCAACCTCATAATAAATTTAGATAGTTTATTTTAATCGAATTTATTCAATTCTGGCCTTGCTTTTGCATGTATGTTGACTGTTCTGCCTAAGGCTGTTGGGGCGATGTATTCTATTATGAGGTTAAATTTCCAGATTTAGCTGGATTTGTGGAAGTGAGTCAGTATCATAATTTGATGACGCAATAGTGCTCCTATTGTGCTAGTTAATAGGAAGCTGTGACTTGAACATAGCATAAGCTGGGAAGGACCTAAATGAAGGTATTTTACACAGAGGAACATAGAAAACGGGCGTCAAAGACAGAGCTATATGGCGGAGAATTAGTCCGACCGTTTGAATGTCCTGAGAGGATCGATTACATACTTGGTCGGCTCGGCGAGACTGGATTTGGCGAAATCATTCCTCCCACTGAGGTTCAGTCAGACGCACTGCTAAAAATTCATGATGCTGGTTACTTATCATTTTTAAAATCAGCGTGGGATGATTGGAAATTAGCGGGTTTCAAAGGTGAGGCGGTGCCTACTGTTTGGCAGTCACGCTCGATGCCATCGCCTCATATACCCGATTTTATTGAGGGTAAGATAGGATATTACTGCTTGGCTGCCGAAACCTCTATCAGTAATGGAACAGCGGAGGCTGCTTGGGCTTCACTTGACGTCGCATTGAGTGGTGCAGAGCGTATCTTGGCAAGTCATTACTCAGCCTTTTCACTTTGCCGCCCACCAGGGCACCACGCGTCACATGACCAATTTGGTGGTTACTGTTTCATCAATAATGCCGCAGTGGCAGCGCAGCATATGCGGGACAAGGGTTTGGAAAGAGTTGCCGTACTTGATGTAGATTTTCATCACGGCAATGGAACACAGGCTATTTTTTATAATCGTTCTGATGTTTTATTTCTATCGCTACATGGAGACCCTATGGCTGCGTTCCCGCATTTTCTTGGACATAAGGATGAGATCGGGATTGGCGACGGGGAGGGTTTCAATTTTAATTTTCCGATGCCAGCTGGAACTGATTTTTCTAAGTGGAGTAATGCGTTGGACTCAGCGTTGCATCAGATATCAAAATTTGGTGCTGATGCAGTTATTGTTTCGCTTGGTGTTGATACATTTGAACGTGATCCGATCAGCTTTTTCAAATTGAAAAGTGATGATTTCGTCAAAATGGGTGAATCTATTGCTTCGTTGGACTTGCCAACTCTATTTGTGATGGAGGGAGGTTATGCCGTCGAGGAAATCGGTATCAATACTGTTAACGTCTTGATGGGATTTGACGGTGCTAAGGCATAGGTCCAATAATTGGAGAAATAGGTGCGCACTAATTCCACCCACTGGGTAAAATAAGGTCGATAACTTATCTCTTTATAATGTTACGTTGCTTTTAATAAAAGTCCCAAAGCCGTAATAAATAAAATTGCTAATATAGCCATCCGGAAACTATCTGGTGACAATTGACTTCTTATCCTCGATCCTAATTGAAGGCCCAAAAATACGAAAATTAAGCCAATCATGGAAAGCTTTAATACATTTACTGTGAAAAGCTCGAGACGTATTAAGCCCATAGCCATAATTAGGCTAGATATAGTAAAAGATGTATTAGTTGCTTGAATAAACATATTTCTATCTAACTTAAGGGCCACTAAATAGGGAACGCAAGGCATCACTTGCGATCCAGTTAATCCATTAATAAATCCAGTAGTTAGGCCACTCAAAATTCCAAATTGGCGTTCTTTGGGCTCAGGTATTTTAAAGTCTGGAGCGCTATATGAGAACATACACCAAAATATCAAAATTAAGCCTAAAACAGCGCCAGCTAGGTTTCCGTCAATTTCTGAGAGTAGAATTAATCCAAAAATAACACCTAGTGATGTGGCTAGTAGCATTGATCGAAACCTGTAAAAGGTCGTTTGAAAGTTACCCACCTTTTTCATAATGATTATATTCGATAGTAGTGATGGAATTATAAGCAGAGGCAAAGCGGCTTTAAGGCCAACGGTCAGAGCTAAAATTGGCAAGCAAACTGTAGAAAAACCAAGTCCAGTGACACCTTTTACTGATGAGGCAAATAAATATGTCGATAAAATCACTATGACTTGAAATAGGCTATAATTTTCAATCAATGTTGATCTCACAATTTCTAAAAATATATCTTAGAGTTTAAATCCTATAGAGATCAATATTTTTATGAAGTATAAACTTTTTCAAAACCAGATGGATACTATTATAATTCTAGTGGATAACCAGATATGACTATTTTTTAGTACTTGATTAATTTGAAAGCCAATACGGTAAATCAGAGTTCGCCAAACCGCTTTGTGCCGTTTTTGCGCAGTCCTCCAGACTACCAAAGCGTGTTTTTCTACCAGTTAATCCGTGCGCATAGTGGGCATATTTACCTGAATTGGTCATAATTACTGATGTGTTATATGGAAAAATTGGTTCAGTAATAGAACACCAGCAGATATCAGAGACAACCTGAATTCCAGCTCTCTTTAATTCCTCCAGTATACCTTCTTCTTTCACCTGAGAAAGTACATCACGCCCCACTGTGATAATTGTTTTGACATTTGGATTACAAGATTTCCTATTAAAAAATTTCACAAAATTACGGCACTCTGATAACGAGGCATGCGGGCTACCAATGGCTACTAGATCAACTTTTATATCAGCAGTATTAAAATCTTTCCAAAGCGTGGCTAAATGTTCACGAGTAATTTTGAATTTATCCATTTGTTGGATATTTGAAAGCTCATCTCCGGGTGTATGTCCATCTATGAAAAGCATTGGTGCAGCAGATGTTGTTCCAAATGCAGCGCAAAGCGCTTTTAGATCATCAGCTGTTAGTGAGGTTTTCTCTAAACCAGTTACCAGCGGGATCTTGTTAGGTGAAAACTTGCCTATTAACCACCCAATCATTGGCCAAATTGAGTCGTCAAATTTACTTGGCAAGTCAATGTTAATCTCATATTTTGGCATTCTCTCCTTATCCAGATATACACCGGCTTTTGGTGCTCGCCCTGTCATAGCAACAAATAAGTCAAAGTAATCAGGATGCTTTTGTGTTTTTGCCCCTAAAACGGAATTTGCATATATTACTGCATTGGACTCGGACCAGCCAATTACTTCATGCTCTTTGGGTATATCTTCTAATAAATAGGGAGCACACGTATAAGTAGGATGCGCGCCCATTTTTACATAGGCATCAGCAAGACGGCTTGCCTTATTACCAAAATCTGGATCAATTCCTTGGCTCTCCCAGTTATTACGATTAACCGAGATTGCGTTTATTGTTGTTGGAATGCTTATGGTTGCCCCAAGCTGGTACATTTTCTCTGCAAACATTAAATTCGCATCATGAGCAAGAATACAGCCGTCTATATGTCCCTTTGTTATGCTAATTAATTCCTTGGCATTCTGTAGTCTCGCCATTTTACAAATCGTCTCCATAGCAACTTGTTGAGCGGTGCCGCGTTCACCTTTTAGGATACTTTGGTCTTCTGCACTTAAATTAAGTGCTCCAATATTTAACTTTGTAAGACTGATAATTTTTGATCCAAACATCAGCTTGTTTCTGAAAATTTCTGCAGTATCGGCCATAGCAAGGTCATTATATATTTCTTTGGATACTCTAAGAACTGCAACTTGTTTATCAAATAATTGATCAGCTACAATTGCACCCAAAGTCAAAATTTCTTCTGTTTCGTGAAAAATTAGCGCAGCCGGAGCAAGTTCACTTTGAGCTAATTGCAAAAGGACACCACTTCCGCTACACGATCCTCTTGACGTCGGCATTAATAAAAATTTTTTAGATATGAAGCTGCCATGATTGGGATGGTGTATATCAATTATACGCCCTGTGTGAGGGTCGACCCCACCCCAAAAGCTTAGTCCTTCACCGCACTTAAATACTTTGCCTTTTATGTCCGTTTGAACAATTGATATGGCTTTATTTTCGTTTCTTGGCATTGTACTGGTGCTGCGGAGATTGTTAGATGGGCCAATTATTTTTTAAGGTGAAAAAGCTAATTAAACATAAAAATATTTAGATTGAAAGAGTAGACGCCTCATTAAGAAAGTCTAAAATCGCTTTTTGAATAAACCACGCTTTTCGTAGAAATCCCCGGCTTCCTCTATAAATTTTGCCAGTTCTTCAGCCTGATATTTATCTCTGATTTTTTTTGCTGCATGCAAGAGAGTTGACTTCGATTCAGTTCGGCCAGGGCGAAGGAGTTCATAAATTTCTATTACCTCAGAATTTAGTAATTTGTTCATTTCTGCTGCGCGTTCAAAGTTTCCAGATAAGGTCTTTCGGCCCACCGATTTGGCGATTTCTGCTTGTTGGAGCAATGCCTCCGGTGTTATTTGTAAATCATCTAAGTTCACCTTCCCCTCTAGGACAGAATCCATTGTAAGCTCAGATAATGCCATCCCTCTCTTGCCTTTAACTTTAGAGGGGCGCGTTTCCGCTATGGGAAAATCCTTTTTATTCAGTTTCTCTTCACTCATGATTGTGCCTTTAGAAATGTGAAATCCAAAAGCTCAGGGGTAGCATTGTCTTTGGTCATAGATGTTTCAATTGCATAAATAAGTGCTACTCTGGCATGGAATCTTGCCCCAAGTGCTTCACCTTTTGTTGCCACCATAACTGGATCTGGAAGTTCTTTGAGGCAGTACCTTGCGGCATTGTACCCCATCGTTTCATAATGCTTTAACTTAGTTATTGGAGCGTTTGAAAATAGTTCCAAGTTATTATGTGGCAAACGAGATTTATGATGTATTACTGCCGTGCCTTTAGCTTGGAGTCCTATTCCTATTCCAGAACCTGACAGGCGTGCTGCACTTAGACCTAAAAAAGATGTATCAGCCGTATGCCAAAATTTGACTAAGCGCATTACTGCACCGCCCCTTGTGATGCCGTCATCTAGCGCTTTTAGAACAGAGCTTAGTTTGTGTCCTGCAAGCGTTTGAAAAATTTTTGATCCAAATGCAGGACTAATTCCAACTACGACTTCATTGGGCGGCCCGTCGGCCGCTGCCCTGCCTATAAGCTTATAACTTATTGCCTTCATTTCGGCCATTTCGCCTAAGGCCTCAGTTCTAAGTACTTCATCTCTGTCTAATACTTCGCGTATATCAGCCAATTCTTTTTTCCGTTGCTCTGATGGGCGATAGCCGGTGCCTGGTCCTGTATAATTATTAGGGTCGTTAACAGCACTGAGCACACGAGCGTCTCTAATAATTGCTGAAGTCTGAAGGTAGTCCCCGGAAACTCTAAGTTTGACTAAAAATAACAAATTATCTGCTTCTTGTTCGAAGCCGCCAGTATGAAGCGATTTTATTACATCTAGAACATTAATACCCTCAGTTTTAATTTTTTCACTTATTATTGCTACGTCTCGGGGTGTAAAGCTTTCTGTCTCATTTGAGCCGGATGCAACTGCTACTGATTGTTTCATTTGGGGGGAAGTGTTCGCTAAATTGAGGTCCTGTAGTACGTGTGAAATTGCATCTATAGCCCTTTTTCTTAGACTGAGAGCCTTTGTGTCTTCAACCGTAGTTAGTCCTCCATCTGCTTCAAAATCTCTTTGTAAAACTAAAAATTCTTCTAGCTCCTCTCCATTGAAAGAGGACGGATTAAATGAGTTGTCATATTTTAAAATACTGCCAAAACCTGAGCAAATTAAATCAGAACCACCTATAAGGTATGGTAGAATTTTGGCTGCCACACGCATATCTGACTCGGAGTGGCGAGCATCATTTCCCGACGCACATTCCAAATCTAGCCAAACAGCAATTAAATTTTCTGCCATTATTTCTCGGACACCACCGGGCATAGAACCGGCCAAAGGTGCTCCATCTATTCCACCATTCTGCGTGCCCTGAGACCCCATGCCTCGCTGCAGACATAGACAGCGTGCTTCCAAATACAGTAATGATTTTGCCTCATGAAAGCCCATCAAGAGTTCTGCAGCGGCACCTGATGTGCAACGCATTTTTATTCCGCGTGATGCATATGCTGCTGTAAGCCATGCTTTAGACCATGGAGTATCATCACCATCAATAAATGCACTTTCTGTCCCATAAATGGAAACTGTCTCAGCGTAGGATGTGAATCCTGCCATTCCGATTTCTAATTCTTCAGCTTCTTCGCTGGAGCACTGAAACAATGTTCCTGACTTGCCCAAAGATGAACCGACACAGCAAGCCAGAGCATTTGACCATGAGTTTCGGGCTACGCGCATGGTTGTTTCTATTTCATCAAATCCCAGCGCTACTGCAATAGCCGCGTCCGCAGCGAGTTGCAGTGGATCATCTTTTGCGTTTGTGACATGTGCTTGGTTTCCAGGGCTTTGTCTGGCTCTCATTTTTGAGTAGGCAAATGCTATTTCCATTGCGTTAAGTTGAGCAACTGTCTCAGCAAGTTTTGCCGGTGTAAGCCCATGTGCAAGCCTCGTCAGTTCCGTTCGAGGCACATTCATGTCCACTAATTTTCTTGCCAATTCTGAGGAGGGAATTGCCATTGCTTCCTCAGCGATATCTAAATCCAAATGATATTTTGCAATGAATGCATCAATCAGGTCAAAGTTTTTAGCCAAAACTCCATCCATCGATGTTATTTTCCCGGCATTTAGTTTAATACTTGGTTTAGGATCTGCTTTGCCCTTGAATGCAGAAAAACCATTTCCAGGGTCTTCAACAGCGAACTTATCCAACCGTAATGGTCTGTCATCCCAATCATCTACTCTTTTCCAACGGTTTGCTTCATATGTATTATTCATTTTTTGCATCCTGTCGTAAAATATCGGGATCCTTACAAATAAATAGTTTTGCCTTATTTCTCTCAATTACCTCAACTATTTGAGGTTGTGGTTTCATATCTGTAAAAATAGATACATTTGCATTCAGATCAGTAATTTGTTGGAGTGACCGAGTACCAAATTTTGATGAATCTGCCAGTATTACAGTTTCGCGAGCGTTACTAATCATTGCTGAGTATACATGAGCAACATTAATTAAGGCTTCGCTTACTCCCTGTGTATCGATACCCGATGCACCCATAATAGCCATGGAAGTATGATATTGTGCGATACATTTTAGAGTTTCACCTCCGACGACCAGGCCCTCGTTTGCCTCAACCACGCCCGGTAACGCCATTACCATTATTTGCGGGTTTGCAGAAAGTTCGGTCGCGATACTGAAAGATGGCGTTAATATGGTCAACGGCTTATCAATCTGTCGTAACGCTCGAGCAAAGTGTAAAGTGGTTGCACCACCGCCTATAAACAAACTATTGGCAGATTTTACATAATCCACCGCTATTCTTGCAATATCTTCTCGAGCGCTCACGTGTAAGGTGGATCTTTCCGCCAGTGCAGGCTCAAATGTCTTAATACTGACAGCCCCGCCGTAAGTACGTTGTATCCTCCCGGCATTGTCGAGTTCTGCAAGATCTCTCCTTACGGTCTCGGTAGAAACCCCTAAGTCATCCGCCATTTCATTAACCCGGATCCTTGGATTAACCTCAAGTTGGTTAAGAATACGATTTTGACGATTTATTTTCTTCGACATTTTCAAGCCAATTTTCTTTTTTTATATCACAAGTTACTCAGTTTGCCACATTTTTTACTATTTTTGCCCGAGTTCCAACATAAAAATGTTGCAAGTCACACAAAAAATAGCTAACAAAGAATCAATTGGAGATATTCGTTGTTCGATTATGGTTATTTTTCTTTTGACTCAAAACAGTCGCTCATGGAGAAAGCGGCCGAATATTGGAATCCGGGAAAAGTAAATTTCTGGACTGATGCGGGTACGCCGATGGTAATTGATCGCCGTGACGGTTATTTTCTTTATGATATGTCTGGTAAACGGCTAATTGATTTGCATCTTAATGGTGGGACCTACAACTTTGGTCACCGACATCCAGAACTAGTAGAAGTTTTGAAATCCGGTCTCGACTACTTTGATATGGGCAACCATTGGTTTCCATCGGTAGCAAGAGCGGCTTTTGCCGAACAGCTTGTCAAAACAGCTCCACATACAAAATATGCTATTTTTGGAGCAGGCGGTGCTGAAGCAGTTGAAATTGCTTTGAAAACTGCTCGGTATGCAACAAAAAGAAAGAAAATTGTTTCAATTATCAAAGGATATCATGGTCACTCAGGTTTATCTGTGGCTACAGGCGATGAGCGTTTTTCGAAAATATTTTTGGCTGACAACCCCGATGAGTTTATTCAGGTTCCATTTAATAACGTTGAGGCATTGGAAGATGTATTGAAAAATCGAGATGTTGCAGGCTTTATAGTTGAAACTATCCCTGCAACATACGGATTTCCAATGCCAGACGAAGGGTATCTTAAGGCTTGTCAAGACTTATGCCACAAATACGGTACGAAATTTATCTCTGATGAGGTGCAAACCGGTCTAATGCGAACAGGCATAATGTGGGGCTGGCAAGGGTATGATTTACAACCTGATATTTTTGTTTGCGGTAAGGGTTTGGGAGGAGGCATTTATCCAATAAGCGCGTGTCTCGTGACGGAGGAATGTGGCCAATGGTTGGTTGAAGATGGAGCCGCTCATATTTCAACAGCGGGTGGGTCTGAACTAGGATGTCTGGTGGGGCATCATGTTATGGAGATGTTGCAACGATCCGAAGTAATTTCTAATATTAAATTTGTCTCGGAATTTTTTTCGCAAAGTATGAAAGATATGATGACCCGTCACTCCGATATTTTTGTTGGCGTGAGGCAGCGTGGTGTTGTCCTGGGGCTCGAGTTCAATCACCCAGAGGGAGCAGTTGCAGTATCGCGGGCTCTGTATGAAAACGGTGTCTGGGCAATTTTCTCATCTCTAGATAAGAGCGTTTTGCAGTTTAAGCCTGGCGTTGTGCTTGATGTGGATACTTGCCAAGAAATCATGGATCGATTTGATGCGGCTATGCCACGTGCAAGGCAGCTTTTGAAAACTGGAAAGTGGGCGGCATGAACGAACATACTGCAATTGATAGCCCAAGGTTAGAGGTCCCCAATCGCGAGCTTTCAAAGGCTAGAATGAAAGTAGGCCGAGCAGCATGGGCGTCTCGCTCTTATAGAGATTTTAGTCGAAATTCAGTGCTTAAGATAGCAGAGGCGATTGCAAAAGCTGGATTTGAGAAGGCGAAGAAATTCGCTGCTGATACGGTAGAGGAAACAGGCTACGGCGTAGTCGAACATAAAACAATCAAAAACAAGCTATGTACGCATGACTTACTGGATCACTATCGTAATTTGGACCTTGTTACGCCTAAAGTGGATGAAGAAAAAAAGATCGTTGAATTGCCTAAACCTGCCGGTGTAGTTTTTGCTCTAACACCTGCTACTAATCCTGTCGCAACCATCTATTACAAAGCAATGCTGGCCATTCTAAGTCGGAATGCTATCGTAATTAGCCCACATCCGGCAGCGAAAAAGGTTTCAAATGAGGCAGTGGAATATTTGGCATCTGCGGCAGAAGCTGCTGGCGCGCCATCTGGCCTAATTCAATGTATAGAAAAGCCTACAATTCCACTCGTGCAAGACATAATGGCCTCTGATCGTGTCAATGTAATTATAGCTACAGGCGGCAGTGCGATGGTACGCGCAGCGTATTCTTCAGGAAACCCAGCAATGGGAGTAGGCCCTGGTAATGCTGTCGCATATGTAGATACCTCAGCAAAGGTTGATGTGGCAGCTAAACGCATTGTTGAAAGCAAAAGTTTTGATAATTCCGTACTTTGCACAAACGAAAGCGTTGTGCTGACATTGACGAAAAATAAAGGAAATCTTGAGCGGGCACTTAGGACAGCTGGAGCGCATATTTGTAACGAAGCTGACACAGAGAAACTAAGAACCTATTTATTTGACGAAAGTGGTTTCAATCTTGAGGCTATAGGCAAAAGTGCCGTGTGGATAGCTGATCGAGCAAATATAAGGGTGAACCCAGCGACAAAAATACTGGTACCTGTGGTAGCCACACCAGGACAGGATGATCTTTTATTTCGTGAAAAACTTTGTCCTGTTCTAACTTTAACAGCGGCGGTTGATTTTGATCAAGCTCTTACGTTCGCAAAGTATACGGCTAAGCGCGGGGGTGGTCACTCAGCAGCTTTTCATGGTGAAGATGGTAATCGACTTGTTTTGTTTTCACAAAAAGTGCCGGTCTACCGCGTGGTAGTGAATGCTCCATGTTCACAAGGGGCTGCCGGCTTTGCTACAAATTTGCCGCCATCTTTTACCATAGGGACGGGTTTTGCTGGTAGATCTTCAATTGGAGAAAACATGGGCCCCCAACACTTAGTCCATTGGACGCGGATTGCTTATGCTAAAGATCTACCAGCGGATTTAAGTAAATTAGATTTTCAAAATACTTCTACAGCAGAACATGAACTGGTTTTAGATAGCAATTCTTCAATCAACCAAACAAATCAACAGACGACTTTAGACCATTCTGAGTTGCGGAAATTAATTCTTGAAGAACTACGCAGTTTTAAGGATGAAATCTGATGGCAGATCTTCGTGCTTCTATATTCATTGATCAATTGCAGCCTCAAACTTTGGCATATATATCTACTTGGATGAGAGGATATTTGCCGCGTTTGAGAATGGCCGCACAAATAGTGGAAATTTCACCAGGTTTAGACGTTGAAGCTTTGACAGATACTGTTTTGAAAAGTGCAGACGTAAGGGCCGGTCTTCTTGTTGTTGAGCGGCAATTCGGTACTCTTCAATTCCACTCTCACTCTACGGCAGAGGTTCATGCTGGGGCTGCAGCTATTTTATATGCATTAGGAAAGTCAAATAGTGATGTTTCTGCACCGAAAATCCTAGCATCAAAGCTTGTGACCAATGTTGATGATCAGCATGCCTTCTTAATGAATCGTAATAAACTTGGATCTATGGTTCTAGGTGGAGACAGCATCTACTTACTCGAATGCCAGTCCGCTGCATATGCTATTCTAGCGAGTAATGAGGCGGAAAAAGAAGCTGATGTAAAGTTGATTGATATGCGAATGATCGGAGCAAATGGCCGTTTATATCTGGCAGGTACGGAAGCAGACGTTCGGAATGCTATGAATGCTGCCGAAATGGCGCTGCGTGACGCAGGTGCAAGTTGATGTCAGACCTTAAAGAAGAAATTCGTAGTGTCTTACGAGAAGAACTGATTTTGATAAAAGATGAATTGAGGGGCAAAGAGCGGATGGTCAAGCACGTTGCCATACAATCCAATGACGATTTAATGGTATTTGTGTGTAACCTGCTTGATAGTGCAAGAGACGCTACTTTCGTAGATCAAATTCATGAAGGGATTTTGCGTTTTGAACTTTCTGATAAAAATAACACTAATGTCAAAATCCAAAATAGCGACAAATTGGAACAAAAAAGGCAAGTAAGTATAAGTAAAACGCTTATAACAGAGAGGGATATTGGAAACCTCAATGCTTCAGAAAAAACTATTAATATTTGGAAATCGTCACGTTTAACCCCGCTTGCGAGAGATGAAATTAGGCGTAGAGGTATAACTATCGAAAGGATCGAAACATGATAAGGGGTCGGGTTATTGGAAAACTGTGGTCTACACGCCGTGTTGATACCTTGCCAAGTGGCGCCCTTCTGGAAGTAGCAGTAGAAGGAGGTGCGTCAATTATTGCTTTTGATCCTTTGGGTTGTAATGACGGAGAGGCTGTTTTGATTACTCAGGGATCTGTTGCAGCAGGATATTTTAAAGGTAAAACAGCTCCAGTGGATGCTTTAATTATTGGGTCAATTGATGAACAAATTAATATTAACAACAAATCGTAAAGGAAAGTAAAGATGGCTAATCAAGCAATAGGAATGATTGAAACAAAGGGTTATGTACCTGCTTTGTCTGCCGCGGATGCAATGGTTAAAGCTGCTAACGTTGAGATCGTAGCTCGAAATGAAGTAGGTGGAGGTCTTGTGTCCGTAATAGTCAAGGGGGATGTGGGAGCAGTAAAAGCGGCAACCGAAGCTGGTGCAGAAGCTGCAAGTCAAGTTGGTGATGTTACTTCGGTACATGTGATCCCGAGGCCGCATGCCGATTTAGGGCAGCATTTCTCTTCTGCTGCAACTAAGTAGAACTACTGGAAACTGAGGATTTCTAAGCAATGACAGAATTAAGGGTTTATCTGCCTATTGAAGACTTACAGCCCCAGTTTTCCGCTTGGCTTTCATCACCAACTCGCGCCAGAGCCTACCCACCGTTTAAGGGTCAGAACTCTCTAATTATAGAGGTGGCCCCAGCCTTATCTATTCATAAGATAGCAGATTTGGCGCTAAAAGCAGCACCTGATATGGAGCCTGGTTTACTCTTTACTGAAAGGCAATTTGGCCTTTTGGAGTTACACGCCGATAAAATGGCTGATCTTGATGCTGCCGGAAACGCCATTTTGAACGGGATCGGTGCTTCTGCATCGGAGCAACTTTCACCAAAAATTTTATACCATGAGATTATAGAGGAGCTGGCTGATCAACATGCACTGATTTTAAATAGATCAAGAGACGGTTCGATACTAATTCCTGGAGTATCCCTACTGATTTACGAAATGACTCCAGCTTTGTTTGCTTGTGTTGCTGCAAATGAAGCAGAGAAAGTAGCTCCCAATGCCACTATTAATGATGTTCAAATGATGGGGGCGTCTGGACGCATTTTTATGTCTGGAACTTTCGATGAAATGAAAATTGCACGTGACAGAATCACTGAAGTGTTATCGAATATAAAAGGGCGCCCTGTAAAATAGGGAGATGAAGGCCCTGCGTGTGAGTGGGGTATAAAGAGGGGATAACATTCCCTGAAACTACAATTGGAGGAAAATATGACTTATAAAATGAACAGAAGACAATTCGTTGGGAAAACCGCTGCATTAGGCGGTCTTGCAGTGGCGGGTCCACTGACGCCAGCTTTGGCTGCACGATCTGACCGAATGAACATACTTTGCTGGGAGGGTTATAACTCCGATGAGGTTCTAGGACCTTTCCGAAAAGCAAACCCGGGAGCTACTGTTAGAGCAGAAAGTGGAACATCTGATCCTGATATGATAAACAAATTAAGGGCAGGTGAAACCTCTGTTTGGGACTTAATCAATGTAAACCAACCCTGGGCACGTGATCAATTATATCCTGAAGGTCTCATAACTCCACTAAGTAAAGATCGTTTCATGCCACATTTTGATAAAATGCTGCCTGAATTCAAAAACTATCCTTTGTCATTTGCGTCTGATGGAAACCTGATTGGCATGCCTCAGCGGTATGGTCCATTTAGTTTTGTGGTAAACACCGACGTAATTAGTCGAGCTACGGCTGAAGATCAGGGATGGAAGTTATTTCTTGATGAGAAAATGAAGGGCCGTTACGGTGTTCTAACTTATGACAATTGGAATGTAATGCACATGTGCCTTACTGCAGACCTGAACCCATTCGCTCCGGTAGAGGGAGCAGATCAGGAAAAATTTCGTGATGTAGCAAAAACAATTTTCAGTGGTGCAAAGCTTCTTACTGATGATTTGGTTGCGATGAATACGGCCTTAATTAATGGTGAAATTGATGCATATTTTACTGGGGGAACCTATACAGCGTCACCTGCTCGGTTTGATGGAGCAACTCAGGTTCGTGCAATTACGCCAAACTCTGGACCGGTTGACGGTAAGGGGGGTGTGGTTTGGATTGAACTTACTTCTGTGGTTAATAATCCTGATCCGAGTTCACTGGCTGAGGACTTTTTGGAATTTGTGCAGGGTCCAGAGATTTCAAAAGCTGTGGCTTTTACCGAAGGAACTTACAATCCAGTAGCTCAAATGGGTTCTGATAAAGTAATGTCCCTTTTTGATGCAGATGAACTTGATGCTATTCAGATGGATAGTTTAGAGGAAGAAATGTCAAGATCTTTAGACTATCAAGTAGTTGCATCATACGATGCTCTAATCGATATCTACACACAAGAAAGACGTTCATAGAACTTCGCGCTCTGGGCTGCAAAGCCCAGAGCATTACAGTTAAATAATTATTGCCCGCGGGGATGTGTATGGCAGAACAACCGCTTTTGCGCCTTCAAGGTCTTGTGAAAAAATTTGGCGAATTTACTGCGTTAAATAATGTTGATCTAGACATAAAAGAGGGTGAATTTTTTACTATTGTGGGCCCGTCTGGTAGTGGGAAATCAACATTAATTCGGTTACTTGTTGGAATGGATGATGTGTCAGAAGGTCAAATCCTTTTAAGAGGTGAGAGGATTGATCAGACCCCAGCCAACTTGCGCCCGACTTGCATGGTTTTCCAATCTCTAGCTCTTTTCCCACATATGTCAGTTGGGCAAAATATTGAATTCCCACTTAAAATAAGAAATGAAAATGCATCTCAGCGCCGAAAGCGAGCTCTGGAATTGCTAGATTTACTTCGACTCCCTCGAAATTATTATGATAAACGAATATCCCAATGCTCAGGAGGGGAAAGACAAAGGGTTGCTTTGGCAAGAGCACTAGCTTTTGATCCTGAGATCCTTTTTTTTGATGAGCCACTATCAGCTTTAGATTATCGTCTGCGAAAAACGTTAGAAAAAGAGCTTAAAGATTTACATGCCCGCACGGGAAAGACTTTTGTGTACATTACGCACTCTTTAGAGGAAGCAATGGTCATGTCGGATCGAATAGCAATCATGAAAGAAGGTAAGTTTGAACAGGTTGCAAAAGCAGATGAGATTTATGCCCAACCTATAAGCCGCTTCGTCGCGGAATTCATGGGCGAAGTGAACCTGTTTGAGTTCAAAGTCAAAGATAATGGCACATATGAAAGTGATGCAATTACCATTGATAGAAATATAAATATACCTGGCGCAAAAGGTTTTAAGACTGGAATACTAATGGTTAGGCCGGAATACATGCATTTTATAAAAGGTAAAGAAACATATAATTTTACATTGTCAGGTAAACTGCACGGCGAATATGCGTTAGGATCACGCATTCAATATGAATTCGAAACAGTTGCTGGGAACATCACAGTTGAAAAGCTTCGAGAAGATCGACTTTCTGCAAATCTAGGAGATTTAATTGAACTGGGATTCAATTTAGATATTACGCACTTTATAGGTGAGACAAAATGAATAATTTGGATAGAAGACTTGGGTTTTTATCCGCATTACCTATCACAATCGTTCTTGCCGTCTCTTTTTTGGCTCCGCTAGCTGTTGTCGCAATCTTTTCGATAATGCCGCCAAAGGTTTTTTCAATCTTTAATACTCCAGATTTTTCAGCATATTCCGTTTTTTTCACGCAAGGATATTACAAATCTTTGTTATGGTCACTTTTCATGGCTCTAATCTCTACATTCATTCTAGTGATAATTAGTTGGCCGCTTGCTTATGGTATGGCTAAAGTATTTGGCCGTTTTACGCTAGTATTAACTATTGCTGTGGTTATGAGCCTATTTGTCTCAGAGAATATTCGTCTTTTTGGTTGGGTTCTTACTCTAATGAAAGGTGGGTTAATAGAAGGGCATTGGCGATATTTTACAGGTACTGGTTTTGATAGTCCACTGTATGGTGTTCCAATTATAATTTTTGGGTTGGTTTATGTATATTTCCCTTTCATGCTGTTTCCATTGGCTCAGGGTATTGCCATGGTTCCTGATGATACGCGCCAAGCAGCTTTTGATCTTGGTGCTTCACGATGGCAAGTCCTGTGGCAGATCGAAGTTCCACTCGCTGCCCCTGGAATTGTAGTTGGTTCACTGTTAAGTTTTGTTCTGGCAGCTGGTGCTCTGGCAGAGTCAAAAATTTTGGGTGGGCAGGCAGTAATTGCAATGGCAGATGATATTGAAACTGCATTTACTTATGGTCAGAATTGGCCCTTGGGCTCTGCACTTTCCATTATTCTTATTTTAATTATTGGATGCTTAGCTATTTTTGGGGTTGGTAAAGTGGACTTAGACTCTATTATGGGAAGAAAGCGTTAATGAATACATCCCATTCTACGAAAATTGTCTTATTTGTTTACGGACTTCTTGCGATATTTCTTCTTTATCTACCATTAGTTTCTGTAACGTTTGCATCTGTTTCTAAAGCCCGCTACCTGAGTTTTCCGATTAAAAGATATTCTACCAAATGGTATGCAGATGCGCTAGAAAGTAGCACTGTCAGCAATCTGCTTGTAACCTCCTTTTCTGTGGCGGTATTGGTAACTATCGTTTCAATAGTAATAGCATTTTTTGGCGCACTGGCTTTTGCGAGGTATGAATGGCGCTATCGGACTACATTTCAAAAACTAATACTATTACCGATATTTTTTCCTCAAACTGTTTTAGGTTTATCCTTACTTATGTGGTTCAATTCTCTTGGAATTATTCCCAGCTGGAAAACTGCGGTAGTTGCGCACTTAGTTTGGATTGCTCCGATCGCCACGCTTATAGTGGCTATCAGAGCTTATAGTTTTGACCCGGCATTGGAAGAGGCCGCGAGGGATATGGGAGCAGGTACCTTTACCATTTTACGTGAAATTACTCTACCGCTTTTACTGCCTGGTTTAGTTTCAGCGGGCTTATTTGCGTTTTTGCTTAGTTGGGGTAATTTCCCATTATCTCTTTTTACTACTGGAGCTGATAGTACACTTCCTGAGTGGCTATATGCCAAAATGGTCTCAGGTTATTCGCCGCTTGTTCCGACATTGGGCGTGTTGTCTGTAATTGGCTCTTTTCTATTGATATTAGCCGCGCTTTTTATTTTCTGGTGTGTGCAAAAAAGCAGAGAAAATAAGGAAGTCATTTAAATTTTATACAGGAGGAATTAATTATGCTTACATCACTGAAAGGGAAAAGTGTCATTGTTACAGGTGGATCAAAGGGTATCGGGCGGGGAATAGCTCAAGTATTTGCCAAGCAAGGTGCCAAATTAACAATAGCTGCTCGGAATGAAGCAGATTTGAAAGTAGCGGTAGCCGATATCGGTGGCGACACCAGATATGAAGTATGTGATGTATCTAACTGGGATTCCGTCAAAGCAATGGTCGATAGTGCAGCCGCTTCTCAAGGTGGTGTGGATGTTATGTGCGCCAATGCAGGAGCTTTCCCACAAACTAAGATGATTGATATGGATCCGGCCGAGTGGGATCAGGTTATGGCAGTAAATTTAAAATCATCGTTTTTATGTGTAAAAGCGTCCATTCCATATTTTGAAAAAGCTGGAAAAGGCCGCGTAATTTTGACTTCGTCCATTACTGGTCCAGTGACAGGATTTCCAGGTTGGTCGCATTATGGTGCTTCTAAATCAGGACAGTTAGGATTTTTGAAAACCGCTGCGATGGAATTGTCTCGTTATAATGCCACAATCAATGCAGTAATGCCTGGAAATATTTATACTGAAGGCCTCCAGGATTTGGGACAAGAATATTTGGACACAATGGCTGCGTCAATTCCTCTGAAGAGGCTAGGTGACGTAGAAGATATAGGTAATGCAGCTTTATTTTTCGCTTCGGATGAAGCAGCTTATATCACTGGTCAGCAAATAGTAGTTGATGGTGGACAGATCATCCCAGAGTCTCTTGAATCGATAGATGAGATTTAAGGAAAAATAATGTCAGTTCCGCAAATGCCGCTTGATCAGTTGTTGGTGTTGCTCGAAAAGTTAGCCAATAAGTCATTAGGATTATGGGATATGCCTAAAGGCTCTGAAGCACGGCTCATAAATGTTTCTGAAAATGCAACTTATTTAGTTCAAGGTCCAAATGACTATAAGGCAATACTAAGAATACATCGCGAAAATTACCATTCTCGTAGAGCCATTGAATGTGAGTTAGAATGGTTAAGAGAGCTTGAAGCATCGAAGGTTGTTCCAACACCCGGCTTTTACATTGGCAAAAATGGTAGTCCAATTCAAACGGGCATAGTAGATGGATTGCTAGAACCACGCTACATGGTCCTGTTTGAATTCGTACAAGGCGATGCGCCGGATGAAACTGGCGACATGATAGATGGTTTCGTTGAGCTTGGCGCAATTGCCGCTAGTTGCCATGATCATGTACTTAATTGGGAAAAGCCAGAAGACTTTGAGAGACTGACTTGGGATGTTAATGCGGTATTTGGTCCAAACCCGGTTTGGGGAAATTGGCGTGATGCCCCAGAAGTAGATAATTCAAACCGCTCTATTTTAGAAAAAGTTGAGAAGACGATTGGTGACAGACTTGATAAATTTGGACAGGCTCACGATCGATTTAATCTCATTCACGCAGATATGCGCTTGGCAAATCTATTGGTAGGAATTGGTCAAACTAGATTAATTGACTTTGATGATTGTGGTTGGGGGTGGTTTATGTACGACTTTGCTGCAGCTATCAGTTTCATAGAGGATGATCCTCGTATTCCTAAATTAAAAGAAGCATGGGTTCGCGGATATCGCTCTGTCAGAAAACTGTCAGTTGAGCAAGAAGTCGAAATTGATACATTTGTGATGCTACGAAGAATGGCACTTCTTTCTTGGATTGGGAGCCACATCGAAGCTCCGGAACCGCAGGAACTGGCGCCTGGGTTCGCTTCTACCACGGCTCACTTAGGGCAGATTTGGATGGACAATCTTGATGTATAACAATGTTGAGGAATGAATGTGATGGTTGATTGGAAGACCTCTTTTAGAAGTTTTTATTACGAAAAAGCGGAACCGCCCGATGATATAGTAATAAAAAAAGACCAAACAGCTTTACTAGTGATTGATATCCAAAATACATATCTAGAGCCAGATGAAGATCATACGGAGGCAACTCGTTGGCAGCCTTTCTACGAAAGGATGCGTGATATCGTTATCCCAAATAATAAAAAAATTATTGATTGGGCGCGAACAAAGGGTATAGAGGTCATATTTGCGAGGATTGCTTGTCAAAAAACAAATGGCCGTGATAGATCACTTAGCCAAAAGAAACCGGGGTTTAACTATTTATTACTTCCTAAGGATAGGGAGGATAGTCAGATAGTACCTGAATTAAATCCTATTAATGATGAAATCGTCATAACCAAAACCACTGATAGTGCACTTACTGGCACAAATTTAAGATTGATTCTCCACAATATGGGTATAAAGGATGTTATAGTTTCAGGCATTTTCACAGATCAGTGCGTAAGCTCGACAGTACGTTCACTGGCTGACGAAAGTTTTGGGGTCTTAGTTGTGCACGATGCTTGCGCGGCTGCAACCATGGAATTACATGAAAGAGAATTAGAAATCATTAATATGATATATTGTCACGTCGTGAGTTGTGATGACCTTCATGGTTTTTTGAAATAATAGTTGGTTTAAGATATCCTCTAGCAGTAGGGTTTCGTCATACAATTAAGACTTTCCCATTCCGCTTATGTGAAATATGATCAAATGTCTGAAAAAGATTCAATTAAACTTGATATAATAAAAAACTTTGGGACCCCCTGTGCCGTAGTTGATCTTAATGTTCTTGAAAAAAATATATCTCGTGTACAGAAAATTTGTGATAATGCGGGGCTATCAAACCGACCGCATATTAAAACTCATAAGTCTGGTAAGGTTGCCCGTATGCAAGTTGATGCAGGTGCTTCCGGGGTCACTTGTCAAAAATTAGGTGAAGCAGAAGTTATGGCTGCTGCCGGTATTACTGATATTCTTATTGCGACTAATTTATTAGGTGCTGCAGCTTTGGGTGCACTGGCAGCTTTGCAAAGCCGTATTGCTTTGAAAGTATGCGCCGATAATACCTACTCAATCTCTGCGTATTCGGAGGCCGCTAGTGACGCTGGACGTATTTTAGACGTATTGGTTGAATGTGATACAGGTCAAAAACGGGCCGGTGTCGAAACTCCAGAAGAAGCATTTAATTTGGCTCAGTTGATTGATAATGACCGGCATCTTAATTTTAAAGGACTGCTTTATTATCCAACTAAAAATAACTGGGAACAAACAGAGCTTTTCAACGCAAAATTGATAGGGCTATTGAGCAGTAAAAATCTGATACCAGAAATAGTTTCTACCGGTGGTACTCCAAACCTTCAAAATGCGGGAACGCTAAGTGGTTCCACAGAACATAGGGCAGGAACATGTGTTTTTAACGATTTAATGATGGTTAAAGATGGATTTGCTACGATGGATGAATGTGCGCTTAGGGTTTATACAAGTGTAGTGAGCCGTGCTGGTAAAGATCGAGGTATTCTTGACGCAGGCTCTAAGGCACTAACTTCAGATCAAGGTGGACTAAGTGGCTTTGGGTTCATTCAAGAATACCCAGATGCTTCTATACATAAATTAGCAGAGGAGCATGGATTTTTAAATCTTGTGAATTGTGCTGTTAAGCCCTCTGTTGGAGAAATTGTTAGAGTGATACCCAATCACGTATGTGTTGTCGTAAATATGTTCAGAGAATTGGTTCTGGTGCGTGATTCAAAAATAATTGATGTAATTGAGGTTGAAGCCCGTGGGATGCTAGTATAGCTCTTTTGAATATAGGTTTTTACTTCTTCAGACTAATAGCCATCCACCATTTTTTGATGAATATTGTATTGCCTCAACGAGATGTTGGATACGAGCTCCTTTCCGAAAAGGAAATAGCTCAAGACCTTTCCCCATAATTGCATTTATATAGCCGTTAATTTCTATTGCCTTTAAATCATTGAAGCCGATTTGGTGCCCAGGTGCTACACAGAAATTACCGTAGGGATAATGATCCGGTGCTGCTTCAATTTTCCTGAAGCCTCGCCGTCCTTCTTCATCATTAAGGGAATAAAAGAATAGCTCATTTAATCGCTCTTGGCTGAAAAAAAGAGCCCCTTCGGATCCATGAATTTCAAAATCATGTTGCATTTTACGACCAGTTGCTACCCAGTTACCTTCTATATAACCTGTTGCCCCATTCGAAAACCTTAAGAATGCCCTTCCAATGTCGTCTACTTGAACGCTCTTTTTCTCGCCATCAATGCAAGGGCGTTCAGCAATTACATTAACGCAATCACCCATTACCTCCACAATTTCTCCCAAAAGAAATTCCGCTGTAGCTAGTGCGTGACTACCCAAATCAGCAAGGGCTCCTCCACCTGCAGTTTCATGGCGAAATGTAAATGGATCGCTAGCATTTGTCATATAGTCTTCTGCGTGGATACCACGGTAGGATCTAATTTCTCCAAGTTCACCATTGGCTATCATTTCTTTAGCGAGCTGCACCATTGGATTGCATAGATAGTTGAACCCGACTTGAGTTTTCACACTCTTTTTTTCCGCAGCGTCGGCCATTTCCGTTGCATCTGCGATCATTGGTGCCAAAGGCTTTTCACAATATACATGCTTCCCAGCGGAGATGGCTTCGAGTGCTATCTCTTTGTGGAGTGCATTTGGTGCGGTAATATCAACTATATCAATTTCAGAGTTCTGAAGTATATCACGCCAGTCATCTGTTGAGTTGTCGAAGCCAAACTCATTTGCAGCAGCTTCTGCGGTCTTTTTATCTACATCTGCTAAAGTGTGAAATTTTAAATTTGCAGGCAAGTTGAACACTTTTTGCGCCGTGGTGAAACCAAAAATATGTGCTTTCCCCATGAAGCCTGAGCCTATAAGTCCTATTGAGAGTGTTGGTTTACTTGTCATAGTAAAGCTTCTTTATTAATTATTAAATTTGGGTTTATTGTTCCATTAAGATAATCGATTGCATTATCAATACATGCCAAAGCCATGCGTTCGCTTGCTTTATCTGTCAGCCCAGCAATATGTGGTGACAAGAGGGTATCATCGCGATTGCAAAATTCGAGTTTCGAGGATGGGGGCTCCTGTTCAAATACATCAAGACCAACGGCGTGAACCTGTCCGGAATTAAGAGCATTTAACAGAGCCTTTTCGTCAATGACGCCCCCCCTTGAGGTATTGGCAATTATCATGCCTGGCTTCATATGAGCAAATGCGGTCTCGCTTATTAGTGGTTTTTCACTTTTAGGAACATGGAGTGATAAACAGTCTGCCCACGATAATCCTTGATATAAATCTGTGGCTCTTATGACATCTTTGTTTGGCCATTTATCCGTTCCTATATATGGATCATAGGCGCACACGTTCATATTAAACGCTTTGGCCATTTGCGCTAATTTTTGACCCGCTCGACCAAACCCAACTATCAATAGGTTACTTTGTGAAATTTCACGCTGTTCAAGTTGGTTCCGCCAATTCCATTTAGAGGGGTCACGTACTGATTGATCGGCTCGAACAACATGTTTTGCACATGCAAGTAGCTGCATCATGGCATGCTCAGCAACTGAAACAGAATTTACATCTCCAACAATTGTAAGGGCAATCTTGCGTGAATTAAGCGCCTGCAAATCGATGGCATCATATCCAACACCGTGACGAGATACGACTTTTAGGTTCGAAGCGCTATTTAAGGTTTCTGATGAGAGTGGTTGAGTTCGTATTACGAGAGCATCTGCCCCTGATATTAAACCGGAGTAGGACTTTTCTGAAATATCCTCTGTGTAAGTTACTGAATATCCCTCTTTTTCTAATTCAAGAAGTCGGTTCACTCCTGCTGGGTGTAGTTTGCCAGCAACAAGCAAGTGGGGCATTAGTAAACTCCACCGGTGACTTCAACATTTTCTTCACGCCCAGTTAGGTTTCGCCAAGTTGAAACTGATGCGGACGCTGCACTTGCAAGTAGTTTAGTATCCCCGCCAATTGTAGTTAAATTATAACCCCATCCGATGGCTTTTGAGGCGTATTCCGCAGTTCCGCAGTGAATACCGGCAATTATCTTGTGCGTATTACAAACATTGGCAACCTTTTTTATGAGAGAAACCATTTTATCTTCCATTCGATCAAGTCCGGGAGGCAGGCGGCCTTCTTGTGTTCCCAAAGTGAGGTCAGCAGGTCCAACATATATGCCATCTAAACCGGGTGTGGCTGCAATTGACTCCAGGTTTTTCATTCCATTAGCGGTCTCGATCATTGCAAATGCCAATACTTCATCATTCGCATCAACCCCATAACCAGGAATTGAAACGGCTGCCCTAGTGGGTCCAAAACTGCGCTGACCCAAAGGAGGATAGCGCATGTATGATACAAATTCTGCTGCCTCCTCTCCGGTATTTATCATTGGACAAATAATGCCCATTGCGCCAACATCTAAGGCCTTCATGATATAGCCTGGGTCACGCCAAGGTACGCGAGCCATAAGTGTTGCACCTGATGATTGCATCGCCTGAAACATTGGTAGGATATGGGAATAATCCAACGCACCGTGTTGAATATCGACGGTTACACTATCATAACCCTGTGATGCCATGATTTCTGCAGTGAACGAATTTCCAATAGAACACCAAGCGTTAAGAATTGGTTTGCCGCTAGACCATAAGCCTTTTAATTTATTTTTTTGCATTTCCTATACCCAGATTATTGTTTAAATCCACCATTTAATGTTTCAATTGCATTAGTAATACTTTGTCAATATGCATAGCCCGACGCGCTTAAAATTAAATACTAGAGGTTAAAATGACTGGGAAAACCGTAAAGCTGACAGTAGGTCAGGCAATTGTGCGATATTTAATTAATCAGTACACAACAATAGACGGGGAACGTCATCAGTTATTTGCTGGGGTATTTGGTATTTTTGGTCATGGTAATGTTACCTGTCTGTCAGAAGCCCTTGAGCAAGTTCAGGATCGTTTGCCTACATGGCGGGGCCAAAACGAGCAATCCATGGCTTTAGCTGCAATTGGATATGCCAAGGCCAAGCTTCGCCGTCAAATTATGATTGCAACAACTTCGGTTGGACCAGGTGCCACTAATATGGTGACTGCGGCAGGGGTGGCGCATTCAAACCGGCTGCCTGTCCTGCTTTTATCTGGTGACACTTATAATAACCGTTTGCCAGATCCAGTTTTGCAGCAAGTAGAGCATTTTGGCGAACCTTCGACGACAGTGAATGATAGTTTTCGATCTGTATCGCGTTATTGGGACAGGATCACTCATCCTGCTCAAATACTTTCGTCATTGCCACAGGCCGTTGCCACGATGATGGACCCAGCAGATTGCGGACCGGCTTTTATTGGATTGCCACAAGACGTTCAGGAAATAGCTTATGATTATCCCGTTGAATTTTTCACTGAAACCACTTGGAGAATACCACGAAGCAGACCTGACCTTCAGCAGGTTGATGAAGCAGTAAAGATATTAAAAACGGCAAAAAAACCACTTATTATATCTGGTGGTGGAGTACGATACTCTGGTGCTGTGGAAGCACTAGTGAAATTTTCTGAAGATAGAATGATACCAGTTGCAGAGACGATTGCTGGAAAAGGAGCACTCGTCCATGGACATCCTTTTTACGTTGGAGCTATAGGAATCGAAGGGACTGACGCAGCTAAAGAGTTAGCAGAAAATGCAGATGTGATCATTGCGGTAGGAACTCGGCTTCAAGACTTTACTACAGGATCTTGGACCACCTTTCGATATGATGCTAAGTTTATTAACATAAACACTGCCCGCTTTGATGCAAAGAAACATTTTTCAAATCCAATTGTTGGTGATGCTTTAGAATGCTTAAATGAACTTAATTCAAGAATGGAAGACTGGGTTTGCGATACAAACCGCATCGAAGAAGCTCGCAAGCTTTATGCAAATTGGAATGAAATGATAGACAAGGGGCAGGCACCAACAAATGCATCGGTTCCCAGTTATGCTCAGGTTATAGCAGTTGTAAATAAGCATGCAAAACCACAGGATACTATGGTAACGGCAGCTGGTGGACTTCCGGGAGAGACTATTAAAAATTGGCGTGTAAAAGCTCCAAATACTTTCGACTGTGAATTTGGGTTTTCATGTATGGGTTATGAAATAGCTGGAGCCTGGGGTCATGCTATGGCAAAAAATGGCGATGGTGTGCCAATCGTAATGGTAGGTGACGGATCATACATGATGATGAACTCGGATATTTATTCATCAGTTTTATCTGGTCATAAGATGATTGTTATCGTCTGTGACAATGGCGGCTTTGCTGTAATAAATAGATTGCAAACAGGTTTGGGTGTTCCTGGTTTCAATAATTTACTTAAAGATGCACGAATAAAAAATAAGGATAATCCTCCACATGTTGATTTTGCTAAACATGCTGAGGCAATGGGTGCTTTGGCTAGACATTGTGAGAGCCTTTCTGACTTGGAAAATGCGATGGACTGGGCCCAAACGACAGATAGAACTACTGTAATTTCGATAAATTCGGATGCTTACTCATGGACCCCTGGTGGAGCTGACTGGTACGTTGGGGTTCCCGAAATAAATGATCGACAAAGCATAAGGGATGCTCGAGAGGGACAAGAGGCGTTCCGGAAAAAACAACGGCAAGGTATTTAACGAACTAAAAAAACTGCTTGATTAGCTATGGGTATGAGAAATTTATGATAGAAAAATTTGATGAGACTACAGCTCTTTTATTAGTTGATGTTCAGAAAGGCGTTAACGAAGTAAAATATTATGGTGGGCCGTCAGGGAAAAGAAATAATCATAGTGCAGAAGAAAACATGCGATGTCTTTTGACTGAATGGAGAAGGCTTGGAAAGTGCGTGGCATTTACTAGGCATAATTCACGCGAGATTAACTCACCTTTAAAGTTGGATCTGGAGACAGGAAATCAGATTGAGGGTCTTGAAATAAATGGTTCAGATATTGTCGTCGAAAAGGATGTAAATAGTGGTTTCATTGGTACTTCACTGGAACTTGAGTTGCGGCGAAGTGGTATAAATCGTCTTGTTGTCATGGGATTTTACACGAATTACTGTATTGAAACCACTGTCCGCATGGCTGGAAATTTAGGGTTTGATACATACTTGGTTCATGATGCCTGTGCTGCTGTTAATACTTTGGGTCATGATGGTGAATATTATGAACCTGACTTGGTCCACAGCATGTCTATTGCAAGTTTGCATGGAGAATTCTGCACCGCTATATCGAAAGAAGTAGCGATGAGGCTTTGCTTGGAGAATTGTGTAGACCTAGAGCGCGTCCAAGGAAACGAATGAAATTTGGTGTCGCCTCAATGACTGCACCTCTTAAAGAGGTTGCACTTAGACGCCCAGGAAACTCTCTGATAAAGGCTGATGCAAGAGTTTGGAACTACAGTAAACACTTTAATCCGAGTGAAATTGAGAATGAATACGAGAGTTTTGTTTGTGCACTAGAAAAATTTGGCGTAAAGATCCATTGGATTTTGGGAGACGATCTAGGTAATGCAGACTCTGTTTTTGCCTATGATGCATCTTTGATGACGCCTCGAGGTGTGATTTTAATGTCTCTTGGGAAAGAAAAAAGGCGGGGTGAAGAAGGTCTTCACAAAAATTTCTATAATAGCAAAGGAATACAAATCATTGGGCAAGTTGAAGCTCCCGGTACGGCGGAAGCTGGGGATACACTTTGGCTCGATGACACTACCGTAGTAATTGGTAAAGGTTTTAGGACAAATGATTTGGGCGCTGAACAGATCAGAGGTATTCTAAATGCGATAGGTATTAAATGCTATATTTTTGACTTACCTTTTTACCGAGGCAAAAGTGCGTGCTTACACTTAATGTCAATAATAAGCATGGTCGATACTAAAACAGCCCTCGTTTACGAAACATTACTTCCTGTAGGTTTATGGAAGCTCTTAAATGAAAAGAACATCAATATTATTTCTGCACCGGAGAATGAGTTTTATGAAAGCGACACGTTAAGCACTAACTTGTTGGCTTTAGCTCCTGGTGAATGTTTGATGTTAGACAATCTTCCTGACACCGAAAATGTCTTAAGAAATGCTCATATAAAAGTTACTACGTTTCAAGCACCGGCACTTTGTATTGGGTGTGAAGGTGGTCCAACGTGTCTTACGAGGCCTTTATTTCGTGACGCAGATGCTTAAATATACATTGAAATGCTTCGGCGAAACTGCGCAGAAAAAAGTGTGTAAAGTTATAGTGTAGATTAAAGTAAATGTTCAAAAATTGGGTGGCTTAAAATCAATTCTCGAAAAATGATTTTTTAAAGAAACAGGCTAAGATTTAAGAAGTTCCAAAATTAGATTTTCATCCAGAACAACATGGGTAGCGTGACCACCCGCAAGGGCCGCTTTAACCGCGTGTAGTTTTTTTTCTCCGGATGCAACCATTATCCGTTTTGGAGTTTTCCTTATTTCCTCCGGTGTTATTGAAATCGTACAATCTTGAAGAGGATAATGAAGAGTTTCGCCGTTATTCTTGATAAAATAGCCGCAGAGAAATCCGGCGCCTCCACTTGAAATAATTTGGTCCAAGTGTTTTCGTTTAATGAGGCCCGATGAGAGGACATGAGTGCTTTCTGTCAAATCTCCGACTGATGTAAGAATAGCATTCAAGTTTTCTAATCTCTTCAACTGTTTTTTTATTGCTGGTTCAGATCTTAAAGCTTTTGCGAGGCTTGATGATGATAAAATAGCTGGAGCATGCAGTGTATGGCATTGGGCACCGATTTTATTTGCTATTTGGATTGCACAATCCTCTGCACTTAGTAATCTATCGGACTCCATAGAGCCAATTACTTGGCATACTTCGGTAGAAGGTATTTCTCTGTTTGGTAGTTGTTCTCCAATTAGCTTGATCGTTTCGCCCCACGCAACTCCTAATAAGTCACCTGGATTGATTATGTCATGAAGTGCCAGAGCGGCGACACGAGCAGTATGTCTCAATGAAAAGTCTGATTTGGACTTCTTGCCAACATATGCAACATAAACTCCTTCAAGGTTATATTTTTGGACAAGGTCTCGAGCAATCGTTGAAGAGTTAAGTGTTTCACCATTTACTCTTATATCAACTATGCCTCTATCTCTCCCTTCTTTGAGATAATTTAAAATAGTTGTACGAGACAAACCAAGACGGGTTGCAATCTCACTTTGGTTGAGACCTTCTTGATAGTATAACAGTGCAATATTCGCGAGATAACCGTCATCTCGTAAAATATAGTTTGGGGAGTTATTGAATTTTTGTTTAAGTTTCTTCAATAGCTTTCATATTACCTTAATTTGCTTTAATTTCACTCAGCGCAGACTGGCCTCTATGTTGCCGCCATCCACGGTCATGACGTGACCTGTTGTACTTTCTGCACATGCTAGTGAAGTGAAAGCATCTGCCACATGCTCAGCTGTAACCTCCTTATTCAAAAGATTTCCAGCCATATAATCAGACTCTGAAACGCCGCGTGATTTAGCTCGGGATGATATAAAGTCATCGGTAAGAAGGCCGGAGCGAATTCGGTCAGCGTTTACGCCATTAACACGAATTCCGTTGGCTCCTAGTTCAAGCGCTAGCTGTTTCATTAAGAAAAATGTAGTAGCCTTAGGCATACCATATGCTCCAAAATTCTTTCCTGGGTTCACTGCTTGTTTTGATATATTGAAGAGTATTTGTCCGCCACGATTTTGATTTTGAAAAACTTTTGCCGCTGCCTTGGAGAAGGAATAATGTGAGAAAAAATTTAGTTAAAAAGCATCTCGTAAATCATCTTCTGAAATACTGAGCATTGGTCCGGCATGTGCCGCGCCAGCATTAGAAATCAATATATCTAATCCACCAAATTTTTGTATCGAACCTAACATAGCCTGTTCGGCTGCCTCTGGGCTAGTTACATCCAGTGTGAGATATCCGTGTCCGGTTCCCAGGCTATTAACAGCCTGTTTCAAGGAGGGTTCATCTTTATCGACTATAATAGTTTGTGCTCCAAGTTTAGAGAAGGCTTTAGCGATTGTGAAACCAATTGTACCTGAACCACCAGTGATCATTACTATTTTACCTTGAAACTTTGGTGCCGCACCTTTCCCCAGCTTAGCCTGTTCGAGTGACCAGTATTCGCAATCAAATAAGTCTTTTTCTGTAATAGGCTTGAAACCTCCAGCATCTTCACCAACTGCCCTTACACGGGCGTTTTGTACTACAAGATCACCCGCTATGCTTGCCGCTTTTGCATTTGAACCCAATCCAATTAGTCCAATATCTTCCATCCAAATATTTTTCGGATCAGGTGTAAGCATCTTCTTCGGTTGGTCCGCTAAAGGTGCCTGGCGATCAAACATGGCTTTATATTCGATAGCATATTCATTAAGAGCTTTTTTGATGGCCTCCCGACCACTAGACCAAACAGACTTTCTTAAGATTAACGGCCTACTTTTTATTCTAATTACGTGATCTGGCGAAGCCGTGCCTCTCTTTGAAAGATCGTCAAGATCTCCACGTTTAAGAAATTGGAGCTCATCGGTTCCATTCCTTAGATCCATTATTGGCATTGGTGCATTTGGTCCAATCATATCACCTATTAGGCCCCTAATGACTGGGAAAACCTCGTTCGCTTTGTGGTCGTTGCGAGTAAATAGTTTTGTTGGCTTATCCATTTTAAGGTAGGCTGCTACGGCTTGAGTGTGAGAAATGATTTGATCGTAGCTACTTTGTGCGGTCTCTCCGAAAGCAAAATGACCGTGCCCTAAGAGCATTAGCCCTTCTACATCTGGATTTTCCTCAAAAACCTCTGCCGCTTTTTTGGCTAAAGCAAAGCCTGGCATAATGTAAGGAACTATTCCTAGCCTATCCCCAAAGATTTCTTTGCAGACTTGTTTTGCGTTTGGTAGATTTGCCAGGATGAGAAAAGGCGTTGCGTGTGTATGATCTATAAATTTATGAGGAAGAAATGCATGTAGTAATGTTTCTACTGATGGGTTGGGTGACCCACTATCTAACAAATTTGCTCTCTGTATATTTACCATTTCTTCGTCTGAAAGCCGTTCAAGTTCTCGCAATTTCTTAAGTGGTTCTAACCATAATCCTGGCAGTCCTGGAGCAAGGATCGTATCTAAGTCCCATCCAGATCCTTTGACGTGCATTACTTTACAAGTTTCTCCAAAAAGATTTTCTCTCTCCACTTTAACAGAAGTATTTCCACCTCCATGCATTACGAGATCTGGATTTTGACCAATTAGTCGAGATGTATAAACTCTAAGCGCTAGTTGTTGGTCAGCATCATTTTTAGCTGCTTTTGAAATCCAATTTTCAGCATCTTGTTTTTTGTAATTATTTTCAATCATTGTTAGTGGCTCCAGCCTTTTCAGGGAACATTTCAGCTAGGGCAATTTTTGAGGCCTCAGAAATACCTCTCTCTGTTATTAACCCAGTAACTAATCGATTTGGGGTTACATCAAATGCTGGATTCCCGCCAGCAACACCTTCAGATGTAACTTGAATTTCTGCAATATTATTTTTTGAGTCTCTTCCTAAAATATGAGTAACTTCCTTTTCTGGTCTTTCCTCAATGGGTATATCTTTTAGACCGTCATTAATCCGCCAATCTATGGTTGGAGACGGGAGTGCTACGTAAAAAGGTACTTTGTTGTCGTATGCAGCTAAGGCCTTCAAATAGGTTCCGATTTTGTTACACACATCCCCTTGAGCTGTCGTTCGATCTGTACCTACAATTACCATATCAACCAAACCTTTCTGCATAAGATGACCACCGGCGTTATCGGTTATATATGTATTGCTGATTCCGTGGCTCTGTAGCTCCCAAGCAGTCATTCCACCTTGGTTTCTGGGTCTTGTTTCATCTACCCATACGTGAATTGGAATATTTTCATTGTGTGCATGATACATGGGTGACGTAGCCGTGCCCCAATCAACAGTGGCGGGCCAGCCAGCATTACAATGAGTAAGCAAACGTACGGGTTCACCATGTTTTTTTGACTCGGCTAATTTTTTTATTATCTTTAAACCAAATTTTCCAATATTTTTGTTTATTTCAACATCCTCAGCTGCAATTCTATGTGCAGTTTCCAATGCTACTACTGGGCGTTGGCCTTCTGGTACTTCAGCTAACTCCTTTTGCATGCGATCAAGTGACCAACGCAAATTGATTGCCGTAGGACGAGTTTCAATTAAGGTGTCATACGCAAGTTTCAAGCCATGGTTAGATGAGTCGTTTCTTAATGCTACAGCAATTCCGTAAGCAGCAGTGGCGCCAATTAGTGGGGCTCCTCTAACCCACATATCCCGTATTGCCGTTGCAAAACTTTGTAATGTCTCTAGCTCGGTTATTTTGAAGTCGTGTGGCAACCAGCGTTGGTCTATTATTTTAACTTTTGAGAGTTCATGGTCATACCAAATTGATCGGTAATGAATTCCGTTTACTTTCATAGGTAGGTCTCCGAGTTGTATTTTCTTGCAAGCACTTGAAGCGCATGAATATCTTTGATTTGATCTCTCTCTAAAATCAGCTGGCGGCCCATCAAAAGGTTTCTGGCCTCCAGTCTTGATCGTATTTTTACGTCAGAAATATCTTCAAAATCTGCGTTATGAGCGAGGGAAAGAACACGTCTGTGCATTTCTATGCCACATACACCTAATGCGTCTGACCAAATATGCTGAAGCATGTCGGAAAGTGCAGCTTCTGAGCTATGCCCCTGATCTTCAAAAAGACTTTTTGGAAAGAGGATCCCATGCCTCTCACTATGCCAAAGATTACTGAATTCACATACGAAAGTAGAATATATTTCCTCAATAACTGACAATATCCAATCTTGGTAATCTGCTAGATTGTCGTGACTCCTGTGGCCTGGCTGACTGAAGTATGCCATTAAAAAATTGGATATCAGCATTCCGATGTCAAAACCTATTGGGCCATAAAACCCAAATTCAGGATCGATAATTTTTGTTTCATTATCCGTACACATAACTGATCCAGAGTGAAGGTCACCATGCAATAATGTTTCTGTATTTGCGGTAAATTTTAGAAGCATTTTTTGAACTTCTCGCTTTAAAGAAACGTCAGATCTTAAGGTTTCTATAACCGGCTCGAGACCCTCCGTGTGATGGTTCATTTCTGCATCGAAATAAGGATCAGTGAAAATCAGGTTTTCAGTAATTCCCATCAGTTCAACATTGCCCTGGAAAAGTGCCGTATCTTTCTTTTTTTCACTTGTTGGCAAAGAAAGGTCTGACCCTCTAAACGCAGTTCGCGCACAGAAATTACCAAGAGTTGTTGCTAAGCCTGTTACGTATTCTCCTGAAATTAATTTTTTGCGTAAAATTAAATGTGGTGACAGCATCTCCATTACAATTATTGCTTGTTTTTCGTTAAAATAATGAATTTTGGGAACGCTACCTGGATCACGTGCAGCTTGCCTCGTAAGTGCTTCATGTTCAAAAAAAGCTCGCCTCAGTGGCAGAGGCCAACTGTCCCCAATAATCCGTACGTAAGGTAGTGCTTGTTTTACTATGAGACTTGCTTCTTTTCCTCGAACAACAAATACGAGATTAAGGTTTCCATCACCAACTTCGGTGACTTTCCATTCTTCAGATTGCTTGCCGATTAAAGAAGTGATACTTGCCAAATTTTTTAGTCGGTCTGGAAGCGTTGCGGAAGTTAGAGCTTCATACTCTAAATCATCTTTCATTTGGACTCTCCCAACAAAAAATATATATTAATATAAAGTTTTATAAAATTTGACTTTTGTCAAGAGTGTTGACAAATGAAAAGCCTCTTGTAAGCATTGTCTCGAGGAGATTAGCATTGTGAAACTTGCTTGCCAGATTTCAGGTATCGTCAAATCTTTTGGCCCCAACCAAGTACTCAAAGAGGTTGATCTAGAATTACCCTCTGCAAAAGTTACTGTTTTAATGGGGGCAAATGGTGCAGGTAAATCTACCCTTGTGAAAATATTATGTGGAGTTCATAAAGCGGACTCCGGCAATGTTATTCTGTTCGGCAAAGGCTTTGCTCCTGAGTCACCCTCTGACGCTTTTCAGTCTGGCGTAGTTACGGTTCATCAGACGATTAATAATGGGGTAATTCCAGACCTTGACGTAGCATCAAACCTGATGATCGACCAGCTTGCAGATAATAGCTCAGGATTTTTCTTGAGGACACAGAAATTGCGGGATGAAGCTAGAAAAGTAGCGTCCACAATGGACTTGGATTTAGATATATCAGCCGTAGTTAGAGATCTTGGATTGGCCGACAGGCAGATGATTGCAATTGCTAGAGCAATGACACGCGCGCCAAAACTGTTAATACTTGATGAACCAACTTCCTCTCTATCCGCTAATGAAGCTAAACGCTTATTTAAACTTCTCTCTAACTTAAAAGAGCAGGGGGTCGCTATACTATATATCTCACATCGTATGTCGGATATAAGAGCGATTGCTGATCGTATAGTAACTATGCGCGATGGTAAAATCTCTGGTGTTTTTGATGAGCCGTCTTTGGATTATGAGGGTGCAGTAACTGCTATGCTTGGTCAAAAAATGGTTCATGCTAAATTGCAAGTGCAAGAAAAGGGTATGCCGATATTCGAATTACGTAACGCTAAACTTTCAAAATTCAGTAACCCTTTTGATTTGGTCTTTTATAAGAATGAGATTATTGCAATAACTGGCTTATTAGGAAGCGGAAAGACGGCCATAGCATCTGCCATCTTTGGTCTAAATGGTCTTTTTGAGGGAGATATGCTTTTGCATGGCGAAGTGTATCGTCCTAAAAGTCCTGCTGACGCGATATCAAAAGGTATTTTCATGTGTCCAAAGGACCGGTCGACAAATGCTGTAATCTCTGATTTCGATATTACAAATAATATGGTTCTTCCATTCCTTGATCGGCATAGCTGGTTTTCATTTCTCAAGTCTAAAAATTTAGCCAAAAAAGCAAGTGGTTCGATTCTAGATTTAGGGATCGTGTGCCAGTCTGAGCTTGATCAAGTTACAACGCTATCGGGCGGCAACCAGCAAAAGGTAATGATTGGTCGCTGGCTGTCAGAAAAATCGGAAATCTTATTACTTGATGAGCCTTTTCAGGGTGTTGATATTAAAGCTCGCCGGGATATAGGCAGTCAAATAAGGCAATCATCGCGTGAAAGAGCAACATTAGTTTTTGTATCAGAGCTAGATGAGGCAGTAGAGATAGCCGATAAAATTGTAGTCTTACATGAAGGTTCATATGCTGGTATTTTCGAAAATAAGGAATCTAATATTGTAGATATTCTGTCTCTATATAGTGGAAAATCTGCTGGAGATGTTGCAATGAAAAGTGGAAGTTTAAATGGGTAAAGAAGTACTATGAATTTGACAGGTTTTGCAATTCGGTATGGCTTTCTGTTATTGCTATTGGGTTTGGTCTTATTGTTTTCCATCGTTGCCGAAGGATTTGCAGGCCCGCGATCAGCTGTTTTTATCTTCCAATCTGTTTCGATTACCGGGATTTTGGCGCTTGGTGTCACCGCTACTCTGGTTGTGGACGGGTTTGATCTTTCTATAGGTTCTGTTGCAACCTCCGCATTGATGCTTTCAGCGTATGTGATGGTTGTGCTTGAGATGTCTGCCTTTGCGGCCATAATAGCCTGTCTTATTATGGGAGCGCTTGTGGGTTTGGTGAATGGACTTTTAATAGTTAAGGCTAGAGTTCCAGACTTGCTAGCTACACTAGGAATGATGTTTTTACTAATAGGATTGCAGCGCATTCCTACTGAAGGCAGATCGATCTCTACCGGTATGAAGTTACCTAGTGGGGAGACAACCGAAGGTGTTTATTCTCAGAGCTTTTTATGGCTTGGCCGTCACCGCTTAGATTTTTTCTTAGAAAACCTAATACCAATCCCAGTTATAATTTTTATATTAGTTGGAATTTTTATCTGGCTGTTCCTCGAGCTTACAAGGCATGGAAGGCTTATGTATGCAATCGGATCAAATGAGACTGCTACGGCTTTGGCGGGGGCGAATGTCAATAAATATAAAATTCTCGCTTATGTTATTTCAGGAATTACCGCTTCGATAGGTGGAATACTACTTTCTGCCAGATTAGGGCGAGGTGATATAGCTTCTGGAAATAACCTATTACTTGACTCTGTAGCAGCTGCACTAATCGGATTTGCTGTTCTTGGTGCAGCCAAGCCTAATGCATTCGGCACCGCAATAGGCGCTCTTTTTGTTGGTGTGCTTCTTCAGGGTTTGACGATGATGAACGCGCCGTATTATACTCAAGACTTCGTAAAGGGAAGTGTTTTAGTTATTGCGCTAATTTTTACATTTGCTCTTTCATCGAAAGGGCGGAAAACTGGCCACTGAATTTAAAGGCTTTTAACATACCATGGGAGGAAAATATGTTTAGAAGAACAATACTAAAAATATTAGGAGGAAGCGTTGTGCTTCCAGCGCTTTTTTCAACTGCTGTTACAGCTGGTGATATGCCCGCGCCGTTTGATAATCCAGGAGACGTGAAAATCGCTCTCGTAAGATATCTATCCACAGGCGATTTTTTCCAGGCGTATCTTTCTGGAGTAGAAACTCAAGCTGCGGCCTTGGGCGTTGATTTGAGAGTCTTTGACAGTAGACAGGATGCAGCACTTCAATCTGATATGGTTGATCAAGCAATAGCACTAGGCGTTGATGGCATTGTCATTCAGCATGGCCTTACAGAGAGTATGCGGGACGCAGCTCAAAGGGCAGTTGATGCTGGTATCAAGGTTGTTGCCTTTGATGTAAATGTCGAGAATTCAGCAATACCACAAATAGAACAATCAGATTATCTATTAGGTAAACTGGCTTTGGAGCAAGCCGTTGTTGATAACGGTACCAGTTGGAAAGCTGGCTACGTATATGTTCCAGGAATTGCGCCGCTAGATCGGCGGCATGCTGCTTGGGAAGATATCAAAGCAGCAAATCCAGACATAGAGGAAGTCGCTCAATTTGGGACACTCGATAACCCAATAGCTAACTCCAACGCAAACCAAGCACGATCAGTTCTGCAGGCAAATTCAGACATCACAGTTATGTTCGCTCCATATGATGAGTTTGCGAAGGGTGTCAAAATCGCAGTTGATGAAGCAGGACTAACAGATCAAATCAAAATATACTCAGCTGATGTGTCAACTGCAGATATCTCCGCGATGCGAGAACCAAATTCAGCATGGGCTGCAACAGTTGCAACAAATCCGGCAGTTGTTGGAGAGGTTTCGGTTAGATCGCTTGCAATGATGCTTGCTGGAGAAAATCCTGGCAGCAATGTTGTGGTACCTCCAACATTAATTACACAAGCTTTCTTGAATGAGAATAATATAAAAAATATGGAAGACTTATCCGCAAAAATGCCTCAATTTGCGCATGCTGATGTTTCAGTGCCAAGCTGGATGCCTCTTCCTGCGAGATAAACATTTAATCAAAGGCTGGGTATACTCTTTATCTGGCCTTTGATTCTCACAAATCCTAGCTTGATTGAATTTAAAGCAGTAAGTTATGTAAGTTTTAACAATTTCCACCGTGGTCTCGCCAGTAATTTCTAGCCCATTCGGTGGATCTCAAAAGAAAATGAGGAAATCGGTCTCGATTATAAAATCCTCTATTTATTAAATCAATTGGTCTAGGTTTTCCATGAAACGCTATAATCTCTGTGTTAGCACCTGGAGCATTAGGCTGAAATATCAGGTCTTTCCCAATTGGCTGTCGCAATGATTTTTTATAACTAATAACCCAAGATTTTGGCCAAAACTCAATATTTGAGTAAACCGATTGCACGTAAATTTGCTCTAGCTTATGCTCGTTAATTAGAGTTTGTAAGTCAGTCTGCAAGTTAGTAACAAAATGTGGATATTTTCCGATCTCAAAACAAAAGATACCTGTGCCAACTAATCTGTTATGGAGTAAAGTATCTTTTCCCCAGTTATCACCAACATCAATTACTGAAATATTCTCTGGCGAAAATCTAAAGAACTCGTCAATTGACCCCATAACAAATGTATCTAAGTCAATGAAAAGTACATGCCCACTAACGTCGTATAGCTTATCCTTAAAAACTGATATTTTAGGCCAAGCCCCGTGATGCCAATGTTCTGGCTTCAGTCCGATATCTGGAATTGGATATGTTTCAACGTCTGCATGTATTCCGTCTTCTTTGTCGGTAAGACACACAAAACGATACTCACCGCTTAGATTTCTTTTTACAGCATTATACAAAACATTGACTTAATCAGCAGAGTACAGATCGCCCCATTTCATACAAAGTATGGTTTTCTTCATGCTGTTCCTTTTTTCAAAACAATGAACGTTAGAAGCTAAATGCTCAATTAATCTTTATAGCTTACCTATTCATCAATATAACAAAAGTGGCAGCTCATTACGCAAATATTTTCAAATCTATTTTTAAATATGTTGCTTACTCAGCCGTCTAAGCAAGGCTATTAATTCCATCTTCAATAATGTTGAAGGCCTGAGTTAAGTCATCATGATTTATTGTAAGCGGAGGACAAAGTGTTAATATCGATCCTCCTCCCACTTTATAACTCAGTCCATTAGATAAGGAATGATAAAGAATAGCATCAGCTTCATCCGACGCTGGTTTATCATTTAGTCTTAAATCTATTCCAAAAAACAAACCAAGACCTCTGACTTCGTGAATTATTGGATACTTATGCTTAAGAGCCTCTAATTGTTTAAGTCCTGAATTACCAAGATTTACCGCATTATCTATTAATCCGTCTTCAATTAAACAATCAAGCGTTGCTAATGCGGCCGCACAACCAACCGAACTTTTTTCATGAGTGTAGTGCCCGAGAGCTCTATCTTCGGTAATATCAAGTTTTTCGTTAGCTAGTAATGCTGCCATCGGGAAAACCCCACCACCTAAGCCTTTACCAATTACTAACATATCGGGTTCAACATCAAAATGTTCGCATACAAACATTTTGCCTGTTCTACCTAACGCTGAGGGAATTTCATCAAAAATTAGCATAACATCGTTCTTGGTACATATCTCCCTAACTCTCTTCCAATAGTTTGCAGGTGGTAATTCAACACTGGTCCATCTCATAGGCTCTGCAATTACAGCGCCGATATCGCCCTCCATATTAATAATATATTCCAAATAGTTTACGCATCCGTCATGATTTTCATCCGCACAATTAAAATGGCATTTTCCTCTCGTAGGTGGGGGAATATGTTCAGTTCCTGGCAGAAGCGGGCCTACGTCTTTTCTGAACAATTTTTCACCACCGACCGATATTGCATCTAACGAAGCCCCGTGAAAGCTGTCCCACATCGATATTGTCTTATGCCTGCCAGTTGCATACCTAGCCAGTTTGAGTGCCATTCCGATTGCATTAGTGCCACCTGGTGCGAAAAGGATCTTGTTTAAATCTCCAGGCGCGAGAGATGTAAGGCGTGCTGCAAGTTCAATTGCAACCTTATTTGTATAACGTCTTGGACAAAAGGGGAGAATATCCAGTTGCTCTTTGATCGCTTGAATGACCCGTTTGTTTCCATGGCCAACCTGATGAACACTATTGCCATGAAAATCCATAATTTTGTGACCTTGAAGATCTTCAAGGTATATACCGTCACTTGCTTTTAAAACATTTAAACAAGGAGTTGAAAGTGATTGATGTAGGAAGTATTTTGAGTCTTCGGATAGTATCTTCTGAGAATTTTTATCAACATAGTTTTCTGACCACTCTAATCTTCTAGGAGATAAATTTATATCACCCTCCGTATCTATTGGTTCTTGTGTATGCCCTTTTTTTCTCATGTTACATCTCTTCGGAAATTGTTTCTCCATGTAAGGCCATCTTCGGTTTTTGCCGATGGCCGGTATTCACAACCAAACGCTCCATTATATCCAAGTGCCTCCATTTGAGGCAGAATTGTAGAATAGTCAAACTGACCTGGAACAGGTTCTGCTCTATTCTCAGCTGCAGAAATTTGAACATGACCAATGCTATCAACATTTTTTGAGAAGGCATCCATTAGGTCTTCACTTTCTTTGTATACGTGATAACAATCAAACAAGATTTTCAATCTTGGATGGTCAATAATTCGAATTATTTCTGCGGCTTGCTCTATTGTTCTAAGAAAATAACCGGGTAATTGTTCGTTACATACTGGCTCTATAAGGATTATTTGCGTTGAGTTCTTCAACGCGTATTCAATTGAAGATATAAAAGTCTTATCCGCATCGTCCGCGGCTGTTATACCTGACATTACGTGAATAGCAGGAATTTTTAATTCCATCGCAATTTTTACAGCATCATTTATATCATGTTCATATTTTTTCGTATCTTTACTAATCGCTGCACAACCAAATGTTTCACCCATTCTTACATTCATTCCGTTTACTCTTAGATTGAGTGTAGACAGAACGAACTGCAATTCCTTCAGGTTTTCTTTATACGGTTCATCATGAAACTCTACTGTTTCAAAATCATATTTTTTTGCCATAGCTAACCTCTCCAAAAAAGGTAGCTCTTTCCAAAGGTAACCAGTATTTGCTGAAAAATTATATTTAAAGCGCATCGCGGGACCTTATTTGTCAGGGTATGAGAACTTCTCGAACTGTTTTTGCTCCATCTAGACGATCCATCGCCTCATTTAAATCTTCAAATTTTATTTTTCGTGAAAGTAGGCGATCTACAGGCAATTTCCCTGTTTGAAACATATCTAAATATTTAGGTATATCGCGCTGGGCGACACAACTTCCCATGTATGAACCTTTTAGAACGCGTTCTTCTGCAGCAATACTTAAATGAGAGAGTGTTATATTTACTTCTGGGCCAGGCATCCCTGCAGCTACTGTGGTCCCTCCACGTCTCGTAATGTCATAGGCAGTTTCGAGAGCGCGGCCAGATCCGGCTGTTTCAATTGCAATATTGGCTCCTCCCGATGTCAAGTCTCGCATTTTTTCAAGAAAGTTTTCATCTTTTGGATTTAAAGTATGATCAGCACCTAATTCGCTTGCTAAAGCCAACTTTTCGTCACTTAGATCAATTGCGATTGTTTTTTTTGATCCTACGGCCAATGAAGCAAGCAGGGCGCTTAGGCCTACACCGCCAAGCCCAACAATAGCTATGCTATCTTCTTCTCTTGCGTTTGCTGTATTTATAACTGCTCCCACTCCGGTAACTACTCCACAACCGAAAAGAGCCGCATGCTCGAATGGAATATGCTTGTCTATTTTTACAAGCGCCTCTTTGGGCAAAACAGCATATTCGGCAAAGCCTGCTACTCCGGAGTGGTGGTGAATTATTTCACCATCTTTTTTTAATCTTGTTGTGCCGTCCAGAAGCACGGCCTTCGCGTTTGATATCGTCGCTGGTTCACAAAGCGCGGGTCGCCCGTTTTTACACATGTCGCATTTGCCGCAGCTTGCTACGTAAGATGGTACTACGTGGTTACCCACCTCAAAGTCATTAACGTTTTTACCTAGTTCTACAATTATACCAGCTGCCTCGTGGCCAATAACTATTGGCATAGGTTTTCCACGCTCTCCGCTTATCGCAACGAGATCAGAGTGGCACAGGCCAACTGCTTTTATTTGAATTAAAACTTCACCCTCTCGTGGTGCTTCAAGATCTACTTCTTCTATACTGAGCGGCCTTGAAGATGAATAAGGCCGAGGCAAACCGGATTCTCGTAAAACGGCTGCTCTGATTTTCATTTTTGATACGCCTCCAATTTATCTGCAAGCTTCCTCTAATGATGCTTCGAGTATATTCAAACCTTCAGTAACCACTTCTGTGGAGGCTGTAAGCGGGACAAGTAACCTTATAACGTTTCTTGTAGGTCCAGCTGTCACAAGAATAAGTCCATTTTTAAGAGCAATTTGAGCAACTTTTGCGGCCAGTTCACCATCAGGTTCACGCGTTTCTTTATTCTTCACTAACTCAATGGCATTCATACAACCTAGCCTTCTTACATCACCAATGCAGTCAAATGAATTTCTTGTTGCCATTTTATTGAGATGCTGGTCAATTAACTCCCCCATTTTAAGGCCTCTCTCAAGTAAATTTTCACTCTCAAAAGCGTCCATTACTGCTAATGCAGCTGCACAAGCTATTGGGTTTCCGCCAAATGTACCGCCTAACCCACCTGGAGGTATTTCGTCTATTATATGCGCTTTCCCAACAACACCTGATATAGGGAGGCCTCCTCCAATGCTTTTACCAACACATGTTAGGTCTGGATCAATTCCATAATGCTCCATCGCAAACATTTTCCCAGTTCTGCCCATTCCAGACTGAATTTCGTCTGCGACCAAAACTATGCCGTGCTCATCACACATTGTCCTCAGATATTCTACAAATTCCTGTGATGCGATATTATATCCGCCTTCGCCCTGTACCGGCTCAAAAAATATTGCTGCTATTTGGTCTGGTGGGCAATCACTTCTAAATAATAATTCGAATGCACGTTTAGTATCTTCCAGACCTACACCATGAAAGTCATCGGGAAAAGGCAAGCGAAATATGTCTCCAGGAAATGGCCCAAAACCCTGTTTGAAGGGAACCATTCGAGCACTTAGTGCCATTCCCATATAAGATCGCCCGTGGTATCCGTTAGTGAAAGTTATTAATGCGGGACGTTTAGTGTAATAGCGCGCTATTTTTATAGCATTCTCGACAGCTTCACCGCCAGCAGAGAAAAACATCGACTTTTTCTTGAAGTTTCCTGGGTAAACTGCGTTTAGGCGCTCTGCAAGCTCGATGTAGCTTTCATACGGCGTTACCTGAAAGCAAGTATGTGTTAGCGTGTCCAACTGGTTCTTTATTGCTTTAACTACGCCGGGATGACGATGGCCAGTATTTTGACAACCAATCCCGCCACAAAAGTCAATATAACGGTTTCCCTCGACGTCCCAAACTTCAGCATTTTCTGCTTTGTCTGCAACGAAAGTTGCAGAGTAGGCGATTGCTTTTGCTACTGCCGTATCTCGTCTGTGTTCTAGGCTTTTATTTGTATGCATTTTTTACCTATGTCGAAATAATTTAGAAACCAGGGCAATACTGCCCTGGTGCTTTTTTTATTTGACTAATTAAGGAAGTAGATCGTTAACTTCCTCTACTAGTTCCTCCTGAAGTGCCTCCATGTCGTTTGAGTCCCCGGTAACGATGCTCTCCATTCCGTCATAAAGAACTTGGGTAATTGCTAGTCCGTTATCACCAGGATAAGCGATCCAATCAGCCAATAATCCAGACTGCTCAACTGCAGTATATTTATTTGGGTTTTGTGCATAGAAATCTGTTAATAGATCGTTAGCAGCTTTGTTTGGTGGAATATAACCAGTTGTCTCTGCAACTAGAGCTGCACCAATACCGGATGTAGCAAATTTCACAAATTTCCAAGCAGCAGCTATTTCCTCGTCAGATCCAGTTGACACCATCATTACAGAGTTCCCACCTGCTGGCAGGCTCTTTGGTGGTTGCCCCATGCCAGGATACTTACCTGTTTTTAGCTCAAAGTCACCTTTTGCGCGCTCAATTGCTCCAACTGCTGATGTTGACCAGAAATACATCGATACCTCACCAGAATTAAACGGTACACCTGCGTCTCCAGCAGATAGGTTAGGCATATCGCACTCGCGGAAAAGCTTTTTCATTTGTTCAAGTGCTGCTAGACCTGCTGCACCATCGAAATTAACCTTACCGTCTTTAAGAATTGGTTCGCCTTGGCTCCACATCAAGGCTTGGAAAAACCAATTACCTGTGACGCTCCAGCCCCACCACATAGGTGTTTTGTGACCATCTGCCATAAGGGTTTTGCAAGCTGAAATCACTTCGTCCCAAGTGGTCGGAAGCTCAGTTATTCCAACTGCTCTCAAATTATCCATATTATAGTAGCCAACTGGCAATGAAACAGAATATGGAAGGCCGTATACCTCACCGTTGAATGTACCCAAATCGAGCATCGCCTGGTGATAGCCATCTTTTGCAAAATCTGCTTCTTTAGCAATGAACGGTTCAAAAGACTGCGCAATGCCTTTTTCAACAAGAATTGCCTGTCTATTTAGTCCTTGGAAAGTAACATCTGGCAAATCACCAGCTACCGCTTCACGCAGTATTGTATTTGTACCGTCTTCATAGTTTTCATAAGTTGCCCTAAATTTTACTGTGATATCGGGGTGAGCCTTATTGAACTCTGGTATTAATCTTTCCATGGTAACATCGAAGAGAGAAGAATAAGCGTATCCGACTTCGATCTCTACTGCTTTAGCAGATGTCATCATGACACTACCTGCTAACGCAATTGCAGAAAGTTTAGTTAAGTTTTTCATCTTTACCTCCTTGGTTTTGAAGCCAAACTTTTCCCTATTTTATCTTGGCTCCGCGTTTAACCGACATATGACTTTGACGTCACGCCGGCATTCTTAATATATCTGATCCTATTTCATTCCTGTCATCGTAATTCCTTCGATAAAACGTCTCTGGGCCATTAGAAAAATTATAACTAGTGGAAGTACAATTACTGTTGTAGCTGCCATCATTGGCCCATACTCATTACCATCCATATCAGATTTAAACATTCGAAGTCCCAGTGGCGGTGTCATCAAATCTTTATTGCCTGTTATCACAACTCGTGGCCAATAATAATCATTCCAATGTGCAACCACAGAAAAAATACCAAATGCTAAGAGTGCTGGAATGGCAGTTGGAAGCATTACCTGCCATACTATAGAAAATTCGCTCATACCGTCCATCCTAGCTGCATCAATTAAGTCATCTGGTACGGTCATAAAAAATTGTCGCATCAAGAATATTCCAAATACTGAAATAGTCCATGGAATGATAAGTGCAGCGTAGCTGTTGGTGAGCCCAACCTTAGCGAGCATTATGTACAATGGTAATGCAATTGCATGAACCGGTATTAGTAGGCAAAATATTACTAATCCAAAAACAACATCTCTGCCCCAGAATTTTAGCTTTGAGAGAGCATATGCACATGGTAAAGCAACAATCACCTGAATTATAAAAATCGATACGGTCACGAAAACGCCGTTCAGCATGTAACGAACAAGTGGTGCTTCTTTAAATGCTGCCGTATAATTGTAAACAATTGGTCTCATTTGGCAATTTTCTTCAGCATTTCCTGCCTTAACACAGCGGCTATCTGTCATTATTTGCTGAGCGCCCACAAACCCCCCTGTATTTGTTTCGATTTCCGATGGGGATTTAAGAGAGTACGAAAGCATCAAATAAAAAGGTAAAAGAACCACAATTGCACCAGCTATCAAAACGCTGTGTTTTAAAAACTCACCTAACCATGTCGCTCTTGAAACCATCAGTAATGCACTCTCCTGTTGACAAAATAAACTTGGACAAGTGTCAGAATTAAGACAAATGCAAGAAATACAATTGTTATTGCAGACCCCATGCCTAAGAGATTTTGTCGAACGCCTTTTTCAAACATTGCATAAACCATCACATAGGTTGATTTAGATGGTCCACCCTCCGTTAATGCCTCAACAGTATCAAAAACTTGGAATGATCTTATGGATGATATTGTTATGACAAATACGTGTGTCGGACCCAGCATGGGCCAAGTCACTAGCTTAAAGCGTTCCCATGCGCTATCCGCTCCGTCCATGTGGGCCGCTTGGTATAATTCACGTGGCACCGAAGTTAGGCCTGCCAGATACAAAACCATATTAAAGCCAAAACCTTGCCAAATTCCAATAAAAGCAATAGTTCCCAAGGCATATTTTTTGTCTCCCAGCCATATCGGGAATCTATCCTCACACGATGACCCGAACCAACTTTGTAAAGGGTCTGCTCCATACCAGGCGCCGGATAAAAGGCCATAAATAAATTTCTTATCACACCCTGATCTAAGAATGTCATTAACTACGCCCATTATAGGATTCAATGCAAATTCCCAAACTATTGCCATAGCAAGCAATGTTGCCATGACCGGTAAAAAGAAAATTGCTTTGTACAATTCATTGCCGAATTTCAGACTGGATATTAAGAGGGCGGATCCTAGCCCCAGAGCCACAGAAATTGGAACGACTATTAGAACGTAGGTAAGCGATGCGCTAAACATTTTGGCATAACTTTTTCGAGAAAATAATTTCTCATAATTTTCTGTACCGATCCAATTAAATGAACTGTTTCCTAGGCTGTAGTCGGTCATGGAAAGTGTAGCTGCAACTAAAACAGGTAAAATCAAAAGTATAAACATTAGTATTAATGCAGGAGCAATAAACCAATAGTGCACTTTCGAGTTTTGCATTAAACTTTGCCCTCTCTTGTTGTATCGATCCTTTTGCCGTTTTCATCGAATACGAGATATTTATTTTGGTTTGCACCAAAAGAGACTGTTTCGCCAATTTTTGAAGAATTAGATTCCTGTGGTTCTGTCCGAATAACTACTTTTTGATTTATTGCACCAATATCTAGGTGCAGGAATACATCAGACCCAAGATTTTCTTTGTATGTTAATTTCCCTGTAAAAGAGGCTTTAGACGGGGACTGCAATATCAAATGTTCAGGTCGGATTCCTATTGATACAGACTGATTTTTAATGTTTTTCAGCGCGACTTTTATTTTTTGACCTAAACAACTAATTACACCTTTCTCATCGCAGGTCGCAGGTAAAATATTCATTTTAGGACTTCCAATAAATTCTGCCACTCTAATGTCGTTAGGATTTTCATAAACTTCGTCAGGTGGCCCTAATTGCAGCAAATCCCCGTCCATCATTACGGCTATCCGGTCAGACATCGTCAGTGCTTCAGCTTGATCATGGGTAACGTAGATAAAGGTAGCTTTTAATTCTCTATGCAGTTCTGAGAGTTCAGCACGCATGTGCACTCTTAAACTTGCATCTAGGTTCGACAACGGTTCATCCATGAGGAAAGCTGCAGGGTTTCTTACCATTGCTCGTCCAAGCGCAACTCTCTGTCTTTGACCTCCAGATAATTGTCCTGGTTTTCGATTTAGAAGTGGTTCTATTTTTAAAATCTCTGCTACTTTCTGCACTTCTGACGAAATAGCCAACATTTTTTTTCTACGCTCCGGCATGAGATGTCCAAATAATGGTACTCTTTCTAGAGCTGATAAATCTCGCAGTTTTAATGGTGTCAGAAGATTTTGGTGAACGGTTAGATGTGGATAAAGAGCATAAGATTGAAATACCATCGCTAAATCACGTTGGCTTGGCCTTGTTTCGTTAACAATGTTGCCGTCGATGAATACATCGCCAGTTGATTGTTTTTCTAGTCCGGCAATTATTCGGAGCGTGGTTGATTTCCCACAACCTGACGGTCCCACAAGCGTCAGAAATTCACCATCTGCAATATCAAGGTTTACATCATTTAATACACTTTGCGAACCATATGCTTTAGTGACACTTTGAAGTGTTATTCCTGCCAAATTGTCTCCCCCCAGATTTCACTTAGCTGTAATTTGTAAGTGTAGAACCACACCGCACCGTAATTTTGACGCGGCGTCATTTTGATTCGACTCATAGGTTGCAATTGTATCAATTATTTGTAAAGTCAGATAAAATTGGATTTAATATCAGGAAAATCTATATTGATACCATATCGGCATTTAATTTACACTCTTGCAGTCGCCGAACACGGAAGCGTTCAGGCGGCATCTAATCTCATTTCAATATCACAACCTGCGCTTAGTGCTGCAATTCAAAGGGTTGAGCAGAACTACGGATTAAAAATATTTCTTCGTGATAGACCAAATAAATTAGTCCTGACACCAGATGGAAAGCGATTTATTGCCAGAGCAAAAGTACTTATTGAAGGTGCTGAAGAGTTTGAAGACAATATTAGAAACTTAAGTAATACGATAAATGGTACTATTCAGTTGGGCTGTTTTACCCCGACCGCCGCTTTCATTATCCCACTTATTTTACAAGCCTTAAAAGATAGGGCTTTAGATATATCACTGGAAGTACATGAAGCTGATCTGGGTGAACTGAACACCATGTTGTCGCAAGGAAGTATAGATTTGGCATTGGCCTATAACATGTCGCCAAGTCCTTCTATTGAATTTGAAACTCTTATAGAGGCAAAGCCTTACGTATTATTGTCAAAAAAAGATCCTCTTGCTTCAAAACAGGCTGTCTCTTTAACGGAGTTAGTGGACATGGATATGGTCTCACTCAGTTTGCCAATTACTCAGCAATTCTTTTTATCTTTTTTTTCGAAGTTTAATCTTCGGCCAAAAGTACGGTATCAAACTAAATCGTACGAACTTGCCCGAAGTTTAGTTGCAGCTGGAGAGGGATACGCAATATTTATAATGAGGCCGCTCTTTGAGCGTGCTTACGATGGCAATGAGTTAGTTTATATGCCCTTAGTGGAAGACGTACCAGCCGCCCAGTATGGTATTGCAATGACAAATAGGGCCATACCCACTAAGTTGATAGATACTTTCACCACTGTTTGCCGAGAGACACTAGGAGAAAATCGTGCAGCTGATCAATTTTTTATTAAACCTTGATTTTTTTATGAATGCCAAGATAGTTTTTTCTTAAATTTTGGCTGCCGGTAAACTTCCTTTAAAATCAGTTCAACTAATTCAAATTGTGTCTCACCATTTACGTCCTCAAAATATAAATGACTTGGCCACGGCTCATTCACATAATTATTTTTGGGTAGATCTATTCCCTCGCAGACTTCCCTAATTGCAGAAACATACGATGCAGCTGCGGTACTTAAAAGGGTCTTTGCTAATTCAAGGTTTTCGATACTATTCCTATCAACCTCAGCAGACCCAATCCCAGTTGTTAACGGAATGTTTCTCGTTAACGATTGTTTTTTATAAAAACTAACATCAACCTTGTCGGCCTCAAGGCGCATCATGAATTTGCGACAAACACTGAATTTGATATCTGTTAATTCTTCAAGGTCTACTTTTGCAATGTTACTAGCTCGGCTGGGTTTGCGGCGTGATCCTCTTGTTTTTTTTGCAACATTAGCAACGTGATCTCCGCGGTAGTTACAGTCAAAAACTCGGTCATTCCATAAATTTCCATAATCCATGCGCTGTATCGATCTTATGGACATAGATTTGCAATTTTCGGGACCAATAAAAAATGGGGATCCAGAGGCATCGGATAGCTCGACCCAACCATTTGGGAAAACGGTCAAATGATGTTCTATCCAAGGTATTAAAATTTCGTCAGCCAAATGGTCTAGCAATTTGTTTACATGTTCAGGGTCGTTGACCACATCAGCGAGTAGGGGTTCTTGACCATAAATATCAGCTGCCAAACTATAAGGAGCAGAGATTTGCAGCAAGGGATCCATACCGGTTAATTCTTCAGTAACCCTTAAAATGTCATCTACAATTTTAGGAATGCCGCTCTCAAAGTCAGGTGTACTTAATAAAAAGCAGTTTTCTCTATTTATAAGGGGTTCATCCGGGTCTGATCCAGGTGGAAATTTGTCTGGATACATCATTTTTTGACCAACTGCTTCACATGAAAACGCGTAAAGTGCCCAAGTCATGTAAAGTTTTTTGACACCTAACAGTCTACCAACCGTCAAGTTTGCTCGAACGTATCTATATGGATCCGTACAGTAATACTCTTTTGACTGTACCCCATAAAGATCGTTCAGAATGGACAAAGCTAACATATGAACTGATGCTGTAGAGTGGATCTCATCACTCGGTGCGAGGATTGAAAAGTTTTTGTCAAATTCTCCTAAAAGCGCCGCATCAAATATTCCTTGCATAGTTTCGCGACTTTTGGCGTCGCCCGACTGCCAACTTGATAGTAATTGTAATCCATTTGGATAAAAGTAGTCTTCAATCATTACCATTAAATTGCCTTAACTTCTCACACATTAAAGTATCATATTTATTCTAAATAGTTTTCGCGCCGATAAAGTCCTTTCACATAACTAATCTTAATGGGTGTAGTATATAGACCCATTTTGGAAAATTTATTAAGCCCAATTTTTATGATTCAGAATGGTTTGTCCTAAATGACGACAAGACCGAAAACATTTTGCAGAAAAAATAATCCAATAAAACAAACTAGACCTGAGACGATTGGTGTAACGATCCAGCCAATTATAATTTTTCCAAGAACATGCCATTTTACAGCAGTAACCCCTTGCAAAATTGAGATGCCAAATATTGCACCGACGACTGCTTGCGAACTTGATACTGGAACCAAGGGGATCGTAGGGAGGCCATATCTTAATAATAAGGATTCAAGTCCTTGAGAAGCGAAAATAAACAATACTATGGAGTGAGATACTACTGCAATTAAGGCGGAAGTTGACGATAACTGTCCCAAATCACTACCTACCGTTAACATAACCTTTTTAGAATAGGTGCATACGCCAAACGCGATAGCCAACCCGCCAATAAGAAATAATTGTTGTGTAGATGAAAAGTAGAACGATCCAATTGTTAAGTCAGGTAAAGGTTGTACAGGTATAAAAACACCTATGACATTGGCTATGTTATTAGCACCTAAAGAATAGGCTCCTAATGCACCAGCAAAAACAAGAGCAATTCGCTTGTACGCGTCTGAGCGTATCAAGCTCAATCCTATCCTTCTGCCAAAATATTTTGATATCTTTAGCAAAATTATTGCGATTACAGCTGCTAACAATGGACAAATAATCCAAGTGCTCAGAATTTTTGTTAGTGTAGCGGTATCAGTTGCTTGGTTTGAAAAAGCGTTCCACCCAATAATAGCTCCAACAATTGCTTGAGATGTTGAAACTGGCAGTCCAGACTTTGTCATTACAAATACCGAGAAACCTGCCGATAATGCAGTCATAAAAGCACCCGGTAGCGCACTAATAGCCCCCAATTTTCCCAGTGTGTGCGAGGTTCCGCCTCCAGAAATTACTGCGCCAAGAATTACAAAAATAGAACAAATAATTGCGGCATTTCGCCAACTAACCATTTTTGTTCCAACTGCAGTTCCAAAAACGTTGGCGGCATCATTAGCACCAAGAGCCCATCCCAGAAACAAACCACTGGATAAGAATAGTAAAATGAGAGGGTCAATCACAATTACGTCAATCTTTTGATCGCGTAAATTGACAGTCTATCAGCAACATCCTCTGCATGATCTGCAATTCCGTCTATAGCATTTACAAAATCGCGAAGATGTAGCTTTTCTACCATTTTAATTTTTGACTCAAAAATTTGCACCTTAAGATCACTGCTAACTTTATCTGCTTCTTTCTCGTAAAGAGTGATTTTAATATTATGAGATGGCACAGCGTGAGGGTTTCTAAAAAATGCTCTGCAACTAAGTGCCAATTCATCAACTGCTTTTATTACCATATTGGTTAGTCGTTTGTATCCATTTGTAAATTGTTCGTGGATAACTGGTTTTTCAATATAAAAAGCCCAGAGTGAGCTCTGGAATAATGTCAAAACATCATCAGCAGTTTCTATCAAACCTAGTACGTCACCACGGGAGTCGGGAATAAGTATATTTTTATATAGGCTTTGCTCTATATCACGTCGTAGCCCGTCTGCTTGAGTTTCTAAATCGCCTACTGTTTCTAAACGCTCTTTGAACTCTTCCGACGCGCCCTCACGTAGGTAACCTCTTACCGCGAGTCTATATATTACAGAAGCTTCCGCTAGTTTATCAAAGAATTGATCAATCTTGCCCTCTAATTCGTTAGTTCGCTTGAACAAGCTAAAATTTTCAAACATTATAATTATCCACGTTACCTCAAGAATTCAGAAACTTCTCAAATCAATAGAAATGGGTTTCCATTTAGACAGATAAAGCATAAAGTGGGTTCATATTATAGACCCAATTATATCAAAATTTATACCCAATTAGAGATTTCGAATGCCTAAGTCTGCCAGTGGAGCGCTTTTATCAACAGTTGAAATTGATAAAACTTTAAAAACTCCATTATATAAACAATTAGAGAATTTCTTCAGAAGTCAAATACTTGAAGGTATTTTGAAACCTACCCAAAAACTTCCATCTTCTCGAGAATTAGCCGGAGATTTGGGGATTTCTAGGATAACTGTCAAATCTGTCTATGAGCAATTGCTAGCTGAGGGGTATTTGAAATCCAGAACTGGTTCTGGTACGTTTGTGAGTGACGATCTTGAATTTTTTAGTTTTAAAAAATTAAAAGCTGCCATGGTTAAGCCTGCAGATGTGGAAGGTAAATTGCCCGATAGGGTAGACCCTATTAATTCATCACAAGCTACAATAAGGTATGGTAAGATTGCACCATTTAGGCCTGGATTGCCTGCGCTTGATAAGTTTCCAGTAAAGAGTTGGAACAAATATGTATTCAATGCAATGTCGGCCAGTGATCGGTATAATTTAGGCTATGGAAGCTTAAACGGCTCACAAGATTTAAGAAAATCTATCGCCCAGCACCTTGCTGACGCCAGAGGCCTCAGGGTCGATGCCGATCAAATAGTGATAACGTCGGGTGCCCAACAAGCGTTTGTTCTAATTTCTTTTGCGCTTTTACAATCTGGGGATACTGTTTGGTACGAAAACCCAGGTCATATTGCTGGGCGGGATGTTATGACAGCTATGGGTGCAAGTGTCATGCCCGTACCCATCGACCCTGAAGGTTTAGACTTAAATTATGCTAAAAGAACCTTTGAGGTTCCAAAATTGATTTTTGCCACACCTTCACATCAGCACCCGTTAGGTGTAACTATGAGTTTGGCCCGCAGACTGGCGTTGCTAAAATTTGCCAGCAACAATAATTCGTGGATTATTGAGGATGATTACGACAGTGAGTTTCGATATCGTGGCCGCCCATTACCCGCGCTCAGTGCTTTGGATGAAGAACGGCGAGTATTTTACGTCGGGACATTTTCAAAAGCTTTGTGTTCTGCTGTGAGGCTCGGTTATGTGGTCGTTCCTGAGTGGCTGATTGAAACCTTTGCCAAAGCTATGAATTTGTTGGGACAAAACGCTTCTCCTATTACAGAAGTAGCGCTTGCTCAATTTATTAACGATGGGCGTTTTGCCGAGCATATAAGAAAGATGCGGCGTCTTTATCGAGATAGGAGAGATACTCTTATTGAGTGTTTAAGCGAAAGCTGCTCTGATGTTTTAAGCTTCAAAAGTAGTGATGCCGGGATGCACATCATTGCTGATTTAAAAAGTGGTATAGACGATGAAATTGCATATAGGGCTTTGTTAAATAATGGAATAGAAAGTTTACCCCTATCAGTATACTGCTTGGCGCCTATCGAGAGATCAGCTTTAATTCTTGGTTTCTCTGGTGTGCAGCGAAAACGTATGCCAAAATTAGTAAAAAAAATGGCACAAATATTAAGTACTATTCACTGAGATGTGCTTGTCCACTAATGATAGAAAATCCCTGATTACCCGAACATTACTACGTTGCTTGAGAAACGCAACGGTTTCGTTCATTATTAAATTATCACCCTGAATATTGACTTTCATCACCCTAGTATCTGCCACAAATTCGGCCTCAGAGACAAAACCAATACCTGCGCCTGACGCAACTAATTCTCTCATAGCCTCACGGCCCTCGACTTCTATTATTGGCTTAAGATTTACTCCCTGTATTTTAGCTTCCTTTTCAATTATTTTCCGGGTGTTGGACCCCTTTTCCCTGAAAATTATTGGGAGTTTTGTTAAATCCACCATTTTGAGTATTTTTTTACCTGTGTCGAAATACTCGGGTTGGCCAAACACAATAATCTTACTACTTCCGAGGAACTTCATACCAATATCTAATTTTTTGCTTAGGTTAGGCATGATCCCAATTTCTGAATTAAATGATCTAAGTGTATTTTCAACTTCTTCAGAGTTTCCGGATCTGAGAATAACCTTTACTTTTGGATATTTCTTTCGGAACGCGGCTAAAATATTAAGTACGTGCGATGCAGAATCTGCAATAATTCTAATACTCCCTGCTAATTCTTGCCCGCTCTCCGAAATATAATCTTCAATTTGTTGTTCTACTTCGAACAGTTGCTTTGTTAGTAATAGGATTTTTTTACCCTCATCGGTGAGCGTAATCTTTTTATTTTGCCGTCTAATTAGGAGAGTATCATAATTTTGTTCTAATTTTTTTACTTGTTCCGATACAGCTGGTTGGCTGATTTTGAGCCTCTCAGCCGCAACCGAAAAGCTGCCATAGATAGCAACGAAATGAAATGCTCTTAATTGACTATGTCTCAACCTTGTACCACAACTTAATTATAGGCTTATCTTATACATATATAAGTATTATCAATTTTACATATATATGTCTCAAAAGTAATAATTAGTACAGGTATAAAAACGGAGCTATTTTATGTCCTTGGAGAAGCCAAATATAGAAGCGCCAAGATTAGGTGAACCTTTTCTTTTAACTCCTGGCCCACTTACAACTTCTTATGATGCTAAGGCTGCTATGCTAAAAGATTGGGGGAGTTGGGACGGGGATTTTCGGAAAATGACCCAAAAAATGAGAGACCGGCTAATACAAATGTTAGGGAACGGCAATGAAAGTTTTGATTGTGTTCCTATGCAAGGAAGTGGATCTTTTTCAGTGGAGGCAATGCTCGGTTCATTTGTTCCAAAGACCGGTAAAGTACTAGTTTTGTCAAATGGTGCGTATGGTCAACGAGCGGCAAAGACTTTAAATTACCTTAAACGTGAGTGTATTGTTTTAGACAAAGGGGATTATCTTCCGCCGCGTGGTGAAGAAGTTTCTCAAATTCTTAGTAACGACTCAGAAATTACTCATGTGGTTGCAGTACATTGTGAAACGAGTTCTGGTATTCTTAATCCAATAGAGGAAATATCAGCCGCCACATATAAGGCGGGGAGAAAGCTACTTGTAGATAGTATGTCTGCATTTGGCGCAATTCCAGTAGAACCTGATAAAATAAAATATGAGGCGATAGTATCTTCGGCTAACAAATGCATCGAGGGTGTGCCAGGCTTTGGTTTTATTCTCGCTCGAAAGTCTGCTTTAGAAGCGGCGAAAGGGAATAGCCATTCTCTTTGCTTAGATCTTCATGATCAGTGGTCTCACATGAATAAAACTGGGCAATGGCGTTACACGCCGCCAACACATGCTTTAGCTGCGTTTTTAGTGGCCCTAGAGGCTCACCGCAAAGAAGGTGGGGTCAGTGGGCGAGGCGCTAGGTATACTAAAAATCGAGATACTCTGGTGACCGGGATGAGATCAATTGGATTTGAGACTCTTTTAAGTCAACGCTGGCTGTCACCAATAATCGTCACTTTTTTCTGCCCAAAAGACCCTCTTTTTGATTTTACTCAATTTTATGATTTGATGAAATCACAAGGGTTTATTATCTATCCAGGAAAACTTACTGTAGTCGAGAGCTTCAGAATTGGTTGTATTGGGCAAATGGATGACCAAACTATGCTGAAAGTCGTGGATGCGGCAAACGAAAGCCTTCAAAAAATGGGGGTTACTGATGCCTCGCCTCCAACTAAAGCTTTGGAAGAAAGAAAGTTGCTTCAGTCTTAATTTTAATTATCTAAAAAGGAATTTTTATGACACTTGCACCCCATGTAATTGCTAACGAAAGAACATATTCAATGCCAAAAAGGTGTGCAATCGCAATCTGCCTGGATGGTTGTGAGCCAGAATACTTGGAAGTAGCGATAGGTGAAGGATTAATGCCAAATTTAAAGATGATGCGTGAAACAGGTACAGACCGCATTGCTCATTCTGTTATCCCTAGTTTTACAAACCCTAATAATTTGTCGATTGCTACTGGGCGTCCCCCTAAAGTGCATGGAATATGCGGTAATTATCTCTTTGACCCAGATACTGGAGAAGAGGTGATGATGAACGATGTGCGTTTCCTACGAGCGCCAACGTTATTTTCTAAGTTTTATGAAGCAGGAGCACGTGTTGCAATGGTTACAGCGAAAGATAAGCTTCGTGCTTTGTTAAGCGCTGGCTTAAAATTTGATGAGGGTCGTGCTATTGCATTTTCTGCTGAGCGCGCAGATGAAACATCTATGGCCAATAACGGGGTTGAAAATGCTAGTGAGTGGTTGGGGATGCCTGTTCCAGAAGTGTATTCGGCAGAATTATCAGAGTTTGTTTTTGCTGCTGGTATTAAAATTCTGAATGAACTGAAACCAGACATTATGTATTTATCAACAACAGATTACGTGCAACATAAATTTTCTCCACAAGAGCAGGGAGCCAAAGACTTTTATGCAATGTTCGACCGCTACTTAGGCGAATTACAAAAATTCGATGCGGCAATAGTAGTCACAGCAGATCATGGAATGAAGCCTAAGCATGACAATAATAAGGAGCCAGCGGTCATTTACATGCAAGATAAGATGGATGAATGGCTAGGCATTGGACAGGCGAGAGTTATTTTGCCAATAACTGATCCTTATGTTGTTCATCATGGCGCCCTTGGCTCTTTTGCGACGGCATACTTACCCGATAACTGCGATATTAATAGTCTAATCAATAAAATTGCTTCCTGCCCGGAAATTTTACAGGTTATTAGCAAAGAAGAGGCTATTGCCACTTACGATTTGCCAGGCGACCGAATTGGCGATATAGTTATGATCTCCACTGAAAACCTTACAATAGGGACAAGTGAGGATCGGCATGATCTTGCAGCATTAAAAGAACCACTTAGATCCCATGGTGGTTTAACGGAGCAGGAAGTACCATTTATCGTAAATAAGGTTATGGATTTACCGAGCGCTCCTGAACTGAGAAATTTTGATGCATTTTTCTACGCAACACAAGCAGCAGCTTCATAAAGGAACCTAAGAAATGGAAAAAAAAGATATACGCCATGAGGGAATGCGTATCGGCGGAGAAAAAGTCGTTACAGAAAAAGTCATTGAAGTGAGATACCCATATACAAACGAGGTGGTCGGCACGGTACCTGCTGGCACTTCGGAACATGCCGCCAAAGCATTTAAAATAGCCTCAGATTATAAGCCCTCACTTAGTAGATATAAGCGTAGTCAAATTCTTCGAAGAACTGGTGAATTAATTGGCGAAAGACAAGAGTATCTAGCCAAGTGGCTAACTCTGGAGTTAGGCATATGCCATCAGCATGCAATTTATGAAACAAAACGTGCGCAAGACGTGTACCAATTCGCAGCAGCACAAGCAATGAATGATGATGGGCAAATATTTTCCTGTGACTTAACGCATAATGGTAAAGAGCGAAAAATTTTCACAAAGAGAGAGCCTGTACGTTCAATAAGTGCTATTACACCATTTAATCATCCACTGAACATGGTAAGTCATAAAATAGCTCCTTCTATCGCTACTAATAACTGCATGGTATGTAAGCCAACTGAACTTACACCGCTCACAGCAATAACCCTAGCTGATATTCTTTATGAGGCAGGGTTACCTCCAGAAATGTTTCAGATTGTAACTGGGCTTCCAGAGGATATTGGTGAGGAAATGATGCTCAATGAACACATTGATATTATAACTTTTACTGGTGGCGTGCCAGTCGGTAAGTTGATAGCATCCAAAGCTGGATATAAAAGGCAAGCTCTTGAGCTTGGTGGCAACGATCCATTGATTGTTTGTAATGATCTTTCAGGAAGTGATTTGGAAAAGGCGGCTACAATTGCTGTAGCAGGCGCTACTGGGAATTCTGGTCAACGGTGTACAGCCATAAAGCGCATTTTAGTGCAAGAAAGTGTAGCTGATGTTTTTGTTCCACTTGTTCTCGAAAAAGCGAAGAAAATTAAATATGGAGATCCCCAAGATCCGAACACTGAGTTAGGCTGTGTGATCCATGAACAAGCAGCTGAATTATTTGAAAAAAGAGTAATTCAGGCTGAGAAGGAGGGGGCTGAGATATTGTATCATCCAGGTAGAAGAGGCGCTCTTTTACCTCCGATAGTTGTTGATAAGGTTCCTCACGACAGTGAGTTGGTTATGGAAGAAACCTTTGGCCCTATAATCCCCATTGTTAGAGTTCCCGATATAGATGAAGAAGTTATAAGTATATCAAACAGTACACAGTTTGGATTGTCCTCTGGAGTATGCACGAATGACTTAAATAGAGCGATCACATACATTAATAGCTTGGATGTGGGTACATGTAATATTTGGGAACAGCCTGGTTATAGGATTGAAATGTCACCTTTTGGTGGAATTAAGGATAGCGGCAATGCTGTTAAAGAAGGAGTAATAGAAGCAATGCGGTTTTTCACAAATGTAAAAACATATTCATTGCCATGGCCAGAGTAATTATTAATTTAGATCTTAAGCCGTCTAATCCTATATGTTCTCCGTCATTAAAAATTTAATAAAAGAAAGACAAAACAAAGCAATTTTAGGAATGTAAATTGGTTAGCCACATCTTTCCCAGGCATACACAGGATAAATTGCCAATAGCTTTTGGAGGCGAAGGTTGCTTTCTTTTTGACGAAACTGGTAAGAAATACTTAGATGCCTCAGGTGGTGCCGCTGTTTCTTGTTTAGGTCATTCGCATCCTAAAATAATTAGTGCACTTCATAAACAGTTGGATAGCTTGGCATACGCACACACTTCTTTTTTTACTTCTGAACCTGCCGAGACATTGGCAACAAAATTGATCTCTAATGCACCTGGTGATTTAAGCCAAGTTTATCTGGTTTCAGGCGGTTCAGAGGCAATAGAGGCTGCTTTGAAATTGGCCAGGCAATATTTCCTCGAAACTGGTCAGCCTTGTAGAAAAGATGTTATTGCAAGGCGACAAAGCTACCATGGAAATACGCTTGGCGCATTGGCGGTAGGTGGGAATGAATGGAGACGTTCACAATTTGCACCCTTGTTGATTGATACGCATCATATAGCACCTTGCTACGCCTACCGAGAAAAGTATGATTATGAAACTGATTTCGAATTTGGGCAGCGTGTAGCTAATGAATTGGAACATAAGATTGAAGAGCTTGGTTCTCAAAACGTAATGGCATTTGTGGCGGAACCTGTTGTTGGCGCAACTTTAGGCGCCGTTCCGGCGGTTGATGGATATTTTAAAACCATCCGAGAAATTTGTAATCATAATGGCGTTCTCCTAATTTTAGACGAAGTGATGTGTGGTATGGGGCGTACTGGGACACTGTTCGCTTATGAACAGGAATCGATAGCCCCTGATATTGTTTGCGTAGCAAAAGGTCTCGGTGCTGGTTATCAGCCAATAGGAGCTACTATTTGTACTGATAAAATCTACTCAGCAATTAAAGATGGTTCTGGGTTTTTTCAACATGGTCATACCTATATTGGGCATCCCTTGGCGGCGGCTGCAGCTAATGCAGTTTTGGACGTTTTGCTTGAAGACAACATTTTAGAAAAGGTTTCAGGTCTAGGGGCTCACCTTGAACAGTCATTATATACTGAGCTTGGCCAACACTCTCACGTTGGTGATATTCGGGGCAGAGGATTATTTTATGGGTTGGAGATCGTTAAAGATAAAAAAACTAAAGAGCCATTTTATTCTTCTGATAATTTAGCAAGGAGGATTAAATTGATTGCAAAAAATAGGGGTCTATTATGTTATCCTATGTCTGGTACGGCTGATGGGAAAATAGGTGATCACGTACTATTAGCGCCCCCCTATATTATTAATGAAGACGAAATCCAAAGTGTCACAACCTTACTTGCCGAAAGTATAGAAGAAGCACTAGGCTGTATCAAAGGATAAGCACAGTGCATGAGATACTAAAATTAATAATTTACACGAGTTAGGTGGTCTAATTTTTTGCAATATTCTTATTTGGATCATAAAAAGGTAAATCAACGACCCGCGCGGCAAATGATCCATTTGGGGTATCAATATCTAGTTTTACGCCCACACCGTTGTATTCAATGGACACCATTGCAAGAGCTATATTCTTCATGAGCCTAGGTGAGTAGATGGCTGATGTTACTTTTCCTACTTTTTGCTCATCCTTTCTGATCGTCCAAAACTGAGTATTGGGGCCTGAAAGAGGATCACATTCAAGTGCAAGGCCAACCTGTTTTACTTTCACGCCCTGAGTTTTGATTTTTAGAAGTGCTTGTTTCCCAACAAACTTGTGAGGCGACTTAAGATCAACAAGCCTATCAAGCCTTAACTCGAACGGGTTTGTGGTAATATCTGCATCGGCATGATAAGATAACATACCTCCTTCAATTCGTCTTATTGATGATGTATGCCCTGGCTTAAGTCCCATAGGTTCTCCGATTGACATTATGTGATCCCAAAGCTCATTTCCCTGCGTTTGATCTGTCAGGAAGATCTCGTATCCAAGTTCGCTAGACCAGCCTGTACGTGAAACAATTAACGAAATACCTTTCCACTTATACTCTCGATGCCAATAATATTTGAGGTCTAAGATGCTATCACCAAATAATTGCACCATAATGTCGCGTGACTTTGGACCTTGTAATTGCAGGGGTGAAGCATCTGGTTCAAAAATATTAACATCAAAGTCAGTGTTTACTGCGACACCCTGGGCCCATAATAAAATGTCACTATCTGCCAAAGAAATCCAAAAACGATCTTCTGCTAGGCGTAAAAGAACGGGATCGTTCAAAAGCCCACCATCTTCATTTGTGATTAGTATGTACTTACATTGACCAACCTTCATTTTAGATAGGTCACGGGGCGTTAAAAATTGTACAAATTCTGCTGCGTCAGGTCCCGAAATTTCCACTTGTCTTTCAACGGAAACATCGCAGAGGATTGCGTCATTAACTAGGTTCCAGAAATTCTCTTCTGGGTCTCCAAAGTCTCTGGGTATATACATGTGGTTGTAAACAGAAAATCCTGTAGCACCCCAATTTACAGTTGCGTCAAAGAAGGGCGATTTACGGATTTGAGTCCCAAATCCGAAGTCATTAATTTTTTTCATGGAGGTCTCTCAAGGGTGTTGGGTCGTGGTGTAGCGTTTTTTTAGTTATAGTTAACTTACACCGACAATTATTCTGTATTTTGCATTAATCAACCAAAATATTTTATTAAGCTGAATGGAGGGTCTAATTTAAGATTTACTTCTTTTTATTTGACCCAAGAAGCGGTTCTTTCGTCCAATAACTCTTCGTTTAATTCCAAATAACATTTTTATGAGAAATGCTTTTGAAATTTTGGCTATTTCGTAGATTGGTTCTAAGTAAAGATCGGTTATTTTACCTTCTTTTCCGCTATCATAAGCGTCAAGTCCAAACACAACTTCCCCCTTGTTTTGCGATAAGTGGAGTGATCCGAATATCCAATCCCATATTGCCAATGCCGCACCAAAATTTTTATCATAATGCTCTTCTGCAATTGAGTGATGTACTTGATGCTGTGACGGTGAAATTAAAACATGTTCCAGCCATTTCCAATATGAAATATCTATATGGCTGTGGCGCAGATTCGATCCCGTAGCGTGGAAAAAGAATACAAGAATGTTTACGCCAACAACTGTATAAAGATCTACCGCAGTGCCGAAAAAAAACAAAAACGTTGGAATAACTGTTCCTTGAGCTAAGATACTGCGTAGAGAAAATAATACTCCTTCTAATGGGTGTACCCTATAAACGGTAATTGGAGTCATAGTTTTAGCTGAATGATGCACCTTGTGGATTGCCCAAAGAAGAGGAATTTTATGCATCCATCGGTGGACGAAATATTTTGAGAAATCATCAACTATAAAAAGTGAGATCGTAAACAGTCCAATTATCACACCCGAAGGAGTGTTTACGAATAAATTCTGATTAAAGAATTCAACGCTGTGTAAGAACAGATATATCGCGGTAGATATAGCGACTTGTGAAATCAATAAAGGTGAAACGAAAAAGGTAAATATCCTATTTATCAAAAAGAGCTTATAATCGGCTTTTGCAGATCCAGACCAGATAATTTTTTTGTCAAATATTTTCTTGAGAGCATTATTTAGTGATTGACGCTTGATTAAAATTAGCCACAGAAATGCTAATAATACGGATAGTATTAAGTAACCAGTAAATACCCGCTTTTTCGGGTTTACAAAGTCGGATAAAAAAAAGTCGAGAAGGTTAATATCATCCATATTTGGCTATCAATTTGGCTATGGTGAGAGCATATAAAACGCCCTCACCATTACTTTGTATATTAATCAGTTTCCGCACTACTAGCAGAATCTAACTTGTCTGACAGTGCTTGCAGATCACCTAATCCGTCATTTACACGAGACTTCACACCAAATGTATCAACCATCATTTGCTGTATGTTAAGCATGTGTAACTGATAATCAGACCAAGATCTTTTACGGTCCATAACGAAATTACCATTAGCGTCCATGCCGGTAACATAAGTGTTATTTAATGTTACAGGCCCAAAACCCATGAGATCATTCATTTTTGTAGCGGTTGCTCCAAGGTTGCTCTTACCAGATTGCATAGCCATGGCAAAACCTTTCAACTCGCCCCAATGTTTTGCATAAGCTCGGTAAGCTTTATTCAAATCATCACCACTTAAATCTTTCATTTTGTTTATATCTTTATACACCGAACCCGCATATTTGAATACCGCTTCTGCGAGAACCTTTTCCCAATTCTCTTCGATAGATGCGGCGTATGACTTGAGCTGAGATCGCTCACTATCAGAAAGAGCATCTCCAGCCGCAGCTGTTATTAGTTTACGGCCATCAAGAAAGGCATTGTAGATAGTATTTGTGTAATTTGTAGATTTGGTTCCTGATCTATCAAACGCCGCAGCGTAATACGTTGGTCCAAACACGTATTCTGATTTTAGGTCAACCATGCCGTCACCATTTTTGTCGGCGACACCTTGGTTTTTCATTTTTGCGATTTCGTAAACTTTATTTGGATCGAACCCGTGCTGATGAGCAGCAGCTCCCCAATATCCGAATGCCTCATCCCAAGAATGCTCTTTCCCGGTGTAATGAGCTCCATCTTTGTATGGTTTATTATTAGGCTTTTTCTCAGCGCTGAGTTTCTCATCGAGGTAATTATCTACAGCCTGATTGTACGCCATTGCTCCCATGGTATACTTTGAGATTAATTGCGCCCAGTCGTAACCAGTCTCCGCATCAAAGCCTTTATTAGCTTTTGCTGCCATACTTATCATATTGTATGCCACATCTTTTCCAGACATATTACCGGGCCATGCGGGCATTGCTCCGTCGTAAAACTTACCAGAAATATTCTTGCCTTTTGAAATTTGGTGCAAAGACGTCTGTTTTATTTTAAAACCGTCTTTAGATTTTGGAGCAATTATTGGAAGGTCTTCATCTGAACCGTTAAAGTATGAAAGCATTTGTGCTTCAAGAGCAGCAGCGTTACCACCACCGTTTCCCTTGCCGGCTAATTTTTTAGGCTTTGCTCTAGCACATGTCTTGCAGCTTGACCTGAGTAAGAGACGGTATTCGTTTTGTCTCCAGAATAACCATTAAGCGTTACTGGAAATGGACCATATCCATCAGAAAGTGCCATAGAGCCGGTTAGTGCTACTGCAACAATTGCTGTGGTCATATTGAGCTTTTTCATAATCATCGATTTCTCCTATTTTGACGAAAACAGTAAAACTGACTATTTCTATCAACATTATTATCTACTTTGTCAATAAACCTGATAAAAATAGTCAGGATTGACATTCCTGATTAAATAAATCAAGAATTAATTCAGCCAGCTCGAATCTTTGCAAGCAACTCTCCACAATTAAAACGAGGGACACAAAAGATGGATAGTTGGGACCAAAATGAAGAAGAGCCTGTCACAGATTTTCAGGAAGTGCTGAGTATTTTCAGTGCGTTAGGTGGATCAGAAGTATGGCAATTAGAGTGGCTAATTGACCGAGTTGAAGACAGAGATTGGGGTATGTCATGGCTTTAAATATTGTAGACAACGTAAAAAATGATGATATTGCACTAGGCGACGTTGTGGTTGAAGAAGTGCCGACTTACGATGCATTAGAACTTACTAATGGCGGTAAAGTGGCCACCATAACGCTAGCAGGCAAGCATTACACACTACGAATCACAAAAGCTATCAAGCTGATTTTGACAAAATGAGAACACCTGAGATATCTCGGGGTGGAGCTCCAGTTGGGTTTTTGTCGGAGCTGGGGCCGATAGAATCTACCGCAATAACCTATCTCCGCTTATGGTGCCAAAGTTTGGAAGCGCAGACTGCGATTGCAAGAGACTTCCAGATCGTTTTTGGCTCTGCAAGGGGAACGGAAATAACGCAGAGCTTTGAGGCTCTTTGTAGGCTGTGCGTCGAGAATGGTAGGCGTCCATTAATGAGACATGGTTTGGACTGCAAATGTTTCGGAGCTGATGAATCTTGTTTTGCTAATTTCATAGGGTATGCATCAGAAGGTGCTCGTGAGGATGCCCTTATGATAGCCATGACCATAGTTGAACCTGAAAAAGCTCATATATTAGCAGCTTTGGCAGAAGATTTTGGACTTGCACTTAGAGATATTACGTCAAAATGTCGATTATCTAATTCTGCATTTGATGGACAAACCCTGCACTGACTCTTCAGATAATTAACCTAGTGTTATTTAATCTGGGTCTGAATTCCTGCCACAACCCAATATACCTCATCTGATACTGAGGCTATCTTCTGGTTCATAAAGCCTGCGTTATCTCTGAATTCTCTTGCTAATGCATTGTCGGGAACAATTCCGGTCCCAACTTCGTTACTGACGAGTACAATATTCGCATTTGAATTTTTTAATGAATTAGCCAGTTCATCGATTTCTCTCTCCAAATCACTTTTCTTTAATAGATGATTTGATAGCCAAAGCGTTAGGCAATCTACCAAAATGGGCTTATTTGATCCAATTTTTTGGATCTCATCGGCCAAGTTGAGTGGAGTAAAGAGTGTAGACCAGCTTTCGTCACGACGTGCTTGGTGTTTTTCAACTCGTTGCGCCATTTCTTCGTCTAACACTTCGCATGTAGCAATATAAGTTGCTGGCGATCCAAATTTTAAAGTATGAATTTCTGCTGATTTAGACTTACCAGATCTTGCACCACCAATGAAAAATGAAATAGTCATGATCTTATGATAAACATAATTAATTTAGAAGTTTAATAGAAAACTACTTTGAAAACATATTTAGGTAAAAAATTAATATTAATACGTCATGCGCCAGTAATTTCTGATGGCTTGTTTTATGGCTCGAGAGAAGTAGCGTGCCGGCCCCCTACAATTCGGGAAATAGAAAATATTAGAAATTTGGTACCCACTAAGTTTAAATTATATGTGAGCAAGGCAAATAGATGTTTAACGACTGCCAACTTTTTATTTCCGAGCATAAAATCTGTAAAGTTTGATGGGTTAAGGGAGCAGCATTTTGGGAGTTGGGAGGGTATTTCTTACGATGAGATACCTAATATCGGAACGCTTTCGAGTGAAGAGTTAGCCGATTTTCAGCCTCCCAATGGAGAAAGTTTTAATGAGATGAGCCTACGTGTGAATCTTGTTCTAGAGGAAATTCTCAACAAAATCGGGTCTCAAGATTACGGCATAATTGTCGCTCACGCGGGTACTATTCGTGCTGTCTTATCAACGCTAATTGGAAAATCAGCATTAAGTTTTCAAGTTGATAATTTATCAATGAGTGAATTTATTTTTTTGAATGATGGTATGGTTGTGAATTACTTTAATAGAGCTGGAATCCACTGATATATTTAAATAAACTAGTAAAGAATTTTAGGGTCTTGATATGAAGCGTCTATATCGCCAGGAGAATTTTGTTGATTTTATGGCTGTTGTCATGCAGTTCACACGCATTAAAGTAACGTGGAAAAACTTTTCTGATGAAGCTCCAGACTTAAAACGTGCCAGTTGGGCGTTTCCGCTCGCCGGCTGGTTGCTAGGCCTGATATCGGGCGCTCTCGGTCAGATTTTGCTATTTTTAGGTTTACCAGTTCTTCTAAGTTGTACTATCGCAATAGCATCATGTATCTATCTAAGCGGTGCTTATCATGAAGATGGCTTGGCTGATATGGCCGACGGTTTCGGTGCAGGCGGTGATGGAAAAAAAATAAGCAATATTATCCATGATAGTAGACTTGGGACTTACGGCGTCTCGGCTTTATCAATAGCATTAATTATCCGCATACTGCTGGTTTCAAGTTTAGTGGAAACTGGGCTTTGGCTATTTTTGCTAATGGGTGCAAGCTTAGCAGTAGGAAAAGGATTTATTATGATCAATCGTCGTATTTTCCCAGTTTCAGAATTCGCGGGACCTGCCACAATTTCTTTTTTGGGGAACAACAATCGTCAAATATTTTGTTTCTTAATATGGTTCGTACCATGTTTATTTATTTTTACGATACCTCAGCTAGCAACAGGTATTATACTTGCTTTACTAATATCTCTATGGTGTGGTTTCAGGGCAAAACTTTACCTTGGTGGCATTACCGGCGATGTACTTGGAGCTACTGCCTTCCTGGCAGAACTAGCTTTTCTGTTAGGTATATTACTATTGGTGTAATTCACCGATTTAAGTTGTTCAGTATTTTACGGTCTTCAGCCATCAAAATCTACTATCTCGGTAAGCTTCAAGGCTTTTTTCCGTAACTTTGCTATTGTCATCAAATTAACAGTATCAGCATTAAAACTCCCCCAACTTTTCACCAAGTCATCTACTTTGGTTCCTGGTGCTATTGGATACTCAAAATTGGCAGTTGCATAAATCTCTTGTGCCTCGCCTGAGCTAAGAAATTCCATAAGCGCTAACGCATTGTCCTTATTTGGAGAAAATTTTGCCATTCCTATGCCAGATACATTTACATGTGTCCCTCCACCTTCAAATGTTGGGAAAACTATGTTGACGCTCTTTGCCCAGTCAGCTTGCTCAGGATCCTTAAGCATTTTCCCCATGTAGTAGGTATTACCGATAGATAGGTCACATTCTCCTGCCCATATTGCTTTTACTTGGGCTCTATCATTACCTTGGGGTTTTCGAGCTAGGTTCTGCTTAAAACCGTCTAACCACTTTTTGGCATAGTCTTCACCATGATGATGAATAATTGCGGAAGTTAGTGCCAGGTTGTAAGCGTTTAGACCTGAACGAGTACAAACTTTCCCGCGCCATTTCGGGTCTGCAAGATCTTCATAACTTTTGATCTCTCCAGTACGGACCCGCTCTTTGCTTACATAAATTATTCTTGCTCGGGTTGTAAGGCCGAACCAATGACCGGCAGGGTCTCTATACTTTTCTGGGACATTAGTTGAAAGGATCTGACTGACCACCTGCTGTGTAAGTCCTGCTTCAACTAGGGCAGACAGCCTCGAAATATCCACAGTCAGTACCACATCAGCGGGGCTTCTCTTTCCTTCCGCTTTCATACGCTCAATCATACCTTTTCTTAGGTAAACTATATTCACTTTTATTCCAGTTTTGTCTGTGAATGCAGTTGTTAATGGTTCAATCAGGAAAGGTTGACGATATGAATAAATATTAACTTCCGATGCGAAGATAGGTGAACTAAAAAAAAGTGTAACAAAGAATAGTGAGGTGGCGACAAATTTTTTCATTTACTAAATCCACATTAGGTTAAAAACTCAACTAAGTAATTCTGAGTAAATTTGTCAAGATAAAAGATGCTTGAAACACTGTAAAATAATTGGTTTCTAACCTAGTATAAATTCGGTACGTAGGAATATAGCTTTGTATTAAATATAATTGGTAAACGTATTTTAAGGTTAGCTTTAAATTCAGTTTTAATGGATAAATACAACATGGAAAGAGTGACAGATTTAAACCATATAATTAATGAACAAAGTTATGATTTGTTAAACATTGATTTTGCCGTTGAATGTAAGAAAGACCTCGATCAAAGAGGTGTTTTGACTTTGCCAAATTTTCTAAATGCCAAAACTCTGATAGAACTCGTGGCAGAGGCAGAAGATTGTGCATCTCAGGCGTATTACACAGATTCTACTCATAATGTTTATCTTACAAAAATTGATACTAATTATGCTTCTGATCACGTTATTAATAAACAATTAGTGTCCTCAAAAGGTTGTATTTGTACTGATCAAATTCCTTCAGGATCAAAACTTGAGCAACTGTACAGCTCTTCATTATTTAAAAAGTTTATTGCAAAAGTAGTTGGTGAGCCTTCCCTGTTCCCGTACGAGGATCCATTATCATCAATAAATGTTCACTATGCTGGCGAAGGACAGGAACTAAATTGGCATTTTGATAATTCAGAGTTTGCGATAACACTTTTATTGCAAAGTCCTGTTGGGGGTGGCGAGTTTCAATATATAAAAGATTTTCGAAATTCAGAAGAAAATGAGATGAATTTTGACGGAGTACAAAAACTACTGACTGCATCAGTTTCTCCAGATATTCTTACTATGGAACCTGGAACTTTAGTCTTATTTAGGGGTCGAAATTCAATTCATAGGGTTACACCAACCGTTGGGGTTAGAAAAAGAATACTTGTAGTTCTAGCTTACAATTCTGAGCCAGGCATCGCTTTATCCGAGAGTGCCCGGACAACATTTTACGGTCGCCTCGGCTAACTGGGTGAAAATTACATAAAGTCTATCATTTACAAATAATGAGTATTTTAAATATCATCGTTAGAAAGTAATTTAGAATTAATGGACTATATTAAATAATGGGGTCAATCTACTCAGAATACCTCTCCCAAACATCATATTTTGGCCAAATTTTGCAGTTCGTATTTTCTATCAAAGTGGTTGCAAAATCAGTTTTGCCGATACGGCAGTATCCCACGAGCCTTTTGTAGCTCATAGCTCCCGTTAGCTCACAAATAACTTTTGATCCTTTAAATTGTAATGCAAATGCTGATGCAAATTGGCCCTCTGGCGTATCATTCTCAGGACAATTTAAGGCTGCAATACGAATGGGAATATTACCTACTTCAATGGTATCTCCGTCTCTGATGTGGGATATAGTGCCCGTTAAGGTAGAGTAGTAATCTGAGGCTTTTGCTGGGGATAGGATTGTCCAGCTCAAGAGAAGCACAAACATCTTTATTTTTGAGACTTGCATTAGTATGTTTCACCAACAAGCTTTAGAAAGTAGTTTATCCTAATCACCCTCGATACGAGTCCCAGAAAATCTAGACTGCCAATTTTCACATTCTTCATCATTTATTTTAGGGAATAATACTTCTGGAACCGTGAATTTAAAATTAGGTTTCAATTTACTGGTGGCTTCAGATATATTCTCTGGCCAGGTCCAATCGTTACAATCCATCGCTGTCATTAGTTGTTCTGCTGCGTTCGGTATGAATGGTTTTGATAAAACTGCATAAATTCTAACCAAGTTAAGTGCTAACCGAATTTGTCCTGCTGCCTTTTCTTTGTCTTCCTTATACACCGACCATGGCGCTGATGATTGAAGGTATTCGTTTCCTAAAACCCAAATAGAGCGCAGTTCAGATGCAGCTTTACGAATTTCTATGGATTCCATATATTTTTCAAAGGCTTTGATTTGGGTTGTTAAGTTTTCAATAAGATCATATTCAGCTTGACCGTACTCACCACCTGCCGGTATTTCTTCGCCGAATTTAGACCTGCAAAACTTAGTCACGCGGCTTACAAAGTTTCCCAGCACGTCTGCTAAATCTTTATTAACGCTTGTCTGAAAATTATCCCAAGTAAATTAAGAGTCAGAGTTTTCGGGTGCATGGCTTAGAAGCCACCACCGCCAATAATCTGCTGGAAGAATTTCAAGTGCATTGTCCATGAATACACCTCGTCCTCTCGATGTGGAAAATTGGCCTCCATCATAATTCAGATAGTTGAACGATTTTATATAATCTACAAGTTTCCAAGGTTCGCCGGAGCCCAAAATCGTAGATGGGAATGAAAGGGTATGGAAGGGAACATTATCCTTTCCCATGAACTGAGTATAAGTCACGTCATCTGCACCCTTATCAGTTCGCCACCAGCTTTCCCAATTATTACCTTTTCCCGCATTTACCCATTCTTGTGCGCATGCAATGTACTCTATTGGTGCATCAAACCAGACGTAGAAAACCTTTTCTTCCATTCCAGACCAAGGGACATTACCTTTTTTAACAGGAATACCCCAGTCCAGGTCTCTTGTTATTCCGCGATCTTGCAACCCATCTCCATCATTTAGCCACTTTTTCGCAATCGAAGTTGTTAGAATGGGCCAGTCAGTTTTACTATCAATCCAACTTGCCAGTTTTTTTTTCATTTTTGATTGACAAAGGTACAGGTGTTTAGTTTCACGTCGTTCTAGCTCTCTGGTTCCAGAAATTGAGGACCGCGGATTTATAAGGTCTTTGGGGTCCAATTGCTTCGTACAATTATCACATTGGTCACCTCTAGCATCCTCAAAGCCACATTCAGGGCAAGTTCCTTCGATATAACGATCGGGTAAATATCGTTTATCAACATGCGAGTAAATTTGCGTTTCATTGACTTCATTTATTAAGCCAGCGGCTTCTAACTGACCAGCAAAGTGCTGAGTTAGTTCATGATTTTCTCTACTTGATGATCTTCCAAAATGATCAAAAGAAAGACAAAATCCATCTGCCAACCGAGCTTGCACTTCATGCATTTCCTTACAGTATTCGGATATATTTTGATTTGCTTTTGCTGCTGCTAACTCTGCAGGTGTCCCATGTTCGTCCGTTGCGCAAAGAAATAATACTTCATTACCGCGTCCACGCTGGTATCTAGCGTATAAATCAGCTGGCAGTTGGCTGCCAATAAGATTGCCAAGATGTTTTACGCCATTTATGTATGGTATTGCTGAAGTGATAAGGTGCCGCTGCATAGTTAACTCTTTGTTTTAATAATCGTTTAGCTTATGTCATTGAGATTTGGAAGAGACATAGCCAATTCAATTTGTCGTACGTTAGATAGCATAACCTTTTACCGCAATTAACGATTATTTATGATCTTTGTGATGGGACTTTAAAAGTCTGCCTATCAAGAATGATGTTCTTGGTGAGTAAATATAGTCAGTTTTCTCTTCAACAGATGGTCTTGAAAGCATTCTATAAAACCCAAAAACAACCAAACCTACATGTCCAAACGCAATTAAGTAAAATAACGCAGAGGGACCAAATGACTGCATTAATATGGATGCTGTGTAAGGTGCCGCTATTGCACCGACTGCGTAAAAGAACATGAGTGCAGCGGAAAGCTCAACTCGCTCGTAGTCCTGAGCAAAGTCATGAGCATGAGCTGCTGCGACCGAAAAAATAGGGAACGTAGTGAATCCAAAGATGCCCGCGGTTAGCATCAGAATATAAGTATTATTTGTATTTATATTTGCTGTGACCATACAACTTATTATAGCAGCAAATGACAGCCAAATAAGTACCCAACGGCGGTCGATTTTATCTGCTATGAATCCAATAGGGTACTGGGCAATTGCTCCGCCTAACACAAAAGATGCTAAGAAGTATGCAATAGTAGTAATTTCTAGCCCTACCTGTTGACCAAAGATGGGACCTGTCATTCGGAAAGAGGCCCCGGACAATGCTGCTACTACCACACCTACTGCTGCGAGTGGTGACCGGCTAATTGCCAGCATGGGCCTCAATCGAGGAGCCTTCGGTGTTTCTGGCTGCGCTACCTTAGTAAGGGTCAAAGGTATAAGTGTTGCGCAACATAGTAATGCGAGAAGATTATAAGAGACGTAGCTAGCCGGCTCGAGCACGCCTATTATGAGCTGAGACATAAGAGACGCTCCCATATCTACCACTCTGTAGCTTCCCATAGTTCTTCCACGAGTTTCGTTGGTAACTTTTGATTGGAGCCACGATTCTATGATTGTGTAACAACCAGCTACACAAAAACCGGATCCTATGCGCATAAAAGCCCATGCGTATGGATTGATTATCATCATATGTGCTAATAAAGCTATAGCCCCAGTTGCTGTGAAGGCTGCAAATGCTCTTGAGTGTCCAACACTACCCATCAGACGAGGCGCCCACCAACATCCAATGAAAAAGCCAATAAAATGAGCAGAACCCAGTAAGCCAATTTGATCAGTGGTAAAGTTTAACTTTAGTCCAGAAAGTGCATCTAGAGGGCCAACACCACCGTTTGAAAGTTGCAGCAGAACAACTGAAAGATAAAGAGCGGCGAAGGAAATAATTAGTCTCATTAACTTACTTTTGCCTATCGTTTTTTATGAGATGGACCTTATGCGCCTTGCAATAGTTCTTTTCATGTAGGTAATGATATTTCAAGTCGGTTTTTAATTTCTGTTAGGAAGAATTTTTTTTCTGGTAATAAGCGTGCACGCGTTAAATCAAGTCTCCATTGATATGGTTTATTTGCATGATTAGGTCTAATATACCAACGTGTCTCAACGCCTAATGCACCTCCATCCTTTGGTGTTAGTATTAATGGAAGTGGAGAAATATTTGATGATTTACAACTTTTAGCTGCCAAGTGCATACGCCTAATTTGCGTGAGGGTAGGGATTTGTTCTAGCTCAGCTATGATCAGTTGTGGTGTGCCAACTCTGAGACTTTCTTCTATGCACCATAGTGTGTTCTTAAAAGATGGTGAATTAACAAATATAAATCGATGTGGATTAACCCATTTTGAGACTCCGTCTGGATTAACCATGTGCTTAGAATATGAAGGGCGTATCCATAATATTGGGCTTTTGCACCTTTGCGCTAAGATGAACGGGAAAAATAATTTAGCTGGTCCATAACATTCATGTACGCGTCCGTGTTCCAATCCTATATTTTCATAGATTGGAATTTTAGGTTGGCTTTTAGTATCGCCATTTATCAAAAGACTCAGGTTCATACGCAAAAATATCATGTTCCTGTTTTGTTCTCAAATAGTTTCTTGTGTTTAATAATATTTTGTCTAGGACTTAAGTTAAATATTTAATGGGGAAAACTGCTATGAAAATGTTTGAGCTGGGTCAAACAGGGCTAAAAGTTTCAGAATTATGTTTAGGTACAATGACTTATGGTACACAAACAGCTGAAGCTGATGCTCACCGACAAATCGATCTGTGCCTGTCAAATAATATAAATTTTATCGACACTGCTGAAATGTATCCTGTGAACCCAATTTCAGCTGAAACCGTCGGGCGCTCTGAGGAAATAATTGGCCAGTGGATATCTGCAAACAAAAATCGGAGGTCAGATTTTATATTAGCTACTAAGCATTCGGGGCAAGGTCTTTCTCACGTAAGAAACGGTGTCCCGATAACCAAGGGAACTATCAATGAAGCTATAGAGGGTAGTCTCAAAAGGCTTAAAACTGACTATATTGATTTATATCAATTTCATTGGCCAAATCGGGGTTCGTACATGTTTCGTCAGAACTGGAAATATGATCCATCTGGGCAAGACAAAACAAGCACTTTAGAGAATATGTATGAATGTTTGATTATTCTTCAAAATCAGGTTGATAAAGGAAATATAAGACATTTTGGTTTATCTAATGAAAGTGCTTGGGGGACCGCTAATTGGTTGAAATTATCGGAGCAGCATAATTTGCCTAGAGTAGCAACTATTCAAAATGAGTATTCTTTATTATGCAGACTATACGATACTGATTTAGCAGAATTAAGCGTTAACGAGGGAGTTGGTCTAATGGCTTTTTCCCCTCTAGCAGCCGGTCTTTTAACAGGCAAATATTTGGATGGGAATTTACCGAAAAATTGCCGGAAATCAATAAACCAAGATTTGGGTGGAAGAGATAATGTCAGATCGGAAATGGCAGTTAGATCATACTTGAAGATAGCGAAAGAGTTTGGATTAGACCCCATACATCTTGCTTTGGCATGGTGCAGAACGAGACCATTTATGTGTTCTTCTATTTTTGGAGCAACAACAGTTGATCAGCTTCCGGTTATTTTAGAGTCAGTGGATATAGAGTTAACCCAAGAGTGTATAGATTTGATAAATGAAGCTCATAAACTCAATCCACTGCCGTTTTAAGCATTTTGGACTATAAAAAATTGGTAATTACAGCAAATGGAAATATGGGTATTCCTATCAATTAGCGCTGCTATTTTTCAAACGCTTAGATTCATACTACAAAAATTTTTAAGTGATACGCGCCTTGGAGTCGCTGGAGCAACCTTTTCTAGGTTTATATATTCAGCTCCAATCTTATTGGTTTTAGCGCCGTTATGGTTTGGTTATTTTGGTTACCCAATTGTAACTGGGTCTTTTTTTATTTCTTCTTCGATTGGGGGAATTGCACAAATACTTGCAACATTGTGTGTTTTAGCGCTTTTTAAGCAGCGAAACTTTGCAGTGGGGATAGCATTTAAGAAAACCGAAACTTTGCAAATTGTTATAATTTCATTGGTCATTCTAGGCGAAGTAGTATCAATTAATTCGCTTTACGCGATTTGTATAGGGTTTTTTGGTTTAGTCCTGTTATCAAAACAGCCACTGAAAAGAAGCTTTTTAGAGGGTGGTATATTTAACCGATCTGTTTTCTTGGGCCTCTTGTCAGGTTTTTTATTCGCAATTTCTGGCGTGTACTACCGTGCTGCTACTCTTAGTGTATTAGACGAGAGCTCTATAAACAGAGCAATTCTGACATTAACATGTGTTCTAGTTTTTCAAGTAATCGTTATGGGTGGATGGATGTTGATTTTTAATCGAACTGAGCTCAAAGCTGTGTGGAAAGTACGCAGCATCGCAATCTGGGTTGGGCTGACGTCTTTAGCAGGTTCATTTTGTTGGTTCTGGGCCTTTTCGTTGGTAAATGCTGCTTTGGTAAAAGCTGTTGGTCAAGTAGAATTACTGTTTTCAATATTGGCGAGTATCGCTTTGTTTAAAGAGAAAATAACGTTTAGGGAGTTGGTTGGGATTTTTACAATTGTGGTAAGTGTGGTCGGTGTAATTATATTAGCCTAAGTTAGCTAATATAGTAAAACTCGCTAAGACCATTGCTATTTTGGAAAAAGGGAACTCTTTTCGGGATTAGATCATGATCCAAATTTGAAATGACCTCAGCAAACACAACCTCTGTAATAAAAGGTAAATCAAATTTTCGTACTTCTTGAATTGGTATCCATTGTAGGTGAGAGAGCTCGTCGGACGCTCTTGAAAAGTCATCTAAGTTTGTGCCTGCTGAGAGAGAATCCGCATCGAGGTAAAAAAAACGAGCGTCGAAGCGTCTTGGTCGACCAGGCGGAGTAATTGCTCTAAATACAAATTGAAAGTTAGATGCATCTGGAACAAACCCTAAGTCTGCGAATTGTTTCCATTCAGTTGGAATTTTTTCTGCCCATTTTTCTTTAATTCCAACTATAATCCCCGTTTCCTCAAAGAGTTCTCGGATAGCTGCAATTGAAAGCGCTAAAGCTAAATCCCCGCTACACTGATAAGTCATCCTTGCATTACAAGTGGCGTTTAGTCGTTTGAAAGAGTTGATCTGAAAGTCTTCTTTTTCCACTGCTCCACCTGGGAACACAAATTTATTTGGCATGAAGACAGCATTTCTACCCCTTTGTCCCATGAGCACAGACGGATTAGATTTTTTATTACGAATTAATATTACGGAAGCTGCGTCTTTAATTTCAACATTTATAGTCATTTTCCCGTACGCAAGCTTTCGAAACATTATAGTTCCTCAAAATATGCAGTTTTTGAGAAACTACAATGAGTATGCAAAAATCTGTGTACGATTTGACTGTGAGGGTGCCAAATGTCTGTTAGTTTCTATCTCAAAAATATTAACTATTGCTGAGAAAATGTTGTGACTGAGATTAATTTCCCTTCAGAAAATACTGCCCAAATAAATATAGTTTAATATTAAACTATATTTATATTAATTAGCTAGCCGCTATTTCAGTAAAGCTTTCTTGTCAAATCTATTAAAGTCGATAAAGGTAATAGTTACTGGTTTACAGGGGTAATTTTATGTTGAAAGATATTGCAAAAAGTGTCTGGGAAAATGCTTATGCTCCCTATTCAAAATTCAAAGTTGGTGTGGCAATTAAAACGATAGATGGATCGGTATTTTCAGGAGTTAACGTAGAAAATGCAGCATACCCTGAGGGGACATGTGCAGAAGCAGCGGCTATTGCTGCAATGTGTACTGCTGGTCAAAGGGAAATTGTCGAGGTGTATGTGATAGCTGATTGTAAAGAACCGGTCCCGCCCTGTGGCGGATGCCGTCAGAAATTGGCAGAATTCTCCAAACCAGATGTTTCGGTGACGATGGCCACAATTAGTGGCAAAGAAAAGACTACTGTCGTAAGTGATCTTTTACCAGGGTCATTCAGTAACAACTTTTTCAATGAAACATGATAACCTTTAGCGCCCAAGAAATACTCTCAAAAATAAGATGTAAAAGTTCAATATCTCGGGAGGAATTAATTTGGTTCGCGAATGGCCTCGCTGATGGCGTAGTTACAGATGCGCAGGCGGGGGCATTTGCGATGTCTGTTGCAATAAATAGCTTAGGTAGCCAACTTGCAAGGACCAATTGGACCTTGGCGATGCGTGATAGTGGTAAAACTCTATCGTGGGATGTTGGTTTGCCCGTTTTAGACAAGCATTCAACAGGAGGAATTGGTGATTGTGTGTCAATTATTCTGGCACCACTTCTTGCATCTTTTGGAGTTTGTGTTCCGATGATTTCAGGAAGAGGTTTAGGCCATACGGGTGGGACTTTAGACAAACTTGAGTCAATTCCAGGAGTGAAAGTTATGCACTCTGACAAAAGATTGGTAGAAATAATCAAGAATTGTGGATGTGTAATTGCGGGTGCTAGTGCAGACATTGCTCCAGCTGATAAACGACTTTATGCAATAAGAGATGTTACCTCGACGGTCGATAGTTTAGATCTTATAACAGCGTCTATATTATCAAAAAAACTTGCTTCAGGATTAAATGGTTTGGTCTTAGACATAAAATGTGGGTCTGGGGCTTTCATGACAGATTTAATCCAAGCCACTAAACTTGCGCAGGCATTGGTTAAAACGGCAAACGAAGCAGGCTGCCCAACAACTGGTCTTATAACTGATATGAACCAGCCTTTGGCACCGGCAATGGGAAACGCCCTTGAAATAGTTGAAGCCATGCGAGTTCTATCTGGAGCTAAGGGAAGTAGACTGCGTTCCATTGCTGTATCTCTTGGAGCAGAGCTTCTCACAGCCCAAGAAATATGTAAAAATAAAAAACTAGCGACAATCGAATTAGAAAGAAAAATCGATAGCGGCCTTGCGATGGATAAATTTAGTAAAATGATCTCATTAATGGGTGGTCCTAGCAACTTTGGACAAAATTTTACTAGATACCTTCCTGAAGCTACTGCCGTTATAGAGGTTTGTTCGCCTGACGCAGGTTATTTAGCGCAATGGGACGGGCAATCTCTTGGTAATATTGTTGTGAGCCTTGGTGGTGGGCGGCTTGTAGAAACAGATCAAATCGATCATGCGGTTGGTTTTAGCGATATTGCTAGCATTGGGACTAAATTGGCCAAAGGATCGCCAATTCTTAAAATCCATGCTGCTCGTATTGATCATGCAGAGTCAGCAAGAATACAAGTTTTGAAGGCATTAAAGATAAGTGATGCCATTCCAAAAGAAACGGACTTAGTTTTGAAGAGAATTACATAGTGCCTAGAGCTGTACTAATTGTAATGGACTCTGTTGGAATTGGAGGAGCTGCTGATGCGCACAGATATTTCAACGGCTTAACTAGTGATAAAGGCGCAAATACCCTTCTAAATATTGCAAAAGCATGTGACACAGGAATTGCAAATGATGGTCGAAGTGGTCCATTGAATGTTCCCACTTTGCAGTCTTTAGGTTTAGGAAATTCTATTTCGTTATCAACTGGTGAAGTGGCGCCCAACATTCCGATTGTTGAAATCGGAGCAGCATTCGCAGTAGCCGGCCCGGTATCAAAGGGAAAGGATACTATAACAGGCCATTGGGAGTTAGCGGGCGTACCGCTTGAACGTGACTGGTTCTATTTCCCCGACATTGAGCAGTCGTTTGATACCGAATTAGTCAATCTAGTGTGTGAGCTTGGAAAACTTGATGGTATATTAGGAAACTGTCATGCCTCTGGTACTGAAATAGTAAACGAACTCGGTGAGGAGCATTGTCAGTCAGGTCAGCCCATTTGTTATACGTCTGCTGATAGTGTTTTTCAAATAGCAGCTCACGAAAATCATTTTGGTTTATCTCGCTTATATGATTTGTGTCAATTATTGGCACCACACCTACATAAAATGAATGTTGGGAGGGTAATTGCGCGCCCATTTACTGGCAACAAAAAATCTGGCTGGTTACGAACGGTCAACCGCCGAGATTATGCAGTTGCACCACCTAAAAAAGTACTAAGTGAATGGATGCAAGAAAGTGGTGTTGAGACAATAGCATTAGGAAAAGTGGGTGATATTTTCTCAATGCGTGGGTTTGATCGCCTGATCAAGGGTGAAGACGTTAAATTAATGGAAGCGCTAGCGTCCGAAATTGAAAGTGGATCTGACAACAGTTTCATTTTTGGTAATTTTGTAGAATTTGATACGCTATATGGGCATAGACGCGATATCTCGGGTTACGCAAAAGCATTAGAATGGTTTGATACTGAAATTTCAAAAATAATAAGTAAATTAAGGAAAGATGATTTGTTGATTCTTACTGCCGATCATGGAAATGATCCTACGTGGAATGGCTCTGAGCACACTAGGGAAAATGTTCCTGTTCTTATGGTTGGCGCTTCTCCGACGATAAATCAAAAAGTGAATTTTGCTGATATTGCTGCGACGGTTGCTAATTTTATGAGTATACCTACAATTGGTCCCGGAAAGAGTATCTTATGAACATAAGAAAATTACCCAAAATTGAACTTCATTTACATCATGAAGGTGCAGCGCCGCCGAATTTCATACGTCAATTAGCATTTGAAAAGAATATTGATTTAACACAAATATTTAATGCTAACGGTGATTACTGCTTTTCAAATTTTAACGAATTTTTAGCAACATATGAAGCAGCATGTCAGGTATTAAAAGAACCGGAAGACTTTCATCGGCTTACCCGTTCGATATTGGAAAAATCGGCAGAAAATGGTGTTATTTATACAGAAGTTTTTATATCTCCAGATTTCTGTGGCGGGGGAGATTTAACGGCATGGAAAGAATATCTAGCGGCGATAGAGGAGGCCGCAAATAGTGCAAAAGAAGATTTAGGTATAGAAATGCGAGGGATAGTCACTTGCATTCGGCATAATGGGCCTTCTAAAGCAAAAAAGGCATCGATTTGCGCCGCAGAAACCGCGTCTAATTTTGTTATAGGTTTCGGGATGGGCGGTGATGAGCTGGTTGGTACCCAAGGAGACTTTACATACTCTTTCAATATGGCTGACGAGGCTGGTTTAGGACTAACCACTCATGCGGGTGAATGGGGTGGAGCAGAGAGTGTGAGACAGGCCTTGCAAGATCTCCGCGTCACTCGTCTGGGCCATGGCATTCAGATAATCGACGATGCAAACTTAATTCGAGAAGCGATCGATAAAAAAATAACATTAGAGGTCTGTCCTGGATCAAATGTATCACTTGGTATATTTGAGAATCTCTCAATGCATCCGATTAATTCACTATTAAAAAGTGGTCTCCTAGTTACTGTTTCTACAGATGATCCTCCGTTCTTTAATACAACTATGACCAGTGAATATAATAATCTGAGAGATGTTTTTGATTGGGATGAAGATATCTTCAAACTTATAAATCAGAACGCAATTCACGCTGCTTTTTGTGGCGAGGAACAAAAATTAATTTTACTTGAGAGGATAAATTCTGCATGGACAAAAACCTAATTATAGTTGACCATCCATTAGTCCAACACAAACTTACACTAATGCGCGAGAAAGAAACACCAACTGCATTATTTCGACAGTTATTACGCGAAATAAGCCAGTTTCTGGCTTATGAGGTAACTCGTGAACTCCCCACTCGCTTAAAAAAAATCAATACACCTCTCGTTCCAATGGACGCACCTGTTATGGCGGGTAAAAAGCTAGCTTTGGTATCGATTCTAAGAGCTGGAAATGGCTTACTTGATGGCGTGTTGGAATTGATTCCGTCTGCTCGTGTTGGCTTTGTCGGTCTTTATAGGGATGAGGAAACATTGCAGCCGGTGGAGTACTATTTTAAGGTCCCTGACAGTCTTGAGGATCGAGTAGTTATTGCGGTAGACCCGATGCTTGCAACCGGAAACTCATCTGCAGCAGCTATTCAACGCCTCAAAGAAGCCGGAGCTAGGGATATAAGGTTTTTGTGCTTGCTGGCAGCGCCAGAGGGTGTTGCGAGAATGCAAGCGGCTCATCCAGATGTTCCGATTGTAACAGCTGCGCTAGACGATAAGTTAAATGAGCATGGTTATATCGTGCCAGGATTAGGTGATGCTGGTGATCGAATGTTTGGAACAAAATAAAATTTTTTTCTGAGGCAAGAGTATACAGTATTAGCCACCGCAGATTGTTTGCAGGGCAAGCCATGCACTATCATCCAAACTTGGCTTTCTAACTTTTTGTGATATTTTTTCATTATTGATCATAAATTGTGTGCTTTGGCCTGTCACATCAATTGCGTAAGAGTAAGGTAAAGCCGAAATTGCTTTTTTGTTGAATTCGTTCATAAGAGTTTCTAGGTCAATATCTACTTGCTTTTTGATTATCCAGTCTTTTGAAAATTCCCTCAGGGTGCTGGCGTCTGGACTTTTACCTAATAGAAACTGAATTATTTCAATGTTATTCATTTGTTTCATTAGTTCGTCCAACGCATTACTTTTTGCTTCTCTTTGTATCTGTGCTAAAATATGGCCCGCTAATACATCAGGGTCATCAAAGTCTTCAACAAGTGCTTTTGAGACAACTATAATTTTTCCTGGCAGATGTATCGCTTCAATTGTTTCACTTGGAACTATGTGAAAACTGTATTCTTCTAAGCCCAAGTTTGAACTAAATTTATCCAATGCAATTATTCCAAGTTCTCTCGAGCATGGTGCGCCAACGAATGATATGAATTCGTTAAACACAGCTTTACCCATTTCTTGCTCTCTGACTTCTGGAATTATTTTTTGGGTATAATCACGAAGTGCGGCTGGAAGCCAAAAAATACTTAATCCCAAAATTACAATTGAAATTGAAGCTAAGCTAAAGATACGCAACCGACCAGGCTTTGGTCGCCTGCGATCTACGGCTTTCATTAATTTCTCAATAGCTTTCGCCATTTCATTTTCGTTACTACCTAACTCAAGAATTTCCCCAGGGTCCCCATCCGGATGATATAACTTACTTCCATCCTTAGATTGGGTCACTGCCAGTGCAGCAAGCGACCAGTGAGCAAGAGGCTTTTCATTTATGTCAGTTATAACTAACGATGACTCACCAATAGATATTATTACATCAAGCCTCTGAGCTTCAGCACTCTTGCGCCAAATACCCGTTGCTTCCAATCTTTGATACTGGGTTAAGGCAGTCATATTTATCTACTTATTAGATTTGGGTTAATGCAATCATTTAGGCCAGTCGCTATGATAATTCCTTTGCAACTTTTCGGAGTTCAAATTTTTGTATCTTGCCGGTAGATGTTTTTGGTAATTCACAGAATATGATTTTTTTGGGGCACTTAAACCCTGCGATTTTTGAACGTGAAAAATCAATTAACTCGTCTTCGCTTGTGACAGTTTTAGCTAGCAGCTCTACAAAAGCGCATGGTACTTCCCCCCACTTCTCATCAGGCATCGCAACAACTGCACAAAGAGAAACGCTTTCATGGGCCATCAGGACGCCCTCAACCTCTACTGAACTAATATTTTCGCCACCAGAAATAATAATATCTTTTGCTCGGTCAGCAATTTGTATGTAACTATCCGGATGCTGGATTGCTATGTCTCCAGAGTGGAAATAACCACCTTTAAAAGCTGAATTCGTCGCCTCTTTATTTTTGTAATATCCTTTCATAACTGAATTACCACGGATCATTATTTCACCCTGGGTAGCACTATCCATTGGAATTTGCCCCATTTCTTCGTCCATAACGGTGATATCTTCCATCATAGGCATAGCGACGCCTTGCCGCGCTTTAATAGTTGCTCGTTCCTCATCTGTAACACTGGCCCAATCGTTATCTTGCCATAAACATTCTGTAACATGTCCGTATGTTTCAGTTAAGCCATAGACCTGGGTGACATTGAAACCTAATTTTTCCATTTTGTCCAAAGTAGCAGGTGCGGGTGGGGCGCCAGCTGTGAAAACCTCTATCTTATGTTCGAAATGCTTTCTTTCTTGTTGATCAGCATTCACAATCAAGTTGAGTACGATCGGTGCCCCACCAAAAAATGCAACTTTTTCTTCTGAAATAGCATTGTAAATCGCTGCTGCAGAGATTTCTCTACAGCAAACTAACTTACCCCCAACCATCGGCATAAGCCATGTGTGGTTCCATCCGTTACAATGAAAAAGTGGAACTATAGTTAAAAAGACAGGGAATATCTGCATTCGCCACGAGACCACTGTTCCCATAGTCATCAAATAGGCCCCACGATGATGATAGACCACTCCTTTTGGTCGCCCAGTCGTCCCCGAGGTGTAATTTAAAGCGAGGCTTTCCCATTCATCCTGGGGCATCAGCCATTTGAAATTTTTGTCGCCTGACGATAAAAATTGTTCATAAGATCTGTATTTTCCGCTGCTCTCAAATCCTGCGCTGGAATCTGGAACTTCTATAATCAGAGGAGCCTTTTTCCCCATTTGGGCACATGCACTTTCTGCAAGTGATAAAAATTGCGAGTCTACTAAAACAACTTTGGCTTCTCCGTGATCAAAAATATAGGAAACTGTATCCACGTCCAAGCGAGTATTTATCGTGTTCAAAACAGCGCCACATGCGGGCACCCCGAAATGAGCTTCGGCTTGTGCTGGAACATTTGGTAAAATAGTCGCCACAACGCTTCCAGGTTTTATACCAACTGAAACTAGTGCAGAGGCAAGTTGACTGCAGCGAGCATGATAGTCCGCATAATTTACCCTATGCTTATTGTATACGACTGCAGTACGCGTTGGGAATACTTTTACTGCTCGTTGTAAGTGCGATAACGGAGTTAACGGAACAAAGTTTGCCGGAGTTTTGTTTAATCCTGTTTCATCGTCCATCCAGCCCATGTTAGTTTAGCCTCGCATTGTTTGTTCACAAGTTCGTATCATAATAAAGCTAAATTTTATAGCTTTTGCAACTCAACTAAGCTTGGAAGGAAAAATTTCTTTTTCAGAGCATACTTCTTTGATCACTTATAAAGATTTGTTTAACTTTCTGGAGAAAATCTATCGTAAAAGGCCTCATTATTTTTTCCCAGCTCAGCTAGAATAGGGGGACACTTAAACCTTGGACCGTAAGTTTCACATAATACCTTACATCGTTCCGTGGCGTATGGAGTCCCCAGGATATCTAACCAACTTAATGGGCCACCGGACCATGGAGCAAATCCCCATCCTAAAATGGCACCCACATCACCTTCTCTAATATCCATTAGCACGCCTTCTTCCAATGCCCGAACGGCTTCAAGAGCCTGAATGAACATAAGTCTGTGTTGTACATCTATGAAAGCAATTTTCTTTGTTGATAATGGGTATTTTTTCTCTAAACCATTCCAAAAACCTTCTCTTTTGCCTTTTTCATTATAATTATAAAATCCTTCGCCAGCCTTCCTTCCTAGACGGCCTTTGCTCTCCATCCAAAACAAAATTTCGTCAATTTGCTCATTTGGATAAGATGCACCCATAGCCGCTTTGGTGGCACGCGCGATTTTTGCTCCTAGTTCTATGGAAGTTTCATCGACAAGTTGTATTGGTCCAAGAGGAAATCCTAACTGCTTTGCGGCACTTTCAATAATACTCGGGGGTACCCCCTCCGTTATCATTCGTAGTCCTTCATTTAGGTAAGGTATTATACAGCGATTAGCGTAAAAGAACCGTGCGTCGTTGACTACGATGGGAGTCTTTTTGATTTGTCGAACGAAGTCTAAGGCTTTTGCAACTGCTCTTACTTCAGTTTTTTTCCCTTTGATGATTTCAACGAGCAACATTTTTTCAACCGGACTAAAAAAATGTATTCCAATATAGTTTTCAGGATATTTGCTTGCGGTAGCTAATTCACTGATTGGAAGTGTTGACGTATTAGATGCAAATATACAGTCTTTTGCGATTACTTCTACAACTGCCTTTGTGACGTCAGATTTAACTTTTGCATCTTCAAAAACTGCTTCGATAACTAAATCTGCCTCTGAGAGGTTTGTGTAATCATTCGTGGCTAAAATGCGGGTGAGAGTTTCTTCTTTTATTTTATCAGATATTTTTCCACGGTTTATACCGTCAGTCAGATATTTTTCAGAATAGCCCTTACCCTTATCTGCCGCAGTTTGGTCTCTATCAACCAGTACTACATTGATACCGGCTTGTGCTGCTACAAGTGCTATGCCTGCACCCATCATGCCAGCGCCTAAAATTCCAACTGTCTTAACACGCTGGTCGGGTACCTCTTTTGGACGAACGGCTCCCTTCTCTAGAGCGCCTTTGCTAATGAATAGACTTCTAATCATGGCTGATGAGGATGGATTCATAACAATATTTGTAAACCAGCGCGCCTCAATCCGCAGTGCCGTATCAAAAGGTACTAACGAACCTTCATATATAGCACTCATCATTGCTTTCGCTGCGGGGTAAGCACCCATGGTTTTACCATTGACCATAGCAGAAGCACCTACAAAAGTCATAAATCCATTCGGAGAATATGGTGCGCCGCCTGGTAATTTATACCCTTTCTGATCCCAAGGTTTCACTATATCGACGTCTCTTGCCATCAATATCCAAGCTTTAGCATCTGACATTGGGTTATCGCTGACTTCATCGATAAGCCCTGATGATTTTGCCTTTATTGGGTCTACAGTTTTTCCTTCCAGTAAAAACTGTGATGCCCCAAATATACCTAATTTTCGAACTAATCTCGTTGTCCCCCCCGCTCCAGGGAAAATACCTACTTTAATTTCTGGCAAGCCAATTTTTGCTTTCTTGTTATTTGCAGCAAAGATACGATGAGTGCAGAGTGGTATCTCCAAGCCTATACCGAGAGCTGTTCCCGGCAGAACCGTGACAATAGGTTTACCCCCTTTGTTGGTTTTAGGGTCCATCCCTGCGCGTTCGATTTTTCGCATTATCGAGTGCATTTGCATGAAGCCGTCAAACAATCCTTGAGCAGGGTTGTCACCATTTAAATTTTTTAAATCTGCTAAAACTTTTAGGTCCATTCCTGCTGCGAAATCAGGTTTGGCGCTTGTAATTACTGCACCAATTATACTTTCATCACCTATTACTTTATCGATTAGGCTATCCAGAAGGTTTATTGCTTCGAAATTTAAGATGTTAAAAGGCTTTTGAGGGCAATCCCATGTAATTGTGGCTATCTGGTCTGGATCTATTATTATTGAAAAGTCTACCATTTCTATTACCTTACACCCGCTCAATAATTGTTGCAGCGCCCATGCCTGATGCTACGCACAGTGTAGCGAGGCCCATTGTCTTATCTTGACGTTCCAATTCGTCCAAAAGTGTTCCTAAAATCATTGCACCTGTTGCTCCGAGTGGATGGCCCATAGCTATTGATCCGCCGTTCACATTTACTTTATCATGGTTTATTTTAAACGCTTTTTCAAACATGAGAACTATTGAGGCAAATGCTTCGTTTACTTCAAAAAGATCTATGTCACTTATTGTAATTCCACTTTCAGAGAGTATTTTGTTTGTGGCTGGTACTGGCCCAGTAAGCATAATTGTTGGCTCAGTACCCACTTTACATGTAGCACGAATTTTAGCCCTCGGCTTTAATCCCCGAGCGTTACCAAATTCCTGATCACCAATTAAAATTCCTGCAGCTCCATCAACTATACCTGAACTATTTCCTGCATGATGAATATGATTAATTTCATCTATTTCTGGGTATTTCATTAATGCTACTTTATCGAAGCCAGGCATAGCTTGTCCGATATCCTGAAATGCTGATTTTAATGCACCAAGCTTTTGCATGTCGGTATCAGGTCTGATATACTCATCACGGTCGAGAATGGTTAACCCATTGACGTCTTTGACAGATACAATAGAGCCAGAAAATCTATCTTCATTCCATGCGATATTTGCTCTTTTTTGACTTTCTACAGCCAATTCGTCTGCTTGATCTCGTGAAAAACCATACTTTGTGGCAATCAAATCAGCACTAATGCCCTGCGGTACAAAATAATTGTTCATTGTAAAGCTTGGGTCGACCGCAACGGCACCTCCGTCACTACTCATTGGAACTCGGCTCATGCTTTCTACACCTCCTGCAATATAACAATTGCCAGCGCCACCTCGAATTTGATTGGCCGCAAGGTTCACTGCTTCTAATCCGGAAGCGCAAAATCTATTGATTGAAATACCAGGCACGGCTTCATCTAATTCTGATGCCAAAACAGCTGTCCTGGCGAGACAAGCGCCTTGTTCTCCAATTTGAGTAACATTGCCCCAAATTACATCTTCAACGATATGTCCGTCTAAATCATTGCGTTCTTTGATATTATTTAGAACTGTCGTGGATAAGGCGAGGGCACTTACTTCATGAAGACTACCCTCTTTACGTCCTTTCCCTCTTGGGGTGCGGACAGCATCATAAATAAATACTTCTTTCATATTAAATCCTTTACTTCGGTGGATAGGCTCGCTTGAGCAAATCGTAAGGGTGTTTCCAATTTTCATATGCTTCAATGTTAGATAACCAGCGATCAATGTTCGGATGAGATTTGCGGTCAAACCCAAAATTTTCTGGGTAGAATAAATATGAGCAACAGGATAAGTCGGCGGCGCTTAACTGATCTGCCGCAATCCATTTTTGGTCATCAAGGTGATTTTCTAATACGGCAAGTGCAGCATTATTTCGTTTTTGTAGGAAATCAATTACTTCAAAAGGTCTTTTATCTTCAGAAATGAAATTCATTAGAAACCGGGTAGGCCCAAGACTTCCCGATAGCCTAGAGTTATCCCACAAGACCCATCTTAAAATTTCAAGGCGTTCTTCTTCATTTGTTCCAAAATAATGTCCTATTTTACCGTGCAGATAGTCAAGTATAGCACCTGATTGTGATATTTTTTTATCACCATCTTCTAGAACTGGTACTTCAGCCATCGAGTTGATTTCGTTTTTATAAGCTTCTGATCGAGTTTCACCACGAAAAAAGTCAACGAAAACCTGCTCCCAGTCAGCTTTTGCAAAATGCAGGGCTAGAGCAACCTTATAGGAGTGCCCGCTTTCTGCGAATGAATGTAGTTGGAACTGCATAATTTATCCTATTTAGAAATTATTTGCACTTATTTTCATGACTGAGCTTGATCCTGCTCTGATGCGTGCAAAGTGTAATTTTGTAAACGGTAACTGTCTTTCCATAAAATATTGTCCAGTTGAAATCTTGGTTTGATGAAAATCGTTATCACCAGAATTAAGATTTATAGCTTTATAAGATGCCTGGGCCATTTTACACCACATTAGACCAATACATATATATCCGAATAGGTGCATGAAGTCATAAGATCCAGAGAGAGCGTCGTTTGGATTCTTTATGCCTTTGTCCATGAAATAAAGAACTGCTCCTTCTAAGTCCTCTACCGCAGATTTCATAGGCTCTAGAAACGCGCTATCAAATTCGTCTGATTTATTTTCATTTTCTTTTAAGTAAGTCTTCAAAATTGTGAAGAAAGCCATCATATCTTTACCTTGGTTCTGAGGCAATTTTCGTCCGACTAAATCCAAAGCTTGAATGCCGTTTGCCCCCTCATAAATCATTGCAATACGCGCGTCTCTTGCAAATTGAGACATTCCCCATTCTTCTATATATCCATGTCCGCCATATAGTTGTTGGGCTTGGATTGTCATGTCAAAACCTTTATCAGTTAAAAACCCTTTTATAACTGGTGTTAACAGTCCTATTAAACCTTCGGCGCTGCTATCTGAGGTGCGATTAGCTTGATCTATCATACTTGCGCCCCAAAGGATAAATGCACGGCTCCCTTCTGAAAAACATTTTTGATCCATTAAGTTCCTACGGACATCTGGATGAACAATGATTGGGTCGGCTGGATCATCAGGATTTTTGGTACCTGTAATATCTCTTCCTTGTAACCGATCTTTTGCGTAAGCCAGTGCGTTTTGATAAGCCAATTCAGCTTGTGATAGGCCTTGTAAGCCAACCCCTAGTCGGGCTTCGTTCATCATCGTGAACATTGCTCTCATCCCCTTATGTTTCTCACCGACTAAGTATCCAGTTGCTTCATCATAATTCATCACACACGTAGCATTGCCATGGATCCCCATTTTTCTCTCTATTTTGCCAACCGAAACTTGATTGCGCTCCCCCAACGAACCATCTTCGTTGACCAAAAATTTTGGGACAATGAAAAGAGATATTCCTTTCACTCCTTTAGGCCCATCAGGAATCTTTGCCAGAACCAAATGTATAATATTTTCTGCTAGATCGTGATCACCAGCGGAAATGAAGATTTTTTGCCCACTTATTTTAAAAGTTCCATCATCTTCCCTAGTTGCTTTTGTCCTCATTAAGCCAAGATCTGTGCCGCAATGAGGTTCAGTCAGGTTCATTGTCCCTGTCCAATTGCAATTTACTAAATTAGGTAGGTACTGAGCTTTTTGTTCATCGCTACCGTGGGAGTAAATTGCTGAATATACACCATGTGTTAGGCCGTGATACATTCCAAGCGCCATGTTGGCACTCGCAAACATTTCACCAACTGCAATGCTAATCAAATAGGGAAGACCTTGGCCACCAAATTTAGTATCACAATCAATTCCAGTCCATCCACCGTCTTTGAGTTGATTAAACGCTTCTCTAAACCCCGGTGGAGTGTAGACAAGTCCATTCTCAAAACTGCAACCGTGTTCGTCTCCAATAGCGTTCAATGGTGCGAGTACCTCTGTTGATATTTTTGATGCTTCTTCTAAAACGGCATTTAAATACTCGTTATCTAATTCTCTATACCCGGGGATTTCACTATCGTGAATTTCTAAAACGTTCTGTAAGACAAACTTGATATCTTTAATTGGTGCGCAGTAGCTTGGCATTATTTAAGTCCCATTTTATTATTCGGCTGGCTCAGAAGATAAATTAGTTTGTTTTATCAATTCTCTTCCAAGGCTTAGTTGTTCCTTTAATTCTTCTATGGTTTCGCCGATTTCAAACTGTTGCAATTCTAGCTGTCTCAATCTTTCTTTTGCCAATTCATAAGTTCGTAAAAGTTGAGTCTGCTGTTGATCGCCCATATCGTATAGATTAAGTAGCTGCCTGATTTCCTCTAATGAAAAACCGAACCTCTTTCCTTTTGAAATTAATTTAAGACGAGCTCGATCACGTTTTGTGAAAAGTCGTTTTTGACCATGTCTTATTGGGGAAAGAAGCTCCTTTGCCTCATAAAACCTTAAAGTTCTAGCGGTTACACCGAATTCATCACACATTTCACGAATTGTTGAAGAAGCATCCATTTCAAAGACTCTTTTGAGCCGATAATAACCTGTAAAATAAAAAAGTTAACGTTTACGTAAGCAAACGTTACGTCAACTTAAAGTTTTAATGATTTCTTGGTTACTGATCTGAGTTCTTCCAGTTCTTTGATTGTTTCGGCTAGTTGTTTTTGTTGTTCAAAAAGTTCAATAAGTTTCCGATCAGCCATATCAATAAATACATGCATTTGAGCATTCGTGCCTTCTTTATCGTAAATTAACAGCCACTGTCTGAGTTCCTCTAATTGAAAACCAAATTTTCTACCGCGCAAAATTAGCGTCATTCTTGCACAATCTCGTGCACCATAAAAACGTGAACGCCCAATCCTTTCTGGACTCAATAGCTCAATATATTCATAATAACGCAGGGTTCGCGGTGTCACATCGAACTTTGCGCACATTTCCTTAAACGAAAGTTTTATTTCACTCATACAAACCCCCACATCTTGCGCAGAGTGTAATGCTGTCTTACTAATCCAGCAAGGCCGATCAAATAAATTTAATTCGTCCTTTTATTAGATTTAAAACTATTAGTGCAGGTAGCTCGCCCAGGGTTTAACTAACTAGCTAGCTAAAAGGAAAATAATTGGACTCTTCTCGGAGTATAACTCACCGCCGTGTACTAGCGATATCACTCCCAATAGTGCTTTCTAATATTTCCATTCCAATTTTAGGTGCTATCGATACCGGCGTAATTGGTCAACTTGGAGATGCAATTGCTATTGGTGCTGTTGGTATCGGCGCGATCATACTGGGAGCAGTATATTGGCTGTTTGGTTTCTTACGTATGGGGACCACGGGTTTTGTTGCCCAAGCTTTTGGTAGGGATGATACCTCTGAAGTAGTAGCGTTACTCATCAGAGGGGTCCTGATTGGCTTTTTTTGTGGTCTTTTTGTCATTTTAATACATCCAATAATATTCTGGTTATCTTTTCTAATCTCTCCCAGCTCCAATCAAGTTGAGGTTTTAGCCCTTGAATACATGAGTGTTCGTATTTTCTCTGCACCAGCAATAATTTCTACTTATGCAGTGATGGGATGGCTGATTGCACTAGAGAAAACTAAATATGTATTGATATTGCAACTGACGATGAATGGTTTGAATGCCATTTTGGATTTTTGGTTTGTGCTAGGTTTGGGATGGGGCGTAGAGGGCGTTGCATGGGCCACATTTATAGCTGAATGGTTCGCCTTTTTCGTTGGTTTAGGAATCTGTTTTACACTATCTAAAAACTTTCCAAAAATAATCTGGAGTATAGTTTTTTCTCGAACAAAAATTCTTTCAATTCTATTGGTAAATAGAGACATTTTCTTACGATCACTCATGTTAGAAATGATATTTGTATCCTTTCTTATGACTTCAGGAAAATTTGGTGATGTAGAGTTAGCCGCAACACAAATTCTACTTCAATTTCTGCATATTTCTGCATATGGAATGGATGGTTTTGCTTTCGCAGCAGAAGTTCTAGTAGGCCAGGCAGTTGGCAAATCAAATCGTATCATGTTGAGAGATGCAGTCATTAAGGCTGGTTTATGGACGTTTATAATAGCCGTTTTTATGTCTATCATTTATGCTATTTTAGGACCCTTATTTATTCAAATAATGACAACATCAGATGAGGTTAGATTGGTTTCTGAGACATTTCTGATATTCATTGTTATTGGACCCATTTTGGGGGCGCTACCTTTTCTAATGGATGGTATATTTGTTGGTGCGACAAGGTCAGTTGATATGCGCAACATGATGTTTTTATCACTTATAATTTATGCCTTAGCTGCATATGTTTTAGTGGGTCTATACGGGTTTTACGGTCTCTGGGTTGCCCTTTTAGTCTCATTTATAGTTAGAGGCCTATCACTTCTTTCAAAATATCCAAGGCTTGAAAAATCAATTATTTGATTAGTTCTAAAACACGCTCGGGTGGACGTCCAATTACCGCTTGTTTACCTAATACTAATATTGGCCGCTCAATCAAAATTGGATTTTCAAGCATTGCCTGAATAAGTATTTCCTCGTCACTAGTGCGGCTTAGTCCTAAGGCTCTAAATATTCTTTCATTTGTGCGTATAAGTTCTATAACCGGTATCGACAAGATTTGGATTGTGGAAATTAAGTGTTCGTAACTAATGTTTTCTTCGAGGTAATAAAATATGTTTACCTCAACAGACTGATCTTTAAGTAAAGTCAGGGCAATTCGTGATTTTGAACATCTTGGGTTATGCCAGATCTCATTCATAGCCATTCCTCTGCACCAGTTCCGATAGCTTCTTCCACATTTTTGAAGCCATGGTTTTTTAAGGTAAGATCTAATTCTTTTAATATTTTTGTTGTAACAGAAAATCCTGAATAAATTAAAGCAGAGTATATCTGGACCAGCGATGCTCCCGCTCGGATTTTTTGGAATAATTGTTCCCCTGTAAATACACCTCCAACGCCGATTAATGGAATTTGACCATCTGTAATAGAATAAAGTTGTGCAAGTACACGTGTAGAAGTCTCAAATATAGGAACACCCGAAAGGCCACCTTGTTCATGCTGATAAATGCTTTTCAGATTGTACCTACTGGTGGTTGTATTAGTTGCAATTATCCCGTCAATTTTAGTTTCGCTGGCTACTGAAGCAATGTTTTCTAACTCCCTTTTTTTAAGGTCTGGTGCTATTTTTAAAAATATAGGAACTTTAATTTTAGAATCATTTTGACAGGACATTACTTTGTTCAATAATTCACGTAATTCCTTATGTGCCTGTAGCTCTCTTAAATTCTCTGTATTTGGCGATGAAACGTTAACAGTCGCAAAATCGACGAATTCTTTGCATGTTTTAAATACAGTGGCAAAATCACTGATACGATCAGCACTTGTTTTATTCGCTCCAAGGTTCAACCCAATTATTCCGTTTGAGGGTCGTCTAGACAATCTTTTGGAGACTTTAATCATACCATCATTGTTAAATCCAAATCGATTTATAATGGCTTTATCCTCTCTAAGCCGGAATAGGCGTGGTTTAGGATTTCCTTTTTGAGCATTTGGGGTAACTGCGCCTACTTCGATGAAGCCAAAACCAAAGTTCATCAGGGGTTTAATGGCCTCTGCATTTTTATCGAAACCCGCAGCTAAACCTAAAGGATTGTTGAATTTTAAGCCCGCAACATTTAGTTCCAACGCTTTAGACTTAAAAACTGGGGTGTTTGAGACAATACCAAGCTTGAGGGCTTTTATGGCTAAGTTATGAGCTTTTTCTGGGTCAAGGCTTGTTAGTAATCGAAGGCCAATTTTTTCAGATAAGCTCATTGATAGCCTCTGGTAAAGAATGACGCCCATTTTCCTTTTTTATTACTCTATGCCATTCGACTTCTGTCATTAGTAGCCCTCTGTATAAATGTGGAAAGTCTTGTCCTCCACGAGACGGTTCCCATTTAAGGTCTGTTGAAAAAGTATCTGTTTTAAAGGCTGCTACAACCAGCTCGTCATGACTTGAAAAATGCTTAGTTACAGTTTCCCTGACCTGCGTCGCTGTAGAAAAATGTATATAACCATCGGAAATATCAACAGGCGCACCTTTGGTTCTCCCAACTTTGGCTAAATCTTGCCATTCACTCGGCAAGAAAATTTTAAATATCAACATAAAGCTCGTGATGCCTAAATATCATTATTTGGTCAAGGCTCTTAAGGCTTAATATGCAAAAAGATAGACTAACTTTTGTTTAACTTGTTTTTTTATCTCGTTTATGCTGAATCTTATTTATAAAAGCTGTAGACTGTAAATAATTGGATTGAGGGCATTTATATGTCAGAAAAAATTGCATTTTTAGCTGCTGACACGGATAGTGCGCAGGCTGCATTGCATGAACTGACAGAAATTTATGGGCAATGTGATTTTAAAACAGCGGACTATATTGTCGCATTGGGTGGCGATGGGTTTATGCTCCAAACTTTACACCTTTGTCAGAATTTGCGAGCCCCGGTGTATGGAATGAACCGCGGAACCGTTGGCTTTATGATGAACGCTTATGAAATAAAAGCCTTGCCATTGCGGCTTGCTAATGCGGAGCAGCAAATAATTAACCCTCTAATTATGAAAGCTACACTTGTTGACGGAAAAGTTGAGACTGCGCTAGCGATAAATGAGGTCTCTCTTTTAAGAGCTGGGCCGCAAGCCGCAAAGTTAAAAATATGGGTTGATAATCGACAGCGCATGGATGAGCTGGTCTGTGATGGCGTTTTAGTTGCTACTCCAGCAGGATCAACTGCTTATAATTATTCTGCTCATGGGCCCATACTGCCCATCGGCGCAGATGTTCTGGCGATGACTGCACTAAATGCATATCGACCCCGTCGATGGCGCGGGGCTTTGTTACCTAAAACGTCTATCGTTCGCATAGATGTACTAGATAATAAGAAAAGACCCGTGATGGCAGATGCTGACAGCGTATCTTTTAAAAATGTCAAGAAAGTTGAAATTAGCTCTGAAACTAAAATAAAGCATAAAATTCTTTTTAATCAGGGCCACGGGCTAGATGAAAGATTAATTCAAGAGCAATTTGTTTAATTAAGCCAACCTAGCTGCTTCCATAGTTTTTCATAAATAGTGCCGCAGTGGTTCTCAATTGTGATTAATGCACTCACAACTGCATCTTCGCGCCATCTTTGCCCAATTATCTGAATTCCAATTGGGGTGGCACCAGTTTCAGTATACGAAATGTGGGTTGGAACAATCCCAGCTGGGTGACCAATAAAGTTAACTGAATACGACCAGAGTGCCGCACCCAATACCTCAGTTACACCTGCTGCTCCCTCAGCATCTCGATCTGGATAAAAAAAGGTGGTTGGTATTAGATTTGAAATAATTAGAGGATATTCATCCATAAAAAGTGCCCATTCTCGAGCATACCGTGTTCTGTTAGCCATCGCAGTTAAAAGCTTTCTTCCTTCATAAGGTTCAAATTGACGAAAATATTCATCAAAAATCATTTGTATCTTTTTTGAACCATATTTTCGGATATCGTCTCCCAAAAGGCCGTATACTTCACCCAGCAGTGCACTATAGCCATCTTTTGCGGTTTCCTCTAAGAGCGGCGGAGTCACTTCATGTACCTCAAAGCCCACATTGCTCAGAGCATCAGCTGCTATCTTCAAACCTTTCAGAACTTCTGAATCCGTTTTGAACCCTGGAGTATCACAACAAAGAGCTACTTTTCGTGAGTTTCTTGATAACTTAGAATTATCCCAAGGCATTGGGACATGGAAGGGATCCCTTAGATCAGACTTTATTATTTCTGGCATGGCCAACTGAAGATCATGTGCACTTCTAGTAATCAGACCTTGTACTGACATTGACTGAGCAAGGATGCCTCGCTCATTAGTCTGACTTGAGTTCCATGCTGGAACTCTGCCTAGGCCGGGTTTGAGTGTAACTGCTCCAGTTGCAACAGATGGAAAGCGTAGTGAGCCTCCTATATCATTTCCATGAGCCAACGCACACATTCCGGACATTACTGCGGCACTAGCGCCGCCCGATGAGCCGCCCGGCGACAAGTGCTTCCCCCACGGATTATGTGTTCGACCATATAATGGATTTTCCGTCTCAGCCCTAAAAGAAAATTCTGGAGTATTTGTTCTGCCTACAAATATTGCTCCGGCATTTATGAGATGATCGACAATTGGTGCATTTTTACTGGCTATTACATTTTTTAATGCCGATACACCGTTGCTTGTTGCATATCCTTTTTGATCCACATTTATTTTAACAGTGACTGGAACTCCAAATAATCTTCCTTTTGGATCCCCTGATTTGGCATTACTGTCAAGGTTTTCGGCACGTTTTATGGCCTCTTTGGACATATCATCGACAATGGCATTGAGTTCAGGATTTACTGTTTTTATATGTTCCAGATATGCAAATGTTATTTCTGTTGCACTCAAATCGTTATTTTTTGTTTTTTTAACAAGCTCAGTGGCAGAGAGAGCCCATATAGGTTTATCCGACATATTTCACACCTTAGATAAAAAAGAGCGTAAACAAAATATATCCAAGATCAATTACGTTTTGCTTTTAACGGTGAGCTGTCTGCACTATTTTGCGTAACCAATTGTCATTAGAGCTTCTTTGATTTCTTCTAAAATAACTGGATCGTCTATAGTGGCAGGTAGTTTGAATTCTTCATTGTCGGCAATTTTAACCATGGTGCCGCGTAAGATTTTTCCAGATCTTGTTTTGGGTAACCGATCTACAACAATCGCATTTTTAAATGATGCCACTGGACCAATTTGCGAACGTACCATTTCCACGCACTCAGTTTCTATGACTACATGTTCTCGCTCAACACCAGATGTGAGACATAAGAATCCTATGGGCAATTGCCCTTTCAAGTCATCAGATACTCCAATTACTGCACATTCTGCTACATCAGGGTGATTTGCTAGAACTTCTTCTATTGCCCCCGTTGATAGTCGATGACCGGCCACGTTTATCACATCGTCGGTTCTTGCCATTATGTAAATATAGCCATCATCATCAATCGTACCCGCATCACCTGTTTCATAATACCCAGGGAATGTATTTAAATATGATGACTTGAACCTTTCTGCCGCATTCCAAAGAGTTGGAAGGGTACCTGGAGGTAGGGGTAACTTAATTGCAATTGAACCGAGTTCTCCAGCTGGGAGCTCTCTCCCAGTGCGGTCTAACACTTTGATATCAAAGCCAGGCATTGGCACTGTTGGGCTTCCAATTTTTATTGGAAGTTTCTCTATTCCTATTGGGTTTCCAGCAATCACATAACCTGTTTCCGTTTGCCACCAATGGTCAATAATTGGCACCTGGAGCAAGTTTTCTGCCCATTTAACGGTATCTGGGTCAGCTCTTTCTCCAGCTAAAAATAAGGCGCGTAAATTTCTGAGGTCATATTTTTGTTTGAGTTCACCTTTGGGGTCCATTCTCTTGATGGCTCTAAATGCTGTTGGTGCGGTAAAGAAATTATTGACTTTGTGCTCGCTTATCACACGCCAAAACGTTCCCGCGTCTGGTGTTCCAACAGGCTTCCCTTCAAACACTAAAGTGGTATTCCCGTGTATAAGTGGTGCGTAGCAAATGTAGCTGTGACCAACTATCCATCCTATATCAGATGCCGCCCAAAACACCTCTCCCGGGTCTACATCATAAAAATTTTTCATAGTCCAGTTGAGAGCGACCAAATGACCAGCGGTTGGTCTTACTACCCCTTTTGGAGCTCCGGTTGTCCCGGAAGTATAAAGAATATATGCCGGATGACTACCTTCAACTGATACGCATGGAGCTTTTTCTACCTTATTTTGAATATGCTCCCAGTCGTAATCGCGCCCATTAACTAATTTTGCTTTACATTGTGGCCTTTGAAAAATAATGACAGTTTTTAGTTTATAATTTGCTAATTCAATAGCACTGTCGATTAGTGGTTTATATTCAACAATCCTATTGGGTTCTAAACCACATGACGCAGCTATTATGGCTTTTGGTTTGGCATCATCAATTCTTACGGCCAGTTCATTGGAAGCAAATCCACCAAATACTACTGAATGTATTGCGCCAATTCTTGCACAAGCCAACATAGATATAATTCCCTCAGGAATCATAGGCATATAAATTATAACTCGGTCACCTTTTGAAATCCCTTTACTACTTAAGGCTCCGGCTAGGCTTGCAACTTTTTCTAATAACTCTTCGAAGGTTATTGAATACTTTGTATCAGTCATTGGACTGTCGTAAATAATTGCTTTTTGGTCTGCTCGACCGTTAAAAACATGCCTGTCGACGGCATTGTAGCAAGTATTTACCATGCTATCACTAAACCATTCGTACAATGGTGCTCTATCTGCAAATAGTGCTTTTGATGGTTTCTTATCCCAGTCGATAGCCTCTGCGGCGTTCATCCAAAAGGCTTCTGGATCCTTTTTCCAGCTATTATAAATTTCTTTGTAGCCCATCGACCTTACCCTTCAAAACAAAAACACTATTTTGCATAATGCGTTAAATTCTGATTTCAGCAAGAGCGGAAAAAAAGTTTTTAAATTATTTGTTGTATCTCAATTATTGAGGGTTATGAATGTTACAATTCTTGATTGTAAAAAGCTATTTGGAAATATTCTTTAATTATTTATATGACTTCGGACGACGCAGAAATTTACGCATTAAAAGCTGCGAATTGGCTTCTCTCAAATCAAGAGCTTCTAGATCTTTTTATGGGCTCAACTGGAGTATCAGAGAATACTATCAAAAGTGATATTCAAAACACAGTATTTTTGGTGGCCGTATTAGATTTTTTGTTACTTGATGATAAGTGGGTTATAGAAGCCTGCGATGCTATGGAATTACAACCTGAGTTGATGCAAACTGCAAGACTATTCTTGCCAGGGGGCGATCAGGTAAACTGGACTTGAAATTTAATGGATTTTGACGCTATTTTATTTGATAAAGACGGCACTCTTTTTGATTTTCATGGTACCTGGAGCTCATGGACATTAGATATAATTGACTACCTCTGCCGAAATGAAGCGTCAAAAAAAGAACTAGTGGCTGGGGCACTAGGGTATGATTTAAAAAATCAGAACTTTTTAAAATCGAGTTTGTTAATCGCCGGGACAGCTGAACAGGCCGCGGATAAGATTGCGACTTTTATAAATGATATCAGCAAGCAGGAAATTGAGAATTTTTTATTGAGTTCAGCAAAAACTGTGAAACTAATGGAGGTTATTCCATTAGACAAGTTTCTGAAGAATTTACAATCTAAGGGTGTGAGGATAGGCCTTGTAACAAATGATTTCGAGGCTTTAGCGCATTTACATTTGAAAGCAGCTGGTATTCACAAATATTTTGATTTTATCGCTGGTTACGACAGTGGTTTTGGAATTAAGCCGGACCCTGGGCCGCTTCTGGCATTTGCAGAGCAGTTTTCGATCTTACCAGATCGGGTTGCTATGGTTGGAGACAGTACTCACGATTTATTTGCTGCAGAAAAAGCGGGGATGTATAAAATTGGAGTACTTACAGGCTTAGCCTCATATTCTGATCTCGCTCCATATTCTGATTTGGTTCTTGATAACATCGGGAAGATAGAAGAACTCCTAAATTAATTATGTTTTAATACGACTCAGATTGTCGCAAAAGAACGGGACATAATTGTTTAACCTCTATGTTTTGGGAACAAAACTTAAGAGCATACACATGAATTCTATTAAATCTCGGGGAAAAAGAGGTGGTGGGAGAGCTGGCAATGCTGGTAGACGAGGAACCTCATCCATTCTTCAAATGCCCTGGAAACTCACAACAAATATAGACAAGCCTATTGAGCCTTTGAATGAGGAGGGTGTGACAGCCATCCATCTCGGTGCAATGGAAATACTAGAAGATATTGGGTTGGAAATTCTTAATATTGAAGCCAGAGACATTTTGGAAAAAGCGGGCTGTATCGTAGTTGGAGAAAACGTAAAATTTGATCGCGAATTTATTATGGAGATGATAAATAAAGCGCCCTCTGAATTTGATATCACTCCAAGAAATCCAGAGAAAAAAATCACTTTTGGTGGAAAAAAAATATTGTTTGGGAATGTCTCTTCACCACCGAATTATTGGGATACAAAAATACGTAGAAAAGTGCCGGGAACCAGAGAAACGTGCAAAAATTTACTTAAGTTGAGCCAGTATTTTAATTGTATTCACTTTGTTGGAGGTTACCCGGTAGAGCCAGTTGATCTTCATCCCAGCACCCGTCATCTTGACGTCCTCTATGATAAATTAACTATTACCGATAAAGCCGCTCACGCCTACAGTTTAGGCAAAGAGAGGGTGGAAGATGTTATTGAAATGGTGCGAATTGCAGGCGGATGGACGGACGAAGAGTTCGATAGTGGTCCAAAAATGTATACAAATATTAATTCGACATCTCCGTTAAAGCATGATGAACCCATGCTTGATGGATGGATGAGATTAGCCAGACGAAATCAAGGCTTGATCGTAACACCATTTACGTTAGCGGGTGCAATGGCGCCAGTGACTATGGCCGGTGCAGTTGCGCAGTCAATTGCTGAGGGCTTAAGTGCGATCGCCCTCGCGCAGTATATTAAGCCAGGCGTTGGATGCGCAATAGGCACTTTTACTTCTAATGTTGATATGAAGTCTGGCGCCCCAGCATTTGGGACGCCTGAGTATATTCGAGCAACCCAAATGACGGGTCAATTAGCCCGTTTCTATGGTCTTCCATTAAGGTCCTCTGGAGTATGCGCTGCAAACGTGCCTGATGGGCAATCTATTTGGGAAACGTCTAATAGCCTATGGGCAGCGGTACAGTCAGGATCGAATATTATTTACCATGCTGCTGGCTGGTTAGAGGGTGGTCTTATCGCCAGCCCCGAAAAATTTATAATGGATTGTGAAATTATACAACAAATCCAAAGGTATATGGATCCGGAAATATTCTCCACAGATACTGACAGCATTGCAATATCAGCTATTAAAGAAGTTGGCAGTACCGGACATTTCTTTGGGGTTGAACATACTCAGAGTCGTTATGAAAGTGCCTTTTATCAACCATTTTTATCTGACTGGAAAAACTATGAGGCATGGGAAGCAGCTGGCGCTGTATGGACGCCTGAACGTGCTTATAAAATATATGAACAAATACTTAATGAATTCTCAGAACCAGTAATTGACCAAGGAATTGATGAGGAATTAAAGGAATTTGTTGAGTGTCGAAAAACTGAGGGTGGAGCCCCTACTGATTTTTGATGTTTGTGTAAATATTTTCGATTTTAGAATTCTTTTTCTGGTGTTTATGTCAGATAATGGCTAACTACCGCCATAATATTACTTAAATGGACCTTTTTTATGGGAAGAGATGTAAAAATCGCGCCATCTATACTCGCTGCAGACTTTGCAAATTTTGAAAAGGAAATTAAGGCAGTTGAGGAGCAGGGTGCTGATTGGATTCATGTTGATGTCATGGATGGGCATTTCGTGCCAAATTTAACATTTGGCCCGGCCTTATGCAAAGCTATTCGTCCGCATGTTAAGACGGTGATGGATGTACATCTTATGATCAGCCCGGTTGAGTCATATATACCTGCATATGTGGACGCGGGTGCAGATATTATTACCGCTCATTATGAGGCAACACCCCACCCGCATCGTGCAATGCAAGCAATTCGAGCGGCCGGTTGCAAAGCTGGTATTGCATTGAACCCAGGTACTCCAGCTGAAAGTGTAGAATATCTGTTAGATTCTATTGACCTTGTTTGTGTCATGACTGTGAATCCTGGATTTGGCGGTCAAAGTTTTATTAGATCTCAAGTGGATAAAATAAAAAAATTGAAATCTATGATTGGTTCGCGAAACATTTTTTTAGAAATTGATGGAGGAATAGACACCAAAACTGCATCGCTGGTTGTAGATGCAGGTGCAAATGTTTTGGTAGCAGGTTCAGCGGTATTTAAAGGAGGCTCCGTTGAAAACACATCTATTTATGGAGAAAATATACTAGCAATCCGGAACTCAATTGCCTAATTACACCATTTTTTATAAACTATCTTGAGTGTTTT
>Ga0222718_10000016_pt1 | contig 200101 bp, 195 predicted proteins | sample C33_27DmetaG_FD_165045 | JGI IMG/M metagenome (GOLD analysis project Ga0222718, IMG submission 165045) | Estuarine water microbial communities from San Francisco Bay, California, United States - C33_27D | ecosystem: Environmental > Aquatic > Marine > Unclassified | place: USA: California...
TTATTTTTTTTATTTTTAAAAAAATATCTCTGATTTTCTATATTATACAGGGCTTTTATTAGTTTATGAATTTAACGCAAAATAATGCGTAAAACGGATAGAATGCGTAAGGATTGATAAAGCAGTTTATGTATACAAAGAATCAGTTGTGGAATCGTCAAATGCAAATCGGCACAATTTTTCGAAAATAAACTTAAGCATCTAGGGTTTATTCTAGTTTTAAGCGCTGATAACTTGCAGTACCATAGTTAATCATTTTGTCAAAAAGTTAGAGGTAAAAATGCTCGTTATTATATTAAATTTTACCAATCTATAATTTTGGAGGTAATGGTTCACAATATTGCAGCATTTTTACTGTTAGAAGAGATTGAAGAGATTAAGATTAAGACCCAAGGACCTCTTAAAAAAATTAATTATTTAGAGATACATTAAGTTCGCGTAGGCCATGAAAATGATAAAGGTTAGAATATAATGGTTCGTCCAAAAGTTTTATATTGGGAAATTTATCGAAAATAATTGGCAGGGCCGTAACTAATTCTAAACGTGCCAATGGAGCTCCGACACAAAAATGGATTCCACTACCAAAAGATAGATTTTTCTTGGTGGATCTAAATGGATTGAAACTATGAGCCGAATTCCAGATCTTTTCGTCTCTTCCTGCTGCGCCTATTACTAATGCTACTTGGTCGCCACGTTTGAATTTATGGTTTCTAAAGTGAACGTCCTCATAGGCGTAGCGCGTAAAAATATGTAGAGGTGGATCATATCGTAAAATCTCCTCAACTGTAGCACTTATGAACTCTGGAAGGAGATATTTTTTTTCTTTGCCGTATTCGATAATTGTTTTAATACCATTTCCTAATGTATGCACTGTAGCCTCATGCCCAGCATTTAATAATAAAATACAAGTAGAAATTAATTCGTCTTTTGAAAGTTTATCGCCTTCTTCTTCCGCCGAAATGAGATGGGAAATTAAATCATCTTTGGGATCAAATCTTTTTTCTTCAATGTATTTTTCCATAAAACTCACAAATTCTTTGGTAGAAGAATTGGCCTTAATTTCTAATTCTTTCGTCCTTCTAGCTTGATACATCATAACCATGTCATTGGACCAACCAAGCAAATCTTTAGCCATACTTTCCGGAACGCCTAGTAATCGAGCGATAACGATTACAGGTAATAAAGTTGCAAACTCTTTCAGAATGTCGACATTTTCAACTTTCAGGTCATCAAGAAGTTCATGTGAGAGCAACGCGATTTCAGTTTGTAATGTATTTATTTTTCGAGTTGTAAATGCCCGCAGCACAAGACCTCGAAGCCGAGTATGTTTTGGCGGTTCAAGTTCCAGCATAGAATTAGTCTCTACGTGGTTGAACATGTTTAGATGACATTCTTGAACGTTGGAGTGATCTTTTAATTTTTCACGGCCAAATCTTTTGTCTTTGAACAAAATTTCCTGACCCGCATAATCAAAAACAGCAGGCATATTATATTCTTGCCAAAAATATAAGCAGTCATCACTTATAAAATTTTTGTAAAACTTGTAAGGATTTTGAATAAAGTCATTATTTGTTGGGTTTTGGGAAATAAACTGCATTTCAGATAATAAATTATTATGTCTTATTTTCGATAGCTTTAACTATAGGCGAGAATGTATCAAAAGAAAGCGATGCGCCCCCTACAAGAGCACCATTTACGTTTGCTACACTGAAAATTTCTGATGCGTTTAATCCATTTACTGATCCACCGTAGAGTATGGGTATATTGGATGCACTTGATCCGTACATTTCAAGTAAGTTTAACCTGATTGAATCGTGGGTTGTGGATATTTCGGCTAGGCTAGGTGTTAGTCCAGTTCCTATTGCCCAAATTGGCTCATAAGCCACAATAATGTTTTCAATATCTGTGATATCTTTTAGTGATCCATAAACTTGCTCTTTCAAAACGGATAGTGTTTTGTTCTCGTTCCGCTCTAGTTCGGACTCACCGATACATAGAATTACATTTAGTTTTTTCTTCAACGCAGTAGTGACTTTACGAGCAACTACGTCATTGGTTTCACCATATTCATTTCGACGTTCTGAATGCCCAATAATAGCATGTGTCACACTGAGGTCTTCTAGCATGACAGCACTTATGTCGCCGGTATAGGCTCCTGAATTTTCTGGATGCAAATTCTGTGCGCCAATAAAGATATTTGTAGCAATTTCTTTTGCAGCAGATAATAGTGTAAAAGGGGGGCAGATTACGATATCTACATCAGACCCAGAAAATCTGTCAGATATTTTTTTTATTTCCACCAAATTTTCTCGGGTGCCGTTCATTTTCCAATTTCCAGCAACAATTTTCCGCATCGGTTCCCCAAGATTAGTAAATTTTTATCATTTCATAACACTTTGCAGGTGACATTTCGTTTAGCACCAGGCATGCCACACACGTAAGTTATAATTTCACTTGAAATCTAGATATCTTTAAATTTTATACTCTCGCCACACCCACATGCCTCAGACACATTTGGGTTATTAAACTTGAAAGTACTTTCAAGCAATGAGGTTTCGTAATCTATTTCTGTTCCAAATAAAAACATTTGAGCCATAGGTGCTATTAAAACTCGAGCACCATCTTGCTCTATAATCTCATCGTTTTTATCAAACTCCTTAACGTACTCAATTGTATATTCCATTCCGGCACAGCCGCCTTTTTTTACTCCAACACGAAGGGCTAGTGCTTCAGAATTATCTATAAGCGCTTTGATGTGTGAAACAGCCCTTGGAGTTAGCGAAATTGGTGGTTTGTTTGGGATTGAAAACATATTAGCCTCTAAATAAATCCTAGCTCGAGCTTTGCTTCATCACTCATCATATCCATTCCCCATGGAGGCTCCCAAATTAATTCGACATCCACTTTTTTTATTCCGGCTATTGGTTCTATTGCATCTACAACCCATCCTGGCATTTCTCCAGCTACAGGGCAGCCAGGGGCTGTTAATGTCATTAGTATTCGAACATCATTCTCTTGGTTTATATCTATTGTATAGATAAGACCTAAATCATAAATGTTCACCGGAATCTCTGGGTCATAAACCGTTCTACACCCCTCGACAACCGTCTCATAAAGTGAGTGGTCCGTAGAAGATGGAGATATTAAAGGTGTTCCCTCCATTGGGTTAGCAGCGTCTGACATCATATTTACCTAAATAATTCTGAGTAAAGTTATAAGTAATTAAAACTTAAAGGTCCATACTATAACTTTAACGAACTGCCTCAGACCCTGGGAAATCTAATTCAGAGACTTGCTCTGCTACTGGAGCAGTATTTAAAGGATGAAGTTTTGATGAAACATTCGGAACATCTATTAATTTTTTCCATTCTTTTTCATGATAAATCTCCAGAGCACTATACTTTGACTTGTATCCCATTTTCGAACTGCCAGGTACCCAATAACCCAAATATACGTAACTTAAGTCTAGCTCCTGAGCCAACCTTATGTGATCTAAAACAATGTATGTCCCGAGCGAATATTTTGCTAGTTCAGGATTGTAGAACGAGTAGACCATACTCAAACCATCGTCTACTATGTCAGTTAGGCATGCAGCTGCCAGTTTTTGGTTGAGTTCGTACTCAATGACGCGCGTATAGACTGGAGTTTCTTCAATCATTGCAGCAAACTCAAAAACATCCATTTCCGCCATTCCACCACTAGCGTGTCGATCGTCCAAATAACGCTTAAAGAGTTCAAATTGCTCGTCCGTTGCCCAAGGAGAAGTCGATCGGCGTTTTACGTTTTTGTTTGTCTTAATTGTTCTTTTTTGTGTTTTGCTAGGAATGAACTGTTTTACCTCAATGCGTGCCGAAAGGCAGGCAGCGCAATCTAAACAAGTAGGTCTGTACAAAACATTTTGAGACCTACGAAATCCTTGTTTGGAAAGGCAACTATTCAAACTTTGAGCATCCTCACCTTGGAGAGCGGCAAATAATTTTCGCTCCTGCCTATTGTCCAGGTAAGGACAAGCCTGCGGCGCGGTTACATAAAACTGCGGAGCTATGGGGAGAGAATGTCTCATTGTGATATAATACCAATCTTATCGAAATATGGCAATGCTAACACAAATGCTGTGTTTAGCCAGATTTGAAATTGTTAATCTGAGCTTACATTGATCAGACTAATTATACTAATCGTATCCATTTATTGGTGAATATATTAGATTTTTATGATACGCATGGTGATAAATCTGAGGCGGTAACTCACTTAAATTATGACTCACTTTTCTAAAAATCAAAAGTTTCCGATTACCAAAGATGCCGCAATAATCTCTGAAATGAGGTCTTTGTTTCCAAATTTTAAAGAAGATTTACACATCTTATTGGCAGGCATGGCTGGCTGTAGTCCTTTTTTATTTGAGTTGATTAAGAAAGAAGTAAATTGGATAACAAATGTTCTTGCAATGGAGTTAAATCCAGAAGAAGAAGTATTGAATGAAGTATTGAGAAGTTCTGACATCCCCAAAAGCTTGCGGATTGCAAAATCGCGAATAGCACTTTGGACAGCAATGCAGGACTTATCTGGAAACTGGGAACTTGAGGACGTTAGTAAATGTCTTTCGCACTTTGCAGATTTTTGTGTAAATGAAGCATTAATATATTCATTTAAAGTATTGATTATAGAAGGAAAATTTTCCAAATTAAAAAATGATACTGACGCTGAGAAGCTTGGTATCTTTATTCTTGCAATGGGCAAATTGGGTGCTCTGGAGCTAAACTATTCATCTGATATTGATCTCGTATGCTATTTTGATGATACCAAATTAGTCGAAAAAGATTTTTTTGAAACACGAAAAGCTGCAATCGCTGTTATAAAGAAAATGACTAAAGTGCTATCTGAAGTTACGGAAAATGGGTATGTTTTCCGTACTGATCTTCGCTTACGGCCTGATCCATCCGTTAATCCTGTATGCCTTGGCGTTGATGCTGCAGAAAGATATTATGAAGCTTTGGGACGAACATGGGAAAGAGCCGCATACATAAAAGCTAGGTTCTGTGCAGGCTCTCAAACTTTAGCATCTAATTTTCTTTCAGCACTATACCCTTTTGTTTGGCGCAAATACCTCGATTTTGCGGCTATAGAAGAAGCTCATAGCATTCGAGTACAATACCAGATCAAGAGTGAGTCAAAAAGGATTTCAAATCTATTCGGTCATGATGTGAAGCTGGGATTGGGCGGAATACGCGATATTGAATTTTTTACACAAACACGCCAGTTAATTGTTGGCGGACGCGACCCTGAATTGCAAGCTCCTGAAACTTTGGTTGGTTTAGCTATACTAGCCCAAAAGGGCTGGATTTCTAAACACACGTCTAGAAATCTCTCTAATCATTATCGGTTCCTTCGTAAGGTTGAGCATTTATTGCAGATGGTTAACGATGCACAAACCCATAAATTGCCTCAAACAGATGATGGGTTTGTTCGTTTGGCCAATTTTATGAGTTTAGATCATAATGAATTTAAACAAAAAATAACTACTTCGTTAACATCTGTTCATAAACTTACAGAATCATTTTTTAATCCGGAAAAAGAGCAATCATCGGAGATTGCTTTGTACGATAGTGATACTTTCAGGGACGACCTTGTGAGTAGATGGCCGTTGTATCCTTCGCTCAGGACGGCACGAGCCGAAGCATTATTTGCAAAAATCCAACCAATAATTATGAACAAACTTTCAAATGCAGTAGATCCTAATCGTGCTCTTTTATCCTTTGATAAATTTTTGCTCTTACTTCCAGCTGGTGTTCAACTATTTTCATTATTTAATACAAATCGGCATCTTATAGATTTATTTATCGATATAATATCCTCTTCAGATGCTTTATCCGAATATCTATCCAATAATGTACAAGTTTTAGATGCGGTAATCGGCGGAGCGTTCTGGCGTGAATGGCCAGGACTAGATTTACTCAGAGAAGATTTGGCAATACTACTCCGCAGAGAGACAGATTATGAAAGCCAATTGAATGCATCTCGCAGGTGGGGACGAGAATGGCATTTTAGAATTGGTGTGCACTTATTGAGGGGCGTAATCACCCCTGAAGAGGCGGGAACTCAGTATGGAGACTTAGCTCTCGCAATGCTGAAGGAACTATGGTGTTTGGTTAATACTCAGTTTGCTAAAAAGTATGGCCCAGCACCGGGCCATGGATCAGCCTTAATTGGATTGGGCTCTCTCGGGATAAAAAAGCTGCACTCTCAATCAGATCTTGATCTGATATTAATATATGATGCAGCTGGTGTAGAGATGTCTTCAGGAGAAAAAAGCATAGACTCACGAAGTTATTACGCGAGGCTTACTAAGGCACTTGTAGCTGCTATTAGTGCTCCAATGAATGAAAAAAGTTTATTTCATGTTGATATGCGACTAAGGCCGTCGGGAAATCAAGGCCCTGTTGCAACTTCATTGCAAGCATTCAAGCATTATCAAACTTCAGAGGCATGGGTTTGGGAGCATCTCGCATTAGTCAATGCTACTATAGTTGCCGGTCCTGAGATTTTGCGAACAGATATTTCTAAATTTTGCGAAAGTTTAAAAAAAATGAGATCGGAGAAAAATGTGATGGCAGGTTTGTCTATTATGAGAAATAGATTATTTTCGCCCTCAAATATTAACAAAAAATGGAGCATGAAGTTAGGGCAGGGTAAGCTTCAGGATATTGAATTAGTTTCCCAAATGGGCATTATTCTCATTAATGAAGGTGTTTCTGGTGTTCATAATGGATTAATCGCTTTACTAAAGTTGAAAAAGATTTGTGCTGACGACTTAGCCTATTTGATTAAAACTTATGACTTGCTACTAGGTGTGCAGATTCTATCAAAACTATTACTTAAAGACGATATCAAAGATGGTGAACTTGGTGTAAACGGTAAGGATCTTTTTCTAAAATACACAGATACGCTCAGCGTTCCTTTGCTTGTAGAAAAAATATCAGAAATGGCGTTTAAGTCTTCAGCAATTATCGATAATATTTTACCAAATTCAAAAGAGGTTCATGATGAAAGGTGATTACGATGACCCCAAGGCACTCATCAGAGAAAGTTTTAATATTGAGGGTATAAAGATAGAAGAATGTAGATCAATATTTTTGGATTGGGCATTAAGTTTGCCAAATGATGTAGATACTACCGAAACTATATCACTACTCTTGGAGAAATATGGGGACCATAAAGAACATCCAATGCTGCTTACCTTGAAAGAAGGTTTGATAAAAACAGTTAGCCCTATTAGGCGTGGCGGAAGGAGAGGCCGAATGCTGAACTAAGCATAATTATCTTTCCAATTCATTTTGCCAAGCTTTAGCGATATTTCCAAATCTTGTAAATTGGCCTTCAAAACTAAGTTCAATTGTTCCTATAGGACCGTGTCTCTGCTTTCCAATAATGAGTTCGGCACGTCCATGGAGGTGTTCCATTTCTGACTGCCATTTTGCCATATTCTCAAGATCTTTATCACTTGGTTTTTCCCGTTCTTTATAATACTCCTCCCGAAAAACAAACATTACAACATCAGCATCTTGTTCAATTGACCCAGATTCCCTCAAATCAGATAGTTGAGGTCTTTTATCATCTCTAGACTCCACCTGACGACTGAGTTGAGAGAGTGCAATAACTGGTATGTTTAATTCTTTTGCGATTGCTTTCATACCTTGAGTTATTTCAGAAACCTCGTTTACTCTACTATCCTTTGATGAGGCGGGTCGCACAAGCTGCAGATAGTCCACTATAAGTACGTCTAACCCATGTTTTCTTTTGAGACGGCGCGCTCTGGCTGCTAATTGAGAAATAGGTAGCGCAGGAGTATCGTCTATGAATAATGGGCAGCTTTCTAAATCTTTCGCAGCGTCTACGAAACGACGAAATTCCTTCTCTGTCATATCGCCTCTGCGAATATTTTCAGATGGAATTTCCGCCGCTTCAGACAAAATTCTTGCTGCTAGTTGCTCAGCACTCATTTCTAGTGAGAAAAATCCGATTACCCCACCATTTACTGAGCCTTCGGTACCATCTTTCATCACGCCCTTCTTATAACTTCTAGCCACATTGTACGCTATGTTTGTGGCTAACGAAGTTTTCCCCATAGATGGCCTTCCTGCTAAGATCAGCAGGTCTGACTTATGAAGGCCACCCAGCTTTTTATCTAGGTCTATGAAACCTGTAGAAATTCCCGCAAGCCCACCGTCGCGCTGAAATGCTGCATTAGCTATATCAACAGCCTCTGTAACAGCTTTTAAAAAAGACTTGAATCCGCTATCTGTTTTTCCGGCTTCTCCTAATTGATATAGGGCTTGTTCGGCATCTACAATTTGCTCTCTGGGTTCTTGATCAATCTCCATTTTTTGAGCTCGTTCGGAGATGTCTTTCCCAAGTAGTATTAGCTGTCTGCGTATGGCTAAGTCATAAATCAATTGAGCATAATCTTGAACAGCGAAGCCGGCTACGGCTGATGCAGCTAGTTTTGCTAGATAGTTTGCTCCGCCAAGTTCGTTTAAGCCTGGATCATCTTTTAAGAAAGTAGTGAGCGTGACAGGTGAAGCTATACTATTTTTTTTAATTCGGCCTGATGCTACCTCATAAATATGTGCATGAACGGGATCAAAAAAATGTTCCGCATTTATTAAAGAGTCAGCTCGATCAAAGACATCATTATTACTTAAAATTGCTCCCAAAAGCTGTTGCTCTGCCTCTATGGAATTTGGCATTGTCTCTGGGGAATGGATTTCTGCTCCCGTAGGATTAATAGCTGTAACGGTGTTCATTAGGGGCTTTCTAATTACATTATTCGAGGAATACACTAATGGCTAAAGGTGAGCAAATTGTATAATTCTGTGGATATTTTGTGAGTAAGTTTTGTTGTCTGTGTTAAATATCCGACATCCATATTACTATGGCTGAAGCTTTGCATTTTGCCATTCCCGCGGAGAATGTAAAAAACTTTCAACCTCTTTGATTGTATTAGAGGAAAATGTCTTCTGTAACTTTGTTTCTTCTAAAATATCCCACCATGAACATAAATAATGAAGCTTTATTTTATTTTTTTCTAATATGTCTTGTGCCTCTGGAAATATATCATAATAAAAAATCACCGCCGTATTGTTACATTCGGCCCCGGTTTGTCTTATCGCATCAACGAAAGATATTTTAGAACCGCCATCTGTGGCTAGGTCCTCAACCAATAGGATGTTTTGGTCTGGTTTTAAAACTCCCTCGATACGAGCATTTTTACCGTAACCTTTAGCTTTTTTTCTAACATAGGTCATCGGTAGGCCCATTCTTTCCGCAACTAATGCGGCAAATGGTATGCCTGCTGTTTCGCCACCAGCAACGTTATTTATCTTTTCAAGCCCTATTTCGCGAAAAATTTTGATTGTCAAAAAATCCATCAATGTGGATCTAATCCTTGGAAAGGATATAAGTTTTCTACAGTCAACATATGTAGGACTTGGCAATCCAGATGCTAATTTGTAAGGGATATTTGAATTGAAACCAATTGCCCCCACCTCAATCAGCATACGAGCAGATAGCCTGGCAATTTCATTATCTGGTAGATAGGATGATGGTAGCATAGTGTAACCTATAAAGTTGTTGGGATCGATTTGACAGACCAGAATAATGGGAATCCTGGATCAAACACTGTTATGTCACCCTCTGTAGTAGATATTTTTTGGGGAATTTTAATTGGTGTTTTTTGTTTGATTAGCCTTATTCGTTCTTTATTAATGGGTAAATTATAAAATTTTGCTCCATTAATACTTGTAAACTTTTCAAGGTTTTTTAACAGATCTTTTTGTTCAAAAAGATGTGCTAAAATTGGTAATGTATTTGGTGTTGTAAAACATCCTGCACAGCCACATGAACTTTCTTTTTGGCTATCAAAGTGCGGGGCGCTATCCGTTCCTAAAAAGAATGACGAATTACCAGATGTTGCTGCTTTTAATAATGCAACTCGATGCCTTTCTCGTTTTGCTACCGGTAAGCAGTAATAATGAGGTTTGATGCCTCCCGCTAATATAAAATTACGATTTATTACAAGATGATGAGTTGTTATAGTTGCTGCTATGTTTTCTTTTGAAGTTTTAACGTAATCGATAGCTTCTTCAGTAGTGACGTGCTCCATAATAACTTTTAGCTTGGGAAAAGTTCTAACGATTGGATCGAGCACTTTCTCAATAAAAACGTATTCTCTGTCGAATATGTCAATTTTAGGATCTACTACTTCACCATGAATACATAGAGTGCATCCAATTTCCTCCATTTTTTCGAATACTTTATAAAGCTTTTTAAAATCGCTGATTCCATGAGAAGAATTGGTTGTTGCTCCTGCTGGGTATAGCTTCACTGCAGAAATTACATTTTTTGAAAAACCTTCGGCTAAATCCATAAAGTCAGTAGCTTCAGTCAGATATAGAGTCATTAATGGTTCGAAAGTATGATCTTGCGGGCATGCATCGATAATACGTTTTTTGTACATTTCCGCATCTTTAACCGTAGTTATTGGTGGTTCAAGATTTGGCATTATGATTGCGCGGCCAAACACTTTGGAAGAATACGGAAGTACAGACTTTAAAATTGATCCGTTTCGTAAATGCAAATGCCAGTCATCTGGTCTTGCGATATTTAATTCCGCTACCATGATAGTCGATTACACACTTTCAGGATTAATTTCTAGCTAAATTAAAATGCAAAATTTTAAGTATTAAGACCAAAACTTAAGTATCGGAATTATTAATTTTTAAAACATGTCATTTTGATTTTTTTGGTTTTCTTTTATACAGTCTGTGAATTTAAGAGTGTACAGGGGGCGATATTATTCTATTTCAGTAGAAGATAGGTATAGGCATCAATAAATGAACTCAAACTATTTGGCAGACAATATCCCTGAGATAGCATTATCATGGGCCTCTCAAGGCGACTCCGTAGTTATAGCTACTGTGATTGAAACATGGGGTTCTGCACCACGTCGAGTTGGGGCACAGATGGTCATAAATCAAAATGGCAAAATGCAAGGGTCAGTATCTGGCGGATGCATAGAAAGTGCGGTTGTGTCTGAAGTGCAAGATACGATCAGTACACAAAGAATTAAATTACTAGAATACGGTGTTAGCAACGAAGATGCTTTTTCTGTTGGATTGGCTTGTGGTGGGAAAATTCGAGTGATGCTCGAGCCAGTTGGGCACTCAATTTCAATTAGCACTTTACAAAAATTAGTGGAGTTTAGAAGAAATAAAATTTCGGTTGCTTGCGTTGTGCACATTAGTTCGGGAGCCACTGAACTCAAGACAGAGGGGTATGATAATCGCTTTTCAAGTGGTTTGTCGGGTTTCGAAGAAAAGAATAAAATTTTTGTTAATATTCATCAATCACCAACCCGAGTTGTTATTATAGGTGCAGTTCATATAGCACAAAGTTTGGTTAAACTGGCAAAGATAGCAAACTTTGATCCGGTCGTAGTTGACCCCAGGAGTGGTTTCGCTAATACGGAGCGCTTTGAAGCTCAAAATATTATTGAAGAATGGCCAGATACCGCACTTACAGAAATTTCCATCGATAGGCGAACAGCAATTGTTCTTTTAACACACGATCCGAAATTGGATGACCCAGCCTTACAAATTGCTCTAAATAGCGATGCTTTTTATATAGGTGCTTTGGGGTCAGTAAAGACACATACCGCTAGGTTAGACAGAATGAAAAAGCTAGGTTTTGCTTCGGAAAGCCTAAATAAGATTAGAGGGCCGATCGGGATCGATATAGGTGCAACTAACCCGTCCGAAATTGCAATTTCGATAATTGCGGAGATAATTTCCAAACTGAGACAGGCCAAAGAATGAAATTTGGAATGGAGCAAACTAAATATGCTGTTGGCAGTATATTGGCCCACTCATTATTTTGCGGCAGACAGAGATTTCGTAAAGGAAAAGTTTTAGACGAAAATGATGTTAAAAAGCTTATAGAGTTTGGTTATGGTGAAGTCGCTACTGCGAGGCTTGAAGAGAGCGATACAGAGGAGAACTTTGCTGCGGCAAGGGTAGCGGAAAATATACATTATAATTCTGAACCGGAAAACTTTACAAAAAGTACGGCTTTCACTGGGCGTGTTAACATTTTTGCCAATAATACCGGTATTGTCGTACTTGACGAAGAAAAACTCACGGAAGCGAACTCAGTTGATGATATGATTACTATTGCGACAATCCCGAATTACTCACAAGTGACAAAAGGTTCAATTGTAGCTACAATAAAAATTATAAGTTACGGGGTTAGTACATATAAACTTACAAAAGTTGCCAGCTTGGCGATAAGTACTATTAGATTGAAGACACCAAAATATTCATCAGCTCATTTGATTACTACAAAAATTTCTAGAGGAACTTCTGAGAAAGCTATAAGCGCTATAAGAAAAAGAACTGATACTTTGGGTTTGTTATTATATGTAAATAAGGATATTCCGCATGACCAAAGTAATTTAGAGGAAGCAATTAGTGAGGCTGAAAGTGATATTATTTTGATATTAACCGCCTCTGCAACCTCTGATATTTCGGATGTAGCACCAATGGCAATAAAATCGCTGGGTGGTAAAATTTTAAGGTATGGAATACCTGTAGACCCAGGCAACCTACTTTTTTTGGGTGACCTGAATGGGAGGCCAATAATTGGCCTGCCTGGATGTGCTAAGTCTCCGGCGATTAATGGAGCAGATTGGGTGATTTCTAGGGTAGTTTGCGATCATACTCCAGATAAACACGAATTTGCTCGAATGGGCTTAGGCGGTCTTCTTAAAGAAATTAGATCACGTCCCATGCCCAGAGTGCAGTCTAGGATCATAAAGTGAGTTTGCTAAATTTATTTTGACGAGTTTGGCCCAATCATCATAGTCATTTGGCGGCCCTCCATTTTAGGAATATTCTCTATCTTGCCAAAGCCGTCTATATCTGTAGCCACACGTTCTAATAGTTCCCTGCCTAATTCTTGGTGAGCCATTTCTCTTCCTCGAAATCGTAGAGTGATTTTAACTTTATCACCGTTTTCGAGAAATTTAGTCACGCTACGCATCTTAACTTCATAGTCGTGTGTGTCTGTGCCTGGCCTGAATTTGATCTCTTTAACTTCTATAATTTTTTGGTTTTTTCTAGCTTCAGATTCTTTCTTTTGCTGTTCATATTTATATTTGCCGTAGTCCATAATTTTACATACGGGCGGGCTTGCGTTAGGTGAAATTTCAACTAAATCTAGGCCCGCTTCTTCTGAAAGTTCTAGAGCTTTTTCAGGACTAACTACCCCTACATTATCTCCATCACTTCCTATCAGTCTTACTTCTGGGCATATTATATTTTCGTTTACTCTCGGACCTGTCTCTCGAGAGGGTGGGGCGCTGTGTGGTCTTCGAACTATTGATTTCTTCCTTATATAAATATCACGTCTGTGTAGAGATAGCGAGGTGCGTCTAAGGTTTCAAGCGTTCATTCTGAAACTGGTTAAACATTCTTATTAAATGTGCTTATTTTGCGTAAACAGTCTTCTAGGTTATCAATTGTTGCCTTGTTGCTTTGGAGGGGTAGAGTCAAATTTATCACACTTTGTAATGATGAATATTAAAGTTTTTGGAACCATATGAACAATTTGATACCTTAAGACCAAAAAATTGAGGCAGTGTTATGTATCCAAACTTAGACCAAAATGGCGTTCTCTTCGTTCGCCATACAAGAAACAAACGATATACAAGAATTGGGCGATTTTTTGAAAATCTTGTTTGTGTGCTCAAAGACTTAATGTCGGCGCGCTAAATTTCTTTTCGATTGGCTGAGCGTGTGATCAAGTTAGGATTTCCATTTTATTGAGCATCCCATTGATGGAATTTGGTCTAGTGGGCCTTTACCGCTATTTGCAATTTCCGTCATCGCTAAAAAAAGCTCTCTCCGTAATTCTTTAGGCTTCTCTCTTTTATTACTCAACCGTCCTCTATACTGCAGTTTTAATTCTGAATTAAATCCAAAAAAATCGGGTGTGCAGGCGGCATCATAAGCTTTGGCTACTTCTTGAGTTTCGTCATACAAGTATGAAAATGGTAAATTTTTATTAATAGAAAGCTGCTTCATTTTTTCGAAGCTATCTTCGGGATGAGTTGAGGCATCGTTTGAGGAAATGGCTATAACCGCTATTTCATTTTTAATTAACTCATTTGCCTCAAATATGATTTCGTCAAGTGTGCTCACTACATAGGGACAATGATTGCAGATAAACATAATTAGAGTACCTTTGCTACCACGTGCAGTATTAAGCGCGATTATTTCATTGTCAGTTGATGGGAGAGAAAAATCTTTGGCTTGCCAGCCAAATTCACAGATTGGAGTGTTGACTGCGGGCATTGTTGCCTCCTTAAATGAAAGTTATTTACCAATATTCTAGTTTAATGTAGTTTATCTTTATAAAAGTCTGGGCGGTTTGCCACATCGGTCAGTCTAAATTTATGAAAGGATCTAGTAAATGAAAAAAGTTGTTCTTATTTCAGTATTATTTTTGGCAAGCTGTTCACAAATTACTGATGTCGCAAACGGAGTTGGTGGTGCAGCAGGAAATGTGATGAGTTCAGTAGCTGATGCTGTTGGGCTATAACTATCTTCGCCTATTCTTTTTCAAACAGTATAACCTAACTATATAAAAAAAATCACATATTGGAGGTTCGTTTGTCCGGTTTTCATGAGAAAGTGTGTGTTGCGTGTCAACCTGATGCTGAGCCTGCAGGTGTTGAGGAAATACAAAAATTCGTCTCAGGCACAGAGTGGTCGTTAATCGAAAGAATTGGAGTGACGCAACTATATCGTAAATATAGTTTTCCAACTTTTGAGAAAGCACTTGTCTTTACTAATAAAGTAGGTGCTATAGCAGAAGAGGAAGGTCACCATCCAGAAATTGTAACAGAGTGGGGAAGTGTTACAGTTTATTGGTGGAGCCATAAAATCAAAAAAATCCATTTAAATGATCTTATTTTAGCTGCGCGGTGCGACGTTGGTTACTCGTCCATGTGATATTAATTAATCTAATAATTCCGATTAAGTTTTTTCATATTTGTATAATTATCAAGAATTAAAAAATAAGGTGACACCTTGCCTGCACATTGGTGTCACCTAGAATTTTGAGACCTAAGATAAATGTTGGTTCCCTGTTAACAGGACGCTCATTCGCCCACACTGCCTCTTAAACCCAATAAATCCCTAACCTAATGTTTTTTCTAGTGAAAATATAAATATTCATTTCAAACGTGAGAAGGTGTCACCATATTACTACATCAAAATTACTATATCAAATTGGTGAAATGTTAAGATATTCAATTTAAGACTTTAAATAGAACAAACATTTTATTACCAATGATCCCTCATTGCTTGGTATATAGCGGCTGTAGCTGCGTTCGATAAATTTAGTGATTTCACTCTTGAATTTCTCATAGGTAAAGAAAAGATGCGATCAGCCATTGGTTCCAGAATTTCATGAGGCAGACCTTTAGATTCACATCCAAAAACCAAGTAAGACTCTTTAGAATAATCTGCTTTGTAAAAACTGTTTTGCCCGTTCTCTTCAAAGAAGAACATATCCTTCCTTTTAGGTTTTCTTGATTTAATAAAATCAAGCCAGTTTTCGTAGCGACTTAAATTTACATATTTCCAATATCGTGTACCTGCTCGTGCAACATTGGCGTCGTCTATATCAAACCCAAGAGGGTTTATCAGTATAAGTTCCAGATCAAGAGCTACACAAGTTCTACCTATGGCACCGGTATTGTGGGGTATTTCTGGTGCTACTAAAACTACCTTCATTTGTTTTGTTTCATCTATACTTCCAACCAGTATTTTGATTTCTTTACACGCGAATTTTGTATTCAACCGATGACGCAATTTATCTGGATAAAATTTCTACGTTAAAGTGAAATTATACAATGTTATTACTTTCCAAATTGTTGTGATTTTACTCGAATAGTTGAGTTGTTAAAAAATAACAATACGCTTACGATTTGTGAATTAACCGATGAGCTTTAGTCTTTATTTAAAATTGTACTGATTTTGACCGATTCTTTCAGAAAATATATAACTCTATAGTTTTTGTAATTTTTGATATATGTTTGCGACTGCAATGGCGTTAATCCCTGTTTATACTGCCAAAACAAAATCGGACATAAACTATATGAAATCAAAAAAAGATTTAAACTTTTGGGAAGCAAAGGAACTTGTATACAAAGCAGGTGATAAATCCGCATCAGCTTACTTAGTTCTCGATGGGTCTGCTGAAATTATTAGCGCTGATGGAATAAAGTTGAATTCATTTGGACCAAATGAGTTATTTGGAGAAGCATCTTTAGTTTTACAATCTGATCGTACAGTTAGCGTCCGGGCAGGGCCTTCCGGATTAACCGCTAAAGTTATTGGTTCGGCAAGCCTTAAGAGAAGGCTTCAAAAAGATTTGTTTCTTTCTGCTCTAGTAAGAAAATTAGAAACTAGATTGATAGAAGCAAATAGAATAATTGATGCTCTTTCAAAAAAAACCAAGAAAACTAAATGAAGCAGTTTTTTGATCTAAATGAATTTGTGGATTATGCTTGGTCGCTATTGACGCGAGGAGTTGTAGACAAGAGATCTGTTGCTAAAAACCCTACATTCTCTACAATTTCAGAAGATGGTTTTCCAACAATGAGAACTGTTGTCTTAAGACGCGCTGATCGTATAGCAAATTGCTTTGAAATTCACACCGATATACAAACTAATAAAGTGTCCTCACTTAAAAAAAATAATTGTGCTGGTCTGCATTTTTGGATCCCAAAAGCTAAATTTCAGATAAGGGCTACGGTAGTTGTTGATATATTGACTGGCTCAAAAGTTGAAGGCGAATGGAACCAAATACCGGCACGATCCCGTGTTTCATATGGCTCAATCCCCTGTCCTGGCACTGCAATAAAAAGCCCGTTTGAGTACCAGAAAATTCCTAATCAAGATAACTTTGCAGTTTTAAAATGTGATATAAGAGAGCTAGATCTTTTGTACTTGGGCGATACTCATCAGAGGGCTATGCATAGAAAAGGAGATCCTTGGATATCCACATGGGTGGCTCCATAAATTTAAATTTTTGCCTACTGTCGTTTGGAAACACCTCAGACATTGATGATTTGAGAAAAGAGCTGGAATAGGATGTATAAATTATTAAAGCTGATAAATTTTAATTAGTTGCTATGGAGTCACAGCATGTTTTTTACATTTATTAATTGGCTTAAATATAAAAGCTTTGTGGTACGCTTAAATTAATTATAAAAAAATATTCTGAGGCAGTATCATGAGTTTTGTAGGACCATTCGGTGGTATTCCAGGATTTTATTCTGGTAAAACGCGATTTGTAAGAAATAATAAATTCAAGCAAATTGCTTTGCTTTCTTTAATTTTGTTTCCAGAGTTACCAATGTTCCTTTGGTATCTTTATTCTTAAATTAGATTGGCTCGGATTGCGGGATTGCGGGATTGCGGTTTCCAGATATTGAGTAATTATTGTAAACTTTTGCCCCTGAAGATAAGATTTACCTTCGTGAGCGTGCAACAGAGGCCACTCTTAAAAGGACAGACCTCGCAAAAATTCGGGTTGTTGCCTTTGCTACCTATGGGTTGGTGGGAGGAGAGCTCTCAGGGTTGGCGGAACCTGCACTGGTCATGACCCCACCGGACAAGGCGACAGACGAAGATGATGGGCTTTTGAAAGCTTCAGAAGTGGCTCAGCTTAAAATGAATGCAGATATTATTTTGCTTAGTGCTTGTAATACAACCTCGGGTGATAAGCTTGGTGCTGAAGGTTTATCCGGGCTTTCTCGCGCATTTATATATGCTGGAGCACGATCTCTTCTGGTATCGCATTGGTCGTTAGAAAGTAGGTCTGCTGTAAAGTTGACTACAGGGTTCTTTGATGCGCTTGGCTCGAATGAAAGTATGTCGCGTTCTAAAGCGCTTCAACATAGCATGTTGGGCGTCATCTTAGAACCTGATTTAGAATATTACTCCCATCCTGCTTTTTGGGGGCCTTTTAGTCTTATTGGCGACCGTTAGATGAATAATTTCAGAGCCCAATATACAACTTTACTCCACAGAATACGGGCTAATCACGGGCTCTTTGCCAAAAACAAAGTATAAGTAAGATTTTTCTAGAAATAAAAAAACCCTCAAGTAATTGATACTTGGGGTTTTTATTTGGCTCCGGCGGTTGGGATCGAACCAACGACCAATTGATTAACAGTCAACTGCTCTACCGCTGAGCTACGCCGGAACACTCTTTTTCTATAGCAATAGGTAATTCGGTAGTCTAGTGGTAAGGAATTTTTTTTTAAAAAATATTTAGATTAACGAAAATAGTGCATTATCGGAGGATATATCGTCGACTTGTACCTGTTTTTTTATGATTAAATCAATTAAATGGGCTTTAACATTTCTCGATGCAACTGTTATTAAATTTTTATTTACGTCGAAATAGACAGATTTTGTTATTTGAGAAATAGTTGCCTCTGTTTCCCTGAGAATATTGATGATTTCGGCTTCTCTCGTCATTCTATGATGCATTAACTCTATTAGACGCTTATTGGGACTTTCCACAGGAAACCCGTGGCCAGGATAAAATTTTTCCCAATTGAGCTTACATAGTTTTTTACATGAGTTCATAAATTGTGAAATATCGCCTTCTGGAGATGAGATAACCGATGTAGACCAGTCCATAATGTGATCTCCTGTAAACAAATAATCCAAATATTGATAACATATATGGTTTGAAAGGTGGCCAGGGGTATGATGAGCTATTATTTCCCACTCTGATGAAACTAATTTTTCTTGATCCTTTAAAAAGTAATCCGGTTTAAAACTGTGATCAACTCCAATGGGTTCGTATTTTAAGCCCAATTTAACAAGATTATTCATCTGTTTAGATTGACCATCTAATGCTTTTCCATATGCGAATGTTGGTGCATTTAAAATTCTTGATAGGTCGGGTGCAAGCTCACTATGATCCAAATGAGAATGGGTAATTAAAATATGGGTAACCTTGGACTTAGGTGGAATGATTTCGATTAAGTTATGCAAGTGAGACTGGGAATTTGGGCCTGGATCGATGATAATTAGTTCTTTTTTACCCAAAATATAAGTGTTTGTCCCGTTATATGTCATCGGAGATGGGTTTGGGGCAGTTAGCCGAATTAATCCATCTTGCAATTTTACGCTTGTTCCCTTCGCGTCAGATCCTGTAGATTTCAATGTCAATATTACATTCCTTAATCGCAAAGAATAAGTTAAACATAGAGTTGATGTTTAAGTGGATCAAACAATATATGCCTAAGCGGCTTTACTGGAGGGCAGCATTCATATTGCTCTTTCCTGTAATTTTTCTTCAGCTGATTGTTTCCTTTGTAATTATCAAGCGTCATTTTGAAGGTGTCACAGAGCAAATGACAAGAACGGTAGCATCTCAAATTGAGTTGTTAGCAACTACGGTAGAAAATGCTGAAATAGAAGCTGCAATTGGCTTAAGCAAAGCTTTAAACATGGAGCTACTAGAAATAGACCGTGACGGTCTGATAGAAATAGATAAACGGCGTTTTTATGATGTTTCGGGTATAGTCGTTATCAGGGAATTGAGCGGATTAAAATGGGTACAGGGTGTTGATTTGCTTGATGATGATTATGTGACGATAAATTTAAAATTAGCTGATATGGGTTTTCTGCTTCGCCTCGAGAGAGCTCGAGTATCCGCTTCCAATCCACATCAATTAATTGTTAATATGGTCGTTTTCGGAGCATTTTTCACTTTAATAGCCTTTGTATATTTAAGAAACCAATTAAGGCCAATCACTCGCTTAGCTTCTGCAGCAGAAGCCTTTGGCCGTGGTCAAACAGTTCCGTATTCTGCATCAGGAGCTATTGAAGTCAAAGCAGCGGGAAACGCGTTTCTGGAAATGCGTAATAGAATTGAGAGACACATTGAGCAGAGGACTATGATTTTATCGGGTGTGAGCCATGATCTTAGAACCCCTCTAACCAGACTTAAGCTTGGTATTTCACTTTTGGATATAACTGATAAAGAACCCTTAGAGCGTGACCTAGAAGAAATGGGTCGCATGCTAGATGAATTTCTGACCTTTGCGAAAGCGCAAGATAACGAAAAGTCAAATTTTAAACTATTATCAGTTTCAAGTGTACTTCAAGGCTTAGAAGCTGACTACAAGCGGTCTAACGCTAGACTTAACATAGAAGATCTAAAAGATACGGGATGTTACTTGATGCGACCGTCTTTAATCCGAAGAGCTTTGGATAATATAATCGGTAACGCACTTCGTTACGGCAACCTCGCGAATTTAAAAGTTATTGTTGATGACAGGCATGTTAATTTTATTATTGAAGATGATGGGCCAGGTATTCCAACAGAAATGCTTTCTGAAGCCCTCAAGCCATTTAGTCGTTTAGATCCAGCCAGGAACCAAGATAAAGGTATGGGAGTTGGTTTGGGGCTACCAATTGCATCAGATATAGCTAAGGCACATGGTGGTAGTTTAAAATTACTTGAGTCAAAGATACATGGAGGCTTGAGGGCGGAATTCAGAATAGCTGCGAAGAAGCAACTTTCTTGAAAATGGTAGGCCCGGCAGGACTCGAACCTGCGACCAAAGCGTTATGAGCGCTCTGCTCTAACCAACTGAGCTACAGGCCCACCGTATTTGTTTGCTACCACATCTAAAACGGACGTCAAGTGTTTCACGTTGAAGTTTTTCTTGTTTGCATTTATGCCCATTTTAATTCGAGAAGGATATCACTTATGAAATCAAATCGTACCGGTTTAACTTATGCTGGGGCAGGGGTGGATATCGAGGCTGGAAATAAACTCATTGAAAATATTAAACCTGCTGTAAAAAAAACCACCAGATCCGGTGTGGCTTCTGGATTAGGTGGTTTTGGCGCTTTATTTGATTTGAAAGGTGCTGGTTTTGTCGATCCAATATTAGTCTCCGCTACAGATGGTGTCGGAACAAAGCTGCGGATTGCCATCGAAGCAGAAAAATTGGATACTGTCGGAATAGATTTAGTAGCTATGTGTGTGAATGATCTTATATGCCAAGGTGCAGAACCGTTATTTTTTCTAGACTATTTTGCGACTGGTAATCTTGATTTAGAAAAAGCAACGAAGATAATTAATGGTATTGCCGAAGGCTGCTCAATATCTAATTGCGCATTAATTGGTGGTGAGACTGCAGAGATGCCTGGCATTTATGCAGGCGAGGATTTTGATCTTGCGGGTTTTTCAGTAGGTGCTTTTGAAAGGGGCTGTGACCTTCCAAGTTCTATAAATGCGGGTGACTTACTGCTTGGATTACCTTCAAGTGGTATCCATTCAAATGGGTTTTCTCTAGTTAGAAAGATAGTTGAACTTTCTGGAGCCAACTATAACTCGCCATGTCCATTTTCGGATAATAATATGGCAGACGAACTTTTAAAACCTACCGAAATTTATGTTAAACCTTGTTTAGAAGCTATAGGGACAGGAAAGGTAGTAGGTCTTGCGCATATCACTGGTGGTGGAATAACTGAAAATATTATCCGAATTCTGAAACCAGGGCAGGGTCTCGAGATTGATTTAGGAACTTGGCCTCTCCCCCCAGTCTTCGAGTGGCTCGCCAGAGAGGGGTCTATAGACCCATTGGAGATGTTGAAAACGTTTAATTGTGGAATTGGAATGGTGCTAATTGTGCCTGCTTCATGCAAGGTTATAGTAAAAAATATACTCGAGAATTTTTATGATCAGATATTTGAGATTGGGATGGTTACCGAAGCAGAGGGCGTCTCATTTTCTGGAGCGCTTCTGTGAAGAAAAAGGTGGCTATCTTTATTTCAGGTGGCGGCTCAAATATGGTCTCACTAGCTGAAAAAATGTACAAATCGCAATTTGCTTGGCCAAGCCTTGTATTATCAAATAAAAAAAATGTAAGTGGTTTGGAAAGAGCAACGGCATTAAAAATACCTACGATTTGTGTTGAGCCCGATGAACTAAATCAATCTGATTTAAGATTTGAAAGTGTAATTCAAAAGGAATTACAAAATCACAGAATTGATATCATTTGTTTGGCCGGTTTTCTCAAGGTTTTATCGAAAGAATTTGTAGATGCATGGCAGGGTAATATTTTGAACATACACCCTTCGTTATTACCAAAATATAAAGGTCTATATACTCATGAGCGGGTATTAAAAAATAATGAAATTCAGACCGGCTGTACGGTGCATGAGGTGACTCATAAATTAGATTGTGGTCGCATTTTAGGCCAAGCGACTGTGCCTGTATTACCAAATGATACTGTTCAGTCTGTAAAATTGAGAGTACTAGAAAAAGAACATCTATTATACCCAAAGACGCTAGAACATTTTTGTCTTGGGAAATCTATTCCTGTGATTATGTGAGATAAAATGAATATTATTAAAACGACATCAGAGTTATCAAAGTTTTGCACATATGCTAGTAAATTTGATTATTTGACCGTCGATACAGAGTTTTTACGAGAAAGAACGTATTATCCAAAATTATGCTTGATACAATTAGCAATTCCTAGCGATCAAGAGGCCAATGCTGTTCTAGTTGACCCCTTAGATAATAAATTAGATTTATCTCCACTGTATGAATTATTTTTAAATAGTAATGTTGTTAAAGTATTTCATGCGGCACGTCAGGATTTAGAAATCTTTTTTCATGACAAAAGTATAATTCCGAATCCACTTTTTGATACGCAACTCGCTGCTATGGTCTGTGGATTTGGAGAACAAGTTGGTTACGAGACTTTAGTGCGATCAATTTGCAAGGTGAACCTGGATAAATCCTCTAGGTTTACAGACTGGTCTTTAAGGCCACTCACTGGCAGTCAAAAAGACTATGCTTTAGCTGATGTAACCCATTTACGGCAAATTTATGAGTATCTAAAATCAGAATTGAAGAAAAATAAGAGAGAGGCTTGGGTTCAAGAAGAGTTAAATATTCTGAAAAATCCTGAGACCTACATAACACGTCCAAATGAAGCTTGGAAACGAATTAAGATCCGGTCAAATTCTGGTAAATTTTTGGGAATAGTTTCTAAATTGGCGGAGTTTCGAGAAAAATACGCCCAACAAAATGATATCCCAAGAAATAGAGTTTTTAAGGATGATGCGTTAATGGAGATCGCATCTTTGAAGCCAAAATCATTTGATGAATTGAGTCGCAGTAGGCTATTGTTGCGTGATGCTCGAAAAGGAAAGATTGCCTCTGGCATTTTGGATTCTGTAAAGGCTGCTCAGGTTTCCAATTTTGATGAAGTTAGTAAGGAAGTAAAATTAGCTAAAAAACTAAATGGTAATTCAGCATTATCTGAGATGTTGCGCGTATTGTTGAAGGCAAAGGCAGAAGAGCTTGGTGTTGCAGCAAAATTAATAGCCGTTAGTGCAGACTTAGATAGCCTAGCATCAGGCGAAAGAACAGTACCCGCTTTGTTAGGTTGGCGGTACAAAGTTTTTGGTAAAGACGCTCTTGACTTGTGCGATGGAAAAGTTGGGCTATTTTTGGAGGGAAAAAATATTAAAACTTTTAAGATTTAGCTTTAAGCTTTAACTCAAAAACACCGTTTGCACTTTCAATCAGTATTTTATCAACATTTTCTAATTTTTTTGAGCTAATCGTGATAGCCGAAGTGATTACTTTTTCTTTAATGGATCCACTTTTTTTATTAGTTGCGTGAAGAGCCTTGAAAGAAAATTTTAAACTATTAGGCTGGTCTGTCGAAATTAAAATGAGGCGAGGGTCGTAAACTACAGAGTATTCTGTTAGGCCGGAAACAACTAGTATGAAGTCATTGGCTTGAGTGATACTAAGCTCGGCGTCAGTTACTTCATAAACTAATTTACCCATATATTCTCTTTGATTATTCTTTGTTATAATATTTTCTTTTGGAATAAGTGGGTTATATTCCTCGTTGGATGAATTGGCTTCTGTAAAACCCAAAAGATTGGGCACAGAAGTACAGCCTGTGCACAAAATTAATACTAATAAAAATTGTTGATAAATACGCATCTGATCTATTAACTATTATAATTTTGAAATTGTTGATAAGTTCCCTAAATATAGCTCAATAAAGTTTATCAAACAATTGCTAATCATACGGTTTAAAGGCCATTGGGGAGAATAATATGTCAACAGCAGAGTTTAATGCAATTGTTGAAGATTTTGATTTTATTGATGATTGGGAAGATCGATATCGATACATAATTGAGAAAGGGAAAAGTATGCTTCCTCTTGATGATGCACTGAAAGTTGAAGCCACGAAAGTACATGGCTGCGCAAGTCAAGTTTGGATGCATTCTACTGTTGAGCAAGATATATTTTATTTTGAGGGTGATAGTGATGCAATTATTGTACGTGGGCTAATCTCTCTGCTGAAAAGCTTATACAGTGGTCTCCCTGTATCAGAGGTTGCTAATATAAATGCTTTAACGGAGTTAGATCGTCTGGGCCTAACCGAGCATCTATCTTCTCAGAGATCAAATGGTTTAAATGCAATGGTCAATAAAATTAAGAAGACAGCTGAGGATGAGTTAAGTAAACGATAGTTTCTTTTCAATCATTATAGACAATTTATTAATGCTCAAAATCAAATTTTATGCAGAAATTTGATTGTGCTTTCGTGCCATGAACTCTTTTGCTGTTTCGACGGCCACGGCAGCGTCACGGCAGTATGCGTCGGCTCCAACAGCCTTTCCAAACTCTTCGTTTAGAGGTGCTCCTCCGACCAGTACAATGTAGTCCTCTCTTATACCTTGTTCGACCATCGTATCAATAACGACCTTCATGTAAGGCATTGTTGTAGTTAACAGAGCCGACATTCCTAGTATATCAGGAGACTCTTGCTCCAAAGCTTCTAGATAGTTTTCAACAGGATTGTTTATTCCTAAATCTACAACCTCAAATCCAGCGCCCTCCATCATCATTGAAACTAAATTCTTGCCAATATCGTGGATATCGCCTTTCACCGTTCCAATCACCATTTTTCCGACTCGCGGAGCACCAGTTTCTGCAAGAAGTGGCTTTAGGATCGACATTCCACCTTTCATTGCATTTGCTGCAAGCAACACTTCAGGAACAAATAATATACCATCTCTGAAATCTTGCCCTACGATTGTCATACCACCCACAAGTGCTTCGGTGAGTATTCGGTAAGGTTCCCACTTACGATCTAAAAGAATATGCACTGCTTCCTCGATTTCCTCCTTGAGGCCATCATAGAGGTCGTCAAACATTTGCTGGACAAGTTCCTCGTCATCCAAGTCGCCTAGAATGATATCGTCTTCTTCTTCCATACCGTTTTTCCCTGAAATAAGATACAATTCAGTAATACTCAAACTAACCTTTCACCTCTTTACATGGCTAGAACTTTTCAAATTACGACATTGATTAATTCAAAGCCGACCATAATTGGGGCTTTGGAGGTAAGTTTACGGTATCTTCATGATTTTAATGAATAAAATCATGGTTTAAGAAAAAACATCAATAATTTTTTCTTATCTATATGTGATTTAAGAGTGTCTTTTCATGCATTGACGTGTTGCCAAACTAAATTCAATTACGACTTGTCAGGTTTTAAGATAATCAATCGATCCGATTGGATATTTCCTATATCTTTTGTTCCAACTAACAGTATTTCTTTCTATGGGATCTCAACTGGTTGCCCTCACACTTTTCATTTAGTAAAGAAGATATAGTTTGGAATAGTTGTTTGAAAGATTTTAAGTGGCAAGACGTACCAAAGTTTACGAGGGTAAAGCAAAAATACTGTATGAGGGTCCTGAACCCGGTACGCTGGTACAGTATTTTAAGGATGATGCCACAGCATTTAATGCGAAAAAGAAAGAAATAATTGATGGTAAAGGCGTTTTAAACAATCGGCTGAGTGAATTTTTTATGTCTGGGCTTAATAACGTAGGAATTCCTACACATTTTTTAAAAAGGCTTAACATGAGAGAGCAGCTTGTATCGTCTTGTGAGATCATTCCGTTAGAAATCATAGTAAGAAATTTTGCAGCCGGTACATTATGTGAGAGGCTGGGATTGGACGAGGGAACTCAGATATCTAGGCCTTTGGTAGAGTACTGCTATAAAGATGATAGTTTAGGAGATCCGTTAGTATCGGAAGAACATATAGCAGCCTTCGGGTGGGCCTCGCATCAAGAGATGGATGAAATTCTGAGTTTAGCATTAAGAGTAAATGATTTTTTGTCTGGAATATTTTATGGGGTCGGCATCCGACTTGTGGATTTTAAAATTGAAATAGGCAAAATTTTTGAGGCTGACTATCAAAGGTTGGTTGTAGCAGATGAAATCAGCCCTGATAGTTGCAGATTGTGGGATATCGACTCTGGTAAAAAATTAGACAAAGACGTTTTTCGCAGAGATTTGGGTGATTTAACCGATGCTTACACTGAAGTAGCAATCAGACTTGGGGTGATACAGCCGACTAGTGCACCGCCTCCTACCGCAAGAACAACAAAATAAGAATAAAATGAAAGCTCGTATAAAAATAATGTTGAAAAGTGGTGTTCTTGATCCACAAGGGGCGGCTATTAAACAGGCTTTAAATAACATTGGATTTGAAAGTGTTACTGGAGTTCGACAGGGTAAGGTTATCGAGCTAGAGGTTGATGGATCTAACAAAAATGAGGTTAGGTCTGAAATTGAAAAAATGTGTAATAAAATGTTAGCAAATACGGTAATAGAAAACTTTGAAATAGAGGTTTTCGAGTGAAAGCAGCTGTGATTGTTTTCCCAGGTTCTAATTGCGATAGAGATCTTGCAATTGCTTTGGAAATGGTTGGTTTCGAAGTTTCAAAAATTTGGCATAAAAATTCGTATCTTGAAAAAAATATAGATCTCGTCGCCATTCCTGGAGGTTTCTCCTTTGGAGATTATCTTAGAGTGGGGGCAATCGCTGCTAATTCTCCTATATGTAAATCGATTATCTCTCATGGTGAGCGTGGAGGATACATATTAGGAGTTTGCAACGGTTTCCAAATCCTTACTGAAACAGGTCTCTTGCCAGGGGCGCTGCTCCGTAATAATGGTTTGAAATATATTTGTAAAACTATCGATTTAAAGGTCGAAACGTCCGACAGTATATTTACGAACCGTTATAACCGCTCAAATGTTATCAGGCTTCCAATTGCACATCATGATGGAAATTATAATGCTAATTTGAAAGACATTGAGAGGATGGAAGATCAGGGTCTTATCGCTTTTCGTTACTGTGAAAATCCCAATGGGTCTATTGACGATATAGCAGGTATTTTATCTCCAAATAAGCGGGTTCTTGGTATGATGCCACATCCGGAAAGAGCCGCTGAGCAAGCGCATGGAAACGTAGATGGTGTAAAGTTTTTCAAGGGCTTAGCAGACATAGTTTCATTTGCTTAATTATTGTTTAGTACTTTGTTTTTATAAAATTTAATAAATATAGCTATCCAAAAAAGACCTAAAAAAGTTGAGAAAATACTATTCCACCCTGCCATAGAGATACTTAGGAATGACCATAGGACCTCATCACACTTTGTGATCGGCGCAGTCATAATCTGCTCAATTAGGTCGTCTGTTGATAGATTGTTTACGCCAACCGACGAACAAGTGTTGGGGCCTGGCCAAAATTTTTGCTCTATTCCAAAATGATACGCCCCTATGCCCGCACTGGCAAAAGAAGCGGTAGCGGGAATAATCGCTATTTTTGTAAGTAACGTAAAATAATAGATTGATCCAAATAATAAAGCTATTATGTGAGGATAGCGTTGCCAATAACATAGCTTGCATGGAGGTAAACCTGCCACGTACTGGAATGCTAAAGCACCTAACAATAATAAACCCGAGCACAGAATTGCTAAAAAAATTAATTTTTTCTCGGTCATATTAATTTGAACCCAATAAACCCAGCTATTAATAATATAACAAAAAGCATAAAAACCCAGTTAAGATACCGTTCAATAAAATCTCTTATTTCGTGGCCATAGAAATGCAAAAGCCCCGCTACGACAAAAAAGCGCAGACCTCGTGAAGCTATGGATGCCCCTAAGAAAACTGCAAAATTTAGATTGGTCGCTCCAGACATTATAGTTACTACCTTATAAGGGATTGGTGAAATACCAGCTGTAATAACAGCCCAGAAACCAATTTCATTGTATTTGTTAGAGAAATTAACCATTTCTGCTTCTTTTCTGAGTGAATAAAGAAGAGGTTCTGCAATGTGCTCATAGGAAAAAGCCCCAATTAAGTAACCAAAAATACCGCCCAAAACGGAAAAAGCAGTAGCTACAAGAGCAAATAACCATGCTCGTGATGGGTTCATAAGGACCATTGGAATAAGCATTACATCCGGTGGTATTGGAAAAAAAGATGCTTCAATGAAAGATACAGCCCCCAATAAAAATATAGCCTGCGGATGCCCTGCAAGTGCCATGGTATTGTCGTATAGATTTTTAATCATCGAGGTCCTGCCTTTCACATGACCAATCACTTAATGCTTTTAACGTCAAGCATACTTTACCTCTGGACGTTCCTTAATTCTCACATTAGAAAACAACCAAGCCCAAGTGGCGGAATGGTAGACGCAGGGGATTCAAAATCCCCCGCCAGCAATGGCGTGTGGGTTCGACTCCCACCTTGGGCACCAATAATTCCGCTAAATCATTGTTTTTATTGTGTTAGGAAAAAAATATAAGATGAGGTGCTTAGTTTTTTTATGCTATAGTGAGGAAACAGGTTTTACGTTCTCTTATAACCAACGTCTAAATTAGCGTCAGTTTCGCAAACATCCCCAGTACAACATTCGAAAATATTTGATTTGCAAATTGCACAAGCTTCATGCCCGTGAACTACGATAGTTTGCAGTGGGGCAGCACATCTTGGACATCTCTGGAGATTTTGATTGGCGGGGTGCTGGTGATTATCCATTCGCATCTTTAATCTATATCGAATTAGATTGTTTTGTCTACTTGAGAGGAGTTGCGCCTGTTTCTGTACGCCAAATCAAACCATCTTTCTTCTTAGACACCATAAGGACGGCCTCTTTGTCACCAGATGGAAAGGTGACAACTGAATGTTGAACAAGAATGTCATCGTTTTCGTACACACATCTTGAGTTTTCATTTATATTATTTTGCAACATTGAGGCTAGCTGCTCATCCGACACATCTCCGGATTTCATAACATGCCCACTTGAGTGAAATTTAAATTCCCAATCTGCATGATGCAACGACTTGTATAAATCAACGTCAGCATCTTCCCAAGCTTTTTCAAATTTTTCATACAGCATTACATATCCTTTCAATTTAACATCACTGAAAACGATTACTTTTTTCCAAATCAAGTACAGAAAGTGTAATTGTAAAATAAAACTTACGTGCATCCAGATCGCAAAAAACACTTACTTGATCTCGTGGAAGCAACCTTTCGAAGTATTACAGCAAAGCTAAATTTGATTTTCCAAGAATATCTGAAGGCTAACGGGGCTCTCCCCTTGGGTGACATTGTAACATCAGTTACTGTGTGCACCCAATTGATCTATATATTTTTTTTGTTTTCAGATGTAATGGATAGCACGACATTGTAAATAGAAATGCTCACTATTTGATGCATAAAGGTGGGGTGTATTACTTCACTAGACATGTTCGGATTGGATTTTAACTCTACATGCTTTTAATAACAAGAAATAATGGGGCTAATATGATTTTGGAAATGAAGCTTGTTCTCGTTTATGCGTTAAGCGTGATTTTTATGTTATTTGTTCAATCGTACCTCACAACTCGGCAGTATGGGATACGACCATTAGTCGAATACAAAGAGCACATAACTTTAACTGGTATCGCTGGTCGAGCTGATAGGGCGGTCAAGAACTCACTTGTATCTTTGATTTTGTTGTTGCCAGCAGCAGTGGCTTTAGTTTCTACCGAGTATACCTCAGGCGAAACGATTTTGGCTCTGCAAATATTTCTTTGCGTAAGAATATTTTATTTTGCAGCTTATTTGTTTTCTGTTACGTGGGTCAGAAGCTGCTTCTGGTGGTTGGGCACATTTTGTATTTTTTATTTGTATGCGGTCGCTCTCGGATCAGTCTAAAGTAGACAACATACGAAACAAAGTATTTCTGAACTAGCCCGAAAAGCGATAAAAATCGTTGGTATTAATTTCTTCCATGAGCGGGAAGATAAGTAATGCTACTTACCAAGATACATGAATTTCACTTAAATTTTGCATAGTAGTTAAAAATAATACTATAAATGGACTGAGTATATTGGCTATTAATCACTTGTATTAAATTTAATAGTTTTGGAGTGCACAGACGGAATGATAAATTATAATGAAGCATTCAACAGTGCTAAACTTGTTCCAGGTGCTCACAAGTATATTTCGGACTGGAAAAAAAATTCAGAAAAGTTTCGCAAAATAATGTTGGATCAAAGCAAGGCGGAGATTGATTTTTCATTCAGTGATAATGAAGACTGTAAGATGGATATATTTACTCCAGGGCCATATGCAAAAGCTAGTATAGTTTTCTTACACGGTGGGTTTTGGACAGATTACAATAAATCATATTTTTCACATCTTGCGATGGGTCCTGTTTTAAATGACATACGAGTAGTGATACCTAACCTACCCAAGTGCCCAGATTTTACGATCCCCGAAATTGGATTAGAGGTTGTGAAATGCCTAAAAACTGTTTCACGGAGATTTAAGGGAGAAATAATTTTGGTTGGTCATCAATCTGGTGGCCATTTAGCTGCTAAAATGGCATCTAAAGGGGTTCTCTCAGAGGAAGTTCTTTCCAAAATAAATCATGTCATGGCTATTTCTCCTATTACGGACTTGCGGCCTTTAATTTATACGAAAAGAAAAGATGATTTAAAATTAACTGAAGAAATTGCACAAATTGAAAGTTTGGTTGACCTAGAGTTAGCTGAAAACATCCCGGTAACCATTTGGGTGGGTGCTGATGAAAGATCTATCTACAAAGAACAGGCCAAACTACTAGCCGCAAAATGGAGTTGCCCTTGGTTTCAATCTAAAGACAAGCACCATTTCGATATAATTGATGGGTTAGAAACAAAATCGAGTAAATTGATGAATGTTTTGTTAAGTAGTTTTGAGAAGAAATATCTAATTTAAGATTTTACTATCTGCTGGCTTTGGATATTCGGTAGGATTTAGTAATAAGTGATATTAAGCAAAGCGACCAAAGATATCTCATTTTTAAATAGTTATCTAAAACTATAGTTATTGACTTTTTTTGTAAGGAAAATACTCTCATATGTGGGAGAGGACAATTTGCTTCGAGCACTGTAGAATATTTCATGCCCTCGTTGGGTATTTATTCGGTGTTAAATATCTAAGCACGTGCCCAAAAACTAGTTGTAATTTTTCTTACATGGTCAGCTGTCCATGAAGAAGCTTAATAAATGGAGATATTAATGTTAGATAATTCTACGCTATTTGTTTACCCAGGCGATGATGGCGCGAAATTAATGCCAAAGACTCGGTATGAAAATTTTATCGGAGGTGAATGGTGTGCACCAAAAGATGGAAAGTATTTTGAGAATACATCACCCACCACTGGCAAAGTTATTTGTGAGATACCGAGATCTAATTCAAAAGACGTAGAGCTAGCTTTAGATGCGGCCCACAAAGCAGCACCTGGTTGGGGTAAAACAGGTCCTGCCATAAGAGCGAACATCTTACTTAAAATAGCTGATCGTATTGAAGAAAACACAGAAATGCTTGCTCTTGCAGAAACGCTTGATAATGGAAAACCAATTAGAGAGGGCCATGCTGCTGATATTCCACTAACAGTTGACCATTTTCGATATTTTGCAGGCGCTATTCGCTCGCAAGAAGGTACAATAGGTAATATTGATGGGATGCAATCTGGTGGGGGTAATTCTGCACTTGGAATGATGGCCTATCATTACCCAGAACCCCTTGGCGTTGTAGCTCAAATTATACCTTGGAACTTCCCAATACTAATGGCTGCATGGAAGCTAGCACCCGCGTTGGCTGCTGGTAATGCGGTCGTTTTGAAGCCCGCTGAGCAAACACCTTTCTCCATATGTGTTTTGATGGAGTTAATTGAAGACTTACTGCCGCCGGGAGTTGTAAACGTTGTGCAAGGTTTTGGTGTTGAAGCAGGTAAACCGCTGGCCTCAAGCAATCGTATTGCAAAAGTTGGTTTTACCGGTGAAACAACAACTGGGAAACTTATTATGCAATATGCATCAGAAAACCTTATTCCAGTTACACTGGAGTTGGGTGGTAAAAGTCCAAACATTTATTTTAAAGATGTTATGGATGGATCGGATGCATATATATCGCGATGTGTAGAGGGCTTTTTGCACGCCTACTTTAATCAAGGTGAGGTTTGTACATGTCCATCTCGTGCTGTTATTCACGAAGATATTTATGAGCCATTCATGGCGATGGTTGAAGAGCGAGTGAATATGCTAAATTGTGGTACGCCTTTTGACCTCAATACCCAAGTTGGAGCTCAAGCCTCAAATGAACAGTTTGAAAAAATCATGTCTTACATGGATGTAGGGGTACAAGAGGGTGCGAAAGTACTATTTGGCGGCGGGAAGCGTCAAATGGAAGGCTCTCTGAGTGGTGGTTACTATGTTGCTCCTACTGCCTTTAAAGGTGATAATTCAATGAGGGTTTTCCAAGAAGAAATTTTTGGTCCGGTTGTTTCAGTCACGACCTTTAAGGATGAGGCAGAAGCATTATCCATAGCTAATGATACGCTTTACGGTTTGGGAGCTGGCGTATGGTCTAGGGATGCCAACACGTGCTACAGAATGGGTCGCGGTATTCAGGCTGGCAGAGTTTGGGTGAATAACTATCATTCTTACCCTGCACATGCTGCGTTTGGAGGCTATAAAAATTCTGGAATTGGTCGTGAAACGCATAAAATGATGCTGAATCATTATCAACAGACAAAAAATGTTTTGGTTTCTTACGCAGAAGAACCAGATGGATTTTTCTAGAAATTTTTTGTCTCCCACTAATTTAGTGGGGGACATACTTTACCAACAGAGGTCATTATCATGGTAGAACGATTGAAATTTACAGAAGCTACGGAAGAGTTAGTCAATGAGCTAACTGATATACATGGTGATTTAGTATTTCATCAATCGGGCGGCTGTTGTGATGGTTCGGCACCTATGTGTTTTCCTAGAGACGAATTTAAAGTGGGATCTAGGGATATTTTTTTGGGTAAGATAAATGAGCAGCCCTTTTTTATAGCCCATGATCAATATGCTTATTGGGAGCATACACAGTTAATCATTGATGTTGTTCCTGGAAGGGGTGGAATGTTTTCTCTAGAAGGCCCAACTGGAAAGCGTTTCCTTACTCGCTCTAAAGTTTTTTCAGATCAAGAATACCAAAATATCCAGAATAATCCTCCATTAAATGCAAGTGAAATTTCTGATATCGATGGTTTGAAAACGACTAGTTAAATTGTGTGTGTTTAAACCCCATATCGAATGATTAAAATTATTATTATAACTTTGTGTTTTGGCTTCGTGTGTATACCTTTGGTATGGTTTATGCTGCCAAAATTTTTAGAGCAGCCAAAATATACTGTAATAAAAAAGGAAAATAATTTAGAAATTCGCAGATATGAAAAAATATTGACATCGTCAGTAAAAGTAGAGGGTGATCAGTACTTTGCTCTACGAAAAGGTTTTCAACCTCTTGTGAGATACATTGGAGCTAAAGAAAGGGATAGTGAAAAAATCTCTATGACTGCTCCAGTTATTCAATCAGTAAATGAAGAAAATGAAAAATGGACGATTTCGTTTGCAATGCCGTCCAAATACAGTCTTGATAATTTACCTCAACCAGAAAATAATAATATTTATTTTCAGGAAATTGAACCAAGTTTAGCCGCTGTGATCCGGTTTAATGGTAAAGCTGATGAAAAATTACTAAATCTGAAAACTGATATCTTAATTAGATGGATCGAGTCGAAGAGTTATGTTAAACTTTCTAGACCCAAGTTTCTTTTTTACAATGATCCAACTACACCAGGTTTTCTGAGACGTAACGAAGTAATGATATTCGTAGAAAAATAATTATTTCAAATTTAAAATTTTATTGATCTATACTCACAATAGTCCCGTAAAAAATCTGTTTTTAATACCTCCCATATTAAAATAGGTCGGCCTTTCATACTCAAGTAGATTGAAAGAGCCGACCAAACTTAACTCGAACTTTTTAATAATTGTTAAAGTATAGAAAGCTAAGTCACGAGTTTAATCATTTTTTGTGTCTCTAATATTGCCCCAGCTTCTTCGCGTAACTTTACCATTTCTGGCTCATTTATCAGGCTCATCATATGCTCCATGGATGGAATATCCATTACGGCCCACACTTTGCTGTCGTTCTCAGCCTCGTGTCCATATGCTATTACATTAATTTGATTTTTTTGCCTAAAATCTTCATTCGCGAGAAATAACTCTTTCCAATGTTTGTAGCCCTTGGATAGCTCTACAGATGTTATTACTTTCATTTACTTCTCCATTTAAAAATTTTTATTTTTAACACAATAATAAATTTTCTCGTATTTCCCAGTACAGAGTTTGTATTGAAGGACATTCACTATCTGAGTGAGCCCGATAGTAATTCAGAAAATCTATTTTTTTCTTTTATACACAAAAGAAAAGGCAAAAAGCCCTAATGCAAAAAAGTATAAGATTAGTGAAGTCAGGTTCATTGGTTGGTTCACTATGGTGTCCCACACAAGCCCTGCAATCCCAATCCCAATAGCAGTGGTTCTCATCAGTTGTCTGTTTTTATTTGTCTTGTCTTCGTTATTCATGATGTGTCCTTAATGGGCTGTAATCTAATAGATCTATCGCGCTTACATTATTTTATGAAATCATCCATTTAAAAAATCTAGCAAAACACATACTATTAAAAAATGAAAATGCAAAAGAAACAAAACTTGCCGCAAAAAGTTTGTATTGTATGTCAACGACCTTTTTTTTGGCGAAAAAAATGGGAGAAGGTATGGGATGAGGTAAAGTACTGTTCTCAAAAATGCAAAAGGGAAGCTAGACTAAAATAACTTCATCTTATCCTCAGAAAATTAAATAAGAAAAACTGCAATAATGTGTGATCAAAATCAATCTACTAAACATCAGAATTTACAAAAAGCATACAAGCTTTCATCGCCTGAAGATAATATAAATTTTTATAAAGCATGGGCTAATGAATACGAGCAAGACTTTGCAATTGGAATGGATTACGTTCTTCCATTTCAGGTGGCAAGCTTATTTTTAAAACAAAAAGTTAGTGGGCCAGTATTAGATATTGGAGCCGGGACCGGGCTATTGGGAGTTGAGATAAGAAAGCAAAGTGAAATAGAAGTACATGCTACAGATATTTCTGCTGAAATGTTGCTCATCGCAGAAAAAAAAAGAGTATATAAAAATAATTTTGTTGGAGATCTGACCAAAGGTCTTCCTGTTGGTGATAATAGTTATAATGGCGTTGTTAGTTCTGGAACTTTTACCCATGGGCATGTAGGTCCCGAGGCGCTCTTTGAGGTAAGTAGAATATTATCAAAGGACGGCTTAGCAGTAGTGTCTATAAATTCTAAACATTGGGAAAGCTTGGGTTTCGATAAAGCGCAAAAATCTCTAGAACTATCTGGATCAGAGACAAGTCTCACGAAAGTCAGAATTTACGGTGATAACTGTAAGGCTGATGCTAGAAATGATACAGCTTATTTACTAATGTTCACAGGCTAGCATTCGAGAAAATATCCCGAATTAGCTTTTAATTGCTCACTAATTTATTAATCAAAACGCTCGTTGCGCCAATTTCTCCAGTCTTCAGGTGTATCCAGGTCGAGCGTTGCAACTTTACCTTCAAATTTGAGAATTTTAATATTTTTTGATCCCTTTACAATATCCTTGCCGCCGGTCTCTTTTTTTAACAGCATTAGGTTTTTGAAATAACGACCAGGAAACAAGACTGGGTGTCCTGATCCCTCATCATCAACAGCTTGGATTATTGATCCTGGATATTTTGAGTGAGCCCCATAAAAGGCTTTAATAGTAGCAGAATCTATTAAAGGCATGTCAGCTGGTATTATTATAATCCCAGTGACGTTGCTCTCATTGTCCTGTATGTACTTTACGCCTTCCGCAATTGACGCTCCCATACCAGTATTTTTATTATTTAAAAATATTTTTTGGACTGCCAGCCCGGATAAAGCCCTTTCTCGTGGATGATCTATCGTGGGAAGGGTCATGTAGGTGATACCATTTGTTACTGCCGCTTTCGCGATACGATAAATTTGCGAAATATCGTCTATTTTTTCAAGTAGCTTATCATCACCACGCATTCTTGTAGAGTATCCAGCGGACAGGATTAAGGTGACGCACTTGTTCATTGTTTTAATTCATTAAGTTGAAGTTAATTTAGATTTTAGTTTACTTCTTTTGTTAATATTCAATTGTTATTTTTAGCTTATAATAAGGATTTCAACTTTCTAAGAAAGGAAATTCAGTCATTAAATTAATGTTTATTTTATCTTATACGACAGTAAATGTCGCTAACAAATAAGTGTCATTTGTTTTAAGATTGAAGGTAGTATTAAAAGAAGATTGTTAGGGGCATTCCATGAAGGCAGATGTACGAGCCGTTGTGATCGGTGGTGGGGTTATTGGCTGTTCAATCCTATATCACTTGGCAAAGGCTGGCTGGTCAAACTCAGTTTTAGTAGAAAGAGACGAGCTAACATCTGGTTCTACTTGGCATGCAGCTGCGAATATACACGGCCTTCATGATATGACAAATATAAGCCGAATTCAGCACTATACGATGAATCTTTACAAACAGTTAGAGCAGGAGACAGGTCAAAGTTGTGGAATTTTTCAGCCAGGCTCACTCTATTTGGCTCAAACTCAGCAAAGAGAGCATCAGCTGAGATTACAAGAAAGTAAGGCGAAACTTTATGACATGGAGTTTTATGAAGTTTCTCTTAAGGAGGCCAGAGACCTTCATCCGCTGCTTAATTTAGAAGATATTCGATGCGTAATGTATGAACCAAGTGGGGGTAATGTTGACCCATCTGGGGTAACTAATGCGTATGCAGTTGGCGCTCGAGAACGAGGTGCTGAAGTTTATAAATTTACGGAAGTTATAGCTACTGAACAGCAGTTAGATGGTAGTTGGGTTGTCAAAACCACAAAAGGAGACATTAAAACTCAGTGGATTATAAACGCGGCAGGTTTGTGGGGCAGAGAGGTTGCTCGACTGGCTGGGTTAGAATTACCTTTAAGGCCTACTGAGCATCAATACCTAGTTACTGAAAAAGTACCTTTCATCGAAAACCTTGATAGGAGATTACCCTCTGTAGCCGATAGAGATGGTGAGTATTATCTACGCCAGGAAGGAAACGGGTTTCTTGTTGGAGCCTATGAAAAGGTAGTAAAATTTTGGGCTGAAAAATCAACGCCTCTTGATTTTGGCCATGAGCTTTTTGATGATGACCTGGAAAGAATTGAAGAGAATATTTTAAGAGCGATCGAAAGAGTCCCAACGATTGGTGAGGTTGGAATAAAAAGAGTTATTAATGGTCCAATGATTTGGTCTCCTGACAGTAATGTGCTATTTGGTACGGCTCCACAGGTAAGTAATTATTTCTGCTGTAATGGTGTAATTCCAGGATTTAGTCAGTCTGGGGGTATGGGCATGTTGGCTGCTGAGTGGATTACAAAAGGAGAAACTCAATATGATATGTTTGCTTGGGATTTAACGAGATTTGGTGATTGGTGTAGTGATGCGTTCACAAAGGAACGTGTGAGAGATCAATATGCTAATAGATTTAAAATACATTTTCCTGGAGAAGAAAGAGAGGCGGGTCGCCCCCTCCGAAAAAGGCCGGCTTTTCAATTTCAAAAGGAATTAGGTGGCGTTTTTGGATTAAATTATGGATGGGAGCATCCATTATATTTTGATTTTGATACACCTGACACGGCAGGTTTTACACGGCAAGACTGGTGGAAGAGTGTCCGTCGGGAGGCCTTACTGCTCAGAAAGAATGTTGGAATAATAGATATTTCAAATTTTGGTAAATATCTTTGCTGTGGTGATGGCGCCTATGAATTCCTGGACGGCATTTTTGCAAATAAAATTCCTAAAAATGTTGGGGGGTCATGTTTAAGTCCTATAATTGGAAAAATGGGCGGCATTGCTGCCGATGCAACTATAACAAAATTAAGTGAGGATAGCTTCTGGATAGTAAGTTCTGGAGCGGCTGAGGGTTTCCAGCAACGATTTTATAATTTGGTAAAGCGTGGTAATGGAACTGAATTTATCAGTAAATCCGAGGATTATTGCGGATTTAATGTAGCAGGTCCCAAGTCGAGGGAATTACTCCAACGGTTAAGTAACAAAGATCTATCAAACGAAGCTTGGCCCTTCTTTAAAAGTGGGAATTTAACCATAGCTGGAGTTGAGTGCTTGGCTCTGCGGGTGTCATTTACAGGAGATTTAGGATGGGAGCTTTATTGTGAGAAGCATAATCAATTAGAGTTATACAAACTCCTGATTGAAAATGCGAGCCAAATTGGCGGTGGACCTGTTGGAAGTAGGGCATTGATGTCACTGAGGTTAGAAAAAGGTTACGGATCTTGGGGGCGTGAATATAGCCCTGAGTACTGGCCTCATGAAGTTGGGTTAGAGCGATTAATTGCCAATAAACCAAATTTCATAAATAAAAATGAGGTTGAAAGTGTTCTGGCATTGCCGGCTCGTGAACAGTTAGTTGTCATGAAATTAAATGAAGCTGATGTACGCAAGTCTAATGCCGATGCTTTAGGTGGCGAGCCTATTTTTAAAGACGGTAATGGTATTGGAAGGGTAACCTCCGGTGGTTACGGATATTCTGTGAATATGTCCTTAGCATTAGGGTTTGTTAAAGGCATCGAAAGTGGTGAAGAAGTAGACGTAATGGTTTTGGGTAAACCTCATAAAGCCACAGTATTGAGTGAGCCACCATTTGACCCAGAAAGTTCTATTTTGCGTAGTTGACGCGATAAGCTTACTCGATAACAATAAGCACAAACATAGGGAATTTTTAACTGCTATGGCTAACGGCGGTAAAATTTTAATAGATTGCCTTTTGGCTCTTGGAGCTAAAAGAGGGTTTGGGATTCCCGGTGAAAGTTATTTAGCGATTCTTGATGCGCTATTTGATAAAAAGGAAGATTTTGAGTTTATTCTGTGCAGAAACGAGGGTGGCGCATCATTTATGGCCTCAGCGTATGGTAAACTTATGCAGGAGCCGGGTCTGTGTTTTGTAACTCGTGGACCGGGAGCCATGAATGCAGCTATTGGTGTGCATACGGCTAAGCAAGATAGTTCCTCAATGATCTTGTTTGTTGGGCAGATTGGGACTCAGATGAAAGGGCGTGAGGCCTTCCAAGAAATAGATTATGAGAGTGCATTTAAAGATGTTGCAAAATGGACTGTAGAAATTAACGATGTTGATAGGATCCCAGAAATTATCGCTAGAGCCTGGTTTACTGCAATGTCTGGGCGACCCGGGCCTGTGGTTGTGGCTTTACCTGAAGATATTTTAACGAAAAATTCGAGTGCTTCACCTTTAACTAGTGCTATTGTAGTAGAAAAGACTGTCCCTAGTAGTACATCCATCGATAAAGTGGATAGACTGCTAACGGAGAGTAATTCTCCATTGATAATAATCGGTGGAACCAACTGGGATCGATCAGGTCAAAATGCATTGAAAGAATTTGCTGAATCGTCAAAGATTCCAGTGATAACTGCTTTTAGGTATCAAGATCAATTTGATAACTTTTCATCTGCATTTTGTGGTGAGGCGGGTGTTGGGATGCCGTCACATGTTCGTGATTTAATTAAAAAGAGTGATTTGATACTGGCAATAAATATCAGATTTGGTGAAATGACGACTGATGCTTACAGCCTTTTAGACGTGCCAGTGCCTCATCAAAAATTAATTCATGTTCACACCTCAGAACGCGAGTTACGAAAAATATATCAGCCAGATATTGCAATCCAGGCTAATCCAAATGAGTTTTCAATATGCCTGAGTAGAGTTATTGGTAGTTGGGGGATTTGGTATTCCAACGCTCGAGAGAATTATTTAGCTAGCTTAGTAGCTCCCGAACAACCCTCTGATGTAGATATGGGCATAGTAATGAAATACTTACAAAACGTTCTTCCTTCAGATGTAATTATTACTAATGGTGCTGGAAATTTTGCGGTTTGGCCAAACAAGTTTTTTCAATTTGGTGCTGGATCGCGACTATTAGCTCCACAAAGTGGTGCTATGGGATATGGTGTTCCAGCGGCTATTGCGGCTAAAGCTACATTTCCTGACAGAACAGTAGTTTGTTTTGCAGGAGACGGGGATTTTCAAATGACTTGTCAGGAACTAGCAACAGCAGCTCAAGCGCGGGTATTTCCGATAATTTTGATAGTCAATAACGCCACTTATGGCACTATCCGAGTTCATCAGGAGAAAAATTATCCTGGACGTGTAAGCTGCACCGATATTGTAAATCCGGATTTTATTGGATTAGCGCAATCCTTTGGCTTTTTAGGGATTAGCGTTAAGACTACTGAAGAGTTTTTTGCTGCTTTTAGCCAAGCATTAAATTCTAAAAATGGAGCAGTTTTGGATCTACATGTTTCTTCTGAGTCTTTAGTCCCGAGCCAATCGTTAAGTGAAATAAGACAGAGGGCTTTGAATAATCAGAAAGATTGAGTTTTCAATCTTAGGGATAGAAATAAGATGGAAGAAAAATTTGATGTCATTGTAATTGGTGGTGGAGTTATTGGCTGTGCTGCGGCCTACTTCTTGGCTGCTAATCCTAATTTTAGTGGATCAGTTCTAGTTGTTGAGCCCGATCCAGCCTACACATATGCTTCTTCCATCCTTTCAGCTTCATCACTAAGAACACAATTTTCAAATTCATTAAACATTAAAATAAGCCAATACGGGTATGATTTTATTTCACAATTTCACACCTTGATGTCCGTTGATGGGAACAGGCCATTTTTAAAATTTCATGAGGGTGGATATTTATTTTTAGCTAAAAGTGATCTTCAAGTTGAGATTATGAAACAAAATAACAGCGTGCAGCTTGCCAACAATGCCGATGTTGTTCTTTGGTCACCGTCTGAGCTTGCCGATGCATTTCCGCATTTAAATGTATCTGATATTAAATTGGCCTCGTATGGAAGATCTGGGGAGGGTTGGTTTGATAACGTTGGCTTTGTGGATGGGTTCAAAAGAAAAGCGATAGCTTTAGGTGTAAAGTTTTTGAAGGATGAAGTGGTAGGTCTAAATAAAAACAAGAGGGTGCTTAAGTCTACTAACCTAAAGTCTGGTAAAAAAATCTTCTCCGGGCATTTTATTAATGCTTCAGGTGCTAGTGCTGCTAAAATTGCTGGTTATGCTGGAATTGAATTGCCAGTTGCTCCAAGGAAAAGAACAGTTTTTGTATTTGATTGTGAAAATTCTCCACAAGGTACCGCTTCTTTAAACAATGGTTTGTTACCGCTGATGGTTGATAATACAGGTGTTTACTGCAGACCGGAGGGGAAAGTTTTTATCACTGGTTGTGTGCCCCAAAATGACGTTAACGTTGATTATAACGACTTTATCCCAAATTATGCTGAATTTGAGGATATTATTTGGCCAGCCTTGGCTGCCAGGTCAAAATATTTTGAAACTATTAAGGTAAAAAATTATTGGGCCGGTCATTATGCGTATAATTTGCTAGATCAAAATATGATCTTGGGGTGTCATCCCGAATTGAAAAACTTTTATTTCGCAAATGGCTTTTCAGGTCACGGATTGCAACAAGCACCAGCAACTGGCAGAGCCTTATCAGAATTAATAATTTATGGGGCGTTTCGGTCACTAGATTTATCTCCGTTTTGTTTTGAAAGAATACTGGAGAACAAACCATTTTTAGAAAAAGCTATAGTATAAAGTCCTGTTACATATCGTCCCTAATTAACCGTAATTCAATATAAATTTCTACTGTTAGCTCGTTGACGATAATAAATATTTGTGATTAGCCTTATTCGCATAATTAAAGGGTTGAAATTCAGTTTAAATATGTTTGTAATCGAAACCCAGTAAAGGGAGAAAAAGTAATGAAGAAATTATTAATCGGAACGGCGTTAGCTACTTCAGTCGCAGCGTCAGCTTTCGCGGGTGGACATGGTAAAGAGGTCACAATTGGTGTTTTCCTAGGTTTTACCGGACCTATTGAATCCATGGTTGCCGAAATGGGACCAGGGGCGGAGTTTGCCATCAGCGAAGTAAATGATAGTGGAGCGCTACTTGATAGCGCAAAGGTTGCTGCAATAAGAGCAGATACGACATGTATTGACTCAGGAGCAGCTCAAGCAGCGATCGAGCGACTTATTACTGCTGATGGCGTGGATGGAGTTGTGGGTGGTGATTGTTCTGGTGTTACCGGAGCAGCATTGATGAATGTGGCGCTTCCAAATGGAATGGTGATGGTTTCTCCATCAGCTACTAGCCCAGGCCTTTCTCACAATAATAATGAAGATAAAGGTTTGTTTTTTAGAACAGCTCCATCAGACGCACGACAAGGTGTAGTGATGACACAGGTTCTTATGGATCAAGGTATCAAATCCGTAGCTGTAACGTACACTAACAATGACTACGGTAAAGGTTTGGCAGATGCGTTTCAGTCAGCATATGAAGCGGCTGGTGGTACTATAACCATTAATACCCCTCATGAAGAAGGCAAAGCTGATTATTCATCTGAAGTTGCTGCTTTAGCAGCGGCTGGTGGAGATAGGTTAGTGGTAGCGGGTTATGTCGATCAGGGCGGTGGTGCTATTATTCAAGCGTCGCTAGACTCAGGTGCATTTGATACATTTCACTTTCCTGATGGTATGATTAGTGACACACTTTCACAGTTTGGTTCTGATATTGACGGTTCAACCGGCCAACACCCTGCACCTTCTACAGAGCTTGCTGAAAGCTTTACAGCTCTTGTTGGCGGTGCTTTCAATGCAACCTCACCATTTGTCCCTGAATCATATGATGCGGCAGCCCTAATTATGCTAGCTATGCAATCAGCTGACTCCAAGGATCCAGCTGATTATAAAGATCACATCATGAAAGTTGCAAATGCTCCTGGTACAAAAATTGGTGCTGGCGAGTTAGCCAAGGGGCTAGACATTTTGCGAGATGGTGGAGATATTGATTATGTAGGAGCCTCAGGCGTTGAATTAATTGGACCTGGTGAAGCCTCCGGTACGTATCGCGAAGTAGTCATGAAGGGCGGAAAAGACACCACTGTGGCTTTCCGCTAACTCATATTACTATCTATATGAATTATGCAGCCCGGTTTTTGAGCCGGGCTGTCTCGTTTGTTACGTTTTATTTCTAGGTACAGTACTGTTGATAGAGATTCAAAATTTACATAAGCATTTTGGTGGTTTTCATGCTGTTGATGGTGTCTCGTTAAAAATTAAACAAGGTTCCATTACCGGTTTAATTGGCCCTAATGGCGCTGGGAAAACCACACTATTTAACGTCATTGCAGGTTTGTATAAACCGACTGATGGTAGGGTGCTGTTAGCAGGCACGGATATAACTGGTTTGGCTCCGCACGAGCTTTTTCACAAAGGTGTGTTGCGAACTTTTCAAATAGCTCATGAATTTGCTTCGATGTCATGCCGTGAAAACCTTATGATGGTACCATCTAATCAATTTGGCGAAACTTTATGGAACACTTGGTTTGGTAGAAAGCGCATCGCCGATCAGGAAAGAGCATTAGCGGCAAAAGCAGACGAAGTATTAGAGTTTTTGACTATATCTCATTTGTCTGACGACAAAGCAGGTCAAGTTTCTGGTGGGCAAAAGAAATTACTCGAATTGGGGCGGACCATGATGGTTGATGCAAAAATTGTTTTTCTTGACGAAGTTGGTGCGGGGGTCAACAGAACTTTGTTAAACACAATTGCGGATGCTATCAAACGTCTGAATGAAGAAAGAGGCTATACATTTGTAGTCATTGAGCATGATATGGACTTTATTGGGAAGCTTTGTGATCCGGTGATATGCATGGCTGAAGGCAAAGTATTAGCTGAAGGTTCGTTAATTGAGATAAAAAATAACGAACAGGTTATTGAAGCTTACTTAGGGACTGGACTCAAAAACAAACAGAAGAGTGTTGTGCAATGAGTGAGCCGTACTTAGTAGGGGAGGCTATGACTGGTGGGTACGGTAACGGCCCTGATATCCTTCATGACTGCACGGTTTCGGTAGAGCCAGGTGAAATTGCCGTCATAGTAGGTCCTAATGGAGCGGGTAAGTCGACCGCCATGAAGGCCATTTTCGGTATGCTAAGTCTCCGTAAAGGTAAAGTAAAACTCAACGGTGAGGATATTTCCAAGTTAACGCCTCAAGATAGAGTTTTAAAAGGTATGGGATTTGTGCCTCAGAACCAAAATATTTTTACCTCTATGACCGTTCAGGAAAATTTGGAAATGGGAGCTTTTATAAGAACAGATGACTTTTCAATTACTATGGATCAGGTATTTAATCTATTTCCAATTTTACAAGAAAAGCGTGATCAGTCAGCTGGAGAATTATCTGGTGGCCAAAGACAACAGGTCGCGGTCGGCCGAGCCTTAATGACAAAGCCATTGGTGTTGATGTTAGACGAGCCAACGGCGGGCGTTTCGCCAATTGTTATGGATGAATTATTCGATAGAATTATTGACGTGGCAAAATCTGGTATTTCAATTTTAATGGTTGAGCAAAATGCTAGACAGGCTCTTGAAATCGCTCACAAGGGATTTGTACTTGTTCAAGGACGCAATGCATTTTCTGGCTCTGGAAAGGATTTATTGGCTGATGAAGAAGTCCGAAAATCCTTCTTAGGGGGATAGGTATGGAATTTCTTCACGCAATAATTGTTCTGTCTAATTTTGTAATAATTCCAGCAATAGCTTATGGCAGCCAGTTAGCTCTTGGTGCACTTGGGGTTACCTTAGTATATGGAATTCTTCGTTTTTCTAATTTTGCCCACGGTGATACTATGGCCTTTGGTACAATGGTGGCAATTTTATTTACTTGGTGGTTTCAAAGTATAGGTGTTTCTATTGCTCCACTTCCAACGGCTCTTCTTGCCTTACCTATAGCAATTATTGTTACTGCAGTTTTACTTCTTGGGACAGATCGCCTGGTATTGCGATTTTACCGTAAGCAAAAATCAGCTCCTGTAATTTTATTAATCGTTTCACTGGGAATTATGTTTGTCTACAACGGATTAGTCCGGTTCATTATTGGTGTAGGGGATCAACGTTTTTCCGATGGAGCTCGCTTCATAATTTCAGCGAGGGATTTCAAGAAGCTGAGTGGTCTCGATGAAGGATTAGCTATTAAAACTACACAGGTTATTACAGTTATTACTGCAGTTTTGGTAGTTATCCTGCTGTTTTGGTTTCTTAATCGGACAAGAACCGGAAAATCTATGAGGGCCTTTTCTGACAATGAAGATCTTGCTTTGCTTTCTGGAATAAACCCAGAGCGGGTTGTGCTATATACATGGTTAATCGTTGCTGCATTGGCTACAATTGCCGGAACCTTATACGGGCTTGATAAAAGCTTTAAACCATTTGTTTATTTTCAATTATTATTACCAATATTTGCTGCCGCGATCGTTGGTGGTTTGGGAAATCCTCTCGGTGCGATTGCAGGTGGCTTTTTAATAGCATTCTCTGAGGTATTTATTACTTACGCATGGAAAAAAGTTTTGATGTACACACTTCCAGAACAATTTGAACCGACCGGATTAATGCAGTTACTGGCAACTGAATATAAGTTTGCAGTTAGTTTCGCCATCTTATTAGTTGTTCTTCTTTTCAAGCCAACAGGGCTTTTCAAGGGCAAATCACTATGAATGATAGTATCAAAACTTATTCCTTATTTGCGGCTGTATTATTTTTAATTGTAATTACTGGCATTATTCAAAGTTGGAATTCAGCCCTGTTTATTTTGAACATGGGATTAATCAGTGCTGTCATGGCCTTAGGGGTAAATCTGCAGTGGGGAATTGCTGGGCTTCTTAATGTTGGCATTATGGGGTTTGTTGGGCTTGGTGGTTTAGCTGCTGTTTTGGTTGGTATGCAGCCAGTGCCTGAGGCATGGAATGCAGGCGGGCTTCGTATTTTACTTGGATTACTCTTTGGCGTTTTTACAATAGCTTTGTCTATTTTGATTTATAAAAAGATCAAAAACAGTAGCTGGCGATTTATTTTAATATCCATTTTCTTGATCTGTGGTTTTTTCATTTATAAAAAAATCCTTACTCCAGGAGTAGTTGCGGTTGAAGCAGTGAACCCCGCCGCTACGGGCTACTTGGGTGGGTTAGGTTTTCCGATATTGTTAGCCTGGCCTGTTGGTGGATTATTGGCAGCTGGTGCTGCATGGATAATCGGAAAAACTGCATTAGGGTTAAGATCAGATTATTTAGCTATAGCAACACTAGGCATATCCGAGATAATAATTGCAATTTTGAAAAATGAAGATTGGATGACCCGAGGCGTCAAAAATGTTGCTGGAATTCCTAGGCCAGTTCCTTACGAGATAGATTTACAGGCAAGTGAGAGTTTTGTGAATCGAGCGGCAAGTTTCGGATTAGATCCAACAAATGCTTCAACTTTATTTGTAAAGATTGCTTACGCGGGTTTGTTCGGCTTAGTTCTTTTTTTATTGGTATGGTTGTCCCAGCGCGCTCTAAATAGTCCTTGGGGAAGAATGATGAGAGCTATAAGAGATAACGAAACTGCAGCACAAGCAATGGGCAAGAATATTAAGGCTAGACATTTACAAATCTTTATCCTCGGTTCTGCTGTTTGTGGAATAGCCGGTGCAATGATGACTACGCTAGATGCGCAGTTAACACCAGGCGCTTATCAACCATTGCGGTTCACTTTCTTAATCTGGGTGATGGTCATAGTGGGGGGCTCTGGAAGTAACCTGGGATCTATTTTAGGTGGCTTTTTAGTATGGTTTTTATGGGTACAAGTCGAGCCGATAGGTTACTGGTTAGTTGATCTTATTACTCTACCTCTTGACCCTGAAAATGCAGTACGATTACACCTACTAGAGAGTGTTGCTCAAATGCGTCTACTTACAATGGGTTTGTTTCTACTAGTAATGTTGAGATTTTATCCACGCGGTATGATACCTGAAAAGTGAATTATATCGCCCGGCTGTTCAGGCTAAATAGTGATACGAGAAGATTTCGAACCTCGCTCCCTGTAAGGAGTTGTATTGTAATGTGTTCGATAACATTTTGAGAAATGAGATGGTGACGCAAAACCGCATGCTAATGCTACATTGATGACACTCATATCTGTTTGCATCAGTAAGTTTCGTGCTTTTTGAAGCCGCAGTTCCATGTAATAACGCTTTGGACTTCTGTCTAAATACCGTCTAAATAACCTTTCAAGCTGGCGCGTAGACATCGAAACATCTTTTGCAAGAATAGAGGGGCTTATTGGCTCCTCTATATTTTTTTCCATCATTTGTATAACTAAGCTCAGTTTTGGATGTCGGACGCCTATCCTTGTTGGCACAGACAAACGTTGACTATCTTGATCCGTTCTAATTGAACTGTAAATCATTTGATCTGCAACAGCATTTGCTAATTCCTCTCCATGGTCATCGGCAATTATCTTTAAAAATAAATCAATAGAAGATGTTCCTCCAGCGGTTGTCATTCTGTTACCATCTATAATGAAGACAGATTTTTTGAGATCCACTTCCATAAACTCTTCTGAGAAACTATCCTGATTTTCCCAATGAGTGGTCGCTCGCTTTCCATCAAGTATTCCAGCTCTTGCTAATGTGTAAGCAGCGGTACACAAACCCCCAATCTTTAATCCGCGTCTTGTTTGTTTGCGGATCCAATTTAAAATGGGTTTAGTTGTAGTTTCACTAATATTCATACCTCCGCAAACCATGATGGTATCATCTCGATGCAAATCGATTAAACTATTATCCACATTAAATGATGTGCCCGCAGAACAGGAAACAGGATTGCCATCTTCGCTTAAAAAGACCCAACTGTAGATAGCCTTATCTGACATTCTATTAGCTATTCTAAGAGAATCTACGGCTGAAGCGAATGAAAGTAAGGTAAAATTTTTCATTAGAAGAAAAGCAAAGCGACGCGTTGCGTTATCAGGGGCATCGATGTTGATTACAACTTTTTCATCTTGCAATTTCATGACTAAAACCTGACACAAATTAAATTCAAAAAAAAACCCTTAAATTACCTTGTGAATTTTTTTTACAACGTCAAGTCAATTCAACAGAGTGGTATGGCTCTTTTTTTAAAACTCAAGTATACGATTTATCTAATATTTAAATTTGACCAGGAGGCTGGGATGAAGGAATGGCAGAAATCAGATTGGCGGGAAAAACCTAGGGTCCAAATGCCAGATTATTTGGATGCTGAAGCATTGGAAAAAATAGAAGGCCAATTGTCAAATTATCCTCCACTTGTCTTTGCTGGTGAGGCCAGATCCTTAAAATCGAAACTTGCTGCTGCATCTAAGGGTGATGCGTTTTTACTTCAGGGTGGAGATTGCGCAGAAAGCTTTGAGCAATTTAGTGCTGACGGAATACGCGATACTTTTAAAGTAATGCTTCAAATGGCTATGGTACTAACCTATGGAGCAAAGGTACCAGTTGTAAAAGTAGGTAGAATGGCAGGCCAATTTGCAAAGCCCAGATCAGCTCCTACAGAAATTGTTAGTGAGGTTGAGCTACCTAGCTACAGAGGTGATATTATAAATGAACTTGCGTTCACTAAAGACGCGAGGATACCGAATCCTAGCAAAATGCTTCAAGCTTATACTCAGGCCGCAGCTACATTAAACTTATTAAGGGCCTTTTCTAAGGGTGGGTACGCCGATGTGCACCTTGTACATGGGTGGACACTTGGTTTTATAGAGGGCGAAAAGGCTTCTAAGTATCGAGAGATGGCTAATAGAATTAGTGACGCACTAGACTTTATGAAAGCTGCTGGTTTGAATAGTCACGTTTCAAATGAACTACGCACAGTGGATTTTTATACTAGCCACGAAGGTTTGCTTTTGGAGTACGAAGAGGCTCTAACTCGGCTAGATTCGACCTCGGGGAAGTGGTTAGCTGGTTCTGGCCATATGATTTGGATAGGCGATAGAACGAGGCAGCCAGAGGGCGCACATGTCGACTATTGTAGCGGTGTCTTGAACCCAATAGGTTTAAAATGTGGTCCCACAATGTCTGAAGACGATTTAAAAACATTATTAGATAAATTAAATCCGGAGAATGAAGCGGGAAGACTGACTTTAATCGCCCGGTTTGGCGCGGGAAGCGTGGGGGAGCATCTTCCTAGATTGATCAAGGTGGTGCAAGAGCATGGCAGCAATGTTCTTTGGACTTGTGATCCAATGCATGGGAATACAATAAAATCATCTAGTGGATATAAAACGCGGCCATTTGACAGCGTTTTAAAAGAGGTCCGAGAGTTTTTTCAAATTCATTCTGCTGAAGGGACTATCCCAGGAGGGGTGCACTTTGAAATGACGGGTCAGGACGTAACAGAGTGCACTGGTGGAGTGAGGGCCGTCACAGATGAGAACTTATCTGATAGGTACCATACTGCGTGCGATCCTAGGCTGAATGCTAGTCAATCTTTAGAGTTGGCTTTTCTTGTAGCGGAAGAGTTAGTCGCTTGCCGTAATGGCAATATTGAACATCAGGCTGCCGTGTAAACATTTAAACTAATATGGAATCATCGCGAAGTGCGAAATAGACTAATGACTAACAAAACGAGGTTTCAATTGGGTAGCAACGATAAGCAAGATGCGTAGGGGACTTGTCATCATTTTATCTTCACCCTCTGGTGCAGGTAAATCAACATTATCGGATAGATTGAGGTCATGGGATAAGGATATAGTATTTTCTGTCTCTGCCACGACACGCGAGCCGCGTGAAGGCGAGAAGGATGGCCGCGAGTATTTCTTTAAGTCAAAAGAAAAGTTTGTAAAAATGATTGATAATAACGAGATGCTCGAACATGCTGAGGTATTTGGAAATCTTTATGGTAGCCCGCTAGAGCCAGTTTCTAAAGCAATCGAGAGTGGTCAGGATGTCTTGTTTGATATTGATTGGCAAGGCGGTCAGCAAATTCGGAACTCTACACTAGGCAAACACACACTTTCAATATTTATTCTACCTCCGTCTATTGCCGAGTTAGAGCGCCGACTGAAATCTCGAGCAAAAGATAACGAGGACGTTATTAAAAAAAGAATGGCAATGGCTCGGGATGAAATCAGTCACTGGCCAGAATACGATTATGTATTAATAAATAGCGATCTATCTAAAACAGAAAATGATTTAAAAACAATTATCAAGGCGGAGAGATTAAAGTTAAGTCAGCAACCTCAAATCGTAAATGATGTTCGAAATTTAAATAATGAATTTGAGAATAGATAATGACTATATATAATTTTGAAGGAAATTTACCCAAAATTCATAAAAGTGTCTTTGTGGCGCCAGATGCGAATATAATTGGAAAAATTATTTTAGACGAAAAGTCCTCCGTTTGGTTCTGCTCAACTCTTAGAGGTGACAACGAACTTATAACAGTTGGATTTGGATCAAATATTCAAGAAAATTGTGTTTTACACACTGACATAGGTTTCCCACTTACAATTGGAAAAAACTGTACAATAGGTCACAAAGCAATGCTTCATGGGTGTGCAATTGGCGATAATACATTAATTGGAATGGGTGCAACGATCCTGAACGGCGCGCAAATAGGTAAAAATTGTTTGGTCGGGGCAGGGGCGTTAATAACCGAGGGAAAGAGCATACCTGATGGCTCAATGGTGTTAGGAATGCCGGGGAAAGTTGTTAAAGAGCTAGACGATGATGCAATAAATGGTTTGCTAAAAAGTGCTGAAAACTACCAGGCAAATGCCGCTCGATTTATGACAAGCCTAAATGTCAATAAAGGCTAAAATTATGAAGAAAAAAAATGAAACTATTCAGCGTCCTATTTCACTCCAACGGGGTGAAAGCGCTAGTGTAGTTTCTCCAATATACCCTTCAGTTGTTTATGCCTCTGAAACCCCTGATATGCTTGATGATCAGTACGAAGGGCGTATCCAAGGCTACACATATGCTAGAGAAGGCCATCCGAATGCAACAGCTCTTGCCAAACAGATAGATCTTCTTGAACAGACAGATGGTGGAATTATTACTGGTTCTGGTATGGCTGCAATTACAGCAGCTATAATGGGGACGTTGTCATTGGGGGATCATGTTGTTGGAGGCGATCAATTATATGGTCGCTCTCTAAGGTTGATGAAATCTGATTTGCCACGATTTGGCATTGAAGTGTCGCTAACCGATGTTACTGATATTTCAAAGGTTAAAAATGCTATTAAGTCAAATACGAAACTGATTTTAATAGAATTGGTTTCCAATCCCACTTTAAGAGTTGCAGATATTTCTGGCATCGTAAGTTTATGTAGAGAAAAAGATATTAAACTTTTGGTGGATAATACCTTCACCACGCCGAAGGCTTTCAAACCAATGAACGCTGGTGCTGATATTGTAGTAAATTCTGTAACAAAATTATTAGCGGGCCACTCAGATGTAACCCTTGGTTATGTGGTGGCTAAAGATAAAACGTTAAATAAATCTATCTACGATTTTGTAGTAACAACTGGCCTCACCCCAAGTCCTTATGAATGCTGGCTAGCGGAAAGGGGTTTAATGACTTTCCCGTTAAGGTTTGACAGCAGTCAAGCTACGGCATTGGGTCTTGCTGAATACTTAGCTGTAAACAAAAATGTTGATAGAGTAATTTACCCAACCCTGCCTGATCACCCTGATGCAGCTCATGTTAGACAAAATCTTGGTTCAAACGGCTGTAATATAGTCAGTTTTGAGCTAAAAAATAAAACGAGAGAAGCTGCAAATCGATTTGTAAAGCAATTAGACGGTATAGCGTTTGCTCCAACTCTTGGAGATGTTGGGACAACCTTATCCCACCCTGCTTCATCTTCTCACAGAGGTCTTTCAGAAGATGAGCGGTTAGCTTTAGGGATTACTGAGGGTTTTTTTCGTGTTTCTGTTGGTTTGGAGGATATTAGTTCGTTAAGAGGAAAGTTTGAATTGGCCTTAAAACATACCTAAGATGAATATGGATTACATCAAAGTAATAGATAGTTTCGTTGAGACCGTTAACACCCCTATATTAGTAATAGATGATCGATCCTATGTAATATCATCGAACAAAGCTGCGGTTGATTTGTTGGGTAATGATTTTAAAGATAGACATTTTTATGTGGCAATAAGACAGCCAGCTATAATTAATCTTTTTGAAAATGTTTCTGGCTCAAATGAAATACAAAAAGAAAATTTTTATAAAACGGTTACAGGAGTTGATAGAACATATGAGGTAACTGCTAATTATTCTAAAGAATTAAAAATAGTTAGCCTATCTTTCGATGACGTTACTGACGCGGTCCAAGCAAACCAAATGAGACGAGATTTCGTGGCTAACGTAAGTCATGAATTAAAATCGCCCCTTACCTCAATACTTGGTTTTACAGAAACTCTTTCAGGAGTAATAGAAAGTAATCCGTCTAAAGCAAAACAGTTTCTTAGTGTAATGGAACGAGAGTCCTTACGCATGAGTAGCTTGATAGATGATTTGCTGGGTCTATCACGAGTTGAAGCCGCAGAAAAACAATTACCAACAGAGCAGGTAAATCTTGGCAATATTATGCGTGAGGTGATGGAAATACTTACTGCCACTGCGGCAAAAAAAAATATTAGTATTGAATATGTGCAGGAGGCATCAGATCCCTTGATAATAGGAGATTACTCTCAGGTTGTTCAAGTTTTCACAAACCTTCTTCAGAACGCAATAAAATATGGTGGAGATGGCAATAAGATCAATGTTATTATGAATAGTATTGAGTATCATAAAGCTTTGCTGACAACTGGCTATAAAGTAAGCGTTGAAGATACTGGAATAGGTATTGAGGAACATCACTTGGCGCGACTAACCGAACGTTTTTATAGAGTAGATGACCACAGATCGAGAAATGAAGGTGGTACTGGGTTAGGGTTGTCTATAGTAAAACATATTATGGCACGTCATAACGGAAGGTTGCTAGTAGAGAGTGATCCGGGCAATGGCAGTGTATTTTCTGTAATTTTTCCCGATAGAATAAATTAAAGATATTTGTCACAAAACCGTAACAAAAAGTTCACATAAAAGACTCCTTAAAAACATAGTTATTAATCATTCCAATTGGGAATCATTTATTTATTAGGAGTCTCTTATAATGTATTTTCAAAATTTAGCTTTGGCTGCCACGTCTTCTCTATTGATAGCATCTGGTGGTGCTGTCGCACGTGATTATGTGCACGTAGCTGGTTCTTCAACCGTTTTACCTTATGCGTCAATTGTTGCTGAAGCATTTGGTGAGAATTTTGATTTTCCAACACCAGTAATAGAATCGGGTGGATCTGGTGCTGGCAGAAAGAGAATGTGTGAAGGAGTTGGTACAAACACTACCGATATAGCAAATTCGTCATCGCTCATGAAAGAAGATGAAGGTGCAAAGTGTAAAGCCAATATTGGAGAATATACTAAAGTACAAATCGGTTATGACGGTATTGTTTTTGCATCTCGCTCAGAAACTAAAGGTTTCGAAGATTTAGCGCCTGCACATATCTATTTAGCTATCTCAAATAAGTCCGAAGTAACAAATTGGAAGGATGTAGATCCGAATTTTCCAGATAGAAATATAAAAATGTTCATTCCGGGAACTAAGCACGGAACAAGAGAAGTTTTTGATAAAAAAGTTATGGTTGCAGGATGTAAAAAAGCAGGTACTCATAAATATCTTATGGGTTCAGGTTTGACAAAAAAAGAAGCTGATAAAGAATGTATGAAAGTAAGAACTGACGGCGTGTCGGTTGATATCGATGGCGATTATACCGAAACACTCGCATCAATTGCGTCTAACAAAGAGGGGATTGGTGTCTTTGGTTTATCCTTCCTTCTAAATAATACCGATACAATCTATGCCTCAAAAGTTAACGGTGTAATGCCTTCCACTGAAACCATAGCTAGTGGTGAGTATCCTATTTCTCGTCCGCTTCAGTTTTACGTAAAAAATGCTCATATTGGCCAAATTCCTGGATTGAAAGATTACATCCAGTTCTTCGTATCGGACGAAATAGCTGGACCTGATGGACCACTGGCTGAGTATGGGCTGGTTAGCGACCCGGAATTAGCTAAAACCCAGGCTATGGTAGATGGTTTGTAGGCTATAATTCGGTTTAAGTTTAAATTTAGGGTCGGCTCTTATTGGCCGACCTTTTTATATAGCTTACCCTGATACAAGGTTATTTAAAAAGCCAATTAATATTTCGTTGGATTAAAATATGATAAAGATTGCACTTAATAGTTTTGGGCGGATAGGAAAGTTAGCTTTGCGTCGGCTTTTCGATAATTATATTTCGGTAGAGTTCATAAACGATAAAAATGGTGATCCAGATCTTTTTGCACATCTTTTAGAATTTGACACAGTTCACGGTAGGTGGGACAGAAACATTTCAAATGATAGTGTTTCCTTGACTGTAAATAATCAGAAAATTCCAGTTCTGCGTGAGGAGAATATAGCTAATCTACCTCTTGATGGGATTGATATCGTTATTGACTGTACCGGTTTTTTTAAATCTTAGAAATTATTAGCTCAATATTTTAAAAAAGGCATAGAAAAAGTAATTGTGTCTGCACCCGTTAAGACTGGAATGGTTGCAAACTTAGTCTATGGGGTCAATGAGAATATTTATGACCCTAACATACATAATATCGTTACCGCTGCCTCGTGCACGACAAATTGTTTGGCACCTATCGTAAAAGTCGTACATGAATCACTGGGTATTAATCATGGGTCTATTACAACAATACATAATGTTACAAATACGCAAACAATAGTTGATAGTCCGTCAAAGGACTTTAGAAGATCAAGGTCTGCACTTAATTCACTTATTCCAACCACAACAGGATCTGCAAATGCTATTAATTTGATCTACCCAGAATTAACTGGAAAACTGAACGGCAGTGCAGTTCGAGTGCCACTGCTCAACGCATCGCTGATCGATGCGGTTTTTGAGCTAAACAAGGTTACTACGATATCAGAGGTTAATAGTTTATTCGAAAATGCTGCTCAAACATATCTTAAGGATATACTAGGCTACGAAAGTCGAGCTCTAGTATCGTCTGATTTTGTTAACGATCCTCGGTCTTGTATAATAGATGGACCATCTACTATGGTTGTGGACCGTACATATTTAAAAGTTTATGCATGGTATGATAATGAATGGGCATATGCTTGCCGACTAGTTGACATTGTTAGCATGGTAAAATTGTCATTAGATGCAGACTGACAAATTCTTAACAACCTACCTATTTATCACTCTAGCATATTGGATATTTATGCTGAGTGATGGGGCTCTTAGAATGCCTGTCTTGCTTCACTTTCATACACTTGGTTACTCACCAATTCAGCTAGCATACATGTTTGTTCTTTATGAATTAGCTGGTGTTATCACAAATATTCTAGCTGGCTGGATTGGTTCACGATATGGATTAAGCTCTACTTTGATTGCAGGATTAGCTCTTCAAATAGTAGCCGTATTGGCGTTGTCGCAACTGCATCAAGATTGGATTTTAGCCTATTCTGTGATTTATGTGATGGTGGTGCAGGGATTGTCTGGCATTGCGAAAGATCTGTCAAAAATGAGCGCAAAATCTGCAGTCAAAGTACTTTCTCCAGATGACAATCAAAAGCTCTTTAGGTGGGTAGCTATCTTAACTGGCTCAAAAAACGCAGTAAAGGGTTTGGGTTTTTTGATTGGGGCTGTTTCTTTGAATTTTTTTAGTTTTGTTTCTGTATTATATGGAATGGCGATAGTTCTTTTAATTGTACTTTTCTCATCACTAATTTTAATTTCAAATAGACTTCCAAAGGGACAAAGTACTTCAAAATTTACAGAAATATTTTCAAATAATGCAAATATTAATTGGTTATCCTTTTCAAGGGTTTTCTTGTTTGGCGCAAGAGATGTATGGTTTGTAGTCGGCGTTCCAATTTATTTTTATACATTTTTATCCCAGCAGAATTCAGGAGTTAATGATTTTGCCTTTTTCATAGTTGGCTCTTTCATGGCCATTTGGATAATTTTCTATGGGATCATTCAGGCTTTAGTTCCAAAATTAAAGTTTATAAGAAATAAAACGGAAAAACAGCTGCTTGAAGCACCATTTACGTGGGTTATTATACTTTCGCTTGCTCCCATAAGTCTATCGCTTTGCATGTTTTTAATTGATGGATCTTCTTTCGGTGGTTTGATTTTAATGGTAGGTGGTTTATTAGTTTTTGCAGTATTATTTGCTATCAATTCGTCACTTCACTCCTACTTAATACTTTCATTTACTAACACAGAAAGAGTTGCTAGAGACGTTGGTTTCTATTACATGGCCAATGCCTTTGGCCGACTCTTTGGCACCATTCTTTCTGGTATAACTTATCAGGCAAGCGGTCTTTGGTTATGCCTGGCTGCATCTGGCTTTATGTTATTGATTAGCGGTATTGGAGTTAAAAAGCTTCGGTAATTTTTAGGTAGAGAACTTTTACTTTTGCGCTTTTTTTTAATATTCAAAATAAGGATAAAGTTGTCATAATACTGTTACAAAAACTTCATAATTCTGTGATCTTTTTTACATATCGATAGCTAAGTTTTTTAGATTGGTTCATAAGTTATTGACGGGGGAAATTAGATGGCAGGAACAACACTTCTTCTTGTGAGTGTTGTGTTGTTAGTGGTTGTTGTTTTTGCTTCCTCATACAGGGTTTCTTATCTTGTAGTAGATAATTACAAAAATCTTAATTCGCGACTTCACTATTATGGCATGTTTGGTTTGCTCTGTACTGGTTTGCCGGTATTGATAATTTACCTTTTGTGGTGGTTGCTTATCCCTTTTTATTTTGAAGCCAGCATTATTAATAATTTGGTCAATTCATTAGAGATATCTCCAGACGAAAATATCTCTCTCTTAGTTGGGCAGGTTGAGACTATACGAGATACATTTTTATCTGCAGATCTTTCCAAAAAATCTGAGGTCTTTAACCAAAACGGTACAATTGATTATGAAGTGATGACATCACTTTACGGTTCAGTCAATCAACCCTTCGATCCGGAAACAAGACCCTTTCTATTTCAGGTCGGTTACGATTTATGGTTATTAGAAAATAGTGCGAATGATACCTTTCACCTTGTTTTAATTATCATGATGTTAGGCATTGTCTTACTCTATATTTTTAAAGTTAATCCTAGATTCAGAGCGAGATATTATGTTGAATCCGTTGTGCTTGGAATATTGATAGCCGCTGCTGGTATCGCAATAATTACAACTCTGGGTATTGTAGTATCTATGCTTTTTGAAACCTTTAGGTTTTTTGAATTGCATGAATGGAAAGATTTCTTTTTTGGGTACACCTGGGCTCCGAATTTTCATGGTGATAGTGAGATGTCTATCCTGCCTTTACTTTTTGGTACTTTTTATATCTCTATTTTCTCACTTTTTATTGCCGTTCCGGTTGGCCTTTTTTCAGCAATTTACTTAGCGGAGTATGCATCGAGTTATACAAGATCAATCGCCAAACCAATGCTTGAAGTTCTTGCTGGAATACCAACAATTGTATATGGGCTTTTTGCTCTAATTACTTTTGGCCCATTTTTACGAGATTTTTTCGGTCATGGAGGAACATTTGGCGTTAACTGGATGTCTGATGCTAGGTCAGTTGCGACAGCTGGTACAGTAATGGGTATGATGTTAATTCCATTCGTCTCATCTCTATCAGATGATATAATAAACGCAGTACCTCAATCACTTAGAGATGGCTCTTATGGATTAGGCGCAACTCAATCAGAGACAATACGCCTTGTAATCCTACCTGCAGCTTTGCCAGGTATTGTTGGAGCAATACTATTAGCTGCGTCAAGGGCTATTGGTGAGACTATGATTGTAGTTCTGGGCGCTGGTGCAATTGCTAAATTTAGTGGCAACCCTTTGGAGGCAATGACTACAATTACTACTAGAATAGTAAGTCAGTTAACTGGAGATGGTGATTTTAACAGTCCAGAAACTCTCGTAGCCTTCGCCTTGGGGTTGTCTTTGTTTCTTATAACTTTGGTTTTAAATGTGATAGCTTTGTATGTTGTTCGCAGATATAGAGAGCAGTATGACTAATGAAAATTAAAAAGACCTCTTTATCTTTGACATCAGACTTATCCCAAAAACGAAATGCAGCTGAAAAACGCTTTCGTTTATATGGTCTTATTGCAATTTCTATTGGTATTTTAATGCTCATAATTCTGGTTGCGACGATACTTTCTAAAGGACTGACCGCATTTCAGCAGACATTTATTACTCTTGATGTAGAATTAATTGAAGCAAAGCTGGATAAAAAGGGAAGTAGAGACTTAGTCGATATTAAAAAAGTAACCACTTTTGGGTATGCACCCTTGGTAAAAAAATCTTTTGAAGTTTTAATATCAAAAGAAAAACTAGTTACAGATTTATCTTCTAAAGACGCAAGCAAAATTCTGTCAAAGAGTGCAGCATCAGATTTAAGAAATTTTGTATTAAATGATTTAAACGTTATTGGACAGACTGTTTCATTTGAATTCTTAACAAACAGTTGGATTGACGGCTATCTTAAGGGAAGGGTAACGAGAGAGACCATACAAAATAGCAAAAATGTATCGCCTGAGCAATTAGATTTTGCAGATCAACTTGTTGAGCTTGGAATAATAAAGAAAAAGTTCAACTTAGGTTTTATTTTAGGGTCTGACGCCTCTGATATGAGACCAGAAGCAGCTGGGTTTGGGGTGTCCATGGTAGGCTCTTTTTACATGATGTTGGTTGTTTTGGTATTATCTCTTCCAATTGGTGTTGCTGCGTCCATTTATCTGGAAGAGTTTGCTCCTCGTAATTGGATTACTGATGTAATAGAAGTGAATATATCAAACTTGGCCGCAGTACCCTCAATTGTATTTGGTATTTTAGGCTTAGCTGTTTTTATTAATTTTATGCATTTACCGCAGTCGGCACCATTTGTTGGTGGAATGGTATTAACGTTAATGACCCTTCCAACAATTATAATCTCCACTAGGGCGTCGCTAAAATCAGTTCCTCCTAGTATCCGGGATGCTGCCTTAGGGATCGGTGCATCAAAAATGCAAACTGTTTTTCATCATGTACTTCCATTAGCAGCCCCAGGGATTTTAACAGGAACTATCATTGGTTTAGCGCAGGCTTTAGGAGAGACTGCTCCATTGCTACTTATTGGGATGATAGGATATATTGCTACTAATATGCCAAACGGCGTTATTGAGGGCTTAGCGTCGCCGAACTCTGCAATGCCTGCACAGATTTATGAGTGGGCGAAGAGATCCGATCCTGCCTTTTATGAAAGAGCGTGGGGCGGAATAATTATTCTATTAGTATTCTTAATTACTATGAATACTGTTGCTGTCATTCTGCGCCGTCGTTTTGAACGTCGTTGGTAGGTTAAAGCAGTCTTTTGAAAAGAGTTAATAAATATGGAAAATGAAATAAAAATTTCAGCAAAAGGCGTTCAGGTTTTTTATGCAGATAAGCATGCAATTAAAAATGTTGATGTTGAGATACAAGATAAAAAGGTTACGGCTTTTATTGGCCCTTCAGGTTGCGGAAAATCTACGTTTTTGAGATCTCTAAACCGGATGAATGATACAATTACTACCTGTCGTGTAGAGGGTGAGATCCTACTTGATGGGCAAAATATATATAACCTTGAGGTTGATCCAGTACAATTGAGGGCAAAAGTTGGGATGGTTTTTCAAAAGGCTAATCCGTTTCCCAAATCAATTTACGACAATGTAGCATATGGACCAAGGATCCATGGACTTTCACAATCAAAAACTGACTTAGATGAAATAGTGGAAATGGCATTGCGCCGCGGGGCGCTCTGGGAAGAAGTAAAGGACCGATTATCTGAACCAGGAACTGGTTTGTCTGGTGGTCAGCAACAAAGACTGTGCATTGCAAGAGCAATTGCAACCCAGCCGGAGGTTCTGCTTATGGATGAGCCGTGCTCAGCGCTAGATCCAATTGCTACTGCTCAAATTGAGGAATTGATCGATGATCTTAAGGAAAACTTTTGTGTTGTGATAGTTACCCACTCAATGCAGCAGGCTGCACGGGTAAGTAACAAGACAGCTTTTTTTCATCTTGGTGATTTAGTTGAGTACGGGGATACTGAGAAATTATTTATTAAACCTCTGGACCCAAGAACAGAAAGTTATATTAGCGGAAAGATTGGATAAGGAATGGCTGAAAAACATATTATATCTGCCTTTGACGAGGACATAGAAAAAATTCAATCCACGCTAATGAAAATGGGTGGATTAGTTGAGAAGTCTCTATTTGATGCGGCTGCTGCTTTAGTAAAATCTGATATTGAGTTGGCAAGAAAGGTCAAAGAGCACGATCAAGTTATTGATTCACTAGAGGAAGAAGTAAATATTCAAACAGTGAGGCTTATTGCACTCAGATCTCCCGCAGCTACGGATCTTCGGTATGCACTTTCCTTTATTAAAGTGGCGTCAAATTTAGAGAGAATTGGTGATTATGGAAAAAATATGGCCAAGCGATCTTTGGTAATGGAACCATCATTAATAACTGAGCAAGGAAGTAATTCTTTAAAGCGCATGACTAAAGATGTAATTTTGATGATGAATAACGCTCTGGATGCATATGTTCGTAAGGATGTAGAGTTAGCGGAGGCAGTCATTATACAGGACAAGGACATTGACCTTCACTATAACGCTCTTTTCCGGGAATTTTTGACATTTATGATGGAAGATCCAAAAAATATCACAACGTGTATGCATCTTCATTTCATAGCGAAAAATATCGAAAGAGTTGGGGATTACGTAACTTCGATTGCCGAGCAAGCAATTTATGTTGCGACAGGCGAATATCCCTCTGAGGAACGTCCAAAAGTAGATACTACTTCTCTGACTAAAATTGATCCAGAGAGTGTTAGCTAAAGAGGGCTAAGATATGGTTAGACCAACGATTTTAGTGATAGAGGATGAAGAGGCTCAACGTCTTATATTGCAACATAATTTGGAAGAGGCCGGTTATGAGGTAATTTGTGCTGAAAATGGTGAAATTGGTTGGGAACTAATAGAAGATTATCGACCAGATTTGATAGTCCTGGACTGGATGATGCCGAAACTTAGCGGTATAGAATTATGTCGGCAGATAAAGTCTTCAGCGAAGACGAAAAATACTCCAATTATCATGTTATCGGCTAGATCCGAAGAGGTCGATCGGATTAGAGGATTAGAAATAGGTGCAGACGATTATGTTTCAAAACCTTATAGCATTAAAGAATTATTAGCTCGGATTAAAGGGCAGCTTCGGCGCGTAAGAGGGGCAGCGGTTGCTCAAAAACTTTCATTTGAGGGTATTGAACTTGATATGGAGACCTATAGAGTTACTCGCTTCGGTGAAAATATTAAGCTAGGACCTATTGAGTTTAGGTTGTTAGCCACTTTTTTAGAGAAACCGGGAAAAGTATGGTCCAGAGACGCTTTGCTGGACCGAGTATGGGGTCGAGACATTTATGTAGATACTCGAACAGTAGATGTGCACATTGGGCGACTCAGGCGCGCTCTTTGTAAGAATGGTGCGCAGGATCTTGTTCGTACTGTACGCGGAGCAGGTTACGCGCTTGGTTAGGTAAATTTCAGACCGCTATAGATTTGAGTAGTGAGCGTCAAATTTGTATATTTTACAATTAGCTTTTTAGCATTATACTACGCGTACTTATATTTTAATGATGATCGAGGGTTTGTAACTTGAATATAGAATTAGCAAGACTGAAAACTAAAGACAGTCCTGATCTGGGTAGTTTCGATTGGTCCGACCCTTTTCGTTTATCTGACCTTCTTGCTGATCATGAACGCATGATTAAAGAGAGTGCTGCCACGTTTTCAAAAGAGGCGTTGATGCCTAGGGTGGTAGAAGGTTTTGCAGGTGAGGAAGTTTGTCCTGAAATTTTCTTGGAAATGGGGAAAATGGGCCTTCTTGGAATAACCATTCCAGAGCAATACGGCGGTCTGGGTGCAAACTATGTTTCCTACGGATTAGTTGCACAGGAAATTGAAAGAATTGATAGTGGTTATCGGTCCATGCTGTCGGTTCAATCGAGCTTAGTAATGTATCCAATATATGCTTACGGCACGGAAGCTCAGCGACAAAAATATCTACCATCTTTAGCAAGTGGTGAGATGATAGGGTGTTTCGGCCTTACAGAACCAGATGCGGGTTCTGATCCAGCTTCTATGAAGACAAGAGCAGAAAAAATTAAGGGTGGGTATCGCATAACAGGTTCTAAAATGTGGATATCAAATTCGCCAATTGCAGATGTATTCGTAATTTGGGCCAAATCCGACGCTCATGAAGGCAAGATAAAAGGATTTGTGCTTGAAAAAGGTATGAAGGGATTATCAAGCCCAAAAATTGAGGGAAAGTTGTCTTTAAGGGCTTCTGTTACAGGTGAGATTGTAATGGATGGTGTCGAAGTGTCAGATGAAGCATTACTTCCAAATGTTGAAGGTCTGAAAGGACCTTTTGGCTGTTTAAATAGAGCCCGCTATGGGATAAGTTGGGGTGTTATGGGAGCAGCAGAGTTTTGTTGGCACGCCGCGCTGCAATATGGCTTAGATCGAAAACAATTCGGTAAGCCCTTAGCCCAAACCCAACTCTTTCAAAAGAAATTAGCTGATATGCAAACGGAAATTACGCTCGGTTTAACTGCATGCTTAAGGGTTGGTAGGCTTATGGACGAGGGCAGAGCTGCACCAGAAATGATTTCCCTAATAAAAAGGAACAATTGTGGAAAAGCGTTGGATATTACCAGGCAATCTCGTGATATGCATGGCGGTAATGGAATTTCACAGGATTTTCATATATTCCGGCATTTGATGAACCTTGAAACCGTAAATACTTACGAAGGTACACACGATGTTCATGCATTAATACTTGGTCGATCACAAACCAATTTACAAGCTTTTTTCTAATGTCAATATTACTATAAATAACAGTATTATATGGGGCGAGCTTGATGGAATTAGAAAAGCTTTTTAATCAGAAATTTTTATATGATCTTAGTTTTTTTAATTTTGAAAACGCAATTACAGCCACATATTTTGCAGACGCAGATTTAAATATAATTAAGGTCAATAAAAATTTTAGATCCCTTTTTAATTCTGATGTGATCCTTGAGGGTCAAAACCTTCTGACATTGTTGGGTTTATTAGACGTGGCGCAAAGCTATATCTCAGAATTTAAACAAAGGCTGAATAATGATGGAAAACTACTAATTCATAAAATAAAAATAAAAGTAGGAGATGAAGAGCGTTATTTCACTTTGGCTTCTACCCGAACTTCAAGTGCGTTTTCAGATGAGCTCATTGGAGTCCAGGGGCAATTAATAGATCGTACCAACGAAGTAACTTTACAGGCAAAAAATGAAGAGCTGCTAATAGAAAATGAAAAAGCTTTTAAAGAGTTATCTTTTAAAACAGAGCGTTTAGAGAAGATATCTAGCCAACTAGCGAAATATCTAAGCCCTCAAATATACAAAAATATATTCGAAACTGACACGGATAAGGTTGAAACATACACTCGTAAAAAATTAACTATTTTTTTCTCTGATATTAAAGAATTTACTAGTTTGTCTGATAGGTTAGATCCAGACTTATTAGCTGAACTAATTAATGAATATTTATCAGAGATGACAGAAATTGCGTTAAATTTCGGAGGTACAATAGATAAATTTATCGGTGATGCAATTTTAATATTTTTTGGGGATCCGGAAACAGAAGGTACGGCGGTAGATGCTGAGAAATGCCTCAACATGGCGATTGCGATGCGAAAGAGAGTAGGGGAGTTGGATGCGGTTTGGAAGAAAGAGAAGGGTATAAGTGAAGGTCTTCAGGTTCGTACGGGAATATCTACTGGATACTGTACTGTGGGAAATTTTGGATCTGTGCAACGGGTAGATTACACTGTACTCGGAAGTCCGGTAAACCTAGCCGCTCGATTAGAGGCAGCCTGTAGTCCGCAGGAGATACTTGTATCGCCTGAAACAAAAGGTCTTGTAAGTGAATTATTTAACTTTGAGGAGAAAAAACCCATTAAATTAAAAGGGTTCTCTGATACTATTAAACCTTATCAACTTGTTATTAATGATGAAAAGGAAAAACGTGTTGCACACAGTTTGCATTCGAGTGAAACCCTAGATGTGATAGTAAAAAAACCAGATGATTTAGAAAAAATACTGAAAGAACTTAAATTCATCCAGGACGACTACCGTGCGAAATTGACGAAACTAGAAAAATAATTTGATTAAATGGTATTAAGAAAAGGAATTATTAGGAGGGCGTTGCTCACGTCTCTAGTCGTTGGATCGGTTCTGTTACTGATTAATCATGGTGATACGGTTAGAGCACAGGAATACCCCGCGCTATGGAAGGTTGGCCTGACTTACTTTGTGCCATTCGTTGTTACCATCTGGGGATCACTTAACTTAGTAAAGTAAATAGGGATATCTTCAAAGCTTAACAACAATTACGTCTAAAGTTCGTATAATATATATTATGTTAACATAATAATAAACGAGCAAAGCTATTTAGCCATATTTAACAGTTCTCTAAGAGCCGGAACTCCGACAATTAGATATCAAGCTTAATCATATAGAAAGTTATAGCGGCCGTTACCCTTGAGCTGCTTTTGCGACTTCTGCGGCAAAGTCTTCTTCAACTTTTTCTATACCTTCACCGACAGCCATTCTTACATATGAAACGATTTCAACCCCAGCTTCACGTGCTGCAGCTTCAACTGTGAGATCTGGGTTAATTACGAAATCTTGCCCAAGTAACGTTACTTCTGCTAAAAACTTTTTCATACGCCCTTGGATCATCTTTTCGATTACTTGCTCGGGTTTTCCTGACTCCCTAGCCTGCTCCGTAAGAATATGCTTTTCCCGCTCAACTAAAGATTGATCTAGCTCACCTGCACTGAGCGCTTGAGGATTTGCAGCCGCAACATGCATTGCCACCTGACGAGCGAACTCACTATTTTCGCCGTTTATAGCAACTAATACTCCAATTTGCCCCATGTTCTGTGTAGCTGAATTGTGAACGTAAGTAACAACCTTCTCAGCTTGAATTGTTTCCATACGACGTAGAGTCATATTCTCACCAATTTTCGCGATATTATCAGTGATTGTATCAGACACTGACTTACCAGCTATTAGTTCATTGGAAAGTTCTGCAGTATTCGAAACGCCTAAAGCGGCACTTGCGATTGCCCCAACCATTTCTTGAAAATCGGAATTTTTTGCAACGAAGTCTGTTTCTGAATTCACTTCAACCGCAACGCCTTTTCCGTCCTTCACGGCAACTGCCACAAGACCTTCGGCTGCAACTCTGCTTGATTTCTTTGCTGCCTTGGCCAAACCCTTTGTTCTAAGCCAATCTATAGCAGCTTCGAAATCTCCGTCTGTTTCCGTCAGAGCTTTTTTAGCATCCATCATGCCTGCGCCGGTAGTTTCTCGCAGTTCCTTAACCATAGAAGCGGTTATTGCCATAGTAAAATTCCTATCCTACTTTAATCAGTATTTAACTTTATCGTTGATTGCTGGTAAATATTAGACTGCTTATTTCTTCGCTGTCTTTGCCTTGGAAGCCTTAACTTTCTCTTTTACTTTACCATTTTCTTCCTCTGAGGAGGTTTCGTTATTGTCGACCTCCTCTTTCTTAACTTTTGCTTTGGCCTTTTCTTTCGGTGCAATTTCTGTTCCAGCAATTGTATCAGCTTTTTCAACTACGGCATCTTCCGCTGCTACTTCACCTGTTGTAGCTTCTTCCACTGGGGCCTCTACTGCAGTTTCTAAAGGAACATCTTCCATTTCACCTAGGTCAACTCCAGCCGCACCCATTTGTTCTGTCATTCCATCTAGTGCAGATCTGGCGATAAGATCACAATATAAAGCTATAGCTCTTGCTGCATCATCATTTCCCGGAATTAAGTAATCAATACCAGAAGGCGAACAGTTGGTATCCACTACCGCAATAACTGGAATTCCTAATTTGTTAGCTTCAGCTACAGCTAATGCTTCCTTTTTGACGTCTATCACGAATAAAAGATCCGGGACTCCACCCATTTGCGTAATACCGCCTAGCGATGCTTGCAATTTAGACTGCTCACGCTCCATACCAAGACGTTCTTTTTTTGTTAAACCTTCTGAACCAACAGTCATCTTCTCATCCAGAGACTTTAATCTACTGATGGACTGAGAGACCGTTTGCCAATTAGTAAGTGTACCGCCCAACCATCTATGGTTCATGTAATATTGTGCACATTTCTCAGCAGCTTCAGCGATTGCTGTTGATGCCTGACGTTTTGTTCCGACAAAGAGTATTCGACCACCCTTTGCAACAGTTTCTCGTACAATGTTCAATGCTGCATCAAGCATCGGCACTGTTTGAGTTAAGTCCATAATATGAATACCATTTCGTTCCCCATAAATGAATTCTTCCATTCGTGGATTCCATCGCTGTGTTTGGTGACCGAAATGTACGCCTGCTTCTAGTAACTGACGCAATGTAAACTCTGGTAGAGCCATTTAATTTCCTTTCCCGGTTTGTATCTCGACAGCGAATTGCAGAGCTTAGCTCCAACCGGCCGGCATTCTGAATATTTCTCTTCCAGAAAGCCATACGCTATCTATGAATTTCAATTGCAGGAGGTCTAGACTATATTAAATCTATTCACAACCCCATCAGAAAATTATTTCATCCTTACAAAATGCGTTCAAAAAACCAAAACAAACCCACTAGGCCCACGACAGATGAAAAAGGCAAAGTGATTAAATTTCGGTACCAAATTTTATTTCGAAACCAATAACTTATTGTACAAAAAAGAATTAAAATAATCGTTATTTGACCCAGTTCAACACCTACATTAAAACCTATCAATGCGGGAACAAAATGATGCATGGGTAAACCAAAATCTGCTAAAACTGAGGCAAAGCCTAATCCGTGTAATAGGCCAAAGCAAAAAATTACTACTGATCTTCGAACTGTTAATGCCTTTGAGTAGAAATTTTCAACTGCTAAATAAACAATTGATGCAGCAATTAATGGCTCTACAATCGACGTGCTAATTTCTATAAAACCTAGAGAGGCCATTGCTAAAGTCAAACTATGCGCCAATGTAAAAAGTGTAATTTGCCAAAATAAAGCACTAAGTTTCGTCGATAAAAAAAACATGCCCACTACAAAAAGTATGTGATCCAAACCTTTTGGTAAAATGTGAGTGAAGCCAACTGGTATATAATCAAAAAATATTTCTGAAAACCGGTACCTGGACTGTTGACTTAGTAAAATTTCATCGCTTAAAACCCCAGCCTCAAGATATTGTGTAAAAACATTACCCTCACCCTCCTCCCTAATTACTACCTCTCCAAAAGACTTTGACCACTGAAAATTAAAAGGTTTTAGGGCTTTTAATTTAGTACTGATCGTTAGTATTGAAAATCGTGGGTAGTCAAAATTTTCTTGTTCTTCTACCAGAATTTTTTCCAATTTTAGGACTGCAAAATCGTCATCTTGTTCAATCTTAATTTCACTCGCTAATGAGGGCCAAATTTTCAAAAAATCTGATTTTAGATCAATTACTGATCTGCCCCGATAAAAATCATACTCTTGGGTTTGACCAGCTTCATCCGTATTCGAGATATTGGATAGATCAATACCTGAAAGTATAGCTTCTAGATTAAGTCTAATTTCTAATTGAATGCCATCTTGGATTTGCAATATAGATGCAACTGCAGGAGAAACCTCATGAGAATGTGCGCTACTTGCTAAGGTAAAAAATAAAACCTTTATTAATAAGACGACCTTAATTAAGAGATAATAAATGTTCAATAAACTATTTTTAAAAGCCATATTTTTGGTATTTCCATGTACATTGTTTGGCCATGAGTTGTGGATTGATACAACAGATTTTAAAGTAGAAAAAGATACTTTACTAAATTTAAATTTGCGTAATGGTGAAAATTTTGACGGGTTTTCTTTAGGCTATTTTGATAGATCCGTTAAGGAACTTTATTGGAGGCAGAATGGAAAGAAATTTAATAATAATTCTCGTCAAGGTGATAATCCAGCACTCCAAATTTCACCGACTGATAATGGTTTAATTTCAATTATTTACGTTTCTAAACCAAGTATAATTAAGTACAAGGATTTCAGTAAATTTCAAAATTTTGTGATAGAAAAACATTCACCTAACGCTTTAGAGATACACAAAAATCTTGATTTTCCTCGGGAGAATTTTTCTGAATTATACACTAGATATAGTAAAGCGCTTGTTGGCGTAGGGACTTCGAAGGGCTTTGATACAGAGAATAATCTTGAACTGGAATTAGTGGCTTTAGAAAATCCTTACACAGACAATATGGACGATGGCATTGAAATTCTAGCATTATACAATGGCAATCCGAGGGCATTTTCCAACTTAAACGTATTTGAGCGTTCAAATACAGATAGTAGTGTTAACACTTTTGTTGTTAAGACAAATGATAAAGGAGTGGCTGTAGTGGAGGTAAAAAATGACTGCACATATTTAATCGATAATGTCATAATAAGACCGGCCAATGAGAAATTATTTAAAGAGAGAGGCGTTATTTGGGAAAGTTTATGGGCAGCTTTAACATTCAGTGTAACTAGATCAAATGGAATATGAAGCTGATGTTATTTGTGTAGGTAGTGTCCTTTGGGATGTAATTGGGCGCACCAACAAGCCTGTAAGCAGAGGCGGCGATGTTGGAGGGTATATAAGCCGTATTCCTGGAGGTGTTGCTTTTAATATTGCTCAAAGTTTAGTTAATCTAAATTTACAACCTTGTCTTTTGGCGTTTCTTGGAAATGATAACGAAGGTATTCAGCTTTTCTCGATCTGTCAGGAATTAGGAATAAACACGGATTACATTTATCGATCTGACAATTTTGCAACTGACAATTATGTTGCAATAGAAGATTCTGATGGGGTTGTTGCAGCAATAGCTGATGCGCATTCACTTGAAAACGTTGGATCTGAAATATTGAAGCCTCTTAAAACTAGTCGATTTAACAATCATTTAAAAGCTGGTAGGCTTCCACTAATAATTGATGGTAATTTAAAACCAGATCTTTTAATTGATCTGTCCTTAGACCCATTTTTTGAAAAATTTGATGTTAAGCTCGTTCCAGCGTCACCAGGCAAAGCGTATCGGCTTGCTCCTTTTGTGACAAACAAAAACATCACTCTTTACCTTAATCTTGTTGAGGCTCAAATATTATGCGGAAAAGAATTTTCAGATACAGTTATGGCTGCAAGTGAGATTATCAGTAGTGGAGTTGGAAAAGTAATTATAACCAACGGAAAAAATAAAGTCGCTATGGCCAGTGAAGTAACCGGCGTATTGTCCGTGACACCACCAAAAATTAAGGTTAATCGTTTAACTGGTGCTGGTGATGCATTTCTCGCTGCTCATGTAAAAGCGGAAATGCTTAGTTACGATGCAGTGGACTGTTTAGAATTCGCGGTTGAACAGTCAGCAAAATATATTTCTGAGTGAAAGATGCAATACGAAGTTACAAATCCTGAGGTTGAAAATGCATTGCGTAACAATGTCCCAGTTGTGGCGCTAGAAAGCACTATAATAACACATGGTATGCCCTACCCCGAAAATATAAAAATGGTAAATGAGGTAGAAGCACTTATTAGACAAAATAATGCTATTCCGGCTACTATTGCAATACTGGAAGGCGTTATCAAGATTGGTTTAACTAGTTACGAAGTAAAAAAACTATCAGAAAAAAAAGGTGTGAAAAAACTGTCACGAGCTGATCTTAGTGCCGCACTGACAAATGGTGATACTGGTGCCACGACTGTTTCAGCTACCATGATTTTGGCGGCCAATGCGAATATAAAGGTGTTTGCGACTGGTGGCGTAGGTGGAGTTCATATTGGTGCGGAAAACACTTTTGATATCTCTGCAGATCTACAAGAACTTTCTCAAACTCCTGTCATTGTAATTTCTGCTGGTCCCAAAGCAATTTTAGATTTACCCAAGACACTTGAGGTGCTCGAAACACTTGGTGTACCAGTTGTTACTTTTGGCCAAGATGAATTACCTGCGTTCTGGTCACGATCAAGTGGAATTCAATCTCCACTAAGAATGGATTCTGCAAAAGAAATCGCACGTTCACAATTGATGAGGGAGGCGTTATCAATACCTGGAGGGCAGCTTATTGCTAATCCAATTCCGGTTGATGCTGAAATCCCATTGGAAAAAATATTACCAATTATACGTAAAGCAAATTTGGAAGCGAAAAAAGATAATATCTATGCCAAGGATTTGACGCCGTTTCTTCTTTCAAAAATTTTTGACTATACTCAAGGTGCTTCTCTCAAAGCAAATATTGAGCTTGTGAAAAATAATGCTCGTCTGGCGTGTGATATTGCTACAAGTTTTTTAGAAGAAGAAAAAAAGTTTTAATTTGTTCTTTACCTAAGCCATTCATTTTCTTAGGCTAATTTCATGTCAGATGATAAATTTATAGATCCTAAGATTTTAACAAAACCGCAGTCGGGTCTTATAGCAGGATTTCGGAATTCTTTTTTAACAGGTCTTGTAGTCATAGCTCCTGTAGCTTTGACAATCTGGTTAATTTGGAGCGTAATAGGTTGGATAGATGGGTTTGTACTACCTTTTATCCCGAACCTTTACCATCCTGACAATATTCTGAACACAATTTTTGGACAGGATGTTGCCATCAACATTAGGGGTTTAGGCGTAGTCGTTTTCTTACTCTTCACTACATTCGTAGGCTGGATTGCTAAGGGTTTTCTTGGGCGGTCCTTAATACGGGTCGGAGAAAATCTTGTTCGGAGAATGCCAGTAGTAAGATCTATATACTCTGGTGTGAAGCAGATTGCTGAAACAGTCTTCGCACAATCTGACCGTTCATTTGAAAAGGCTTGTTTAATAGAGTATCCAAGAAAAGGTATTTGGGCCGTTGGATTTATCTCAACTGAGGCAAAGGGAGAGGTGAAATATAAGGCTAAAAGTAATAGCGATTTGTTGTCTGTTTTTGTACCAACAACACCAAACCCGACTTCTGGGTTTATGTTATTTTTTCCTCGCAATGATGTTATTGAGTTAGAGATGTCGATAGAAGATGCTGCTAAATTAGTGATTTCTGCTGGTCTGGTATATCCTCCTTATGAAAATCCAAAGTAAAATAGAGTAAGCGTCATATAAAGTTGACTTTTTTACTAAAGATATATACTCGCTTCCAATAATTGCTGTTAGGTTCATCGTGGCAATATGTTTAAAAATAGAATAGATATCAATTAGGTAAGGTAAAAACTCTTGAACACACAGTCCAAACCACAGAGCCCTGTAATTCCAGACTCTCAGACAGTAACTCAAGTAAAGCACTGGACGGATAGATTGTTTTCTTTTCGTGTGACCAGGCCTAAGTCTCTTCGCTTTCGTTCGGGTGAATTTGTTATGATCGGATTACTGAAGGATGATGGTAAACCATTACTACGAGCTTACTCCATTGCATCTCCATCCTGGGATGACGAGTTAGAGTTTTACTCGATTAAAGTTCAAGATGGTCCTTTAACCTCACGTCTGCAGCATTTAGAAGTTGGTGACCAAATAATACTAAGGCCTAAGCCCGTTGGAACATTGGTGCATGATGCCTTATTACCCGGTCGCAGATTATGGTTATTTGCGACTGGAACTGGGATCGCTCCTTTTGCTTCGCTTATTCGTGACCCTCAAACCTTTGAAGACTTCAATCAAATTATTCTAACCCACACATGCAGAGAGTTGTGTGAACTAGAGTATGGCCGTCTTTTGGTCGAAAGCCTCACCAAAAACGAGATGTTAGTAGATCTATTGGGTAAAAATAATATAGATAAACTAATTTATTACCCCACAACCACACGCGAGACCTCTCCTTGTATGGGACGTGTGACAGAAAAGTTAAAAAATAGTAGTATATTCACTGATCTAAATATATCAGATTTCTCACCAGCAGCAGATAGAGCCATGGTCTGCGGTTCAATTGGATTGAATTTAGAAATTAAAGGTATATTAGACGAACTTGGATTTAAAGAGGGTGCTAATTCGGAACCAGCAGAATATGTCGTTGAAAAAGCTTTTGTGGGTTAGTATTTAATCTGCCAAGCTGTTACGCTTTAATAGCTCTAAGAAAAGAGCAGAATGATCTTTTTCTAGGTTTGATGGATCATCAGATAAAGCTAGATAACGGTCGGTAACTTTGTCTACCATTGGTAATTCTAGTCCAAACATCTGGGCAGTATTTTGAATATTTTGCATATCTTTCAATTGCGTTTTTATACTTCCACCTGCTTCAAAATTACGTTCTGACATTCGCTTTCCATGTTGTTGTAAGATTGCACTATCAGCGAAGCCTCCAGAAAGTGCCTTTCTTACAAAATCCACATTAACTCCCCCTTTTTCTAACAAAAGAACGGCTTCTGCGACCGCGCCAATTGTTATTCCCACTATTGCCTGGTTAGCTAATTTTGCAAGTTGTCCTGCTCCACAAGGGCCAACTAAAACTGATTTCCCTAATGGTTCAAAAATCTTGATGGATTCTTGATAAATATCATCTTCGCCTCCTACCATTATTGCTAAATTTTTATTATTTGCAGCAACAGTCCCTCCTGAAACGGGTGCATCTAGATAGGCGACGTTATTGTTTTTGAAAAAAACAGACTGATCGATAGCTTCCTGAGGAAGTACTGAAGCCATTTCTACCCAAGTTTTTACTGACGAAAGGACTTTATTTTCTAATTTGGAGATAACTTTTTTTGTCGCAGATCCATCGCTAAGCATTGAAATTACAACATCGGCACCAGTTAACGTCGTTCGAAGGTCTTCATGTGTCTCCATGATTGAAGGTAAACCTTTAAGTTTTTCAGGTGTTCTATTCCAACACCTAACTCTAAAGCCAGCACTTGCTAGATTATAAGCCATCGGACGTCCCATTTTCCCCATGCCCAAAAATGCAATGACAAGCATCTATATTCTCCATTTAAAGGTTATTTAAATTTAATTTACTTCGCTCAGTGCACGTAATACTACTTCTGGTCCTGCACTATGGGCATTTTCCGATAAAATCTTTCGCCATCCTTTTGCGCCTGGTTGTCCTGAAAAGAGACCAAGCATATGGCGTGTAATCTTACTCACTTTGTTTCCATTTTTATATTGGCTTTCAATATAGGGAACCATTCTTTTGACAACGTCTTTTTCACTTTTTTGAATCTTTTCATTGAAAATATAATTATCGACATCGATTAGAATCTCTCCTGGTTTTTGATATGCGGCGCGACCTATCATTATCCCATCGATGCCATTATCCAGGTGTACTTTTGCTTCTTGTAATGATTGAATTCCACCATTTAATGAAATATGAAGATTGGGGAATAATTCTTTCATTCTATATACTAATTCATAATTTAATGGCGGGACATTACGATTTTGCTTGGGACTTAATCCCGAAAGAATTGCTTTTCTGGCATGAATTATAACTCTCGTAACACCAGCGTTCGATATATACTCCAAAAATTTTGGTAATGTTACACTAGGGTCCTGTTGATCAACTCCAACTCTACATTTGACAGTAACTTCAATATCAACGGCGTTGATCATTTCTTTGCAACATTTAGCTACGACTTCTGGTGTTTTCATTAGGACTGCACCGAAAGTACCTGACTGTACTCTATCGGATGGACAACCGACATTTAGATTAATTTCATCATAACCATATTTCGATCCAATTACGGCGGCTTTGGCTAATTCATTTGGATCCGATCCACCAAGTTGCAAAGCTATGGGATGCTCCGATTTGTCAAATTCTAATAAATAAGTAGCATTACCTTTTATTAAAGCGGGTGAGGTAACCATTTCGGTGTATAGCAGAGCATTTTTAGATAATGTTCGGTGAAAGTAACGACAATGTCTATCTGTCCAATCCATCATCGGAGCAACGCTTAGTTTGGCATAGTTTCTTATGTTTGGAAACTCTGTCATCGGTTCGTCATTTAACCCTTAAATATTAAGTCACAAAGCCATTAACTAATAAGTGTGGTTTATCCACCTTTCAGTTTTTGCATAAGATAAATTTCTGCTCCATCCGGTAACGGCTCGTTTGAATTAGGATTTGATAATTCACCATTTACGGCAAAGGAAATACCACTATCTATAAAGGGTTTCAATCCTGGGAAATCTTTCTCCAAGATACCCACTAATTCACCAATATTTTTTGCCTCAATGGATAATCTATCTTCGTCGTTGGTAAATTTCTTAAGGCTTGTCCATAGGTAAACGTTAACAGCCATCGCTACCAGTCTTTATAGCTTTTAACACTTTCGCTGGAGACATTGGCAATGATCGTAACCTTACCTTCGTGGCTGCCGTTACGGCATTAGCGAGTGCTGGTAGAGGTGGTGCAATACCCGTTTCGCCAACACCACGCACGCCAAATGGATGATCTGGATTAGGCACTTCAACTATTATTGTATCAATGTTCGGTAAGTCACTGGCAACGGGTATTCTGTAATCTAGAAATGCTGCGTTCTGTAGACATCCATCTGCTCCGTATACATACTCTTCATTTAAAGCCCATCCAATCCCTTGAACTGCGCCGCCTTGAAATTGTCCCTCAACATATGATGGATGTATAGCCCTACCAGCATCCTGAACCACGAGATATCGCAGAACAGTAACTCTTCCAGTTTCAGGATCAACTTCAACGTCAGCAATATGAACACCAAAGCTGTGGCCGACCCCGCTTATTGATGCCTCATGATGGCCTGCTATTGGACCCCCAGTTTTGTCCATTTCAGAAGCGATTTGTTTCATTGATATCGGACTAAAGTCTCCAGCATTTGGTCCTGCTGGTTTTGCATAGCCTTTTTCCCAATAAACGGCGTCAGGATCAATTTGCCATTTCCTTGCTACACGCCTACACATTTCCGAGATTGTTTGATTAGCAGCTTCGTAGACGGCTTTTCCAGATGCGAGAGTAGCCCGACTACCATGTGTTGGCTCATTAAATCCAAGGGCGCCCGTTTCTGCAATATTCACACTCACACTGTCATATGGGATGCCATAAGTTTCTGCAGTCATGAGCGCTATTGAAGCCCTACTGCCGCCAATATCTGGAGTACCTACAGTAACATTTACGCTTCCATCTTCGGCGAGCGAAACGGATACAGACGTTTCTCCTCCATGGTTCATCCAATATCCTGCGGCAACACCCCTGCCCTGATTAACGCCCAACGATAAGGAATAATTTGGATGATCTTTGGTAGCCTTTAGTGTCTCAATTAAACCAATTTTCTTGAATTTTGGTCCATAGCTCGATTTGTCACCTTCTTTTACAGCATTTTTTAATCTAACATCTATTGGGTCAAGATTTAGATCTGTGCATATTTCATCAATTAAACTTTCAACCGCGTATGCAGCCATTGGCGAACCTGGCGCACGATACGCCGCAGCTCTTGGTCTATTAGCTAAAATATCATAACCAATGTGATGTACGGCTGGCATATTATAAGAAGCAAATGCACATTGTAACGCCTCGCCTACTGGAGAGCCACCAAAAGCACCACCTTGCATTCTAAACTCAACAGAACCTGACGTTATATATCCGTCTTTTGTCATACCAATCTTCACATCCATTGATGCCGATGCGGTCGGTCCTGTAGCACGCAAAACTTCTGCACGAGTCATAACTATTTTGACGGGTCGTCCACCAGTTTTTTTGCTCAATGCTAATGCTAATGGCTCTATAAAAATCGTTGTTTTACCTCCAAATCCACCGCCTATCTCAGATGGAGTTACACATAATTTACTGGATTCAAGGCCCAATACTGCAGCACACATCTGTCGAATATACCAATGACCCTGAGTACAAACCCACATCTCTCCTTGCCCATTATGATCTAACTGAGCCATACAGGCATGTGGTTCTATGTAACCTTGGTGTGCAGCTTCTGTTTTAAAACGGCCAGACTTAACTAAATCGGCCTTATCAAACCCACTAGAAATATCACCTCTACCAAATTCAATATAACTCGCCACATTTGGTGAACTTCCCTCCGGTACGGAAAAGTCGCCAGCATTTTCTCTAACTACAGGAGCGTCTGGTTGGATGGCTTCGTCCACATCTATCACATGTGGTAAAACTTCATAATCTACTTCTATCTGTTTGATGGCTTCTTTTGCTGCAAAAACGGATGTAGCCGCGACCGCTGCTATAGCGTGTCCATCATAATAAGCAAAATCTCCTGCGATTGTATTTTCTAAAAGTTTTAAAGTATCTTCATCTTTTACAATTGGAAAGTCATCGCGCGTAACAATAGCTTTAACTCCGCTGAGTTTCGCCGCTTTCTCACAATTGATATATTTTATTCGAGCATGGGCATATGGAGATCGAAGTACAGCAGCGTGCAGCATACCTACGGCGGAAACATCTGCTCCGTATTTAGCTCGGCCGGTGACTTTATCAAAACCGTCGGGACGGTTAGGTCGTGTTCCGATATACTTAAACTCTTTTGCTATTTCGTCCTTAGCCATTACGCTGTCTCCCGCATTTCCTTAGCTGTTGCCATGACTGCCTTTATAATTTTATCATATCCAGTGCACCGACAGAGGTTTCCAGCGAGCCAGTAACGGACATCGTTCTCAGTAGGATTATTATTTCTATCGAGCAGAGCTTTAGCGGCTATCAATATTCCAGGAGTACAGAACCCGCATTGTAATGCTGCCATTTCAATAAATTTTTTTTGAAGCGGATGAAGATCGTCCTCTCCTGCCATTCCTTCTATAGTTTCAATTAATTTACCCTCAGCCTCGACACCAAGGACTAGACAAGAGCTTACAAGGTCACCGTCAAAGATACACGAACAGGCTCCACAGTCACCAGTACCACAGCCCTCTTTTGATCCAGTTAGTCCAATGTGATCTCTCAAGCAGTCAAGCAATGTTTCTCTCGGATCTGCAAGAAACTCTACTCGATCACCGTTTATATTAGTCTTTACATGAATTTTATTCATCTAATTATTTCCTAACGCTCTGGCATAAGCTTTTGTAGCTGCACGTTTGGCTATGACACCAATTATGTCTTTTCGAAATTCTTCAGAACCCCTTTTATCGGATATTGGTTGTGCTATTCGACTGCATTCAGAAGAAAAACTAGATAAAATGTTTTCGCCTAATTTTGTTCCAATCAAACAATCTGCCGCGGCGTGAGCTATTATCATCTTTGGACCAACAGCTCCCAAAACTACTTTGGCTGCTGCAATCACTCCATTTTCTAACGAGAGATTAACTGCGCATCCAACTACTGCTATATCCATTTCAGTTCTGGGGATAAATCTTAGATATGCATCTCCCTCGTACTTATTACGTTTTGGAAGGTTAATGGCTGTTACTAAGTCTCCATCTTCAAGGCTAGTTGAACCAGGTCCAGTAGGAATGTCTTTGACAAGAATGTCTTTTGCACCAAAAGAGTTTATAACTGAAACTGAGGCTCCTGCAGCTATCATTCCAGGAACACTATCAGCAGCAGGGGATCCATTACATAGGTTACCCACCAATGTAGCTCTACTTTGGATCTGGGCTGAACCCACAAGTTCCATGCCCTCTACTAGGCCAGGCCATTCGTTTGAAAGCTTTTTATGACCTGTTAGCTGCGTGCCAGAGACCGCTGCACCAATTGTGTAACCACCGTCTTTACGCAAAATAACGTCTCTCACGCCAGGTATATTTTTTATGTCAACTAAATGATCTGGTGACTTATTACCAATTTTCAACTGTACGAGAAGATCGGTTCCGCCTGCTAAGTATTTGATTAGTCCAGTAGAGGAATTTGAAATAGCTACAGCTTCATTGAAGCTAGATGGCGTATGATACTGCATTTTGTCTTTCTCTATCCATATTTATCAACATGCAACTTGGGAATGCCTATTTTTGATTGCCAAAAAATTGTTAAAAAATGGTTTAAAAATTTAACTCCATTTAAGGAAGTATTGTTAAGCGAAAAATAAATTAAATCAATTTATATATAGACATATGAAAATTTAAGCTTTTACTACAAAAAAGTAAAATAGAGTATTCAATCTTGTTCAGTCCAGCAATAAAAGCAGCGTTTTATATGGTTGGTGCGGTAGCATCGTTTTCTGCTATGGCGATAGCCGGCAGAGAGCTAGGTAAAACAATACCAACTTTCGAAATTATGATGTACCGGAGCATAATCGGTTTTTTTATAGTCGTGGCAATCGGTCAATATTCCGGAACTTTAAATGGAATAAAATTTACACATACTTTATCTCACATTGGGAGAAATGTAGCCCATTTTACTGGACAGAATTTATGGTTTTTTGCTGTTACAGTGGCCCCGTTAGCCCAAGTCATCGCACTAGAGTTCACATTTCCTTTATGGGTAATACTTCTTTCACCAATATTTCTTGGTGAAAAACTTACAAAACTGCGTGTAATAACAGCTGTGCTAGGGTTTTTGGGGGTACTTATAATTACAGCACCGTGGTCGCAACAATTAAGTTACGGGATTATTGCTGCAGCCCTATCAGCCGTAGGTTTTGCTGGTTCTGTGATTTTTACAAAGCGCTTAACTAAATATGAAACTACGCTTCATATTCTTTTTTTCATGACCCTTATTCAAATAGTTTTTGGTTTTATTTGTAGTGCATATGATGGAAAAATTACTGGGTTAACTTTAGCTGATTTACCTTTTATTACTATTATCGGGATTTCAGGATTAATCGCTCACTATTGTTTAACAACTGCTTTAACATTAGTGCCTGCTGCTGTTGTATCACCACTAGAATTTGTTAGGTTGCCAATAATCGCTGTCCTTGGCTTCATTATATATCGCGAACCGGTAGAGATGACTTTAGTAATCGGAGCTTTGTTAATTTTTGTCTCAAACTACACAAATATCATTTCTGAAAGTAAACGTTCAAAGGCTGGATAAATACTACGTTTCTCAATAATGATTTTTTAATTTTACGAATTGCTGTTAATCTTAGTACTTCTCGCTTGATTAACTCGTAGTATAATTTAATTGGAGTAAAGTTGTGTTAAATTTATGGAGCAGATTTTGGGAAATTCAGACATAGCTGATTGGGTAGGCAATAAAAGCACCTCAACTGGTTGTTTAGATATAATGAATGCTAAACTAATCAACTCAACCATTGGAAAGAATCCAAATGAGAGTTTTAAAAAAGGCGATGCTTTACCGCCCTTGTGGCATTGGTTTGCATTTCCATCTCCTACACATCTAGATCAACTTAGTGAAGATGGGCATCCAAAGCATGTAGGTTACATTCCACCCCAGAACTTGACACGCCGAATGTGGGCAAGTGGTTCATTAACCTTTCACTCTGACTTAAAAGTAGGAGAAGAAATTACAAAAGATACAACTCTGCTTGATATAAAAGAAAAAAAATCTCAGTCCGGTGAAATGGTATTTATTACTTACGAGCACAAGTTAAGGAATTCTAATAAACTAGCAGTAACCGAAACACAGAATATTGTGTATCTACAAGCCTCAGATACTTTTAACCCACCAAAGAAAAAAGATGTGCCGAAATCAGATTATCCCATCAAGAAAATAGCCATATCTAACCCACTTCTTTTCAGGTTCTCTGCATTAACGTACAATGCGCATAGAATTCACTATGATCTAAAATATGCACAAGAGGTTGAGAAATACCCTCATTTAATTGTGCATGGACCATTACAGGCACTATTTCTAATGCAATACGCAACGGTTTTGCTCAATTCCACACCAAGAAAGTTTACATTTCGGGGGGTACATCCAGCATTTGCGGATAATCCAATGGACTTAGTGGCAAAAACAGACAATGACAACCTTACTCTGTACACAACGGCCAATGGTCATCAATGTATGGAGGCGACCGCCTCATGTGAGAAAAATGATGAATAATATCCTATCTGGTTTACGAATTATAGAAAGCTCTGCTTTTGTTGCTGTTCCGATGGCTGGTATGACTTTAGCTCAAATGGGTGCTGAAGTTATAAGGTTTGACAGGCTCGAAGGAGGCTTAGATGCGCGCCGCATGCCCTATGCGCCGAGTGGAAGTAGTTTGTTTTGGTCTGGAATGAATAAAGGTAAAAAATCGATTGCGGTCGATATGAAAAGTCCAGATGGAAAAGAATTGATTTCTAATTTAATTACCGCCCCTGGAAAAGACGCCGGCCTATTTTTAACAAATTTAAAGGTTCGTGGCTGGTTAGATTATGAAACATTATCTAAAGTTAGAAGTGACATAATTATTGTTACTTTAACAGGTGATAGACACGGAAAGCCTCAAGTTGATTATACAGTCAATCCGGCGCTAGGCATACCTGATATCACCGGTCTTGAGGGCAGTACTGATCCAGTGGCTAATGCCATCCCAGCATGGGATATGATTGCAGGAAATATGTGTGTGTCATCTTTACTGGCAGCTGAACGGTACAGATTAAGACATGGAGTTGGTCAGGATGTAGAGATAGCGCTTAAAGATGTCGCATCTGCAGCTATCGGTCATCTCGGAATGATTGCTGATACCACTTTAAACACGGATGATCGGACGAAAGCGGGAAACTCGCTTTATGGAGCATATGGCAAGGATTTTTTGTGCGCAGACGGTAACAGAGTAATGATTATTGGCTTAACTTCCAGACAGTGGACAGGTATTGTTAAAGCTACCGATACTGCGGAACAGTTTAAACAATTGGAAATGCAAAATAATATCAACCTGCAGGACGAGTCGATTAGATGGAAGTGGCGCCATGCAATTACAGAAATAATAGAACCGTGGTTTAAAACAAGAAAAGTCGAAGATTTTGCCAGCGATTTTGACAAAACGGGTCTTACTTGGTCTGTTTTTCGTTCAGTTCGGGAGGCTTTAAATTCTGACCCAGATTTGACAGAAGATAATCCACTCTTTAAAAAAATCCTGCAACCAGATGCTGGGGAATTTCTAGTTCCAAAGCATCCAGCAAATTTTTCAAAAGTAGAAAATTCTGATCCAACGGCTGCTCCTATTCTCGGTGAACATACCGAAGAAATATTGGGAGATGTCTTAAATCTTTCAGATATTGAGGTTTCTAATTTATTCGACACTGGAGTTGTTGCAAGTCCAACTTTCCATAAAAATAAATGAGTTCAAAATCCAAAATAATCGAATCCTTATTGGTAGAGTTTTTATATCTTAGCTTGGTATTTATATTTCGCATGAGTAATAATTCAGTCAGAAGAAAAAGTTGCCTTACTAATGGGACTTGATTCAAATTTAACAGGCGACATACCAATGCTGGTGGCACTTATTATCCTTTTTATAGGCCTTTATTTTCGTGGTCTTGTTTTATGGATTTCCTTAGCTATTGCCCTGCTTTATCTGTATTTTTTCGATAGAGAGAGTATAATTACACTTGTAATTTATGGGTTTACTGCAAGTTTATTGATTGCCGGTTACTTAAGGATAAGAAAAGGTCTGACACTCGCTGCGAACCCCGCGAATGAAAATCAATTCGATTTAGTTATAGATGCAAATAACTTAATTGGGACGGCTAACTGGGATTTAAAAGTTTTTTTAAAATTCATCAATGAGCTGGAGCGCGATGGTTTTAAAACCTACCTATTTTTCGATCATAGCATTATCCGCTTATTGCGTGAAAAAGGCTTGATTACCGAAGGAGAAACAGTCCCTATGACAATTTGTAGGGTATTAAATCGGAACCGCCATAATGTTACAGTATCAAAAAAAGGACACAAGGCTGACAGTCTGTTAATTAAGTATGCAGACAGAAACAAAACTACAGTTTTAAGTAATGATAAATTTAACAAGCTTGAAGACCGTTTTTATATACAGTCAGCTACTAGATTAAGAAACGAGGGCTTAATAAAAAGAGTATCCCTAATAAACGGGGCATTGACCATAATGTGAGGTCAAAACTGAAAAAGGGAAAGTTTACCCCAATGGAAGACGTTTTTCCGCTAAATTGGCAAACCAACTGCAGCCAAAAGGTAATGCCTCATTATTAAAGTCATATGATGGATTGTGCCAACTCGCAGATGGTCCATTACCTAAAAATATAAATGCTCCCGGACACCCTGCTAACATTTCTGAAAAATCCTCACCCGCCATTATTGGATCTATGTCAGTTTTAATATTATTAGTTCCGACAACCGCTTCGGCTGCCTCGATAGCAAATTCTGTATTTTTAACGTAGTTATCAGTGACACTAACGCCAAATTCATATCTTACATTTGCCGTACAGCCGTAGGCGTCCGCCGTGGACTGAGCTGTTTTTTTAATACTATCAGGCATTTTTTGTCTTTCAACTTCATTTAAAAACCTTGTGGTACCAGTAATTCTAACGGAGTCTGGAGTGACATTGTGTGCCATAGTATCAGTACTCAAGCCAGTGACTGACAAGACAACCGCTTGCAAGGCAGATATCCGCCTCGAAACAATTTGTTGCAAAGCCAGAACGATAGCCGAACTAGCTAAAGTTGTATCGTTTGAAAAGTGCGGTAATGCAGCGTGCCCCCCTTTCCCTTCGACTATGATTTCAAAAAAATCTGAAGCAGCCATAAGGGGTCCTGACTTGATAGCGAATTCGCCCACCTTTAAATTAGGCAAATTATGTAAACCATAGATTTCCTCAATATTCCAATCGCTTATCAGGCCATCGTCAACCATAGCCTTAGCTCCGCCCCCTCCTTCTTCGGCAGGTTGAAATGCCAGTACTACTGTTCCGTCAAAATTACGGGTTTCACATAGATATTTTGCAACGCCTAGAAGAATAGTGGTGTGTCCATCATGCCCACATGCATGCATTTTATTTTCAATTTTTGATTTATATGAGAAATTATTCATCTCTGAAACCGGCAAAGCATCCATATCGGCCCTAAACCCAATTGCTCTTCCTGAGTCTCTTTTTTGACCATATATTTCTGCAACTATACCACTTTTTCCTATTTTTGTTTTTATTGAATTAACTCCAAATTCATTTAATAATTCAATAATTTTTGCTGTGGTCCGCGGAAGATCAAATTGAAGCTCTGGATATTCATGAAAATCGTGTCTCCAGGTAACCATCTCATTTTGTAAGTCAGCAAAGCGATTTTTTATAGGCATTACACCGTCCATAATTAATTATTTAATTGTAAATAGTAGATGAAGATAAATAGTATCTCGTATAATAAGTTAAACCTAAAATAGATTTTGTACAACAAAGATAGAATTTCATGCCCTTACACATTGAAACACCACTTATCGTCTCTGATATCCTAAGCGATTTAGTCAATAAAGACATTAGGCTCAAACTAGATGCTTTACAGCCATCTGGATCTTTCAAAATTAGAGGTATTGGTTTTGCATGTGAATACTTTGCCCGTAGAGAGGCAAAATCTTTTTTGTCTTCGTCTGGTGGAAATGCTGGAATGGCGGTGGCTTATGCAGGAAAAAAACTTGGCATTCCTGTAAAAGTTATAGTCCCAGAGACAACGAGTGCTCGGTCGATCTCCTTGCTGAAAAAAGATAATGCTGAAGTTATTGTACACGGAAGTTCTTGGTTGGAAGCAAATGAATTGGCCCAGTCTCTTTTGAATGATGAGACAGCGTTTATTCATCCATTTGATGATGAGTTATTGTGGTCTGGTCATTCAACTATTATTGATGAGGTTAGGGTTACAGATTTCAAGCCTGATCTTATAATACTTTCTGTTGGTGGTGCTGGCCTTTTGGCAGGGGTGATACAGGGTTTGTTAAATAACAAATGGGAAGATACTCCAATTATGGCGGTTGAAACCTTCGGAGCTGCTTCACTAAATAAATCATTGAAGAAAGGAGAAATAGTTGAGTTGGATAAAATATCCAGTTTAGCCACCTCCCTTGGAGCTAAAAAGGTAAGCGAGGGTGCATTCAAACTTGCCTGTGCCCATGACGTAAAAAGTGTTTTAATATCTGACTTAGATGCTCTTTTAGCTTGTGAGAATTTTCTTTCAGACCATAAAATTTTAGTTGAACCAGCGTGTGGAGCGGCTCTATCTCCTATTTACAATCAGTTGGATGAGCTTGAGGCGTTCAGCAATATTTTAGTAATAGTTTGTGGAGGCTCCACTATGTCAATTAATGATATACGGGCAGGTATTAAATCTCTACAAAGATGAGCCCAACAATTTTAGCCTAAATATAAAAGTAGTGTTTTTTTATGCCCTAGAGCGATCAAAATTTTCACTTTTCTATTTCTCATTTAGGTAATCCATCTTAAGCAGGTTTTTTTCGGCTGAGCTTGAGAAAATGAAATCACTTAATCGCGATAACTCCAAGTTAACACGTTGATCAAATTTTTTTGAATACCAATTTAGAAGATCAAGTTCTTCAGATTTAAGACCGTAAGGATCATTCGCAAAACTAATTAAAACTGGCTTGATTATTGCTTGAAAAAAAAGTTCAGATTCTATCACCATAGATATAGTAACGACTATACTCTTTATTTTTTAGATAAAATTCAAAATTCCCATTTTAATTAATGACAGAAAGAGCCTGTTACTGGTAAATAAATTATATATGAATGACTTTTTCTTTAAATATTCTTATGGTTGGGTAAACATTTTAAAGTTTGGCTTGGGAACGCAGCATGCTCAGTAATAGAAAATGTGTTGCATGCGGTAATAAAATTCAAATTTCAAATGATGTTTGTGAATTTTGTGGAAACCCTTGCCCAAATCAGTTTACCCCGAATAATCTGATTAAAAGTATAATAGGTTTGTTTATAATTTTTGTAGTTTTGTATTTAACTGGTGTTATTAACTTAAAGAATTAAAATAGATTAAGATGATAAATTCCAGCTTTACTGTGCGTAATATTACAGGAGGTAGGATGCCTATATTAGTAAGAAATAATTCAGTAACTAAATGTAAAGAAGCACCAGGTGTAGTTAGCCAATTGTTAATGGATGAACAACGGACTGGGGATAATCGAATAAAAATAACGCGTTTCGAATTCACAAACTCAGAGTGCTTTTCATTGAATACGAAAGGTAGTTCGCTTGTGTGGTTAATGCCATTGTGTGAAAATCTGTCACTGAATAATTTTGAATTAATATATGAAAATTTACTGATTATTCCGCCCTCTAGTCGGATCGATATAGAAGGAAAAGTTGGTGATAAATTTGTTTTATATGAGGTTCCAAAGGCAAATAGATTTTTTAGTACCGATGAAAACTTCTTAGACAAATTGAAGGTAGTAGATTGGTCTATTGAGCCTGTGCTACTATCAGAATTTGACTCTCGGAAACGCATCTACCTGGCAAGCCCAATTCTTTGGGAGGGTATACAATGCGTGAAGGGTGAAATGATTATTTACCCAAAGGGTGGATCAGCACCCACACACCATCATGAAAACGCAGAACACTTTCAGATAGTATTGAAAGGTAGTGGGTCAGTCACTTTTGATAATAAAAAGGAAGTCCTTCACGAGGGTGATATAATTTACTTTTTTGAAAACGAGGTTCATTCTTTTGTAAATGATCAAAGTGATTTGTTTATATTCGCCGAGTTTTTCATACCAGGTGATTACAAAACGATTTGGGCGGATCAATCGACTGTTTGCACGTGGCACCCTACCGGTAAAGATTTGCATGATCGTACGGCTAGTCGTCAAATTGCGAAGCATGTTGCCGGCCAAGGCACTGATATCTAATGTATTCTTTATTACCTGAGATGTTTGAGCGCCGTAATAAAGTCGACATTCATTATGGCCAGATTTAACTTTAAAAAAATCTTTCACAGTAAGATAACATCGTTTTGGGTTGCTTAGACGAGATACTGACTGTGACTACTTGTTAATCAAGGCCTACGTATACTTTGCTTGCACACTCCAATATTCTTCTTGACGGATGGGCCTTACAGCAATGATGCTTGTTCCCCGCCTCACTGATCGCCTGGTGGGCTATACTTGAATATCCGGTCGGAAAATTTTTGAAACATAAATGCGCTCAGTTATCAAAGAACTATCAGGGTTATTGGCTAGGCACCCTACCAAAGAGATTTTACCCAATTTCAATATTGATTTTTTTTGCAGATGGAATTATTTCATACATTTTTTGGCCGTGAAGTTAAAAAAGCCACTCGATCCATTTGTTGGTTGCGGCCAAGAGCATCGAATTTCTATCAAAGCTAAGTGGTGCAACAGGTGTTTCTATCTCAATGTAGTTGGTATCTTTGTTAGTCTTCTTTTGTAAGTTTTTAAAAAAAATGGTATCTAGTTCGTGTGTGAATAATTTGATGGATAATGTTCTGTGACTTTTTTAGATCTGAAATTAGCTGTAAGAATATTTTTTAGTTATCGAGTTCGCAAGAAGGCATTTAAGATAGCATGCATAGTTGGTCTTATTCTAGCATTTATTAATCATGGTAATGACCTTTTAAATTTGTCAGTTACGGCGGATACTTGGGCGAGAATGATTTTAACGTTTTTTGTACCCTATACAGTTTCTTCGCTTACAGCTACGCAAGTTATACTTGCAGACTTGAAAAAAGAATATTGAGAATATCCTACTATTAGGTAGCATGTATTATTTGAATATGAACATATTTTTGGCATTCAAATAAAATTTTTTATATGATTGCGCTAACAATAAAAGCAATTGTTTTCATTATATAAAAGTTAAGTTAAAGCGTAAGAATGGAGTATTAAAAAGGATCAGATCGATGGAGCTGAATACTGGTTTATTTAACCCCCAATTTAAACTTAGTGACCAAAATATCAATGGTTATCGCGAAGCCTTTTATAATTTGACCGAACCTTCCTTAATGGACCACTCTATTAGGAGAAATGAAGGTGAATTAGGTGTCGGGGGAGCTCTACTCGTTAATACTGGAAAATTTACTGGACGTTCTCCAAAAGATAAACACATTGTCGTATCTTCTACTAATGAAAATAAAATTTGGTGGGAGCGAAACGCAAGAATGGAGCCAAAGGAATTTGACTTGCTCTATCAGGATATGCTCGATCATCTAAATGAAAAATCTCTGTACGTTCAAGATTTATTCGCAGGTGCAGAAAAAGATAATCAGATTAATGTAAGGATCATATCAGAACTTGTATGGCATAGCTTATTTATCAGACATCTATTGATACGCCCAAGTGTAGCTGAAATTGACACTTTTATGGCTAATTTTACGATCGTAAACTTGCCAAGTTTTTGTGCTAACCCAAAAAGGCATGGATGCAGGTCAGAAACAGTAATAGCTGTAAATTTTGATAAAAAAATTATTCTTATTGCTGGAACTGAGTATGCAGGTGAAAATAAAAAAGCTGTTTTTACAATACTTAACTACCTTCTTCCAGAAAAACGCATAATGCCTATGCATTGTTCAGCCAACAGAATATCTGGAGTTGAAACCGATTCAGCAATCTTTTTTGGTTTGTCTGGAACTGGGAAGACAACACTATCTGCTGATGGTCATCGTGTTTTAGTAGGTGATGACGAACATGGTTGGTCAAACAATGGAATTTTTAACTTTGAGGGTGGATGTTACGCAAAAACAGTCAATCTTTCGCGTAACAGTGAACCAGAAATTTATGATACAACGTCAATGTTCTCAACAGTAGTTGAAAATATGGTTTATGACCCTCACACGAGAAAGTTGGATTTTGAAGATGATAGCCTTACTGTGAATATGAGGGCTGCTTATCCAATGCACTACATTTTAAATTCAGCAATAGACGGTTTGGCTAAACACCCAAAAGACTTAATTATGCTAACATGTGACGCGTTTGGAGTAATGCCACCTATAGCTCTACTTTCGGCTCCTCAAGCTATGTATCATTTTTTATCGGGGTTTACCTCAAAGACACCAGGTACGGAGCGAGGGGTTACCGAACCTGAGCCAACTTTTTCAGCTTGTTTTGGTGCACCTTTTTTACCACTTCGACCTGAGGTTTATGGGGATATATTAAAGGAAAAGATTAAAACTCATAATACAAAGTGTTGGCTTATAAATACAGGCTGGACTGGAGGCCCTTACGGAGTAGGAACTCGCATTCCAATCCATGTAACTCGATCACTACTCAGATCAGCTCTGGATGGGCATTTGGATTCTTGTCTATTTCGTAAAGACATAAACTTTGGTTTTGATGTTCCTACAAGCGCCTTAGGGGTTGATAATAAAATTTTAGATCCAAGAAATAATTGGCTGGATAAAGCTGCGTATGACAAATCTGCAAAACAACTAATGAAGTTATTTGCTGATAATTTCAAACAATATTTGCCCCATTTAGATGCGGAAACTATAGCATGTGCAATCGTTTAGGTCACGCTATGCAACTTTGCAATGATAGCGTCCCTAGTAATTGGTAATTCTGTAACCTGAATCCCAATAGCATTGTTTATAGCATTAACTATTGCTGCTCCCGTCGGCCCCTGAGATATTTCCCCTGCCCCTAATGGTTTTTCAGCAGGTCTATTAATTAAAATTGTGCGTAAACTAGGAATTTCACTAAATTTTAGAATTGGGTAATCGGTCCATGTCTCAGCAGTCGCTGAAAAACCGTCTACTGGCACACTTTCCTTCAATGTCCAGCTTATCGATTGGATAATGCCTCCCTCAATCTGATTTTTAACGCCATCTTTACTTATTGCTTCTCCGACATCAGAGACAGATATGGCATCTGTTACCCGGACAGTTTCATCGATATTTACCTTTATCATAACCCCACAGTATCCCCCAGATCCCTTATATCGGGCAAAGCCTAATCCCCAACCAGTTCCATCATCACTGTTATTGTATGTATCACTTAATCTCTCATCAGCTAGGCGCTCAAGTATTTCTTTGGAGCGAGGATCAGAAACATGTTCAAGACGAAATTTGATTGGGTCAACATTTAATTCTTTTGCTATCTTATCAAAAAGCGTCTCATTAGCTATTACATTACAATATGCCCCTAACGATCGAAGAGCAGAGGTTCTGTATGGGGTATCATATTCGATTCTTTTCCTGACTCGTAGACTGTCAATATCATAAGATGGCGATGCATTTCTATCAGCACCACCGCCCCGTTCGAGCGGCACATCTGGCGTTCTTACTGAAACTACAGGTTTGGATAAATAGGATGCTGCGCGTAAATTTGGTATCTTAGAACTAGGACGATTGGTGTGAGGGGTTGAGTTTACTTCAACATCAAAAGCAATAACCCTTTTATCAGAAGATAGCAGAGCTCGTGATTTCGTTACCATGGCAGCACCCATTGGTGACGTATGAAACTCATCAAACCTTGACCAGATGACTTTTAAGAATTTACCCGGTACAGATTTTGCCATCAATACGGCATCAAATGCTGCATCATCAGCACCGTTATGGCCATAACATCCTGAGTTGGGTCTATGTATAATGCAGATTTGATCTTCTTTTTTCTGCAAAACATTTGCTATAGCTTGCCTGAGTTGAAAAACACCCTGACTGTGGGAATATATAAGTATTTCTTCATCTTCAAACTTTGCGATAGCTGCCGCGGGGCCTATTGAACCATGATAAATAAACGGTCTAGAGACAGATGTTTCGAACCATTTGCCCGAATTTTTGCGTATATCTTTTGATTCAATGATCGTATCTAACACATTATTTGAGCATTTAAGTTTTTGAAAATGATCAACAGGGTCTGTTAATGTACTTTTCCATATGCCATTAGATCTAGCCCAGATTGCGGCATTTCTAGCATGATAAAAGCTATTTGCAATTATTCCCAGAAATGAGCCGTTTTTAACTATTTTAACAACACCAGGGCGATCTTTTAGGCTGGTAAGATCTATTTTAACCAAATGATGGTATGTACTAGGGGGATGAACTGGGGCTCCAAAAAGCATACCGTCAAAAGCAATGTCTTGAATAAATGGAGCGTCGACAAGACGTGACTTCAGGTCAATTCTATTAATATTTGGAAAACTTTTCTGTCTTTCCTCAAAAGACTTCAGGTGTACGTCATCAATGATTTTTCTATTAAAATCAATTTTATAAAAAGTATCACTTAAATAAAGCTCAGTTTTCTTTCCATTTTGATAAATACACCCACTCTGAACATACAAATTTGAAGGTTGGGTCTTTAATTGTTTTGAGGCAATTTCGAGGATCTGATGTTTTAGAGCAGATGCGACCCAACGTAGAGCAACACCTCCAATAGTGATTGACATACTACCAGCCGTTATTCCTTCGTTTGGTGTTAAATCTGTTCGTGCGGTTTCCAAGTGTATGGATGATGGTAACACGTCTAGTTCATCAGCAATCATCATCACTAGTGCAGTTGTATTCCCCTGACCTAATTCGACACGTCCTGAAAAGAAAATTAAATTATTTTTTTCTGATAATTTAACCCAATGGCCAAGTAAAGGAAAATTAGAAAGAGGTGACGGAGGTATCATTTCACGCATTATCCTCAACTGATTTAGCAGCCTCTTCAATCGCATCCAATATTCTTTTATGAGCTCCACATCGGCACAAATTTCCATCCAGAGCTTTCGCTATTTTTGCTCTACTAACAAAAGGATCTTTTCTTAAAAGTGCCTTGGAAGCCATTAAGATACCTGATAAGCAGTATCCACATTGACCAGCTTGATTTTTAATAAAAGCCCGAAACAATGGATCGTTTGGTTCTCTTTGCAATCCTTCTGCGGTTTCAACGGATTTGCCCTCAATTTCTCCAACAGGAACGTCACAAGACAGGATTGCCTCGTCATTTATAATAACAGTACAGGCTCCACAAGTTCCTTCACCACAACCAAATCTAGTGGCAGATAAACCTAAATACTCTCTCAGCACGAACAAAAGAGGAGTATTTTTATCCTCATTTACATTGTATTGCTTTCCATTGACTTTGAAAGACACATGATCATTTTCGAAAGTCATTGCTATTCCTTTTTATGTGACCCTATCAAGTACAAGTTCTTCCGGTCTATCCAGTAGTGTTGTGTAATATTTTAAAAACCGAGCGGCTTCTGCCCCATTTATAATCCTATGATCGTAAGTTAAATCTAAGGGGACTTCTGCACTTGGAATAAACTTCTCTCCGTCCCAAACAGGTCGAATATCCATTTTCGATATTCCAAGTATGGCGACCTCAGGGGGGTTTACTATTGGAGTAAAACTTTCCCCCCCAATTCCTCCAAGAGAAGAAATTGTCATCGATGCACCGCCAAGTTCATTTGGACGAAGCCGTTTTCTTTGAGCGCGGTCTGCAAAGTCAACTAACTTTTGTGATACCTCAGATAGGTTGAGAAGATTCACGTTCCTTATTACCGGAACAACTAAACCAAATGGAGTATCCACAGCTATCCCAATATTTATATAATCTTTTAAAATGAGATGCTTAAAATCAGTTGAGAGAGAAGAATTGAATCTTGGAAAACTTGATAAACACTTGGCTAATACAAGAACATGAAATGCTAATTGAGTGATTTTCTTATCTTCGTTTTTTAAGTTTTTTCTTAATTTTTCAATTCGGTCTATTTTACCCGAGTCGTGGTGTGTCACAGATGGAATTATTTTATTAGCTGCCATCAAGTTTGTTAATGCCACTGAAGCAGTCTTGTTTAATGGTTCAGTTTTAATTTTACCCCATCTAGTGTGATCAACGTCCCAATATTTCAAGGCATCGCTAGTAACTCCCTCGGTGATCAAAACTTTTTTTTGCTTCAGATCGTCTTGGGAAATAGTGTTTCGCCCCAGCCTTATAGCTAACTCCTCGATATCTAAACCCAATTCTAGGGCTAGTTTTCTCGTTGATGGGCTTGCTATTACGTCCACTTAATTACCATTCGGTAGAAATATACTGGGTTTCTTGAAACTCTAGCATTCCTTCTTTACCACCCTCTCTTCCAAGGCCAGACTGCTTTACACCTCCAAATGGCGACGCAGGATCGGATACAAGACCTCTATTTAGCCCTATCATTCCAAATTCTAGGCTTTCTGATATTCTCATTCCTCTTTTCATATCGCTAGTGTAAACATAGGCAACAAGCCCATATTCTGTTGCATTAGAACGCTGTACTACTTCCATTTCATCTCTAAATGTTTGGATCGCCGCTACGGGTCCAAATATTTCATCATACAAACATTCAGCGGTATCTGGAACATTAGTTATTACAGTTGGTGGATAGAAAAATCCCTTACCAACGGGTTTTTGTCCACCTAGTTTAATAACTGCGCCTTTTGAAACAGCATCGCGAACAAAGTAATCGACTTTATCCTGAGTTTCGAGGTTAACTAATGGACCAACATCAATACTGTGATCTCTTCCATCACCCATCTTAAGGTTAGCCATTTTTGCAACAAATAGATCAACAAACTCTGTTGCGACATTTTCATGAACATAAATTCTATTAGCAGCAGTACATGCTTCACCAAGATTACGCATTTTTGCAACCATTAGTCCGTCGGCCGCTGCATTAAGGTCGGCATCTTGACAAACAATAAATGGAGCATTTCCACCTAATTCCATGGCTGGCTTTACAACATTATCAGCAGCAGCATGAAGTAGCTTTCTGCCAACATCGGTAGATCCTGTAAAGCTAATTACTCTTGTTCGCAGATCACTAAGCATTTCACCTACAACGCGCCCCGAGGATCGAGAAGTTAAAATATTTACTATGCCTGGAGGAACACCGGCTTCCTCTAAAATTGGCATTAATGCTAGCATTGTTAGCGGAGTTTCTGATGCTGGTTTTACAATCACTGGACATCCAGCAGCGAGAGCTGGACCTATTTTTCTTGTTCCCATCGCAGCAGGATAATTCCATGGAGTCACAAGAACCGAAATTCCCGCTGGCTTTTGATGCACTAATATGCGTGCGCCTGTAGCAGGAGCTACTCCTAGATGCCCTTCCGAACGAACCGCTTCTTCAGCATACCAGCGAAAAAATTCAGCTGCGTATCGCGCTTCCCCAATAGAATCTGTTCTACCTTTTCCGTTCTCTAACGTAATTAGGTCTGCAATGTCATCGATACGATTGGAAAAAAGTTCGAAAGCTTTCCTTAATATTTCACCTCTTTCACGAGGGCTCCTGGATGCCCACAATGGAAAAGCAGCCTCGGCCGCGTCTAAACACAGCTTTGCATCCTCGACTGTTCCGTTTGCAACCTTTGTTATAACCTCTTCTGTGGCTGGATTTAGTACATCAAAGGTACCTCCATCAGATGCAGGACGCCATTTGCCATTAATATATAATTTATTTTTTAACTCGGTCATTACTATCCCTATATAAGTTGACGGATAGGGTCTTCCACCCGCTCCGCTAGCTCGTTCAGTAAAAAAGCGGCTTCCTGTAGTTTAATATCTGCAACATTAAACGAGAAATTTAAGATAAAAGTGTCGTTGCTATGGCTTACGCTTAAAACATTTCCATTTTGCCCCGAGGAATAGCTAAACAGCCTAGTATCACATAAATTGATAATCGAAACAAGCACTTCCTCTGCGCCCTCTTCTGGCAAGATATCTTCCTTAAACAAAGAAACTGATCCATCCAATTTATTTATTTGTACATGGAGAAATTTATCAGGAAACAAAAAATGCCAAGAACCCAGCAAAAAGGATGCGAAAATATTACCTTTATCTATATCTTCTGAAGTTTGGATTAACTCTAATAATAATCGATCTTGCACGACGGCCATTAATTGCGATTGTTCACCAGACTGCAAACCCATAATATCAGCGGAATGAATTGGTTCTTTCAGACCTCTAGCTATAAGTCTCCTCATGTCCAGCCCTCTTTCTGCTGCAATAACTTTGGCTTTAGGAGAGGCTAAGACTTTTTCGTTTGGAGAGGATCCAGTTTTTTTGGATAAATCTTTTGAATTTGTATCTATTTTAAATGAAAGGTCACCAATTTCAGGGGTTACTTCGTTTGACTTTTCAGTAATGGTTTCGTGTTCTATTTTAGATCCGTCATCTGCAACAGATTGATTTTTATCATCTGAATAAGGCTCTTGGATGCTTTTTAATACATCCTTTTTGTTCTCTACAATTGTTGCTATTAAGTTTCCTACTGGCACCTCAACGCCTAACTCGACTTGAATTGCTGACAAATATCCACTTGCTTGTGCTTCAACCTCCATGGTCGCTTTATCGGTCTCAACTTCAAAAACTGGATCGCCTTTGTTAACCCCGTCCCCTTCATTTTTAAGCCAAGTCACAATCGTTGCACTATCTTGGTTCATTCCTAGCTGTGGCATTTTAATTTCATAGGGCATGTACCAACTCCCCAGAAACTATTTTTCGAGCATTTTCTGCAACCCTTTCTGCAGTTGGTACAGTGAGATCCTCTAATACAGGACTAAAGGGTATAGGAACGTCCATTGCTCCCATCCTGATAACTGGGGCATCCAGATAGTAGAAAGCTTTTTCGCTAATTCTTGAGGCAATTTCTGCTGTAGTTCCAAAATTTTGATGACCTTCATCTACTACAATTGCCCGAGAAGTCTTTTTTACCGAATTTAAAATCGTATTTTCATCCAACGGTACAATAGTTCTCGGGTCTATAACTTCGGCATTAATCCCGTCTTTATCTAAAAGAATTGCCGCCCTTTCACAAACTTGACGCATAGATGAAGTGCCTATTAATGTTACATCGCTTCCCTCTCTAAGAATAGCCGCCTCACCAAATGGAAGTAAATACTCTTCATCAGGAACAAAAGCTTTATCCTGATACATGAGTTTATCTTCAAAAATTACCACTGGATTATTATCTCTGATGGCGGTTTTCAATAAACCTTTTGCCTCATATGCGGAAGACGGCATCGCAACTTTTAAGCCAGGAACATGTGCAACTAAAGCATGCAAAGACTGGCTGTGTTGAGCTGCTGACCTTCTGGTCGCACCTAGGTTAGTTCGGAGTACAAGTGGAACGTTTAACTTTCCACCTGACATGTAATGTATTTTAGCAGCTTGATTACACAACTGATCCATCACAAGAAATAAAAAGTCGCCAAACATTAAATCGACAATTGGTCGAGATCCTGTCATAGCAGCACCAACCGCTAGCCCCATAAAACCCGGTTCAGAAATTGGTGTATCTATGACCCTTTCTGTAGAGAACTCTTCAACTAAACCTGACGTAACTTTAAATGGGGTTCCAGCCTCAGCGACATCCTCTCCAATAAGAAAAACATTTGAATCTCTCCGCATTTCTTCCGCTATTGCTTGGTTAACTGCCTGTGAAAGTGTGATTTCTGGCATTATTTACACCTCTTGAAAAACATGCATATCTACCTCAGAAATATCTGGGTAAGCTGCGTTAAGGGCATAATCTACGGCATCCTTAGCTTCGCGACTAATGGTTGAGCGAATTTCCATCAGTTCTGCATCGCTAGCGATACCCTCCGTCTCCAAAAAAGAACCCAATATTTGAATGGGATCTCGGTTATTTTTCCAATCTAATTCTTCTTTTTTTGACCGGTAATAGGTACGATTTATATCTCCAACATGATGCCCGTGATATCTATAGGTCATTAATTCTATAAAAAATGGACCCTTACCTTTTCGGGCTTTTTCAACAAGATCAGACGCCAATTTATTTACTGCAATAACGTCTTGACCATCCACATTAAAAGCCTCAATGCCAAAAGCGCGGGCTCTCTCTAATATACTACCCGCAGCAATTTCCTCAGTTGTCGTGTACTCAGAGTATCCGTTATTTTCGCAAGCGTAGATAATCGGTAATTGCCATAGCGCAGCCATATTCATCACCTCATACATCAGGCCCTGAGCAGTCGCTCCATCTCCGAAAAAACAAACAGTAACATCATCCGATTGTTGTAATTTAGCTCTTAAAGCGGACCCAGTTGCAATACCCATTGAACCTCCAACGATGGCGTTTGCTCCAAGGTTACCATTCGCTTGATCAGCGATATGCATCGAGCCCCCTTTACCCCTACAATAACCTTCCACCTTACCCAAAAGCTCACAAAACATCTGGTTAAAGTTAGCTCCTTTTGCCATGCAGTGCCCATGGCCTCTATGAGTAGAGGTAATTTTATCAGAAATCCGTAATGCTTCGCAAATTCCAACCGCTACTGCTTCCTCGCCAGAGTACATATGAGTGAGGCCTGGCATTTTAGCATCAAGATAAAGTTGATTTGCGTTATCTTCAAAAACACGGATCTTTGTCATTTGCTTGTATAATCTAAGATAAAATTCTGTATTGTGTTTGTTTTTTTTCACTATTCACCTGACTAAATTTTTAAAACTCATATAATCTCTAATATTATTTCAGTACTTATTTGATATAGGCAACTCTTCAGCAGGAAAGAGTGATATCACCTCACAACCTCTATCCGTAACCACTACTTCTTCTTCTATCCGCGCGGCTGAATATCCGTCTGCCGCAGGGCAATAAGTTTCCAAAGCAAATACCATCCCAGTCTTAATTTCCATTGGATGGTCTAAGGAAACAGCACGACTAATTATTGGTCTTTCGTGTAAAGCTAAACCAAGACCATGACCAAACTGTAAGCCAAAAGCTGCGTCTTCGTTAGGGAATCCTAAACTCTCAGCGGTTGGCCAGACTTCCGCGACTTTGTCAGTAGTTACGCCCGGTTTAATCATCGCAATTGATGCATCTAACCACTCTCTACATTTTACATACGCATCATTCTGTTCGGGTGTAGCCCGACCAATGTTGAAAGTTCTATAATAACAGGTTCTATAGCCTTGATATGATTGCAAAATATCAAAAAAGGCCTGATCACCTGGTCTGAAATAGCGGTCGGTAAAATTGTGAGGATGTGGGTTGCACCGCTCTCCTGATATAGCATTTATTGCTTCAACATCATCCGATCCCATTTCGTATAACATTTTATTTGACAGGGCAACAATATCGTTTTCTCTAATTCCCGGCTTCAGCTCTTCATAAATCATGTGATAAACACCATCAACCATACTGGCTGCTTGAGTAAGTAATTGAATTTCGTCCCAGTTCTTAATTTCTCTTGCTGCTAACATAATTTGTTGGCCATCAATTACTTTTATACCTTCCTCTTGCAATGCATGAAACATTGCCGTTTCAGCATAATCTACACCTACTGGCATATCCGCCATTCCAGCGTCACGAATAAGGCCTGCGATTTGTTTGGCGTACTTTTTCATTAGCCCAAATTCTGGTGGAATTGTACCTCGCATCCCCACCACGCCTGCCAAACAATGATCTGGTTCTAACCAATCAGAATATTTCTGATGATGTACAGCGGCCGAACCAAAATCCCAAACATATGGGCTCTCGTCACCACTTAACAAACAGAAACGACACATCTTATCTCGCTCCCATTCTCCAATTTTTGTCGAAGAAACGTATCTAATATTATTGACATCAAATAGAAGTAAAGTTCCTGCTGGAGAATTCTGCAGAGATTGTCTTGTTCTACTTAACCGATATCGGCGCAATCTATCATGATCAACGCGACGTTCAAAATCAACGCTTGTGTGACCCCACGCTGGTAGTCGACCTTCCCACCTCCAATTTGTTTCTAAATCCTGAGGAGTTAGAACATTCGGTGTAAGTGCAAGTGATTTATTATTCATCATTTTCTCCATTTAAGAATTAAGTTTTTTAGCCATCCAGTCAGCGCTTTGAGATCTATACTTATAGGGTCGATTATTTACCACGTGGGATCCATCGCTAACCATGTTTAAAGTGACATCGCCTGATGCAGACCTTGCTAATTTTTGGGCATGATCCGGAGGAATTACCCTATCTAGGGCTCCACCGACAATATATAAAGGACAGGTAATTTCACTAGCAACTGATGATAAGTTCATTTTTACAGCTAATTTTTTTGCCATCGAAGCCGTTTTGGAATGACTCCTTGCAATAAATGCTTGCCTGGTTAATTCGGGAGCTCGATCAAAAGCTTCAGCAAAGTCAAAAGGACCGGTTAGGCTGATGCAGGCCTTTATTCGTTCTTCAAAAGCAGCTGCTCGTGGCGCATAATAGCCCCCTAGGCTAACTCCCCAAATACCTATTCTATCACAATCAATATCTTCTCTGTTCTCAAGACAATCTGCAACAGAACTAACTGGTGCCTCATAATCGAAACGAATAGGGAATTCATACTCAGCTTCACCCTGACCTGGTCCATCAAAAGCTAAAGTCGCGATTCCTCTTTCTAAAAATGGTTGCTCGTTGGTATACATTTCCTCTTTTGTGCTATCCAAACCCATACACATTATAACTATTGGCAATTTTTTTATGCCATGTGGTTTACGCAAATTTCCATACAGAAACTTTCCAGCATATGGTATCTTAATCCTTTCACCCGCGGGTGCCATAAATGGTAAAGCTTTATTGTAATGTGATATTGCTAATTGGTGAGCCTCTCTCATTGCTTTTGTATTGTGTACGAACAAAAACTTTCCAAAATGAGAACAAATTGAAGCAGTTCTAAAGTGCTCAGAGGCAGTCAACGTGCTTCCAATTGAAAGTGCTTCCTCTCCCAGCGATGCATGAATCTCGCCCCTTTTTACCCATGCTATACACCACTCTGCCCAATCGGAAATATTATTTGTTACATCTTGGAAGTCAGCTAAAGGAACACCGTTGGTCACCATACGATGTGCCCAATGCATGGCGGCAGATGAAATTCGCGGATCTTTTTCTTTACTAGGCGCCATTCACAACCTTCATTTAAAAACAACCTCAATTTTTATAACCAAAATAGTAATAATTTTCATTTTAAATAAGTCCAATATGGACACATTTTACAAATATATTCCTAACTTTATTTAACGTTCGCTAGATGTGGGTACTTCTCTGTTAACAGTGAGCCATGATAAAAAGTTGCTCGAAAATGTTCGGAACTTTGAATATTGGAATACCATTTCTCTATCACTGGTAATTTATTCCAAATGTATTTTAAATTTATGTCAGCCATTCGTACAATAATTGGCATAATTGCGATATCCGCGATCGTGAGCTCTTTACCGTTAAGCCAGGGACCATTGCTCTGAGCGAGCCAAGCGGCAACGCGCTCAATCCCACGGCTTAATCGTTCGAGAGCTTCATTCATATCGGTCTCTGGGAAACCAGTACGTCCCATTTTCATTAAAAATTCGCGCCTAAGTGGCTTACTGTCGCAGAGTGATTGAAATTCCTCTTCACTCATAGATTGATAATGTGGAAGAAATGCCAAATTATATGATGGAATTCTAATAGCTGGGCCCGGAACTTCGTCGATAAACCGGATCATTGCTCTTATTGTTGCAATAGAATCTGCCTTCTTTGGGCGCAAAGGTGTGATGTTAGGTAAAATATCCTCTAAGTACTCTAATATTACAGAACTATCTGTAATTGACTTATCCCCATGCACTAAAGCAGGCACAACTCCATTTGGATTTATTTTTAGATATTCAGGTTTAAGTTGATCGCCATTAAATAAATCAAGCTTTCTTTCTTGAAAGTCTATTTTTTTTGCGTGTAAACAGTATCTAACTCGCTGACTGCAAGTTGACTGTGGAGCGTTATAAAGAGTAAAATTATCCATTTTAGTAATGTACTTATTATCACTCTAATCCCGTTGGATATGGATCATTTTCACTTTCTAACTTTTCTCCAGCCGCAAGCGCTACTGTTTCCAACAGGGCCGAGAAATCTTCCTGCAGATACCCTTCTGGATTATCTTTAAGAGACGCGGCTCCAAAATGCGCCTGAAGAGCCTCTCTAGTGGCTGCTGTGACGGGCATCGGAACGTTGAGTTCTCTTCCTGCAGCAAGACCTAAATCGAGGTCCTTTCGTAAAAGCGCTGGCGTGAAGGTCGTAGTCCAATCTAAATTTACAAATGCATTCGTCTTGTATCTAGTAAAAACCGAACCCATAACCGAATTATTCATAAAATCTAAAAATGCTCTCCTTGGAACGCCAGCTTTTTGAGCGAGCACGGTAATTTCAGCAAGGTTTTGTGTTACTGCGCCTAGCATCACATTGTGTGCAATCTTACAAAACCTTGCAAGCTCACCCTCACCCACATATGAAACACCCATGCCGGCTATAGTCGATATAATATCCTCAACAGCCTCGAACGCATTTTTGGGCCCTGAGGCCACGGCTGATAATTTTCCAACTTTAACACATTTACCATTTCCAGAAACTGGTGAGCACACTAAATCAGCTCCTAGCTTTTTTAAGCGTTCCCTTATGTCAGAGGATTGATCTACACCGATCGACGAGCAGTCTAAGAATATTTTTGGAACACCCGACCCTGATAAAACACCGTTTTCTCCAAAATACACCTCCTCAACATCACTGCCTGTTGAGACCATAGTGGCAAGAACTTCCACATCTGATAATTCTGCAGGACTATCTACTATGACTGCGCCATATTTCACAAGGGGTTCTGCTTTCGATTGAGTTCGGTTCCAAATCTTTAAGCTATAGCCTGCTTTGAGCAACCGCTCTGCCATTGGATACCCCATGCGGCCCATTCCAATCCATCCAATAATCGGTTTGTTCATTCTTCTCTCCTTATTGTGGCTGCTGCTCAGTTTCTTCTGATTGACGTATCCAAACAATATTTATGCGTACACCCGCATCTTTTATTAAATTGAAAACGGGACAACGTGCCTCAGTTTCCTCTACAACTTTAGCTAAATCAGAAGCAGTTTCTTCAGTCGAAACACGGGCCTCTATTTTGACAGTTTGGAAATGAGGAACAACATCTCTTACTCCCAACCTACCACGAATATCAATTGTGAAAGCCGCTTGGTATTTTATCCCACTGTAATCAAATGCCATTTCTTTGGCAGTTCGACTGAATGTAACGCTTTCACATGCACAAAGCGCTGCTAAAACACCTGTAAGTGGTGTTGGGCCCTTTCCACCACCACCATGGATTTCAGGCTCATCGTAAATAAAAGATTCAAACTCTCCAAAGTCTATTATTGTGGCCAATGAAGAGTCATTACTTGCAGATAGGGCTTTACGTCGGATTATAGGTTTCTGAAAATCTTTTTCGTCTATGACCGAACTCATTTTATACCCCAGGTAACTGCTAATGCAATCGATTGCATTTATGTTAGCCAAAGTATTAACAGGGGTCAATAGTTTTGCGCAACCGTTTGCACATCTAGCAGAATCGATTATAACCTTTTTAGAAGGGGCGCTATGAAAAAAAATATAACAATAAAGGATGTAGCTAGAGAGACTGGAGTTCATGTTTCAACGGTTTCAAGAGCTTTGTCAACAGAGGCAAGCAGCTCACTATCTATGAAAGTTGTTGAGCAAATTAGATCTAAAGCGTTGGAAATGGGTTACAGGCCAAACCGCGTTGCGTTAGGACTTCGAACAAAGAAAACAATGTCGGTGGGAGTTATTATTCCTGATATTGGAAACACTATATTCCCACCTATAGTTCGTGGAGTAGAGAGTGTATTAGAGCCTGCAGGCTATGCTTCTATTCTTGTTAATACAGACAGTGATCCAGAAAGAGAAAAGCAATTTTTTCAAGTATTACTGGAGCGCGGTGTCGATGGAATTATAGACGCCGCCGTTACTTCGAACGATCCAACTGCCGTTAGTTTTTCTTCTGAGCTTCCAATTGTTACTGCAAATCGAATGGCCGTTGGGTCAGGGATTCCTGCTGTTGTTAATGATGATAAAGGAGGAATTTATTCTATGGTTGATTTACTAGTGAACGCAGGACACCAAAAAATTGGTCATTTGGCGGGCCCTTCCCATCTTTACACTGGAATTGCTAGACAAGAAGCTTTTTCAAGTTCCATGCAAGATAGAGGTATGGAAATACAAAAGGGATCAATAGTTTCTGCCGATGCTTACTCTGAACCTGCGGGAAAAGAAGCAACCGATAAAATCTTGGACATATGTCCAAATTTAACAGCTATTCTCTGTGCAAACGATAGATTGGCAATTGGCGCACTAGACGCTATTCATAGTAGAGGCCTGAAATGTCCAGAAGATGTATCAATTACAGGCTTTAATGATATTCCTTTGTTAGACCGGATACCCCCAGGCCTTACTACTGTAAAAATCCTACAATTTGATGTTGGGCGTATAGCAGCGGAAATCTTAATTAAAAAGATGAAAGAAAAAAGTGTGCCAGTTCCTGAAACGACTATCATGCCGGTGAGTATTATTGAGCGCGGCAGTGTTCAATCGCCTAAAGAATGAATGGTTTTTATATAACAGGTATTTTAAGAAATGAACAATAAACATAAAATAATCGCAGTAGAAGAGCACTTCATGCACCCTAGCCTGTCAAATCACCTAGGCCATGCCGCTCAACAGCCTGACCAAATAAAAAAAAGATTATTTGATTTCAGTGATATACGAATTCGTGAAATGGATTCTGCCGGTATAGATGTTCAAATACTATCTCATCAATCGCCAGGAAGTCAGCGTCTAAAAAATGAAGTTGCGATCGATGCATGTAAAGATGTTAATAATGCTTTAGCTCAGGTCATCAGCAATCATTCTGATAGATTTTTGGGGTTTGCAATGCTGCCCACAAACTTACCTATTGATGCGGCAAGTGAATTGCGAAGGTCAGTTGAAGAGTTAGGTTTTAAAGGCGCAATGATCCATGGATTGAGTTCGGGAAGAATGGTTGATGAAAAATTCTTTTGGCCAATATTTGCCGAAGCTGAAAGACTAGATGTCCCTATATACTTACATCCCGCGTTACCGGATAAAGAAGTTACTGAAAGATACTATGCCCCTTATGATGCAAGTCACCCGATGCTAACACGAGCCGCATGGGGTTTTGGAGTAGAGGCTGGAACTCAGGCGATAAGGATGATCCTCTCTGGCATTTTTGATAAACATCCCAATTTAAAAATAATATTAGGTCATCTTGGTGAAGCAATTCCGTTCTGGCTGCCCAGAATTCAAGAAAGTCTGTCCAGAACAGAAAGTCAGCAAATAAACTTTGAGGATATATTTAAGTCTAATTTTTGGATTACGACTAGTGGTTTTTTTTCAGACCATGCATTAGAGCTTTGTGTAAACACTCTCAAATTAGATCATATACTGTTCGCTATCGATTGGCCGTACGCTAATAATGAAACTGGTGTAAATTGGCTACAGAATTCAAAGATAAAACCATCCATAAAATCTGATATTTTTTCTGAAAATGCACAGAACCTGTTCCGTTTATGATATTATGACCAAGTAAGAATTTTTATTCGTTATTATTTACAACAAATTCTGGCGCCGCATTATTTAAAACAACCTTTTCGATATTTGCCCAGGATTTCTCAAACAGAGTGCGCCATGCCTGTCGTGATATACCTGCCATATGAGGTGTAAGTATAATCCGTTGTGCGGCTTTATCATTTAATTTTAAAAAACAGTTTTGGATTGGTACCGGTTCCTCATAGAATACATCTATGGCGGCTCCCCCTAAATGGTTTTGATTTAATAATTGCACTATGAGTTCTTCAGGTACAATACCTCCTCTTGATGCATTTATAAGGATCGCACCGGATTTTAGTAATTTGAGTTCGTTATTTCCAAGTAAATTTTTTGTTTCATCGCTTAAAGGAACATGTACCGAAACAAGATCGGCATCCCTTAAGACATCATTTAATTCACATCCACCTTTTACGAAAGGATCATAAAATTTTACATTTGCACCAAAAAACTCAAAAGCATCATGTACGGACCTACCAATTTTGCCATACCCAATTATACCTACGGTTAAGCCTGACAGTTGGTTTATGCCTGCAGAAATCATCTCATTTCTCAAGCTAGAATACTCTCCCTTGATTATGCTCTTTGTACAATAGTTAAGGTTTCGTAATAGAGATAAAGCAACTGACACAACATATTCAGACACGGCACTTGCTGATCCGCCAGGTATATTTGCAACAGGTATTCCCAGCGCCGATAATTCAGCAACATTTAACCTATCAAATCCGGCTCCAGTTACCTGAATTAACTTTATTTTGCTACCTTCAAATAAGCTACTGTCTAATTTGCTACCTACCGCCGGAAGAATAATTCCATCTGATTTCAGTATCTCTTGTTTTAGCAAAGTGCTAGAAGCGCCTAACTCCATTACAGTAATATCTCTGGAGGGATAAACATCTAAGTCATAAAAGTCCTTTAGTGGTCTTAGAGAAATTACCTTAGGCATCATTCCAACTTTCTAGCTCTATTGTTCCATTTTTGATTTGAGATATTGGAAAGATACAAAAAAGTCTGATTATTTCACCTACATTATTAAAAGTTTGATGAAGAACACCGGCAGGGACGCAAACTGTATCCCCCGTAGTTAGTGAAAATTGACCCTGGCTTGTTTTAAGAAAGCCAGAACCTTCTAACACGTAGATTACCTCTTCAAACTGGTCATGAAAATGTGGCCCTCGGTCAGAGCTCTCTGGTCCAATCTCCACTATGCGAACTGTAGTAGACTTAGATCCGAATACCTCAGACATCAGTTCGGTAGAATTACGACCAGGTAAACTAAGCTGAATATTTTTATCAGAATTGACCTTAATAACCATTATTTTAGAACTGCTATTAATTGCTCAAATAATTGTGTTGTTTCCTTCGCAATATAATCAGCAATTTCGTCCATCATCGCTTTTCCTCTGATCTCGTTTGCCGGTAGCGGATTTCCGTACCATCCCGAAGGAGCGATATCTCGAATATCAGTAAGCACAGGTTGAAAAGCCCTAGTGCGCCGGAGTTTGTCCATATGTTGTCCCTTTGCTTTATCAGACCCCCCAGTTACCCTATCCAGGTGAACAAGATCTGGTCTAGAGGCCATTACTGCTAACGCCTCAATCTCACCAGCATGAGTTAGGCCGCCGCAGGTATGACCCCATAGTTCTTCCGCCACGTAGCAGGCCTGGACAACTACTACACGATATCCAACTCTTCGGTGAAGCTCTTCCGCGGCAATGCTGAGAGAGGCAATATTGCCTTCATGCCAATTAACGATCATTAGATTTTTAGCACCATGTTTTGCGGCGCTTTCGCAAATCTCTATAATGACCTGTTGGAAGGTCTCTGGCTTTAGGGTTACAGTTGCCTCATAGGGCATGTGCATCGGTGTGACACCTACAGATGGAGCAGGAAGCACAAGACCATCCATTTTTTTTGCCACGAGCTCGCATACGGTAGTAGCCGCTATTGTGTCTGTGTTTGCTGGCAGGTGAGCCGAGTGCTGTTCAACTGATCCCGTGGGAAACAATACAAGCGGATTTACCTGCAACTGTTCCTTAATTTCAGGCTGAGTAAGCTCCGCAAAAAGCCTGGTTTCAAGATTCATCTGTTCCTCGCAGATTCCATTACTTCAGATAATTTAACAGAAACCCCATTTTTATCTATTGAAGAGAGAGCCGCGTAAACACAGGCTACTGCCTCATTCCCATTTGCTGCTGATAAAACTGATGTCTGTCCAGACTTACAGCTTTCTGCAAAAATATCGAGCTCAGCAGTAAACATATTTGTTTCCGGCTCCGACAGGACCTCCCGTTTTCCAAAGCCATCTTTTCCACGTTGAATGTAAAAAGTAGAGCTGTTTTTTATTTTCTCCGGTGTATCCCAAGTGCCAAAGTCAATTTCGTAATGAATTAAAGCCTTTGACCCGAAAACACGGAGAGCAAAAATCCCTGGTGATGTCCAACATGTTCCAATGTAGGCGATAGCTCCGTCAGAAAATTTCAATAAAGTCATAGATTGATCGTCTACTTCAGCTCCAACAGGAGACAGTTTGGAGGCAATGGATGAGGCCTCCAAGATAGTTTCGCCAAGATAATTTACAACGTCAAACATATGAATTGCTAGCTGAGATAGTGGCCCACCCGGTGCACGATCCCTATACCAGCGCCATGTATCTGGGGTAAGTTCCAAAGCTCTTTCATTTGAAAAATTTGCCTCAAAAAATCCAACTTTTCCAAGTTCGCCATTTAAAATTCGCTTTTTAATCTCTTGCACGCCACCCAGGAGCCGAGCAGAATGGCCAACTGTAACGGTTACCCCGAATTCTTTTTGCAGCTTTTCAATGGCTAAACCGTCTTCTAAATTATGGGCGATAGGCTTTTCAGTATATACGTGTTTTCCTGCTTTCGCGACTTGGAGAGCAACGGGATAATGTTGTTCATTTGGAACCGTCAAAATAACTCCTTCGATATCATCTCGAGCAAGTAATTCCTTGAGGGTAGATACAACGGATATACCAGTTTCCGCGGAAAAGTTATCTCTTGTTTCAGGCGATCTACTGAAACCAACAACAATCTCTACTTTTTCTGACAAAGTACAAGCACGGGTTAGGACTCTTGCCCAACGGCCCAGGCCAACTATTCCAACTCTTACTTTTTTCATGTAGATATCTCCAATACTAAAGTTTCTCAGACGAAATTTATTTATTTGTATACAATTGTGTACATGGTTATTTTATCATTAACATATGCAACGTATATAAAAAGTCAAAGTTTCGCTTTATTTTTATTTGAGATTAAGTTTATCCTTTAACCATTTGATAACAAACTTAATAGCTTTCTGCTGTACATCGTTAATAATATAATTACCGTCTTCACCGCGAATTGGAAAAATATACCCATGGTAATTATGGTCGTAGGAAATCCACTCAGCATTATGGCCTCCTTCTACTAATAGATCGTATGATGTTCTAAAAATACCTTGTAAGTGATCTTCATCCCTACCCATCACGAGAATAGGAGTTTTGATACTTTCAATCCTTTTCTTTGCCAAAGGTAAGTCTATTCGATTTCTGACCTTTATTACCTCTGCCATTTGCATTTCTTCAATGTTACGCAAACCAGTTTTCTCGTTAATAAATGCACTATCATCGGGCTTTAATGCAAGAAATTCATGGCTAGCAGGTTCACTTGCAATAGCTGCTGCTAGACCGTCATATTCTGAAGTTATTTTCAGAACCATTTCACCACCATGGCTCATGCCTATCATTGATATGCGATCCTCATCTACCCATGGTACAGATTTAAAGTAATCAGAGATGGCAATTTGGTCTTCATACTCTAAAGGGCTGCGATTGAACATTTCTCTGCCTTGCCTCACGTCGCGGATTAAGCTTCCACCGCTATTATAACCTAGCTCGACCTCAGTTCGATATCTGGTCCAAGCACACGCAAAGCCCGCTTCAATTAATCTATCAATTGTATAGGCCTTATTTTTCATCGCGTCTCGTATCCAAGACATACCCTCACCGCCATTCCCGGAAGCCAATAAAACCATTGGAAAAGGCCCACTGCCCTCAGGTTTACGAACTCCAACTGGGGTGTATAATCCATCCCACACTTCTATCATCATGAGACTGACAGGATGCCCGTTCACGTTTTCAGTCAGAATTATATTCTCCGGATCAATTTCCATAATGGGCTCCTTTTGAAACTTCTTCAGGACTCAAGACACATGCAGATTGTCGGTGCCCGAGGCTCTTTAGTGCAACTTCCTTTACTTCTTTAAATGCTAATTCAACTTTTTCATTATTAAGATTTAATTTGATAAGACTTTGCCTCATAGCCTGTGGCAATTTTTCAGATCTAGCAGAGGCAATTAAGTTTGCTGCGGCACCTTCACTTGAAAATGTTAATACGGCTGAGAACTCAGATTTCCGCTCAACCCCGACTAATTCCTCAAACATCCCAGGAGTATCTTCTAACCACCTAATAACATCATCAACTTCCCAACCACAATCTGGTGTCGCCATCACGCATCGTGTATGAAATCGACAACCTTGGGGAGGTCTTGCGGGATCTGGAATTAAACCCTCTAATCCTATAGCATTCTCAGAATTTGCTTTATCTAAATCAGGTTTTGCAGAAATTAAGGCCTTGGTATAAGGATGATGTGGAGCCTCGAAGATATCCTCTGTTGAACCAGCCTCAACGACCTTACCTAAGTACATTACAACAATATCATCGGCCATATGCCTGACAACATTTAAATCGTGAGTTATAAAAATATATGCAAGATTTCGTGCTTTCTGAATATCACTTAACAAGTTTAAAATTTGTGCTTGCACCGAAACATCCAAAGCTGATGTGGGCTCATCCAAAACGATAATTTCTGGATTTAATGCAATAGCACGTGCAATCGAAATTCTCTGTCTTTGCCCTCCGGAAAATTGATGTGGATATCGGTAAAGGTGCTCACGCCCTAAACCAACTTGTTCCAATAAAGTTACAACTCGATTAAGTAGGTCTGCACCTGTAGCTTCTTTGTAAACCTTAAGGGGGCGCCCAACAATGTCTGCTACCAAATGACGAGGGTTTAAAGAAGCAAAACTGTCTTGAAATACCATTTGACAATTACGTCGAAAATTTCGCAGTGGAATATTCTTAAGTTCATCAATTCTGTTGAATTTTTCTTCACCACCGTATAGAACCCCGCCCGATGTAGGATCATTGAGCCCTGAAATAAGCCGCCCTAAAGTTGTCTTTCCACATCCACTTTCTCCCACAATTCCTAAAGTTTTACCACGTTTTAACTGTAAGCTTACACCGTCTACTGCACGCACAGACCCGACAATCCTCTGCAAAGCCCCTTCTCTAATTGGATAATGCTTTTTAACTTCCTCAACAGAAAGGATGAGGTCGTCTGAATAATTTTTTTGTGAATCTTTCATACTCTTTCCCCTTCAAAAGAGGGAGCACACCAGCTTAGAGATGCATCGTTTATAAAGCAAGCCACTGAATGACTCTCGGTGATTTTTCTTAGTTTTGGATCATTCACTCTGCACCCATTTACCTCGTAAGGGCACCTTCCGGAAAATCTACAAGAGTCCGGGGGATCAATCAATTCTGGCACTGTTCCTTTGATCGCAGAGAGAGAACCTCGTGGTATTCCGTTAGAAGGTACTGCAGCCATTAACCCTCTGGTATAAGGATGGCTCGGGTTTGCAAATATTTCCTCGGCCTTACCAATTTCCACAATTCTACCAGCATACATAACTGCAACCCGATCACAAATACGTCTCACAAGTGAGAGATCATGGCTTATATACAGAACGCTAGTTTTTCGCTTCAATTGCAACTCACGAATGAGTTCTAAAATACGTGCCTCAACTGTGACATCTAAAGCGGTAGTTGGTTCATCCGCAATCAGAAGGTCAGGATTACAAGCAAGGGCCTGGGCAATCATAACCCTTTGACGCATACCCCCAGAGAGCTCGTGAGGAAAACGATCTAGTAACTTGAGTGGATTAGGTACTTGAGTTTCTGAAAGAGCCTTTGACACCATTATTTTAACAGCTTCTTGAACCTTCAATTTTTGCTTTCGTGCCTTTGGTAATAATAAAAGTATTTTATCAAATACTTTTACATCTTGATTAGCAAACCGTAAAATTGCTTTGTTTTTTATTTGTCCAAGCCCTGCCATATCCAAGATTTCAAGTGAGCGATGCTGTAGAAAAACCTCTGCCATTTGAGCGCCAACTGTTAACGTTGGATTCAGAGCCTTACCTGGATCCTGAAAAATCATAGCAATTCTGTCGCCACGAATTTCACGCATTCTCGTATCACTTATTTTTAGCAAGTCGACTTGTTCACCTTTTTCGGTTTTGTGACCACTTTTCCCACATTCACTACATCCTTTACCAGAACACCGCGTACAAACTAAATTTGCCTTAAAATTTACTGCTCCATCCTTTATTATTCCAGGTGGAATAGGTAGAAGACGAAGAAATGAGCGGCCTGTTACTGACTTCCCGCATCCCGTTTCTCCTACAAGACCAAGAGTTTCCCCATTCAGAATTTCAAAATCGACTCCATCTACGGCATGAACGACCCCTCTCTTTGAATTAAAATGAACCTTTAGATCTTTTACTTTTGCAAGAACGTTATTTTCAAATTGATTATTGGGCATTAGCGATCCTCTAATCTTGGATCTAGTGCGTCTCTCAACCCATCTCCCAAGAGATTAAACGCCAGTGCCCACAAAAAGATCATAAGGCCTGGGAAGGTTGATGCCCACCACCTACCAGAAGCGATTCCAGCTTGACCCTCGCTAACCAAAACCCCCCATTCTGCAATTCCTGCTTCCGACAGACCAATGAAACTAAGAGTTGCACCAATCAACACTACATTACCCATATCTAACGTAGCCTGTACTGTTACCGGAGTAACGGCATTAGGAAGTATATCCTTAATATAAATATTAAATTTTGAGTCTCCAACTATGCGGGCTGCATCAACAAAATCATTTTGTTTAATTTGCAAAACTTGAGCGCGCATTATGCGTGCATATTTCACCCAAATAACCAAAGAAAGAGCGATAATAATATTTGTAAATGATGGACCTAAAACAGCTGCAATAGCCAATGCAAAAATTAACTCTGGGATAGACAAAAACACATCAACAATGCGCATCAAAACTTCATCAACCCATCCGCCCAATAATCCAGCAATTGAGCCAATTATAGTCCCAATTATCATAGTCGATCCCACAACATATATGGATAATTGTAATGAGGTTCGGCTACCCCAAACGATACCGTAAAAAACGTCACCACCCTCGTTAGTCGTTCCTAACAAATAACCCATCTCTCCCGGAGGCTTTCTTACAGCTCCCCAATCTCTAGGCATTTGATATGGGTCAGGAATGTTCGCGGTAGTAATCCACGGGGCAAATATAGCCATGCTAAGCATCAAGCCAATAATTATAAGCCCAATTACTGTTGTTGGGTTTGACAATAGTCTCTGAAGCAAAGCTAAAAATCGGTTTATTTTAACACTAAATGCAGAATCTTTAGTGATAGTAATATTGGAACTTTGGGGCGGATTTGTCATTTACTTTCCTAATGTTACCCGTCTATCAAGATTTGCGTAAATTACGTCTACAATTAAATTAACCAATAAAAATAAAACTGAAGTAAATAAGACATAAGTCATTAAAGTGGCCTGATCACCTCTCAGAACACTATCAGCCATCCATCTGCCTATCCCTGGCCACCGATATATTATTTCGATAGTTATTGTACCTTGAAGTAGGAAACCAAAGGTGAGCCCAATCACAGTTATAGTAGGGACCAAAGCATTCCTTCTTGCATGACGCTTTATAACTAATTTCTCTGCTAGTCCCTTGGCTCTAGCTGCGTCTACATAGTCCTGCTGGAGCTCCTCCACTAGTGCGGACCGCATCATCCGCGCAATTATAGCTGTAGCGCCATAACCAAGAGTAAGCGCAGGAAGAATTAAGTGCCAAATTGCATCCCATAAAGCGCGTATTGAACCGGCTAGAATAGCATCTATTGTATAAAGTCCAGTAGGGTGACTAATAGATGCAAATATCGTTGCGTCAGATCTACCAATTGGTGCAATACCAAGTTGAGCCCAAAATATTATTAAAAGAAGTATACCAAACCAAAACTGAGGAAGGCTTGCTCCACTTACTGCCACTATTCTTGTAAGATGATCCGGGAAGCGATTTCTCCGGGCACCGGCAAAAGTGCCCAATGTAATTCCAAGAAAAAGTGCAACCAAACCCGCAGCAGTTGCTAGCTCAAGAGTTGCAGCAAGTTTGATTGGAAAAACTTCAGCCACAGGTGCAGAAGCAACGCCAGACCACCCAAAGTCGCCGCTTACTATGCCTTTTAGCCATTGAATGTACTGAACCAAAACAGGTTTATCCAAACCAAAACGCTCTTCTATTTTTAACACCTCTTCGGGTGTCATTTCATGACTCAAATAAATTCCAATTGGAGATCCACCCACTCGGGTAAGTGTGAAAACAACTATACTCACACCGAGTATTAAAATTGGCAGAACCATAAGTCTGCGTATAATATAGTCTCTTAGCTGCATATCTACCTCATAATAGCGAGCCGATATTTCAGCTCGCTATTTTATTAGTTTAAAATTTTATTTGTCAAACAAGGAAAATTTCAAACTTGGACGTGGCCACAAGGGTTGCATTGCAAAACCCTTAAGCCAATCACGATGAGCCATTACAACGCCCTCTTGAGCACCAATTAACCACATCGGATCGTCATAAAGAATTGTTTGTAGCTCTCGGTATATTGCTGATCGTTTAGCAGGGTCCAATTCGGTAGCAGCGCTGTCGATTAGTTCGCCAACTTTTGCTGCATCACGATATCCATTCGCAAAGCCATGAACCTCTCCCCACTCTCCATCTGGGTGTTGATAAGCTTGCATGTAAAAGTTTGGATCAGCCGCTGGATCCGCATTCTTTGCCCACATTGCATATTCTAGCGGATTTTGGGCATGCGCATCATCAAAAACTGATTCTGCCACAGCCAGTACATTTATGCGAAAATTTGGATTTAGCCTTTCAATTGAGTCCTTTAGAACTAAGCACATTAAAGCAAATAAATTTCCTTCCTCCGTTATTACCGAAACCGTAAAACCCTCATCCCAAACACCTGCTTCTCGAAACAAGCGCTCTGCCTCAGCATAATTCTTTTCAGAATAAACTGGAGCATCAGCATCATGACCAAAAATCCCAATGGGAGTGTAGTGTGGGTTAAACGCTCCATAACCCGCTAGAGGTCCATTTAAGAAGGCTTGGTAATCAAAAGCATGGTTGAAAGCTTGACGAATTCTTGGGTCATGGAAGAAATCTTCGGAAATAGTATCACCATCTGGCAAAGAGCCCTTTGGGATATTGAGGTTAAAACCAATATGCAGTGGCTCTAAAAGTAACCCGCCAGTGTAAATTGTTACTCCATCTGCGCCTTCCAAATCAGCGATAAATGAAGGGTCCGTCTCAATGGTGTCAAATTCACCTGCTCGTAAACCCAATACTCTAACGTCGGGATCACCTCCAATTTCTATTCGCACATCAAGCTTGGCATTATCTCCCCAATAACTTTCATTAACCTCCAGTTGCAAATTTTCATTTCTGTTCCAAACTACAAACTTGTAAGGTCCGGTGCCAACCATGTTACCCGCCATAAATCGATTCGGGGTCTCTACCTTGACCCCGCCATTCGCTTCGACAGCATCTTGGCTTACTACCGATGCAACCATTGAGACGACAGTTGAATTAAGGAAACTTGCTGAAGGCTCAGATAAATTAACTCTAAATGTTAGGTCATCAATAATCTCTGTTGACGCGATTACATCACTCAAAGCGCCAGCATTACCTTCTGGAAGGTTCATCTCCATGGCTCGATCCCATGAATATTTAACATCATCAGCAGTCAGAGAAGTTCCATCATGAAACGTAACCCCTGCTCGCAATTTAAATGTATAAGTCAGACCATCCCCAGAAATTCCACCATTTGATAAAGAAGGAATTTCCACGGCCAACGAAGGAATTAAAGCGGCGCTTGCGGGACCAATATCTAAAAGTCTATCATAAACCTGAAGAATAATGGTTTCGCCACCCTCACCAGGTTCGACCTGGGCAGGATCAAGTGTTGTTGGCTCATCATCCGCTGCATGAACTAAAAGCCCAGGGTTCTTGACCTGACCGAATACAGTAACGGGTGACAGGGCTATGGCTCCTGCAAAAAAACCATAAGATAGGTATTTAATAAAATATTTGAAATTCATAATAACCCTCCTGATGAAAGTTTTAATTTTTAAAATATACAGAATCAATTATTCAATACATAAATTATGCAATCGTTTTCGTAAAAATACTAGAAAAAGAAAAAATAAATGTCTAGACTGATAAAATATATTTTAATTATAATTTAAATGGTTGATTTAAATGGTAAAATTAATTTCTGAATTACCACATAAGCCTGGCGAAAATCCATTTTTAGTTGCAAGAGGAGGTTTTTATAGACGGTGGTTGCAAATGATTAATGACTTAGACTTATTGGAAAAAACTGTGGCAACTTTGACTTCAACACTTGACACAAATTGGGTTCCAGCATGGAAAAAAATTGGGAAGCAGTTTGAAAGTCTTGGCGATATTGAAGAAAAAAAAGGTAATAAAATTCAAGCTAGAGAATTGTTTTTGCAAGCGAAAACCTTTTATTCGATTGGGAGATTTCCTGCAGAGGTGTCGACCTTAAAAGCGGAGGTAAGTCGGGACTGTGTACGAGCTTATAAAAAAGCCTCGAAACATCTTAATCCTCCAATACAAGACGTAGAAATCGATTGCGAGGGAATCAAAATAAAGGCTCATTATAGAACACCTAAATCTGAGACTAAGGTGCCTGCAGTGCTAATTATGTGTGGCGCGGATGTTTTTAAAGAAGATCGGGGTTGGGCTGCTGATATGGCGTTGAATGAGGGAATGGCTTCTTTGGTAATGGATGCGCCTGGAACCGGTGAAAACCCATTTCCCTGGGAACCAGAATCTGTAAAAGCATGGGAGGCAGCAATTGATACACTAATGGACCGTCCAGAAATTGATCCTGAACGAGTTGGGACTTTTGGAGTTAGTAGAGGTGGCTATTCAGTTCTTCAATTAGCAGGGACTGCACCCGATAAAGTAAAAGCAGTTGTAGCAATTGCTGGCCACCCGTTTCACAATAATCCATCAAAAGAAGATTTAGACCTTATCGTTGAGACAAGAAATGAAAGAGCCCAGTTTAAATTTGGTGAAAAGGATGGGCCAACATGGGTTCCTGAGTGGTCTAAACAGAAAGAATATGAAACCTCACAGGCCTGGTCTTTGGAATCTCTAAATCTGGTTGATAAAATGACGATGCCAATACTTTTGATAAATGGTGATACGGATGGGCTTGCCCCAATAAGTAATATATATTTCATGCTTGAACATGGTCAGCCAGGTTTAAGAAGTGCAAAAATATACAAAAATTCTGGCCACTGTGCTTTCGAGCATAACTCAGAATGGGGCCCCGCCTCTTTTAAATGGCTGGCACATAATCTGTGAGATAAATTAAATTAGCATTGTGTTACAAGGGTCTAGACCTAAATCTTTTAGAACTACCATTGCTGCATTGCGGCCGGGATAACCCGTAATTGAGCCACCTGGGTGAGTGGTACCCCCAGTCTGCCATAGGCCTTTTATTGGCATTTTATGTTGAGCCCAACCTGGAGCTGGTCTTTGAGCGCCAGAAAATGTAACGGACCTATCACCTCCATGGGGAGCGCCGTTTATCATGTGCATATTCCAAGTCTCAATATCAACAGGCGATTTAATTATACGATCTAGTATTACATCATTAGTAAATGATGGACAAAACTCTTGGATTTTCTCTATAAGTTTTTCAGTAAATTCAATTTTCATTTTCTCCCAGCCTTTAGGGCCAACCTTAGGCAAATCATATATAGTGTGGGTTAAAAATTTGACTGTGTGATTGCCTAAAGGCGCCCTTGATGGATCAACAAGTGTCGGGGTTGCTACAAGCAACCAAGAGATTTTTTCTGATAATTTCCCATCATAAATATCTCTTCCCGACTGCACCAGATCCTCTAACCACCCAGCATACCCCGCTGAAACTGCTGACCTTGGCCCTCTTGGCGTTTTAAATATTGGGGGCTCTGTAGTTGCAAGATAAGTTGAGAAGAAAGGTACGCCGACGTTATAAGTATCTGCTCCAAATAGAAAGTCTTCACCCCATAGCTCTTTTGGCGCCATATTCACTAAATGCTTGATATGTATGGTCGAAATTACACCTAACTTTGCATGAAACTCTCTATTATCAACAGCTTTAACGCCGATACAGCGTCCATTATTAAGTATCAAACTATCTACCACAGTATCGTATGTAAAAATTGCCCCGTGATCCTCAAGAAACTTTACCAGTGAGTCTGTTAATTTTCCTGAGCCACCCTTTGGTATAGACCAGCTGTTAGACTGCCTTGGCGCAGTAATTTGGTAGGGCAATAACCCAGTACCTGCTTGATCAATGGGTACCGCAGTTTGAAATGTCATCCAGCCCATGAAGGCCCTAATATGAGGATTTTTAAACTCACGTAGTATTATATCCTTTGCGCTCATCGCCATTCTTCTCAACCACACACCTCCACGAGGGTGATCTTTCAATAAGTCTTGCAGACTTGGTACAAATCCAATGGGACCTGACCGAGCCTTTCCTAAAAGTGGCCTTAATTCATCAAATTCTTGTATTAATCGCGTATAGCTTAGTGCATCCGCAACTGAGAACCTTTCGATTTCCTTGATTGTTTTCTCTACATCAAGAAACATAGTTATTTGCTCACCATCCGGTAAAGCAACATGAGCGACTGGATCTGGATGAAGATAGGAAAGCCCATATTTTTCAACGATGCCTAATTCATCCATCTTAATTAAAGGATTTTGAAGAATTAACGTATGACCAGTTGAGCAAGTATCGATTTTGTAACCCGCTCCTAAAATCTCTTCAGTTGCGCAACCACCACCTGCAATTGAACGAGCGTCCAATATCTCACAAGAATACCCAGCTTTAGAAAGGTAACATGCGGTTATTAAACTATTGTGACCCGCTCCTGCGATAATAAAATCAGACTGCATCTTTAAATACTCTGCAAACGTTTGCTTTGATATTATATTTCCACAACAATGAGTCAATATAACTTCTAATATTGGAAAAGTAGGCTTCCAAAAGCAATAATAGCTAGTATCAGAGATTAAGGCATGGCAGACAAATATCTCTTATCAACTTCACAGCAATCCAACGAATGACAAATTCCATTAAATTAAGAGCTTTTAAATTAATTTTTAGAATTTTTAAACTCCATAACAATATGATCATTAGTGCCTTTCCCCTTTACGAGTTTGGGAAATTGATGGGACAGTCTACTGCCATGATAAAAACTTACTTTGCTGGATTTCCTATTTTGTGCGTTTTTTAACCAATCGACAATCAATGGATAGCCTGTCCTCCAAAGAGCATCAAAACCTAAATCTTCCAGACGATCTACTGTAGGAAGTATCGCCATATCTCCGATAGTATAATCTTTTCCGAACAACCACGGTCCTCCAAATCTCATGAGCAATAACTCCATGCGTTTGAAAGACCGCTCTAATACGTTGAAGGAATTGTAAATTTCACTTTTGGGAAATCCAGTATCTTTATCAAAAGAATTATAGAACTCGATTTTTAGTGGACGCTTACTTTTTAGGTTCTCAAAGGCGTCATGGCTCATAATTTTGAATTTTTCCCGCAATCCTCCATATTGAAATGACGGCACTCGGACCGCCGGTGCTGGCCAGACGTCTACAAAAATTAACCAAGCCCTCAATTGGCTGCATAAAAACGGGTCCTTTGGACGAAAGGTATGCTGCGTATACTTGTCTTCCAAATATTCCAGTATCGCTGTTGACTCGAAAATAGCTTTTTCATCATCTACTAAGGTCGGAACTACACCATTCGGATTAAGCTTAAGATACCATTCAGACAAATGATGATTTTCTGATGAAATTAAACATCTATCTACCCATGGAAGTTCCTTTTCTGCGAGTAACAGTCTGACCTTAATACTGCACGTTGATTGAGAAAAGTTATATAACTCGATCGACATAATTGTTAACTTTCATAAAAAGCTGGCTTATTTTTCTACAGATTCCCATAAGGATTTTATTTGTTCAAAGGCCGCCTGTCCTTCCTTTTGTCTTTTCTTGGCTGTTACATCTCCCCAGTCATCTACTGCTGTTTTGTAAGCACTACGAGCTTTGATTTTATCAAACCATGCCCGTAAATGATTTAAGTTCTGCCAGAGAGGCGCCATTTGGAATGACGTCATTCTGGTTAAGTATACGACTAAGGAAATGTCAGCGATTGAGTAATCATCACCAGATAACCAGGGAGTTAAGGCAAGCTGCTTATCCATATCCTCAAATAACCGTCTAAAAGTATTGAGGGATGGTTTTAAAAGAGGTGAATCAAGTCCTAATTCAATATTGATTTGATCATTATTTTTTCGCGTTTGATCACGCATTTTTTTGTAATAGTCTTTAAGCTTCGTTTCATCTGCTTCTTTGTAGATAAAACGGTTAACGATACAAACTCCTATTGTTCGGCTAGCCACATGCACCCCATCATCAATCCGACGCATCCATAGGCGCATTGTAGCCCGTTCCTGAGGAGTGGATGGAGTAAGGCATAGATGATCTGGAAATGCCTCCTCTAAATACTCCAGAATTAATGTCGATTCCGGTAGAGCAAAACCGTCATGAACTAACAACGGTATAAGGCCTTTAGGGTTTAATTTGTGAAATCCATCTGGTCTTTTGCTAGCATCGCCCATGGCAGTATCAACTATTACGCTATTCCATTTGATTTTTTTCTCGTCCAATCCAAGGCGTACTCTTTGTGCCGCAGTAGATCTGTCGTAATGATATAAGGTCAACATTATTTTTTTCCGTTGCTATTTACTAAAAGCTTTTTCAGGCCAACCGGAATGATGCCATAAGGATTAATTCTTAAATGAGACAGGTAGTAATGGTCAATAATATGATCCTCAAATACAGTAGCTTTTACCTTAGGAAAATCTAAAAGCCGATACAGGTATTTGGAAATATTTTTATAACTTTCCAATTTTCTCAAATTACACTTGAAATGGTAGTAGTAGATTGTATCAAATCGAACCAAAGTTGTGAACAAACGCCAGTCACACTCACAAACCCTATCACCTAGTAAATAATCAGATTGGGCTAATATATCTTCCAATTCATCTAACGTTTGAAATAGAAGTTTCACACTATTGTCATACGCAGTTTGACTAGTTGCAAAGCCAACACGGTAAACACCGTTGTTAAGTCCTTTATACACAAAACGATTCATTTGATCAATTTTTGTGAGAGGATAACCTCCAAACATTTGACCAGATCTTTGTCCATTTAATTCGCAAAAGGGACCATCAAGCATTCTAATAATCTCAGATGACTCGTTATTTACTATAGTTTGCGTTTTTTTATCCCATAAAGTAGGTACGGTTACTTTTCCAGTAAACTCATGGTCAATAGAAAGGTACAGGTCTCTTAGGAAATCTATATCTAGACCAGTATCATTGGAAACATCTTTGAAATTTTCAAAAGTCCAGCCATTCGGATAACTGATTGGGTTAACGACTGAAACATCTATGATTTTTTCCAGATTTAAAATTGCCCGATATAGCAAGGTTCTATGCGCCCAAGGGCATGCATAGGATACAATAAGGTTATATCTATCTTTTTCAGCTGGAAATTTTCCAGAGTTTGGGGCACTAATGAAATCTCTATAAGGTGACTCTGCTCTTATAAAGCTACCGTCAGGGGCAGTTGTCCCTTTTGCATCAGGATCCCACCTGCCATTTATCAACATAGCCATAATTATACTTTCAATATTGAATTCGAAATGTATCAAGAAAGCAAATCGGGGTCAAAATACTTTGACCCCGATTATTAAAAGTGAAGTTAATCTTAAGCAGGCCTACGTGGAATACCCAGGGCATCTTGAGCTGCGTGTAAGAAGCGAAGGTCGACTGCATCGCGCCAATCAAAATCTGGTGGAACTTGACCTAAGTCCCTAACTCCTTGAGCAAAGCTGTCCATCGATGCTTCTGTAAAACCACCATCTTTACAAATCTGGTTCAATTCAGTTTCGTATTGGGCCTCAAACTCAGGTGGAATATCAAAACCTTTAGACCGCATTTCAGCATATGCTGACTCTTTGTTAGCTGGATCGTGCAACCACTGACGTGCTTTCAATTCAGCATATTGCCATGCATATAATGCATCTTCATTCTTTGCACCCCACTCCATGTTGGTGATGAAGCCTTCTTGTGGCACTTCTTTAATATTGGCAGATATAAATTTTCCGCCATTGTCAGTTAAACCTTTTTCATGACGCGGAAACACTGATCCACCCTGTAAAACGCCGGCTATGATAGCTTTCATCCGTCCATCTGACCCACCTTTCATGGGAACCATTTCTACATCACTGTCTGGGTTTATACCGTTCTCTTTTAAAATTTCACGTTGGATCCATGTGTTTCTTCCACCCAGTCCTCCACCTGATATTTTACCGCCTTTGAGGTCATCAAAGGTATCAATTCCTTCACCAACCCCCATTATCCACCATTCTTTATCACGATACACACTCAATAGTTTTAGTGGTGCACCACTAGCAGCTGCGGACCCAAATAATACATCAACATCAGAATGAGCAATGTCCAAACTTCCACCAATCAAGCCCGGAAAGTAAGTATCTGTAAGATAAAACTCTATTTCATCTATACCTGCAGTTTCATAAAAGCCTTTAAACTGCGCCAGTCTCCACGACCATTGAGCTGCATAATTTGGGTTCCAGTCCGCCATCCGAATTTTGCTTACATTAGATTGAACCGCGGCTGCATCCATAGCAAATGCGCCCTTGAAAGGTAACGCGGACGCCCCAATCGCCATTCCTAGCGCACCCATGGAACCTGAAAGTAAGACCTCTCTCCTGGGTAATAGAACCTGTGTTTTCTGTCGTTTTAGTGCCATTTTTTCCTCCCTGTGGAATTGTGAATTAAACTCACTCTAAAGATGGTTAACGTTTCGCCACGGAGCAACGTAAGCCTCTAACCATCTGGTGAAATTTATCAATGATAATGACATCACGATAAGTAACAATAAAACAGCAAAGGTCATTGCGGTATTAAACGTATCCGCGGATCTTTGAATGAGGAATCCCAAACCGTTCGAACCACCAAACAATTCAGCAATAACCACCCCAATCAATCCCCTTCCAATACCCTGTTGGATACCAGAAATAATAAATGGTAGAGTATATGGCAGCACTACTTTTACATATAACTGCCTTCTATTTGCACCAAAAACGCGCGCGGCTGCTAGTAACGACTTCTCAGTAGTTTTCACACCAGCCCAAGCATTAATCATAATTGGAAAAACTGCAGAAATAACAATAATCGTTACCTGCATCGTAGTTGTAAAACCGAGAAACAATATAAATAGTGGCACCAGAGCTATTCTTGGCAAAGAAGCTAAGGCCCATACATAAGGGCTCAAAATCGCTTCAATATATTTATTTCCACCCATCAATAAGCCCCCTGGAATGCCAATCAGGCAAGCTATAGCAAGGCCGAACATCAGATTATTAAAGCTATGTAGGAAATGATCTAAAATACTTCCGGAAAAGACAGCGCCTTCAGGCGCACGAGTTGTCAATCCAACCCATAACTCGGCAAACATATCAGATGCTTTTGGCAAAAATAATGGGTTAATATCACCATAAATTGTAAAAACTTCCCATAGAATAAAAAATGTGATGAGATTGAGTGTAGTAACTACAAGGCCTCGAATACGCCTCCAAACCTCCTTAAAAGTCCAACCTAGATCTTGGATTCTATCTGGATCATCAGTGTCAAATTGTTGAAGAGATTTATTTTTTGTAGCCACCATTCTCACTCTCCTCTATTAGTTTGTGAGGCCTCATCTTTAACTAAATTCCAAATATGATCACGAAGCTGTGCATATTCTTTTGAAGTTTTAACCTCAGAATTACTCATACGAGGTCTTGGGAAGTTTACGTTAACAATTTCTTTTACTTTTCCAGGCCTATATGAAATTACAACCACCCTATCTCCCAGCAAAATAGCTTCATCGATGGAATGGGTTATGAATACACATGTTTGACCAGTCTCCATCACAATTCTTTCCATTTCAGCTTGCATTGCTTCTCTGGTCATAGCGTCAATTGCAGCAAATGGTTCATCAGCCAGAAGTATATCGGGATGTGTAATTAACGCTCTAGCTATTCCAACCCTTTGCTTCATCCCCCCAGATAATTCATAAGGAAAGGATTTCTCAAAACCCGTCAAATCAACTAAGCTCAAGCATTCCTGAACACGTCTAGCTTTCTCATCATCAGAAATTCCTAAATCTTGAAATTCGAACGGCATTCTCACATTCGACTCCACTGTTCGCCAAGGCAGAAGTGCATAATCTTGGAAGACCATCGCCCGATCCGGTCCAGGTCCAGTAACTTCCTGCCCTCTCACGGTCACACTGCCACTAGCTTTTGGAACTAGACCTGAGATAGCGTTAATAAAACTTGTCTTACCACAACCCGAAGGTCCTACCAAAACTACAAACTCTCCAGGAGCCACCTCTAAGCTAATATCCTGCAAAGCGACTAACTTTTTTCTTTCGCGATGCAGTTCATAAGCGATAGTCAAATCATTAGCCACAATGATTGGATTTTTCTTATTCATCCCAAACCACTTTCTACATTTCTTTTTTAATAAGCACCTAAGTTATTATGCGAACGTTTGCATTAGCTAAACTATTAACACTATAAAACATACGATGCAGTCAAGAAAAAAAAGAAAAAACACAATTTTAGATAATAGCACTACAAGTGCTAATTAAGTGTAAAACCTAACAAAGCTTGATTATACAGTATTTTTCAAATTGAAAAATTGGAAACATTTAAAAAAATGTATTCTATAATAATCATGCTTTTAATAATAAACGGTGGCAAATAAATCAACAGCTTCACAGATCGTAATAACAATCATAGACGAAATAATAATGACGGTTTAGAAACCTATCAATTCTGACAAAATTTTAACCGAAAGTATTATCAAAAATAAAAGAATTAACCTATCGAAGGTTTGGGCTGAAAATTTCTTAATTAAATAATTACCAACAGGCATAAATGCTATTTGCGGAATTATTGATAATATGCCCAAAAAAACGATTGTTACGGTTAATAAACCGAAAAAATAAACCGTGAATATTTGAACTAATGCCATTGAAAAAAAGAAACATGATATTGAAAATATAAAATTCTCTCGTTTCAAATTTAATGCATTAAGAAAACTTAATGCCACAGGGGCCGATATACCGCAGGAGCCTTGCACTAACCCCCCAAATAACCCAACCAAAGGCGTCAAAATATGTATTAACGAGCCTAATATCTGTTTTTTTGGCTTTAATAAGCGAACGAGAACATAGCCCAACGTCAATGTTCCAACAAGAAATTCAATAAAACTGGTCTCCATTGAAGTAAGAACAACGGTCCCCGCCAAACAGCCAATTCCACCAGACAAAGCAAATTTTATGGAAAAGAACATACTGTTTGCTGAATTCTTGTATTGAACGATTTGTGCACCATTAGAAATAAGATTTGGTATGCACATAAGAATTACAGCGAGTTTAGCATCGAGAAAAATAGCTAAAACTGGAATTGTTACTAATGGACTTCCCGCTCCAGTTGCACCTTTTAAAATGCCACCCATTGCGAAAGCACAAAATAAAACAAATATGGAGCTTATTTCCAAAGAGCTATACTGCAAGTTAATGATCCTAAAAAATTAAACAATACTGTTGTAAAATGAAGCTTCAACTTGAGTCTCACCCAAATGGAATTTTAAAACCGTCCCACATTAATTTGATTGAAATACTCATTAAAGCCCATGTTATGATTTTGAAAAAAACATCCTCTGGAATTATTTTTACTATCCGAATTCCGGCAAAAACCGCCAATGAAGCAGGAAACATCATAAACAATGAAATCTTAACACTTTCTATATTAATCTGCCCCAACCACATATAGGGGATCAGTTTTATTGCATTACAATAACTAAAGACTATTACAGAAGTACCCACAAAAACAGTTTTTTTCATCTGAAGTGGAATTGTAAATATTTGCCATGGTGGCCCCCCTATATGGCTAATGAAACTTGTAAACCCAGCAATCGTGCACCAAAAGTAACCTTTATTGTTGTTTATAGTTTGAGGGGTTTCATTATCAGATTTCTTAAAAAATAATTGATTCACTGCAAAAATAAATCCCATCATGCCTATAAGGGCAGTTACCATCCACTCAACAACAATATGTGCGGTCATTCCTCCAATTATTACGCCAAAAGACATTCCAATTATGCCAATTTTTAATACTTCTCTATTAAAATCACGACGATATGCAGATAAAGCGAATATGTCAGAAACAATATATACAGGTAGGAGCAACCCTGCTGCTGCAACTGGTGACATTATCAAAGACAGGCTGGGAACACCCAGGGTCGCAACGACCGGCAAACCACCCTTCCCCATTCCTACAAAAATAGCCGACAGGATGATTAAGGTCCAAAAAAAAGCCATCTCCATACTTATATCCAATTTAAGAAGTCAAAATAATAATATTTTTTTTTAAGTACTTAGAGTATGTAAAAGGTTGTTTGTCAAAATTTCATGAATTCGATTTCTTTAGTAGTTGGATTTTTTCAAGTTTAAATCCAAAAATCTTTAATCCTCAATTAATAGTTTCGTTAGATCCATCACTTGATATCGCAATTTTCTGATAAATTTTAAGCGCTTTATAAAATTAACACTGTTGAGTGGTTTAGGGAGTAGTAACCCTAAAGATAGGAATGACTTCAAGCCTGAGGAAAAGAAATTAATATTTTTCTTCTAAATACAAATCTAACTTATCCTATTCTTGGTAAAAATTTGCTATAACCAAAGATAAAGTATTGTTTATGCGGATAAAAAAATTAGAAGCAATCGTTACTTTTGTTATGATAGGACTATTCATCACTTACTCTTCCAAGAGGAATAACTCTGCAAGTCAGGAACTTTTCTTGTTTATCGGCTTGGGAACGACAAATCATGTGGGCTTATTACATTATTAAAATGAAAATATTGCACTGATCATCCACAATATTTTCGATCTGACAGCAAAAAACTCAGGAAAGGCCCTCAAGTTTACGGGATGCTTGAACTGAAGGTCTGGTTTTCATTTTCTCATAATGTGCTTTAACATTTTTAGGAAGGTCCCAGCCCGCCACGTCCACGGCCCAAAATTCTGTATAATAAAGTGCTGCATCAGCAATGGAAAAATCATCCATTAAATACTCTTTATTTGCCAGTTGAACATCAACCAAGTTAAGGGCATCCAACATTGCTGTTTTACCACGTATTCTCAACAATTCTTGCCCACTAGGACTGTCTGAGTAAGCATCTGGGCGTCGCCACATGCGCCAAGACAACATGTGGACCGTTCCTACGATAAAATCTAATGCCTCCACAGTACGGACAAGCCTTTCCGGATCAGTTGGCATCAGATTTTTATCTGGATTATTCAATGATAACCACATAGAAATTGCCACAAATTCAGTTAAAATGCTGCCGTCTTTACGCACTAGAGCCGGTACTTTCCCCTTCGGATTAATAGATTTATACTCTGGTAATCTCTGTTCACCCGTGGCGAGATCTATTAATCGCAAATCATATGGCAAGCCAATTTCTTCCATAATTACGTGAATTCCTATCGCGCAAGTCCTTTTTGCATAGCACAGAGTAGTCATAACAAATCCTTTAGATTGGTGATAATTTCCACAAATTAAGGGAAATCACTTTTTTAACTCAATATAATCTGTAAAGTGTGGTTGAGAAAAGTTTTATTTCCTATCACAGTGTGGAGGCACAATTTAATTAATGATCCACGAATAAGTTTAAGCTTCTCAATTCTGCCAAGTTTTACTGAAACGTATTAAATCTGAGAGAGAATTGGAGCAACTCACGTTAATATAACCAGGCTTCAGATAAGTTAGATGCGCATTTGGCAAAAATTTTAAAAAAAATGTTAATTAACTTAGAAAGGAACCTAGCTAAATGAAACCTTTATTCTAAGGTTTTTACACTTTTCTACTCCTTTAAAATAATATGGTGCTGCTACAGGCTTTGTGTTTAAAGAGTTTATGGAACATTTTGTAGAAAACTCTCACTCAGGTGCCAAGTTAAGAATATATAGAAATCTATCTTCATCTGCACCAAGGGCTGTAGTTCATATAAGTCACGGCATGGCTGAACATGCCGGAAGATATGCATGGTTTATGCAAAGATTGAAAGAAGCAGGATATGCAGTTTATGCACATGATATCCGAGGCCATGGACATACGTTTGCCTCTAATTCAAGTAAAGGACATTTCTGTGATAAAAATGGACTAGATAAAATTTTACATGACCTGGATTTTGTCATAGATCTTATAAAGCAAAATCATCCAAATATTCCTATTTTTTGTTTTGGTCACTCACTAGGCTCAATTCTTTTATTGAGATATGCGACTCAAGCCTACCATAGAATAAATGGCATAGCGTGTTGGAATAGCGGTATTGAAACAAATCTTTTAGCGATAATTGGAAGAATTATTCTTTCTACGGAACGGAAGTTTATGGATCCAAGAAAAAGAAGCTTCTTTGCTTGGCGCTTAACATTTCAAAGTTGGGCTAATAAAATAAAAAATAAGAAAACAGATTTTGATTGGCTCTCACATGATAAAGCTCAGGTTGATAAATACCTTGAAGACAAGCTCTGTGGATTTGATGTTTCTCTACAGTCTTGGCTGGATGTAGCTGAAGCAGTATTTTACTCCAATCAAAACCTTTCTAAGATACCCTCTAACTTTCCAATTCACCTTTTAGGTGGAGGAAAAGATCCTTGCACTAACTATGGAAGAGATATGAAGAAACTGGCCGCGAGGTTAAAACACAAAGGACACGTCAATCACACCTTAAATACCATCTTAGAAACAAGACATGAAACCTTGAACGAAGTTAAAAGGGAAGACTACGCTCAAATTTTTTTAGAATGGTTAAATGATAATATTAATCGAATATAAACATAAAATAATTTGTCAAAGTATATAAGACCTCATCCTTGAACCATATAAATTAGACACGCCGGCCCTGCTAATAAAATGAATGCCCAAAGAGATAGTGTTTTAACTTTTTTTTCTGATTTTAGATTTTTACTTAATAACCTTACTGAGCCAAATAAAAAATCCGGAAAAGTGCTTAGTGTAATCTTTCTTAAAAAAACAGGTCGTTGTTTGTTCATGAATACTGTCCCTATGTCCCACCAACATGTAATAACATATTTTGACTAGAAGTTTAAATATTTTTACAAATTTATGTAAATTCAATTGATATTAATGAGAGTAATGAGGTTAAAAACGAAACTTTAACCCCTCACAATTTAATTTTAGAGAAATTAACAATAACACCCAACTCACAATTTTTAAAAAAACTTTTTCCGGTATAATTGTAATTGTTTAAACATATATAGATAGTGCAATATCCGCCTGATAATTTATAATAATTTTGTATATCGGAGATAAAATATGGCAAAGCTCGGAGTGCCTGAAGTTCATAAGGAAGGACCATTTGTGGGGCCGCAAACTTTCATGAATGTTCCTTACTCGACAGATTTTAGCAATTCAAAAGCAGTCATTCTTGGTGTGCCTTTTGATGGAGGCCTACACCCTACTCGAATTGGATCAAGAACTGGACCTGCGTCAATTCGGGAGCATTCCCAGCTTGTAAGACCATTTCAACCTCCACATGCGACTTATAACCCTCTAGAACTCTTAAAAGTGGTCGATTGTGGTGATGCTGACACAACACCAAGCGTAATCGAGGAAAGTTTTGCGGAAATTGAAGAGGCAGCCTCACAGATATATGGAGCCAAAGCTTTACCTCTTGCCTTAGGTGGAGATGGAAACATCACCCTACCGCTCTTGAGAGCTGCAAGTAAAATTCACCCAGACTTAGTAGTGCTTCACATAGATGCTCATACCGATACTTACCGGGGAGACGGAAACCAAGAATATTTACGATTTAATGTGGCTACTACATTCACCCGGGCCGCTGAGGAGGCTCTTATTGATGTAGGATCGTCTTTACATATTGGAGCACGAGGACCAACGAATGATAGTACTGTTTTTAATCATACTAGAGAAGTGGGTTATGGCTTAATAAATGGCAGTGAATTATTCAAAACTGGCTTGAATAATACTGCAAAAAGAGTAGTTAAAACACTTAAAGGAAGGTCGGTATATCTCTGTTTTGACATGGATTTTTTTGATCCATCTTGTGCGCCGGGAGTGTGTACCCCGACCTGGGGTGGTGCAACTTCGCGAGAAGGACTTGAGTTTTTACAGAATCTTGCTGGCTTAAATTTGGTTGGAGCGGATATAAACACAGTTTCTCCACCTCACGATATTTCTGGTATGACAGCATTTTTAGCCGCAACTGTGGGTTTAGAAATTTTAACTCTCTTCTGTCACTCCAAGAACCTCATTTAATAGAATTTAACTATAATAAACGGGAGTACTAAAGATGAACATTTTCTTAAAATCGCTGAGCGATTTCAAATGGGAAACTTCTTCTAAAGAGCGTGTAGCATCCGGAGCTAATCCAAACTCACAATGGAAACATTTAGTAGATAGAAAAATATGTGAGAGTAAAGGAATAAGCGTTGGATATGGCAAAATTCCAAAGGGTGAGGACCTACCCCTACACAATCATGAGCCGCAAGAAATTTATTTTATAGTCGAAGGTAGTGGCTTTTTATTGATGGATAATAAAATAGCAAAAGTTATCACTAAAGGAGACATAGTTTACATTCCAGAAAATGAATTTCATGGAATAAGAAATTCTGGGAATTGTGCCTTGGAGTACTTATTTATTTTTACAACTGATAAGTGGGAAAATATAAAGTATAATTTCAGAAAAAATGAGAATTAGTTCAGATTAAGCCTTTCTCCTAACTGTAAGAAACCATTATATAGTGCATCCTCGCATCCCTCCTTCTTCATATGATTACGCAACTGAGCATTAAGTCCGCCTTTAGACGATAATGAAACCAAAGCTTGATTGATACGGTCTTGTCCATCAATTCTTAAACTCGAGTAAGTACCTGCCATTAGGCTTATAAGGTACTTTTCAGCTGCTTCCGGCGTGTCCACATGGTTCTCAAGCCATTTCTTGGCAACGTTCAATTGAGCCAATGAACTAGAGAGTATTGCTGTTGCCGCAAAATACGGTACTAAAGCATCCTCGCTGGGCAAGTCGATTATTGAATTCTTATCACCAAATACTGTTTTAAGGCTCTCACTAGCGGGATAAACTGGTAATGGACAGTTACCATGCTCTATCATGGGCAATGGGATTGTGATCGCAATGTCATAGGCTGGAGTACAAAGATTAAGAAGTCGATTTAGATTAACTCCAAGCATAAAAGAAATAATACTCTGATTTTTCTTAAATGATAGAGAACTGAGAACCTCGTCAGTGACGTTTTCTCTCAAAGCGAGGCAAACTAAATCTGACTCTTCGACGACGGATTGTGCATTGGCAACTACCACGTCCTCAAAGAGCTCTGACAAGGTACTAGATATATCGATATTGCGGTCTGTTATCATTATACTATGACCTTTGCCCGTTAAAGAGCGCACACAAGAATTAGTAATTTTTCCTGTTCCGATGAAACCAATTTTCATTTGAGTTTTCCTTAATTTTAATTAGCAATAGAAGACCGCCACATTTTTTTATATGAGAGTCTACAAATGGAGGATAAAATGCAAGACAAACGAATAAGCCGGTTTCCAATACCTAATGTAGATGAGTTGCCATCAGATATTAAGAAATATATTTATGCTATCCAGGAAAAAATTGGTTTTATTCCTAATGTTTTTTTAACCTTATGCTATCGCCCTGATGAATTTCGCGCATTTATGACATATCATGATGCAGTGATGGAAAGAAAAGGTGGATTAACTAAAGCAGAAAAAGAGATGGTTATTGTCGCGACATCAAACCAAAACGGCTGTCAGTATTGTGTGATAGCTCATGGAGCAATCCTTCGAGTACGTGCAAAAGACCCACTTATAGCAGATCAAGTTGCCATAAATTATACAAAAGCTGATATATCGAGCCGACAAAAGGCTATGATAGCGTTTGCCTTAAAAATATCACATGACTCAAAATCCATTTCAGATGAAGATTTTGAAAATTTATCAGTTCACGGCTTTGATGAAGACGATATATGGGACATAGCAAGTATAACCGCCTTTTTTGGGCTATCAAATCGCATAGCCAATTTCACTTCAATGAGGCCAAATGACGAGTTTTATCTGATGGGACGGTAAAAATGTAAATTAAAAAGGCTAATCAACAACAACCGCAAGTGCTTGATTTCGCTTTTTTGTTCTTCTTAATGGGTTTAGCGATTTTGTTAAGTACTTGACTTTCAGAAGCTACAGGATTGTTTTCATTATTAATTTTATCTTCAATATACTCATAAAGAGAAGGAAATCCTAATTTCTTAGCTTTCTTTTCTTCGTAAACAATGCGTCCCTTGAGCCTTGAAATTCTCTCAAGTACTATCTCGTCCCTCATAAAGTCGCTCCTTGCTGAGTTGTTTGCTCTGCATTTTATCAAGTTCAGCTATAGCAATATTACAGTTTCCCGAATTTCTCAATGCCTTTAGGTAAGCTCTCTTTACGGAGGTTGGGCTCCACGGCAAATCAGCATTGCGCAACCATCGACGTAAATAGGGAGGAAGGCGATCGAATTCTTTCATTCGATCGCCTTTCGCCGTTTTCTTTTTGAGTAATGTCTTACCCAAATTTTGGTTCATGACTATTCAACTTACAACAGCACAAGAGAAATGCCATCATGTACTTTATTTCAAGCAATCTACCAATGATTGCGCCATTGCTCGTATAAGTTTTGGATATAGTGACGAACCAGGTTCAATTCCAAAACCAAGAGGATCAATGACTTGCGTATTTGCATCAGTTCCCCCCATTACAGTTTTAACTAGCCCAGCATTAAACTGTGGCTCAGACAAAACGCAATCAATGTTTTCTCTCTTTATTCTATCTGCAATCTCCGCAATACGAGCAGCACTTGGATCAGATGCGTCTCCAAGAGAGATTGCTCCAGATGCTGGAAAATCATAAACAGATTCAAAGTACTGATAAGCGTCGTGGAACACTATAAATTTACCACCTCGGACAGGAGCCAACATAGCGTTAATTTCATCGTCAAGAGCATCCATTTCGTTTCTCGCCTCGCTTGCATTAGCAAAGTAAGTACCGGCGTTATTTGGATCGATTGATGATAATTTTGCCGCGATTACATTAACCCAGGTTTTTGCATTACTTGTCGATAACCAAGCATGGGGATCAAATTCACCATGATCGTGGCCAGCGTGATCATCATGGTCATCATGGTCGTCGTGATCATCATGGTCGTCATGATCATCGTGGTCGTCATGATCATCATGGTCTTTATCATGGTCTTTATCATGGTCATCATGGTCATCATGGTCATCATGGTCATCATGGTCATCATGGTCATCATGGTCATCATGGTCATCATGGTCGTCATGATCATCGTGGTCGTCATGATCATCATGGTCTTTATCATGGTCATCATGGTCGTCATGGTCACCATGAGCTTCGAATAATGCACCTTCTCTAAATGAAAGACGAGTTGACTCCTCTAAGGCAAGAAATTCTACTATATCAGTGTCGCTGTTGAGTGCTTCCAAAGCACGCTCCATCCAGGGCGTTAAGCCCTCACCCATCCAAAATACTAAGTTGGCATCTTCAATTGCCTGAGCATCTGCTGGTCTCAATCTATAATCATGTGGTGAAGTTTCATTTGGGACGATAAGTTTGGGTTCGCCAACTCCGTCCATAATGCGTGACACCAAAGAATGTATTGGAGCAATATCTGCGATCACTTTGGGTACATCGGCATTAACGTATGTACCCGCTATAACGGTAATTGCTGAAACGGTGGTAAGTAATCTAGACATTTAATCTCCTATGATATAATATAACATTACATGACATGTTCTCTAGCGAGCATATCAATGCATTGCAATAAGGAAATGGCTGTTGACTGTAAAAAATCTATCTGCGAAAGATATGATCACGATCAGCTTTAATTTTTAAAGAAATTAATTTATGAAAAATATTGAAGAATATTGTAAAAAAAATTCGCTAAAGCTAACTCCAGTTCGGCGTAAAGTGCTTGAACTTTTGTTAGAAGAAAAGCGTGGACTTGGAGCTTATCGTATTCTCGATCTACTCAGAGAGGCAGGGTTTAAATCTCAACCACCAGTTGCATATCGCGCACTTGATTTTTTAGTTGAAAATGGATTTGCGCACAAGATAGGAAGTCAAAATTCGTTCGTTGCATGCACTAAGCCAGGTGAGCATCATTCCCCTGTTTTTATGATATGCAAAAAATGTGATAGCGTTTCCGAAGGACCGTCTTCGCCCCCACTCCCTGAGTTATCAGATTCCTTACGGGACACGGGTTTTGAAGTAGAACAAACGATAATTGAGGCTGAAGGTGTGTGCGGCTCCTGTGCTAGCAATTAACCAACGTGAAATTATTATCCACTAATAATATTAGCGTAAAATATGGATCTAACATAGTTTTACGTGATGTTTCTCTCAGTATTGAGGAGGGAGAAATTATAACTATAGTTGGTCCAAATGGCTCTGGTAAAACTTCCTTAGTGAAAACTATAATAGGCGCTGTGACCCCTTTTCAGGGCTCAGTATCACTAAAGGAAAATCTCAAAATTGGATACATTCCACAGCGAATTAACATAGACCAGACCCTTCCGATGACTGTTCAACGATTTCTTAATTTAACTCACAAGATTAGCAAAAATGAGTGTCTGTCGATATTACGTACTGCTGGCGTGCCTGATTTGTTGCAAAACCAAATGTCAAATCTATCAGGTGGGCAATTTCAAAAGGTCCTTTTGGCGCGCGCATTACAGGGTTCACCTGATATATTGATATTGGACGAGGCTTCCCAAGGGTTGGACCAAGCTGGGTCCGCAACTTTTTATAAACAGATTGAGTCTGTGCGTAATGAAAAAGGTTGCGCTGTACTTATGATCAGCCACGAACTGCATGTGGTAATGAGTGCATCTGATAAAGTTATTTGCATGAATGGACATATTTGTTGTTCGGGCGAACCCGAGGCAGTAGCAAACATGCCAGAATATCATGGGTTATTTGGTACAGGTACCGAAGGAACTTTGGCACTGTATCGTCACAATCATGACCATAACCATTTTTAACAATTTGAGAAAGTTTAAATTCTAATGCTAGACGACTTTATGGTTCGTGCTTCAATTGCGGGTGTTGGAGTTGCCCTTATTGCTTCTCCATTGGGATGTTTTGTTGTTTGGCGGCGAATGGCATATTTTGGAGAAGCAACCGCACATGCTGCAATGTTAGGAATTGCCTTAGCTTTATTGGTAGAGGTTCCCATATTTGCAGGCACACTAGTGGCAGCGTTGTTAATGGCTTTGACAGTAACTCAACTATCTGGCCGGAATTTAGCTTCAGATACGCTCCTGGGCGTTACTGCACACGGAGGCCTTGCGCTTGGATTGGTCGTCGCATCGTTTCTCGCTGGAGTTCGTATAGACTTAATGGCTTATTTATTTGGTGATATACTAGCCGTCACGCGAATGGATTTATTTACCATCTTTATAGGTTTCTTAGTAGTAGTTTTTCTTATGTTTTGGCGCTGGTCAAAAATGCTCATTTCAACTTTAAACGAGGAATTGGCTTACTCTAACGGTATTAATCCTCGAAGGGAGAAATTTTTTCTTACGATCGCGTTAGCCGTTACAGTGGCCGTATCGATAAAGGTTGTCGGTCTTCTACTTATATCTGCATTATTGATCATACCTGCTGCTGCAGCTCGAACTATCTCACGCACACCGGAGGAAATGGTAATTATAACAGCGGTAATAGGGGTGATTTCGGCACTATCTGGACTTCAATTTTCCTATTCATTAAATACACCTCCGGGTCCTTCGATAGTTTGTGTGAGTCTTGCCCTATTTCTTGTATTTCGCGCAGTAAGTTTAGTAAGGTCCAATTGATCTCCTTTTGCTTTTGATCCTAAGAAGGTTTTTATTTTACAAAATAGCTTAGCTTTGGATACTCTCTAGTAAAGGAATGCTTCGGACGTTTTTTTGATTTTATTTTTACCACTTAGGGTTAATACATTTGGCAAACTATCTAATTTTTATGTTATGAGTGATATGATTTGAAAAAAGACAAAATTCCAATAACTCTACTAACCGGTTTTCTTGGTGCTGGGAAAACTACTTTGCTAAATTCTGTTTTGTCAGACGACAGATATGGGCGAGTTGCTGTAATTGTAAATGAGTTTGGCGAGACAGGACTAGACCACCAATTGATCGAAAAAAGTTCAGATGACATCGTTTTGATGCAATCTGGATGCTTATGCTGTTCTATTAGAGATGATTTGCCGAAAACTATTGAAAAACTAATTCGCAAAAATCTTCGGAATGAGATTAATTTTGAGCGTATAGTTATCGAAACAACAGGGTTGGCCGACCCTGGGCCAATAATGCAAACACTTCTTTTGGATAATGTATTAGCTGAAAGCACGCGCCTAGACGGTGTAGTAACAGTTGCAGACGCAGTAAACGGCGCGGACACACTCGATTCACAATTTGAGTCTGTATCGCAGGCAGCACTGGCAGACTTAATTATACTGAGTAAGACAGATATTGCTTCACCTCAACAAATTCTGAATTTCAAAAATAGATTAGAAAAAATAAATCCAACCTCAAACATTATTCAGGCAATAAATGGGAAAGATGTCCGAGAAAAAATCTGGGGTCTGAATGCTCTGAGTCAAAAATCAAGCTATAAGGATGTACTTAGTTGGACTACTGGCAGCGAACCAAAACTTGATGAATTAAATAACCTTAGTGGATTAACACCAGCAAAGACTATCTCAAAACCTGCGTTTAACCACGATAGTAAAATTGAAACCTGCTCAATTATTTTGGACGCTCCTATTTCCGACACAACCTTCGACAATTGGTTGGATACATTAATTGGAGCTAAAGGCTCAGATATTTTACGAATAAAAGGTATTGTATTTTTAGAAAATATCGACGCTCCGTTTGTCTTTCATGGGGTCCAGCACGTTTTTGATCCTCCTGTACAATTGAAAAAATGGCCTAAGAACGATCGTCAATCTCGTATTGTCGTAATTGCAAGAAACATATCAAAACTTCAGTTACAGAGAAGCTTAGACATGCTCCGAATAAAAGCTAATGATTAAGTTCAAGCAATTTAATTGTCTGCAATCCCACCTGTTTTTTTACCTTTTACAGCGTTAGCAAATGCACGAGAAACTATTTTGTTATCCTTATCTCGTTCCAGTGTTTCATTAAGTTTCGATTTAATACCATCTACAACCTCAGAACTTAATTCATTAAGAGCACCGATGACCGATGGTCCTAATGAACTAATAGCCCAATACTCCTCGAAACTTTTGAACGAGCGTTCTACATGAAATGTTGAGGTTTCTACTTCAGTCATTCCAATATTTTTCCAAAGCTTTTTCATTTCTGATTTTTGTGACGCCTCCGTACTTGGAGGTAATGGATACTTAATACCCATCTCTCTCATGATTTTATGCATGGGCTCCATCGGTAAACCACCAGAAATCACGTCCCAAGCGTAAGCTGCTAATATACCACCTGGTTTTGTGACCCTTGCCATTTCTGTTACTCCTTTTTTAGGGTCTGGTACGAAAAATATAACTAATGCCATTAATGAAACATCAAATTTTTCGTTTTGATAAGGTAAGTCCATCGAGTCGCCGACTTCAAAATTGGATGAAACATTAATTTTTCGGCTACGAGCAAACTCAATTTGAGCAGGTGAAGGATCAATTCCAGATATACTCGATGGACTACATAGCTCATCAATCTGGACTGAAAAAGCGCCATTCCCACATCCAACATCTAAGAAATCCAATGAGTTTGGGAATCTAACCCAGTCAATAAATTGTGCACCAACTTTGCGAGACCATACACCCATATAACGCTCGTAGGTCTCACCATCATTAAAAATAATTCCAGATATATCATCAGACATAGTGAACACTCTTTTCAGTTTTTATTTATATTTGAGAGTAAGTTAAGTTAAGCAATTTAATTGTTCAATAACGCGCTAGAATAAGTCCAAAATACGATGTATCCAATTATAAAGTTTTACGATCAATATAAAATATTTCTGAATTGGACATAGAAAATTGAATCCCGGGATATTTCTGGCGCTTTTGGGTACGTTAATTTTAACACCTGATGCACTATTTATGCGGTTATCTGGGCTCAGTGGTGGGGAAATGGTAGCTTGGCGGGCAACTCAGGGCGGCAGTATTTTCTTTTTAATAGGCCTTTTACCATTCATTTGGCCTAGAAGTGAGGTGAAACCAAAAATATGGCGTAAAAGCTTCTTGGCCCTTATCTTAGTTCAAATGGCAAATGTTTTTTGTTTTGCATATGGTATTTTCTTGGCTCCTGTAGCGATTGTTTTAATTGCAGTGGCTACTGTCCCGGTATTTTCTATTATTTTGGGAGCCATAGTACTTAAGGAAGTGGTAGATTTTAAAACTTGGCTCATCGTAATTGTGGTATTTTTTGGCGTAGGACTATCGGCGCTTGGTGATGTTAACTCAAATGACTTATATAATCGCTCAACAGCTCTTGGCGGTCTATGTGGCCTTGTAGTTGCTTTTAGTTTAGCCTGTAATTTCGTTATTATTAGAAAAGACAAAGATGTAGCATTCCCCCTCGCCCTCGGAACTGGTGGAATAATTTGCGGACTTTTAGCATTTTATTTTTGGCCAAGTGCCTTCGAAATTAATTCAAGTAGTTTGTTCTATATATCAATAACAGGTTTAATAATTCTTCCTGTATCATTCGTATTACTATCTAGAGCGGCAAGAATGACGCCTGCATCAAACGTCAGTATTATTATGCTTATAGAAACAATATTGGGACCGTTATGGGTATGGGCTTTTATAAGTGAAAGCCCCCAACTTTTAACAATTATAGGTGGTGCTATCGTTATTTTAGCCCTAGTTTATTTTTTTTCCATTAAACTTACTGAAATGGCATAGGAAAAAACTCTTTAAATAATTTGAATGTAGAAAAGTACACTTACTGTACTTGTTCAAAAATTCATTTTTATTCTCACTAGTTGCATATAAAAAAATCGGAGAATTAAAATGACGGTTCGAATAACGTATGTAAATTATAAAGAAGATGTTGCCATGAGTATGATGAGAAATGGCGAAGATAGAACAGCCAGCTTAAAAGCGGCTGTTGAAAGTGCTGGCGGAAAGTTTCTTGGGTTCTATGGATTAATTGGTCAAGATTATGAAGTCGTCATAATAAGCGAATTTGAGAAACAAACAGATTATATGGCCCTAGTGATGTCTGCGTACCTAGGAGGCGCCGTAAGTGAAATTAAAACTGTGACCTGCTGGACGGGTCCAGAGTTAGTAATTTCGTCAAAGAAAATACCAGAAGTTTCATATATCGTTCCCAAATCATAAAATAAGGAAATCAAAATGACCGAATTTGAAATTTTAGAACTCAACAGCCTAAGTTACATAAATAATGGAATGTATATGGTTGCTTTAGCTATATTAATATTCATAGCTCTACGGGCAGCTAGAGTAACAAATGAGTCAGGTGGGAATATGGCAGCAAAAATATTAACCTCTATTTTTGGTATCTTTGTTGCTTTTTTTAGTCTTCAGCTCGCGGGATGGAGGGTTCTATTTGATACAAACACTGCTGCAAGGTTAGCTGAAATACAAGAATCTGGGGTAGAGCTGTCTATTCAAGGGCAAGCTTGGCTACAAAATTCTGGAGCAACAAGTAGCGATTTCTTAATGGATCCACCAATGTTTGCAGATATACCTTCAGTACTATTAACTCTAGTAATTCTACTAATGGTATTGGGAACTACTTGGGGTCCAAGGATCAAAATAGGTGCCGACTCTTAAGGCAATTGCATATCAAATTTATTGTTCTTCTCAGTTATTTTTAGAAACGTACCAGTAACCTTACAAGGTGTGTATCAAATTCTAAAATACATAGGCGCCTCTAGATAAATCTAGAGACGCCTATGCAAACCAATCGGGAATATCAAAACCTCAATATAGGTATCCCTATAATCTGCAAACCAGTTAACCTAAGTTACCTAATTTGCCAAAGCCTTAGCGGAAAATGAAAGTAAACTTTCAAGTCCTTACCAACTTTTGTTTCGATGGTGGCAGTAAAATGAATTACGTTCCCCCCAACTAGGTTGTAAATAGTATCTGACAAAAGTTTCAGAGTTCCAAACATAAAATAACTTCTCACAGGTTTATCCCCAAAGATTTTATCCTTATCCACAAATCAATTCACAAAAAGTGCAAATGTGAAGGTAAATTATAAACAAACTATCATAATTGATTCGTGAAAGGCCCTTACAAAAAGAACGCTATCATCTTTCAGTTTTCCTTAGGTTAGACATTCTTTAAATTAGTTCCTTCTCAAGAATATTTGTTTCATAGGGCTTCATTTTTTTCCATCTCTGACATTCTGATCTGGTACGGCCACAACCCAAACACCACCCATTCTGCCCTGAAAAATCACATATATCGATACATGGACTTTTACGTTTTTTCACTTTTTGTCCTTATGCTTAGTTTTTACCAAGTCTGCTTATTCAAGAGCGTCCCTGAGAGCTAAGATATCGCGGGCTTCAATATCATCAATGCGTTTAGCACTACGCCATGTTTCTATAGTGCCATCTTCTTTATGGGCGGTAATAACTGTCTCTACTGGAGGACAATCGGGCTCGTGACAATTAAGCTCTGCTACTGCAAGTGTGGTCGTTTCAGGTATTCTAAAACAGTCAGACAAAGCTTCTTTTACTCGTTTAATAGCTTCTCTACTGGGTTTAGAACGATCAAATAAACTAATCATTTAATGCCCCTGCCCAAAGAGAAGCCCAAAGTACATGCCCCGCTTCATCACCAATAAGAATATGTGAAAGGGATTTTGTAATACTTATTGCAGTAATTGCTCGATTAGTAGCGTTCTTTAGTACAATGGCGTCTTTACTTTCATCTATCTCTGCTAACAGTACTTCCCCATTCTTGAATCCAGCGAAAACTGCATTTTCTTTAGAAAGAGAGCGAACATATGTGGACAATTGTTTTTCGCCATCTGCTACACAAACTGGGGCACGTCCTAGTGGACCATCTTTTCCATCAAATGGCCAACAAATAGCAGCATCTGCGCCAGATGTTGCCAGATATGGTTTTTCATCAACCCAGTCGAAGCTTTTTATTTTTGCTGGATAACCTGCCATTGCAAGATCAGCTTTATCTCTGACACGCCATCCATGAAGTGCATTCTCTTGCATAATTGTAATAATATACTTGTCGTCTGGACTAAAGGTTACAGAACTATGAAAACCTTTCCAAATTAGTTTTTTAGATTTCCAACGACGATCGTTAGGCTCCCAAACTGTAACGCCACCATAATGAGCCACTGCAAGACGCTTACCTTTGGAGTCGAAAGCTAATCCACCTACGGTACTGTTATGCTCTAAGACAGAAGCTTTTGATCCTCTTCCTGACCAAACGTGAGTAGCCCTATCTGAGGAGCAAGCGTATGCTTCGCTTGTAGCTGCAACACAGTTAACCCACCGCGATCCAAAATTAGCAATTTCTTCTACATCGCCACTCAAAGAAATCCGCAGGAATTTCCCATCATCTCCCCCAGTAAAAATATAACTTTGATTTACTGCCATACACAGTACTACGCCTTCATGTGCTTTTATCAGTCTAGGTTCATGCCCAGCTTGAAAAAAGCGAACTGACCCATCCCCAAATCCGACCGTAATTGTTTCTGCTATTGATGCGCTTGAAGTGACAGGCGCGGAAAGGTCATAATTGATGGCTCTGCGCTCAAACTCTGTTTTATTTATTGTCTCGTTCATAGCTAAAGAGGTTTCTTACTACGCTCTACAACTCTCAAAGCCCTCTTTTAAACCCATGTTTTCCACGCCACGACCAATAAATACTACTCGAGAATTCCGCTTCTTCCCTTCGGGCCAAGGCCCCATAGGTGATCCATCCATTAACATATGGACGCCTTGAAAGACATAACGATCATCTTGTCCATCAAAGTCTAGAATTCCCTTTGATCTTAAAATGTCTTGACCTTTTGTCTGCAAAATTCCGCCAAACCAAGCCTGGAACTTATCTAAATCTAATGGAGTATCTGAAACATAAGAAACGCTTGTAATATCATCATCGTGGTCATGATCATGATCAGACTCAAGAAAATCTGGTTCCACTTCGAGAACTCTTTCTAAACTAAAGGCATTTAGTCCAACTATTTCATCAAGTGGTGCAGCACAGTGAGCTGTTTTTATAATTTTAGCGTAAGGATTAATTTTGCGGATTCGGTTTTCTATGAGACCTAAACTATGACCCTCAATAAGATCTGTTTTATTTAAAAGAACGACATCAGCAAAAGCAACCTGCTCCTCTGCCTCGTGGTGCTCCCCCAACTGGCCTTCTAGATGAACCGCATCTGCTACAGTCACTATGGCATCCAATTTAGTTCTATCAGCAACATCTTGGTCAACAAAAAAGGTTTGTGCTACTGGTGCTGGGTCCGCAAGACCAGTAGTCTCGACTATAATTGCATCTAGCTGATCAGCTCGCTTCATCAATCCAGTCAGAAGACGAATTAAGTCACCCCTGACCGTACAACAAATACAGCCATTATTCATTTCAAAAACTTCTTCATCAGCATCAACAACAAGGTCGTTATCAATACCCTCCTCACCAAACTCGTTCACAATAACTGCATACTTTTTGCCGTGTCTTTCTGTAAGTATTCGGTTTAGCAGTGTGGTTTTGCCCGCCCCAAGGAAACCAGTCAAAACAGTTACTGGTACTTGTGTAAAACTTAACATGTCATTTCCTTTCAAATTTTTTAAAAGACTTACATTTTATTGAAAATTATAAGTTTTATTAGAATTAAGTTAATAATTTTAACTTCATAAATAAAAACGGTTATTGATTATTTACCAGATTTGAAATCCAAATAATACGTTATAACATTACAAAAAAATATATATTGCCTTCAAATGAAATTACAATATTTATGATGTGTGGTACTTCAAATTAGGTGGCAATTATGGAAAATAGTGAATTCAAATTCTTTGGTCAAAAAGCTGAAAGCACTACCTTAGTAATTGGGCTACTTTTGATACTATTCGGAGTATTTGTTAGCATTATCAGCCAGAGCCAGTCCTTGACGTCATTCATCCCCTCAATTCTTGGCTTGCCGTTATTCCTATCGGGTTTTGCGGCCATACTGTTTAAAAGCAAAAAGTCCTTATTTATGCATATTGCTGTTATTTTTGGCCTCATTATCTTTGTTGCCGGTTTAGATATTTTCAGAAGTGTTAGTAATGGTGAATTTTTAACACAAAGTTTTTGGGCTGACGTCTCTAAACTTGTGCTTTTAGTATCTGGAGGGCTTCATACTTATATTTGTGTTCAATCATTTAGATTCATAAGAAAGCAGCGCACTGCCAACCAGGCATGAACTTTGAATTTCGCAGAGCCTAAAATCCTTGTATACAAAACTACTTAATTATAGATTATTTAGCCCATATATCTAATAAGAATTAAAAGGTTTTTAACGAAATAACTTATGCCTGTAAGGTATCTTTATGAAAAATTTTACACATAAACTTATCTTCATGACTGATCTCCACATTACAAGTCCAGGAAAAACAATTATTGGCCTTGATCCAATTGAACGCTTCCGCCTTTGCTTAGCCCATGCATTTAAAAACCATCCAGATGCAGATGGTCTAATCTTAATGGGTGACCTCACACACGACGGGACAGAGGAACAATACGAACTTTTTAAAAGAACTACTATCGATATGCCTTGGCCCTTGCATATGACTATCGGCAACCACGATCTTCGGGCAAATTTCAAAAATATTTTTCCAGAAGCGGCCACTAATAAAAGTGGATTTATTCAGCACAGCGTAACTGTTGGTGATCATACAGTTATATTAATGGATACTAACGACACAACAATTGAGCCTTATCATGGAGGCAACCTTTGTAAGAATCGTTTAAGTTGGCTTGAAACTGAGTTAAGAAACAAAAGAGACCAGAGCGTTATAGTAGCTATGCATCATCCGCCTTTCGTTACGGGTTTTCCGGGTATGGATAATATTGGATTAAATAATAGTAACGATTTCAACAATATCATAAGTGCCAGTCCAGCTGTTTCCATGGTTATTGCGGGTCATGTACATCGGACGATCTTGGGTGCGTCAGGCGGTAAACCATGCGCAATACTAAAAAGCCCATGCCATCAAATGCCGCTTGACTTGTATGGAGAAAATTCATCTTCAAGTGTAGACGAACCAGGAGCATATGGTTTGCTTCTTCTTGGAAAAGATAGCCAAGTACTTTTGACAGAGGATGTCGGGCTTAAAAAACAATACACGAAGGCTGGGACATAACCTAACAAGAACAGAAACTCTATAGAATTAATCGAATTCGGCTAGAACCGTTCCCATCGCACTGCCTATGATTTCGCCACCAGACTTAGCAGCTCCTTTAGCTCTCATCGCATGAATTGCTCTGTGTGCAGTTTCTTCATCAGGCCACATAGTCATGCTGCGTGCGCCCGTATCATCAGTTTTTACAATACGCATGCTAAGCGCACCCGCTGCTTGCATTTCAGGCCATATTTCTGAGGCAGTTTTTACTCCCTCTTCTGGAACGTCCATCGACCAATCTGTAAAAGTAGCGAACATTATCTTCTCCTTGTTTTGTTAATTAGTCTTGCATTTCTTCGAGTGTGTATACTTTGTAAACAGCGCCATTATCTTTATCCCACTGTACTTCGGCGGGGTTGCTCATGAATGCACCCATTGCGTCAAAGTCGGTCACATTTGCTGCAAACATAAGTTCATTATTGCCAAGATCAGCTAGACGATATTCACTTACCCATTCGCCTGCCGGACCTGCCATATCTTTTTTAATCTTTGCCTTCAAAACATCAAAGCCGGCGGCGCATGTTCCGTGCATAAATACGTTCATTATAGTTTCTCCTTTTGTGTTCTTACTAATGCTAAATCATAATTAATTTAACAGGCATAGAATATCGTTCTTATGTCCTCTCAATTATTACTACATGCTTATAACGCTTATAATCTATTGCTAGTGTAAAAGGTGTACTTCAACACAATAAGCAATGGCCTGGGATGCCAATGATTTTTGCCCCATGGCTCAAAACTATATTGCTAGATGTGATCAACCAGGAAAGAACGCATCACCGTTTCAGCACCTTCTGGGTCATCTCTGTGCGGCCCATGACCACAACCTTGAAACATCTCGAGCTGTGCATTTTCACCAATGGCGTCAGCGATCGCTTGAGAACAGATAGGAGGGGTGACAGGATCGATGGTACCTCCAATAACTAGTGTCGGACATGCAATGTTAGCGATTTCGGAAAGCATATTCATCCGAGCCATTTCGTCAGAAAAGAAATGGAGTGCCACCTCAGGACGCTCGATAGCTCGATCACGGAAAGTACCCGCCGCAGCTGCATTAGGATTGCTGTAAAGTGGTAAGCAAACCTCACCATACTTATTATATGCGGCTTTGGATGGTTTGGAAAAGAACTGATGTGCTATCTTTGCAGCGTGTTCTCCTCCAAGTTTATACATCATTTTAACGGTCTCGTCGAGACGAAACTGCGCGGCCGTCGAGGATAGTATAAGTTTTGATATCCCTGCAGGATGGCGCGCTGCGTAATGCATCGCAACCATTCCACCGAAAGATTGCCCAAACACTACAGGCGACTTTATGCCCAAAGTCTCACAAAATATAGCAATATCATCCGCCCATTGATCCAATTTCCAAGTTTCCTTTGCGCCTGTCGAACGTCCACAGCCACGATGGTCAATATAAATTAATTGATGTGTATCACTGTAGCGATCAAAATATGGACGCAAGGTTGAATGATCATAGCCCGGACCTCCGTGTAATAAAATAAATGTTGGGCGTAGAGCCATATCCGAAGTCGAAGCATCTAGACTTTCCCCAATTACGTCAAAAAATAGACGTGCCGAACCAACATCGAGAAACATTACAGATCTCCTTCAGTCACTAAAGTCATTTTGGATCAGTTTATTTACTAGGAGCTTTGGGTCTTATGTTATAAAATTTAAATTGAGCGATTAAACCCAAATAAATAATTTTGGAATGTGGCACCAAAAGGTTCAAGAGCTTTTACCAAATCTGGTTTAGCATTTCCAAAAATGAGCCATCCCTTGAATTCGACAAGTTCCATGACTTCAGCTGCAAGAGGACTATCAACATGATTTTTGATCCTTTGCATATACCCATCACTATCTACTAGAATCTCAACTAGCGTCGCTTCAGTTTCGTCATCAGATAGATGCCATTCATAACTGATAAGTTTTTCTTCTTTTAATTCCATGACATATTTCGACGAACGATTTTTTACCCAATTTTTGAATTCTTCTGGGCTACTTTTTACGTTGCACTGAATTACGCTACAAATTTGACCTGAGGTTGCTCTAAGTCCTGACATTGCTGCTCCTTTGTTGAATTATAAATAAGATTGTCAGATAAATTTATTATAGATTAATTAACATAAGAATAGTAATAAAATTCATCATAATGCAATTTTATCCAATAAGAAGTTTTGGTTTTATTGACATCCCTACTCACTTACTATGGCGTTTATTTATGTCAAACCCTTTGCTACAGAGGGATTATTTTAGGAATATACTTAAATATGGAGCAATTATGACAAATAAGGTGTGTGTAATTATTGGTGGCGGAAGCGGAATGGGTGCCGCTGTTGCCAGAGAGATGGACAAACGAAATTACGACTTGGCTTTGATGTCACCATCAGAAAATTGTGAAATACTTAAAAATGAACTAGGTGGTATAGCTGTTCGGGGTAAAGCAGAGAATGCCACAGACTTGCAGGAACTATTCAATACTACCATGAACAAATATGGGCGTATTGATAGCCTATTAATCCATGTAGGTGGGCCTCCAAAAGGAGACTTGCTAGAAATCTCAGATGAAGAATGGATCACAGCAAATGAAATGGTTTTATTACCTGTGATACGCATGTCAAAATTAGTAACACCAATTATGCAAGCGCAGGGAGGCGGCTCTATCGTAAACATCACAACATTTTCAGCTTTTGAGCCAAGCCTCACCTTCCCGACATCAAGTGTTTATCGCGTAGGTGTATCATCATTTACAAAGCTTTATTCAGATCGTTATGGCGCAGATAATATACGCATGAACTGCTTATTGCCCGGGTTCACTGACAGTTTAGATTTACCTCAAAGGTTTGCAGACATGTCTGTCTTTAAACGTCTGGCGAGTGCACAAGAGCAAGCTAAAGCTGCAGCGTTTTTACTAACAGATGATAGCAGCTACATAACTGGTCAAAGCATTCGTAATGATGGAGGCGTTACTCGTAGCATGTAAAACTAGAAGCTAGATATTCCTTGTGTTTTTAACTTCAGTCAACATGTTTTCCCAATTCACCAGCAATCGCGTGAATAGCAAGTTGTGTGTCAATTTTGAAATCATCATTAAGAAAGTCGGGCCAAGTAGATAGCTTTACAACCACCATATTATAGGCCGGTGCTATATAAATAAGTTGGCCAAATACCCCTAAACACATAAATGACTCTTTGGTCTGATCCTCGATCCAAAACTGATTTCGATAACAGCCATTCGGCAATAGCTTGCGTCTTTCCTCAGACCATAATCCATGTTCACCACACCGGACATCGGTAATCCAATCTTCAGGGATTATCTGCTCGCCATGGCACATACCGTTATCAAGATAGAGCTGACCAAAGCGACCAAAATCCCGCAAGCAACCGTTAAAACCGCCACTTGCCAGCCCGTATCCACGCGCATCAACAGTGAAATACCCATCCTCTTCAGCACCCATCGGCTGCCATAATTCTTGGCTGATCAGCGTATGTAGCGGCAAGCCAGAAACGCGCATCATAATATGTGCCAATAAATCTGTTTCTATTGATCTATATAAAAACCTGCTTCCATGGTCAGCATCACAGGTTTTCAATGACAATATCTGATCCCAAACCGATGCTGGCCAATCAATATTAGGGTTAGCATCAGGGGCAATAGGCCGCCATCCTGAAGCAACGTCGGTCTTACCGACATCAGAGTCGAAGCGCGTATATTCCTCACTATACTGAACACCAGTCGTCATATCCAAAACATGTTGAAGCGTCGCTCCAGCCCAAGCCGTTTCTGCCAGCTCTGGCATATAGATTTTAACCAGAGCAGATGGGTCAAGCTGTCCCCGACCAATCATGATACCAGTCACTGTAGCAGTAATTGATTTTGACACTGATTGCATCAAATGTGGTGTTTCAGGCCGCATTCCATTGTAGTAGCTTTCATGGATAATACAGCCATCAGCCATCACCAGAAATGCGTCCGTATAGCTGTCATTAAGAAAAGCTTCAATTGTCTGTGAAACCTGATGCGATCGGATAAATTTTATCTTTGAGATATCCTTTGGTTGTCGCGGTATGTGCTTTGCCTGACCGTTACCACGCCAAACTTGTGCTGTTGGCATTAGGCTCCTGATACGTTGAAAACTCCATCTATTCCATGGTGGTCGATCCCAATCCATCCGTGGCATTTGGGCTAAGATATCACCCTCGTCCATGTCTAAAATCGGCGGGCGATGTTCACTGTTTTTGTAAGACCCCTTGATGACCTAATCTCCAATATTACTATCTGAATTTTAATTCGCTAAAGTTTAGTGTGAGTGGCAAAATAAATTCTGTCAATCACTAGCTCAAAGAGTCACCAAAAAGATACTGGTGAATGTCTGGACATCATGCCATCATTAACCATTAGTTGTTTAGAAGGATTTTGTGATGGATGAATTCTTTGAATGTGATGCGACAGGTCTTACTGAGCATATCAAGACAGGTCACGTTGCTGCCGTGGATATGCTTCGTGCCAGCGTGGCGAGAGCCGAAAGGCTGAACCCATCGCTTCATGCTGTAGTCAACTTCAATAAACTCCACGCCGAAAAGTTGCTGGCGGCAACTGCACTAAATACGCCCTTGTTTGGTGTGCCAACTCTCCTCAAAGACTTAGGTGCAGAGGCCATTAATTTCCCTTCTCATAACGGCTCACGGCTATACCAGGATACAGTTTATTCGTATGAGCATGATATTGTCATTACGATTTACTAATTTAACTGATTTTTATAATTGCTTTCCAGCTAAAGTGAAGATGATACGCTGCCTAAGTTGAAAAATACTGATGTAAAACCTTAATCTTGCGGAGGTATGGCGCCAGAAATCCCAGTAACAGCAATGGTAAAAAATTGGAGGTGAAGTTTTTAGTTTAATTAGCACTCAACTCACATTGTTTCTTACAACTCAGAAAGGTATTTATTTAAATCGCTTAAAATGCTTAAAACGCAACTTTGTGAAGCCTTTGACGTTGATGCTTGCAACCTCAGGAAAAGGGATGGTGTTGTATAGCTTTAAGCTCCAAATATTTTTTTTGTAGCAATTAAATAAATTCTTCTTAAAATAAGGGGATGATTAAAAGCAATATCAAAAAAAACTATAGTAAAATAGATCGGAGTACAAAATGAGATTTATGTTGTTTAGAAAGCTATCCACCCTCGCATCTGCATTCATGTTGATGAGTTTTGCTAATGGGGTAAATGCAGAAACTCTTCGTGTAGGAATGGAGTGTACTTATGCTCCTTTCAATTATAAAACTGCCGATGGCGAATTGGCGGGGTACGACGTGGATGTTGCAAAAGGTGTTGCGCGGCTCATTGAAGCAGATATTGAATTCGTTTGCCAAGAATGGGATGGAATGATTCCCGCGCTTTTGGCTAATAAATTTGATCTCGTAATTGCGTCGATGTCCATAACTGAAAAGCGTATGGAAAAAATTGACTTTTCTGGCCCATATCGTTTTTCCACCGGTCAAATGGTCGGTCCAAAGTCAATGGAGATGAACCTTTTTGATGATAACGGTGATCCAATTCCAGAAAATTTTGATGGTCTAAGGGTAGGCTTAGAAAGAGCTACCACATATTCGAATTGGTTTGAAGAAATTCTACCTGGCGCAAACGTGTTACTTTATGATGGTTCCGAGCCTCTTTATCTTGATCTCCAGAATGGACGTGTTGATTTAATTATGACAAATCCAATGAAAGCTCATCTAAAGTTTCTCAGTAAAGAAAATGGAGCTGGATTTGAGTTCAAAAGTCCGGTTGTTGACGAAGAAAAATATTTCGGCGTTGGCGTAGGTATTGGGATGCGTAAAGGGCAAGACCAACTGAAGGCTAGCTTGAACGCTGCTCTGAAAGAGCTCATTAATTCTGGTGAATTGGAAACCTATGCTAGAAAGATCTTTCCATTCAAGTTGCACAAAGACGAATGGGGACTCTAGAGTGATCTGATACCAATACGCAGAGCGGCAGGATTACAAATAAGTTCTGCCGCCCTTCTATCTTCGATATTTGACTAACCTTTTTCGTGAGGAATAAATTATGGCCGCGCTCAATGGTTGGTGGGACGATTATTTTTGGGGGGCCTTAGTAATTTTTCAGGTCTTCTTCTGTTCTCTGGGGTTTATGATAATTTTTGGCCTTTTGGGCGCGATAGCTAAATTGTCTTCCAACAAAATTGCACAAAAGATCGCCAATGCCTACACAGTAGCATTTCGTGGGACACCAGAAATTTTAGTGATTTTGTTAATGTATTTTGGTGCAGCGATATTTTTGACCAGTGCAGCACAACTTTTCAATCCCGAAGTTAAGTTTGTCGATCTTCCCCCATTCTGGGCGGGGACCATTGCAATTTCTTTGATAGTCGGGTCTTACGCGACAGAAACTTTTCGTGGTGCCTTTCTGGGAGTCAATCCAGGCAGTATTGAGGCGGCCAAAGCGTTAGGAATGAGCGACATTCAAACATTCGTATATATCCGAATACCTGAGATGTGGAGAATAGCATTGCCTCCATTTGGTAACCATATGCTTTCTTTAATTAAAGATACGGCGCTTATATCAATTATCGGCTTAAATGAGACAATGTTTGTAGCAAAACAGGCGATTACAGTGACTGGAAAACCGTTCACAATGTATATTGTCGTTGGTGCTATCTATTTGGGTTTCTCCACTGTAGTTACTTTATCTGTAATGGGTTTAGAAAAATTTGGAGAACGAACAACGGCAGGTGCCAAATGATTATCGACTTTACTTTGATAGCAGAAAGCCTACCCGTAATGCTTAAGGGTATAGGCATTACGTTTCAACTTCTCATTATCTCAGGATTTTTGGGTCTAATTTTAGCGATTTTTCTTTTGCTGATGCGTATAAGTGGAAAATGGTATCTCAGTTTTCCTGCTCAAATATATATTTATGTATTCCGAGGAACGCCAATTTTAGTGCAAATATTTATTATTTACTATGGCCTTCCACAGTTCGGCTTTATTAGAAACAGCATACTTTGGCCTATTCTAAGAGAACCTATGGGGTGCGCGATAGTCGCACTCTCTCTAAATACCGGGGCCTACGTATCTGAGATTTTGAGGGGTGGAGTTCTTGCAGTTGGCAAAGGTCTAATCGAAGCAGGATCAGCCTTGGGGATGTCCGCTTATCAGAAATTTGTATACATCACAGCGCCGATCGCAACGCGCATAGCACTTCCAGCTTACAGCAATGATGTAATCAGTCTTCTGAAATCAACCGCTCTAGCGAGCACCATCACCATAGCTGACATGACTGGTATAGGCCGCACGATTGTAGCAAATACCTATGCTCCCTATGAGATTTTTATCTCGCTTGCAATTGTCTACTTAATTTTCACATTCATACTGCAAAAGTTGTTTGGCTATATCGAACATTATTTAGGACGGTACACAAGGAGGGAGGGCTAACATGTCTGAGCAGCCAAAAAAAAATTTGATCCAAATGAAAAATGTCGATAAATATTTTGGTGATTTTCAAGCTTTAAAAAATATAAATTTAGAAGTCCAACGGAAGGAACGAATTGTAATCTGTGGACCATCTGGTTCTGGCAAATCTACATTAATAAGGTGCCTTAACAGGTTAGAAAAGCATAACACAGGCCAAGTCTTTATTGATGGTAATGAATTGACTGATCAAATTAAAGATATAAACTCTGTTCGCAGAGAAGTCGGAATGGTTTTTCAGAGTTTTAATTTGTTCCCCCATATGACAGTTGTGAAGAATTTAATGGTTGCACAACAATTAGTACGGAAAATTTCAAAGGCTGATGCAAAACAAAGCGCTATGCATTTTCTAGAGCGTGTAAAAATTCCAGAACAGGCGAATAAATATCCAATTCAACTCTCAGGTGGGCAACAGCAGCGAGTCGCAATTGCCAGAGCCCTTTGTATGAAACCTAAAATAATGTTGTTTGATGAACCAACATCTGCGCTTGATCCAGAAATGATTAACGAGGTACTAGAAGTTATGGTAGATCTTGCCACTGACGGCATGACAATGATCTGTGTTACTCATGAAATGGGTTTTGCTAGATCGGTAGCAGACCGAATTATATTCATGGACCTGGGAGAGATAGTGGAAGAATCCAAGCCATCAGAGTTCTTCGATAACCCAAAAAATGAGAGAACAAAAAACTTTCTACAACAAATACTGACCCATTGAGGAAGTTAAATATGTCTTTGAATATGCCAGACCATTCTGAATATGTTGTGTTTGCTGAGCTATTGGCAAGTTATAGCAGAAGCATGCTACTTGCTGAATCGAAGAAGGTGCCTAAAATCACCATAAAGAGCGATTCATCTTACGTGACAGAAACTGATAAAGCGGTTGAACAAAAACTACGTGAAGAAATCCAAAATAAATTTCCAGACCACGGGATAATTGGAGAAGAATTTGAAGACGTCAACAGGAATTCTGATTTTGTTTGGATTCTTGATCCAATTGATGGCACAGCAGCTTTTGTTGCCGGCATACCTGTATATGGAACTTTAATCGCATTAGCGTGGAAAGGGATGCCGTTTATTGGAATCATTGACCACCCTCTTACGGATGATAGGTGGGTGGGCGTTAGTAACCGTAGTAGTTTCAAAAATGGAATACCAATAACAACCCGTTCTTGCGACGACTTAACGAAAGCATACGTTACATGCAGTAATCCTGATTTCATGTCCAAAAATCAGTTGAGGCAATTTAAAAAATTGCGGGATAGGGTCGCTTATGTCCAATATGGTGCATCATGTTTTGCTTATGGGACACTAGCTTCGGGCAGGAGTGATTTTGCAGTTGATGCTGGTCTTGAAGCGTTTGACGTATTTGCGTGCGCGGCAGTAATACAAGGTGCCGGTGGAATTGTTACCAGCTGGACTGGTGACAACTTAACTTTTGACATGGACGGAACTGTGATCGCAGCTGGAGATAAAAATCAAATCAAAAGAGTTTTGGAGCTTTTAAACACTTCATAAAACTGGTCCTGAAAGCGCTCTACGGCCAAATGGATGACCCAAGGGCTGGTTTTGCAATAGCTAAATATATTCAAGATTGGTGCGGCCACTAGGAGTTTCCCTTCTGTCATTGGCAGGTGGAAACTAAAGATGACATTTTACAAACGATAGATTAATTGGGGATGAATAAGTTAATGTCAACTATTTGCTAAAAGATACCAAGGTTTACTTCTGCTTTGCGCAAGTCTTAAACACCCTCGGTGTTATTTTGCTGAGCAAAATGTTCCACCTGATTTCTCCCACAGAAGTCTACAGTTTGAGACTTAAACCACCTCAAGGCACTGTTGAGCTTCTTCACTCCATATCATTCCTAAAGGGCAAAATTTATCTGGATCATGCCTTCTGTCAGGACAAGATGGTACTTCATCTGCCAAGAGTTGATGACTGATAAAAATAGTTAACATGCTAATCAGAATGGTGCGCATCAAGTTAATTTCATCACATCTTCAATAACAGTTCCCCAGTAATTGAATCCGAGCCATTTAGGAGTTTTGGACAAATACATATCTATTATATAATCTCATATTCAGACAGTTTCTTAAACTAGACGCTTAAAAAACCAAGCGTGCCCTATTGATATATTTAAATTGACCTTAAACAACTGTGTACTATCTTGGGAATGTTAAAGCAAGATAACTAGCAACTAAAGCCAATGGAGTTCTGACCCCTACTCTTATAATGGTGAAGTAAGCATTTAAATAATTAATAATTTGCAAGTTGTTAAAAATCATGTTTTCGGCAGAAGCTTAGCGTTATAGAAACTCAGATAAAAAGATAATTATTTGGAAAAAAAAGACCACATTGATCTTTATGGCACGATAGCTTTGATAGCCCTTTCCGCATTATTGGGAATAAATCATGTAGTTATTAAAGTTGTAAACACCGGGCTAAATCCAGTCTTTTTTGCAGGATTACGATCCGTTATAGCTTTAATTTTTTTAGTAATTTACTTTAAAATCACGAATAAAAAGATGGTTTTTTCAAGGGAGTCAATGGCTATATCGATCTTAGCCGGAGTAGTTTTTGCCTTAGAATTTCTATTTTTGTTTTTGGCTCTGGATTTTACAACTGTAACACGTAACTCAATACTTTATTATTCCATGCCAATCTGGGTCACAGTTATAGGTCATTTTTTTCTCCCAAACGAAAAGCTAAGTTTTTTCAAAGCCCTCGGATTAATTTTTGCTTTTGGAGGTGTGGCACTTGCCATCTCAGATAATCAGGAGCCGATTTCTATTCACAATTGGAAACTAATCGGAGATTTTCTGGCTATAATGGCAGCAATTCTATGGGCAATGATCATCTATCTCGCAAAGGGCACAAAATTCAAAGAGGTGCCTCCAGAAATGCAACTTGTCTGGATGCTATTGATCTCTGGCCCTATTTTATTAATAGCCTCCCTGTTCTTTGGTGAAATGGTTAGAGATTTTCAAATGCTACACTTTTGGGGATTAATTTTTCAAAGTATCTTGTTTTTGCCCGGTGGTTTTTTATTTTGGCTGTGGTTGGTATCTGTTTATCCAGCATCCGGTGTTGCAAGTTTTTCTTTTTTAAGTCCTATTTTTACAATATTTTTTGGCTGGCTATTACTAGCTGAAACATTAGATTCGTCTTTTATTCTGGCTGCAGTTTTAGTGGTATTTGGGTTGGTCTGTATTAATAACAAAAGTCAGGAAATAAAGCCCCCTGACCTAAAAGATTGATTATAGGTGTATAAAAAACAGAGACATCCTGCCAATTTTTAGTTCTGGATTCTCACAAACAGACAAAAAATTTAGAGGAAGGGCTGTGACATCACTATTGGTACTAGAGTGGTGCCCGCACTCAAAAAATCTTTTAGTAAGCAGCAGCAATTTTTACGGCCCAATACTATGCTAGTCGCGGACTACTAAGAGTTTATCAGGCACTGTCTAAAAAGGCTCAAACCATGAGAGCACAACCAAGCTACGGAATTAATATTTAGATTGTATCAAGAGCTCCCTCAAGATCGTTGATTAAGTCTGCCTCATTTTCTATTCCTATAGAAACTCGAATAGTTGTGTCAGTTAAACCACAGGCCACTAACTGCTCAACTGAAAGTTGCCGATGCGTGGTAGACGCTGGGTGGTTAATAAGCGATCGCGTGTCGCCAATATTTGAAACATGAGAAAATAGATTACAGCTATCGATAACTTTAAGAGCATCCTTAGCCCTTCCCACTATTGAGAATGTAAATACTGATCCAGAGCCCTTTTGCATATATTTCCGGGACAAGTCATAATATGGACTAGTGTCCAAGCCAGCCCAAGATACGGACTTAACTTTTTTATGTGAAACCAAAAACCTAGCAATCGCCTCCGCATTTGTCATATGTTTTACCATTCTAAGAGGCAAAGTCTCTAAACCGAGTAATGTAAGGTAAGCGTTAAAAGGTGACATAGTTGAGCCCAAATCACGCAAGATCCGCGCATGACAGAAAGTGATGAATGCCAAAGGTCCAAAAGTTTCAGTAAATGTAATTCCATGATATGCTTCATCTGGTGAATTTAAGCATGGAAAGTCTCGCCCTTTAAGCCAGTCAAACTTACCTGTATCTACTACCGCCCCGCCCATGGCATTTCCGTGGCCTGAAAGAAATTTAGTTGTAGAATATACCACTAAGTCAGCTCCAAAACTACCTGGCTGGCATAATATTGGCGTAGCCATAGTGTTATCAACGATTAAAGGTATACCTGCTTCATGTGCTATATCTGCCAATTTCTCGAGATCTGAAACATTTCCATCTGGATTAGCTAAACTCTCTATAAATAAGCCAACAACATTTGGGTCGCTCACTGCTCTACTGACTTCAGTAAAATTACTAACATCAACTAATTCTGCGTCCCATCCAAAGCTTTTGAAAGCTTTAGAGAATTGGGTTATCGATCCACCATACAGGTTAGAACTGGCTACCAATTTCTTTCCACTGCTCATTAGAGGGTATAGAGCCATTAGTTGAGCGGCATGGCCTGAAGAAACGCAGCAAGCGCCAACGGCATTATCTAGTGCCGCTAGCCTTTGTTCCAATGCCGCAGTCGTTGGATTAGACATCCGGCCATATACATTCCCTGGTTCTTGCAAGTTGAAAAGGCTCTCAGCATGATCGCTATCGTCAAAAGTATAGGCAGTAGTTTGATAAATAGGCATATTGCGGGCACCACTTGCTGCATCTGGTCGAGTGCCCGCATGCACTGCCAAGGTTTCTGCATTCATTGTTTTAAATAATCCGCCATTCCGCGGAGCTTTTGCTGGCGCTACGACAGGAGTTCTACGAGCAGAAATGAACCCTGAGTCAAATCCACCCAAACCTAAAAGGCCAGATAACCGAGTATGCTCTATCTTGGGGCAACGATTCATAATAACCTTTAACCCAGATTTAATTGCAACATCCGCTGCCTCACTATTTTTTATACCAACTTGCATCCATATGACTTTAGCTTGAATAGAAATTGCGGATTTGACTATCTCCATACATTCATCACTTGGCCTAAAAACATCTACTATATCAATTTGATCTGAAACTTCATCCAAACTGGCATAACAGATCTCACCTAGTATCTTTAGACCTGGTGATTTTGGATTAATCGGAATTATTTTGTAACCATGTTTTTTTAAGTACTTCATCACAAAGTACGAAGGTCTTTTCCAATTGGCGCTAGCGCCTACAACTGCAATGGTCTTTGCCCTACTTAAAACATCTGAAATGATAAAATCTAGTGCTGTTTCTTCTTCAACTGACGACACCGCCGACAACAATCCCTTAGATTTGTTAGAAAGCTTATCTAAAGGAGGAGTCGCTAGTCCGGTATGGTTAATCGGTCGAGTTTTTTTGTTCTTTGTCATAAAAGTTTATCCAGTTTAACACTTTATTTTGTGTACCAAGCCTCACAAATCAGTACTTAACTTACCGTTGGGAAGGGTAATGGCATAGGTAATAGTGATTTTCACAAACTTTTTTTTTGTACTACTAATATAGTTTAAATTTGACTAATAGAAATCAGTTATGACTAATTTTATGAATTTTGTTCTATTTATTTTTTAATGTAGCCATATTTTAGAACGAAATTCCGAATTTGAAGATTTTTTAGAATGTACGATATTAATAAAAAGTTAATAGCTCAACAGTAAGGAACTGCAAAGCGCTGACTTTTGACCCCCACCCCTTTGACTACAAAGTTAGCAGCAAAATGTTTCCCCTGTGTTTCCCCACACAAGTTTGCATCCTGCAAATTCATACTGCCAATATATGATATTTTATATTTTTATTGGGGGGCCAATTGAGGGGCTAAATACAATCTAATTATTTAACATATTGTTTGTATTGTATTAAATAAAAGGTAATGGCGGTGCTGCCAGAACGATGCTATAAAGCATCGACAAACAAATGAACCCTCGGTAAATCATCGGCTGAGGTTTAGCGGTAATTATCGCTGAAATGAGAGGTGATGTCGGGCATCAGTCGCACAACGCTTTTGTAAACCCCTGAAATTGCGCAGGAATAGTGCCAGAAATACCGGTAACAAAGATAGTGAGGATATGGTGGCGGTGCAGTCAGACAAATCGGCTCAAGCATCAGCTGAGCGCACATGGATCCCTTAACTATTCTGCATCAGTTAGGTATCTATGTAATAAGTGCTCCAAAGTAGAAGTTTGCTGATTTATCCAGTGGTGGCAACTTAGGGCTTTTCCCAAAACATTATAACCTAGGGAATTCTACAATAAATTTTGCGCCTCCGAGTTCACTATCTTCGATAATGATATTTCCATTATGCGCCTCCACAATTTGCCTAACGATAGTAAGACCTAGTCCGGAGGAGTTAGGTATGACTGAATTCCCGCTTCTTGAGGTGAAAAAACTATCAAAAACTAATGGTTTCAGCTCATCTCTTATTCCTGGGCCACTATCTTCAATCACAACAATCGGTCTCTTTCGCCATTTTTTTTCCAAACGTACATGCACAGTTCCAACTGGCCGAGAAAATGTCATCGCGTTATCTATCAGATTTACAAAAATCTGTCCGATACGGTCGGGTAGCCCATTTATCATTATGTTTTTCTGAATATCATCAGAGAATTCTAACTTTGGATGTTCACTAGTATCTCGATAATGATCTAAGATATTAATAAGTACCTCAGATAGATCAAATTTTTCACGTTTTCTTGTAACTAAATCGTTATCAACTATTGCTGCTTCTGAAATCTCTGATACCAGCTTATTCATTCTGATGGCTTGATCTTTTATATTTTTTAATCCATCGAAATTTTTTTCTTTTTGATTTTCTAGGTTCTCTGCGTAAGCAATTATACTAGCAATCGGGTTCTTCAGTTCATGTGCTACATCGGAAGCAAACCTTTCTTTATCACTGAACAATCGAGAAACTTGCTTAGTTAGTAGAACTAAATTGTTATGCAACTTTCCAATTTCGTCTTTCCTCTCACTTAGTCCTTTTACTCCAAAGCTTTGCAACTGAATGGCGACATCATCAGGGGTTAATTTTTGATCCAACCTTTTAGATAATTTACGCAGTGGAAATACGATTGATACGGCTAGCAAGATACCAAAAATCAATGTGAGTACACTCACGCCTGCCAAAAGATTAATTCGTGTATTGTTCCTGCCAACATACACATCTTTTATCGAGTACTTTTCCCAAACTTCTACGATACCTAGTGTAAGTGAACCCGACCTTACTGGTGTCAGTACTCTTATCAAATAAGCATCTAAGTCTATGTCCGTGACTTCCTCTTGAATTGAAAAGCGCGCTCTCTTCTCAACTATCGGTGGCGTAAGAATAGCACTGTCTACAATTGGTTTGTAGTATTTGAAAATATGCGAAGCTAATGGTTGTAGTTCGTTTGATTGAATAATCGCAGGTGGCAATATTTCTTCTGTAATAGTATCATTTTCAGGTAAAACAGTTATCACTTTAGGTGCAAATATCTGTTCTTCTTGCCCGTCGAAGTACTTAAATTGTGCCTCTAAATCATCTTTATTCTCAAATCTAAAAATTCGGAGTTTTTTGTTTCTCATCAACTTGGAATCAGCAAGTAACTCTTGTAATGCAACAGATTTTTCAAAATCAGTAAGAGCCAAGTTCGATAATACTGGGGCTGTAATTTTTGCGTAAAGATTGGCTGTTACAACAAGCTGGTTTTTAGACTGCCGCACGTCATTTGTAATGAAGTCATCAGTTGCTAAAAAAAAAGCCCACAGAGCTAAATTGAAGGCCAAAAGAAGGCCAATTATTTTGGCAAGTATACTACGCATACATTTAGATTTTCAGCTTATAACCAAGCCCCTGTACCGTTACAATTATTTCCGCCTTTGGATCAGCGCTATTGAATTTCTTGCGTATGTTCCGAATGTGAGAATCTATTGTTCTATCCGAAACATACACCGATCCCTGGTATGCTGCATCCATTAGTTGGTCCCGTTTTTTTACAGTGCCCGGACGCTGTGCTAAAGAAATTAGCAGCATGCACTCAGTCACGGTTAAATCGATATCGTTATCTTTCCAGCTGACCAGGTGGCGTTCTTTATCAATCAATAAATCACCAACCTCTATAGGTTTTTGTGAAACATCATCTTTAACCTGATATCTTCTTAATACTGATTTTATTCTAAAAATTAATAGATGTTTACTGAACGGCTTACCCACAAAGTCATCAGCACCCAATGTGAAGCCAATAATCTGATCCTGCTCCTCTTGTTTGCTACTAAGAAAGATCACTGGAAGCTGTGGATGTATATCCCTCGCGGACTTTAATAATTCATACCCACCCATCTCGGGCATCTTTATATCTAAAATCGCTAGATCCACGGTTTGTGCTCGCAAGTAGTCTAGTGCCTTGTTTGGATCCAGAAACGATCGAACTTTGAAACCTTCACTCGTAAGCATTTCTTCCAGTGGAGTTAGTATCTCCTGTTCATCATCTACTATTATTATTTTTGCCATGTCTCGTCTCTTTTTGATATCAATGTATCAATAAATTCTACGCAGCAAGGAAATTTTTACCTCTGCACATAATCTCCACAAAGTATCATAGCTCCTCCTAATCAGCATCAATGTGGCTGCACAAAGTATACATAAATAGAGTTTACAGGTCATCAGAACCTGAGAGCAGTAAAATGATTTGCTCCCCCAAACGAGAGAAGCTCCCACTCTCGTTAGGGGTCAGCAAAAGGAGAATAAAATGGGCTACGGTATAATTTTTACACTAATTTTCATCGCGTTTTCATTTGCACTTATTACGATTTATTGAAAGCAATCATATGAAATTTCGCATTTTTTTATATATAATAATGATCTTGAAAAGTACATTTTCAAACGCAACCCCTTTGGTAAAGGGCAATTCAAACATGCTTATTGTTGAAGGCCTGGCACAATATGGAGATCGGTTGGAAATACTGCCAACAGATAGCTGTGACGCCTTCGAAATAAGAGCATGGATAAGGGATTGGGAGAAAAATGACCCATTCATTCCTGGGGAATTAATGGAGCTTTCTTTCTCAGTAGGAGAAATACCTGTTACCAAAGTTGGTCAAGTCATCGCAGTATCAAAAATTTTTGATGAACATTTTGATATTGTCTACTTAAGTTTAGGTCTTTGGAGCTGGCGCGCTCAAGACGTACTTGAAGAAAATAAAATGGAATATTTACATGTTGCTTTTGATGAAAGAAGGCCAGGCCTAGAAAGTAATGGCTGGCCCATTGGAGATCTTCCAAATCATATAAGTGCAATGCAAGAGGACTGTAAATTCATGCAATATGGGGAAATAATTTAGATGGAACTCATAGGATTTGTATTTGGGGGCTTTTTAAGTGCCTTAATGTTGATTGTTGCAATCGTTGGTGCAATTCTAATTTTGAATGTGAAATCGGATAGTGCGCAAAATAGCTCTACTAAAGAAGGACAGTAAGTTGGGTATTTTTCTAAAATTGATTTCTTCGCTAAGCTTGTTGCTATGGCTTTCAGTTTCTCATGCCGAGGATTTAGGTAGGTATATTTCCTCAGAGCCAATAACACTAAATGAAGAGTTAACCATTGAAGCCGGTGTAACTGTTAATTTTCTTGGAGTGTTGGACGTTCCAAGAAACGTAGCACCAAGTGGACGCCTTGCTACTTTTTATCTTGGTGAAAACATTTATAACGCTGATGCTGCGCTTTTCTACAAAGCTATTGAAAATGCGAACATGGAAATTTTACCTCCAAAGATGGAGGATAACGTTGGTAGTGCCTCAATTTGTACGACGCTTATGTATAACAAAACTGCAGATTATCCTGTTGGTTTGGAGACTATCGATTTAACCCAATTTATTAGGGTTAAGCTTGGCGACCGACAGATAAATAAGTTTTCTATTCGCAAACCGCGGGATACAACTTGGAGCTATCGCTATAGATCAAATACCGATTTTTGTATCCAGGGCCTAGAACACTCGAAAACCTACGAAATAACAATCTTGGAAGGTATAAAAGGTGATCCGTCAGATAATCGCGCACCTTTAGACATACCGATTAAATTTGTCGCAAAAACTCCAGATATGAGCCCTCGTATTCAGGTTGACAGCTCAAAGAGTGTTCTTCCTCTTCGAGCCAATCCAGTTATACCTGTTACCGTAACTAACTTAAGCGAATTCGATATAAGTTTGCACCGAATTGATCTCGCTTCTATGTCTTCTTATCAAATGTTGTTCCGAGTTTTAGAAACTAACGATCTTGATAGATTAAGCTCGTTTTGGGCTGAGACAATTGGGAAGAAAACTATTCAAGTTGAGTCTAAGCTTAATGAGGAGAAAGAACTAAATATTTCAATAGAAAACTGGTTAGATCGAAATAAACCCGGCCTCTACGTAGCTACTTTCCAGTCTCCAAAACTCGATCTTGATTATTGGGATGATGTGCCAACTCAGTGGTTTATGCTTTCGGATATAGCTACGCAGATTTATAGTGGCGTCCAGAAAACAGATATTTTCCTTAATAGTTTTGATAACCTAAATGCTATAAAGGAAGTAGAAGTAGAAATTTTAGCAGCTAACAATAAAAGGCTATTTTCTGGCACCACTGATGACGCTGGCCGGGTATCTGTTCCAAACTCACTTCTCAATGGTTCAGATGGATTTGCTCCAAAATTTATTATCGCAAATTCATCAACTGACGGAACTACTGTTTTTCAAATTGATACACTTAAAACAAAACCACGTATTTTATCGGGTGGTAATGAAAAATCATATGCGCAGGATTTATACTTAACAACAGACCGTGATATTTATCGGCAATCTGATAAAGTGAATTTCTTTGGTGTTGCCCGAGATTTGAGCCTCAAGCCAATTGCAAATATGCCTGTAAAACTCATCCTGCGAAAGGCATCTGGCGAAGAGGTTTATTCTACTGATTTAAATACCAATACTTTTGGTGCGTTTGCTGATGCTATAAAATTAAAAGCAAGCTACGCTCTTGGGCAGTATTCAATCGAAATTCGAAATATTGAAGGTGCAGTAATTGCTCAGCATCTCATAGCACTTGAGGATTACGTCCCCTTAACAATTGAGCCTAAGATAGGTCTTGCGTCAGAGATTTGGCAACTTTTTAAAGCGGAAGAGGTCAGCTTATCTGCAGAATATTTTTCTGGAGGACCTGCTGGAGGTCTTGATGCCACATTAGCTGTGCAAGCAAGAGGAGTGCGTAGGCACAGTAGCGAAACACTAAAAGATTATATTTTTGGTACAGCTGAAAGTGTGACTACAAAAAATGCTGATAAGTATGATGCAGTTCTCCCCGAAAATGGGATCTGGAAATATGAATTTTTTACAGACTACCTCACAGAGAAAAACGCGCTTTATGAAGTCTTAATTCAAGGAACGGTCTTTGACGTTGGAGGACGCGAAAATTCTAAAACTATAAAAGTTCCATTAGATACAAATCCATCTTATATCGGGCTACTCCCGAATTTTGAAGGCTTTATACAAGAAGGTATTACGCCATCTTTTGATGTGATCAATGTAGATAGAGCCGGAGAGAGTAAACCTCTTGATGGTGCTACCTACAAAGTTAATAAAATCTATTATGATTACAACTGGTACTACGATGGCGGATGGCGCTGGCGAAGAATTAGGGTGGATGATGATACAGTTGAAACTGGAAGCATAAAAAGCGGAGAATTAAATCTTACCAAAGTCTCAGACTGGGGTCGTTATGAAGTAATTGTCAAAAATTCAGACGGGTTTACAACTTCTGGCGAGTTTTATGTTGGATGGGGATCAGATGCAAAGCCTGCTTCAGAACCTGAAGAATTATCGATTTATTACGATCAGTCAGGACTACTAAAATTTGATGCACCTTTCAGTGGTCGTGCCCGAGTATTGTTAGCAGACACGGATATTCGTAAAAATATAGAGTTCGAAATATCTAAAGGCCAGGTGACCTTACCAGTTGAGCTCGCTGAAATAGCGGAACCTGGTGCACATTTACTTGTAACACTAGTACGCGCAATAAAGGAGGGGACTGAGCATTTACCACAAGTTGCAATGGGTCGAACTTGGGTGGAAAATTTAAAGTCCAATAGAAAAGTCGCTCTGGAGTTATCGACAACCGAAAAAATTAAATCAATGGATGAAATTCAGCTGAATTTGAATGTTTCTCAGAGTAATGGATCTGCAATAGTTTTTCTGGTTGATGAAGGAATTCACGCAATAAACGATTACGAAAATTCAGATTTGCTTGCTCATTATTTGTCGGAACGAGAATTGTCTCTCGGCGTATTAACAAACTTTGGTCAACTTATTTTACAGGATAAATCTCGTGACACAATTAGGGTTGGCGGGGATGAAATAACGCAATCTGTGTCCGATATTAAAAAATCAGACTTTTTCAAAACAGTTTCTCAGGCTAGTCCTTTGATTGAATTCGAAAACGGAGAATTGGATTATACCTTTACACCTCCCGAAATGGAGGGTCGCTTACGAGCTGTTGCACTTGTTGTGACTGAAGATGGCTTTGGTATGGCTACTAAGAATATAGTTGTCCAGGACCCAGTAAGCGTAGATATATCCCTGCCCCGTTTCATTTCACCAGGTTCAACAACCTTGGGTAAATTACAACTGCGATGGAACGCCTATAGTGGCCTTGTGAGGGTTCGAACCTCAGTAGATGATGAGGAAACAGTAAACGCATCAATGGCTTCGCCTGGTGATAATTTCACTGTAGCAATCCCATTTAATGTAAATCGAGTTGGTGACGTTCCAGTGAACATTGAGATTGAATATGGCGATTTTAAAATTCGCCGGAACTTTAATCTTGTTTCACGCTCATTTTCATATCCTGCAACAGAGCTTAAATCCTTTCCTCTGAATAAGAAATCTTGGCTCGGTCAGAGCGGTACTGACATTCCTGGTTTTGGGACCAGCTATGTTGATATTGACGCCGCAGAAACAGAATTACTCTTTAGGGTCTCACCGAACTTGGGTGTCAATCTAAGGCAAGTTGTCTCAGCACTCAACAGATACCCGTACGGATGCATTGAGCAAACCAGCTCTGGTTTGCGGGGCGTTATTGCATTCGCAGACGTAAATGGGCTCTCTCAAAATGTAAAAAAGAAGATTAACGCTGGTGTCAATCGTATCCTTGCTAAGCAGCAATCATCTGGAGCCTTTGGGTATTGGAGTAAGTACAGCTCAGTCTATAATCGCTATCAACCATACGCCATTGATACCCTACAGAAATCTCTGGCATACGCGGAGGATCGAGATAAGGTCATCGCTGCTATTTCAGATGGATTAGAATATTTGTACCGGACAGATCTCGATGATCCGCTGGATCAGATGTATGCGTATGGATTGCTCGCACGCTCTGGCTATGAAGTTACATCGCGTGCTCGATATGTGATTGACAGAGAATTCGAACTTGATGAATTAATTACAAAAGTTGTAGCAGAAAATTTCAATATTGACGGATACCTAGACGAGTTATCACTAGCCTACTGGGTATCTATAAACATAGGTGACGAAAGAAGAGCTGACGCAATTCAGAATTTAATGGCCGCTGTATTGGAACAAGCGCAGGATAACCTCGAAAGCCACAGCGATCAGATTGAAATGTGGAGAAGTCCAGAGTTTATCGGACCCGTTAGCCATACATATGCGAGATTATCAGCGCCCCGTTTCGGGCACCTACTAGCAAATATCAGCGACAATTATAAAACTCCTGAAGTCCAGAAACTTCTAAGAAATACTCAAAATTACTTAGCAAGGAAAACCCATAGGTCTACCTTTGCTAATTCGCAGCTAGTTGATTTGAGTAAAGTTCAACAGGATAGCGTCGCCGGTATATCTATCACTCTAGATGGAAAGGAAATTGAGTTAGAACAAGATGGTTATCTAAGCCTTTCAGGCAATCAAATTAATAAAGGTTTTGAAATAAAGCATAACAGTAAATTGCCTCTGGTCATAAATGCGGAAGCGGTCGGTCCAAGAAAAGGACTATCCGCCATTAATTATGGATATGACGTTAAGAAGTGGTGGCATGACTCTGATGGTAACGCGATAGATCTTTCGAATGGCGTTCTTGATGCAGAACAGGGCGATCTTTTTACAGTGGTTGTCGAAATAAGAAAATCTGACAGAGTTGTGATGGGCGATCTTTTACTCTCTGATTTATTACCGGCAGGGTTTGAAATTGAGAAATCATTAATATCTCCTCCTAAAGTTGGTGATTTTCTTGTAGACTTCGAGTCAGGAAAAAAACCCGATTATACTGCACATATGGATGACCGGTTTATCGCTCATTTCGAAAATCGATGGTATCAAGGTAATCATGCAGTGATCAGCTATGTCGTACGCGCTGCTTATTCTACAGAAGCTCAGATTGGAGATGCCCATGTTGAACATATGTATGCTCCTGAAATCTATGGGCGCTCTAATGTGGCAAAAGCAATCGTATTAGAGAAATGATTAAAAAAATCTCGATAGCGATAACTTTTGGAAGTCTAGTCTTAACCACGCTTTGGCTAGGACTCTATTTTTCAAAAGAACCCGATTTAGGTCGATTGGACGCTTTTTCGCAAGTAATACGCTCTGAGGAAGGCTCTATAATTAATCTACGCCTAACCCCGTCTGGACACTGGCGTGAAAAGGCGTCTCTTTCAAATATCGATAAAAAATTAGTGGATATGTTGGTGGCCTATGAGGACAAAAGGTTCATGTCACATTATGGCGTCGATCCAATTGCTTTGATCAGGGCGACATATAATTCACTGACGTCGGGAAGTATCGTTTCCGGTGCCTCGACCCTTACTATGCAAACTGTTCGTTTGATGCACCCTGAATTACGGGAGCGAAAAATAACTACAAAACTAAGGCAAATGTTAGAGGCACTGAGGCTCGAGCGTCATTTTACAAAAGAAGAAATATTAGAGGCTTATTTTTCTTTAGCGCCATATGGCGGAAATATTGAGGGTGTAGAAGCAGCTAGTGAGGCTTGGTTTCAGAAGAGACCAAATGTGCTCACAATGAGTGAGGCTGCCTTACTAGTCGCTCTCCCACAATCACCCGAAGTTAGGAGACCCGACTTATTTCCAAATAATGCGTTTAAAGCAAAAAAACTTGTTCTGAATAAAACAAAGGAACACCTCGTAATAGATGATGTTCATTACCATGAGTATATATCAGAAAAATTACCTAACAGGCTTAAAAAACCATCGTCCATTGCTCCTCATCTGGCTGATAAGTTTCTAACAAACCATCTTCATTCGATTGATACTTCAATTTCAGGTAATTGGCAGAAAGAGCTTTCAAAAATAATTCGAGTAAGCGTAGGCGAATTCAAAGCCCCTATTAATGCAGCAGCAATGGTTATTGAACGAAAAACTGGTGATGTGAAAGCGTATGTTGGTTCAAGCAAGTATTTAGAAATTAAGCGAAAAGGCGCAGTGAACTATTTAGCAGCTGTAAGATCACCTGGATCCACTTTAAAACCATTAATTTACGCCAAAGCACTTCAAAGGGGTTTCATTACTACTAATCACGTTTATCAAGATAAAGTTTTCCACCAAAATGGTTACACGCCCACGAATTTTGATGGAAACTGGACTGGTGAGGTAACATTAAAAGACGCTTTGATCAGGTCTTTGAATATTCCCGCTATTGAAACTCTGGGTATGCTAGGAGCAGAACAATTTGAGAAAAACTTGAGATCATTTTTTGGTACAGAGATCGGTCACGGTAAAGAGGCTGGGCTTAGCTTGGCTGCGGGTGGTTTTTATATGAATGCAGAAAATCTGGCTGATCTTTACGTCGAATTAGCCGATCCCGGGCATGAAGGGAAAATAAGTTTCTTAAAAGATGAGATAACTTCACCAAATTCATTTTTAATTAATACAAAAACCTCCTCAAACATACTAAGTTTGTTATCTCAGAATGATCGAATGGGGAGAGTGATGGTGTTTAAGACGGGCACATCTCATAACCGACAGGATGCATGGGTCGTCAGGCTTTTTTCAAAGCACATCGTTGTAGTTTGGCTTGGCACGCCTGATGCAGATAGAACCGAGGTGTTAACAGGGCGAACTGTAGCACTACCAATTTCAACTGTAATTGCGGAAACACTTGGGCTTAAACCTCCAAAGGTCCAAAGTTTTGCTAAAGATAGTACTGCTGTAAAATCAGTTGTTCAAAAGGAGTGCAGAAAGCTGATTAACTTTCCAGAGGATGGAGAATGGATTAGGTCGAGTAAGACAGTAATTTCAGTAAACGGGGATGACAGTGCTAAGTGGTACCTTAATGGAGAACCGTTGAAGTCGTATAACCGGCAAATAGAGCTAAAACGTGCAGGTGTTCATAAATTAACTGCTGTTCTTGAAAATTGTTCCGAAACCTCAGAAGTCTTTTTGGAGTTAGCTCAAAATTAAAAGTTTCTAATACGTAAAATAAAATGGATTAATTTACTATGATTGACTTGAAACGAAATTCAAAAAAAGAGCTTGTCCCTGCAACTGGAGCTAGAGTTCGCAAATCGTCTATTTATCAACCTAATCAGTCGGATGATTTTAAAATAAGTAGGGGCAAATTTTCGAACTTCTTAACTTGTCAAAAATGCTTCTATATGGATCGCGTTATTGGACTTGATGCACCTGGCACACCTGGCTGGACGCTTAATGAAACCACAGATATTCTATTGAAAAAAGAGTTTGACGAGTGCCGTGCGTTGAAAAAGCCTCACCGTTTGTTTGAGGCAAATGGCCTTAGCCATTTGGTTCCATTCGATCATCCAGATATGGATAAGTGGAGAGACTCACTGAGACACGGATTGATGTCACGATTTGCCGAAACCAATATTATTTTAACAGGCGGTATAGATGATATTTGGCAGGATACCCAAACCGGTGACCTGATTGTTGTAGATTACAAATCACAAGCCAATTTTAAGCCTTTAGATCCCGAAAGCTATCTCTCAGATGTTTATCATGAGGGTTATAAAATCCAGATGGATTTTTATGCGTATTTACTCTCTGAAATGGGGTTAAGTGTTGGACCGACAGCTTATTTTTTAGTTTGCAATGCGGATCGAGCGGCAGATGGGTTTTATGGAAAGTTAGATTTTTCTGAAACGCTTATCCCGTACGAGTGGGATATCGGTTGGATATCAGATAAAGTGCAGGAAATGATAGATTTAATGAATTCCTCCTCCATTCCTAATTCCAATCCAAGTTGTAAAAATTGCGCTTATGCTAATCAACGTGCTCAGTTTTAAACCAATGTATTCATATCCTATTGACTTATGTTGAGGACTAAAATTTCATGGACACTAAATTGATTGGTTAATAATATTATCAAATGATGACCGTTGATAAAGAAAAATTAGTACACTTGTTAAACGAAAATTTTGGCTATCCTACATTCAGAGATGGCCAATTCGAGGTAATTCAACAAATATTAAACCAACAAAATACTTTATCCGTGATGCCGACTGGCGCCGGCAAATCCCTTTGCTATCAGGTTCCTGCTATTTACTCAGATTATAAAACTATAGTAGTTTCACCCTTAGTAGCGTTGATCGATGATCAGGTCGCCGCACTAAGATCTTTGGGTATTTCAGTTAGTAAAAGCCATTCAAATCAAGAGAGAGATGAAAGAGTAAAAGATTGGAAATCTTTTCAATCTGGGGAAAGTAAAATACTTTATCTCAGCCCAGAAGGATTAATGTCCGAGCGAATGCTACAAGCTTTAAAACATTCAAACATTGGATTGTTCGCAATAGATGAGGCACATTGCATAGTTAAATGGGGAGCTGACTTTAGACCCGAGTATGGCAAGCTTTCAAGCTTAAAGTCCATATTTCCAAATGCAGTTATTGCCGCTTTTACTGCTACAGCTGATCGGGCAACCAGGAAGGAAATAGAACAAAGGCTTACAGATGGAGATTGCAAAACTTTTGTTAAAGGTTTTGACCGTCCAAATCTTTCCTTGAACGTAGCTCCGAAACAGGATTTCAAAAATAACCTTTTGAGGTTTCTATCAACTCGCCACGATCAGTGTGGAATTGTGTATTGTTTATCACGAAAGGAAACAGACGAGTTATCTGATTTTTTAAATAATAACGGGTATAACGCCGTACCATTTCATGCCGGGCACTCACCAGAAAAAAAGAGGCTAGCGCAAGATAAATTTATGACTGACGATGCGATCATAATGGTAGCCACAATAGCTTTCGGTATGGGCATTGATAAACCTGATATACGTTTCGTCGTGCACGCAAATATTCCAGAGAGCGTAGAAGCGTTTTATCAAGAAATAGGTCGAGCTGGCAGAGATGGTAACGCAGCCGAAACTTTACTTTTTTATGGTCTTCAGGATGTAATCAGAAGAAGAAGTATGATTTCCAGCAGTGATGGTGATGAAAAATTCAAGCTTCTAAAATCTAAAAGGTTGGATGCATTAGTTCAGTATTGTGAGGCCGCTACTTGCAGAAAAATAGCTCTATTATCATATTTTGACGAAAATATTAATGAATGCAAAAATTGTGATAACTGTTTAAATCCAAAGGAGTTGGAAGACCTTACGAAGATAGCGCAACTAATCCTTGGTGGCATAAAAGAAACTGGCCAATATTTTGGTGCCTCGCATGTTATTGATGTTTTAAGAGGTGCAAATACGGCTAAAGTTCGTGAGAAATCGCACGACACTCGGAATTGTTTCGGTTCGGCCAGTTCACACTCAAAAAATTACTTAAACTCAATTATTCGACAAATGTCTGCAGCAGGTGCTGTTAAAGTAAACCTAGAAAAATTTGGTGCTTTAGAAATAGCAGATTTGGGTAACAAAATTTTGCATGGCACCGAAAAATTTTTAGGTAAAAGTTTAGAGTTAACCACTCCAAAAGGCCCAAAGGCCCCAAAAACGGCAAGTAGACCTGCAAACATAAATAATGAGCTTTACTTAGAGCTGAAGAAATTAAGGCTTAAACTTGCAAACGAAAAATCAGTGCCTGCTTTCGTTATTTTTGCCGATAGAACGCTTGAAGACATTTCTGCAAAATTACCTCAAACTCGTGCTGAGTTTTCAAATATATACGGTGTTGGTAAACAAAAATTAGAGGACTATTATCAGCCATTTTCAGATCTATTATATAAATTTAATTCAGGCGAGATTGGAGAACATAATAATAGTCCCGAGACTAAAAGTCCAAAGAGAGATTTTAAACAAGAATTTGAAAACCCCGTCGGAAGCTATTATAAAATCGAAGATCAAACAACATTTACATCACTAACCAAAAATGTATCCAATAATTATTGCAAAGAACCTCAAAAGATTTACGAAAAAAGAACTAAAAACCTTGAAGCAAATAGGCTTATCAATCATGGAATGCCTCATTCTGAAGAAGAAGACGAAATAATTAAAAGGAACTTTGATCTAGGATATACGGTCAAACAATTGAGTGAGTTTTTCCAAAGAACACCCATCGCTATTACTATTCGCCTTGAGAAATTAGGTTACAAATTTCGTGACACAGAGTGATACATTAATCTAATGGCCACCGTGGACGGTATAATTTTCTTCTCTTAACTCCGTTGCCAATTCCCGCTCTCGTTTTATGGCCTCATCTTCAGTCATTGGCCGTTCAAAACGAACGAGCACGGTAGCATTTCTTTTTGTATATTTTGAAGATTTGTAAACCCTGATATGGTTAAGGTCCCTTTCGTATGCTAAGCATTGATCTTAATTCCAATGAGTATTGAATATTATTATTTTACAGCAACCTGAGATTTTCAAACCAACTTATCTACCACGGGATAATATGGTAAGCCCCAATTGTTGGTATGGTTATCCATCATTATGTCTACGAATATTGGAATTAGAAATGCCAATATTTTAGCCCCGTCTTTGACTTGATCTCTATTTACTGCACTATTCCAAGTTGAGCCTCCATGCATTAGTTGGTTGCGCAGCACGTAAAGGCGGTCAAATAACGTTGTTAATACAACCTTAGTATCTTTTTCGACTAGAGCAGTATTAATTCTTCTCTTGCTTGCCTCAAATCGCTCTTCCCAATCTTGGTACCCATCGACTTTGTTCTGATCTTTCCAAAACGGTTGAAAAATATATTTATTATTTAAGAATACCCTTATAGATTGTGGAAAGTGTTCCCATACTGCCTCATAAATTCTACTGCTAGTATCAAGCTTTATAAGATTTTGGAAATAATCATCAAATGCTGATCTTTGACCGTGTCCGATACTCTCAAAGACTTCCTCTGCATATGCTGCATTGAAAGAAATCCACAAAAAGATAAAAGCAGCATCATAGTCGTTTCCTTCCTGTTCTGCTCTATCAAGCCAACTCAAGCATCGATGAATTCTTAAGCCTATTAATTCTGAAAAACTCGGTCTGATCCTTCGTTGTTTTTTTTTTAATTTTTCAAAATTAAGTTGCATTTATCTTCTTTATTATAGGAGTATCTCTTAGTTAATCATGCGGTTATTTACAGCCACACTCAATGACTGAAGCATCGCCCCATTTTCCCATACGCTATCATAGATAATTCCATCGGGTCTCTTGGTTTTCATACGTCCTGACGGCTGCATGTTGTGTAGGTCACCCATCCACTGAAAACCATGTTCATCAATGATTGAGGCAGACTTCACATTAACGTTTCCTGTCCAGATGCCTGAGATTACCTCACCAGTTTTAAACTCCAGTGTACCTTCACCTTCACGTTTAAAGTTTATAACTTCACCTGAATATTTTGAACCGTCCTTGTAATTGAGTGTACCTGAGCCATTACCCGTGCTCACCTGCATTGATCCATGAAAAGTCCAATTTGGATCCATAATTTCCATTTCGCCGTGCAGTGTGTTCTTGGCCCACTGCCCTTTGTAATTCCTGTTTGAGGAAACTTGAAATAACTCACCCTGACCATGGCGCAAGCCATCCTTTATCTTGCCGGTGTAGAGATCACCATTTTTATAATTAACCTGTGCTTTGCCAGTTTGCTTTCCGCCAACCCAGTCACCGACATATTCGTAGCCTTCTGATGATATGTAGTGACCATGGCCATTCTTTGAGCCGTCAAAAAACTCGCCTGTGTAAGTAGAGCCGTTTGAATATTTTAATGTACCTTTGCCGTGGAAAAGACCTTTTCTCCATGCTCCTTTGTATTTCAGCTGCGTGCTGTACTGGATCCAGAAAAAGCGACCAAATAGGAATCTGTAGACATTTCTCATCAAGCACCCCCTACATATAGATTAAACAAACAAACTGATTTTGCACTAAAAAAATCACCAGCAGATTTGGTGAGAATCAAACTTTATGGTATCGCATTATCCTAGTCACCGAAGAGTGGCATTTATGACAGGCAGGTATACTATGAAACTTTTATCGAAAGTCATCGTTTTGACGATGATTATATCTTTTCCGTTTTTAACTAATGCTGGTACATATCTCGATTTACAGAGAGCTTTAGTATTTAAGCAGCATGGTCAGTATGGGAAAGCCTATCCCATTCTTCTACAACTTGCAGAAAATGAGTTTGTCCGAGCACAAATGGAACTGGCTGATATGTATGTGATGGGTCATGGGATAATGAAAAATAATGACGAGGCCATCTATTGGGCATGCAGGGCCGCCCACAGTGGAGAATACAGAGCTCTCAAATTCCGTATTAAGTTAGCACTGCGGACAACGTCTGATACATACCAACCAAAGCAGTGTTCACAGGTAATGAATTAATGGTTAACAAAGATTAGAATAGTAGAGAAAGTTGAGTTTATATTGCCATCCACGTCTAAATTCTGCAGATAAAAACTTTTTCGAGTATACTCTGAGAAAGAAATTTCAACATGTGCCAATTTAGTGATGATATGATATTAAATAATTTTGGGGTAGTTTCTTATGAGTGATATTATTTGTCCGCATTGTAACAAGGCTTTCAAGGTTGATGAAACTGGTTATGCAAATATCTTAAAGCAGGTACATGACCAGGAGTTTGAGGCTAAGCTTAGCGAACGTTTAAGCCAGGCAGAAAAAGAAAAGGTTTCAGAACTTCAACTGGCACAAAAAGATGCTGAAAGTACTGCTCAAAAAATAAAAGCGGATAAAGATTTAGAAATAGAAAGACTGAAGTCTGTACTTAGGGAAAAAGACATTTCTCTTCAATCGAATGTTGATAAAGCAGTACGAGAAATTGAGAAGCAGAGAGATAATCTGCAAAATGATCTCAATAATGCTCAAATCGAAAAACAGAATTCTGAAAACTTACTAAAGGATAAATATAAAACACAAATTCGTGATCGAGATGAAGCGATTGAACGGTTGAAAGATATGAAGGCTAAGCTCTCCACTAAAATGGTTGGAGAAACCCTTGAACAACACTGCGAAATTGAATTCAATAAATTGCGAGCTACTGCCTTCCAAACTGCATTTTTTGAAAAAGATAATGATGCAAGTTCAGGAAGCAAGGGAGACTATATTTTCAAGGACCATGATTCCAATGGCACTGAAATTGTTTCGATAATGTTCGAAATGAAGAATGAAACCGACACCACTGCAACAAAGCGAAAAAACGATGATTTTTTGAAAGAACTAGATAAAGACCGTAATGAAAAAGGATGTGAGTATGCGGTGCTTGTTTCCCTGCTAGAACCGGATAACGAGTTATATAATACTGGGATAGTAGATGCATTTCATAAGTACCCCAAGATGTATGTGATAAGACCACAATTTTTTATACCCATGATCACTTTACTAAGAAATGCTGCAGAAAATTCGCTAAGATATAAGACCGAGTTAGCTCATGTTAGAGAGCAGAACATAGATATTACAAATTTCGAACAGGATTTAGAAACATTTAAGGCGGGGTTTGGAAAAAATTATGATCTAGCATCGAGAAAGTTTGAAGCAGCAATTTCCGAAATCGATAAATCAATAAGTCATTTGCAAAAAACTAAAGAAGCTTTGTTGGGAACTGATAAAAATTTCAGAATAGCAAACGATAAAGCTCAAGATGTTACAATCAAGAAGCTTACACGCAACAACCCAACAATGGCACAAAAATTTGCTGATTTAGGAAGTGATAGTAGGTGATTTACCGAACCCTTATAATCAAGCACTTCGTCTATAATTGTAGTGCAAGTTCGTGTCTGCTGAGCGGACTGTATAAACTCAAAGTCATACGTAAACTCTGATTAATTTTAAAATAGAGATAATTGGGGATTAGAAGTGACTTAAAATTTTAAACTCTACTATTATTAACATTAAAATTATCAGAACCGTTAAAGATTAGCCGGTGATAGAACAATGCAATCACCGGCGATCACAAAATATCTTCAAATAAACATGAAAAGTGTCATGAAAGTGAAGTGTAGTAGATCTTCTACCCTCTCTTTAAAACTCGGTGTTGCTTCAGTTATATCTGAGGAATAATCAACCGACTGGTCATTAAAACCAATAATTGTTTGAAGCACACTATTCGATGTTTCCTCGGGCATCACTCCTGCCTGCAAGCTAATACCGAAGAAAGATATTGCCAAAAAATATATAAATAATTTCATTTTAAATCTCCTTATCCCAGGTTGATTAATGCCTAGCAGCGGTTCAGCGACCTGGGAGAAATAACCGCTGCTAGGATTGAGATAACCGAGGTAAAAAGGTTATACTCTCTGCTCGACGGAACTTGGCCTCCGTCTAATGCATATATGGCAAACGGCCTTGCAGGCGGTGTCATCTATTTATGATTAAAAATGGTAATCTTTCAATTTCTTGTGCAGAAAAAAATTTTGAGATCCAAAAATAATATGATCTAATAAAGAAAAAAATTTGAGGCAGTTATGAAAATATTATTTGTGATTTTAATCACTGGTCTATCCATGTTTAGTTCGCCTTCTTTTGCAGCTCCATACGCTGCGATTGTTTTAAATGCAAAAAATGGTGAAGTTCTGCACTGTGAAGAGTGTGATACAAAACTGCACCCGGCAGGTCTAACAAAATTAATTACGCTCTATGTTGTATTTTCAGAAATTGAGAGCGGCAAAATATCTCTTGATGAACAGGTTGAAGTTTCAAGAAAGGCCAGTGCAGAGTTGCCGGCAAAACTTGGGCTACTTCCAGGTCAGAAGATTAAAGTCCGTTATTTGATCAGGGCAACAGGAGTAATGGGAAGCAATGACACATCCACGGCATTAGCTGAACATGTGTCGGGTTCGGAAAAGGAGTTTGCAAAACTAATGAACTTGACTGCTAAAAAGCTAGGGATGGAAAACTCATCCTTTCTGAATGCGCATGGGGTAACGCAGACTGGACATTTGTCGACATCGCGCGATATGGCGATCGCTTTGAGAGCCATATTCTACGATTTTCCAGATTATTTTAACCTGTTTAGTAGACACACTGCTAACGCTGGCTTTAAAAAGGTTACGCATTCCGGTGCAAGATTTCTAGCAAACTACAGGGGGGCTGATGCATTCAGGCATGGGTACACAAGAGCATCTGGCTTTAGTGGAGCTGCATCGGCAGAAAGAGGCGGCGTTCGAATTATAACCGTTATGTTCGGTGGAAGATCAACAGCCACACGAAATCGAGAAATGGCAAAGTTGACTGATTTGGGATTTGTGAAGTTACAAAAATAGCGAGAATATCCACAAATTAATAGTTCTTTTGCTCTATAGATAAAAAAACCATATAATTATTTTTGGACAAGCAACTGGACAAAATAACGAAGTAATCGTCTTTTAATTTTACTTGCTTATTACAACTATCCTAAATTCCTCATATAACTGAAAAACACATTTCTAAATGAAGTTCTTTTAATTCTTGTCAATGTTTTAAGTGAAAAGGATTTATGTGTATGGAATAACCAATTCGTGGCATTTCCAACTTCAATTTTCGTGGTTTTGCCTGATTTGTATTTCATCATCCAATAAAAGACTGTAACCCACTTATGTCGAAAATCCTGTAATTCAAACTGGTCGCTGTCGCCTAATTCCCAGAATTGATGTAAATCTTCTTCATTTAACTCGCTATTTTGCTCAGAGGGAATTGCACGCACCACATCTTTTACCACATCACACTCAAGCTTAGTTATTTGACTTATCGTATTAGCAGTGTCCTCTAAATTTTTACGCTTGCAGGAATATTCAAAAATTGCCGCAAGCAAAGCAGACTCCAGCCTGCGAACCTTCTTTTTAGAAATCAATAAATTCTTGATTGGTATCATACTTTAAATAATCAACCTATCTACTAATCACACGATGTGAGCTGGCCATAATGCAAGACGCTGCCTATCAATTAAAGTAACGTTGTTTTCTGCAGCTATCTTCATTGCCTCCTTAACAAACCCTTCTGCATTTGTAATCACAACAGATTGATAATTCTTGCCTGTTTCATAACGCCCAGCTGCATGTAAAATTTCATGTACAGGGGAAACTCCTAAATACTTTTCATCTCTGGTTGTGTGTTTGCATTGTACAAGCACAACATTTTTTCTTTCGACGTGCTTTAAGTAAATATCTAGTCCACCATCACCTGTCCTTGGCGTCATTGACACTTCCCAATCACCTAAATCAGAAGCTTTTTTCCCAACCCATTGTTCAAAAGCTTTCCAATCCAAGTTATCGATATCTCTAATGTTAAAATCTGAACTTCCAGTAAGCTCGTCAAATAAAGTGCTTTGATCTCTATTTAGGTTTTCTGCTGGCATTAATACTTCTCTAAAAAGTTTCCGCTTTCGAAGCATTATATTATTTAAAATACAATCAAATGACTGCGTTTGATATTTGGAGTGAACCGAAATTGGAATATGTATTGTGACGTCTTCGGTTTGTCCAATACGGTAGATACGATCGTTACACTGCTCTTCAATTGCAGGGTTCCACCAACGTGATAAATGAATGATGTTAGTTGCTGCGGTGAGGGTTAATCCAACTCCTGCAGCTTTAGGGCTTAATATTAATAGATCAAATTCACCATTTCCTAATTTACTTTGGAAATTTTCAACAATATTTCCCCGCCTAAACGCCATTACTTGACCATTAATTATAGGAATTTCTTTAAGTTGATATTTCTTTTCCAAAAGTGAGCGTAAAGCATATTGCATTTCATGGCTCTCGAGAAAAATCAGAGCCTTTTCTCCACGGTCTTTTATCTGATCCAAGATTACGATTGTGCTTTTAAATCTTGCAGACTCTTTACTTAAACGTTCCAAAGCGTTTTCGTCTTCTGAAAGTTGATCGATTATTCCAGGAAAAAGAGATACCCCACGCAATCTGTGCAAAACTTTAAGAACACGCCCACGAGTAGCATTTGCGATTTCTACAAAAGCACTGTCATAGGCTATCTCTTGCGACGGAGGCATAATTTCAGTGTGAAGTCGATAATTTTTATCTGGCAGATCTGCAATCGTATCAGACTTCATCCGCCGAATGGCGATTGGCGGCGTGTTGCTATCGTTACTGTTATAACTATTTTCAAATAAGCGACTGTTAAGTAATTTATAGTCCTCAATACTTGCCTCGTTATATCTTTCAACAAAATCTTTAAGGCTTCCTAAATATCCTGGTGACAAGGTGTCGATAATAGCCCATAGGTCGCTGATAGCGTTTTCCACTGGTGTTCCTGTTAACCCAATACAAAAATCAGATTTCAGCGATGAAGCCGCCCGGTGTGATAACGTTGATACATTTTTTATTGCTTGAATTTCATCAAAAACGACTGCTGCAAAATCAATTTTTGCAAACTCAATTTGATGTTCCTTTAAGGTTGTATAGGTCGTAAGTATCCAGCAAATTCGGCTGTCTGGGCGAACATCTGGGCCAACCCCTAAATCTAATTTAACCTTTTCATCAGATTCAACAATTTTAAGATTTTTAAGTGATGAACCAAAAGCGTCAATTTTTTCACCTAGGCCAAATTCACTAGTCATGTGATCAACTACCTCATTTCCCCAATTTTTAAGTAGGGAGGTGGGCGCTACCACAAGTATCGGCTTTTTGGACAGATCGGGACCTTTTCTCATATTTTCTTGGAGCCACGATAAAAACGCAATTGTTTGGAGGGTTTTGCCCAAGCCTTGATCATCAGCATTTAGAACACCAGGTAAACCTGAAAGGTAAGCATTAATTTGCCAGTCTAATGAATCTATTTGGTGAGACATTAAGTCTGATGAGACTTTGTTTGTGACTGAATTTTCTTCAAAACGTTGGCGTTTTTGCAGCTGCCTTTCAAATGTAAGATCATCAAAGTTTTCTTTTATAATCAGAACTTCTGGTTGCTTGGGGTTTGGCTTTGGACCTTTAATTTCTTGGTCAGGTTCTATAATTCCTTTTAATTTTTGAATAGCAGCTAAAGTCTCTTCGTTTACTGGAATTTTTTTTCCATTAAAGATTGTATCAGTTTTACCTTCATCTATTGCTTTTTTAACAGTCTTTTTGAGCGGATTTATATCCTCTGGAGCAAGAGGAATGAATGTTTCCCCAAAAAAAAGACCGAACTCTTCGGGCTCCCAAGAATTTGGATCTTGCTTTATATAAGGCAGAACTGGAGGCACCCATAGTCCGAGTCCCGTCACTCGCTCAGAGAACTCTTGTGTCTCTACAAATATTGTATTTATCAGGAACTCAATTTCCTCTTCTTCAAGAGCCTCATCGAGTTCGGGAAGCTGCTTCTTTGCCAAAATTTTACGATACACGTTAGTTAAAGATTTTGCTGGATTTGTTGCAAAATCTCTACGGACCTCCTCAGATGAATTAGATATTTCTTTCACGTGCTGAAGAGCTGGAAATAGATTTTCATCAATCAAAAGATATTCACCGTCAGCAAGAAGGTATGTGCGTTTCGCTTGCTTGTTCTTTAGAAACCCTGAATTTTTATTGTGTTCGAATTCATTACGTTCCCTAGTTGTTAATAAAGAATGCTTTTCTGAGGGCTTCAGGCTGCTATCTGCCTCTAAGCTGCCGAATAAGACTGGTGTAGAGTGAAACCCGTCTGGCCTTTGAGTAATATTTAGGGAAAGAGATTTTGCTGTTTTCACTTTGAATTTGGCCAGCACGCCTGTGAGCTTTATTACATTCTCCTCAGTTGTAATATCACTTTCAACTTGATCCTTCTGAGGGTCTACTTGTGCGATGACTTCAGCGCACAAACCCATTCTTTCAGAAAGACTGTCATTGCCATTGGTACTGTAGTTATCAATTATTTCAAGTATGGAAAAAATCGGATCTGGAATAATATATTTTTGTTCAGAACTTTTATCCTCAAGCATTGCTCCATTGCGGGTCATTCTTTTTGGGTTGCTTGTACTTCCCCAAACAGGCCGAATGCCAAACGACTTGGTTAATAGACTTCCTTCCATACTCAAAGAAAATTCAAAACTCGGGTTTTCTGGTAAACCTAAAGATTTAAGAGTGTTATTAGATAGGTTTGAGAGCAAATTCCAGCCGAAGGTTACCGTCCCGTGGTCTTCCTCAAAGTCATCTGGGTAGATGTCTGAAAACTGATATATTTCCGCCAGTGCCAAAGTTGCAGCTGCATTTGCAGAATTTGACCACTCTCGCATACTGATCTTTTCAGACCTTTTTTTAAATCCTAAAAGTCCCTGGCTATTTTGAGCAAAAGATATCTCAACACCTTGATGCGTTTGTATGTAGTGGGTGGAAAACATTTTAATTTACCTGTTGCGTCTTATATAATCGCGGGTTTTCCCCATCCAGCGGCCTGGCCGATCATGTATGAACGCGGCATCGCATTTATTAGGTTGAATAGCTAACTCATCTCTGTAGTAAATTCTTGATCCACTTCTAAATAATTCAGGTGCATTTTCGTTTTGATTTTTAAATAGTCGAACCCTGAAACTATGAGTGCCTTCAATCACAGTCAAACTTCCAATCTTCATGATAAAATAACATTTCTCGTCGCTGTCCACACGATATCGAGAAGAACCTACCTTACCATGAGAGCGAAAAGATGGATCATTACGGTCTCTTGCAATCTGAGCCGCTAGTTTAGCTCCGTTCTCACTTAAGATTACCCAGGCGTTATCGATTTCCTTTGATTTATTTAGTTCTGTCCAAAATTTCCGTCTATCAGCCCACATGTGACTTTCCTCGAAGCGGTCAATTATTTCAAAAAATACAGATAAGGATTTAGTTGTAAGCCATTGATTTATAATATCCATAGCTCTTGGTGATACCCCACGCCAACGTGAATTATTGACTCTAGGGTCGTTGAAGTTTTCCACTAAAAAATTTTGAAGGCTATCTCGTGCTTCTTGATTTGTGCCATTATCTACAGAAAGAATAAGGGCATCGATAGCGGCAGCACTGCCAAAGCTAGCGAACTCCCTTGCATTTGGTGCTAACCAATTCTTGACTTTATCTATTGCTTCAGGTTGTGCTTTGCTTAGGTCTGTTTGCAAATACTTAAGCATTGATAAAAAGGTCACGGCGTAGAAACCTTTAGAGTGCGGAGACGATATCCCCTTATTTTTTAATGTGTCAAATGGCGCCGTGCATTTTGACAAATACTCACCCAATTGTTTGTGAGCAGCTTGTCTATTAAAAATATCAAAGTTTTTTTTGAGAAAGGTGGGAATGGGAATATCTTCGAGCTCACGGCTGGACAGAATATTTGAAAGCCGATCCAAAGCTTTGTTATTTTTGTCATAATGTGTACAGTAAATCTCAAATGCCGCTTTTAAAAAGCTTTTCTTGTCCGTCGTCTCAAGTGAATTTAGGAGTGTTTTGATTATATGGCTCCAAGTTTTCGTTGTAATAAGATCTGAATCAAATAGAGATCGCATAAGAGTAGCAGCCTTATGCCATGGATAGTTTTGCCAATCATTCAACTCCAACCTTCGTTGAAAATCTTCTAATTGCCCAATAAGATCTTCTGGTTCTTCATTTGAACTCCCATCATATTTCTCAAGCAACTTTCGCACTGCTCGATCTAAATTATTTGTTGAGGTCATATTTATGGGGCGGATAGACCAATCATTCGTTTCGATTAATTCAGATAATTTCAATTTTAGTCACCCTTTTTAGAAATGAAATTATTAATTAACGTCGATAGACGCCTCGCCTCTTCCACATTTTTAGGTGTTATCATAATAATTCTCAAATCAATTCTTCGATTTGCAGATCTGGTACTTCGCTTGTTTTCTGCTACGGGACGAAACTCCCCATATGCCGACACGGATAAAATTGGTTGGCCACGCTCCGATGTTTCTTCCTCTTTAACACCTGAAACAATATTTGCATTTCGAAATTCCATAAGAGCGGGACGGTGGCTTATCATAACCCTAAATGCTGCCGCTGCCCTGCGAGCCGATAAATCTAAGTTGTCTTCAAGATCTTCAAGGCTCTTAGCTCCTAGTGGAACGTTGTCTGTATGTCCCTCAAGTTGAACAGCTTCAAGAAGTGAAAGATTCTTATTGCATGAAATATTGATCTTTGACCGTGATCCCAGGCTATAACATCCCAATTCTTCTTCAAGAACTTCGGCTACCTTTTGGATTTTCTTCGTTACATTTGGGGTTGGTTCGTAACTACCTGACCGAAAATTAATAACGTTTTCATCAAACCGAACTATTCCACTGATAGTATCAATTTTAACATTTATGTTATTCTGAGCCAGTTTGTCTTTTATGGAATTAAGTATATTCACGCGAGACTCAGAAATACCATCCAAAATTTTTGCTAGAATTGTGTCTTTTGTTTCTTGGAATTCCTTCAGCTTCGCCTCTAAGTCTTCTATGATTTTCTTCAGTTTTGCTATCTCTTTCTCGAGATTATTTATCTTTTTTTGTTGTATGCTAATTTTTTCTTTTTGATCGCTGATTGTAATGTCTCTCTCAGTGAGAGTTAAATTTAAATCTTTGATCTGTTTTTTAAGCTCCTCAATTATTTTTAAAAGCCCGCTGATTTCTTCTTTTTGATCGCTGATTGTAATGTCTCTCTCAGTGAGAGTTATATTTAAATCTTTGATCTGTTTTTTAAGCTCCTCAATTATCTTTAAAAGCCCACTGATTTCTTCTTTTTGATCACTGATTGTAATGTCTCTCTCAGTGAGAGTTATATTTAAATCTTTGATCTGTTTTTTAAGCTCCTCAATTACCTTTAAAAGCCCACTGATTTCTTCTTTTTGATCACTGATTGTAATGTCTCTCTCAGTGAGAGTTATATTTAGTTCATCGATTTTTTCTTGTTTTTGAATGGTTATTTGTACTTGTTCATCATAAATAGCCTTAGGTACTGTTTCACCATCGGTTGATACAGATCGAGCAAAGAATGCCATGAGGATCATTACAATGAAGAGTATAGATATCATAAGATCCGTCATCGAGACAAAGGCTGATTCCCCTTCTGAATCTTTTTTACGAGATTGTAAAAATCGTGACACGGGATATTGTTTCCTTTAGTTTGGCTTGTATTCTTCCAAACCATCGAGAGCATTTTGTAAGGCATTGGTAGCTTCAGTAAACTTACCATGAACCTGATCAGTGAACTCTTTTACTTCCGTTTGAGTATCGTTCAGCCCGACACTTATTGCTTTGAATGCATCCCCTAGTTTTTCATCCAAGTTATCCGTGGTGGTTACAATAGCATTCAATTCTTTGATTGATAAATTAAGTGCCTCCATAGTTGCTTTAACTTGGCTACTTGTTCCTTCCAGTATTTCCCTATTCGCCTCAAGAGATTGTGCTATTGCAGAGTTAATAGTTTGGATTTGACTAATAGACGTGGAAATTGGGTTGGCAACAGTACCAAGGCTTTTTGACGAAGCCTCTAACTGACTGGCAGCAGTTGCCTGGGTATTTGACGCTTTGATAATTTCTGAAGAGTGATTTTTAAGCTCTCGATTTGCAGATTGTAATTCTTTTGCAAAAGTTTCCACGGGGTCTCCTAGTAAGCCCTGCAGGCTCTCTGTGAATTCTCTTACATTTGCTAAAACATTTTCTGTTGCTGCTGAAATGGACTCTGAAACTTTTTCACCAGCCTCCCCGATACTTGAAACAGCTCCCTGCCCAATCCCTTGAACAGCCTGAGACGCTTCATCACCGATATTATTTGCTGCATTTCCGAGTGCATCCTTCAAATTCTCTGCAGCATTGGAAATTTTAGTGGCGGCATCTACAAGTTGTTCTGAACCCTTTCGAGTGTTTTCTTCGATAAGTTTTAAAAAGTTATCCATTTCTATTTTTGAAGATTCTAATTGGTTGTCTCTTTCATTTCTTGCGCTTTGCTCGTCATCCATAGCTTTTTGTCTCGCACTACTCATGAGATCGCTCAGAGATTGAACGGCATTTGTCATCTCCTCACCGACATTGCTAGACGAAGTCTGCAATTGTCGTGATATGTCGGTAAGAGATGAATTAACCCCATTCAATGTTGCAGAAACTTCATCCAAACTTGCATTAAGCTTTTCATAAATAGTATCCCCTAACTGCCCAACCAATCCCTCTACCTCAGTGCCAGCAGAGTTTCCTATTTTTTGAAGAACCGGTTCAAGTTTTTGAGCAACTGCTTCTCCTACCGTTGTCCCAATCTGGGCACCTAAGTTATTCCCCATTGCTTGGAGTTGTTCTGTTTGAGCCTTAACAGCCTCTAGTTGACGTTCTGCTATTTGTTCGGGTGTTTGAAAAATAACTCTTGTTTCGAGCGTCGAACAAAATACATCGACAGCGGCGTCCCCCTTCCCTGACAAATGCCGAAACCAGAAATTAAATACAATAGATGCACCCAAACCACTCAATGACATAATAAACTTAGATTTTGCAGCATCCAAAAAAGCTTCCATATTCCTGTTAGAAAAGGCTAAACTTTCTCCTTGGCCAGAAGCACTAATTAGCTCTGTTAGGGCTGCGATAATTCCCAAAAAAGTAAAAAATAACCCAATGGTAACAAATATATTTACCCATTGACGGCCTAGGCCACTTTCAAATCCAAGCTCATATGGATTAAAGAAGCTACTTGGTCTTGTTGTATTTCTGATAACGTCATTATCTTCGCTTATTAGTACTGTTTCACAATATTCATTCCAGGCCCTGTTGATAGCAACAGTTTGCGAGTTAGTGAAAGCCGCTTTGATATCACTGTTTATATCATCATATTTTTCTTTAAAATCCACCTCGTCCATAGCTGTAGAAATTATTTTAGTTAATTTTTTAACCTCATTTTGCCGTTTTGAAAAATGGACGTAATAGATGATCATTAGCCATAAAAGTAATAGCCCGATGCATGCGCTGACGAAACCTGCCGCTCCTTCACTGGCTACAGTAACAGATAAATTTAAAATACTCTTCTCTACCAGGTCACCAACAACAAGAAGAACGTTTAGGTATTCTGTTATTTGATCCATATTCAAAATCCGTTAAAATTTACAAAAACAGTACAATTCTATGAGCAAGAGTCCATATTTAATATTGAGCAATGGATATGAAGTATTGAGCGATGACATTGTACTGGATCTAAATTATTCGAAATAAAACGATTTACAAATTGTGTACTAAGTAGTACACAGTACTTATGAAGGGATTCGGAACTCATGTAAGACTGCTGCGCGATGAACTTGCTAAGGACAGCAAAGACTTCAGTGTTCGCAAGGTTGCCGCGAAGATTGGAGTAGAGCCTGCGTACCTAAGTAAAGTTGAGCGAGAAGTTGTTCCACCCCCTTCTGAGTCAAAAATAGTAGCTTTGGCCAAAGTTCTTCATACTGATGAAGATGTTTTGCTAGCGCTTGCCGGTAAAGTTTCATCGGACCTGCTTAAGATAATTAGAGATCGGCCAATACTTTTTGCGGAACTAATACGTAAGTTAAAACAAGAGCCCGATCATGCGGTACTCAGAATTGTTAGAGAAGTAAAAGACGGTGAGTGGTAAAGGAGAAAATATGATTTATTTAGATGATGATTGCTTAGAAATTCGGTTCCCTGAATTGCATGAGAATGCTGGAGTAAGGATAAGCTTTCAAAGAACGCTTAGATTACCGGACAACGGTGAAACCCACTTTCTGCCGCCCAGTTTAGGAAACTTTCCTTTGCGGCACATAGAGGATTACGATTTAGGTGAAAGAAACAAGTTAAAGAAACGAGGCGGTATCATAATGCCTATGTTTCAGGCTGATGCACTTTGGCTAGATTTCAGCCCCATTAATCGAACTAGAGGGAGAAGTTATCCAATTGCCGTGAAGATTGGCACCGGTAAAATTTGTGCGGTCTCCGGCGATAACTTGGTCGCGGGGTTGAACCGGGACCCACAGGACTACGTAGTTGTGCCGGATCAACCATGGATTGATGGATATAATGTTGGCAAAGATATTGTGAAGCAATTTGTAGCATCACCTCTCGGACATGGCTACACAGTTGAAGAACAATTAAAATCAGAAGCTGATACTGGTGGTATTCAAATTCAAGTCTTTCCGATGAAGAGAAAATTCTATGATTTACTAAACAGACCTGCAAGACCAATGGGTGACGTAAATTACTGTATGGCACCATCAATGTCTATGGAGAGCATGAGCAGCCCTGAGATGGGGTTAGCTGCTGGAGGAAAAATGCGTCAAGAAATTTATGAAGATGATCATGAGTTTGATGCTTGGGACCTAAGGACCTCACAGAGATGCTTTGTGACACTCGCAAATGCAGAACAATGGATGGACCTAACTGGCGAAGAGCCACCACTTAGCCCTATGAGTGCGGATACTTACACCCGTCATGACCTACCTTGGTTTGATTATTATGGCGGAGACAAAAACGCAATTGATGGGGCAAAAAAATTAGGAAAGATTAAGTCCATTAAAGAAATTAAACCAAAAAAGGGTAAGAATTTCTGGGGCAAAGTCTTGCCTGTAAATAATCCTAAAGTCGTAAAATTAGAACCAAGAGAAGTTAATGTGGGTGAATGGTAGGAGAAATAAATTCTATGCTACAGCACTCATAATTAAAAGTTTGTAATGTTAAATAAATCATTTTTAACGCCCACCACTTCAGAAATAGTTACGAAAGCTTTTGTTAATTTCTGTTGTGAAGTTTATAAAATGGACCACGATGGCTTTCACGGATATAAACATTGGATGCGTGTACTTCATAATGGAAGACTTTTAGCAAAAGCTGAAGGAGCCAGTATGAAAGTGGTAGAACTATTTTGTTTGCTGCACGATACTCAACGAAAAAATGAAAATGTTGACCCCGAACATGGTCACAGAGCGGCTGAATTTGCATGTACGCAGAACGGTATTTGGTTTGATGTCGATAATTATGAGATGCAACTTTTATATGAGGCGCTTTCTTATCACTCGGATGGGTACACAGAAGGAGATATAACGGTACAAGTCTGTTGGGATGCCGACCGACTTGATTTAGGAAGAGTTGGAATCAAACCTAGCCCAAGCAGACTTTGTACCGTTACCTCAAAAGCACCGGAAGTTTTAGACGCTGCGTATCAGCGATCAGTTAATTTCATACCCTACTAATTATTTATGAGACTTTCTAATTTCATGATTAACCAGGCAACAAAAAAGACACCTAGGTTTCCCCTGCTATTTCCACTGACATATCGTGCCCCAGTTCCAGCAACCTTGCTTGTAATAAGCTTGCAGAAAGAGGGTCATGGGATGTCACAGCGAGGTAATCATTTCCAGGATGACAGCCATCGATGAACCTAAGATCGCCCCTACGAAGTCCTTCCGCTTGGTCTGATCCAAATAAGTCCAAGTCATAAAGGTACCAATATGCTTTTGCCTTATTCGCATCGTTGCGACCCCACTCGTCAATGTAGTACATCATGTCAGCTTCCTGCTCCAACATTCTGGGAGTGATACCCCAGTCCCAGTAGATCTCCCGAAACTGGCTCAGTGTAACGGGCTCATCCTTTGGAAGATAAACTCCATGGTATCTGTCTAAGACTTCACGGTAAGTGAGATTTGTTAATCCAAAGTCTGGGCTATTCAGTCGCAATTCATACTCCGTGCCCAACTGAACGAAATACAATTTGGTTGTTTTTTCAGTAGGTGTTATGAGTGGGACAACGGCGTTTCTATTTCTCAAGAACCAATCAGCTTTATCAACAAACGCCGTTGTGAGAATTGAGCCTGCACCAATTAGAAAGGAACGTCTATCCATCTCACCAGACCTCCCTTGCTATGGCTTGAACCTCTTCAACATCGAGAAGACCAGTATTGTTGAGCCAATGAAACTCTTCGACATCATGATACTTTGCATCGAATTTCCACAGCTCCAGGATTAAGTGAGTGGCTACGGTCTTTTCATCCGAATAACAGCGGTTTCCGTGTGCCATTAGTTCCCAATGCCATTTCCAGGGATAACCGCCATCTTCAACCCAATTATTCCAGAGCATCCACCCCGTACGGCGCGGGTTGAGGTAATAGTTATCAATGCGATTGTGCATTGGTGACCACGCCCATTCCGCGCTGAATAAATAGGTCAGTTTTCTTGGGGAAGCTTTTGGATAGTTCTTTAATAATGGCTGATCAAGCTCAACTTTGGGGTCGAGACGCTTTGGTAACTCTGGTAAAGTTACAACCTCATATAGGCGCTGCTGAGGACGCGCATCAGGTGACATTGGTATAAATGAAGTATGTTTGGTAGACATGTAATGTCCCTCCGCTTTAGTGCTTTAGCCACCATGGCAAGGCGCACAAGTTGAAGATTAAGTGCCTAAAAGGAACATACACCTAGACTAAAAAAAGTCTAGATAGAAAGCTAGTAATCTGTAAAAGGTGGGGTCTTAAGCTGCAGCCTTCGCCCGTTGTTATTTGTCCTATGCACTATACAAATCTAGCATGTCGGTCCGTTTATACTTTAAATAATTAAATTTTTGATTTTATATGTGAGCAGCGAAAAGCAAAGGTGCCTAAATGAATCATAATGAAATTTCCTCAGCGATTTGGTCAACCACTGATGATGTACTTCGGGGCGCTTTTAAACCAAGCGAATACGGTCGAATTATCCTTCCTTTAACAGTTTTAAGACGTCTTGATTCAATAGTTGAGAGGCAAAAAGATGAAATAGTGAAGTTCTACGAGGACAATAAAACCCGAATAAATCCAAGTATAATTAGAACAAAATTTGGCATTCCCTTCTACAACAAGTCTAAGTTTGATTTATCCAGATTAATGCAAGACCCAACAAATATTTTCACAAACTTTCAAAACTATATGGATGGTTTCTCAGAAAATATTGCAGACATTCTTAAGAATTTTAAGTTTCCTGAAATAGTAAAAAGATTAGATGAAGCAGATAGACTGTATCAGACAATCGAGAAAATCACTGCATTTAGTTTGTCACCAGATCAGATTGATAACCATTCTATGGGAGCGATCTACGAAGAACTTCTAAGACGATATTCAGAAATGGCAAATGAAGAGAGTGGAGATCACTACACGCCAAGAGACGCAATCCGAACACTTGTAGCTATACTATTTTCACCTGATAGAGATAAACTCCAAGATAGTGGTTTAATTCGCTCTATTTACGACCCCTGTGTTGGTACAGGAGGCATGTTAACAATCAGCAAAAGTTGGATAAAAGATAATATAAATCCTAATATTAATCTCCAACTATATGGGCAGGAATTAAACCCAGATACATATGCAACATGTAAGTCAGATTTATTAATAGCTGGGGAAAATGAAGATAACATTAAAGGACCTTATTCAACACTTTCAAAAGATGCGTTTGAAGGTAAGAAATTTGATTATATGATTAGTAACCCTCCTTACGGAGTTAGTTGGAGAGCTGATGAAACATTCGTAAAGCAGGAAAAAGATAACCCAGACGGAAGATTTTCCGCGGGATTGCCACCTGTTTCCGATGGGCAGTTACTCTTTCTACAGCATCAACTAAGTAAAATGGAGCAAAAAGGTTCACGAATTGGCATAGTTTTTAATGGTTCACCACTATTTTCGGGGGATGCTGGCAGTGGGCCATCAGAGATTAGACGGTGGATAATTGAGAACGACTGGCTCGAGGCCATTATTTCTCTTCCGGAGCAACTATTTTTTAATACTGGCATTGCAACATACTTCTGGATATTGACCAATAAAAAGTCCAAAATCAGAAAGGGTAAAGTACAGCTTATTGACGGCAGCAGTTTTTGGACTCAGCTAAAAAAATCACTTGGAAATAAAAGAAGACAAATTTCAGACGAGCAAGCAAGGGACCTACTTAACTTCTACCTTGATTTTGAAGAGGGAGAATACAGCCAGATAAAAGATAATGACTTTTTTGGTTATACGAAAGTACAGATTGAGCAGCCTTTAAAAGAGAATGGAACTGTACAAAAAGATAAGAAGGGTAATCCTAGGCCTGATGCTCAAAAACGAGATCATGAAAGGATTCCACTTCAACAGGATATTGATGAATACTATGAACGGGAGGTAAAGCCTCATTTGCCAAATTCTTGGATGGATCGTTCAAAAGATAAAGTTGGTTATGAATTTAATTTTACAAAATACTTTTACAAATTCACTCCCTTAAGAGCCTTGGAAGACATCGCGCAAGATCTCCTAAAACTAGATGAGGAGATGGAAGGTCTCATGAAGGAGACACTTCAGGGATGAGAACCTATCTGGAATATAAAGACACTGGTGCTGAATGGATTGGGGATATACCGAAAGGGTGGGTTGTTTCAAAGGTCAAATATATCACCCGAGACCATCGACAGGGGTATTATTCCCCTGCCGAATATGATGATAATGGTTTTCGTCTAATACGAATCACTGATATTAAAGATGACCATACCGTAGAGGTACAGTCATCTCCCTTTTATGACCGCACAGAAGAAGAAATTTCTAACTTCATCGTTAGGGATGGAGACTTTTTGTTCCCAAGGACTGGGGGTGTTGGTCGATTTGGTATCGTAGATTTCCACACACCCTCTATTTATGGATCGTTTCTTATAAGGTTTCGATTTAATAAACTGATATCTCGGAAACTCTTAAAATATTTCTTCGATTCACAAATGTATCTCGATCAGGTTCTGATGGAGATTCATGGTGGAGTTAACCAAAATGTTCATGTTGAAAATATAAAAAGTTGTAATGTTCTCATTCCCCCACCCTCCGAACAAAATCAAATCTCAAACTACCTAGACCGAAAAACTCTTCAGATTGACGACCTAAGCGAAAAGACGGAACAGAAGATCAAACTTCTAAAGGAACAACGATCCTCCTTGATCAATGAGTGTGTTACCAAGGGATTAGATCCCAACATTGAAATGAAAGACAGTGGAGTGGAGTGGATCGGTGAAATTCCCTGTGAATGGGGTATCATTCCTCTCAAATATACTACAAAAAAGATTGGGAGCGGTGTCACTCCTAGAGGTGGAAGTGAGGTTTACTCAGAAAGCGGGATACCTTTTTTAAGAAGTCAAAATATTCACTTCGGCGGGTTAAATCTTGAGAACGTCGTCTACATCTCTGACGAACTTCATAAGAATATGTCTGGATCAAAAGTTCAATCTGGGGATGTGTTATTTAACATAACAGGTGCTTCTATTGGAAGATGCTGTTTTATTAGCGGTCCCCAAGAATACAACGTTAATCAGCATGTTTGTATAGTTAGGCCTAAAAAAGAGTTAGAAACACGATTTTTAAATTACTTCTTTAGTTCCCAGATTGGCCAATATCAGGTGAACTTAAATATTACTGGGTCAGGTCGGGAAGGTTTGAACTTTGAAAACCTAGGTAACTTTTTGTTACCAAAAGTGCCCTTTTCCGAACAAAAACAGATCTCTGACTTCCTCGACCGAAAGACCACCAATATTGACCAAATAATCGATACCGAAATCAAACGTGTAGACCTCCTTCGGGAATACCGTCAGTCGCTAATATCCTCAGTTGTAACAGGTAAAATGCGAATAACGGAGGATTTGGTATGAGCGCTCCCATGCCTACCGAAAAAAGGTTTGAAGATTTTATTGAGAAAGCTTTGCTTAAGCACAAAACTCCCAATGTACCAACTTATAATAAGCATCACTTTGAAAAGTATGACAGAGAGCTTTGTCTCATTCCAGAGGAGGTTTTATCATTTATAAAATCAACGCAAGATAAAGATTGGGCCGAATTAATTAGAATTTTAGGAGTAGAAACAGATAGAATATTTTTAAAAACTTTATCTGTGACTATTAACCAGCATGGCCTCCTTAGAGTTTTGAGGGAAGGTTTGGCCCTTAAAGGACAAAAGTTCAAGCTAGCCTTTTTTGAACCCAATAGTGGAAATAATCCTGATGCTTGGACCAACTTTAAAAAAAATAAATTTACAATTATTCGTCAGTTACATTATTCAATCAAGAATGAAAATTCGATTGATACTGGAATATTTTTAAACGGCATTCCAATAATTACAATTGAGTTAAAAAACCAGTTAACTGGCCAATTTATCCAACATGCAAAATTGCAGTATCAAAACGATAGAGATCCAAAAGAACCTTTATTGAGCTTTAAAAAATGCCTTGCGCACTTCGCCGTCGACAATGACGAAGTAGCAATGACTACTAAGCTCAATAAAAAATCAACTCGGTTTCTGCCTTACAACAAAAACATAGAAAACCCACATAATCCTAGCGGATACAAAGTAGATTATTTTTGGAAAGAGATTCTTACACCAAGATCTTTGCTTGATATAATCGAAAATTTTGTACACTTGGGAATTGAAACTGATCTTATTTATGATCCAAGATTAGACCAGGTAATCGAAGAAACCTCAGATGTACTTATTTTCCCAAGATATCACCAATTAGACCTGATTAGGAAACTTAAGAGAACCATTAAAGAAGAGGGCCCGGGGCAAAAATATTTAATTCAGCATACTACTGGCTCAGGAAAGTCGTATTCTATCGGATGGCTTTCACATCTTTTGGCTTCTTTATTTAGAAATAAAACCGACCCCAATCGCATGTTTGACTCCATAATAGTGGTAACAGATAGAAAAGTCTTAGACAAACAACTTCAAAAACTTATTCAATCTTTGTCGAGAGTCAAAGGACAAGTTAAGGCAGTTGAAGGAACCTCAGCTGATCTCAGAAAGTATCTGGAAAACAGCAACGATATAATAATCTCTACTATCCAAAAATTCCCCGTCATTGCAAAAGCAATTTCTTCTCTGGGCGATAAAAAATTTGCGGTAATCATTGATGAAGTACATTCTTCTCAAAGTGGCAAAAGTGCTCAAAGCCTTAAGAAAGTTCTCTCAACTAACGGTGATGGTGAAGTTACAGAAGATCCCGGCAATGATTACGAGGATATGATTCATAAAATAATAAACTCTAGAAAAGATCAAAAAAATATATCCTTTTTCGGTTTTACAGGGACACCTAAAAATAAAACTCTAGAGCTTTTTGGAAGGAAAAACGAGGACAACATATTCGAAGCATTCCATACTTATACTATGCGTCAATCAATTTCAGAAAATTTTACTCTCAATGTTTTAAGTAACTACACAACCTATAACCGATTTTTTGAGCTCAATAACCCTGACGTTGATATTGAAACACAATCAGCCGAAGCAAAGAGAAGAGTTTTTGAACAAATAGATAAACACCCTAAAAATTTATCTAGTAAATCATCAATTATACTAAATCATTTTACTACAATAGCCAGCAAAGAAATAAACGGACAGGCAAGAGGCATGATTGTGGTAAAATCAAGGGCTCAGTGCGTGAGGTTTTTTAAGGAAATTAACAAACAACTCGACGATCGCGGTTCAAAATATCGTGCACTTGTCGCCTTTAGCGGTGAGGTTACTGATCTAGAAGAGTTACCCGATGAGACTTACACGGAAGAAAAACTGAATAGTAGCATAGGGATGGAGGGTGATATTCCTCGCGCTCTCAAACACCCCAGATTTCGCCTTTTAATAGTCTCAAATAAATATCAGACTGGCTTCGATGAACCGTTGTTGCAGTCAATGTATATTGATAAGAAACTACACGGTGTTCAATGCGTTCAAACATTATCGCGCCTCAACCGGACCAGATCTGGTAAAGAGAGAACCTTTATCCTTGATTTTGTAAATTCAGTTGACGAGGTGTTAGATTCTTTTAATCCCTATTTTGAAAGTACTGTTCTTGACGGGGAAACGAACGATCAGCAATTGTATAATAAGAAGATAGCTATTGAAGAGTTTCATCTTTATGAGCCAATGCGAGAACCCAAGGATTTTTGTAAATTGTATTTTGCTACTACAAGGCAAGACAGTTCACTTCAGCCGCCCCTAAATAAGGTTCTTGCAAACTGGAAACAACTGGAGGATGAAGAAAGAGAGGAATTCAGAAAATTAATTCAAAGTTATATAAAACTCTACGAATATATTTCTCAGATAATTCCATATTCTGACACTGAATTAGAAGAGCTTTACATTTTTCTCTTTTTTGCCGCACGAAAGTTACCACCTCTAGGGCGACCTGAGATAGATATTCCTGAAATCGAAATACCTAACTTTCTGATTAGGCGAACAGAAGATGCCATAGGAGACCTTTCTGGGGGAAATGAAGGTATTTTAACACCTCCAACCTTTGCTACAGGCCAAGCGGAAGACCCTCCATGGGAATTACTATCCGAACTGCTAAACCGCCTGAATGAAGAGTATGGAACAACCTTTACCGAAGCTCAGAAAAAAAATATTGAAACTATTCAACAGATTTTAACCGAAAATAAAGAGGTTGAGGATGCGATCCTAGCTGATAACACAGAGCAAAATAAAGAAGAGTTTTTTATGAAAAAGGTAAATGAGGAGTTTGATAAATATTTTACTGAAGAATACGATTTTTATGAAAAAACTCAAAAAGAAGAAATTAAAAATTCTATCGTGAGAATTATGTTCCACAATGTAACCCGCCAGATAATGGAGCGGAGATCGATTTGAGAGCTTATTAATGGGTGAAAATGAAGAAACAACTTTTTGGTTAGGCTTATTTACTGGAACAAGTTGGAACCAATATCTATCTGCGAGAGTTCCTCAGATAGGATTTAACCAAAATCAAATCAAGCAAGCACAAAAGATTATACCAGGCGATAAAATAATCGCTTACCTAACTAAAGTTGGAACCTTTGTGGGGATATTAGAAGCCACGGATTTTGCAATTGTTTCAGACGAAGAAAAATGGAGCGAAGGTCTGTTCCCAGTAAGAATTAAAGCAAAGCCACTAATTAAAGTATCAATACCACATGCCGTACCAATCCGATCTCTGCTTGCGGAGTTAAGTTTTTCAAGAGACGGTAAGCTCAAAAGCCCACACGCATGGACTGTACATGTTCGGTCTTCGCCCAGAAAGTGGAAAAATGAAGATGGTCTACTAATTGAGAAAAAATTAAATCAGCAAATTAAAAACCCTATTTTTTTTAGAGAGGACGAGAGCGGGCAAAAAATTTCAGCGGTTCGGAAGGCATCTAATGTCCAAACCAATAATAGAGTAGGCAGACTAAACCGCAGAACTAAAAGAGCAAAATTTGACAAGCAACAAGATTACAAATTTAAGAAGGTTCTGTCCCGAAACACGGTAACAGGATACGCTGTAAACTTTCCCATACAAAAAACTTGCAGGCCTACAAAAGTTTGTAAAGACACTTGCTATTTTGCTGCTGGATTAAACGCCGCCTCTCCTGCACTTACTCTACAGCACCGCAATTTAGATCATTGTAAAAATAATCCCGAAAGTTTTGCAAAGAAGGTTATACATGAATACGATAACGCTGGTCTAAACTTTTTAAGGTGGAACGGAGGTGGAGATCTTTTTGAAGAGGCTGTAGAAGCCATTAAATTTATAGGACAAAGTAGACCTGATATTGTTCTTTGGATAACGACGCGTAAGCCCGAAATTGCATCATCAATCTCATATCATAAAAATCATTTCATTCACGTCAGCCTAGATCGAACGAGCTTGATGAAAAAAGGACAAATCCGTTCAGCTTTCGGTCATGCAAATGTGTTCTTTTCATATCAAGTACATCCAGATGAAGAGCTTTCACATGAAGTAGTTGAAGGTAATAGTCTAATATTTATGCACGACTATGCACCTGTACCAAACCCATACAAGCAAGATTATGCTTCAAACTTTTGCCCTCTTAATGGGGCTGATACAATAAAAAATATGTGTGGAAATTGCAGACGATGTTTTGACGGAACTTTAGTAGCTTGAAAATGCTATGTCCTCAACATTTAAATATTTTTAAAGCCTAGGAATTGATTATCTGAGTACTGAACTGACCCAAATTGGATTATACTTTTTCCACATATCCTACAAGAGACACTCATACTCTCGTTCACTCAACAAATTTATTATTCTTAAATTGGCCCTCGAAGATTTTGCCATCTTTCACCAGTTTTCCATTTCCAGAATACTGACCACCGTCAAAATCTCCTTCATATTGCTCTACCGCTTCCCCATTGTAGATGTACTTTATCGTTCCGCGACCATGGGGACACAGAAGGTGATAAGGAGATTCGTCTGGATCATTTACGTTGTATTCAGACGAAATTACCTGGCCTGAATACTCATGTAAAACAATGTCTTCATAATCTTCATCAGGCCTTGTCTCTCCGATTTTTTTGATCCAATTAAACATATTATTTCCCTTTTTCTTCTCCGCTTCAGGCGTCAATCATCATCCGCGATACTCCCTATTTCTATAGGCCTTTCGAAGAAATTTCTTGCTTTATCAAAATCCTGCTTTGTACCACGTCCATAAAATTTAGCATATTTGCACTCTCAAAAGCTAGCTCTGTTTAAAATTAATGAAATTACAGACATACAAAATCCAAACCGTACCCCTTAACAAGCACGCGATACGTAAACCAAGCAAACTGGTGTAGGCATACGTCTGAAATAATCCCTTTTTTGCACTCTGACTTTGTGCTATTCTGTCCTCAGTGTTAGCATTCAGCTAAGCCGCGCTTATAGATGTAAGCGGATTACATAGCTTCAAGAGTGAAGCCCCATATCAACGAGAGGAGTTGACCATGCAAATGGCACTCAGAACGTTGAGTGTTGGGGAGCTTCGCTCGCCAAACTCGACGCCACGACACCATAGTAAGAAACAACGCACTAAAGCGCGTGCACTCTTTGCAGAGCAAGGAATTGTCGTGCCAATCATTGTTGATGACCGCATGCGCATCATCGACGGAGTATTGCGATTTGAAACCGCCAAGGAACTTGGGCTTGATGAACTGAATGCCGTTGTGGTGTCCAATGCAACAGATTCAAAGCTCTTGCAATTAGAGCTATCGCTGAACCGTTTGGCTGAAGACAGCGCTTGGAATGCTGAGCATCTGAAAACAAAGTTTGAACAACTGATCGAATACCAAGTCGATTTAACGTTCACGGGTTTTGAGACAGCGGAGATAGATAACATCCTGTCCTTCGAGGTCATCGAACCTGAAGACCAAGACTGGGCCTCTGCAGATCCCGTGTCCCAAGAGGGTGACATCTGGCGTGTTGGGGATCAAATCATAGCCTGTGGTAATGCGCTTTACCCTGATGAGGTACTGGGTGGCGTTTTAGCTCAAGTCGGGCTGGCAAAAGCCTGTATCACAGATCCCCCTTATAATGTTCCAACCTCTGGTCATATCCGCACGACGCAAAAACACGCCGAGTTCGTCATGGCAGCCGGGGAAATGGATGATCAGGGATTCACAGAGTTTCTGTCGCGATCGATTACAGCCTCCCTGCCCTATACTGATCCTTTTGCTCTCTATTACATGTTTATGGATTGGCGGCATCTTGAGAACCTGAATGCGGCTGCGAAGTGTAATGGGCTTATCCAAAAAAACCTGTGCGTCTGGTCCAAGACCAATGCAGGCATGGGCTCCTTTTATCGATCACAACATGAACTTGTCGGTGTCTACAGTCGCAGTGATCGCTTCCAGAACAATATCCAGCTTGGAAGTTCTGGCAGATATCGATCTAATGTGTGGGTCTACGAAGGTGTAAACAGTTTTGGCGCAACGCGCGCAGATGATCTGACCGATCATCCCACAATCAAACCCACACAAATGATTGCAGACATTATCCTCGATTGTACGTCGCTCGGGGATTGGATTTATGACCCATTCCTGGGCAGCGGCACAACATGCCAAGCGGCAGAACAAACCCGCAGGCGATGTTTGGGCATCGAATATGAACCACGCTATGTGGATGTTGCCATAAAGCGGCTGAGAGACAGATGTGGATTAGATGCGATCCACGACGCGTCAGGGCTCTCTTATGAACAAATCACCACTGAACGAAATTCTGAGCGCGGAGGTCAATCATGACAAAGCGTGGTTACAAAACCCCTCCTGTGGAGCATCAATTCAAAAAAGGAAAATCTGGTAATCCGAAAGGGAGGCCCAGGAAAAAGACAAAGCAACACTCTGATCCGGGTCTTGATTTGATTGTGTCCGTCTATCGCGAACTGCGCAAATCCGTTTTTGTGCAAGAAAATGGTAAACATCGAGAGATCACCAAACTTGATGCATTTTCTGCCCAACTTGTTGCACAGTCGGTTAATGGCAAACCCAGTCAGCAAAAAATGCTACTTAGCTTACTCACGCTAGACAGACACGAAGAGACTGAGCAGCAGACCTTAGAACAGCTGCAGTCTTACGATGAAGACCTGCTCAATGAGCTTTACGAGCAGCTGAATGCGATGGGCGACGACACACCTGAAAATGGTGATAGCGATGAATGAGATTACACCGGACCACATCCGCGCACGGGCCCGTTCATTCGTCGGGTATCTTTTTGAATATCTGTATCCCTTGCTTTATCCAAACCGCCCCATTGAAACGGGCTGGTATATCCAAGCGATGAGCGAAGCGATTATGTTATTATGGCGGAATGAGAAGACCCGTCTCATCATCAACGCCCCGCCCCGCTCTTCAAAAACCAATCTCTGCACCATCTGCAATATTGGATTCATCTTGGGTAAAAATCCTAACGCAGAGATTATGTTTCTGACATATGGAGAAGATCTGACACGGGATATCGCAAGTAAGGTAAATGACCTTATGCGACACCCCGCTTTTGAGCGTTTGTTCCCTCACACACGCTGTGTTGGCACCGCATCGCATAGTCAGCCACTTCGGACGAGCAAAGGCGGCAAAGTTCATTTTACGTCCCTGCAGGGCACAGTGACGGGGCTTGGTGCCGACTGGATTATCCTCGATGATCCAATGCAGGCTGCGCATATGCGCTCTGAGGTACGCAGTAAAACTGTTGAACACACCTTCAGGGAGGCCTTATCGACGCGCCTAAACAATCCAGGCACAGGCAAGATCCTTCTTATGCAGCAGCGGATTGCTCCCTCTGATCTTTGTGGGCGGCTGACAGAACCCGAGGACCACCCATGGTCCGTTCTCGCACTTCCAGCGGAATTTATGGCGCCCGAGGTTTATAAACTTGGACGCTTTGATGGGATCCACACCACAAAAACAGGTGATCTTCTCATTCCAAAGCATCTAACGCGGGATGTTTTGAAAGCCAAGCGCATAGAAATGGGGGAACCTGCATATGCGGCGCAATACCTGCAAGCCCCAATAAATGAAGCAAACAATCCTATCGAGTTTGAGCAGTTTAAACACATAACGAGTGATGAGTTTGAACGCGTGCGGGATGAAGCAGTCATAATCCAGTCCTGGGACACCGCGCTTACTGCACATGCGAACTCGGATTATAGCGCAGTCACCACTTGGGCGCGTCTACCTTCAAAGAAAATCGTTCTGCTGCAGGCAAAGCAGATTAAACTCTCAAGTGACAAGCTGGTCGATGCCATTGTTCGACATGCAATGGCTTGGTCCGCAAAACATGTCCTTATTGAGGATGCAAATCATGCGCGGGATCTCATTCGCGATATTAAACAGCGCGCCAATGGACGGATGCACATTAAAGGTGTGCCGCATAAAAATCTATCTAAAGAAGATCGGCTTGACCAAGTACTCTACCTGATTAACGCAGGTCAGGTGTCGCTCGTAAAAGGCGATGCAAGTCTTGATCCGCTTCTGCATCAGTTGCGTCAGTTTCCGAACGGCAAACACGATGATCTTGTGGATAGCTTTACGCAGGCTCTTCGTGCAATCCCAAGTCTCGGGAGTGGTCAGGCTTTCTGGCGCATAAGTTAGCTAAGCCTGATCTTTCCACTGGACTTCCTTTGCTCCGCAAGCCTGTGTGTAGCTGTGCCCGAATACCGTCGGGCTTTGCTCAGTACGAGATGATTGTACGGAGTAAATGATGAGACTGGATTTAGATGGTTTAGAGTCTGCCTCACGTGAGGCGTTAATGTCAGAATGGCGGCAGTTGGTTGTTCGCCCTCCTCCTAAAAGCCTGAGCCGGCCCCTCATGGTTCAGATACTTAGCCATGCCTATCAGCTAGAAACTTTGGGCGGATATACCAAGCGTCTTGATGGTAGGCTAAAGAGCGCAGCGCGGCGCGATGTTGTTCGACCTGCCTTTAAACCCGGCAGCCGCTTTGTGCGCGAGTATCACGGGATCACCCATGTGGTTGAGGTCAGTGATGACGGGCGCTTTGTGTGGAAGGATCAGAACTTCAAGTCCCTCTCCCATACAGCACGCGCTATTACCGGCTATAATGTCTCCGGCTTTCAGTTCTTTGGGGTGAGCCCATGAGCGTCCTTGGAAAGCCTGTGGTGCGCGCAGCTGTCTATACCCGCAAAAGCTCTGATGAAGGTCTTGATCAGGAGTTCAACTCTCTCGATGCACAATATGAAGCCTGTTGCGCCTATATTGCCTCTCAGCGCCATGAAGGCTGGAAACTTATCAAGAAGCGTTTTGACGATGGGGGTATTTCCGGGGGGACGCTAGAGCGCCCTGCTCTACAGGCTTTACTCGCGGACGTAGAAAGTGGCCTCATCGATATGATTGTGGTCTATAAGATTGATAGGCTCACACGGTCTTTATCCGACTTTGCAAAGCTTATTGATTGTTTGGACGCCAAGTGCTGTTCTTTTGTCTCTGTTACCCAGTCCTTTAATACCTCCTCTTCTATGGGACGGCTTACACTGAATGTGCTTTTATCTTTTGCCCAGTTTGAGAGAGAAGTCACAGCAGAGCGCATTCGCGATAAGATTGCAGCCTCCAAGAAGAAGGGCATGTGGATGGGAGGTATGGTCCCCTGGGGCTATAAGGTCCATTCTGATCCCAAGGTACAATCGCTAGAGATATGTGAGGAGCGATCCTCAGACATACAGATCGTCTTTGATCTTTATGAGCAGCTTGGGTGTCTCAGTAAGGTAAAGCGTTCTGTAGATACGCTCTGGCCAGAGAGAAACTGGAGCCGTGGGAGGATACATAACATTCTGATCAATCCCATCTATATAGGAAAGATCAGACACAAACAGGATGTCTATGAAGGCCTTCACGCAGCCATTATAGACCAAGGTCAATTTGATCGGGTTCAGGACCAACTGCAAAAGAGGTCAGTCATCAAAAGGGGCAAGCACCCCTCTCGTGGGCCTTCTGCCTTTCTTGTCGGCAAAGTTTATGATGAGACAGGAGACAGATTAACGCCGTCCCGGTCAAAAAAGTCATCTGGACGCGTTATCCGATACTATTACTCCAATCGCCTCATATTAGGCGGCGCTGATCCGACCGGGTGGCGCCTGCGGACAGATATGTTGGAAGGATTACTGAGTGAGATTGTTGGGCAAAGGCTTACCGAAGCGCTCACCCAGTTCAGGCTAGCACCGCAGATCAAGCCGTATGCGTTGGTTGAGGCCAAAAAGCGGTTAGAGCAGTTGGATATCAAAGGCATGCTGGATCTGATAACGCGGGTTGATCTTAGTGAGACTAAGGCAAGTATCCAGCTTGATGTTGAGAAAGTAGCCGCACTTATCAAAACAGAAATCAGCAAGCTGGATTTAGAGCTTTTACGTATTG